>Ga0160461_1000008_pt1 | contig 427598 bp, 357 predicted proteins | sample HID1975I_E6MG_FD_108266 | JGI IMG/M metagenome (GOLD analysis project Ga0160461, IMG submission 108266) | Enriched soil microbial communities from UW Madison campus, WI, USA - HID1975I_E6 MG | ecosystem: Environmental > Terrestrial > Soil > Unclassified | place: USA: Madison, Wisconsin... | reverse complement strand
TCGTCCGCTGACGCGGCCGAGTTCATTTCTTTTGGTAGACCCCAAAAGAAACGGAACCAAAGAAAAACGTCTCCCCGACACGTCCACAGCCCGCGGCGTCACGTGCACCGGGATTTTCCGACTCGGCATCCTGCCTCGGTCGGAAAACGCCGCCCATCCATGGGCGGCGCCCTACGGGTCTGCAAACATTCGAGGTTCTTCACCCGACAGCGAAGATCGAAAAGCAGACTTCAAGCAGATCACTCCGCGAGCGCGTAGATCCCGGGCAAATTCCGCCCCTGCTCATGGAAATCCATCCCGTATCCGAACACATACCGGTCCGGCACCTCGACGCCGACGTAGTCGGCCTCGATGTCGTCCACGCGGCGATCATGGACCTTGTCGGCGAGCACGGCGACGCGCACGTCGATCGCGCCCTGGTCCTCGACCCACTGGCGCACAGCCTTGAGGGTGTGGCCTTCGTCGAGGATGTCGTCGACCAGCAGCACGCGGCGGCCCTGCAGCGGGGTCGCGGGGCGGTGCAGCCAGGCGAGGCCCGAGCCGGTGGTGTTGCCGCGGTAACGGGTGGCGTGCAGATAGTCGAACTCGAGATCGACCTCGTTCTCGCCGATCGCGAACGCGAGCTGCGTGGCGAACGGCATGCCGCCGTGCATGATCGTGATGTAGACCGGCGGCACGTCGTCGTCGCCGTATTCGTCGGCGATCTCCTCGGCCATCGATTCGATGGCGTCTTCGAGCGCGTCGCGGTCGAACAGCAGGTCGGCGGTGTCGATCACGTCGTCGAGGCGGGGGACGGTCATGCGATGTCTCCGGTGCGGGGGTTGGACGCGTCACCGGCGAGCACGCCGTCCCAGCCGAGCGGGCCGCGTCCGATCAGGCCGGTCAGCGCCATGGTGTTAAGGGTGCGGCCTTCGACCGCGGCCAGCGATTCGGCGACGAGTTCCGAGTGGCAGACGAGCACGACGTCGCAGCCGGCGTCGAGGTGCGCGTCGACGCGCGACTTGATGCCACCGGCGGAGAACGCCGCGGCCATGCCGATGTCGTCGGAGAAGACCACGCCGCGGAAGCCCATCTGCTCGCGCAGGATCGTGTTGATCCACAGCGGCGAATAGCCGGCAGGTTCCGGTGCGACCTGCGGGTAGACCACGTGCGCGAGCATCACCGCGTCTGCGCCGGCATCGATACCGGCGACGAACGGAACCAGATCGTGCGCACGGATCGCCTCGAGACTGCGGTTGTCCACGGCGTCGTCGAAATGCGTGTCCTCGCGCACCGAGCCGTGCCCCGGGAAATGCTTGAGCGTCGCGGCCATGCCGGCCTCGTGCATGCCTTCGACATAGGCCCGCGTCAGCGCGGCGACGATCTGAGGATCCTCGGAGAACGAGCGATCGCCGATCGCGAGATTGCCATGGCCGACATCGACCACCGGCGCGAAGCTCAGATCGACGCCGCTGGCGCGCACTTCCTGTGCCATCAGGCGTGCGTGCGCACGCGAGGCTGCCATCGCGGCTTCGGGATCGGCGAGATACTGCGCGCCGAAGCCGGCCAGCGACGGCAGTTCGGAATACCCGTCCTGGAAACGCTGCACGCGGCCGCCTTCCTGGTCCACGCAGACCAGCTGCGGACGCGGCGCGGCGTCGCGGATCGCGGCCGAGAGCTCGGCGATCTGCGCGCGCGAGGTGAAGTTGCGCTTGAACAGGATCACGCCGGCGCAGGCATCGTGCTGCAGCCAGTCGCGCTCCTGCGCATTGAGTTCGGTGCCGGCGACGCCGATCACGAGCATTGCGGAGCTCTCCATCGAACGCGCCCCATGGCGCGGACCGGCATTGTCGCAGATGCGGACGCGCGTGCCGTCGGGCCGCGCGGCGTGTTCAGTCGCAGCCGGAAGGACCGCACGCAGGCGCGGATGCAGCGACGGGCGCAACGCTGCCGAGCGCTTGGCGCAGCGCGTCGGCCATCGCGTCGGGCGGTTGCGCGCCCTGCACCACCAGACGTCCGTCGATGACGAAGGTCGGCACCGCGCGGATGCCCATCGCCTGCGCCTGCGCGATGCCGGCACGCACCTCGGCGTCGAGTTCGTCGCCGGCGAGCATCGTGCGCACGCGCTCGGCCTCAAGGCCGCCGGCCGCTCCCGCAGCGACCAGCACGTCCGGATCGGCGAGATTGCGGCCCTGCGCGAAATGCGCGTGGAACAGCGCCTCGCCCACCGCATCCGCATCGCCTTCGCGCGCGGCCAGTGCCAGCAGGCGATGCGCCGACAGCGTCGTCACGCGGACCTGGCCGCGATCGAAATCGAAGGGCAGGCCTTCGGCGCGCGCGGTCGCCTGCACCTGCGCGAGCATCTGCGCGGTGCGCTCGGCGCCGCCGAACTTCTTCGCATACGCCTCGCGCAGCGGCACGGGCGTCGTGCCCGCATCGGGATCGAGCTGATAGGGATGCCAGTGGATCTCGAATGCCGGCGCGTCGTCGCCGAGCAACGCGATGCCGGCCTGCAGGCGGCGCTTGCCGATCCAGCACCACGGGCAGACCACGTCGGACCAGATGTCGATTCTCATGGCGACATCATGCGCCGGTCGCCACGGTGCGGAGACCTCAGCCGCGTTCCGCAGCGTCCCAGCGCGAGAACGGCCGCGCGGCCAGCGCGAGGTTGAAATAGCGCGGGTGTGCGGTGACTTCGGCGCCGAGCCAGTCGGGGCGCGCGAATACCTCGTCGGCGTCGTCCAGTTCGATCTCGGCGACCACGAGCCCGGCGTTGTCGCCGAGGAATTCGTCGACTTCCCACAGATGCGCGCCGTGGCGCACGAGGTGCCTGCGCTTCTCGACCAGACCGCCGACGCACAGCCTCAGCAGCGCCTGCGCATCGTCGACCGGCAGCGGCAGCTCGAATTCCTGCCGCGTGGTGCCGGCCTCGCGCGACTTGATGTTGAGGAACGCGACGTCGCCCTCGATGCGCACGCGCACCGAGGCGTTCTGCGCGCCGCTGGCGATCGACGCCGCGTCGTTGAGATAGCCCTGCGCCATCGGCACGACCGCATGCGCGGCCGCGCGCCAGGCGTCGGATGCGACGAGGAACTTGCGTTCGATCTCGATGCCCATGCGGCCCTCAGCGCTTCTCGAACATAGCGATGGATTCGACGTGCGCGGTCTGCGGGAACATGTCCATGACCCCGGCCTCGCGCAGGGTCCAGCCACGCTCGTTGACCAGATAGCCCGCGTCGCGTGCCAAGGATGCCGGATGGCAGCTGACGTAGACGATACGGCCGAAGCGCTCCAGCGGCAGCTGGCGCAGCACGTCGATCGCGCCCGAGCGCGGCGGGTCCAGCAGCAGCTTGTCGAAGCCCTGGCGCATCCACGCGGTGCCGCGCTGGTCCTGGGTGAGATCGGCGGCGTGGAACTGCGCGTTCGCCAGACCGTTGTGCGCAGCGTTCTCCCTGGCCCGCGCGACCAGCCCGGCCTCGCCCTCCACGCCGACCACCTCGCGCACGCGGCGCGCCAGCGGCAGGGTGAAGTTGCCGAGCCCGCAGAACAGGTCGAGCACGCGGTCCTCGGGCTGCACGTCGAGCAGTTCGAGCGTGCGCGCGATCATCGCGACGTTGAGGCCGGCGTTGACCTGGATGAAGTCCAGCGGCCGGAACTTCAGTTCGATGTCCCAGTCCTCGAGCCGGAACGACAGCGCCGGCGCTTCGGGCCACAGCGCATGCACGCTGTCGACGCCGCCGGGCTGCAGGAAGATCGCCATGCGGTGCCGCTGCCCGAACGCGAGCAGCGCGGCCGAATCGGATTCGCTCAAGGGCTGCAGGTGGCGGAACACGAGCGCGATGCCGTCGAATTCGGGGCGTGGATCGCCGGCGATGAACTCGATCTGCGGGATCGTGCTGCGCGCTTGCATGCCGTCGACGAGCTGCGACAGCGCCGGAATGATCGCGGCGATCGGCTCGATCACCGTGTGGCATTCGCGCAGTTCGGCGACGAAGCGCGGATCGCGCTCGCGGAAGCCCACCAGCGTCCTGTCCTTCTTCTCCACCCGCTTCACCGAGAACCGGCCCTTGCGGCGGTAGCCCCAGGCGCGGTCGACCATCGGGTCCATCCAATGCTGCGGGGTCACGTGGCCGATGCGCTCGAAGTTCTCGCGCAGCACGCGCGCCTTGGCGAGGATCTGCTGGTCGGCGTCGAGGTGCTGCAGCACGCAGCCGCCGCAGGTGCCGAAATGCACGCAGCGCGGCGTGATGCGGTGTTCGGACGCGCGCAGCACCTCGAGCGTCACCGCCTCGTCGAAACTGCGCGAACGCGCGAAGCGCTGGGCGACGACCTGCTCACCCGGCAGCGCGCCGGTGACGAAGACCGCCTTGCCGTCGGGCAATCGTCCAACGCCGCGGCCGTCATGGGTGAAATCGAGGATGTCGACCTGGAAAGGGGTCTGGTCGAGGCGTTTACGGGCCACGTGGCGAAGGCTGCGGGCAAAAGGGCCGCGTATTGTCGCAGAAGCGGCGCGCGACCAACGGACACGCGGTGTGTTCGGTGGTCAGCTGCAGATGCCAGCGTGCAGTGGCGCACGGCAATGCCATCCTCCAGAAGCCGGAGCAACACAAATTTCCAGGCTCGTCATCCCAGCGCACGCTGGAAGCGCCTTTCAACAGCCGACTGGCTGGTCATCCATCTTCGCGGCGAACCCGAAGATCGAAATGGGCCCCGGCGTGACCAGACATGCGTCTGTTCAAAGCCGCTGGGACGACGTCAATCCCGCAGCAACACGTCTTGCTTCACTTCTGCGTCCAGCTCCCGCCCTGCTGATACCACCAGCCGGTGCGTGCGCTCTGGATCCACTGGCGCGCGAACACGTCGCGGATCTGCGATTCCCATTCCGGATGCCCATTCGCGACCGCGATCTCGCGGTACACGGCCTGGCGATCGCGGTTGTCGTCGGCGACCGCGGCATTGACCGCGACGCGGTCCTTGATCGGCAGCTGCGAGGCGTCGCGCACGACGATCGTGCCGTTGCCGCCGAAGCCCAGCGCACCCGAATCGAAGTGCGGGCGCAGCGTGCCGTTGAAGCGGTGCTCCATGCGCGCCTGGATCGCCTGGATCGCCGGCGTGCGGATGCTGATGTCGGGCGTCTGTGCCTGCGCACTGCCGATGCCCAGCAGCATCCACGGGTCGAATCGCGGCGCGGCCTGCGCCATGCCGCCGCCCGGCACCGTCGCGGGCGGTGCGCCGTCGCCGGACGCGTCGTCACCGATCACGCCCTCGACGAATTCGCGCGCCGCTTCCCGGGCTTCCGCCGCGGGAAAATAGACATTGATCGTCACGCAGGCGGTCAACGCCAGTGCGGCCACGGCCGGCAATCCCATCCAACGCGCCATCGAACTCTCCTGTCAGAAATCCGGGCGCCGGTCATTCGATGACCGGCGCGACATCGCCACCTGCGGCGGCGGCGAGACGCTCGACGAGCAGCGGCCAGTCGACGTCGCGATTGAATCCCACGACGTCCAGCCGCGGCAGGCCCGCGCCGTCGACGATAGTAAAGGCGTTGCCCACTGAACGCAGGCCGCCCATCCTGCAGACCTGGTTGCGCAGCCGGCACGAGATGCCGATGCCGCGATAGCCGAAGTCGTCGAACAGCGCGATCGCCCTGCCCTGCAGCGTGGTCACGAACGAGGCGTCGCCGACACTGGAGATGTCCTGCACCGCACGCTGGCTGATGCGCTGGCGCACGCCCGGCGCAGCCTCGGTGTGCAGTTCCGCATCGAACGCGGTCGCGTTCCAGTCGACCAGCCGCAAGCCTTCGATGCGCCCGTGCAGGCGCCCCTCGATGCTGCCGAAGCCGAACACCCCGGTCAGCGCATGCAGGTCGAGCGCCGACAGCGCGAGGTCGCCGGTGACGGTCGGCAGCACGCCGAACGGCCGCTCGATCGCCAGCGACGACACGTCGATGCGGCCGTCGAACAGCGTCATCGACAGGCCGCCGTCGAAGTCGATGCGGTTGTCGGCATAGCGCACCGTCGGGATCACCCCGCCGAGCGTGCCCTCGAACGCCGGCCAGTCGAGCGATTTCGCCAACACGCCGATGTCGAGCGCCTCGAGCCGCAACGCGGTCTGCATGCGCAGGCCCGTCCCGCCCGACGGCGGCTGCAGCTGCAGCGATTCGAAGCCGATCTCGCCGCCGAGGAACGAGAACGCGACCGGCTCGCGCAGCCGCAGCATGCCGGCGCCGCTCTCCAGGCTCCAGGCCGCCGCGTCGAACGGCATGCCGTAGAGCGCGCCGCCATGCCAGGCGAAGGCGCTGCGCACCGGCGTCGAAGCCGAATAGCGGACCGTGCCATCGAGGCGGTCGAAGCGGAACCGGCCGCCGGCGTCGAAGATGTCGAGCCCGGCCAGAGCTAGGTCGGCGCTGCGCAGCGTCGCGCCATCGAGCGCGAGGCCGGCGCGGAAGCCGCCCGCCAGCGAGAGGCCCGGGACGCCGGCGAGGCCCAGCCAGCCCGACAGATAACGCGCCGGCAGGGCGGTCGCGTCGTCGCTGGCCAGGGTGAGCGCGAGCGCGCCGATGCCGAGGTCCGGCGTCAGCCGCGCGTCGCCGTCGACCCGCAAGGTGTCGCCGTCGCGCCACTGCAGCCGTGGCAGCGTCCAGTCGCCGTCGCCGATGCGTGCGACGTCCAAACCGATGCCGACCGGCGTGGCCGGCAACGACACGTAGGCGTTGCCGAACAGCAGTTCGCCACCGCGCAAGCGGCCGTCCACGCGCGCCTGCAGCGCGTCGCCCGGCAGCGTGAGGCGGACCTCGAGATCCGCATCGAGATCGGCGGCGGCGACGCTGCCGTCCTCGGTCTCCAGCGCGAGTCCGGACACCGCCAGATCCGCGTCCACCCGCAGCGGACGGTTGGACGGCGTCGCGATCCGGACCTCGCCGTCGAGCGCGCCGCCGGTCAGCCGTGCCGACGTCCAGCCCGCGCGCACCAGCGCCTCGACCCAGGCCGCCGGCACGCGTCGCAGATCGATCCGCGTGGCGTCGGGCGCCGCCGCGTTGCGCGACAGCTCGACACGGGCACCGACGCTCGACAGCGACGCGGTCGTGGTCGCCGCATCCAGCACGAGCGACAACTGCAGCGGCGCGCCGCTGCCGCTGCGCAGCGGCCCCTCGCAGCGCCAGCGCGTGTCCTCGCCCACCACCTCGCGTCGCAGGGGGCAGCGCCAGTCGACATCGCGGAAGCGCCAGCCCAGCGCGCCGGCATCGAGGTCGGCGGCCTGCAGCCGCAGCTGGCCTTCAGGTGCATCGGCCGGCCAGTCCAGCGTCAGGCGCACGTCGCGCAGGGTGGTGCCGGCCGCATCGACCTTCGCGATCCGGGCCTGCATCGACTGCGCCTGCACCGCGATCGGCACACAGGCGAGAAACAGCGGTAGGATCGTCGTGACGGGACGCGGCATCGCCGCAGGATACCCGCGACATCGAGGACGCGATGAATCGATTGCTGCTGGTCGAGGACGACCCCACAAGCCGCAGTTTTCTGCAAGCCGCCAGTGCCGCACTGCCCGCCGAAGTCGACATTGCCGACTCCGTCGAGGCCGCCTACGCACTGGCCACGGTGAACGCCTACGACGCCTGGCTGATCGACGCCAACCTGCCCGACGGCACCGGCGGCGCCCTGCTCGCCCGCCTACGCGCCGACGGCCGCACGACGCCGGCGATCGCGCATACCGCCGGGCGCGAACGCCGCGAGCTCGACGCCCTGCGCGCCGAGGGCTTCGCGATCGCGGTCAGCAAGCCGGTGGCCGCCGATGCGTGGCTGGGCGCGATCCGCCGCGTATTGGTGCGGCGCGCGCCCCCGCGCGTGGCCCCGCCGCTGGCGCCGTTGCCGGACGCACGCCGCAGCGGCGAGGCGCCGCTGTGGAACCGCGAGACCGCGCTCGCCGCGGTCGGCGGCGACAGCCGCAACGTGCGCGGCCTGCGCGAATTGTTCGTCGGCGAACTCGACGGCACGCGGACGCGGGTCGCCAACGCGGCCGCGGCCGGCGACGAGACCGCGGTCCGCGGCGACCTGCACCGGCTGCGCGCGGGCTGCGGTTTCGTCGGCGCCGAACGCCTCGGGCTGGCGGCGCGCGTGCTGCACGGCGAGCCGACGTCGGCATCGGCGTTGCAGACCTTCCTCGAGACGCTCGACGCCACCCGCGCGAGCGCCAACGCCTGAGCCTCAGCGCCGCGACAGGTTCGCGGCCAGTTCCCAGGATTTCAGCCCGCGCGGGCCCAGATGGTGCGCCAGCACGGCGCGCAGGGCGCGCCGCAGGCTGGCCATGTCGGCGGCGTCGGGCGCGGTGTCCGCCGCCAGTGCAAGCAGGGCCTGTCCGGTGGCCGCGGCGCTGCGGTCCGCGGCTTCGCCGTCTCGGTGCAGGCGGCGCGGGCCGTGTTCGGGATCGAGCCGATAGCGCGCAGCCGGCTCGATGGCGTTGCCGTCGCCATCGGTGTCGTAGGCGAAGCCCAGGCCGATGGCCTCCAGCAGATCGCGTTCGAAACGCCGCAGCGTCCACGCCAGGCCATCGAGCGCGAGCCGCTGGCGCACGTCCTCGAACGCGGCATACAGCTCGGGCGCCGGATCCTGCCGCGGCGCGAGCCGCAGCACCAGTTCGCTGATGTAGAAGCCGGCGAGCATCGCGTCGCCGCTGAGCCTGGGCGCGGCATCGAGCGCTTCGGCCGCCTGCAGCTGCGCCAGTTCGCCGCGCAGCACTGCCGTCAGCCGGATGTGCTGCAGCGGCTGCAACGCGGCCCGCAGCACGTGTTTCTTCGGCCCCTGCACGCCCCGCGCGACCAGGCCGAGGCGGCCGTGATCCTGGCTCAGCACCTCGACCAGCAGGCTGGTCTCGCGCCACGGGCGCGCGTGCAGCACGAATGCGGGCTGTTCCTCGATGCGCACGATCAGTTCGCGAACGCGTCAGCCGGCGCCGGTGCGCGCGGAGAACGTCTCGACGGTCAAATGGCCGTCCGCGTCGGCGAATGCGTACCGGTCCGCCCTGACATCCGCCACGCCTTCAGACCCGAAGCGCGCACCGCGAATCGCGCCCGACATGCGCAGGTCTCCGTCACTCGCCGTAGCCGAGTGCCTTGAGCGCGGCCTCATCGTCGGACCAGCCTTCGCGCACGCGCACCCAGGTCTCCAGGAACACCTTGGCGTCGAACAGCCGTTCCATGCCCATGCGCGCCTTGGTGCTGATGTCCTTGAGCCGGGTACCGGCCTTGCCGATGACGATGGCCTTCTGGCCCTCGCGTTCGACCCAGATCACCGCGCCGATGCGCAGCATCGTGCCGTCGAGCGCGAAGCTCTCGATCTCGACCGTGGTCGCATACGGCAGCTCGTTGCCGAGCTGGCGCATCAGCTGCTCGCGCACCAGTTCGCCGGCCAGGAAACGCTGGCTCTTGTCGGTGATCTCGTCTTCGCCGAACAGCGCGGCCTGCGCCGGCACCAGCGGCAGCACGGTCGACACCAACTGCTCCAGCCCCTTACGCTTGAGCGCCGACAGCGGCACGACACCGGCGAACTCGCGCCCTTCGGTGACCTTCTGCAGGTACGGCAGCAGCGTCGTCTTGTCCTTGATCCGGTCGACCTGGTTGACGACCAGCACCACCGGCACGCCGGCCTCGTGCAGTGCGTCGAAGGCCAGGCTGTCCTCGTCGTCCCAGCGCCCGGCGACGACGACCAGCAATGCCGCATCGACACCTTCCAGTGCGCCGCGCGCTGCGCGGTTCATGATCCGGTTCATCGCGCGCTTCTGCTCGCGGTGGATGCCGGGGGTGTCGACCAGCAGCAGCTGGCCTTCCGGGAACGTCGCGATGCCGAGCAGGCGGTGCCGCGTGGTCTGCGGGCGATTGGAGACGATGCTCACCTTGGCGCCGACGAGCGCGTTGACCAGGGTGGACTTGCCGACATTGGGTCGGCCGATCACGGCGACATAGCCGGCGTGGTGGGGCGTGGTGTGGGGTTCGGTCATGCCGGCATTCTACGGAAATGCCGATGCCGCGACGCGGCCGCGACCGATACGGCCGCGCCGGCGCCTCAGCGCGGCGCTTCGAGCAGCCCGATCACCACTTCGGCCGCCTGCTGTTCGGCCGCACGCCGCGAGCTGCCCTGTCCTTCGGCGGCGACGCCGGCATCGTGCAGGGCGCAGCGCACGAGGAAGGTCTTGGCATGTTCTTCGCCGCTTTCCGACAGCAGTTCGTAGACCGGCAAGGCCTTCTGCCGCCCCTGCAGCCATTCCTGCAGGCGGGTCTTGGCATCCTTGGCGACGCGCCCGCCGGCAAGCGCGGTCATGGTCTTCTCCAGCAGCGGCAGCACCACGTCGCGGCAGGCGTCCAGGCCCGCGTCGAGATAGACCGCCGCGATCACCGCTTCCAGCGCGTCGGACAGGATCGAATCACGGCGGTGGCCGCCGGATTTCAGCTCGCCCGGGCCCAGCACCAGCCGCGCGCCGAGGTCGAGCTCGCGCGCGACCGCGGCCAGCGAGGATTCACGCACGAGTTCGGCGCGGGCGCGGGTCAGCGTGCCCTCGTCGGCGCCGGGCCAACGGGCATACAGCGCCTCGGCGACGAGTGCGCCGAGCACGGCGTCGCCGAGGAATTCCAGACGTTCGTTGTGCGGGGCGCCGGCGCTGCGATGCGTCAGCGCCTGGGTCAGCAGTTCGGGCTGGCGGAACGTGTGCCCGGCGAACCTGCCCTGCTGGCGGTCAAATTCCGTCGCCACCACGGGTCAGCATCTGGGTCGCGTGGAACTTGCCCACGACGTCGAGGTTGAAGACCAGCGGACGACGGACCTCGTACTGCACGTCCATCTGCCAGCCGTTGTCGGCGCGGCGGATCTTCACGTTCTCGGGCTTCACGTTCTCCGAGTAGCTGATGTACAGCCGGCGGAAGAACAGGTCCTGGATACGCGCCGGATCGGACGCGGCGGTGCCCGGCTCGCTGGCCAGCCCCTTGAGCGCGGTCTTGACGCTGTAGTACTCCGAATACATCGGAAACAGCTTCATGCCGACATAGGCGAAGAAGCCGACCACCGCCAGGACGATGATGAATCCCAGCAGGGTGATGCCGCGTTGCGTGCGTTTCATGGACGTCCCCTAGAGCCGATGCCGTTGGTCACTTGATGCTCTGACCGATTCTTCCCCAATCGACCCAGCCGGGCGCGGCGGGATCGAGATTCATCCACACCAGGAACGCCTTGCCGCGCAGCTGCGTCTCGGGAAGCGTACCCCAGAAGCGGCCGTCGTCGCTGCGGTCACGGTTGTCGCCCATGACGAAATAATGACCCTGCGGCACATGGAAGGTGCCCTCGCCCAGATGGAACGGCGCAGCCTGGTCGATGTGCAGGATCTCGTGGCTGCGGTCGGGCATCGCCTCGGTGTAGAGCGAGGCACCGGTCATCTCCGCGCCGCGGCCGGCGCCTTCGTAGGTGCCCACGCGTTCGTACGCGAACGGAGTACCGTTGACGAAGACCTGGTTGTCGCGGAACTCGACCGTGTCGCCCGGCAGGCCGATCACGCGCTTGATCCAGTCCTGGTCGGGATGCTGCGGCGGGCGGAACACCACCACGTCGCCGCGCACCGGCTCGCCGATGTCGATGATCTTCTTGTTGGTGATCGGCAGGCGGATGCCGTAGCTGAACTTGTTGACTAGGATGAAGTCGCCGATCAGCAGCGTCGGCATCATCGAGCTCGACGGAATGCGGAAGGGTTCCGAGACGAAGCTGCGCAGGATCAGCACGACGAACAGCACCGGGAAGAACGCCTTCGCGTAGTCGACGACGATCGGTTCCCGTTCCTCGATCAGGCCCGCGCGACGCGCGCGCGCCTTGGACAGCACCAGCTTGTCGAGCAGCCAGATGACGCCGGTGAGCAGCGTCAGCACGACCAGGGCGGTCTCAAACCATTTCATGCAGCATCCTCGGACACGGGATCGGACGGCCGCGCTGGGCCGCCGCTATGAAAACACGAATCAGGACTCGCGCGACGTGCTCAGCACCGCGAGGAAGGCTTCCTGCGGGATCTCCACGCGGCCGACCTGCTTCATGCGCTTCTTGCCTTCCTTCTGCTTCTCCAGAAGCTTCTTCTTGCGCGAGATGTCGCCGCCGTAGCACTTGGCCAGCACGTTTTTGCGCAGCGCCTTGACCGTGGTGCGGGCGATGATCTGCGCGCCGATCGCGGCCTGGATCGCCACGTCGAACTGCTGACGCGGGATCAGTTCCTTCATCTTCTCGGTCAGCTCGCGGCCGCGGCGGTCGGCGTGCGTGCGATGCACGATCAGCGACAGCGCGTCGACCTTGTCACCGTTGATCAGCGTGTCCACGCGCACGAAGGGGCCGGCCTCGAAGCGCACGAAGTGGTAGTCGAGCGACGCGTAGCCGCGGCTGGCGGACTTGAGCTTGTCGAAGAAGTCCAGCACGACTTCCGCCATCGGCAGTTCGTAGCTGATCTGCACTTGGCTGGCCATGTACTGGATGCCGATCTGCGCGCCGCGCTTGTCCTCGCACAGCTTGATGATCGCGCCGATGTAGGCCTCGGGCGTGAGGATGTTGGCGCGGATGATCGGCTCGCGCACTTCCTGGATCAGGTTCGCCTGCGGCAGCTTGGCCGGGTTGTCGAGCGGCATCACCTCGCCGTCGGTCTTGAGGATCTCGTAGACCACGGTCGGCGCGGTCGAGATCAGATCGAGGTCGTACTCGCGCTCCAGGCGCTCCTGCACGATTTCCATGTGAAGCATGCCGAGGAACCCACAGCGGAAGCCGAAGCCCATCGCCTCCGAGCTCTCGGGTTCGAAGCGCAGCGCGGCGTCGTTGAGGCGCAGCTTGTCGAGCGCCTCGCGCAGGTCCGGATAGTCCTCGGCATTGACCGGAAACAGGCCCGCGAACACGCGCGGCTGCATCTCCTGGAAGCCGGGCAGCGGCTTGTCGGCGGGCTTGGCGGCCAGGGTCAGCGTGTCGCCGACCGGCGCGCCGTGCACGTCCTTGATCGACGCGGTGATCCAGCCCACCTCGCCCGCGCGCAGCGCCGGCAGCTCCTTGCGCTTGGGCGTGAACACGCCGACCTTGTCGACGTCGTGCGTGCGCCCGGTCGACATCACCAGGATCTTGGTCTTGGGCGTGATCTCGCCCTGCATCACGCGCACCAGCGACACGACGCCCAGATAGTTGTCGAACCAGGAGTCGATGATCAGCGCCTGCAGGCGATCGGTATCGCGCGGCTTCGGCGGCGGAATGCGGTGCACGATCGCCTCGAGCACTTCCTCGACGTTGAGCCCGGTCTTGGCGCTGACCGCGACCGCGTCCTCGGCATCGATGCCGATTACCGCTTCGATCTCGGCCTTGGCCTTCTCGATGTCGGCCGTCGGCAGGTCGATCTTGTTGAGCACCGGAATCACTTCCAGGCCCTGCTCGACCGCCGTGTAGCAGTTGGCGACCGACTGCGCTTCCACGCCCTGCGCCGCGTCGACGACCAGCAGCGCGCCTTCGCACGCGGCCAGCGAGCGGCTGACCTCGTAGGAGAAGTCGACGTGGCCGGGCGTGTCGATGAAGTTCAGGTGGTAGATCTGCCCGTCGCGCGCCTTGTAGGGCAGCGAGACCGACTGCGCCTTGATCGTGATGCCGCGCTCGCGCTCGATCGGATTCGAGTCGAGCACCTGCGCCTCCATTTCGCGCGCCTGGAGGCCGCCGCAGAGCTGGATGATGCGATCGGCGAGCGTCGACTTGCCGTGGTCGACGTGGGCGATGATGGAGAAGTTGCGGATGTTCCGCATCGGATCGTGGGTCATTGGGCGGCGGCCGGGCCGTCGTCGAAAAGGTAACGGGCGATTATCGCACAGCGCCTGCTGCGCACGCGGGCGGACCCTGCGGGCGACCGCGCCGTTCACCCCGCCGGCTGGTGCGGATACGAAACGGCCCGCGAGAACGCGCGGGCCGTGGCTTCGAAGCGGTACCGGGCGTCAGCGGTCGGCGGCGTCCGGCACCGAGACCGCGCGGTACTGGGTGGCGCCGCCGCGTCCGCGGACCAGCAGCATCACCGTGTCGCCCGGCTTGACGTCACGCAGGGCCCGGTCGAGCGCCGCGGTGCTGCCGACCGGCGTGCGGCCGACACGCAGGATCACGTCGCCGGTGGCGATGCCGGCATTCGCCGCGGCGCCGCGGCCGGCGCTGGCGACCAGCACGCCTTCATCGCCAGCGAGACCGAACTGTCGCCGCTGCGCGGCGTCGAGATCACGACCGGTGAGGCCCAGCGGGTTGCCGCTCGCAGCCGATGCAGAGGCCGGTGCCGGCTCGCCACGCGTCCCTGCGCTCGCCGTACCCGTATCGAGCGCGGTCAGCGTGACGTCGAAATCGCGCGTGCGGCCTTCGCGCAGGACGCTCATGCGCACCCTGGTGCCCGGCGTCTTGCCACCGACCAGCGGCGGCAATTCGCTCGACGCGACGATCTCGGTGCCGTCGACCGCGCGGATCACGTCGCCGGGCTCGATGCCGGCACGCTGCGCCGGACTGCCCGGCAGGACTTCCTGCACCAGGGCGCCCCTGGTATCGGGCAGCTTGAAGCCCGCGGCGACCTCGGACGTCACATTGGAGACCTGCACGCCCAGCGAACCGCGCTGCACGCTGCCGGTGCTCTTGATCTGCTCGGCCACGTTCGCCGCCAGGTCGATCGGAATCGCGAAACTCACGCCCATGTAGCCGCCGGAGTTGCTGAAGATCTGCGAGTTGATGCCGATGACCTCGCCGGCGACATTCAGCAGCGGACCGCCGGAGTTGCCCTGGTTGATCGGCACGTCGGTCTGGATGAAGGGCACGTAGCGCTGGTCGGCGTACTGGTTCGCGCGCGCCACGGCGCTGACGATGCCGGCGGTGACCGACTGCTCGAAACCGAACGGCGAGCCGATCGCGACCGCCCACTGCCCCGGCCTGACGCTGGCGCCGTTGCCGAAGCGCAGCGTCGGCAGGCCGGTCGCCTCGATCTTCAGCACCGCGACATCGGATTCGGCGTCGCTGCCGACGACCTTGGCGGTGAATTCGCGGCGGTCCGACAGGCGCACCTTGACCGTTTCCGCGCCGTCGACGACGTGGTGGTTGGTCAGCAGGTAGCCGTCGGCGGAGATGATGAAACCGGTGCCCATGGACGCGCGCGGCACGCCGCCACCGCCCGGACCACGCGGACCGCCCGGCATCTCGAAGCCGGGGCCGAAGAAGCGCCGGAAGATTTCCGGGATCTGCGCATCGTCGGGCATCTGCTGCCCGCGCGCCTGCCGCGCGCCCAGGGTCGACTCGATGCTGACCACCGCGGGCGCCACGCGTTCGACCAGCCGCGTGAAATCGGGCAGACCCGAAACCAGTGGCGCTTCGGGCGTCGAGGACACGCTGGCCGCGGCATCGGCCGGGGTCTGCGCGCCGGACTGGGCGGTGGCATCGGGCAGGACGAAGGCCGTGGTGGCGGCCGAGAGCACGGCGACGAGCGACACCGCGAGCAGGGATTTCTTCATCGAGGACATGACGGACTCTGAAGGGGATGTGCGGGGCGAAACGATGCGGCGGCCATCACCGGATGACCGCGCATGGAAGCGGACTGGATGCCGGCCAGGCTCAGGGCACCGCGCGCAGCTGCGGACGCGCGGCGTCGGCGGGATCGACCGGGAAGCTCGGCAGCACGCTGCTGCCCGACACCTGCGGCGCATCCCACGACGGCGCGTCGAAGGACTCGCCGTAGCGCACCGAGAAGCTGCTGTTGGCCGACAGCGACGACGCCCTGGGCCAGGGCCTTGCGATGGCGGGCGCCTCCGGCAGTCCGGTCGCCACCGATGCCGACGTCGCTGCCGCTGCAAGCGACACTGGCGCCTCGGCCGCACGCGGCGGCGCGGCGGAAGCGACCATGCGCGCGGCCGGCGCCTGGCGGTTCTGGGTATTGCGCAACGCGGCGCGCTGCGACTGGCCGCGGGATGCCCGCTCGCCGTTGCCGCGACGCGGCACTTCGGCCACCGCCAGTGCTGCCGCGCCCGCGAGCGCCGCAGCAGCGGTCGCGTCGGCAGGCGCCGCCGCCAGCGGAGACGCATCGGCGGTCGCATCGGTCGACGCCACCGGCGGTGTCGCCACGGGCGTCGTCGCGGCGGTCATCGGCAGCGCGTCGTCGGCAGTATCGAAGGACGCACCGGGACGCCCGACGAACAGCGCCACCAGCGCGACCGAGGCGGCCAGCGCGGCGCCGCCGCCCCAGCGCAGCAGGCGCGGCCGGCGCGCGGTCGCGACCGGCGCGATGGTGACATCGCCGTCGGCGATGCCGCGGGCGATGCGCTCGGCGAAATCGGGCGGCAGCAGCGAAACCTGGCGGCCCCGTAGCACATCGCCACAGACCTGCCAGCGCTCGAAGCAGCTGGAGAGCTCGGCGTCGTGTTCGAGGCGGCGGCGCAGGAAACGCGCCTGGTCCTGCGACAGCTCGCCATCGAGCATCGCCGACAGCTGCTGGCGGTGGAACCGCTCGAGCTTGTCGGGATCGGGGCCGATCTGCAGGGTATCGATGTCGTCGGCAGTGTTCATCGGGTCACGCGCTCCACTCGTCTTTCGGTGTCCATCAGGGGCCGCAGTTCGCGGTCGATCGCCTCGCGCGCCCGGAAGATCCGGGAGCGGACGGTGCCGATCGGGCAGCCCATGCGTTCGGCGATCTCGTCGTAGCTCAGGCCGTCGACCTCGCGCAGATTGATCGCGACCCGCAGTTCCTCGGGCAATGCTTCGACCGCGCGCATCACCGTTTGTTCCAGCTGCTGGCGCATCAGTTCACGCTCGGGCGTATCGCCGTCGCGCAGGCGGATGCCGCTGTCGAAATGCTCGGCGTCCTCGATATCGACGTCGTCGGTCGGCGGCCGGCGGTTGTGCGCCACCAGATGGTTCTTCGCGGTGTTGACCGCGATGCGGTGCAGCCAGGTGTAGAACTGCGCGTCGCCGCGGAAGTTGCCCATCGCGCGGTAGGCGCGGATGAAGGTCTCCTGCGCGACGTCCTGCACCTCGCTCCAGTCGGACACGTAGCGCCCGATCAGCGCCGCGATCCGGTGCTGGTACTTGCGCACCAGCAGATCGAACGCCGCGGTGTCGCCCTGCTGCACCCGCCTGACCAGTTCCTCGTCCAGTTGAATCCGCTCCTGGCTGTGGTGTTCCTCGACCATCGGGCCGGATCTCCTTGGGACACCCGGCCTGGCTCGGGCAATAGGACAGGGCGCTGCGCGAAAAGTTCCGTCACAGACGGTGTGGCATCGTCGCCGCGTCACCGTGCTGCATGTTCTTGGGGCGGCGCCCGCGCCCTGCAAGTCGTGGAGGCACCCCGATTCGACGCCGCCGCCGGTGATCGATTCAAACGCAGCTTTCAAGCGCCGATTTGACGGCGCGGAAGCAACCTCGGGATCATAGGCGGATTCCCATACCTTCAAGAATGGTGCCGTATGTTCGCAGGCCTCGACGGGCTTCGCTTCAGTCATTGGCAAGCCGAGCCGCGCGACGACGGTGTGCTCGTGCTGTCCTTCGACCGCGCCAACGAATCGGTCAATACCTTCGCGCAGGACGTGCTGATCGAACTCGACGCACTGCTCGAACGCCTCGCCCTGGATCCGCCGAAAGCACTGGTGATCCGCTCGGCGAAGGAGAAGGGCTTCATCGCCGGCGCCGACATCCGCGAGTTCCAGGAATTCGACGCCAAGGGCACGATCGGCGATTCGATCCGCCGCGGCCAGATGACGTTCCAGCGTCTGGCCGAACTGCCCTGCCCCACGGTCGCCGCGATCCACGGCTTCTGCATGGGCGGCGGCACCGAGATCGCGCTGGCCTGCGACTACCGCGTCGCCAGCGACGATCCGTCGACGAAGATCGGCCTGCCCGAAGTCAAGCTGGGCATCTATCCCGGCTGGGGCGGCAGCGTGCGCCTGCCGCGACTGGTCGGCGCGCCGGCCGCGTTCGACATGATGCTGACCGGTCGCGCGCTGTCGGCGAAGGCCGCGCGCGGCATCGGCCTCGTCGACAAGGTGGTCGAGCCGGCGCTGGTCGTCGATGCGGCGATCGCACTTGCGCGCAAGGGCACGACACGACCGTTCAAGCAGCGCCTCATGGGCTGGGCGACCAACCTCTGGCCGGTGCGCCAGGCGCTGGCGCCGGTGCTGGTCAAGCAGGTCGCGCGCAAGGCGAAGAAGCAGCACTACCCGGCCCCGTACGCGATGATCGAAACCTGGCGCCGCGCCTCGGGTGACACACGCAGCCTGTTGGCCGCCGAACGCAAGTCGGTGGTCAAACTCGCCGGCACACCGACCGCGCGCAATCTCACCCGCGTGTTCTTCCTGATGGAGCGCCTCAAGGGTCTCGGCGGCAAGGCCGCAGGCGGACAGGCGCCGATCCGGCGCGTGCATGTCGTCGGCGCGGGCGTCATGGGCGGCGACATCGCGGCGTGGTCGGCCTACAAGGGCTTCGACGTCACGCTGCAGGACCGCGAGCAGCCGTTCATCGACAAGGCGCAGGACCGCGCGGCCAAGCTGTTCGAGAAGAAGGTCAAGGATCCGGCCAAGCGTCCGGAAGTGGCCGCGCGCCTGCGCTCCGATCTCGCCGGCGACGGCATCGCCGATGCCGATCTGGTCATCGAGGCGATCGTCGAGAACGCCGACGCCAAGCGCAGCCTCTACGCCGACGTCGAACCGCGCCTGCCGGCCGATGCGCTGCTGACGACCAACACCTCGTCGATTCCGCTCGACGAACTGCGCAGCGGCGTGCAGCGTCCGGGCCGGTTCGCCGGTCTGCACTACTTCAATCCGGTCGCCTCGATGCCGCTGGTCGAGATCGTCCACCACGACGCCGTCGACGAGGCCACCGCGCAGCGTCTGGCCGCGTTCTGCAAGTCGATCGACAAGCTCCCCGTTCCGGTCGCCGGCACGCCGGGCTTCCTGGTCAACCGCCTGCTGTTTCCGTACATGCTCGAAGCTGCGAGCGCGTACGCCGAAGGCATTCCGGGCAAGGCGATCGACAAGGCGGCCGTCGATTTCGGCATGCCGATGGGACCGATCGAACTGATCGACACCGTCGGCCTGGATGTCGCATCCGGCGTCGGCCAGGAACTCGAACCGTTCCTCGGCCTGCGCATTCCCGCGTCGCTGGCCACGCCGCCCGAAGTCGGCCGCCGCGGCAAGAAGGATGGCCAGGGGCTCTACACCTGGGTCGACGGCAAGGCGCAGAAGCCCGAGCTGCCGAAGGACTACAAGGCACCGGAGGATCTGCAGGACCGCCTGATCCTGCCGCTGCTCAACGAGGCCGTCGCCGCGCTGCACGACGGCGTCGTCGCCGATGCCGACCTGCTCGATGCGGGCGTGATCTTCGGCACCGGCTTCGCGCCGTTCCGTGGTGGTCCGATCCAGTACATCCGCGAGACCGGCGCCGACGTCATTGTCGAACGCCTGCGCACGCTGCAGGCGCGTCACGGCGACCGCTTCGCGCCGCGCCCGGGCTGGGACAATCCGGCGCTGCAGCCGGAGCCGCGCACGGCCTGAATCGGGTCAGGACGGCCGCATCCGATGATACGGCCGTCTGTCATCGGGTTAGGAACCTGCAGGAGCGCGCTTGCGCGCGCGATGGGCCTTTCCTGAAATCCAGAATCGCGCGCAAGCGCGGTCCCACAGATTCATCCGGTCGTTCGATCGCGCAATGACGCCGGAGGACGGTCCGACCTCAGCCCGAATGCCGCGCCGCCAGCGCAGCGGCGCGCGCCTCCAGTGCTTCGATCAGCGCCTGCCGTTCCGACGCGGTCAGGTCGAGCATTTCGAACGCATCACCGAAGAACAGGCCGTCGAACGCGAGGGTCACCACCAGGGCGTCAACGAAATCCGGGCCCAGCGTACGCAGCCGCCGCGCGTGCTGGGCGGCGTATTCCCGCGGCGCGTCCATGAGCTCAGGCGTGTTGACCGCGGCGGCGATGAAGGACTGGGTCGCCTTGGGACCATGCAGCTTGGTTTCCAGCCCCTGGCGCTGCGCATGCACGAAGGCCTGCAGATATCCGCCCGGGTTCGCCGGGAACATCGCCTCGGCGATCTCGAGCTGGCTGTGGTGTTCGGCCATGTGGTACTCGACCACGCCACGCAACAGCAGATCCTTACTGGCGAAGTGGTAGAGCAGCCCGCCCTTGCTGACGCCGGCTTCGGCCGCCACCGCATCCAGCGTGAGGTGCGCGGCACCGACCCGGTCGGCCACGGCGAGCGCGGCGTCGAGGATGCGCGCACGGGCGTCGCTGCGGGGCTTGCGGGTCATGGGCGGACGTCTTGACGGGAAACCGCGGATTCTAGACTATACCGTCCAGCCGGTTTAGTTCACCTGAAGGAATCCCATGCAAGCGCCGTCGAATCCATCGCAACGCGCACAGCATCGCGCCCGGTCGGTCACGCCCGACGCCTATGCAGCGATGGGCTGGATCGAGGAGTTCTCGGCGCTCGCGCGGATGGCCATCGACGAGGACGACGACGAGGCACTGCGCCGCGGCTACGAGGACGAACTGCTGCGCCGCGCGGCCTACCTGCGCGCGGCCGGGCTGTTCGATGTCTTGGAGATTCGGCATCCCGCTCTGCGCGCGATGCTCGACGACGCGCGCTGAGCGCATCCGCTGCACATGCACGCCCGCGCGATGCGGGCGGCGGACTCACATCGTGTGGGTCGACTTCTCGGACTGCAACGTGCCGGCGAGCAGGGTCTCGATCCGGTGCTTGACCGCCTCGCCTTCCGGCGTATCGGCGAACTGCACGCCCACACCTGCGGTGCGGTTGCCCTGCGCGCCGGCCGGCGTCACCCACACCACCTTGCCGGCGGTCGGCAGGCGGTCGCTGGATTCGGGCAGCGTCAGCAGCAGGAACACCTCGTCGCCGAGGAAGTAGCGCTTGGGCGTCGGCACGAAGATGCCGCCGTGCTTGAGATAGGACATGTACGCGTTGTACAGCGCGGCCTTGTCCTTGACGGCGAGCGACAGGATGCCCTGACGTGCGCCTGCAGCGGTTGCGCTCATGGCTTGCGTTTCCAGCGAAGAAGTCAGTTGCGGGCGACGGTGCCGCGCCAGGCCAGCAGCAGCTCGGCGATGGCGAGATCGGCGCGCACCGTGGTCCTGAGAAGATCACGGGTGCGGTTGGCGGCGTCGAACCACGCGGCCAGCTTCCCGATTCCCGCGACATCGGTCAAGCCGGACGCACGCGCGAGCGCGAGATCGGCGGCGTGCGCGACGCGTTCCGCGGCATCTTCGCCGTTGGCCCAGCGCTGCGCGGTGGCGACGACGGGCAGGTCGCCCTTGGCCACACCGGCGAGATCCTTGGCGATCTCGCGACGCAGGGCCATGCCGCCGCCGTCGAGCCACTCGGCTGCGAGACCAGGGTGCCCGCGCGCGGCATCGAGCGCCTCGACCGCGTCGGCCTCGCGATGACCGCGTCCCGCGAGCCAGGCCAGCGCTTCGGCGCGCGGCGGCAGGCGGAACTCGATGCGCTGGCAGCGGCTGCGGATCGTCGCCGGCAGGCGCAGCGGATTGGCCGCGACCAGCCACAGGTGACGACCGGGCTGCGGTTCCTCCAGCGTCTTCAGCAGCGCGTTGCAGGCGGACGTGTTGACCGCATCGGCCGGATCGACGATCGCGACCTGCGCGCTGCCGTACTGCGGTGTCAGCGACAGCTTCGCCGACAGCTCGCGGATCTGTTCGATGACGATCTCGGTGCGCAGCTTGGTGCCGTCCTTCGTGGGCACGAACGAGACGGCGTGGAAATCCGGATGCGTGCCGGCCGCGAGCAGTTGCGCGCTGCGGACCTCGCGGTCGAGCCCGAGCACATGCGCGGCGAGCACGTCGGCGACCGCGCGCTTGCCCAGCCGCGCCGGGCCGCAGAACAGCAGCGCGTGGCCGAGCCGGCCGCCGTCGAGCGCGCTGCGCACCTGCTCGAAGATGCGCGCCTGCCAGGGCGCGAACGCGGGTTGCGCGCTCATGCCGCCACCCGTGCCGCGCGCAGGGCCTGCACCGCTTCGGCCGCGACGACATCGGCGCTGCGCGTCGCATCGATGACGCGGATGCGTTGCGGCTCGACCTGCGCGCGCGCGAGGAATGCGCTGCGCACGCGCTCGAAGAACGCGTCCTGCTCCGCCTCGATGCGATCGGGAAACGCGTCGCGTCCGCGCGCGCGTTCGCGGCCCTGCGCCACGCCGAGATCGAGCAGCAGCGTGATCGCCGGCGCGATGCCGACATGCGCGGCCTCGAGCGCGGCGATGCGCGTCGGCTCGATGCCGCGGCCGCCGCCCTGGTAGGCGTAGCTGGAATCGGTGAAGCGGTCGCTGATGACCCAGGCGCCGCGCTCGAGCGCGGGCACGATGGTCTCGCGCACATGCTGGGCGCGCGCGGCGAACATCAGTAGCAGTTCGGTGTCCGGTCGGGCCGGCTCGTGGCCCGGATCGAGCAGCAGGCCGCGGATCAGCTCGGCCAGCGGCGTGCCGCCTGGCTCGCGCGTACAGATCACCTCGTCGCCGTCGGCGGCCAGGGCCTCGCGCAGGGCGCGCAGCACGGTGCTCTTGCCGGCGCCCTCGCCGCCTTCGATCGACACGAAGCGCGGATATGTGCGCAATGCGCTCACGCGTCGCCGTCCGCGGCGCCGGTGGCCGCTTCCACTTCGACTTCGTTCGGCGGCGCGGCTTCGCCGCCCGCGGCAGCCTCGGCCGCATCGCCGCTGCTGGCGTCGCCACTGCCGAACTTCGAACGGTAGCGACGCACGTACTCGCGCACCGCGACGTTGTGCGCGGCATAGGTCGGCGAGAACACATGCCGGCCGCTGCCGTCGCCGACCGCGACGAAGTACAGCGCATCGCCATCGGCCGGATGCGTCGCCGCATGGATCGCCGCGGCACCGGCCATCGCGATCGGCGTCGGCGGCAGGCCGTCGCGAGTGTAGGTGTTGTAGGGCGTGTCGGTCTGCAGGTCGCGGCGGCGGATGTTGCCGTCGTAGGCGGTGCCCAGGCCGTAGATCACGGTGGGATCGGTCTGCAGGCGCATGCCGACCTTCAGGCGCCGGTTGAACACGCCCGAAATCGCAGGGCGCTCTTCGGCGATGCCGGTTTCCTTCTCGATGATCGACGCCAGCACCAGCACCTGCTCGCGGTCCTGCAGTTCGAGGCCGGGCACGCGCGATTCCCACGCGCGGTCGACCGCGGCTTCCAGCGCGGTGTTCGCACGCCGCAGCAGATCCACGTCGCTGTCGCCGGTGGTGTAGAGATAGGTTTCGGGCAGGAAGCGGCCTTCGGGATGCACGCCGGGCTTGCCGAGCGCCTCCATCAGCGCGGCATCGTCGATCTCCTGCAGCGTCTGCACCAGCGGCGTCGCGCGGCCGAGCGCGGCGCGCAGTTCGCGGATGTTCCAGCCCTCGACGATCGTGAAGCGGTGATGGATCACCTTGCCGTCGCGCATGCGCACCAGCAGTTCGCGCGGCGTCGTCGCCGGGTCCAGCGGATACTCGCCGACCTGGATGCGCGCATCGGCCCCCAGTTCGCGCGCCAGCAAGCGCCATTCGAGTGCGTGGCCCTCGACCGCACCGGCCTCGCGCAGCCGGCCGAGCACGCGCTGGAACGAATCGCCACGCGCGACCACCAGCGTGCCGTCCGCGGACAGGCCGGCCAGCGGCGCATCCGCGAACCGGGTGTAGCGCGCGTGCAGGAACCAGGCGGACAGGCCGGCCAGCAGCGCGACGATCACGAGCCCGGCCAGCAGGATCCTGCCGGTGCGGCGCGTGCGGGGTGCTTCGGTTTCGGTCATGGGCGGCGCGGGCCGTCGATGCGGGACAGGGCGTGCAGGATACCGTGGCCGGCCCGGGGTCACGCGAGAGACGTGGCCGTCAGGCGTCGCTTCGCGCGTCCATGACGGACACAGGAGCGCACGATGAGGCCTGCATCGGACAGCCCCATCGCGCGCAAGCGCGCTCCCACGGGTTCGGCAATCTCAGCCGGAGACACCCAGCGCCCGCAGCGTGCCGCGGGCCTTGGCCCGGGTCTCTTCGAGTTCGCGATCCGGATCGGAGTCGGCGACGATGCCGGCGCCGGTGCGGAAGCGCGCGGTGTCGCCTTCGACTTCGGCGCTGCGGATCAGGATGTTGAGGTCGAGGTCGCCGTCGCGGTTGAGCCAGCCCATCGCGCCGGTGTAGGCGCCGCGGCCCTGCCCTTCGAGCTCGGCGATGATCTGCATGCAGCGCACCTTGGGGCAGCCGGTGATCGTGCCGCCGGGAAACACCGCGGCGATCGTGCGCCCCGGCGTCGCATCGGCGCGCAGACGCCCGCGGACGTTGCTGACGATGTGGTGCACGTGCGCGTAGCTCTCCACGCACATCAGTTCGTCGACTTCCACGCTGCCGGGCACGCAGACGCGGCCCAGATCATTGCGTTCGAGATCGACCAGCATCACGTGCTCGGCACGTTCCTTGGGATGGCCGACCAGTTCCTGCACGCGCGCCGCATCGTCGTCGCCGTCGAAACGCGCGCGGGTGCCGGCGATCGGGCGGGTTTCGACCAGATCGCCGCGCACCGAAACGAGGCGTTCGGGCGATGCACTCGCGACCGCCCAGCCATCGCCCTGCAGCAGGCCGGCGAACGGCGCGGGATTGTGTTCGCGCAGTCGCGCGTACAGCGCAGCGGGTTCCAGCGTGCCGTCGAAATGCGCCTGCCATCCACGTGACAGGTTGGCCTGGAAGACATCGCCGGCGGCGAGATAGTCGAGCACACGGCGCACGCCATGGGTGAAGCGTGCGGGCGTGTCTTCGTCGAGCTGATGGGGCGTGTGCCAGGGCGACGGCGCTCCGACCGGCTCGCCTGCAGCAGCGACGAGCTCGGCGAGCAGCGTTTCGGCGCCGGCCTCGGAGACAGCGATGCATTCGCCGCTCGCATGGTCGCGCAGCACGGCGGCCGGGCAACGCCAGGCCACCGCGACCGGCAGCCCGCCGACCGCAGGCGGCAGGTCCAGCACCGGTTCGACCTGCGCCGCGAGTTCATAGCCCAGATACAGCGCCCAGCCGCCGCGGAACGGCCAGCGCGGTTCTTCGCGCGGCAGGCGCAGCGCCGACCACGCCGCATCGAGCGCATCGAGGAAGGCGCCGTCGACGACCGCACCCGTCGCGTCGCGCGTGACGCCGTCGACATCGAGCTGCAGGCGGGTGCCGTCGGTGGCCAGCAGCAGGTCCCAGCGCGCATGCGCGGTGCCGTGCGCGACCGACTGCAGCAGCAGCGGATGACGCGCAGGCGCGGCGCGTTGCAGCGCCAGCAGGTCGGTCTCGGCAGGCAGCGGACGGGTGATCAGCATCTGGGTGTTCGGACGCGGCATCCGCTTTCGCAGGTGCGCGCTCGCGCGCGACTCGGAAAGCCATCCCGCTGCAGCATTGCCGGAATCGCGGCCATGGCCGCTCCCACGCAGGTCGGCACCGAAAACGGGTGGCGACTCACTGGTCGAGCTCGGTCCAGCGCAGGTAGGCCGCATCGAGCGCGGTCTGCGTGTCCTGCAGCAGTTGCCCGTGCGCGGCGATGGCCTCGGCATCGCGCTGGTAGAACGCGGCGGTATTCATCTCTTCGGTCATCCGCGCGATCTCGCCTTCGAGCTGTTCGATGCGCAACGGCAACTGTTCGAGTTCGCGCTGGTCCTTGTAGCTGAGCTTGCGCTTCGCGACCGGTGCAGCGGCGGCCGGTGCAGTGTCCGCGGCCGGCACGGCCTTCGGCGCCAGCGTGGTGCCGGGCAAGGCAGTGCCCGGCTGCGGACGCTGCCGCAACCAGTCCTCGTAGCCGCCGATGTACTCGCCGACGTGGCCGTCGCCTTCCATCACCAGCGTCGAAGTCACCACGTTGTCGAGGAAGTCGCGGTCGTGGCTGACCAGCAGCAGCGTGCCGGGATAGTCGCCCAGCAGTTCCTCGAGCAGCTCCAGCGTCTCCACGTCGAGATCGTTGGTCGGTTCGTCCATGACCAACAGGTTCGACGGCTGCGCGAACAACTTGGCCAGCAGCAGGCGGTTGCGCTCGCCGCCGGACAGGCGGGTAATCGGCGCACGCGCGCGTTCGGGCGTGAACAGGAAGTCCTGCAGATAGCCGATCACGTGCTTGCGGGTGCCGTTGATCTCGACGAAATCCTGGCCTTCGGCGACGTTCTCCAGCGCGTTCCAGTCCTCGCGCAGCGTCGCGCGGTACTGGTCGAAGTAGGCGATCTGCAACTGGGTGCCGGTCTTGACCTCGCCTGCCTGCGGCTGCAGCTCGCCGAGCAGCAGCTTCAGCAGCGTGGTCTTGCCGGTGCCGTTGGCGCCGATCAGGCCGATGCGGTCGCCGCGGAAGATCGTCGTCGAGAAGTTCTCGATCAACCTGCGCTCGCCGAACGAGAACGAGACGTCCTGCATCTCGACGACCTTCTTGCCCGATGCATTCGCCGACGCGGCCGCCATGCGCACGTTGCCGGTGAGGTCGCGGCGCTGCGAACGTTCCAGGCGCATCGCCTTGAGGCGGCGCACGCGACCTTCGTCGCGGGTGCGGCGGGCCTTGATGCCCTGGCGGATCCACGCCTCTTCCTGCGCCAGCAGCTTGTCGAAGCGCGACTGCTCCTGCGCCTCGGCGTTGAGCCGCTCCTCGCGGCGACGCACGTAGTTGGCCCAGTCGCCGGGCCAGCTGGTCAGGCCGCCGCGGTCGATCTCGACGATCCGCGTCGCCAGCGAGCGCAGGAAGCGCCGGTCGTGGGTCACGAACACCAGCGCGCCCGGCCACTGCTTGAGGAAGCCCTCGAGCCAGTCGATCGCGGCGATGTCGAGGTGGTTGGTCGGCTCGTCGAGCAGCAGGATGTCGGGCGCCGACACGACCGCACGCGCCAGCAGCACGCGACGCTTCATGCCGCCCGACAACCGGGTGAACGCCGCATCGCCGTCGAGCTGCAGGCGTTCGAGCACCTCGGTCACGCGCTGGTCGATGCGCCAGCCATCGAGCGCCTCGATGCGCGCCTGCACGTCGGCGAGCGCTTCGTAGTCTTCCGCATGCAGCAGGCGGTGGTATTCGGCGAGTGCCGCGCCGGCATCGCCCAGGCCACCGGCGACGACGTCGAACACGCTGCCGTCCGCGCCCGCGGGCACTTCCTGCTCCAGCCGCGTGACGCGCACGCCCTGCTCGCGGCGGATCTCGCCGTCGTCGGGCTTGAGCTCGCCGTCGATCAGGCGCATCAAGGTGGACTTGCCGGCACCGTTGCGGCCGATCAGCGCGATCCGCTCGCCACGTTCGATCGAAAGCTCGACACCGTCCAGCAACAAGGGTCCGCCGACGCTGTAGTCGACGTCATTCAAGGTCATCAAAGGCATCCGCGCAGTGTACCGCCCCATGCACACCGGACGCCTGTCGCATTCCCGGACATCCGCCGCTCCGGGGCATGCCGACTTAGGGCTACCCCTAGTTGGGCCGGCCCGCCCGTCGGGGTATCCAGATCCATGTACGCCGGTCGCCTGCGCACCACGCGCCGCCATCCGCCCCTCCGAGGAGACGCCGATGCATGCTATTTCCGCCGTTGGTCAACGCCCTTCCCTTCCCGCGCTCGATGGCGAGGCCGCACGCGGGCTGACCGTCCGGTACGGCGACACCCTGTCGGGCATCGCCGCGAAACTGGGCGTTCCGCTCGACAGGCTGCTGGCCGCCAATCCGCAGGTCCTGAACCCGGATGTCATCTACCCCGGCGACCAGCTCACCGTCCCGGGCGGCGCAGCTGGCGGCAATGCGGGTGGCGATTACACCGTGCGGTCCGGCGACACCCTGTCCGGCATCGCGGGCATGCACGGCGTGTCCCTGCAGTCGCTGACCGCTGCCAATCCGCAGATCTCCGATCCGGACCTGATCTTCATCGGCGATCGCGTCCAGCTGCCCGGCGCGCAGTCGCCGGGCACGGGCGGCGCCCCCGAACGCGGCACCGGCCCGGTGGAGGGTCCAGCACCGTCCACGCCTGCACCGGGCGGCAATGCCGATGGTGTCACCGCTGCCGAGCTCCGGCAGATCGTGCCCCAGCTCAGCGCCAGCAAGGCGGAAGCGGTCGCACCCCATCTCAACGCCGCGATGGCCGAAGCCGACATCAATACCCCCGAGCGCCAGGCGATGTTCATCGCCCAGCTGGCGCACGAGAGCGGCGGCTTCCACCACATGGAGGAAATCGCCAGCGGCGCGGCCTACGAGGGACGCACCGACCTGGGCAACACCCAGCCGGGGGACGGCGAGCGCTACAAGGGCCGCGGCTACATCCAAGTGACCGGCCGCCACAACTACACCGAGGCCGGACGCGCGCTCGGACTGGACCTGGTCAACAACCCGGAACTGGCGGCGCAGCCGGAGAACGCCGCGCGCATCGCCGCCTGGTACTGGGAGAGCCGTGGCATCAATGCCGCCGCCGACGCCGGCGACTTCACCCGGGTCACGCGCCTGATCAATGGCGGCACCAACGGCCTGGCCGATCGTCAGGCCTATTACGAGCGTGCGAGAGCGGCGCTGAGCTGAGTCACGAAGGCGCCGTGGACGCGAGATGCCCGCCAACCCGATGGCGGGCACGCAACGGACCCCGCATTCCGGTAGGAGCGCGCTTGCGCGCGATTGGGCCTTTCCGATAACGCACCCACGCGCAAGCACGCGCCTACAGGGACCGCCCTGCGCCGTCAGGAACTGCAGGACAGCATCGAACATCCCGCCTTCGTCCGTGCCCAGTCCGGACGTTTCGCGGCGAAGGCCTCGCGGCCCGGCTGGTCGTCGTAGGGCCGGCGCATCACATCGAGCAGTTCGACGATGCCCGCAGGATCGCCGGCCTCGGCGCGGTCGATCGCCTGCTGCGCCAGGTAGTTGCGCAGCACGAAGCGCGGGTTGGCCGCATGCATCCGGGCGCGCCGCGTGGCGCCGGATTCGCCGGCTTCGCGCAAACGCGCGGCGTAACCGGCCAGCCAGGCATCGAACTCGCCCTGCAGCCGCGCCCGTTTCGTTTCGTCGTAGAACGCGTCCGCCATCGCATCCAGCGACGGCGCTGCGATGTCGAGCTCCGCCAGCCCGCGGAAGAACAGCGTCATGTCGACCTCGCCGGCCTGCAGCAGCCCATGCAGGCGCTGCATCAGCTCGACATCGTCATCGCGGCAATCCGGCAGGCCGAGTTTGGCGGCGATGTTCTCGCGATCCAGGCGCGCATACGTCGCGGCGTAGGCGTCGAGCCCGGCCTGCAGCGGCGCGACATCCCCGAACAGCGGCGCCAGCGCCTGCGCCAGGCGCCCGAGGTTCCAGTGCGCGACACGCGGCTGCCAGCCGAAGCGGTAGCGGCGGCCCTGGGCGTCGGTGGTGTTGGGGGTCCAGTCGGGATCGTAGTCGTCGACCCAGCCGTAGGGGCCGTAATCGATCGTCAGGCCGAGGATCGACATGTTGTCGGTGTTCATCACGCCATGCACGAAGCCGACGCGCATCCAGCCGGCGATCATCGCCGCGGTGCGCGTGCAGACCTCGGCGAACCAGTCGCCGTACAGCGCCTCGCCTTCGCCTTGCAGATGCGGGAAATCGCGGGCGATCGTGAAGTCCGCCAGTTGCCGCAACAACGCGACATCGCCGCGCGCGGACGGCAGTTCGAAATGGCCGAAGCGGATGAACGACGGCGCGACCCGGCAGACGATCGCGCCGGGTTCGGGCGCGGCATTGCCGTCGTAGAACATGTCGCGGACCACGGCATCGCCGGTGGCGACCAGCGACAGCGCCCGCGTGGTCGGCACGCCCAGGTGGTGCATCGCCTCGCTGCACAGGAACTCGCGCACCGAGGAACGCAGCACCGCGCGCCCGTCGGCCGTTCGCGAATACGGCGTGGGTCCGGCGCCCTTGAGTTGCAGTTCCCAGCGTCGGCCATCAGCGGCCACGCCCTCGCCCAGCGTGATCGCGCGGCCGTCGCCGAGCTGGCCGGCCCAGTGGCCGAACTGGTGGCCGCCATAGTTCGAGGCGTACGGCGTCATGCCGGGCGTCAGGGCGTTGCCGCCGAAGACCGCAGCGAACGCCGGCGACGCGACCGTGTCCGCGTCGAAGCCGAGCGCTTCCGCCATGTCCGCCGAATACACCAGCACGCGCGGACCCGCGACCGGTGTCGGCAACACCGGCGACCACAGCGCGCCTTCGACCTGGCGGCGCCGTGGGCCGGCCTCGGGATCGCCGGGCAGCGAGTGGACGAAGCGGTTGTCGAACGTCACCGCGTGCGCGAGCGGCACCAGGTCCGGCGCATTCGCGGTCGCGGTCATCGCCCCAGCTCGAACGGGCCACCCGCTTCCAGCGCCCGCCGGTACGCCGGCCGCGCATGGATGCGCTCGACGAAGCGACGGATGTTCGGGCCGACGCGGTCGGCGACGCGCACGACGGCCGCTTCCAGCGGAAAGCTCATCTGGATGTCGGCGGCGGTGAAGCGGTCGCTGGCGAACCACTGGTAGGCGCCGAGTTCGCGCTCGATGTAGTCCAGATGCGTCGTCAGCTGCGGGCCGACGAAGGTCCGCATCGCCTTGTCGGCGATGCCGCGCGCGATTGGCCTGGCGAAGAACGGCATCGGCGCACTGCGCAGGCGCGCGAACACCAGCGACAGCAGCAGTGGCGGCATCGCCGAGCCTTCCGCGTAATGCAGCCACTGGCGATAACGCAGACGCTCGTCCTCGTCGTCCGGCGCCGGCGACAGCGCGTGACCGGCGTCGAAACGCTCGACCAGCGCCTCGATGATCGCGCCCGATTCGACCAGCCGCCGCCCGTCCATCTCGAGCACCGGCGACTTGCCGAGCGGATGCACGTCGCGCAGTGCCTGCGGCGCGAGCATCGTCCTGGGGTCGCGGGCGTAGCGCACCACTTCATAGGGCTGGCCGAGTTCCTCCAGCAGCCAGAGCACGCGCTGCGAGCGCGAGTTGTTCAGGTGATGCACGCGGATCATGTACGGGCTCTCTAGCGGAATCCCGTCATCATGGAGGCGCCGTCGCCCGGATCGAAGCGCATGCGGACACGATCTTGCACGGGCATTCGGGCAGGTGAACGGCAGCCATCGACGCTCGCCGATCCCGGCCTGCGCGACTGCGGCGTCGCGGGCCACCCGCTATACTACGCGGTTCCCCGACCGGCTGCGCCGGCGCTAAGAGACCGAACCATGAGCGCCGAGTCGCCCATCACGCCTGCCGACACCCCCAAGTTCACCGATCTCGCCCTGCCCGAGACCCTGCTGCGGGCACTGACCGCGGTGGGCTACGAATCGCCGTCGCCGATCCAGGCCGCGACCATTCCGCCGCTGCTCGAAGGCCGCGACCTGCTCGGCCAGGCGCAGACCGGCACCGGCAAGACCGCGGCGTTCGCGCTGCCGGTGCTGGCGCGCATCGATCCCGCCCAGCGCAAGCCTCAGGCGCTGGTGCTCGCGCCGACGCGCGAACTGGCGATCCAGGTCGCCGAGGCCTTCCAGAAGTACGCGGCCTTCATGCCCGGCTTCCACGTGCTGCCGATCTACGGCGGCCAGGGCTATGCGCAGCAGCTGAGCGCGCTCAAGCGCGGCGTGCAGGTGATCGTCGGCACGCCGGGGCGTGTCATCGACCATCTCGAGCGCGGCTCGCTGGACCTGTCCGAACTGCGCGCCCTGGTGCTCGACGAAGCCGACGAGATGCTGCGCATGGGCTTCATCGACGACGTCGAGGCGGTGCTGAAGAAGACGCCGGAAACGCGTCAGGTCGCGCTGTTCTCGGCGACGATGCCGAGCCAGATCAAGCGCATCGCCCAGACCTACCTGAAGAATCCGGTCGAGATCGCGATCAAGGCGACCACGACGACGGCTGCCAACATCCGCCAGCGTTACTGGATGGTCAGCGGCGTCAACAAGCTCGACGCGCTGACCCGCATCCTCGAAGCCGAGCCCTTCGACGCGATGATCATCTTCGCGCGCACCAAGCTCGCGACCGAGGAACTGGCGCAGAAGCTGTCGGCGCGTGGTCTCTCGGCCGCCGCGATCAATGGCGACCTCGACCAGAAGCAGCGCGAGCGTGCGATCCAGAACCTCAAGGACGGCCGTCTGGACGTGCTGGTGGCGACCGACGTCGCCGCGCGCGGCCTGGACGTGGACCGCATCAGCCACGTGCTGAACTACGACATCCCCTACGACACCGAAAGCTACGTGCACCGCATCGGCCGTACCGGCCGCGCCGGTCGCAGCGGCGAGGCGATCCTGTTCGTCGCCCCGCGCGAGCGCGGCATGCTCGGTGCGATCGAACGCGCGACGCGGCAGAAGATCGAGCAGATGCAGTTGCCGAGCGTGGAGACCGTCAACGAGGCGCGCGTGTCGAAGTTCCTCGAGAAGATCACCACCGCGCTGGGCAGCAGCGAGCTGGGCATCTTCCGCGACCTGGTCGAACGCTACGAGCGCGAGCACAACGTGCCGGCGGCCGAGATCGCCGCCGCGCTGGCCAAGGTGGTCCAGGGCGACATGCCGCTGCTGCTCGAACCACCGCGCAAGCCGGAGAAGCCCGCGTTCGAACGCGAGTTCGTCGAGCGGCCGGGTGGCCGCGAGGCTTCGCGTTCCGCGCGCGAGCCGCGTGACCCCCGCGAACCGCGCGCGCCGCGGCCGGACACCGGCCCGCGCGATCCGGACGTAGGCATGGAGACCTTCCGCATCGAAGTCGGCTACCAGCACGGCGTGCAGCCGGGCAACATCGTCGGCGCGATCGCCAACGAAGCCGATCTCGAAAGCAAGTTCATCGGCCGCATCGACATCCGCGACGACTACAGCCTCGTCGACCTGCCCGAAGGCATGCCGCGCGAACTGCTCGAGCACCTGAAGAAGGTCCGCGTCGGCGGCCAGCCGATCCGCATCCGCCGCGCCGAAGACGCCGACCTGACCGCACCTCCGCCGCGCGCCAAGCGCCCGTTCGGTGCGAAGCCGCCGGGTCACAAGCCGGGTGGGCCGCGCAAGGGTCCGCCGCGTCGCGATCCGCGCTGAGTTCTTTCAAGGCGTCGGCTTGAGGCGCAAGGCGTGAGTACGTGAAGCAAATGTGTGGCAGACGGTTCGCCGTCAGCTCGTCGCCCCAGCGAAAGCTGGGGCCCATCCTGATCTTCCGCGGCGAACCTGAAAATCAAAATGGATGACCAGCCGTTCGGCTGTTGAGAAGCGCCTCCAGCGTGATCGGACATTCGTCCGTTGAACGCCGCTGGGGTGACGGTCGGGATAGGGCCGGCGGCTGCCCGATGATCGAGTCAGCCGAAAAGGCATCACTCGAGCGTGCCCACTAGAATCACCCCATGTCCCGCATCCTCGTCTTCCAGCACGTCGCCGCCGAACCGCTGGGCACGCTGGATCCGCTGATCCGCCGGCGCGGCCATCGCATCCGCTTCGTCAACTTCGAACGCGAGCCCGACGCGCAGCCGAACGTGGACCGTTACCGTGGCCTGGTCGTACTCGGTGGCCCGATGAATGTCGAGGAGCGGGAAGCGCGCCCGCATCTGCTGACCGAACTGCGGGCGATCGAACGCATGCTCGAACTCGGCCGGCCGGTGCTCGGCATCTGCCTCGGCGCGCAACTGCTCGCGCACGTGCTCGGCGCACCGGTGCGCCGCATCGAAAGGCCCGAGATCGGCTGGTATCCGCTGCTGACGACCGACGCGGGCCGACTCGATCCGGTACTCGCGCCGCTCGGCGCCGCGTCGCCGGTGTTCCAGTGGCACGGTCGCCATTTCGAGGTGCCGGGCAGCGCGGTGCATCTCGCCCGTACCGACAGCTGCGAGCAGCAGGCCTTCCGTTACGGCGACAACGCCTACGGCTTCCAGTTCCATCTGGAAATGGACCCGCCACTGATCGAACGCTGGCTCGCGACGCCCGCGTATCGCGACGAACTGGCCGCATCCGGCCTGCCGCATGACGACGCCGCGATCCGGGCGCTGACGCAGCAGCACATCGCGCCGATGCAGGCCCAGGCCGAAGCGGTGTTCAACAACTTCCTCGATCTCGTCGGCCGGCGCGACCGGCGCTTCGTACTGCCGTCACGCGAGTTCGGCTGAGGCGTCGCCGGAGAAGCCGGCTTCTGTAGGAGCGCGCTCGCGCGCGATGAGGCTGTCCCGGGGAAAGCCCCATCGCGCGCGAGCGCGCTCCTACAGAAGCGGGTGATGCATCGCCGGACACCTACGGAAGTTTCAGCTCCGGCAGGGACATGTCCGGCATGTGCACATCGGGGCCCAGCACATGGAAGAGTTCGCCCAGCGTCGGCCAGCCGAAGTACGGCGCCAGCCACCAGTACGCGGCGATCACGATCAGCACGGTCACGATCAGCCGCAGCACCACGCCGGCGACCTTGAATGCCAGCCAGATGCCGAGGATCACGAGGACGAAGCCGAGCCAGCTCATGCCGGCACGCCGTCATGCAGCGGACGCAGCTGCGGGTCCAGCGCCACGCGCTCGTCGAACACGAAGCAGCGCCCGTCGTAGCCGAAGCCGCCGACCTGTTCGAAGTAACCGAGGATGCCGCCGTCGAGCTGCAGCACGTTGTCCATGCCGTCGGCGCGCATCCACAGCGCGGCCTTCTCGCAGCGGATGCCGCCGGTGCAGAAGCTCACGACGGTCGCATCGCGCAATGCCTCGCGATGCGGGGCCAGCGCGTCGGGCAGTTCGGTGAAATTGTCGATCGGCAGCGTCAGCGCATCGGCGAACGTGCCGAAGCCGAATTCTTCGCAGTTGCGCGTGTCGAGCAGCACGAGACGCCTGCCGGCATCGTCGTGGCCCTGTGCGATCCAGCGCGCCAGTGTCGCCGGCGCCACATCCGGCGCACGCGCCGGCGCGTCGAGCGGCATCGCATCCGGCTTGCGGAAGCTGATGATCTCCGGTTTGACCTTGACCTTGAGCCGCGCGAACGGCACCGCGTGGCTGCGGCTGCGCTTGACCTGCAGCGCGGCGAACCGCGCGTCGCTGCGCAGCGCGTCGACCAGCGTGTCGATGACGGCGACGCTGCCGGCGAGGAACAGGTTGATGCCTTCGGGCGCGACGAGCACGGTGCCGCGCAGGTCGCCCGCCTCGGCCAACGCGCGCAGCCAGGCGGCGACGGCGTCGGGATCGTCGATGGCGACGAAATGGTAGGCGGCGAGGTTGTCGATCATGGGGCGCATTGTAGCGGGGGCGCGCCTACACCTTTCTTCAAATCGCGTCGGTCGAAGTCGGCCCTGGGCACGGAACGCGCATGATCCGCGCGCAACCGGCGTGCAGGGAATCCGCCGACAGGTCCTTCGGATCGTCTCGAACCATCAGAAGAGAACCGTCGTCCCGGCGGCCTTCAACGGACGAATGTCCGGTCACGCCGGGATCCAGCGACTTCTCGCATCGAAACTGGGTAATGCCTGCAAGGCACTGGATCCCGGCCTTCGCCGGGATGACGCAGAGTGAATGGCATGAAAGGACCTACGGACGTCCCGACACTTGTGCCCGCGCCCTCAACGCTCGTAATTCTCCCGCACGAACCGGTCGAACAGACGCACGCCGTAGGCCGACGCGCCGGCCGGCGTCGTCGACAGTTCGTTGCCGTCGCGCCAGGCCATGCCGGCGATGTCGAGGTGCGCCCACGGACGCCCGGCGTCGATCCATTCGCCGATGAAATGCGCCGCGGTGCCCGAGCCCGGGCGGCCGCCGCCGTTGCGCATGTCGGCGATCGGCGATTCGAGCATCTTGCCGTAGCCCGGATGCATCGGCATGCGCCAGACCGGCTCGCCCGACGCCTCGCCGGCGGCGGTCAGCTGCGCGGCCAGTGCGTCGTCGCGGGTGAACAGGCCGGCATAGTCGTTGCCGAGCGCGGTGACGATCGCGCCGGTCAGGGTCGCGATGTCGACGATCACACGCGGGTCGTCCTGGCGCTGCACGTACCAGAGCGCGTCGACCAGCACCATGCGGCCCTCGGCGTCGGTACTGATGACCTCGTAGGTCTTGCCGGCCGCGGTGCGGATCACGTCGCCCGGGCGCGTCGCCGAACCAGACGGCATGTTCTCGGCCAGCGCGGACACCGCGACCGCGTTGACCTTCGCGTTGCGGCCGGCGAGCGCGAGCACGGCGCCGGTCGCACTGGCGGCGCCGGTCATGTCGTACTTCATGCGCCACATGTTCTCGCTGCCCTTGATCGAGATGCCGCCCGAATCGAAGGTGATGCCCTTGCCGACGAGCGCGACCGGTGCCTCGCCCCGCGCGCCGCCGTTGTAGCGCACCACCAGCATCCGCGGCGGCCGCACGCTGCCCTGCCCCACGGCCAGGAGGCTGCCCATGCCGAGCCGCTCCATCGCCGGCTCGTCCAGCACCTCGATGCTGACATTGGCCTTGCCGGCGAACGCCTCGCGCGTGCGGGCGACGAATTCCTCCGGGCCCAGCGCATTCGCCGGCTCGGTGACCAGGTCGCGCGCGAACGTCACGCCTTCGGCCACGGCCTTCCAGTCGGTGTCCCAGGCACCGGCGGCGCCCGCGCCCGCCGGGCTGCGCACGACCAGGGTGCCGGTGCCGGCCGCATCGTCCGTCTTGCCGGTGGTGCGGTACCGGTCGAAACGGTACTGGCCGAGCGCGGCGCCGAACGCCAGCTGCGCGGCCGCATCGCCCTCCGCGCCTTCCCACAGCACGTCGACCTGCGGCGCCTTGCTGCGTGCGGCGAAGCGGCCGATGTGCCCACCGACGTCCTCGATGCGGCGCGCATCGGGCGCGCCGCTGCCGGTGCCGACCAGCAGCACACGGTCGAAACCGGCGATGCCCGGCAGGTCCAGTTGGCTGTCGGCCTTGCCGCTGAAACCGGCCGCGGCGACCGCGCGCGTCAGCGCGCCCTGGCTGCTAGCGTCGATGCGCGCGAAGGCGCCGTCGCGTGTGCCGCCGTCCGCCACTTCCGGCACCGCCAGCACCAGCGTGCCTCCGGCGGGGGCGTCGACGCCTTCGAACCGGATCTCGCGCTGGGCGGCGGCAGGCAGGGCGGTCAATGCGGCAACCAGGACGATCGGGGCGGCGAACAGGGAGCGTGACGAAGGACGGCGGGCGCGCATGGAATCTCCTGGCGATGGCTGGGGAGTGCCGCGCCTGAGGGCGGGCAACCGTCGACCTTAACAATCCGGAGCCGGATACGGGCCGTGCCGATGGTCACGATGGATGCTCAACCGGATGGTTGACATTCGAATTCGCGTCGCGGATATTCAACCGCATGGTTGATGAATCACACGCGCCCGAATCGCATCTCGACGGCATCTTCCACGCCCTCGCCGACGCCACGCGCCGCGGCATGCTGCGCCAGCTCGCCGAAGGCGAATCCACGGTCGGTGCGCTGGCCGCGCCGCATGCGATGTCGCTGGCCGCGGCGTCGAAGCACATCCGCGTGCTGGAACACTCGGGCCTGGTCAGCCGCCGCGTGGATGGCCGCACACACCGCGTCCGGCTCGAAACCGCGCCGCTGCATGCGGGCCTGGAATGGATCCGCCACCACGAGCAGCTGTGGCACGCGCGTCTCGACCGGTTGGCGGCGCTGCTCGACGCACCCGATCCCCCGCCCCTGCCCTGACGGATAGCCACGATGGCCGCACCGCTCGAACTCCGCGTCACCCGCCACATCGCCGCGCCACCCGGTCGCGTGTTCGATGCCTGGCTCGATCCCGGGCTGATGGCGCGCTTCCTGTTCGCCACGCCTGGCCGCGCGATGCAGCGCCTCGACAACGGCTTCCACCCCGCGCTGGCCGGCGCCAAGGCCTGGCTGAAACACGGCCTGGCGCTCGTACGCGCCCACCAGCCCGCTGACGGAGCACATTCCAATGCATGACAGCGACGACGTGATGCGCACCGCGCCCGACGCCGTGCGTGTCGAACGCCTGCTGCCGGGTCCGATCGAACGCGTGTGGGCGTTCCTGGTCGATCCTGACAAGCGCCGGCTGTGGCTCGCCGACGGCGCCTTCGACCTGCGTCCCGGCGGCAGCGCACCCCTGCACTTCCGCCACCGCACGCTGTCGCCCGATTCCGAGGTCCCGGAACGGTTCCGCGACATGCACGAGATCGGCCACACCAACCACGGCACGGTCATCGCCTGCGACCCGCCGCACCGGCTGGCCTGGACCTGGGGCCACGACGCGGACGACCGGTCCGAGGTCGACATCGTGCTGCGCGCGGAAGGCGACGCCGTGCGCCTGCAGCTGACGCACCGGCGCCTGTCCGAGCGCGACCTGCCCGATGTGTCGGGCGGCTGGCACACGCATCTCGACATGCTGGGTGCGCGCCTGTCGGACTGCCCGGCCGGGGATTTCTGGAAGACCTGGACGGCGCATGCCGCCCGCTACGCCGCGCGGTTCGCGGCAGGAGACGCGACGACGCTCAGGATCGCGCTGACCAGTGTCATGGTCGACGACCAGACGCGCGCCCGTGCGTTCTACGTCGACACGCTCGGCTTCGAACTGCGGCGCGACATCGCGTTCGACGGCGGCCGCTGGCTGACCGTCGCAACACCCGGTGCGCCGGGCGTCGAACTGCTGCTGGAGCCCGCCGGTTTCGAATTCGCGAAGACCTACCAGCGCGCCCTGCGCGAGGCCGGCATTCCGATCAACGCGTTCGTGGTCGACGACGTGCAGGCCACCTTCGAACGGCTGCAGGCGCGCGGCGTCATGTTCCAGTCGGCGCCGGTACGCGTCGCCGGCCAGACGATCGCCGTGTTCGACGACACCTGCGGCAACTGGATCCAGATCTACGAGGACGACACGAGCGCCTGAGCGGCGCCTCAGGTCTTCGGCGCGCCGTCCTTCGTCAGATGGCGGCCCGCCCACATGTTGTCGACGAGATTCGGATACCGGCGGCCGGCCGCATCGGCACGCTGTCGGGCCGCGTCCTTCTGCGCCTCGCTGAGGTGTCCGCGCGCGGATCCGGGCTTCGGGTTCGGCCGCGTCCACGGTTTCGTCTTCGGCGCGGGATGCGCGCGGTCGGGTGTGCGGGTCATGGCATGCGGATGCGGGTGCTTACGGCGGCAGTGGCTGGTTGCCCGCCCCCGTCCCGCGACGCAGCGCCGGCAGGGACGGTAACGGGCAGGCAGCGATGATGCGACCGGTGGAATGTCCGCGACGTGAGGCGCGCGCGTTCAGCGCGACAGCATGTAGCCGGGCACGGCCATCAGGCCGATCAGGAACACGATCGCGATGACGATCAGCACCACGCGCTTCGGATCGGCGCGCACGATGTCGCCGAAGGTCTCCGCGGTGCCGTCGCGTTCGGCCTGCGCCTGCGCCGCTTTCGCCTTCGCCTGGCGTTCGCGCTGGTAGTCGGCCATCAACGCCTTCGCGCGCGGCAGATCGTCGTTCTCGCGCAGCCAGATGCCACCCAGCGAGATCCCGAACGGGCTCGGCCGGGTCTGGTACCAGGGGATGCCGGCCTCGTCGAGGAACGCGCGCACGTCGGCGGCTTCGTCGTCGGGCACGTAGCGCAGGTTGAGCAGGAGTTTCGCCATGCGCCGATGATACCGGCATGGTCCTGTGGGAGCGCGCTTGCGCGTGAGGGGCCGGTCGGCCGAGCCCTGTCGCGCGCAAGCGCGCTCCTACGGAAAATCTCAGCGCTTGGTGGTCACCGCGCGGCGCAGGTTGTGGCGGGCGCGCGCGTCGAGCCGCGCGTGGAAGCCGTCGTCGAGATAGATGCGCGGCCGGGCCAGGAGCGATTTCAGGAACCGCCGCCGGTTCACCGCATACAGCCAGCGCGGCACATGCCGGTACTCGGCGGCGATGCCGCGGTCGTAGGCGTCGAACGCGGCATCGTCGGCGGCGAGGATCGCCATGTCGCAGTCGAGGAAACGCCGGGTGTCGTCCGCGTGCGGATCGTCGGCGAAGTCCTCCGGCGACAACTGGCCGTGGCGCGCGGTCAGCCGGATCAGCTCGGCCACGCGCGGCGCATCGATGCGGGCATCGGGCAACCAGCGCGTGATCGATTCGAGTGCCAGCTCGGCCGAACGCGCCTCGTTGTCGCCGGCGCGCGCGTCGTAGACCGCATCGTGATAGAGGATCGCCAGCCGCACTTCCACCGGCTGCGCCCAGCCGTCGCGCGCGGCGACCTCGTCGAAATGCCGCAGCAGAGTCTCGACGTGTCCGAAGTTGTGATACGCCCGCGGCGGCGTGGCATACGCGGATTCGAGCGCGGCCTGCATGCCGGACGGCAGCGGAAAGACGCGGTTGTCAGCCTGCGACATGCATCACCCCGTCTGCCACGGGCGCAGGACCATCAGCGCGCCGATGCCGACCAGCAACGCGCCGCACAGGCGCAGCGCATCGACGGGACGCGGCTGCGCGAGCACGCCGTAATGGTCGAACAGCAGCGAGCCGATCAGCTGTCCGGCGACGACCAGGCAGATCATGCCCGCGGCGCCGAGCCGCGGCACCAGCAGGGTGCCGCAGAACACGAACACCGCGCCGATCAGCCCGCCGCACCACAGCCACGCCGGCAGTGTCGTCAGCGTGCGCATCGACGGCAGCGGCGTGCGCGTGACCAGCAACACGATCGCCAGGGCCAGCGTGCCGACCGCGAACGACAGGAACGAGGCGAACAGCGCACCCTCGGTCAGCGCGCCGACGCGCGCATTGAGCAGCGCCTGCAGCGGCAGCAGCATGCCCACCAGCACGGCGACGACGATGCTCAGCAGCAGCCAGTGATGCATGCGCGACTCCGCGGCGGATGGCGGACCAGTCTAGCGCCCGGCCGGCAGGTCGCTTCGCGCGTCATCGCGCGGCAGCGTCCACAGCGCGATGAAACTCAGCACTGCCGCGCCCGCCAGATACCAGCCCACCGATGCCAGGCCATGCCGCTGGCCCAGCCAGGTCGCGATATAGGGCGCCAGCGACGCGCCGAAGATCCCGGCTAGGTTGAACGCCAGCGACGCACCGGTGTAACGCACCGCGGTCGGGAACTGCTCGGCCAGCAGCGTGCCGACCGGGCCGTAGGTCAGGCCCATCAGACCCAGGCCGATCATCAGGAACGCCAGCGTGGCGACAGGGCTGTCGGCGACGAACAGCGGCGCGAAGCACAGCCCGAACACGACGATGCCGGCACTGGCGATCAGCATCGCGCGGCGGCGGCCGAAGCGGTCGGCATACAGCGCGGAGATCGGAATCGTCGCCGCGAAACAGACCACGCCGGCCAGTTGCAGCATCAGGAAATGCTCGCGCGAATAGCCCAGGCGCGAGGTGCCCCAGCTCAGCGCGAACACGGTCATCAGGTAGAACAGCACGAAGGTCGCCAGCGCCAGCAGCGTGCCCGCGACGACGCCGCGCCACTGGTGGACCAGCACCTCGTGCATCGGCAAGCGCACGCGCGCGCCGCGGTCGAGCACCTTCTGGAAATCCGGGGTTTCGGTGATGCGCAGCCGCACCCACAGCCCGACCAGCACCAGCACCGCGCTGGCCAGGAACGGAATGCGCCAGCCCCAGGCGAAGAACGCCGCGTCGTCCATCACCTCGGTCAGCAGCAGGAACACCCCTGTCGCGAGGAAGAAGCCGAGCGGCGCGCCGAGTTGCGGGAACATGCCGTACCAGGCGCGCTTGCCGGGCGGCGCATTCTCGGTCGCCAGCAGCACCGCCCCGCCCCACTCGCCGCCCAGACCCAGGCCCTGGCCGAAGCGGCACAGGGCGAGCAGCAACGGCGCGGCGATGCCGATCTGCGCGTACGTCGGCAGCAGGCCGATGACGACCGTCGAGATGCCCATCGTCAGCAGCGCCGCGACCAGCGTCGCCTTGCGCCCGATGCGGTCGCCGTAGTGGCCGAACACCGCCGAGCCGATCGGGCGCGCGAAGAACGCGAGTGCGAACGTCGCCAGCGACTGCAGCGTGGCCGACGCCGGATCCGCAGACGGAAAGAACAGCTTCGGGAACACCAGCACCGCCGCCGTGGCGTAGATGTAGAAGTCGAAGAACTCGATCGTCGTGCCGATCAGGCTCGCGAACAGCACGCGGCCCTTGGAACGGGTGGCAGGGGTCTGGGACATGCGGGGCGACGGCAGACGGAAAGAAGTCCCGCATTCTGCATCGGGAATGGATCGGGTGGCGGATGCCGTCGGCAGCGTCACCCGGACGCGATCGGATTCTCGTCGAGCACGCCGCACAGGATCACGCTCAACCCGCAGCTGCGTCCCGCGCACGTTCCCGGCCACGCGCGGCGCGGCGGCCGTCGAGCTGGCCGCCGTGCGACATCAGCACCGCGATCGGCCGGGTGCCGCGGAACTCGGAGAACACGATCACCAGCGCGGAAGTGATCGGCACCGCGAGAAAGGCGCCGGCGATGCCCCACAGGCTGCCCCACACGGTTAGGCTGGCGAGGATCACGAACGGACTGAGGTTCAGCGAATTGCCCATCAGGAAGGGATCGAGGAAGTAGCCGATCACGAACTGCGCCACTGAGAGCAGCAGCAACAGCGTCAGCAGGGTTCCGAGATCGTCGAACTGCACGATCGCCCAGGCCATCGGCAGCAGCACGCCCAGCACCGAGCCGATGTAGGGCATGTAGTTCAGCACCGCGATCACCAGCGCCCAGAAGGCCACGAACTCGAGCCCGAACGGCGCCATCACCGCCCAGCAGACGGCGCCGAGGATCACGTTGATCAGGGTCTTGATCGCGAGGTACTGGCCGATCCGGCTGTTGATGTTGTCGATGACGTCGCGGATGCGCGTAACCGACTGCGGGTCGTCCGAGAGCAGGCCGAGCTTGGCGCGGAATTTGCGCTTCTCGATCAGCAGAAAGGCGACGTAGACGAACACGATCACCACCGCGGAGGCGAAGCCGGTTACCGACATCACCGTCGGGCCGATCAGGTCCTGCAGACGCCCCTGTTCGAGCAGCCCGTCGCGCAGCGTCGTCCATGTCGGCGCGGCCTCGATGCCGAAGAATTCCGCGACCCGCTGGATCCGCGCCAGCAGCAGGTCCTGGTAGACGGGCGCCTGCTGCACCAGACGGCCGACGTTGTTCACGGCCAGCGACACGCACGCCGCCAGCAGGCCGGCGATGGCCAGGATCGACAGCGTATAGCGCAGCCAGGCCGGCAAGCGGGCGCCGACCGCCGGCAATCGTTCCAGCGCCCGCGCCAGGCCGACGATCACGTAGGCGAGCAGCACCGCGAACACGATCGGTACGAACACGGAGCGGCCGATATACAGCACCCAGCCGATGATCGTCGCCAGGACGACGCCGTAGACGACTGCCTGCAGCGGATTCCTCACCACGGCCGCGCCGCCTGCAGGCACCGCCGCATGCGGCTTCGGGGAACGGGTGCGCTCATGCTGTCTCCTCGGCATCCATCGAACACAGGACGATCCGGGCGATCGCCGATCATGGCCCATATCTTCCCGGCACCAATGCGAAGCGCCTGCGAAACGGTCACGGAGCCGCAAGCGGATGCCGGGCTCGACAATGCCTGCGCTCTTCATACGGGACACGCGAGTGGGTGATCTGCGCGGGATCCAAGCGGCGATGACGAACACCGTCCCGGAATGATCCGACAGCCTGACGGCATCGCGATCGTGTTCGGCGCCAACCTCAGCGCACTGGCGTCATCCGCTGCCGGCTTCGGTCGGACCCGACGTCAGGCTGGCGCCAGGAATCCAGGGATGTTCTGAGCTGCCGCGCAGGCCTGCATCGGTTTCCGCCTGCGCGGGAATGAAGATGAAATTCTCCGGACAGGCGCGCACGTACGCGGCAAGGAGGTTTTTCCTCGACCTTGCGCACAGGCCCGGTCACAGCACGAACGTCTGCCCCTGCAGCGGCACCGTCGCCGCCCAGCCGAGTTCGCGGCCGATACGCTCGCGCAGCGCCTCCGACGCCGTGGGTTCGCCGTGGACGATGAACACCTGCCGCGGCGGGCGGCGGAAGCCCGACAGCCAGCGCATCAGTTCGTCGCTGTCGGCGTGGGCCGAGAACATCGGCAGGTCCGCGACCTCGGCGGCCACCGGCACCCAGCGTCCGTGGAGCCTGACCTCGCGCGCCCCGTCGAGCAGCTTGCGTCCGCGCGTGCCCGCAGCCTGGAAGCCCGAGAACAGCAGCGTATTGCGGTGGTCGGGCGCGAACGCGGCGATGTGGTGCAGCACGCGGCCGCCGGTCGCCATGCCGCTGGCGGAGATGATGACCTTCGGATAACGGTTGGCCGACAGCGCGGTCGATTCGGCGACGTCGCGCACGTAGGTCACTGCGGCGCAGGCGGCCTCGTAATCGCGCCGGTCGAGCCGGTGCTCGTCGTCGTAGCGGTGCAGCAGCAGCGTCGCGCTGCCGGCCATCGGGCTGTCGAGGTAGACCGGCACGTTGCGCAGCCGCCCCGCCTGCCGCAACTGCCACAGGTGGTGGATCAGCGACTGCGCGCGGCCGACCGCAAACGCGGGAATCACCACGGTGCCGCCGCGCTGCACGGTGCGCTCGATCACCGCGCCCAGCGCCTCGACCGGATCGGCCGGCACGTGGCGGCGGTCGCCGTAGGTCGATTCGATGACGACGACGTCGGCCTCGGGCACCGGCTCGGGATCGTGCATCACCGCGTCGCCGTAGCGGCCGAGATCGCCGGAGAACACGACGGTCCGGCCGCCAATGTCGATCTGCGCGGTCGCCGCGCCGAGCATGTGGCCGGCGCGACGGAACGTCAGCGTGGCATTGCCGGGCAGCGCGACCGGGCGGTGCAGCGGCGCCGGCGCGAAAGCGGCGATCGCGCGTTCGGCATCGCCGGTGGCGTACAGCGGCAACGCCGGCGCGTGCTTCGAGAAGCCCTTGCGGTTCGCGAACTCGGCCTCGCGCTCCTGCAGGAACGCGCTGTCGCGCAGGATCAGCGCGGCGACGTCGGCGGTCGCCGGCGTCAGGCGGACCTTGCCGGCGAAGCCGTCGCGTACCAGCCGCGGCAGGTAGCCGCTGTGGTCGAGATGGGCGTGGGTCAGCACGACCGCGTCGAGCGTCCGCGGTTCGACCGGCAGCGGCCGCCAGTCGAGTTCGCGCAGGTTCTTCAGGCCCTGGAACAGGCCGCAGTCGACCAGCAGGCGGGTGTCGCCGTGGCTCAGCAGGTGCCGCGAGCCGGTGACGCTGCCGGCGCCGCCGTGGCTGGTGAACGCGAGCATGGTCAGCGGATCCCGGCATCCGGATCGAGCAGGTCGGCCGGATCGCCGGTGCCGTCGATCGCGCGCCGCTGCGCCGGGCCGAGCAGCGCGGCGCGATCCAGCCCGGCGACCGCCGCCGCGGCATCGACCGCGTGCGCCCAGGTGCAGCGGTTGGCGAACAGCATGCCGGCGACGTCGAGCGTGCCGCCGCGGCTGATGTAGCCGAGTGCGCGCGTCCGCGCCGGGCCGTCGTCGATCCGGCGCAGCACGCCGATCATCGGTTCGGGCCGGGTGTGGCTCAGGATCACGCGCGGCAGCCCCGGTGGAAACAGCGCATGCAGCGTCGCGTCGTCGTCGACGAACGCCGCTTCGAGCCCGTCGCGCGGAATCCGCAGGCGGCCCGGTTCGATCACCGCGGTCACGCAGGCGCGATGGCCCAGCGCGGCGAGATGGGCCTGCGCCTTCAGCGCCTCGTCGAGCTGATAGGCGCCGATCGCGACGAACTGCAGCGCGGCCTCCGCCGAATCGCCGGCAGCGTGCGCCGCGCCGCGCGCGACCGCCGCCTGCGCGCCGTCGGCATCGAAGCGCTGCGCGACCTCGCGTTTGGACACGACGACGCAGGCCACCTGGCCGCGTCCGCCGTACACGTCGCGCAGCGCCGCCACCGCGGTGTTGCCGTCCACCGGGAACAGCACGCGCGCGGTGTCCGACATCTCGCCGAGCAGCGCCTCGCCGATCGTCGGATCCTGGTGCGATTGCTCGTTCTTGCTGTTCTCCCAGGTGTGCGAGGTCACCACCAGCGGCACCGACAGCCAGCCCGGCGCGTGGCCGAGTTCCTTCTGCCGGCGCGCGAAGATGATCTCCTGGCGCATCAGGCCGAGCATCTTCACCGCGAACGCCTCGTAGCTGACGATCAGGTTCAGCCCGCCCTTGTTGCCCAGCGCCGCGGCCGCGACCGCTTCTTCGTTGAGCGCGGTGATCACCGCGCCGTGCAGGTCCTCGGGCACGCCCGGCTCGGGTTCGTTGACGCGGTGCTTCAGCAGCGCCAGCGTGCCGCCCATCTTGTTGCTGGCCAGTTCGTCCGGATTGCCGATGCGCACGCGCAGTCCGGGATTGGCCCCGGCCAGCGCCGCGAACCAGCGGTCCAGCGCCGTCATCGCGCTGTCCGTGCCGCCGCAGGGTTCCCATGCCGGTTCCGGCAGCTCCGGCGCATCGGAATGGCGGCGTGCGAGCGGGTGCGCGCTTTCGCGCAGGCGGCGCTGTTGCGCATGGACGTCCAGCGCGGCGAGCGCGGCGGCGAGTTCGTCCGGCGGCACATGCAGCGTCCCGGCGCTGGCGTTGAACGCCATGCGCGCGTCGGCGTCCACGTGCGGATTGCCGGCCAGCGGAAGGTTGTGCGCGGCATTGGTGCCGGCGCCCGGAAAGCCGAAGCCCTTCTCGGTCTCGGCGATCACGTACGGCAGCGGCGCGGGATAACGCCGGTCCGGATCGTCGGCGAACGCGCGCAGCGCATCCTCGGATTCGACGATCGCCCAGGCGATCGCGGCCGGGTCGCGGCCGTCGACGATCACCGGCACGAAGCCGTTGTGGCGCACGTCCTCGGCCAGCCAGTCCGCGCCGCCCTCCTGCACGATCTGGGTGCGCTGTTCGATGCGGCGGCCGTTGAGGATCATCACCGGCACGACCAGCCCGCTGTCGCGCGCGCGCCACCAGCGCGGCGCCCAGTCCGGCCCGCGCTGCTCCTCGAACGCACCGTCGCTGAGGAAGGCGACCAGGCGTTCGCCCGCCAGCGGCATGTGCACGTACTGCAGCTCGGCGAAACCGAGGTAGCCGCCTTCGGACACCGCGCCGGCGGTGTTCGGGCCGGCGTGGCTGCCAAGCGGCACCGCGGGCTGCCCGGCGGCGCCGATGGCGTAGGAATAGAAGTCCGTGACCAGCCGCGACAGCCCGGCCTCGCTGCGGTCGTAGCGGCCGCGCTGGGCCTCGGACACGTCGCCGGTCAGCGCGTTGACGGCCTCGATCGCGGCGACGCAATGGCCCTGCCCCATCACCCAGCCGCGGGTGTCGCCGGTCAGCGCGTTGGCCAGCAGGTAGCCGACGAAGGCCTGCACCATGTTCAGCGCGCCGCCGGTGTGGCCCTCGGGCACCGGTTTGAAATCCTCCGCCGCCAGCGCCGCGCCCGACAGGTCGATGCGCCGCGCGTAGGTCATGTGCGCGACGACGTTCATCGCCGTGCAGGTCAGGCGGTCGGCCGCGGCGAACAGGCCGTAGGCGGTGTCCGCGTCCTCGAGCCGGCCGTCGGCGCACAGCCGCGCGACCAGCGCATCGACGCGTGCGACGGTGTCCGGGCGGTGGGCGATCGGGCCATGGCCGGCGAGCCAGCGGGCCCGCGATTGCTCATGCGTCATCGTGCGTCTCCTTCGTGCCGAGCAGGACGCGCGCGGCGCGCGCGGCGATCCACTCTTCGTTGGTCGGCTCGACGCCGACGGTCACGCCGCTGCCGTCGGCCGAGATCAGCGGCGCGTCGGCGGCGTTGGCCCCGGCGTCGAGCTGCACGCCGAGGAAGCCGAGCGCGGCGCAGATGCGTTCGCGGATCAGCGGGTTGTGTTCGCCGACGCCGGCGGTGAACACCAGCAGGTCGAGCCCGCCGAGCACCGCGACCAGCGCGCCGATCTCGCGCACGATGCGGCGCACGTACAGCGCCAGCGCGTCGCGGGCGCGCGCCGCCCGGGCGTCGCCGCCGGCCTCGAGCGGCAGCAGCACGCGCGGTTCGGACGAGATGCCGGAGACGCCGAGCAGGCCGGACTCGTGGTACAGCAGCTGCGCGACGCGTTCGAGCGACAGCTTCTCGATCTCCATCAGGTACAGCAGCGCGCCGGGATCGAGCGCGCCGGTGCGCGTGCCCATCATCAGCCCGTCGAGCGCGGAGAAGCCCATCGTCGTCGCGACGCTTTCCAGATTCGACATCGCGCACAGGCTGGCGCCGCTGCCGAGGTGCGCGACGATCGTACGCCCGCGCGCGACGTCGCCGTGCCGCTCGGGCAATGCGACCGCCATGTAGGCATAGGACAGGCCGTGGAAGCCGTAGCGGCGCAGGCCGCGATCCCAAGCCGAATGCGGCAGCGGCAGCTGGCGCTCGACCTTCGGCAGCGTGTGGTGGAACGCGGTGTCGAAGCAGGCGACCTGGACGATGTCCGGCCGCTCGCGCAGCAGGATCTCCATCGCCTCCAGCGCGAACGGCTGGTGCAGCGGCGCGAGCGGGATGTAGGACGTCAGGTCGGCGAGCACGTCCGCATCCACGCGCACCGGCGCCGAGTACTTCGCGCCGCCGTGCACCACCCGGTGCGCGACCGCGACCACGCGGCGGCCGTCGAGCCGCGCGATCACGCGCTCGCGGATCAGCTGCAGCGCGGCGCGGTGCGGATGCGCCGGATCGAGTTCGACCGCGAACGGCGCGACACCGCTCTCGCCGAAGTCCGGCGTCGGCCCGCCGATGCCCTGCACCTTGCCGTTCCACAGCGGCCTGCGCGGCAGCGGCTCGGCCGCGGCATCGAACACCGCGAACTTGATGCTCGACGAGCCGCAGTTGAGCACCAGCACCAGATCGGAATCGGTGGACATCGTGTGGGCCTCAGCGCGCGGTATAGCCGCCGTCGACGACCAGCGCGCTTCCGGTCATGAAGCTCGCGCCGTCCGACAGCAGGAACGCGACCGCATGGGCGATCTCCTCGGAGCGGCCGAGCCGGCCGATCGCATGCTGGCCGACCACCGCGGTGCGCGTGTCGGCATCGAGCGCGTCGAGGATCGGCGTATCGACATAGCCCGGATGGATCGAATTGATCCGCAGGCCCTGGCCCGAATAGGCCAGCGCCGCCGAGCGGGTCAGTCCGGTGACGCCGTGCTTGGCGGCGACATACGCCGGCGCGTTCGCGTCGCCGACCAGGCCCAGGATCGACGACATGTTGACGATCGCGCCGCCGCCGGCCGCGAGGATCGCCGGTATCTGGTGGCGCAGGCCGTACTGCACACCGCTGAGGTTGACGTCGATGACGCGTCGCCAGTCGCCCGGTTCCAGTTCGCCGGCCGGCAGCAGCGTGCCGCCGATGCCGGCGTTGTTGAATGCGAAATGCAGTGCGCCGAACGCCTCGATCGCGCTGGCGACCGCGGCCTCGACGTCCGCCGCGCGCGAGACATCGGCGACGTTGGCGACCGCGCGGCCGCCGCTAACGGTGATCTCGTCGACGATCCGCCCAACGGCGGCGCCGTCGATGTCGGACACGACCACGGCCAGCCCGTTGTCCGCCAGCAACCGCGCGGTGGCTTCGCCGATGCCCGAACCGGCGCCGGTGACGAGGGCGACGTCGCCCGTGAACGTGTATCGCATTGGAAGTCTCCTTGCTGCGTCGGGTCCGGTGTCCGGATCCGATGCGGTCGATCACTGGTGCGGGATGCCGTATGCCGCCTACGGCGGCGCGGTTCGGTAGCGATGGGCCAGCAGCAGCGCGATCGCGCACGAGGCGATCCGCGCCTCGCGGCTGTCGGCGCGGCTGGTCAGGATCACCGGCACCTTCGCGCCCATGACGATGCCGGCACTGGTCGCCTCGCCCATGTACATCAGCTGCTTGGCGAGCATGTTGCCGCTCTCCAGGTCCGGCACGACGAGCACGTCGGCCTGCCCGGCGACATCCGAGACGATGCCCTTGGTGCGCGCCGCGGCGATCGACACCGCGTTGTCGAACGCCAGCGGCCCGTCGAGCACGCCGCCGGTGATCTGGCCGCGGTCGGCCATCTTGCACAGCGCGGCGGCGTCGAGCGTGGCCGGCATCGACGGCGTCACCGTCTCGACCGCGGCCAGGATCGCGACCTTCGGTTCGGCGACGCCGATCGCATGCGCGAGGTCGATCGCGTTGCGCACGATGTCGGCCTTCTGCGCCAGGTCCGGCGCGAGGTTGATCGCCGCGTCGGTGACGATGAACGGCCGCGGATAATGCGGCGTCTGCAGCACGAAGCAGTGGCTGACGCGGCGCTTGGTACGCAGCCCGGCCGACGACGCCACCACCGCGGCCATCAGTTCGTCGGTGTGCAGGCTGCCCTTCATCAGCGCCTCGACCTCGCCGGCGGCGGCGAGTTGCGCGCCGTGCGCGGCTGCGGCATGACTGTGCGGCACGTCCTCGATGTCGACATCGGACAGGTCGAGCGCCTGCTCCGCCGCGACGGCTTCGATCCGCGCGCGCGGCCCGACCAGCACCGGTACGATCAACCCCGCCTCGCGCGCGTCGAGCGCGGCCGACAGGCTCGCCGCGTCGCAGGGATGCACGACCGCGACGCGCACCGCCTCCAGCGGCGCGACGTGCGCGAGCAGCCGTTCGACACCGTCGCCGCCGGCGACGCCGAGCCGGATCTCCGGCAAGGCGGTCCGCGCGCGTTCGATGCGTTCGGCGGGCGCGATCACCACCGCTTCGCCCTCGATCGCGACCGTGCCGTCCTGGTTGGTGCAACTGCAGGTCAGGGTCACGCGCCGCGATGCCGCGTCCTTGGCGACCACCGTGACGACGATCGCCAGCCGGTCGCCGAGCCGGACCGGCGCATGGAAATGCAGCGACTGGCCGAGATAGACCGTGCCCGGGCCCGGCAGCCGGGTGCCGAGCACCGCCGAGATCAGCGCGCCGCCCCACATGCCGTGCGCGATCACGCCATGGAAGCGCGACGACGCCGCGAACGCCGGATCGACGTGCTGCGGATTGATGTCGCCCGACAGGATCGCGAACAGCTGGATGTCCTCGCGCGTCAGCGTGCGCTCGATGCCGGCGCTGTCGCCGACCGCGATCTCGTCGAAGGTGCGGTTGCGCAGCACCCGCAGATCGTCGTCCGCACTCACCGCGCAGCATCCGCCGGTTCGCGCGCACCGCGCACGATCAGGGTATCGGCATCGACATTGGTCACGATGCGCCGCGCCACGCTGCCGACCGCGAGCTCGTACATCGCGCCGCGCCCGTGGGTGCCGACGACGACGAGTTCCGTGCCGAAGGTCTCGATGTGCTGCTGCGCCAGCCGCGCCGGATCGCCGTACTCGATCACCAGGTCGATGCCCTCGCCGTCCGCACCGAGCGCGCGCAGGAACGCCGCGCCCTCGTCCTGCAGCTGTCGGCGGCCTTGCGCGACCGCCGCATCGCGGCCGCTGTCCATCAGCCCGAGCATCGGGATCGTGAAGCCGTGCAGCAGCGTGAAGCGCGCGTCGGGAAACAGCGCGCGCGCCCGCCGCAGCGCATGCTTCGACGGTTCGCTGAAATCGCTGGCGACCAGCACGCGACGGTAGTCGCTGCGCACCCAGTCGCGCACCAGCAGCAGTGCGATCTCCGGCCGGCGCAGCAGCCGGTCGACCGTCGAACCGAGGATCGTCGGCCCCAGCACGCCCTCGCGCACCGGGCCGCCGACGACGAGCGCACCGTCGCCGAGCCCGTCCAGCAGTGCCTTCAGATGATCACCGGCATCGCCTTCGGCGACGCGCAGGCTCCAGTCCACGTCGTTGGACAGCTGGCGTCGCAGCTGGCGCTCTGCGTGCACCGCCGGCGACGGCCGCAGGTACCACGCCGGCACGTCCTGGCGCAGCATCTCGCGCGCCTGTGCGCGGCCGGGTTCGACCGCGGTCGCCGCGATCGCGGGCACGCCGTGACGCGCGGCGAGGTGCGCCGCACGCGCGGCCGCGCGGTCGCAGCGGAAGCCCAGGTCGGTGGCCAGCAGCACCGTGTCGACGGGCGCCGCGGTGGTCTCGGTCTCGCTCATGGTTTCGCTCCCAGTGGGGGTCCGGCCTCGTCGGCCACGGTGTCCAGCTCGTCGAAGACGCGGAGTCTGCGCAACAGCCATTTCTCGGCTTCCAGCACCAGCATCAGCGCCGCGCCGATCGCCACGATCACCAGGCCCTCGAATGCCGGCACCGGGCGCGTGTCGAACAGCGCCTGCATCCACGGCGTATAGGTGAACGCGAGTTGCGCGATCACCACCGCAGTCACTGCCCACAGCACGGCCGGCGTGCCGCGCAGGCCGCGCAGCGAGAACGAGCTGCCGTGCAGGTAGCGCACGCTGAAGAGATAGAAGATCTCCATCACGCAGAACATGTTGACGACCATCGTGCGGGCGGTCGCGATGTCGTGTCCGCGCGCCTGCGCCCAGGCGAAGATGCCGAACGCACCGGCGCTGAACAGCAGCGAGACCAGCACGATGCGCCACAGCATGAACGGCGAAACCAGCGGCGCGTCGCGGCGGCGTGGCGGCCGGCCCATGACGCCCTGCTCGGGCGGCTCGAACGCCAGCGCCAGGCCCAGCGTCACCGTCAGCACCATGTTGATCCACAGGATCTGTGCCGGGGCCATCGGCAGCACCCAGCCGAACGCGATCGCCAGCAGCACCGCGACCGCTTCGCCGCCGTTGGTCGGCAATGTCCAGGCGACGACCTTGCGGATGTTGTCGTAGACCGCACGGCCCTCGTGCACCGCGGCGGCGATCGAGGCGAAGTTGTCGTCGGCCAGCACCATGCCGCTGGCCTCCTTCGCGGCCTCGGTGCCCTTGTGGCCCATCGCGACGCCGATGTCGGCCTGCTTCAGCGACGGCGCGTCGTTGACGCCGTCGCCGGTCATCGCGACGGTGTGGTTGCGCGACTGCAGCGCGCGCACGATGCGCAGCTTGTGCTCGGGCGTGGTGCGCGCGAACACGCTGGCCGATTCGGCCAGCGCCGGCAGGTCGGCGTCGGACACCTGTTCCAGATCCTGCCCGGTGACCACGCGCACATCGTCGGCCAGGCGCAACTGGCCGGCGATCGCACCCGCGGTCGCGGCGTGGTCGCCGGTGATCATCTTCACCGCGATGCCGGCACTGCGGCAGTCGGCGACCGCGCGCACCGCCTCGTCGCGCGGCGGATCGATGAAGCCGACGATGCCGGCGAACACCAGTTCGCCCACGTCGTCGAGTTCGAAACGCGCCGGCACGGCATCGAGCCGGCGCCACGCGAAGCCGAGCACGCGCTGGCCCTCGGCGCCGGCGGCGTCGATCGCCCGCTGCCAGAACGCGGCGTCGAGCGCGTCGCCGTCGCCGCCCGGCGCGTCCTGCGCGCGGCTCAGCGCGAGGACCTGTTCCGGCGCGCCCTTGACGCAGACCAGTGCGCCGTCGCCGCCGCCGTCGCCGTCGGCATGCAGCGTCGCCATGAACCGGTGCGCGGCATCGAACGGCACCTCGTCCAGCCGCGGATGCGATGCGGCGAGCGCCGTCGCGTCGAGGCCGGCCTTGCCCGCCAGCGCGAGCAACGCGCCTTCCATCGGATCGCCGTCGACCCGCCACCCGCGCTCGCCGCCGTGCAGCGTCGCGTCGTTGCACAGCAGGCCGATGCGCGCGACGCGCGACGCGGCGGCGAGCGCATCCCCGCCCCCCACATCCGCCGAGACTTCGCCCTGCGGCGCGTAGCCGCTGCCGTCGGCCGTGGCGCGTCCGGCGGTCGTGGTCACCGCGCGCGCGGTCATCTCGTTGCGGGTCAGCGTGCCGGTCTTGTCGGAGCAGATCACCGTCGTCGCGCCGAGCGTCTCGACCGCCGGCAACCGGCGCACGATCGCGTTGCGCGCGGCCATCCGGCGCACGCCGATCGCCAGCGTGATCGTGATGACCGCCGGCAGGCTTTCGGGCACGACGCCGACCGCGAGCGCGACGACGACCATCAGCGCATCCAGCCAGCCGTAGCCGCGCAGCGCGATCGCGAACACGAACACCACCAGCGCGGCGACGATCGCGAAGGCGGTGAAGCGGCGGCCGAAGCGCCCGATCTGCTGCAGCAGCGGCGTGGTCAGCGTCTCGACCTGGCCGAGCAGCGTGCCGATGCGGCCGATCTCGGTCGCCGGCCCGGTGGCCACGACCAGCGCGGTCGCCTGTCCGGCCGACACCAGCGTGCCCGAGTACAGCATCGGGTGGCGGCTGCCGAGATCGGCGGCCGCGTCGACCGGCGCATCGGTCTTCTCGGCCGGCACCGATTCGCCGGTCAGCACCGATTCGTCGACACGCAGCCCGCGGCCGCGCAGCAGCCTGGCGTCGGCCGGCACGCGGTCACCGGCCTCGAGCAGCAGCACGTCGCCGGGTACCAGATCGGCGACCTCGACCTGCACGCGCGCGCCGTCGCGCAGCACCCGCGCCGATGGCGCCAGCATCGAATGCAGCGCCGACAGCGCCTGTTCCGCACGCCCCTCCTGCACGTAGCCGACGATCGCATTGACGGTGACGACGGCGACGATCACCGCAGCATCGACATGGTGGCCGACCGACAGCGCGATCACCGCGGCGGCGAGCAGGAACAGGATCAGCGGATCGTTGAAATGGCGCAGGAAGCGCCGCCAGCCGGGAATCCGCGTCGGCGGCGGCAGTGCATTCGGGCCATGCCGACGCAGTCGTTCCGCGGCCTCGTCCGCGCCCAGGCCCTCGCGGGTCGCGACGAGCCGCTGCAGGACCTCGTCGGCGCCGAGCGCGTGCCAGGGCGGCGCAGTGGTGGTCGTTTCGGAAACCGGGGTCCTGCCCCGTCCGTCAACCGCCACGCGACCGGCCCCGGGTCTTGCGATCGCCAGCCGGCGGCACGGAGGCCGACATCCACCGCTCCCAGGGCTCAAGCCATGCGCGCCACGCGTCGTCGCTGGTCGCGGCGGCGCCGCTGGCGGCCAGCGCATCGGCGGTCTCGCGCTGCCAGACCTGCAGCGCCTCGACCAGACCGCCGGCGAACGCGTTCTGCGCCCCCACCGCGACGCGTGCGAGGTCCTGCCCGTCGCCGATGCGCTGCTGCATCTGGCGCCAGAACGCATTCGCCGGCAGCGCGGCCAATGCCTGCCAGTCGTTGGTACGCAGCAGGTCACGGAGCTCGGCCTCGTGCTCGGCGCGTCCGTCACCGGTCGCGCGGCCGGCGAGTTCGCTCCACTGCCGGCCGGTGTCCTGGACCAGTGCGGCGATCCGCAACTGGAGTTCGAGATTCGCCCGGATGAGCCTGAGCGGCAGTTCGGTTGCGTCGCGCATGATCCTTCTCCAAGGGGAACGGGAGGTGTGGCCTGGGCGACGTTCGCCGCCGCCCGGTCGTGCGTGAGGCCCGGTGCCTGCGCCTGTCGCGGCGGAAGCCCGGATGGCCATCATGGTCCTTCGGCGCAGCGGACGCATTGATCGAGATCAAGCCGGGCACCTGCTCACATGGACACGCGTGTGCCCGAAGCGCTCCGCTGCCATGCAATGGCTGCTTTCCGAAGACCTGCATCGCACGGACGTCGTGTCGGCCGACGGATATCGCGCGCACAAAAAAAGCCCCGGCCGAAGCCGGGGCTTTCGAGTCACGTTGCCGAGGGATGAACCCTCGGCGTGACCTCAGTTGCTGTTCTTCATCGCATGCTTGCGGGTGCGCATGACGTCGTGGCACGCACGCACTTCGGGCAGCAGGCGCACGATGATGTCGCGCGCGGCCGGCGGTGTGTCGGCGTCGCGGGCCGCCTCGTCGAAGGCTTCCAGCAGACGGTCTTCCGACTCCTCGAGCTCGGCGACGTAGCCGTACTCGGTGTCGCCGAACGCGGCGCGGACCTTGCCGTACATCTGCTGCATGCTGCCGACGAAGGTACCGGAATCCTCCGGCTTGCCGCCTGCGGCCTGCACCGCGGCGCTGAGCTCGTTGACGATCTGCGACTTGGTGGTCGCGATGCGGGCGAACAGCGTCTTCAGCTCGGCATCGTCGACCTTCTGCGCGGCTTCCTCGTAGAAGTCCTTGCCGTCGCGGGCGATGGCGATCAGGTCGTTGAGGGTGTGCGCGGTCTTGTTGGACATTGGGTTCTCCATTCGGGGGAATCAGGGGCGGCGGCGTGACGCCTGCCGCATCGTCCGTGCGCCTGCCGGACGAAGCCGGTGGTGCATGTCGCGAGCGGTGTGCCGTGGCGCGGATCGATGGGACGCAAGGTAGCGACGCGGCGGAGAACGAGGCGTGACGTACAGGCGACGGTGGTGTGAATGCAGCCCGTATTCAACGAGATGAATCCGGCGGTGCCTGGGCCAGTGAACGATTGGGACGTGAGTACAGCGTGCGTCGACAGCCACCGCCCGAACGAAAAAAGCCGCGCCGGACATCCGGCGCGGCTATGTGAGCCCCCCCGATGGCTGCAAGCTCAGCGCTTGGCGCCCTGCTCCGGCAATGCGTAGTCGATCTCGTAGGCCGGCGGTTCGCCGCCCGGCCCCGTGAGGTAATGCGTCATCCACTGCATCAGGCGCAGCGAATAGTCGTAGCGCGATGCGCCGCGGCTGTTGCCGTGGCCTTCGCCCGGATACAGCACCAGGCGCACCGGCGCCTGCCCGGCCAGCTGCAGGTAGCGGTACATCATGTAGGACTGCATCACTGGCACGCGCGGGTCGGCTTCGCCGTGCAGGATCAGCGTCGGCGTGCGCGACTTCTGCGCATGCGTGATCGGGCTGGTCTGCCGGTACATCTCCGGGCTTTCCCACGGCCAGGTCTGCATGTGCACGTTGTACTGCTCGTACGGGATGTCGCCGGTGGTGACCAGGCTCGCCTGGTCGGAGATGCCGACGAACATCACCGAGGCCGCGAAGCGCTCGCTGTAGTACGTGGCGCCCCAGGCGCTGGCGTAGCCACCGTAGGAGCCGCCGGTGATGCCGACCTTGGCGCGGTCCACCAGTCCGGTCTCGACCAGATGATCGACGCCGTCGACGACGTCGTCGAATTCCTCCATGCCCGGACGGCCGTGACCGAGCTTGGAGAACGCGACGCCGCGACCGGTGCTCGACCGGTAGTTCGGGAAGAACGATGCGAAACCCTGCGCGGCGGCGACCTGCGCCGGCTGCGAATACGCGTTGAGCCAGGCGTTGGAGAAATGCGACTCCGGACCGCCGTGCACGACCAGGATCAACGGCACGCGCGCATTGCCGCGACGCTCCAGCGGATGCACCAGCAGGCCTTCGAGCTCGAGACCGTCACGCGCGGTGTAGCGCACGACTTCCTGGCGCGCGAGACGCACGTCCGCGAGCCACGGATTGCTGTCGGTCAGCCGGCGCGCCTCGCTCGTGCCCGACGCGAGGTGGAACACTTCGGACGGATGCGTGGGATCGCTGCCGATCAGGGCCATGTCGCCGCGCGGCGACACGCTCAGGCCCATGTGCACCGGGCCGCCCGCGGTCAGCACGGTGCGCTGATCGGCGCCATCGACCTGGATCTCGCCGATGCGGCTCTGCACGCCTTCGTGGCTGATGAACACCAGCGTCGTCGCGTCGCGCCAGCCGACATTGCGCACGTGACCTTCGAGGCCGGGCAGCAGATCGCGCTGCGCGCCGCCGTCGCGACCGACCACGGTCAGGCGGCCTTCGCTCGGATCATTCCTGTCTTCGGCCGAGATGATCGCCAGATGCGCGCCGTCCGGGCTCCAGGCCATGTCGCCGAGCTTGCCGGGATTGTCGACACGGCCCAGTTCGCGCCCCTCGGCCGAATAGATGCGCACGCGCGCCTCGACCATGGTGTCGTCGGTGAGCTGGCGCGGGGTGACGACGACGGCCAGGCGATCGCCGGCCGGGCTCCACCTCACCGTCTGCACGCTGCCTTCGATGGCGATGCGGCGCGGCTCGGCCTCGCTGCCGAGTTCGGCGATCCACAGTTCGACCGGACGCCAGTCCTCCTCGTAGACCTTCTGCGAGAAGCCCTTGTCGCGCAGCGCCTTGCGCGCGTCGCTCTCGCGCTGCGCCGACAGCAGCGCGGCGCGGCGACCGTCGGGCGACAGATCAAAGCTGGCGATGTCGCCGGCGAGCTTCGCCACGCGGGTCGATTCGCCGCCGCGCAGCGGAATCGTGTACACACCGCGGGTCTCGTCGCCTTCGCGCTTGGACAGATAGGCCACACGCTGGCCATCGGGCAGCCAGCGCGGCGAGGCCACGTCGACCTTGCCGGTGATGAAGCCGCGGCTGTTGCCGCTGCGGTCGACGACGTGCAGCTCGGTGCGCGCCGGACCGTCGGGATCGACACCGAGCGTGCGCGGCACCGACAGGACGTACGCGACCTCCTGACCATCCGGGCTGATCTGCGCCTGGGTGACGGCGCGCGTTTGCGCGACCTGCTCGAGCGTCATGCCGCCCGTCTTCGTGGCCGCGCCCGCGAGCGGCGCGGCGGTTGCCAGCACCAGCGCGCAGGCGAGTGTCCGGATCCATCGTTGCATTCGGTATTCCCCGTGAACGGTTGCAGTCGACCGGCGACTTTGCAGGGGAATGGACGGGGGCGCAATGTCGCGGGCGCGCTGATGGCGTCCGACGGACCGCCGACTTTCGATTCACGACATCGCCGAGAGCGGAGCGGAAATCACAATGGGCCCCAGCGTTCGCTGGGGCGACGATCTGGCACTGACCGCTTCTTGCTCGTCGTCCCAGCGGTTCTCAACAGACGAAAGTCCGGTCAGGCTGGGACCCATTTTTACGCGCCATCGGGCATGCGATGAGCGCCGGACGCCGTTGAGAGCCGGTAAGACGCCGCTGTCGCTACTCGCGCCCCATCACCGTCCGATGCCTGACCACCCGCACCGCGATCCGCGGAAACACCTCGGGTAGCAAGGACCGCACCGAGATCGGCACGCGCGCCGCCAGTGCTTCGGCATCCAGTGCCGGCAGCGCACCACGCCAGGCGAACGCGACCCGGTTGCTCATCTTCGGTTCGTCGACCACCAGCACATGGTCGGCGCCGAACGCCGCGCGCAGTTTCTCCACGTGTGTTTCCGGATCGCGCACGTAGAGGTTGCAGGCCATGACGCCCGACGCGGTCAGCGCGTCGCGGCAGGCGTCGTAGAACACCTGCGTGGACAGTTCGGCGGGAATGCCGTGCTCGTCGTAGCCGTCGACCAGCAGCATGTCGAAATGGCTGCGACGTTCCGCGACGAAGCGCACCCCGTCATCGACGACGACCGACAGCCGCGCATCGTCGTCGGGAATGCCGAACGCGCCGCGCAAGGCGACGACGTGCGGATTGTTCTCCACCACCTCGATGCGCGTGCCTTCCAGCTGCCGGTAAGCGAACTTCGCCTGCGAGCCGCCGCCGAGGCCCACCATGCCCAGCACCGCCGGCGCCGGCTGCCACAGCAGCGCGGCGAACATCGTGCGGGTGTAATCGATCAGCAGCCGGTCGGGATCGCCGCCGACCATGCGGCTCTGGGTCTGCCGGCGCACGAACTGCAGCGATACGAAGCCGTCGTGTTCGCGCACATAGGGCCTGCGCGGCCCGGCCGTCCGGCCACGCAGCCGGTCGAGCCAGCGGCCCAGAACCCCACGTCCTTCATTGCTGCTCATCGCAGTCAGCGGTTCGACCAGCCGTGCGGCACATGGCCGGCGGCGACGTGCGGGCGCGCGGAATCGATGTTGTGCTGCGAATCGTCGAAGAAGATGTCGGCGCCGAACGCATCGAGGAACGGTCCCTTCGGCCGGCCGCCGAGGAACAGCGCCTCGTCCAGGCGCACGCCCCAGGCGCGCAGCGTGCGGATCACGCGTTCGTGCGCCGGCGCGGAACGCGCGGTGACCAGTGCGGTGCGGATCGGTGCGTCCTTGCCGGGCGGATACGCGGCCTGCAGGTCGTGCAGTGCCGACAGGAATCCGCGGAACGGACCGCCGGCCATCTCCTCGCGCGCGCGTTCGCGCTCGTGCTTGTGGAAGGCTTCGATGCCGCCTTGCTGCGACACGCGTTCGCCTTCGTCGCCGAAGATCACCGCGTCGCCGTCGAAGGCGATGCGCAACTGGTCGGAGCGGTGCGCGGCGGCGCGCGCGGGAATGATCGTCGCCGCGGCGATGTCGTTCTCCAGCGCCCGGCGCACCGATTCCGGATTCGCCGACAGGAACAGCTGGGTGCCGAACGGCTTGATGTAGGGCCAGGTCGGCTCGCCGGACGTGAACGTCGCGCGGCTGATCGCCAGGTTGTGGTGCTGGATCGAATTGAAGATCCGCAGGCCCGTATCGGCCGAATTGCGCGACAGCAGGATCACCTCGACGTGCGGCGCCTCCGGCGCGGCATCGACGTTGAGCGCCAGCAGCTTGTGCACCAGCGGAAACGCGATGCCCGGCTCGAGGATGTCGTCCTCGTGCTTGCGCTGGTGGTCGGCATAGGAATCGATGCCTTCGGCCTCGAACAGCGCATGGCTGTCCTCGAGATCGAACAGGGCGCGCGAGGAGATCGCGACGGTGAGCGTGGGAACGGAGAGATCGGGCATGGCGGATCGCGAGACGATGGGGGCGGCACTGCCCGATCCTGCATCGACGGTGCGAAGACCGTGAAGCGGGAGGAGCAAGCCAGCGGGAATTATGCGCGATCCGGACATGCGGGCCCCTGACCAACGGCACTGGGCCGTTTCGGCCATCGGGCGCAGCGTGAACATCAATCGCGAACAGAGGAATACGCCATGTCACTGGCCCATCTGTGTGTACTCGCCCTGCTCCTCGCGCCCCTGACGGCGGGCGCCGTCGCGTCGGACGACGACCCCTACGCCGAAGCCCGCGGCATCGTCGGCGAACTGCAACGCATCGTCGCGCCGTCCGGCGTGCAGGAGACGCACACCGTGCGGATCGGCGGCATCGACCAGGTGATCACGGTGCGCGGCATGGACCGCGCCAACCCGATCCTGCTCTACGTCCACGGCGGACCGGCCGCGCCGATGATGCCGGCGTCGTGGACGTTCCAGAAGCCGTGGGAGGACTACTTCACCGTCGTGCAATGGGACCAGCGCGCTGCGGGACGCACGCTGCGTGCGGGCGATGCGGATGCGGTCGCATCGACGATCGCGATCGACCGCTACGTCGCCGACGCGATCGAACTGGTCGACTGGCTGCGCGCCACCTACGGCAAGCGCAAGGTGATTCTGGTCGGCCACAGCTGGGGCACCGTGGTCGGCATGCGCGTGCTCGCCGAGAAGCCCGAATGGCTGCATGCCTATGTCGGCATCGGCCAGATCATCCATCCCTGGACCGACGAGACCATCGGCTATGCGCATGCACTCGATGCGGCACGCACCGAGGGCAACGACGCCGCGGTGCGCGAACTCGAAGCGCTGGCGCCCTACCCCGGCGCGGATGTGCGGGGCGGCCGCATCGACGCCCAGCGCAAGTGGGTCATCCGGTACGGCGGCCACAGCGCCTACCGCGACAACTCGAACTACTACTTCCGCGCGCAGCGCCTGTCGCCCGATTACGACGCCGACGACCGCCGCGCGATCGCCGCAGGCAGTGCGCTGACCCTCGACCGCATCATGGGCCAGTGGCGCAGTGTCGATTTCCGCGGGCTGCGGCATGTGCAGGCGCCGGTGCTGATGCTGATGGGCCGACACGATTTCACCACGCCCTCGCAGCCGGTCGCCGACTGGCTCGCCGTGGTGGACGCGCCGTTCAAGCATGCGGCGTGGTTCGAACACTCGGCGCACTTCGCGCCGGTCGAGGAACCGGGACGCACCCTGATGACGCTGGTGCAGCGCGTGCGCCCGCTCGCGGTCGCCGCCGGCGACGGCGCGGCACTGGTCGACTGACGCCGTTCAGACCACGAACTGTTCGCTGAGGATGCGTTCTTCGAGGTTGTGCTCGGCATCGAACAGCAGGGTCACGGTGCGCTCGTGCGATTCGCGGATCGTGACCTCGACGACGTCACGCACTTCGTGCGAATCGGCGGTCACGCTGACCGGACGCTTGTAGGGATCGAGCACGCGGAAACGCACTTCGGTCTCGGCGCGCAGGATCGCGCCGCGCCAGCGCCGCGGGCGGAACGGCGCGATCGGCGTCAGCGCGACGACGCCCGCGCCGAGCGGCAGGATCGGGCCGTGCGCGGAGAAGTTGTAGGCGGTGCTGCCGGCGGCCGTCGACAGGATCACGCCGTCGGCGACCAGTTCCTCGAGGCGCGTGACGCCGTTGAGGTCGATCCGCAGATGCGCGGCCTGGCGCGTCTGCCGCAGCAGCGCGACCTCGTTGTAGGCGAGCGAGGTGACGCTCGTCCCGGAATCGGTTTCGGTGCGCATCTCCAGCGGACGCAGCACCGCGGGCTCGGCCGCGGCGATGCGCGCCAGCAGGTCGGATCCCGATGCGGGATCGTCCTGCCGGTAGTGGTTCATCAGAAAGCCCACGGTGCCCAGCTTCATGCCGTAGACCGGCTTGCCGAGCTGGCCGTAGCGGTGCAGCGTCTGCAGCATGAAGCCGTCGCCGCCGAGCGGCACCAGCACGTCGGCGGTCTCGGGATCGCACTGCCCGTGCAGGCCCGTCAGCGTGGACAGGGCGCGTTGCGCGCCGTCGGCCTGGCTGGCGATGAAGGCGATGCGGGGCGTTGCGGTCATCGGCAGGCCGGTGCGTGAACGTCGGCGCGCAGCTTAGCGCAGGCGGTGTGTCGGGGGTTCGCATGTGCGGCCACTCTCACCCGACCCTTCTCCCGGAGGGAGAGGGGCTCAGAAGCCAAAGCTCGCTCGATCCGGGCCCCTCCCCCTCCGGGAGAGGGGTTGGGGTGAGGTCCGCCTCGACATGGCGGACCGGATCAGCTGCGCTGCACCAGCTGCGACACGCGCTGCACCGCGACCGACGCGGTCGGATAGTCCAGCGACTTCTGCGCAGCGAGTTCGCCGAGCATCGCCAGCGTGAAGCGCAACGCGGCATCGTCGCGTTCCAGCCATGCCTGCACCTTGGCTTCCGGCGTCGCGCCCGGCATCGACAGCACCTGCGACACGAGCGCGCGGTGCTGCTGGCCGAGTTCCTCGCGCAGCACGCCACGCGCGACTGCATGCCAGCGGCCGTCGACTTCCAGCGCGTCGATCTGCGCGGTGAGCCACGGCAGGTTCAGGGCCTCGCCGAGGCGGAAGTGCAGACGCGCCACGTCGACCGGCTTCTCCTTGCGCTCGCTCGCGACCTCGATGATGTCCCAGGCCGCTTCGAGATACGGCAGCGCCGCCAGTTCGATCGCGAGCGACTTCGGCACGCCCTTGTCGATCCACGCCTGCAGGCTCGCATCGTGTTCCGCGCGCTGGCCGTCGGCGATGATCTTGCTGCCGTCGCGGATCGCGTGGAAACCGTCGTGGTAGCGCTCGACCGCGGTGGTGATGTCCGGAATCGCACCCGGACGCGCCAGCAGCCAGCGCGTGAAAGCACGCTGCAGGTTCCAGATCACCTGCAGCGCATCGACCTGCACCGATTCTGGCACCTGGCCGTCGAGCGCATCGATCTGGCCCCACAGCGCACGTGCCTCGATCGTCTCGCGGGTGATCGTGAACGCCTTGGCGACCTCGCCCGGACCGCGGCCGCTGTCTTCCTGCATGCGCAGCAGGAAGGTCGCGCCCATGCGGTTGATCATCGTGTTGGTCACCGCGGTCGCGATGATCTCGCGCTTCAGGCGATGGCCTTCCATCAGCTCGGCGTACTTCTTCTGCAGCGGCTGCGGGAAGTAGCGCTGCAGCTCGCGCGACAGATACGGATCTTCCGGAATGTCGGAGTCGAGCATCTGGTCGAATGCGACCAGCTTCGAGTACGACAGCAGCACCGACAGTTCCGGACGCGTCAGGCCCAGGCCCTTGGTCTTGCGCTCGGAAATTTCGGCGTCCGACGGCAGGAACTCGATCTGCCGGTCGAGCAGACCCTGCGCCTCCAGCGTGCGGATGAAATGCCGCTTGGAGCCCAGGCGCGACACGCTCATGCGCTCCATCAGGCTCAGCGCCTGGTTCTGGCGGTAGTTGTCCCACAGCACCAGACTCGCGACCTCGTCGGTCATCGACGCCAGCAGCTTGTTGCGCGCCGGCAGCTTCATCTTTCCGTCCTGCACCAGTGCATTGAGCAGGATCTTGATGTTGACCTCGTGGTCGGACGTGTCCACGCCCGCCGAGTTGTCGATGAAGTCGGTATTGAGCAGCACGCCGTGCAGCGCGGCCTCGATGCGGCCGAGCTGGGTCAGGCCCAGGTTGCCGCCCTCGCCCACGACCTTGCAGCGCAGGTCGCGGCCGTCGACGCGCAGCGGATTGTTGGCGCGATCGCCGACATCGGCATGCGTCTCGCTGGACGCCTTGACGTAGGTGCCGATGCCGCCGTTCCACAACAGGTCGACCGGCGCGCGCAGGATCGCCGACATCAGCTCGTTCGGGCTGATCGACGTCACGTCGCCTTCGATGCCCAGCACCTCGCGCGCCTCGGCCGACAGCGGAATCGACTTCGCGCTGCGCGGCCACACGCCGCCGCCCTTCGCGATCAGGCTCTTGTCGTAGTCCTCCCAGCTCGAACGCGGGATCGCGAACATGCGCTGGCGCTCGGCGAACGAACGCGCGGCATCCGGGTCCGGATCGATGAAGATGTGCCGGTGGTCGAACGCGGCGACCAGGCGGATGTGCTCGCTCAGCAGCATGCCGTTGCCGAACACGTCGCCGGACATGTCGCCGACACCGACGCAGGTGAAGTCCTGCGTCTGCGAATTGCGGCCCATCGCGCGGAAGTGGCGCTTGACCGACTCCCACGCGCCACGCGCGGTGATGCCCATGCCCTTGTGGTCGTAGCCGACTGAGCCGCCGGACGCGAACGCGTCGTCGAGCCAGAAACCGTGCTCGCGGGCGATGCCGTTGGCGATGTCGGAGAACGTCGCGGTGCCCTTGTCGGCGGCGACGACGAGATAGGGATCGTTGTCGTCGTGGCGCACGACGTCCACCGGCGGCACGATCTCGCCCTCGACGATGTTGTCGGTGACCTGCAGCAGGCCGTTGATGAACAGCGTGTAGCAGGCGACGCCCTCGGCGAACTGCGCATCGCGGTCGCCGCCGACCGGCGGCCGCTTGACGATGAAGCCGCCCTTCGAGCCGACCGGCACGATGACCGTGTTCTTGACCATCTGCGCCTTGACCAGGCCCAGCACCTCGGTGCGGAAGTCCTCGCGGCGGTCCGACCAGCGCAGGCCGCCACGCGCGACCGGGCCGAAGCGCAGGTGGATGCCTTCCACGCGCGGGCCGTAGACGAAGATCTCGCGGTAGGGACGCGGCTTCGGCAGCTCGGGCACGCGCGCCGAATCGAACTTGAAGCTGATCGTGTCGAGCAGGCCACCGTCGCGGTTCTTCTGGTAGTAGCTGGTGCGCAGCGTCGCGTCGACGACGGCGAGATAGCTGCGCAGGATGCGGTCCTCGTCGAGGCTGGACACGCGGTCGAGCTGCCCCTTGAGCGCGGCACGCGCGGCGTCGTACTGCGCGTCGCGGTCGCTGCCGCGCGCATCGAGCAGCGGCTGCAGGGCGTGCAGTGTCGCATCGTCGTTGCCGGTCAGCGCCTGCAGCTGGACGGCGAACGCGTCCCGGCCGGCCTCGATCTGCGCGCGGCTCTCGCTGCCGGTCGCCGGATCGAAACGCGCCTCGAACACCTCGACCAGCAGGCGCGCGAGCAGCGGATAGCGGCCCAGCGTGTCTTCGACGTAGGCCTGCGAGAACGGCACGCCGACCTGCAGCAGGTACTTGCAGTAGCCGCGCAGCATCGCGATCTGGCGCCAGTCGAGATCGGCGCCCAGCACGAGGCGGTTGAAGCCGTCGTTCTCGGCGTCGCCGCGCCAGACACGGTCGAAGGCCTCGGTGAACGCCTGCGCGCGGGCCTCGACGTCGATCGCACCGGCGGTCGCTTCGACGTAGAAGTCCTGCAGGAACAGCGTGGTGCCGTCGACCTCGATGCGGTTGGGATGCTCGGCGATCACGCGCAGGCCGAGGTTCTCCATCACCGGCAGCACGTCCGACAGCGGGATGTGCGCGTCGCGGCGATAGAGCTTGAAGTGCAGCACCGACTCGCCGGTGGTCGGCAGCGGCTGGGTGTAGAAGCTCAGCTGCAGCGTGTCGGTGGCGGCGGTCGCGGCGAGCTTCTCGACGTCGGTCGCGGCCGCGGCCGGCGACGCGAACTCGATGTAGGCCGGCGACAGGGCACGGCCGAAGCGGCCCGCCAGGCGCAGGCCCTCGGCTTCGCCGTGGCGGCGCACCAGTTCGTCGCGCAGGTCGTCCTGCCAGTTGCGCACGATCGCCTGCAGCGCCTGCTCGAGCGCGGCCTGGTCGACATCGGTGGCGACGCCGGCGCGCGGACGCACGATCAGGTGCAGCTGCGCCAGCGGCGATTCGCCGAGCACGACGCTCGCATCGACGTGGTCGGCCTGCATCACTTCGCGCAGCAGCTGCTCGATGCGGCGGCGCACGTCGGTGTTGAAGCGGTCGCGCGGGATGTAGACCAGCACCGAATAGAAGCGGCCGTAGCGGTCCTTGCGCAGGAACAGGCGGCTGCGCACGCGCTCCTGCAGGCCGAGGATGCCGGTGCCGAGACGGAACAGCTCGTCGGGCGTGGACTGGAACAGCTCGTCGCGCGGCAGGGTTTCGAGCAGGTGCTTGAGCGCCTTGCCGCTGTGGCCGGTCGGCTTGAGGCCGGATTCGCGCATCACGTGTTCGAAGCGCTCGCGCACCAGCGGGATGTCCCAGGGGCGGCGCGTGTAGGCGCTCGACGTGTACAGGCCGAGGAAGCGCTGTTCGCCGGTGACGTTGCCGGCATCGTCGTAACCGAGGATGCCGATGTAGTCCATGTAGCCGGGGCGGTGCACGGTCGAGCGCGCACTGGTCTTGGTCAGGATCAGCGCGTCGATGAGGCCTTCGCGGCGCAGCGCATCGGCGCCCAGTTCACTGATCGGGCGCGACTTCACCGTGCCTGGCGTGCGCAGCAGGCCCATGCCGCTGTCGGGCACGGCCTCGAGGCGGGCGTCGTCGCCCTTGCGCCTCACCTTGTATTCGCGATAGCCGAAGAACGTGAAGTGGTCGCTCGCGGCCCAGCGCAGGAATTCCTGCGCCTCCTCGCGGCTGGACTCGGACACCGGAATCTTCTGCGACGCCAGGCCGGTCGCCATCTGCAGCATCTTCTCGCGCATCTGCGGCCAGTCGGCGACGATCACCCGCACGTCGTCGAGCACGCCGCGCACCAGCGCCTCGATGCGCGCGTTCTCTTCCGGCGTCTGCCGGTCGATCTCCAGATGCATCACCGATTCGGATTCGCCCTCGCCCACGCCGATCAGGCGGCCGGCGCGGTCGCGCGCGATCGACAGCACCGGATGGCCCAGCACGTGCACGCCGATGCCCTGCTCGGCCAGCGCCATCGTCACCGAGTCGACGAGGAACGGCATGTCGTCGTTGACGACCTGCAGCACCGTGTGCGGCGATTCCCAGCCGTGGGTCTTCATCACCGGATTGAACAGGCGCACGTTCGCCGTGCCCGGCTTGCGCTTGCCGGCGAACTCGAACAGGTCGGCGGCGAGCGCGGCCCAGCCGTCGGCGCTGTGCAGCGGGAGTTCGTCCTCGGTCATGCGGCGGTAGAACGCCTGCGCGAACGCGCTGGCATCCGCATGCGCGGCCTTGCCGGCGCGGCGGCGCACGGCATCGAAGATCGGGTCGAGCAGTCCGCTGCCGGCGCGGCGCGGCGGCGCGGGCAGCACGCTGGCGGCCTGCTTCTTCGCAGCCTTGGTGGACTTCGCAGGCGCGGCGGCCGCGGCGGATTTACCTGTCTTGCGGGATGAGGTCATGACGACAAACGTTCCGATGCAATGAGGCCCGCGTTCTCACGCGGGCCGACGGGAAGGACTCTCAGGACGACGCGGCCGCAGCGGCGACCGGGTCGGGAACCACCGCCGCCGCGCGGCCACGGGGGCGGCGCAGGCGACGGACACACGCGGTGCTGGCGCGGAGAAGCGGCATGCGGATCAGCGCAGGCCGGTCTCGTTGCGGGCGATCACCAGGCGCTGGATCTCGCTGGTGCCTTCGTAGATCTCGGTGATCTTGGCGTCGCGGAAATACCGTTCGATCGGCATTTCCTTCGAATAGCCCATGCCGCCGTGGATCTGCAATGCCTGGTGGGTGATCCACATCGCGGCCTCCGATGCGGTGAGCTTGGCGATCGCCGCCTCGTTGCTGAAGCGCTTGCCCTCGCCCTTGAGCCAGGCCGCGCGCAGGGTCAGCAGCAGCGCCGCGTCGAGCTTGCACTTCATGTCGGCGATCTTGGCCTGGGTCATCTGGAACGCGCCGATCGGCTGGCCGAAGGCCTTGCGCTCCTTGACGTAGGCGATGGTCGCCTCATACGCGGCGCGGGCGATGCCGATCGCCTGCGAGGCGATGCCGATGCGGCCGGCATCGAGCACACCCATCGCGATCTTGAAGCCCTGGCCTTCCTCGCCGAGCACGTCGCCGGCCTGGGCCACGTAGTCCTGGAACTCGATCTCGCAGGTCGCCGACGCGCGGATGCCGAGCTTGGGCTCGGTCTTGCCGCGGTGGAAGCCGTCACGACTGCCGTCGACGAGGAACGCGGTGATGCCGCGCGCGCCCTTGTCGGGCTCGGTCACCGCGAACAGCACGAAGTACTTCGCGACCGGGCCGGAGGTGATCCAGCTCTTCTTGCCGTTGATGACGTAGCTGCCGTCGGCCTGCTTGACCGCGCGGCACTTCATCGCCGTGGCATCGGAGCCCGATTGCGGCTCGGTCAGCGCGAACGCGCCGATCTCGCGGCCTTCGGCGATCGCGCGCACGTATTCCTGTTTCTGCGCCTCGGTGCCGTGGGTCAGGATGCCGTTGCAGAACAGCGAGTTGTTGACCGACATGATCGTCGAGTGCGCGGCATCGGCCGCGGCCACCTCGACCATCGCCAGCACGTACGAGATCGGGTCGAGCCCTGCGCCGCCGTACTCGTCGGGCACTTCGATGCCCATCAGGCCGTTCTCGCCGAGCACGCGCATGTTCTCGACGGGGAAGTCACCGGTCCGGTCGTGATGTTCGGCGCTGGGGGCGATCCGTTCCTGGGCGATCCGTCGCGCGATGTCCTGGATCATCAACTGCTCTTCGCTGAAACCGAACTCCACGGCGTACAACTCCTGCTCGAAAACGATCCGGCAATTGTAACGTTCCAACGTGGCAAAACACCCGTAGAACCGGTGCCGCACTGCAGCATGAATCGACCGGAAACAGCGCGCCGAGTGCGCCTCTCCGCATCACGCAAACCATGTATGACGGCACGCGGACCGTGTGACCGCGGCGTGACGCCGACACGGGCGAACCTTGACCCGGCCGCTGCGCGCACCGACAATATCTCTATATCGCGATATGGAGATATTGATGGATCTGGAGGCCTGGTCCGCGCGCCTGAAGGTGCTCGCCGACCCCACGCGTGTCCGCCTGCTCGCCCTGCTCGAAGTCGAAGAACTGACGGTGGCCGAGCTGTCCTCGATCACCCGGCTCGCGCAGCCGCGCGTCTCCACGCACCTGGCGCGGCTCAAGGAAGCCAATCTCGTGCGCGACCGCCGCGCCGGCGTGTCCGCCTACTATCGCTTCGACGACGCCGCGCTCGATCCCGCGCAGCGCGCCCTGTGGCAGGCGCTGTCGACCGGCAGCGACGATCCGCTGCTGCGCCAGGACGCGGAGCGCACGCCGGCGGTGCTGGCCACGCGCGCCGCCGACCAGAGCTGGGCCGACACCGTGGCCGGCGACATGGAACGCCATTATTCGCCCGGCCGCACCTGGGAAGCGCTCGCGCGCTCCGCGCTGCCGCTGCTGGAAACCGGCGACGTGCTCGACATCGCCTCGGGCGACGGGGTGCTCGCCGAACTGCTGGCGCCGCATGCCCATCGCTACGTGTGCCTGGATGCCAGCCGGCGCGTCGTCGCCGCTTCGACCGAGCGGCTCAAGCGTTTCACCAACGTCGAAGTGCGCGAGGGCGACATGCACGCCCTGCCCTTCGAGTCCGGCAGTTTCGATCTCGTCGTGCTGATGCACGCGCTCACCTACGCGACCAAGCCCGCACAGGCAGTCACCGAAGCTGCGCGCGTGCTGCGGCCCGGCGGCCGCCTGCTGCTGTCGAGCCTCGACCGCCACGGCCACGAAACCGCAGTGCAGGCCTACGGCCACGCCAACCTCGGCTTCCCGGACAAGGAACTGCGCCGCTTCGTCACCAAGGCCGGCCTGGAGATCCACAGCGCCGAAACCGTCACCCGCGAGAAGCGTCCGCCGCATTTCCAGGTGATCTCGATCATCGCGAGAAAGCCATGAGCGCCTGGCTGCACCCCGAGCGCGTCGCGGCGCTCGATGCCGCGCTGGCCGGGCGCATCCTCGTGCTCGACGGCGCGATGGGCACGATGATCCAGCGCTTCGAACTGACCGAGGCCGACTATCGCGGCGAGCGCTTCGCGCAAGGCTACGACGCGCTGCACGCGGCCGAAGGCCACACGCACGGCGCGGGCTGCGGCTGCGAAAGCCATGACCAGCGCGGCAACAACGACCTGCTGACGCTCACGCGTCCCGACATCATCCAGGGCATCCACGCCGATTATCTGGCCGCGGGCGCGGACATCGTCGAGACCAACACCTTCAATTCGACCGCGGTCTCGCTGGCCGACTACCGCCTGCAGCACCTGGTGCACGAACTCAACCGCGAGGGCGCCGCGCTGGCACGCGCGGCCTGCGACGCCGCGCAGGCACGGACGCCCGATCGCCCGCGCTTCGTCGCCGGCATCCTCGGTCCGACCAGCCGCACCGCATCGATCAGTCCCGACGTCAACGATCCCGGCTACCGCGCGGTGAGCTTCGACGAGCTGGTGTCGATCTATCGCGACGCGACCCACGGCCTGATCGACGGCGGCGCCGACATCGTCATGGTCGAGACGGTGTTCGACACGCTCAACGCGAAGGCCGCGCTGTACGCGATCGAGACGGTGTTCGACGACCGCGGCGGCCGCCTGCCGGTGATGATCTCCGGCACGATCACCGACGCCTCGGGCCGCACGCTGTCGGGCCAGACCGCCGAGGCGTTCTGGTACTCGCTGCAGCACGCGCGTCCGCATGCGGTCGGGCTCAACTGCGCGCTCGGTGCGAAGGACCTGCGCCCACACGTCGAGACGCTGTCGCAGATCGCACAGACCCATGTGTCCTGCCATCCCAATGCCGGCCTGCCGAACGCGTTCGGCGGCTACGACGAGACGCCCGAGGACATGGCCGAAGTGCTGCGCGAATTCGCGACCGCCGGCCTGCTGAACATCGTCGGCGGCTGCTGCGGTACTTCGCCCGACCATATCCGCGCGATCGCCGAAGCGGTCGCCGACGTCGCGCCGCGGGTGCCGGTGCGCGACCAGGAGGAAGCGGCTTGATCGGCCACGGATTCACGCGGATCGACGAGGACGAGAGCGGCCCCCGTGCGGGCGCGCGCTTGCGCGCGTACGGACGGTCCCGGCAATGCGCCATCGCGCGCCCCCGTGAAGGGGATGCAAGCACAAGCGCCGCTCCTGCAGGGGGTTTCGCTTTTCCGCAGCCGATCCGGCGCCATCCGTGTCGACCCGCGACCAGCGCAGGCGTTCCCGCATGACCCGCGTCCGCCACACCCGCCTGTCCGGCCTCGAGCCGCTGGTCGTCACGCCGGAACTGCTGTTCATCAACGTCGGCGAGCGCACCAACGTCACCGGCTCGGCGGCGTTCCGCAAGCTGATCAAGGAAAACCGCTATCCCGAGGCCATCGAGGTCGCGCGCCAGCAGGTCGAAGGCGGCGCGCAGATCCTCGACGTCAACATGGACGAAGGCATGCTCGATTCCGAGCATGCGATGACGACGTTCCTCAACCTGATCGCCGCCGAGCCCGACATCGCGCGCATCCCGGTGATGGTGGACTCCTCGAAGTGGAGCGTCATCGAGGCCGGGCTCAAGTGCCTGCAGGGCAAGGGCGTGGTCAATTCGATCTCGCTCAAGGAAGGCGAGGCTGCATTCCTCGAACAGGCGCGCAAGGTGCTGCGCTACGGCGCGGCGGTCGTGGTGATGGCCTTCGACGAGATCGGCCAGGCCGACACCAAGGACCGCAAGGTCGAGATCTGCACGCGCGCCTTCAAGTTGCTGACCGAAGTCGTCGGGTTTCCACCCGAGGACATCATCTTCGACCCCAACATCTTCGCGATCGCCACCGGCATCGCCGAGCACGACAACTACGCGGTCGATTTCATCGAGGCCACGCGCGAGATCAAGGCGACGCTGCCGCATTGCCACGTCTCGGGCGGCGTCTCCAACGTGTCGTTCTCGTTCCGCGGCAACGAGGTCGTGCGCCAGGCGATCCACGCGGTGTTCCTGTTCCATGCGATCCGGGCCGGCATGGACTTCGGCATCGTCAATGCCGGCGCGATGCCGATCGTCGACGATCTCGATCCCGAGCTGCGCGAGTGCGTCGAGGACGTGGTGCTCAACCGTCGCAGCGATTCGACCGAGCGCCTGCTCGATCTCGCCGAACGCTACAAGGGCAAGAAAGGTGCGGCGCGGGTCGAGAACACCGCCTGGCGCGAGGCGCCGGTGCAGCAGCGGCTCACCCATGCGCTGGTGCACGGCATCGACCAGTACGTGGTCGAGGACACCGAGGAAGCGCGGCAGTCGTTCACGCGCCCGCTGGACGTCATCGAAGGCCCGCTGATGGCCGGCATGAACGTCGTCGGCGACCTGTTCGGCGCCGGCAAGATGTTCCTGCCGCAGGTGGTCAAGTCCGCGCGCGTGATGAAGAAGGCGGTCGCCTATCTGCTGCCCTACATCGAGGCCGAGAAGCTGCGCACCGGCGACGCCGGCAAGAACAACGGCCGCGTGCTGATGGCGACGGTCAAGGGCGACGTGCACGACATCGGCAAGAACATCGTCGGCGTGGTGCTCGCCTGCAACAACTTCGAGGTCGTCGATCTCGGCGTCATGGTCGCCACCCAGACCATCCTCGACAAGGCGCGCGAGGTGCAGGCGGACGTGATCGGCCTGTCGGGCCTGATCACGCCGTCGCTCGAGGAGATGAGCCACGTCGCCCGCGAGATGAAGCGCCAGGGCTTCGACACGCCGCTGCTGATCGGCGGCGCGACGACCTCGCGCGCGCACACCGCGCTGAAGATCGCGCCGCATTACGCCTCGCCGACGGTCTGGGTCAAGGACGCCTCGCGCGCGGTCGGCGTGGTGCAGTCGCTGATCAGCCCGGAACTGCGCGGCGCCTTCGTCGCCGCCAACGATGCCGACTACGCCGAGATCCGCGCACGCCACGCCAATCGCGGCGACGCGAAGCGTCTGGTGTCGCTGGCCAAGGCGCGCGCGCAGCGCTTCGACGGCGACTGGGGCGCCTACATGCCGCCCGTGCCGAACAGGCCGGGCGTACACGCGTTCGACGACTGGCCGCTCGAGGATCTGGTCGGGATCATCGACTGGACGCCGTTCTTCAACGCCTGGGAACTGTTCGGCAGGTATCCGGCGATCCTCGGCGACGAGGTCGTCGGCGCGCAGGCCAGCGAACTGTTCAAGGACGCGCAGGCGATGCTGCGCAGGATCGTCGACGAGAAATGGCTGACCGCGAAGGCAGTGTTCGGCCTGTGGCCGGCCCACAGCGTCGGCGACGACGTCGTGCTGCGCCACGAGGGCGGCGAGGCCACGCTGCACTTCCTGCGCCAGCAGGTCGACAAGCCGGTCGAACGTCCGGACTTCTGTCTCGCCGATTTCATCGCGCCCAAGGACAGCGGCGTCGACGACTGGATCGGCGCGTTCGCGGTCACCGCCGGCATCGGCATCGACCCGCACGTCGCGCGCTTCGAAGCCGCGCACGACGACTACAACGCGATCCTGCTGAAAGCGCTGGCCGATCGTCTGGCCGAGGCGCTGGCCGAGCGGCTGCACCAGCGCGTGCGCAGCGAATACTGGGGCTATGCGACCGACGAGCGCCTCGACACCGACGCGCTGATCGCCGAGAAGTACCGCGGCATTCGCCCGGCCCCCGGCTATCCGGCGTGCCCGGAACACAGCGAGAAGGGCCGGCTGTTCGAGCTGCTCGATGCGACCGCGCACACGCGCATGACGCTGACCGAAAGCTTCGCGATGCTGCCGACCGCGGCGGTGTCGGGCTATTACTTCAGCCATCCGAAGAGCCAGTATTTCGTCGTCGGCCGCGTGTCCAAGGAACAGGCGCAGGACTACGCGAAGCGCAAGAACGTCACGCTCGCGCAGGTCGAACGCTGGCTCGCGTCGAACCTCGACTACGACCCGGAATAGATTCCCGCGCGACGATGGACACACGACCGCCACCCGGCGGTCGTTAGGCTGGAGCGTCCTTTCCCCGACCGAGGACTCCCCGCATGTCCCGACGCCCCGGCGCATTCGTCGCGCTCGCCACGGCCTGCCTCGCCGCCTGCAGCAGCCCCGCGCAGGACCCCGCCACCGTCGCCACCGGCGCATCCGCCGCGCCGGATGCCGACAGCGGCGTGATCGTCATCGACAACGCGCGCGTGTTCGACGGCACGCGTGATCTGGGCGAAGTCTCACTGGTGATCAAGGGCGGCCTGATCGAACGCATCGCCGAGGCCGACGCGCACGATCTGCCCGAAAGCGCCGAACGCATCGACCATCGCGGCCGCTTCGTCATTCCCGGCCTGGTCAACGACCACGCGCACGTCGGCAATACCCGCGGCACCGAGCACGGCGACCGTTTCTACACGCAGGACCAGGTCTCGGCCGACCTGCGCCAGTTCCAGGCCTACGGCATCACCACGGTCGCATCGTTGGGCATGAACGGCAGCGCGTTCGGCGAGATCCGCAACGCGATCAATGCCGATCCGATGCTCGGGGCCCAGCTCTACGGCGCCGGTGGCGGCGTCGGCACCCCCGACGGCGCGCCGCCGGCGGCGAACATGGGCCTGCAGGACGATCCGGTCGCCCGTCCCGTCGATGCCGATGCCGCGCGCGCCGCGGTCCGCGCGCAGGCAGAGTCCGGCGTGGACCTGATCAAACTCTGGGTCGACGATCTCGGCGGCAAGGCGCCGCAGATGATGCCCGAGGTCTACAGGGCCGCGATCGAGGAAGCGCATCGCCTCGATCTGCTGGTCGCCGCGCACATCCACGATCTCTCGCCGGCCGCCGACCTCGTCGCCAGCGGCGTCGACATCATCGCCCACGGCATCCGCGACCAGGCGATCGGCGCGCCGCTGGTCGAGGCGATGAAAGCCGCGGGCACCGGCTACATCGCCACGCTGCAGATCGACGAGGCGAACTACCTCTACGCCGAACAGCCGGACTGGCTGGACACGCCGTTCCTGCGCAATGCCCTGCCCGCTTCGGTGCGCGCGCAGTGGTCGGACGCGGCGTGGCGGGACCAGAAACGCGCCGATCCGGCGATGCAGCGCCATCGCGACGCGCTGGCGGTGAATCTCGCCAACCTGTCGTCGCTGCGCGAGTCCGGCGTGCGCATCGGCTTCGGCACCGACGCCGGCGCACTGCCGCACCGCGTGCCGGGCTTCGCCGAGCATCGTGAACTGGAACTGATGGTCGACCAGGCCGGTTTCAGCCCCGAGCAGGCGCTGGTGGTCGCGACGAGCGCCGCCGCGCAGCTGCTGCGCTTCGACGATCGCGGCCTGCTGCAGCCCGGCAAGCGCGCCGACTTCGTCGTGCTGTCGGCCGATCCGCTGGCCGACATCCGCAACACGCGCAGTATCGAGGCCGTCTGGCAGGCCGGTCGCCAGGTCGCCGGTCCGGTGGTCGACTATCGTGCCGACGCGCGCTGAGCGCGGCCGCGAAGTCCGATAATGGCCTCAGCCCGCGGCGCGCGTCGCGGGCTGGACGTCCTGCTCCATGCCGTCGATCGCTGCGAGGATCGCGGCCACGGTGTCTTCGGGACGCTCCATCGGGAACAGGTGGCCGCCTTCGACCATCGCCAGACGCCGCCCCACGACACGCCGGGTCGCGGCCAGCCCGATGTGCCGCACCTCGCGCGAACGGGAACCGCCGACGAACGCGATCGGCGCCCCGCATGCGCGTGCGGCCGCCGCGACCGTCCGGGTCGGCAGGCTGCGGTAGATGCGCAATTCTTCCGCGGGATCGAAATGCAGGCGGCGGCCCGTATCGACCGCGACCGTGCCGTGGCTGGCGTAGTCGCGCAGCACGTCCGCATGCCAGCGGGCGAAGGCCGGCTTGTCGGCGAAATGCGCATGCACCGCGTCGACATCCGGCCACTGGCTGCGCCGTCTCGCGGTCTGCTCCAGCGGCATCAGGTAACGGTCCAGCCCCAGTCGACGCCCCCAGCGGATCGCGATCGCGCCACGGCCCTCGATCAGCGGTGAATCGAGCAGCACCACGCCCGATACCCGACTGCCCAGCTTCGCCGCGGCCAGCACGCTGAGATAGCCGCCCAGCGAATGGCCGACGAGCCAGGGGCGCGACCCCTGCGGCAATGCTTCGACGTGATCGAGCAGTTGACGGACCAGGCCCGGCCACCCGCGCGTCACCGGGTAACGGGGATCGTGGCCGAATCGGTCGACATGGGAGACGTCGAACCGCTGACCCAATGCGGTCAGCAGATGCCGGTAGGTCCCGGCGGGAAACCCGTTGGCGTGCGAGAACACGAGTGCAGCGCGCGACGTCTCCGACGGAGCCCGCGGCATGGCGGTCACCGGAACCCGACCGAGATGCCGATGCCCCCGGTCCAGTCCGCGGCGTCGGCGTCGATGCCGCGCAGCAGCGAGACATCGAACTGCAGCAGTGCGTGCGGTTGCCAGGTCAGTCCGCCGCCGGCCACGCGCCCTCTGGATGCACCGGTTCCGAAGCCCGCTTCGACATAGGCGCCGAGCGTTTCACCTTCGAACACCGACAGGCTGGGCGACACCTGCCACCCGCCGCCCTCGTCGTCGTGCGCGTAGCCGGCGAACACGGCGAAGGCCCGCCCGCCGCCGGTCTCTCCGGCCACGCTCGCGCCGAGGCTGCGTGCATGACGCTCCGGCCGCAGGTCCGCCGAGCCGTTCGCCAGTCCGTACTGCGCGAGCAGCGCCCATTCCAGATCGCCGCTCGCGGGCAGTGCCCACTTGAGCCCGACGCTGCCGTCGCCCGCCCCGCTCTTACGTGCATCGACCGCTTCGGCGCGGGTCCGCACCTGCATGTGCGGCGCGCCGGCGAGTTGCAGTTCCAGCGAGCCGCCCAGTCCGATCCGCAGCAGGCTGCCGAACGTGCGCGTCGTCGTGCGCACGCCGTCCGCATCCATGCGCTCGACATCGGGCAGGCCCTGCTCCCAGCCCAGCTCACCGGGCGCGAGCACGGAGGTGGCGAAGCCGATGCCCGGCCGGTCGAACGCCATCGGTTCGCCGGCCCAGGCCGCCGCCACGGGCGCGCAGGTCAACAGCGCGAGCGCGTACAGGCGCTTCACCAGACGAGATCGTCCGGGACCTGGTACTTCGGATCGCTGTAGGGATCGTCGGCGGCCGGCGCGTCCGGATCGATTCGCAGCGCCACCGACGGCGCGAAGATCGCACCGGCTTCGTCCAGCACCGCGGCGGTCACCAGCAGGTAGCGGCCGTTGAGCTGCACGACGCCGAGCTCGCCGGCGTTGAGCGCCTTGAGCTGCGCCTCGTCGACGTGGATGCGCTTGATCTTGCCGCCGTACTCGAAGTGCCGGGCGATGTCGGCCTCGGGCCTGTTGAGCGACTTGTCGGCGAGGAAGGTCTCCAGCTTCGCGCGCGCCTCGCGGCGCAGGCGGGCTTCTTCCTGCTTCACGCGCTCGGCCTCGATGCGCTCGTCCTTCTCGCGCTGGGCGCGGATGGCGAAGGCCTTGGCCAGATCGATGTCCTCGCGCGGCGGGCGCCTGCCCTGCTGCGCGCCCTTGCGGTCGCTCGGGCGCGGCTTGCCCTCGTCGCGCGGTGCGCCGCTGTTGCGGGCCGGCGGCCGCGGTGCAGTGTCGCCACGCGGCGCGCCACCCTTGCCGTCGGCGGCACGTCCGGCGGGCCGCGGTCCGCGACGCTCGTCAGGCCGCGGGCGGCGTTCGTCGCGCCGCGGCTTGGGCGCAGCCGGCGCCGGGGCCTTGAATCCGAGGCCGAGCAGCTGGTCGCGGAGGGAATCGGTCATCGCTGTCGACCTCAGTAATGCGGGGGTGGCGGTTCTTCCGACGCGTCGGGGAACTGCACGGTGCGCGCCTGGCGCAGGTCGTCCATCATCCGGCGCAGCAGCCCGGTCTGGGCGCTGAGCTCGATGCGCGCCTGGCTCAGCGCGTCGTTGAGCTCGCCGATGGTCTGCTCCTGGAACGCGAGTCGCGTTTCCAGTTCGGTGACGCGCGATTCGAGCGCGTCGTGTCCGCTGTCGTTCATTGCGTTCTCGTTCGACCGGTGCGCCGCGCGTGGCGGCGCACCGGCCAGGGTCTTACTTGACGACGTCCTGCAGTTCGACTTCGAACACCAGCGCCTGGTTCGGACCGATCGGGCCCGAGCCCATCTCGCCGTAGCCCAGCGCCGCCGGAATCCACAGCTCGTACTTGCTGCCGACCGGCATCAGCTGCAGGCCTTCCTGCCAGCCCGGCACGACCTGGTTGAGCGCGAACTGCGCCGGCTCGCCGCGGTCGTAGGAACTGTCGAAGGTCTCGCCGTTGAGCAGCGTGCCCTTGTAGTGCACGCGCACGGTGTCGTTCGGACCCGGCTTCGCACCGGTGCCCTCGGTGATCACGCGGTACTGCAGGCCCGAGGCCGTGGTCTGCACGCCGTCGCGCTTGGCGTTCTCGGCGAGGAAGGTCTCGGCCTCGGCAGCGTTGGTCTTGGACTTGGCTTCCATCTCCGCGACCTGCTTGGCCTGCATGCGCTCGCCGAACTTCTGCATGATGCCCATGGCCTGCTCGTCGGTGATCTCGATGGCCTTGTCGTCGAGGGTCTCGGTGATCGCGCGCTGCAGCGTCTTGACGTCGATCTCGTCCTTGATCTGCTTGAGCTGCTCGCCCATCTGGTTGCCGATGATGTAGCTGATCTGCTCGCGCTCGCCCTTGAGGCCGGCGATCTCGCCGCCTGCGGTCGCGGTGTCGGCGGCGCCTTCGACCGGCTTACCGGTCTCCTTGTCGATCGGCTTGCAGGCGATCATCGCCAGCGGCAGGACGGCGGCGAGGCCGGCGATGGCGAGGCGCTTGGTGTTCTTCATGCGGTCAAAACTCCGGGATGCGGGAATCTGGGAACGGACGGCCGCGCGGGCGCGGACGGCGGGAGGTGGATCGGGAAATCAGAGGATGTCGATCAGTTCGACATCGAAGACGAGCGTCGAGTTCGCGGGAATGCTCGGCGGACTGCCGCGCGTGCCGTAGGCCAGCTCGCCGGGAATCCAGAACCGGTACTTGCCGCCGATCGGCATCAGCTGCAGGCCTTCGGTCCAGCCGGCGATGACCTGGTCGAGGCCGAACACGGCGGGCTCGCCGCGGCTGTAGGAACTGTCGAACTCGGTGCCGTCGAGCAGCGTGCCGCGGTAATGCACGCGCACGCGGTCGCTGGCGCGCGGACGTGCGCCCTGGCCCTGCTTCTCGACGCTGTACTGGATGCCCGACGCGGTCGCGAACACGCCCGGCTTGCCGCGGTTGGCGGTCATGAAGGCGATGCCGGCCTGGCGGTTGTCGTCGGCGGCGCGCGCGGTGCGCAGCTGGCCGCGGGTGATCATGCCCTGGCGCACCCGCGCGATCTCGTCGGCCGCCAGCGACGGCGCCTTGCCGTCGACGGTGTCGCGCACGCCGCGCATCAGCGGCGCCACGGCGATCTCGTCGCGCATCGCGGCCAGTGACCGGCCGACATCGGCGCCGAGCATCTGCCCGACCTTGGCACGGTCCACCGCCGGTGGCTCGCTGCCCGGCGGCAGGCCCGGCACCGGGCGACCGCTGCGCGAGGCGACACGCTGCGCCAGCGCCTGGCCGATGCGCTGGGTCTCCGACTGGTCGAGCGCCGGCGGATTGCCGGCGAGCGCGGCCGACAGCGCGGCCTCGAACGCGGCCAGGTCCAGATCCGGCGTGACCTGGGCCAGCTGCGCGGCCATGTCCATGCCGACCACATAACTGCTCTTGTCGCGATCGGTACCGTCGGCGGCCACCGCCAGCGCGGCGACCGGTGCCAGCAGCAGCGCGAGGGCCGCGGCGCGCATCTGATTCAACATCCGCATGGTTCTCCTGCCCCGGGTGCGGGGCGATGCAGCCGGCTATTGTCGCGGCCGCGCGGCGGCGGAGCAATCACGCCGGCCGCCGGCTTCAGCGGGCGGCCGGCCTCGGTGCGGCCAGCGCACGCTCGATCGCGGCGAGGATCTCCGGATCGTCCGGCTTGGTGCGGCTGCCCCATTGGCCCAGTACGCGCCCGTCGCGGCCGACCAGATACTTGTGGAAGTTCCACTGCGGCGCCTGCCCGGTGGCCTCGGCCAGCTGGCGGTACATCGGGGTCGTGTCGGGGCCGACCACGTGCACCTTCTGGAACATCGGGAACTTCACGCCGTAGGTCAGCGTGCAGAACTCCTGGATCGCCGCCTCGTCCTCGAATTCCTGTTCCTTGAAGTCGCCCGACGGAAAGCCGAGCACCGCGAAGCCGCGCGGGCGCAGGCCTGCGTGCATCGCTTCGAGCGCTTCGTACTGCGGGGTGAAGCCGCACTTGCTCGCGGTATTGACGATCAGCACCACGTCGCCGCCGTAGGCGGCGCGCAGATCCACGGTCTCGCGGACCGCGAGCTGCCGGAACTGGTGATCGAGCACGCCGCGCGGCGCCGCCGGGCCCTGCGCGAAGGCGGCGCCTGCCACCAGGACCAGTCCCACCGCCAGCGCCACGCGCCGGAACCACGGATTGCGATGCATGTCATGGACTCCTGGACGGTCGGTGAACCGTGCCATCAGTTGGGTGGAAATTTCTGCAGGACGCGTTGACACCTGCTGCGGTGGTGTTATAGTCACCTACAACACCTACCCACTAGAGCAGGACGGTCCTCATGAACCGCAGGCTCCACACCCCGATCATCGCATGCACCGCCTCGGCCCTGGCACTGTCGGCCGGCCTGCTGTTCGCCGGCCCGGCGCTGTCGGCCGGAGAAGTCGCCCCGCCGCCCGCGGTCGCCGCGAAGGCGCGCGTGCAGGCCGAGCGTGCTGCATCCTCCTCCGAGGTCGAAGCCGAGGCGCCGCGCCCCCGGGCCCGGCGTGCCCGCAGCGGCTTCGCCCTGCCCTACTTTTCGTTCGCCCGGGGCGCGGGTGGAAGGAGCTGAGGCCATGGCCAACATCGAATGGAGCGACGGCGCTCCCATCTACCGCCAGCTGAAGGAACGGGTCATCGCGATGATGCTCGACGGCGTGCTCAAGCCCGGCGACGCCCTGCCTTCGGTGCGCCAGGTGGCCGCCGACTACCAGCTCAATCCCATCACCGTGTCCCGCGCCTACCAGGAACTCGCCGACGAGGCGCTGGTGGAGAAGCGCCGCGGCCTGGGCATGTTCGTCACCGAGGAGGCGTCGAAGAAGCTGCGCAGCAGCGAACGCGAACGCTTCCTGCAGGACGAATGGCCGCAGGTGGTGGAACGGATCGAACGCCTGGGGCTGTCGACCCGGGACCTGCTGCAGTCCATCGGCAATGGAGCCAACGAATGAACGCCGTTCTCGACGCCCCGGTGATCACCGCGCGCAATCTCGGCAAGACCTACAAGGGCGCGCGGGCGCTCGATGGCGCCAGCTTCCAGATTCCCGCCGGCCGCATCGTCGGCCTGATCGGCCCCAACGGCGCAGGCAAGACGACCGCGCTCAAGGCGCTGCTGGGCTTGATCCGCTTCGACGGCGAGCTCTCGGTGCTCGGCCGTGATCCGCGCACGCAGCGCGACGCGCTGATGAACGATGTCTGCTTCATCGCCGACGTCGCGGTGCTGCCGCGCTGGATGCGGGTGCGCGACGCGATCGACTTCGTCGAAGGCGTGCATCCGCGCTTCGATCGCGCCCGCTGCGAACGCTTCCTGGCCAACACCAAGCTGTCGCCGAAGCAGCGCGTACGCGAGATGTCCAAGGGCATGATCGTGCAGCTGCACCTGGCACTGGTGATGGCGATCGACGCGAAGCTGCTGGTGCTCGACGAGCCGACCCTCGGCCTCGACATCCTCTACCGCAAGCAGTTCTACCAGCGCCTGCTCGAGGACTACTTCGACGAACAGAAGACGATCATCGTCACCACGCACCAGGTCGAGGAGATCGAGCACATCCTCACCGACGTGCTGTTCATCCAGAACGGCAGGATCGTGCTGGACGCGCCGATGGACGATGTCGGCGAGCGCTTCGTCGAGGTGCTGGTCAACGCCGACCAGCTCGAGGCCGCCCGCGCCCACCGCCCGATCGACGAACGCGCCCTGCCGTTCGGCAAGACCGTGATGCTGTTCGACAACGTGCCCGTCACCACCCTGTCGGCGTTCGGCGAGACCCGCACGCCGGGCCTGGCCGACCTGTTCGTGGCCACGATGAAAGGAGCCTACGCATGAATGCCGCCGCCGATACCGTGGACGCCCCGGTCCCGACCCGCGCGTTCGCACCGACCCATCCGACGAAACAATTCCGCCTGCTGCTGCGGCGCGAGTACTGGGAGCACCGCGGCGGCATCTTCTGGGCGCCGATGATCGCCGGCGGCGTGTCGCTGCTGCTGTCGCTCGGCCTGCTGATCGCCGGCATCGCCTGGGCGCACAAGTCGGCCGCCAATGGCGACGTCGTGCTCACGGCCAGCAATGGCGTGACGATCAACGGCCTGGATCTCGGCACGCTCGCGCAGCAGTTGAGCAGCGACGATCTCTACCAGCTGTCGGAGGGCCTCACGTTCACCCTCGCGCTGTCCGCGACCTGGCCGTTCCTGGTGATGATCTTCGTCGCGTTCTTCTATTGCCTGGGCGCGCTCTACGACGACCGCCGCGACCGCAGCGTGCTGTTCTGGAAATCGCTGCCGATCTCCGATACGTCGACGGTGCTGTCGAAGGTCGTCACGGCGACCCTGGTGATCCCGTTGTTCGCGACGCTGTTCGCGATCCTCATCATGTTCGCGTTCCTGATCGCCCTGAGCATCGCGGCCGCTGCACACGGCGCCAATCCGTTCCCGCTGCTGTGGGGCAATGGCGCGGTGTTCCTGCTGTCGGCGCAGTTCCTGGCGGCGATCCCGGTGTACGCGGCCTGGATGCTGCCGACCGTCGGCTGGCTGCTGCTGTGCTCGGCCTGGGCCAGGAGCAAGCCCTTCCTGTGGGCACTGCTGATTCCGCTCGCGTTGGGCGTCGCCAGTTCGATGACCGGCCTGCTGCAGGTCGTGGGCCTGGAGCGCCACTGGCTCTGGGGCAACGTGATCTCGCGGATGCTGCTGGGCACCGTGCCTTTGACCCACCGCGACCTGACCTACATCCAGTCCGGCGCCGTGCAGGCCAGCGAGATGTTCTCGATCCCCGGCATGTACAGCAACTTCCTCGAGCCCTCGATGTGGATCGGCATCCTCGCCGGCGCCGTGATGATCGCGATCGCCATCCGCCTGCGCCGCTGGCGCGAAGAAGGCTGAGCCGTCCCCGTTTCGAGCCACCTGTCCCGGAGAGCATCCATGAAATCTGCCGCCGTCGCCGCGTTCGCCCTTGCCCTGTGTCTGCCGATGGCCGCCTGGTCGGCGCCGCCCGACACCGGTGGCGTGCGGGCCGAGATCCGCCGCGACCTCGACGCGGCGCGGCAGGAGATCCGCAGCGATCTCGCCAAGGCCCGCGCCGAGCTCGAATCGGAGAACCTCGATGTCGGCAACAGCCTCCAGTTCGACGGCGACCGGCGCCGCAAGGCCGCCGCCGATGCGAAGCTGCCGAAGGCTGAGATCACGCCGCGGGGCGATTTCCTGATCGACGGCGAGGCCGTCGCCATCGATGCCGCGCAGCGTCGCCAGCTGCTCGCCTACCGCGGCCAGGTCATCGACATCGCCAAAGCCGGCATCGACATCGGCGAGGTCACCGCGCTGGCCGCAGTGGATTCGGTCGATCGCGGCGTGTTCTCGCTGATGGTCGGGGCGATGACCGGCAGCCTGGAGCGTCGCATCGAGCGCAGCGTGCGCGAGACCGTCGGTCCCGGCGTGCTGCTGATCTGCGACCGCATGCCCGCCCTGCGCGACGCGCAACAGCGGCTCGCCGCCGATCTGCCGGCCTTTCGGCCTTACGCCCGCCTCGAACCCCAGGATGCCGACGCCTGCCGCAACGACGTGCGCCGCGAGTTCGCGCGGCGCTGAGACGCGGCGGCCGGGCGGTCCGCACGGCCGCGTCGAAACGCGATAGCGTCAGCCACCACGCACGCCCCGGCCTTGCAATGCCGCAGGCCGGACACCTCGCCAGGGAGTTTCCGACATGACGCCAGCAATCTCCGCCCGCCCGCTGTTCGCCGCACTCGTCGCCGCGTCACTCGCACTGCCGCTCGCGGCGCAGGCCGACGACGGCCCGCAGTGCCGCCACAGCCAGCCGCGTGATCTGGCGCTGCAGCTCGAAGGCGTGCGCACGGTGCGTTTCGAGATCGGCAACAGCAAGCTGCGCGTGGAAGGCGCCGAGCGTCCCGACGCGAGCCTGCGCGGCCGCGCCTGCGCGTCGAGCGAGGCGATGCTCGCATCCCTGGTGCTCGAGCAGCAGCGCAGCGGCGACACCCTGACCGTCACCCTGCGCCGCACCTCGACCGCGACCGGCTGGATGGGCAACCAGTACGCCTACATGAACCTCTCCGGCCAGGTGCCCGCGCACGTGCTGGTGCAGACGGTGGTCGGCTCGGGCGATGCCTGGGTCACCGGCGTGGCGGCGGCGAGCGCCGACGTCGGTTCCGGCGACGCCGAACTGCGACGCATCGCCGGCCGCGCGACCGCCAAGGTCGGCTCGGGCGACATCGCGATCGACGACGTCGGCGAACTGAAGGTGCTGTCGATCGGCTCCGGCGACATCGAGGCCCGCGGCGTGCGCGGCGCGGTGGAGGTCGGCAGCGTCGGTTCGGGCGATTTCAAGCTCCAGGGCGCCGGCGGCGACGTGCGCATCGGCAGCCTCGGCTCGGGCGACATCGATCTGCACGACGTCAAGGGCAGCGTGCGCGTCGACTCGATCGGCTCGGGCGACCTCGACGTGCGCGGCGTCGGCGGCGACCTGGAGGTCGCCTCGAAGGGCAGCGGCGGCATCGACCATCGCGACGTGCGCGGCAGCGTGAATCTGCCGCGGCGCCGCTGACTCCACACCTGCTTCGCATCGGAGTACGACCATGACGCTTCGCCATGCACCTGCGCTTCCCCTGCTGATGCTGCTCGCCTGCGCGGCGGCGTTCACCGCCTGCAGCCGCGATCCCGCGCCGCCGCCCACCGACACGGCCGCCGAAGCGGCGGACGACGGATTCATCGCGCGCACCACGCGCCGCGCGCTGGAGAGCGCGCGCAAGGACTTGGCCGAGAGCAACATCAGCGTCGGCGGCGACAGCAGCAAGGGCCTGAACATCAACGGCTTCACCGTCGGCCGCACGGACGGTCGCAGCGCGGGTCTGCCGAAGGCGGAGATCAGCCCGGCGGGCGACCTGCTGCTCGGCGGCAAGCCGGTGGCGATCGACGACACCCAGCGGCAGCTGCTGCTCGCGCACCGCGCGAACATCGTCGCGATGGCCGAAACCGGCATCGCGATCGGCATCCAGGGCGCGCAACTCGGCGTACGGGCCGCCCGCGGCGCCATCGCCAGCGCGCTGACCGGCACGACCGAAGAGTTCGAGAAGCGCATGGAGGCGGAGGGCGCGAAGATGGAGGCCGAGGCGCAGAAGATGTGCACGCACATGCCCGCCCTGCTCGCCTCGCAGCAGGCGCTCGCCGCGGCGCTGCCGGAATTCCAGCCCTACGCGACGATGGACGCCTCCGACGTCGACGACTGCGGCAAGGATGTCGTCGTCGAACGCGACGACCCGGCCGCCGAAGCGGACGCCGCGGCCGGGCCGGCGTCGAACTGACCCCGGAACTGCAAGCGCGCTCCCACAAGCGAAGCTTCGACGCTGTATTGATCACAACAGAAAAGACCGGCCATTGGCCGGTCTTTTCTTGCAGGACGTCAGCCGCCCCCGCCCGCGCCTTCGTGGATGCCGCCCCGGGTCAGTTCGGCCGGATCGAGCAGGGTCTCGAGTTCCTTCTCCGACAGTCCGCTGTCTTCGCGGGCGACGTCGAGCACCGGACGGTTCTCCTTGTACGCGCGCTTGGCGATCGCCGCGGCCTTCTCGTAGCCGATGATCGGGTTCAGCGCGGTGACCAGGATCGGGTTGCGCGCGAGTGCCGCGTCGACGTTTTCGCGGCGCACCTTGAGGCCGGCGATCGCATCGTCGGCCAGCAACCGGGTGACGTTGGACAGCAGCTGGATCGAGTCGAGCAGGTTCGCCGCGATCAGCGGCAGCGCGACGTTGAGCTGGAAGTTGCCGGTCTGCCCGGCGACGGTGATCGCGGCGTGGTGGCCGATGACCTGCGCGGCGACCATGACCGTGGCCTCGGGAATCACCGGATTGACCTTGCCCGGCATGATCGAGCTGCCCGGCTGCAGCGCCGGTAGTTCGATCTCGCCCAGGCCACCGAGCGGACCGGAGTTCATCCAGCGCAGGTCGTTGGCGATCTTGATCAGCGCGACCGCGAGCGCGTTGAGCTGGCCCGACAGTTCGACCGCGTCGTCCTGGGTCGCGATGCCCTCGAACTTGTCTTCGGCCGAGTCGAAGCTGGTGCGGGTCAGCGTGGACAGCGCACGCGCGACCTTCTTGCCGAACTGCGGATGCGCGTTGATGCCGGTGCCGATCGCGGTGCCGCCGATCGGCAAGCGACGCAGGCGCTTGAGCGCATCGCTCAGGCGCGCTTCGGCGGAGGCCAGCTGCGACGACCACGCGCCGAACTCCTGCGCGAAGGTCAGCGGCATCGCGTCCATCAGATGGGTGCGGCCGGTCTTGACGACCTTGCCGAGCGCGCGGCCGCGCTTGTCGATCGTGCGGCGCAGGTGCTTGAGCGCCGGCAGCAGGTCCTCGACGACCGCAAGCTGGGCCGAGATGCGGATCGCGGTCGGCACCACGTCGTTCGAGCTCTGGCCGAGATTGACATGATCGTTCGGATGCACCTTGCGCGCGCCCGTCGAGGCCAGCGTCGCGATGACCTCGTTGGCATTCATGTTCGACGAGGTGCCCGAGCCGGTCTGGTAGATGTCGACCGGGAAGTGCGCGTCGTGGCGGCCCTCGGCGACCTCGAGCGCGGCGGCGTGGATCGCCTTGCCGGATTTCTCCGGCAGCAGGCCCAGGCCGGCATTGACCTCGGCGGCGGCGGCCTTGACCAGGCCCAGCGCCCGGATGAAACCGCGCGGCATCGGGCGGCCGGAAATCGGGAAGTTCTGCACCGCGCGCTGCGTCTGCGCGCCCCACAGGGCGTCGGCGGGGACCTGCAGTTCGCCCATGCTGTCGTGTTCGGTGCGGAATGCGTCCGCGTCCTTGGTCTTGCGCATCGATTCGGCTCCAGGAGGGGGGATGAGTCGGCTGGCGCGGTCGCTGGCGTCGTCCCTGCAGGATACGCGAGGGCCGCACAGGCTAAAATGACGGCTTCGCCCGCTGCGCCCCACGCCTCCCATGTCCGACACTCAGAAGACCGAAGCCGCCCTGCTCGCCCTGTCGCCGCTCGACGGCCGCTATGCCACCAAGGTCGATGCGCTGCGTCCGATCTTCTCGGAGTACGGCCTGATCCGCGCCCGCGTGCGGGTCGAGATCGAATGGCTGCTGGCGCTGGGCGAGGAGCCGGGCATCGTCGAACTGCCGGCCTTCGACGCCGCGCACCGCACGACGCTCAAGGCGCTGGCCGACGATTTCTCGCCGGCCGATGCCGCGCGGGTCAAGGCGATCGAGCGCACCACCAATCACGACGTCAAGGCGGTCGAGTACTTCATCAAGGAACGCCTGCAGGGGGATGACGCCCTCGCGCCGGCGCTGGAGTTCGTGCATTTCGCCTGCACCAGCGAGGACATCAACAACCTCGCCTACGCGCTGATGCTCAGCAAGGCGCGCCAGCAGGTGCTGCTGCCGACGCTCGACACGCTGATCGGCACCCTCACGGCCATGGCGCACGACCACGCCGCGCTGCCGCTGCTGTCGCGCACGCACGGCCAGACCGCGTCGCCGTCGACGGTGGGCAAGGAGATCGCCAACGTCGTCGCGCGCCTGCGCCGCCAGGCCGAGCAGCTGGCCGCGGTGCCGCTGACCGGAAAGATCAACGGCGCGGTCGGCAACTACAACGCGCACGTCGTCGCGTATCCCGATGTCGACTGGCCGGCGTTCGCGCGGCGCTTCGTCGAATCGCTGGGCATCGAGTTCAATCCCTACACCACCCAGATCGAACCGCACGACTGCGTGGCCGAGATCAGCGATGCGCACAAGCGCATCAACACGATCGGCATCGACCTGTGCCGCGACATCTGGGGCTACATCTCGCTGGGCTACTTCAAGCAGGCGCTGAAGGAAGGCGAGGTCGGCAGTTCGACGATGCCGCACAAGGTCAACCCGATCGACTTCGAGAACGCCGAAGGCAACTTCGGCATCGCCAACGCACTGTTCGAACATTTCGCCGCCAAGCTGCCGATCAGCCGCTGGCAGCGCGACCTCACCGATTCGACGGTGCTGCGCGCGCTGGGCACCGCGTTCGGCCACACCCTGATCGCGCTCGATGCGCTGCAGCGCGGCCTCGGCAAGCTCAGCGTCAATCCAGAGCGCCTCGCCGCCGATCTCGACGCGTCGTGGGAAGTGCTGGCCGAAGCCGTGCAGACGGTGATGCGCCGTCACGGCCTGCCCAATCCCTACGAGCAGCTCAAGGCGCTGACCCGCGGCCAGGGCATCACCGCCGAGTCGATGCGCCGCTTCGTCGACGGGCTCGACCTGCCGGGCGACGACAAGGCGCGCCTGCGCGACCTGGTGCCGGGCGGCTATACCGGCCTGGCCGAGTCGCTCGCCCGCGATATCTGAGCATCCGGACTGCGCGACGCGGACTGAACATTCGCGTCGCTAGGCTCACGGCGACTTCATTTCGCCGACGAGGCCGCCATGCGACACGTTCCGCTGCTGCTCTGTGCCATCGCATTGTCGTCATCCGCCTGCAGTCGACAGGCGCCGCCCGCCGACGCATCGAGCGGTACGTCAGCTGCGGAGGCCGCATCGCAGGTCGCATCCGCGGTGGTCTCCGGCGTGCTGACCGACCCCGCCAGCGGCGCGCAGTGCAGCGGGCAGGATGTCGCAATCACCCGCGACGGCTTCGATCTGGTCTTGAACGGCGACTGCGGCGCCGTGGTCATCACCGCGTCCGACGGCGCGGTCAACGTCGAACATGCGACATCGCTGCGGGTCGAAGGCAGCCGGGTCACGGTGCTCAACAGCCGCGTCGGCGACGTCGATGTCCGCGGCGCCGACAATACCTTGAACCTGACCGAGGTCGACGCGCTGGAGATTCGGGTGACCGCAATACGGTGCTCGCGAAGCAAATCGAGCGGGTGAAGTTCAGCGGCGCATCGAATGTCGTCAATCCCGACAACACGCCGGCGCTCGAGGACTCGGGTACCGGCAATCGGGTGATGTGAAGCGGCGCGCCGGCATATGCGGATCCTGCTCAACCTCGATGTCGACGATCTCGACCGCGCGCTGGCGTTCTACGTCGCCGCGTTCGGCCTGACACCTGCGCGACGCTTCGGCGACGACGTCGTCGAACTGCTGGGCGGCCCCGCACCGCTGTATCTGTTGCGCAAGGCGGCCGGCACCGTCGGCGCGGGCACGACATCGCGCGACTACGCGCGGCACTGGATGCCGCTGCACATCGATGTCGTCGTCGACGATCTCGACACCGCATTGGCCAAGGCCCTCGCCGCGGGCGCGGCGCAGGAAGGCGCCATCCGCGACGAGGCCTTCGGCCAGATCGTGCAGCTGGCCGATCCATTCGGGCATGGGTGGTGCCTGCTGGAATTCAGTGCGCGCGGGTATGACGCGATTGCGACAGGCGAATAGCGACCACTGTTTGGGTCGCCATCCCGGCGAGCATCGGAATGACGGTTTCTGAGTCACCGCCCCGATCAAATTCTTCGTCAATGCGCGTCAGAAATGACAGACGGTCGCCCCAGCGAACGCTGGGGCCCATTTTCGTGGCTGCCTCCACGCCAAAGCGATCTCAAGATCAAAATAGGCCCCAGCATGCGCTGGGGAGACGGCACACGCATTGAAGCGTCTTGAAGCGTCATTGCATGTTCCTCAGCACCCCTAACCCATCGAGCCCGACCCCGTTTTCGCGTAGGCTCCCCGCCCATGAGCAGAGCCCCTCTCCCCTTCGAAATCGATGCCCGCGCCTTCGCCGGCGATGGCCCGCTCGGCATGTCCGCCGAGCACTTCCTGCGCGACTACTGGCAGAAGCGCCCGCTGCTGATCCGCAACGCGTTTCCGGACTTCGAGACGCCGCTGCAGCCCGAGGATCTCGCCGGCCTGGCCTGCGAGGAGGTCGCGTTGTCGCGACTGATCCGCCACGACCGCGCCCGCGATGGCTGGCAGGTCGAGACCGGGCCATTCGACGAGGACCTGTTCCCGGGCCTCGGCGACCGCGACTGGACGCTGCTGGTGCAGGACGTCGACAAATGGGATGCCGACGTCGCCGCGCTGCTGCCGCACTTCGCGTTCCTGCCGCGCTGGCGCATCGACGACATCATGGTCAGCTTCGCCGCGATCGGCGGTTCGGTCGGCGCCCACGTCGACCAGTACGACGTGTTCCTGCTGCAGGGCCAGGGCCACCGCCGCTGGCAGATCGACGCGTCCGATGCGATGGGCCGCGGCGTGCCGCCGCAGGACTTCCGCGACGACGTCGACCTGCGGCTGCTGCGCACATTCGCGCCGACCCACGACTGGGTGCTCGGCCCCGGCGACATGCTGTACCTGCCGCCGATGGTGCCGCACCACGGCGTCGCCGAAGACCCGTGCCTGACCTTTTCGGTGGGCATGCGCGCGCCGTCGGTCAGCGAACTGATGGGCGACTACATCGACACGCTGGCCGCCGAGGCCGACGAGTCGATGCGCTACCACGACGAGACGCTGCAGCCGCCGGCCGATCCGAACGAGATCGATGCCGACGCGATGGCGCGCGTCGTCGAAGCGCTCAACGTGATGCGCATGCGCGATCCGGACCGCCTCGGCGACTGGTTCGGCAGCTTCATCACCGGCTACCGCAACGCGCAGCAGGTCGTCTCCGGCGGTGAAGCGCCGCCGCGGATCGAGCTCGAATGGCTGCTATCGCAGGGCCAGGCGGTGCTGCAGCGCAACCCCTTCACCCGCATGGCCTGGCGCCGCGCCAAGGGCGGCGCACGCCTGTTCGCATCGGGCACCGCGTGGCCGCTGCCGCTGCGCGATGCGCGCACGCTGGCCGCCGACGCGCGACTCGACGGCCGCGCGTACGCGGCGCTGTCGGGTGCGGGTCGCGACACGGTCCTCGAACTGCTCGCGCAAGGGCATTACACGCTGCTGGACGCGGATTCCGAATGAGCGCGGCGGCGCCGTTCCGGGTCGACCTCGTCGCCGATGCCTGTGGCCTGGCCGCGGCGCACGCGGTGCGCACGTCGGTGTTCGTCGACGAACAGGGCGTGCCGGCCGAGCTGGAGCGGGATGCGCTCGATGCCCTGAGCACGCATGTGCTGGCGACCGCCGCCGACGGCACGCCGATCGGCGCGGGACGCATCGCACCCGACGGCCGCATCGGCCGGCTCGCGGTGCGCAGCGACTGGCGCGGTCGCGGCATCGGCGACGCGATGCTGCGTGCGCTGCTCGATGCGGCGCGGACGGCCGGCCTGCGCGAGACCTATCTGCATGCGCAGCTGCAGGCGATGGCGCTGTACGCGCGTGCCGGCTTCGTCGCCGAAGGCCCCCGTTACGAGGAGGCGGGCATCGCGCACCGCACGATGCGCCGCATCGCCGGCGCGACGTTCCCGGTCGACGACCTCGAGGCCGCCGTCGATGCGACGGTCACCCTCGTCTCCGCCGCGCGGCGCACCTTGTGGCTGCGCACGCGCGATCTCGATCCCGGTCTCTACGACCATCCGGACGTGCTCGCGGCGCTGCGCCGCTTCGCGACCGGCGGTCGTGGCGTGCGGGTGCAGGTGTTGCTGCACGATCCGGCGACCGTGCAGCGACGCGGCTCGGCGCTGCTGGCGTTGTCGCAGCGGCTGAGCAGCGCGTTCGCGTTCCGCGCGGTCGAGGATCCAGTCGATCGCGAGTTCGCGGGCGCATTCCTCGTCAACGACGCCGGCGGCTTCCATGTGCGCACGCTGGGTCACCGGGTCGACGGCGAGGCCGCCACCGACCTGCCCGGACGCGCCCGGCAACTCGCGCAGCAGTTCGCGCCGGTGTGGGAACGTTCACGCGCCTGCAGCGAGTTCCGCGCACTGGGCATCTGAGCCTTTTGCCCGATTCCGGCGCCGTCGACACGTCCGGCGGACGCATCGTTGCGCGGGGGTCGGGGTGCCTCGATGGTGCATCGCGGCGAACGACGCGGGTATACTGTCGGGCGTCGTTTCGCGCCAGATCCCGCCTGTTTTTCCGGAGATCGCTCCGGGTCCGGCCCTGCCCCCTCCCAACGAGCACGAATCACCCGACGTGGACAGTCTCCTGAAGCAGTTTGCGCAGTCCTCCCAGTTCGGCGCCAATGCCGCCTTTATCGAAGACCTGTACGAGCAGTACCTCGTCGATCCCGACAGTGTCGGTTCGGACTGGAAGCGGTGGTTCGACGCTTTCAAGGGTCGTGAAGCCGGCGATGTGCCCCATTCCGCCGTGCTGTCGGCCGTCGCCGAAGCCGGCCGCAAGGCCGCCCGCGGCATCGTCGAGGCGACGTCCGGCGGCGCCGGCGACGAACGCGAACGCCACGTCGGTCGCCTGATCACCGCCTACCGCTCGCGCGGACACCTGGGTGCCAAGCTCGATCCGCTGGATCTGGCCCCGCCGCTCAATCCGCCGGATCTGGGCCTGCCCTTCCACCAGCTCACCGATGCCGACCTCGACGACGAGTTCAGCACCGGCGGCGTGGCCGGCCAGCCGCGGATGAAGCTGCGCGACCTGCTCGCGCTGCTCAAGACCACCTACTCCAGCCAGATCGGCGCGGAGTTCATGCACATCCCCGACTTCGAACAGCGCAGCTGGCTCTACCAGCGCCTGGAAGCGGCCGGTGGCCGCTTCGCGCGCAGCGAGACGGAGAAGAAGCGCATCCTCGAACGCCTGACCGCGGCCGAGGGTCTCGAGCGCTACCTGCACACCAAGTACGTCGGCCAAAAGCGTTTCTCGCTCGAAGGCGGCGACGCGCTGATCCCGCTGCTCGACAGCGTGATCCAGCGCGCCGGCAAGGAAGGCGTCAAGGACATCGTGGTCGGCATGGCCCATCGCGGCCGCCTCAACGTGCTGGTCAACACCCTCGGCAAGAACCCGCGCAAGCTGTTCGACGAGTTCGAGGGCAAGTTCGACCACCACGACCACGACCGCGCCCACACCGGCGACGTGAAGTACCACATGGGCTTCTCGGCCGACCTGGCGACGCCCGGCGGTCCGGTCCACCTGGCGCTGGCGTTCAATCCCTCGCACCTGGAAATCGTCAACCCGGTGGTCGCCGGCAGCGTGCGTTCGCGCCAGCACCGCCGCCGCGACACCGAGCGCAAGCTCGTGCTGCCGGTGCTGCTGCACGGCGACGCGGCGTTCGCCGGCCAGGGCGTCAACATGGAACTGTTCCAGATGTCGCAGGCCCGTGGTTTCGCGGTCGGCGGCACGGTGCACGTGGTCATCAACAACCAGGTCGGCTTCACCACCAGCGATCTGCAGGACGCCCGCTCCACGCTGTACTGCACCGACGTCGCCAAGATGGTCGGCGCGCCGATCCTGCACGTGAACGCCGACGATCCGGAAGCGGTCGTGTACTGCGCCGAGCTCGCCTACGACTTCCGCCAGCAGTTCGGCAAGGACGTGGTCATCGATCTCGTCTGCTACCGCCGCCACGGCCACAACGAGGCCGACGAGCCGGCGGCGACGCAGCCGCTGATGTACCAGGTGATCCGCAAGCACCAGACGCCGCGCGAGCTCTACACCGCGAAGCTGGTGGCCGAAGGCGTGCTCGCCGAGGCCGATGCGAAGGCCATCGTCGACGGCTACCGCAACAAGCTCGACGCGGGCGAAGTCACGGTCGAACTGGCCGACGCCAAGCCGAGCGACTACGAACTGACGATCGACTGGGATCCCTACCTCGCCGGCCGCCTGACCGACACGCTCGACACCACGGTGTCGGTCGACAAGCTCAAGGCGCTGGCGACGCAGATCACCACGCTGCCCGAATCCGTCACGCTGCAGGCGCGCGTCGCCAAGATCTACGACGACCGCCGCAGGATGGCGACCGGCGAACAGCCGGGCGACTGGGGCTTCGCCGAGAATCTCGCCTACGCCACCCTGCTCGACGCCGGCCACCGCCTGCGCCTCGTGGGCCAGGACAGCGGCCGCGGCACGTTCTTCCATCGCCACGCGGTGCTGCACGACCAGAAGACCGGCGGCAACTACATGCCGCTGCGCGAACTGGTGCAGAACCCCGAGGACGCGACGATCATCGACTCGCTGCTCAGCGAGGAAGCGGTCATGGCGTTCGAGTACGGCTACGCGTCGTCGGAGCCGGGCACGCTGTGTATCTGGGAAGGCCAGTTCGGCGACTTCGCCAACGGCGCTCAGGTGGTCATCGACCAGTTCCTGTCGTCGGGCGAAGCCAAGTGGGATCGCCTGTGCGGTCTGGCGCTGTTCCTGCCGCACGGCTACGAAGGCCAGGGCCCCGAGCACAGCTCGGCGCGCCTGGAGCGCTTCCTGCAGCTGTGCGCGCTCGACAACATGATGGTCTGCGTGCCGACGACTCCGGCGCAGGCCTTCCACATGATCCGTCGCCAGCTGTGCATGACCACGCGCAAGCCGCTGGTCGTCATGACGCCGAAGTCATTGCTGCGCCACAAGCTGGCCGTGTCCTCCCTCGAGGAACTGGCCAACGGCGAGTTCCAGCACCTGATCCCCGACGCCGACGCCGACCCGAAGAAGGTCACGCGCGTGGTGGCGTGTTCGGGCAAGGTCTATTACGACCTGCTGGAAGAGTCGCGCAAGCAAGAACTGGACAATGTCGCACTGCTGCGCGTGGAACAGCTGTACCCGTTCCCGCGCGACCTGCTGGCCGCCGAGCTCGAGCGCTTCCCGACGGCCACCGAAGTGGTCTGGTGTCAGGAAGAGCCGCAGAACCAGGGCGCCTGGTACCAGATCAAGCATCACCTGGAAGCCTGCAAGAGCGACAAGCAGAGCCTGCACTACGCCGGCCGTGCCCGCTCGCCCTCGCCCGCCGTCGGTCACTTCAACGACCACGTCGCCGAACAGCAACAGCTGATCGCCGACGCCCTGGTCAACGACCTCGGCGGCAAGGTCTTCGCCGAATAAGTCCGCCCCATTCCCCACATTCCACAGCTTTTCCAGGAAGCCAAGATGGCCACTGAAATCAAAGTCCCGGTCCTGCCCGAATCCGTCTCCGACGCGACCATCGCCACCTGGCACAAGAAGGCCGGTGATGCGGTCAAGCGCGACGAGAACCTCGTCGACCTGGAGACCGACAAGGTCGTCCTCGAAGTGCCGTCGACCGTCGACGGCGTGCTCAAGGAGATCAAGTTCGAAGAAGGCGCGACGGTCAACAGCCAGCAGGTCATCGCGATCATCGAGGAAGGTGCCGCCGCCGAAGCGCCGGCCGCCGAATCGGGCGCCAAGGACAAGGAGGCGCCGGCCGCCGGTGCCGAGGAAGTGCAGCCGAAGTCGGAAGCCAAGAAGGCCGACGACAAGGCGCCGTCCTCGACGAAGCCGCAGTCGTCGTCGTCGGGCAAGAACGATGGCCTGCCGCCGGGCGCGCGTTTCACCGCCGAGACCAAGGGCATCGATGCCTCGCAGGTCGAAGGCACCGGCCGCCGCGGCGCGGTGACCAAGGAAGACCTGATCAACTACGCCTCGGGCAAGACCCCGGGCGTGTCGGGCGGCGCACGTCCGGAAGAGCGCGTGCCGATGACCCGCATCCGCAAGACCATCGCTGCGCGCCTGATGCAGTCGAAGGAATCGATCGCGATGCTGACCTCGTTCAACGAGGTCAACCTGGGCAAGGTGATGGCGCTGCGCAAGGAACTGGGCGAACAGTTCCAGAAGGACCACGGCATCAAGCTCGGCTTCATGAGCTTCTTCGCCAAGGCCGCAGCGAACGCGCTGGCCAAGTACCCGGTGGTCAACGCCTCGGTCGACGGCACCGACATCATCTATCACGGCTATGCCGACATCTCGGTCGCCATCTCGACCGACCGCGGCCTGGTGACGCCGGTGCTGCGCAACGTCGAGCGCCAGGGCTTCGCCGAGATCGAGCAGGGCATCGCCGATTACGCCAAGAAGGCGCGCGACGGCAAGCTCGGCCTGGACGACCTGCAGGGCGGCACGTTCACGATCACCAACGGCGGCACCTTCGGCTCGCTGATGTCGACGCCGATCGTCAACCCGCCGCAGTCGGCGATCCTGGGCATGCACTCGATCAAGGAGCGTCCGATCGTCGAGAACGGCCAGATCGTCGCCGCGCCGATGATGTACCTCGCGCTGTCCTACGACCACCGCATCATCGACGGCAAGGACGCGGTGCTGTTCCTGGTCGACATCAAGAACCAGCTGGAAAACCCGCACCGCATGCTGCTCGGCATGTGATGAGCGGTGAGACGGGCGCGCTTTGCGCTCAGGAATTGAGGACGTCAGCGCATTGCACGACTGACGTCCTCACGCCCTCACGCTTCACCTGCTGACCCGCACTCCCCTTCAGGAATCCCCCAATGTCTGAGAATTTCGACGTCGTCGTCATCGGTGCCGGCCCGGCCGGTTACCACGCTGCCATCCGCGCCGCGCAGCTGGGCATGAAGGTCGCCTGCATCGACGCCGCGCTGGGCAAGGACGGCAAGCCGGCGCTGGGCGGTACCTGCCTGCGCGTGGGCTGCATCCCGTCGAAGGCGCTGCTCGATTCCTCGCGCCAGTTCTGGAACATGGGCCACATCTTTGGCGACCACGGCATCACGTTCAAGGACGCGAACATCGACGTCGGCGCGATGATCGGGCGCAAGGACAAGATCGTGAAGCAGTTCACCGGCGGCATCGCGATGCTGTTCAAGGCGAACAAGGTCACGCCCTACTACGGCTTCGCCACGCTGCACGCCGACCGTCTGGTCAAGGTCGCGCAGCACGACGGCACCGAAGTCGAGCTGACCGGCACCAACGTCATCATCGCCGCCGGTTCGGATTCGATCGAACTGCCGTTCGCGAAGTTCGACGGCGACACCATCGTCGACAACGTCGGTGGCCTGGACTTCACCGAAGTGCCGAAGCGCCTGGCCGTCATCGGCGCCGGCGTGATCGGCCTTGAGCTCGGCAGCGTGTGGAAGCGCCTCGGCAGCGAGGTCACGATCCTCGAAGCGCTGCCGGACTTCCTCGCGCTGGCCGACGCCGAAGTGGCGAAGACCGCGCTCAAGGAATTCAAGAAGCAGGGCCTCGACATCAAGCTGGGCGCCAAGGTCTCCAAGACGGAAATCACCGGCAAGGGCAAGAAGAAGGAAGTCGTCGTCAGCTATACCGACGGCAACGGCGAGCAGTCGATCACCGTCGACAAGCTGCTGGTCGCCGTGGGCCGCAAGGCCGCGAGCAAGGGCCTGCTGGCGGAGGGTTCCGGCGTGAAGCTGACCGAACGCGGCCAGATCGAGGTCGACGACCACTGCCACACCGGCGTCGACGGCGTCTGGGCGGTCGGCGACTGCGTGCGCGGTCCGATGCTCGCGCACAAGGGTTTCGAGGAAGGCATCGCGGTGGCCGAACTGATCGCCGGCCTGCCGGGCCACGTCAACTTCGACACGATTCCGTGGGTCATCTACACCGAGCCGGAGCTCGCCTGGGTGGGCAAGACCGAGCAGCAGCTCAAGGACGAAGGCGTTCCGTACAAGGCCGGCAGCTTCCCGTTCGCCGCGAACGGTCGCGCGGTCGCGATGATCGAGGCGACGGGTTTCGTGAAGGTGCTCGCGCACGCCGAGACCGACCGCGTGCTCGGCATGCATCTGGTCGGTGCCAACGTCTCCGAACTCGTGCACGAAGGCGTGCTGACGATGGAGTTCAGCGGCTCGGCCGACGACCTCGCCCGCATCTGCCACGCGCATCCGTCCCTGTCGGAAGTGGTGCACGACGCGGCGATGGCGGTCGACAAGCGGTCGATCCACAAAGCCAACTGACGTTGGCCGTGATTGGTGATTTCGTGATTGGTGATTCGAAAGAGCGCCCTCCCGATCTCGCCAATCCCACTGAACGGACGCCGGGCATTGCCCGGCGTCTGCATTTTCGAATTTCGAATCACCAATCACCAATGACGACTCCATGAAAAGCATCTGCGTCTACTGCGGTTCCAACGCCGGCAGCAAGCCCGTCTACGCCGAACGCGCGATGGCGCTGGGCGACCGCCTCGCACAGGACGGCCTGCGCCTGGTCTACGGCGGCGGCAACGTCGGCCTGATGGGCACCGTGGCCAATGCCGTGCTCGAAGCCGGCGGCCAGGTCACCGGCGTGATCCCGCAGCAGCTCGCCGACTGGGAGGTCGCGCACCGCGGCCTGACCGAACTCGAGATCGTCGACTCAATGCATGCGCGCAAGATGCGCATGTTCGAACTGTCGGACGGCTTCGTCGCCCTGCCCGGCGGCTTCGGCACGATGGAGGAGATCTTCGAGATGCTGACCTGGCGCCAGCTCGGCATCGGCCACAAGCCCTGCGCATTTCTCGACATCGACGGGTTCTACGCCCCGCTGATCGGCATGATCGACCGTATGGTGGAAGAGCGCTTCCTGCACCCCGATCAGCGCGCGGATCTCTGGTACGGCAGCGACATCGACGAGATGCTGGCGTGGATGCAGGCCTACGAGCCGGCGCAGGCGAGCAAGTGGATCGACGAGAAGCGGCGGAGTGTCATGAAGTGAGGGGGCGTGGGGTGGGTCGAGCCGTGCGCGCGTATGGAACTTGCGCGGAGTGCTGACTAACGCTCCTATGTACTGCGTCTACCGCTTCGATCATTTCAAGCGCCAAGATGGGTCCCAGCTTTCGCTGGGACGACGGTATCGAGGCTGACGCTTTCTCTGAAAGCCGGCTCCCTCCCCGTCGCCCCAGCGAAAGCTGGGGCCCATTTTGATCTTCCCGCGACAACCTGCTGCGGTCTGTTCCGATGGCCGTCGTGCGCCGTAATCGCGAGATTCGAAATCTCCTATTCGCGAGCGCAGACTTGCGCGACCGCCTGCCCTGCACCTACATCCTCGCCAGCGCCCCACGCGGCACGCTCTACATCGGAGTCACCTCGAATCTCCCGCAGCGCATCTGGCAACACCGCAACGACCTGATGCCCGGCTTCACCTCGCAGCATCGCGTCCACCGACTCGTCTGGTTCGAGATGCACGAGGCGATGGAGGCCGCGATCACGCGCGAGAAGCGGCTCAAGGCATGGCAACGTCTGTGGAAGATCCAGCTCGTCGAGTCGACGAATCCCGACTGGCACGACCTGTATCCTGACCTCACCTGACACCACGAGGTCTTCCGGATGTCCCTGCCCGCCCGTTTCGACGCCTTCCGTATCCACAACGACGACGCCGGTTACCGCAGCGGCATCGAACAGGTCGCCCTCGACGACCTCGCCGACGGCGAACTCGACATCGCCGTCGTGCATTCGTCGGTGAACTTCAAGGACGCGCTGGCGGGCACCGGCAAGGGCAAGATCCTGCGGCGCTTTCCGCTGGTCGGCGGCATCGACGTCGCGGGCCACGTCGTCGCCTCGCGCGATCCCGCGTTCAAGGAGGGCGACGCGGTGCTCGTCACCGGCAGCGGGCAGTCGGAAGTCCGCGATGGCGGCTACGCGCGGTACGCGCGCCTCGAATCGAAGTGGGCGGTGCCCCTGCCCGCCGGCCTGAGCCTGCGCGAGAGCATGATCCTCGGCACCGCCGGCTTCACCGCCGCGCTCGCGCTGCTGCGCATGCACGAGAACCGGCAGACCCCCGAGCTCGGCCCGCTCGCGGTCACCGGCGCGACCGGCGGCGTGGGGTCGCTCGCGGTCGACATCTTCAGCAGCGCGGGCTTCGAGGTGCACGCGGTCAGCGGCAAGCCCGAACACGTGGACTACCTCAAGTCGATCGGCGCCGCCGAGGTGCTGGGCCGCGATGCGCTCGGCACGACGCGTCCGATGGAATCGGCGCGTTTCGGAGGCGGCCTCGACAACGTCGGCGGACCGATGCTGGTCAGCCTGCTCGCGCAGACGGCGCCCTACGGCAACGTCGCCAGCGCCGGGCTCGCGGCGAGCGCCGATCTCGACGCGACGGTGATGCCCTTCATCATCCGCGGCGTGTCGCTGCTGGGCGTCGCATCGGCGAGCACGCCGCGCGACATCCGCGATCGCGTCTGGGAGCACCTCGCCGGCGACTGGAAGCCGCGGCATCTCGATGCGATCTGCACGCGCGAAGTCGCGTTGCCGGAATTGCCCGATGTATTCGACACGATGCTCGCCGGCGGTTCGTTCGGACGGACGCTCGTCACGCTTTGACGTCCGCCACGTTCGCGACCGCTGAATGCGCGGCTAGAATTGCACTCGTCATTTCGAGGGGGAATCGATGGCACGCATCCTGATCGTGGACGACTCGCCGTCCCAACTGATGGGCATCCGGCGGATCGTCGAGAAGCTCGGCCATGAGGCACTGACCGCGGAGGACGGCCAGGCCGGCGTCGACGCGGCCAAGCGCGAGCTGCCGGACCTGATCCTGATGGATGTGGTGATGCCGAACCTCAACGGCTTCCAGGCGACGCGCTCGATCACGCGCGAGCCGACGACCGCGCACATCCCGGTGATCCTGGTCACCACGAAGGACCAGGACACCGACCGTGTCTGGGGCATGCGTCAGGGCGCGAAGGCCTATCTGACCAAGCCTTTCAGCGAAGTCGAGCTGTCGGATGCGATCCTCAGGACCATCGGGGGCGGTGCGGCGCCGGCTGTCTGAGTCTGCGCTGATGCGACGGCGCTTCGCGCTGTATCGCCGTCGCCCCAGCACAGGCTGGGGCACATTTCGATTTCTGCGTGCCCTCGCTCAGTCACCAGAATCAAAATGGATGACCAGCCATCCGGCTGTTGAAAAGCGTTTCCGGCTTGACCAGACATGCGTCTGTTGAAAGCCGCTGGGATGACGAGGCCCGAGTTGGCCGCCTCCGATTTGATGCCTGCCTCGATAGAGGCTGGGAAATCGCCGCCTACTTCCTCCCCACCGCAAACGAATCCCGCAGTGCTTCATAGGCCGCGACCTGCTGCATGTCCTGCGCGACCGGCGCCTGGATCTCCAGTTCGACGATCTGGTCGCCATCCGGCGCGCCGCCGGTGCCCGGCAGTCCGCGCCCGCGCAGGCGCAGCTTGCGGCCGGCCTCCGAACTGGCCGGAATCTTCAGGTCGACGTGCCCGCCGAGCGTCGCCACGCTGATCGTCGCGCCGAGCGCGGCGTCCCACGGCGCGATCGGCAGCGTGTGGATGATGTTGCGGCCGTCGACCTCGAAATCCGGATGCGCGGCGTATTCGATTTCCAGCAGCAGGTCACCGCCGTGCTGGCCCTGCCGCGGCAGGCGCACGACCTGGCCCGGACGGATGCCGCGCGGAATCTTCACCTCGAAGGTCTTGCCCATCACCGGCACGCGCACGCTGTCGCCGCGATGGATCGTCTCCAGCGTCACCGCCAGGCGCGCGCGCGTATCGCCGCGCGGCTGCGGGCCACCGCGACCCGGCTGCTGCGGACCGGCATAGCCGCCCGCACGCCGGCCGAACATCTGCTCGAAGAAATCGCTGAAGCCGCCGCCGGCGCCACCGCCGGCGAAGATCTCGTCGAAATCCACACCGCCCGGGCCGCCGCCGAAGCCGCCAGGCGGCGGTTGCACGTCATCGCCCGGCCGATAGCCGCGCGCGCGCAACTGATCGTAGGCCTTGCGCTTCTCAGGGTCGCGCAGCGCCTCGTAGGCCTCGTTGATCGACTTGAACGTGTCTTCCGCGCCCGGCTCCTTGCTGACGTCCGGGTGGTACTTGCGCGCGAGCCGGCGATACGCGGTCTTGATCTCCGCGTCGCCCGCGTTCGGCTCGACGCCGAGAATCTCGTAGTAATCCTTGAACTGCATCTGCTCTACGTCCGGTGCGGGCGCGTGCCCGTCAGGAATGGAACGCCAGGAACGGCGACGGCCCGCAGGATACCCGCAGGCCGTCGCCGCGTCGTGGGTGCCACGGCTGCGCGAAGCGCAGCCGCGGTCGACCGGCCGTTACTGGCGCGTGCCTGCCTCGGCGGCTACACCGACCTGGATGCGGCGCGGCGTCGACTCGGCACGCTTGGGAATGCTGATCTCGAGCACGCCGTGATGGCCGCTGGCGGTGATCGCATCGGCGTCGGCGCTGTCGGGCAGCGTGAAGCGGCGATGGAAGCGACCGGTGGTGCGCTCGACGCGCGAGAACCGCACCTCGTGGGTCGCGCCGTCGACAGCGTCCTGGACGGGGGGTGCACGCTCGCCCTTCAGGCTGAGCACGCCCTTGTCCATCCAGATTTCGACCTGCGCCGGATCGATACCCGGCAGGTCGGCGAGGATCACGAAACGCGAGCGCTCTTCGCGGATGTCGACGCGCGGCGTCCACTCGCTGGTGACGACCGACGAGGCGTCGGCATCGCCCTGCACGAACTGCTGGAGGAACTGGCGCATCTCGTCGTGCAGGCGGAACGGGGTGTCGCGGCCCGGCTGGCGGGCGGCGGCGCGGAAGGCTTCATGGCGCATGGAATGACTCCGATCTGGGGGCGGCACCAGTGGCCGCGATGTCCCCGATCTGGGTACCGGCCCACGGCTTTCAAGCGTCGTCGCGGCCTTCCGTCCGGAGCGGATAGACTTCCATTCACCCTCCCCCGGAACTCCCCACATGACGATCCAGACCGGCGACACGATTCCCGAGGTCGCGCTCAAGCACATCCACGACGGCGTGCGCGTCATCGACACGCCGACGCTGTTCACCGGTAAACAGGTCGTGCTGTTCGCGGTGCCCGGCGCGTTCACGCCGACCTGTTCGGAGCACCACCTGCCCGGCTTCGTCGAACACTTCGAGGCCTTCCGCAAGCGCGGCATCGACGTGATCTGCATCGCCGTTAACGACCCCTTCGTGATGCAGGCCTGGGGCGAGAGCGTCGGCGTGCCGGATGGCCTGCAGATGATCTCCGACGGCAACGGCGACCTGGTCCGGGCGATGGGCCTCGAAATGGACGGCAGCGCCTACGGCATGGGCCTGCGCGCGCGCCGGTTCGCGCTGTATGCGGACGATGGCGTGGTGAAGCAGCTGTTCGTCGAGGCGCCGGGCGAGTTCAAGGTGTCGTCGGCCGAGCATGTGCTGGCGAATCTGGAGTGAGTGGTCGCGAGCGTCGTCGAGTTGGCGAGCTTTTTAGAGATTGAAGTCGCTGGGCCCCGGCGTGCGCCGGGCGACGGTCCACGACATTGAAGTTCGTCGTCCCGGCGCATGCCGGGACCCAGTGACTTGAATCTGATCGGAATGGGCGATTGCGGCTCACGCAAAAGCTGATGGACCTTCGCCCCAGCGGCTCTCGACAGACGAACGTCTGGTCAAGCTGGGGTCCATTATTGATTTTCAAGGTACGCCGCAAAAATGGATCCCAGCTGTCGCTGGGATGACGGCATTGGCGCCAATCGAAACAGATGACGTCCGGCGATCATTCGAGCGAACACGCGCCGGATCGCTCCTCACTCCGCCACCCGGAACGCCACACTCCGCCACGCCCCGTCATCCGCGAGCGCCGTCAGCGCATGTGCACCCGGCGTGTCGAATTCGTGCCGCAGCCACTGCGTGCCGCGGGTCTCTCCGATCCATCGACCGTCGAGCAGCCACTGCACCCGCCCCTCGCTGCCGAGCGCGCGCAACTGCAGACGCACGCCGTGGCTGCTGTTCGGCGGCCGCGCCAGCAGGGTGCCGGGTGTCAGGCCCTCGATGTGCAGGGCCTCGGCCACGTCGCGCCCATCGGGAGCGCAATCCGGTGCCAGCGCGGGCAGCCTCGACGCCTGCCGCGACGACGTCGGCAGCCACGGCGCGACGAGTGCAGGCCAGCGTGCGACCTCCGCACTGCGTCGCACGTGCGGCGCGCTGCAGTCCGCCGACAGACGCAGGCCACTCGCCGCATCGACATCGAAACGCACGATGCCCGCGCCCCAGCGGCGCGAATCGCGCTCGGGCAAGGTCGGCGGCACGTTGCCGTCGAGGGTCCAGGCATCGCGGCGCCGCTGGCACAGCGCCGCGGCCTGCGCGTCCGCGGCGGTGCCGAGCGGCCAGCAGATCGCGACCTCGCGCACGTTGCGCGGCGGCGGCGATCGCACCGCATCCGCGCGATCGCGCGGCAGGCTGTCGACGGTCTCGAACAGCAACGGCAACGCGGTCACCGCGCCGTACTGGCCCGGCAGCGGCGTGCCGTCCGGCCGCCCGACCCAGACACCGACCGTGTAGCGGTGCGTGCCACCGATCGCCCACGCATCGCGATAGCCGTAGCTGGTGCCGGTCTTCCACGACACGCGCGGACGGCCGCCGGTATCGAAGGTGTCGACGCGCTCGCCGGGACGCGGATTCGATTCTAGGATCTCGCGCACGATCCACGCCGCCCCAGGCGACATCAGCCTGCGTTCGACGCGTGGTGCATCCGGGGTAAGGCGCACGCGTCCGGCGATGCCGTCGCGATGCAACGCGGCATGCGCGCCGACCAGTTGCTCCAGCGTGGCGCCGGTGCCGCCGAGGATCAATGACAGGTTCGGCGCCGCGCCGCGCGGAAAGCGCAAGCTCACGCCGGCATTGTCGAGCCGCGCCGCGAAACGCGCGGGGCCCACGCGGTCGAGCAGATCGACCGCCGGCACGTTGAGCGACAGCCGCAATGCATCGTCGGCTGCCACCGGACCGTTGAACGCCGCGTCGAAGTTGCCCGGTCGGTAGCCGTCGAACGACTGCGGCGCATCGGTCAGCAGGCTGCCGGAATGGATCAGGCCGTCGTCGAGCGCCATGCCATAGAGGAAGGGCTTGAGCGTGGAGCCCGGCGAGCGCCACGCGCGGACCATGTCGACATGGCCGAGCCGCGCGCGGTCGCCGAACGCGACCGAACCGACATAGGCCTGTGCTTCGAGCGTGCGGTTGTCGACGACCAGCAGCGCGGCAGAGGTGCGCTCGGGCAGTTGCGAGAAATAGCTCGACACGCGCTGTTCGAGCACCCGCTGCAGATCGATGTCGATCGTCGATGCGATGCGCGCCTGTCGCGGCGCAGATTCGCGCAGACGCTGCGCGAGCAGCGCCGCATGCATCGGCTGGCGCAGGCTGCGTGCGACCACGGCCTCGACCTGTGCATCGTCGACATCGGCCCGCGACCACACGCCCAGCGTCGCCATGCGTTCGAGCACCTTGTCGCGCGCCACGCGCGCCGCCTCCGGCTCGCGGTCCGGGCGCAGCCGGCTCGGCGCCTGCGGCAATACGGCCAGCAGCGCCGCCTCGGCATGCGACAGCTGCGAGGCCGGCTTGCCGAGATAGGCCCAGCTCGCCGCCTCGACGCCTTCGATTGTGCCGCCGAACGGCGCGCGCGTGAGATACAGCGCAAGGATCTCGTCCTTGGACAGATGCACTTCGAGCTGCACGGCGCGCAGCATCTGCACCAGCTTGCCGCGCAAGGTGCGCCCACGCGGCTGCGGGTCGAGGATGCGCGCGACCTGCATCGTCAGCGTCGAACCGCCGGACACGATGCGCCCGCCGCGCGTCCACTGCCCGGCCGCGCGTGCAAGCGCCCAGGGATTGATGCCCGGATGGCGGTGGAACCAGCGATCCTCGTAGCCGAGCAGCGCCTGCAGGTACAGCGGCGACACGCTGCCCGGCGTCGCCGGATGTCGCCATACGCCATCGGCATCGGCGAATGCGCGCAGCGGCGTGCCGTCGCGGGCGACCACGACCACGCTGGTATCGGCGCGCGTCGGCAGCTGCGGCGGAAACGCGAGGTCGAGCAGCAGCAACATCGTCAGCAGCGCGGCCGTGCCCCAGCGCAGCCATGGCGCGATGCGGGACCATGCGTGCTCGACGCAGGCGCGCCACGGCAATGGATGCCGTGGGTTGTCGTAGCGTCTTCGCGCCGAACCGGCCAAGTCGCTGGATTCCCGCCTACGCGGGGCTTTCAACCGACGGGTGTCGGGTCATGACGGCGAATACGGAATGCGCCTCTACCGTCACCGGCCCGGTCAGGTCCGGTGCGTAGCGGCCGTGGAACTTGCCGCTCAAGGCTGCACCACCGTGATCCGGGCCGGTGCCGACGTGCCAACGCCACGCAGCTGCGGCCGGTACATGTCCTCGACCAGCGGCGGCGGCGCGGTGTAGGTGCCCGGGCTAACCGCGCGTACGAGGTAGAACACGCGCGCGGTGCGGCCGCGGGTGAGCTTGAGCGCGGCGACATAGCGATCGTCGCGATATTCCTCGTGCTGCACCGTCGCCGCGCTGCCGCGCTCGGTGATCCGGATGCCGTCGACGACGACGTCCGCCCACTGTTTCGCATCGCCGAGGTTGAAGTTCTCGACCTCCAGGCCCGCCGGCAGCAGATCGGTCAGCAGCGCGTCGGGCATGTCGCGATCGGACACCACCGACACCGCGACGATCAGCGCCTCGCCTTCCTTCAGTGGGCCGGGCGTCCACGGCTGGCCGTCGGTGCCGTACAGCTTGCGCTCGACCTTGAGCACGCTGGCATCGGCAGCCGGCGCCTGGCGCGGCACGCCGGCGACGTCGATGTTCGCGTACATCGGCGGTTCCCCTTGCGGGGTGAAGCGCACGCCGCGGCGCAGGCCTGCCTCGTCGTAGGCGCGACCGACGATCGTCGCGGCCGCCACGGCCTCGTCGACATCGCCTTCGCGCAGCGTGCCGCCGACGCGCTTGCGCTGGTCGGACGACAGGGCGCGGCCGAGCCGCGCGAGCGCGATCTGCTCCTGGGTGCTGAGGTACATCCAGCCGCGGTTGCGCCGCACGTCGACCTCGCGCCCGATGTCGACCGCGCGCGCGTCGAACGCGGGCTTCGCGACGCCGCGCTCGTGGGTCAGTGCGATCATCAGCGACGCATCCCGCAGCGGCGTGCCGTAGTCCCACAGATAGCCGGGCCGGTCGCCCTTGAAGTCGAAGCCGGCCTGGACCGCCCGCTCACCGCGCGCCTTGTCGCCCTGCAGCGACAGCGCGAGCCCGAGATGCACCAGCGGCAGCCCCGTGCGCGTGCTGCCGCGTTCGTTGTCGTAGAGCGCGCGCAGCGTGCCCAGCGGCGCGCGGTTGACGCGGGCGAGCACGTAGCCGGCGTAGGCGCGATAGGCGAAGCGCAGGTGGTCGCGCTCCGACTGCCCGTAGAACGCGTGGCCGCCCGACAGCAGATCCTCGCCGAGACGCTCCAGCGATTTCTGCAGCACCGCGTCCGGCGCCGCGAAGCCGGCGTCGCGCGCGTCGAGCAGGAACTCGACGATGTAAGGGGTGAGCATCGGATTGACGTCGCCGTCGCTGCCCCACATCGAGAAGTGCCCGGTGCCGACCTGCATCGAGGCCAGCCGTCCGAACGCGGCCTCGACGAACTGCCGGCGCCTGGCCGCATCGACGCCCTGGATGCCGAGCATCGACACCGTGGCGTCGTCGAGCTGCAGCGCCGCGTAGCCGCGGCTCGTGGTCTGTTCGGCGCAACCATAGGGATACGCCAGCGCACCGGTGATCGCGGCCGCGAACGGAATCGGCGGCAGCGCGCTGACCGTGAAGCGCGCGTTGACCGAACCGGCCATCAGCCCGTCCATCAGCGCGGTGTCGAGCGTCACCGGCGTGGCGCCGTCGAGCACGCGTGTGCTCGAACGCAGCACGGACGGCCAGGCCGGACGCACCGGCAGGTCGTAGCTGCGGTCGACGCGGACGCCGGTGCCGGTCACGCGCACGCGCACCTTGGCGACCGTGTAGCCCTCCTGCGCGGTCAGCGGGAAGCTCAACGTGGTCTTGCCGTCGACGTCGAGTTCCACCTTGCGGCTGCCCTCGCCGACCGCCAGCGGGCCGACGCCGTCGACGCGCACGTCGAAACTGCCGGCACGCCCGCTGAAGTTGCTCAGATCCAGCGTCACCGTGCTGGTGTCGCCGGGCGCCATGACCCGCGGCATGCTGGCCTCGGCGACCAGTGGCGCGCGCACGATCGTCTCGACATCGCGGCTGCCGTAGCGGTCCGCCGACCACACCAGCGCCGAGACGCGCAGCGTGCCGTTGAAGTCCGGCAGCTGCAGCGGCACGCGCGCATTGCCGCGCGCATCGAGCTTCACCGGACCTGCGAACAGGTCGACCGTCTGCACGCGCGCGGTCGGCCGCCGCGCCTGCGGCAACGCGGCCAGCGGCGCATCGCCGCCGAAGCGCAGGCGCGCGGTACCGCCTTCGAAACTCTCGATCACGCGCCCGTAGAGATCGTAGGCATCCACGCCGAACCGGCGCTGGGCGAAGAAATGCCTCCACGCATCGGGCACCGGAAAGCGGGTGATGTTGAGGATGCCGACATCGACCGCCGACACCGTGACCCAGGCATCCTGACCGGCCAGCTGCGGCGCGCTGACGGTGACCTGCATCGGCCCTTCGGGCCGGATGAGTTCCGGCGCCTTCAGGCCGACGGCGACGCGCCGCTCGCGACGTTCCATCGGCACGTGCGCCACGCCGACCGCGCGCGCCGGCGTGACCGTGCTGGTCGCACTGCCGCCACGGAACACCAGCGCGGTCACGTAGACATCGTGGCGCTCCCAGTCCTCGGTGACCGGAATGTCGAAGGTGCTGCCGGGTTTGGCATCGATCTCGTGCAGATAGAGCATGCGGTCGCTTTCGACCATCAGCAGGCCCTTGCCCGGATGCGGCGGCGTGACCGTCACGCGCATCGTGTCGCCGGCGCGGTAGCCGGCCTTGTCGAGCGCGACCTTGACCTTGTCCGGGCGCGCGTCGAGACCGCGGTTGCCGTCGTCCCAGCTCCAGCCGGCGCGGAAGGGATAACGCGACACCAGCTTGGTCGCCGGGTCCTCGACATCGATGCGGTACTCGCCCCACTCCACCGGAAAATCGAAGCGCACGGCATCGCTGCCGGCATCGAGCGTGCGCGTCTCCACGGTCTCGAATCGCCGGGTGAACTCGTAGCGCCAGCCGGCATCGTCGTTGCGCCAGTGGTAGTCGCGGTGCTCGCGGATCAGCGACACCTGGAGCCCCGCCTGCGGACGCGGCTTGCCATCGGCGCCCACGCGCATGAGTTCGAAGCGCGCAGTGGTGTTGGGGTCGGCGCCGTCGTCGGGTTCGAACAGCGGGCGCACGCCGACCAGCGCATCGGCCGGCCACAGCACGCGCTTGAGCGTGCGGTTGACGCTGCGGCCGCCGGTCTCGTAGAGGCTGCCGGAGACGATCGCGGCGATCGGCGTGGTGGGCCTGGCTTCGTCCGGCAGCGGGATGTCGGCGGTCAGGCGGCCCTGCGCGTCGAAGCTGCCTTCGACGACATCCCTGGCCTCGCGTGGCAGGTCGACCATGGCGTCACCGAACACGAAACCCGGCAGGCCTTCGACCGGCGAACGCTCCACGGCGAGCGCCAGCCGCGCGGTGAAGCGGTTGCCGCTCGCCGGCGCGCCGTAGAGATACGCGCCGGTCGCCTGCAGCTTCAGCGGCTCGCCCGGACGCAGCACCGCCTGCGCGTCGAGATCGAGCTTCATGCGCTCGGGCAGGAACTCCTCGATGCGCAACGTCATGCCCTGCACCGCCTCGCGCGCGGCGGGATCGGTGCGGAATTCGACCCGCCAGCTGCCGGTGGGCGCGTCGACCGGAATCTCGCGTTCGAAGCGGAAGTAGCCGCTCCCGCCCGGTTCGACGCGGGTCTCGAAGAAGGTCTTGCCGTCGGGCTGGCGCAGGCGCGCGAACAGCGACTGCGAACGGCCGTCCTTCGCGGCGACCGGACGTCCGTCCTGGTCGCGCAACAGCGCCGACACGCGCACGGTCTCGCCGGGCCGATACAGATCACGGCCCGACCAGGCGAACACGTCGAACCAGGCCTGCTCGCGGCCGCTGACCGCGAACTCCGACAGGTCCAGCGCCGGCTGGTTGAACGGCAGCAGCGAGACATCGCTGCCGCGGCTGGCGACGAGCACGTGGCCGGCGTCCAGCGCGTAGTCGAGCATCGCATTGCCCTTGGCATCGGTGCTCGCGCGGTAGACGGTCGCGCCCTTGGCGTCGAGCACCTTCAGTTCGGCGCTGCCGAGCGGCGCGCCGTTCTGCAGCGACGCGGTGTGCACGAACAGCGTCTCGCCGTAGGCGCGCGCGTGCAGGCCGATGTCGCTGACGGTGAAGAATGCGGTCTCGTACTGGTCCGCGAACGCGCCGGCGTGCTTCATCACCGCGAAGTACAGGCCCGGCTGCTGCAGCTCGCGGATGTCCTGCAATGGCAGGTATGTCAGCACGCGTTCGTTGCGCGCGCCGTCGATCGCGAAACGGTTGACGTAGACCGGCTTGGCCAGCTTCGACAGCGGCGTGTTCTCGCCCCAGCGGTTGTCGAGTTCCCAGCTGCCGCGACGGCCGCCGCGCTGGTACTGGGTGAGGAACGCCGGCAGCGATGCGTCGTCGACGCGCAGGAATTCGACGTCGACCTCGTCGACATTGATCGAGACGATCGGCAGGCCACGCGACTCCTTCGCCGGCAGCACGCTGCCCTGCGAGGCGAAGCCGACCACCGGATCGAGCTCGCCGGTGAAGACCTTGCGTTCGATATCGGCGCCGAGCGTGTCGCCGCCGGCCGAGGCCAGCTTGCCGGACAGGCGTAACGTGTAGTCGCGGTTCGCCTCGACGTGCGGGAAGCGCAGCACCTTGCCGTCGTCGTCGAGCGTCCAGCTGCCCTCGCGCGCGGCGCCGTCGGCGAAGGTCACCAGCGCGTCGAAATCCTGGGTGCCGACGAGGGACTCGGAGAATTCCAGCGCCAGCGCGAGTGCGCCGTCGCGCTGGTCGGGGAACGCGCGCACCAGGCCGAAGCCTTCGATCGTCTCGCGCTCGGTGCGGATCGCCTCGCCGCTGACGCCTGGCGTCTGTCCGGTCGCGTCGCGTTTGCAGGCCGCCAGTCCGAGTGCGAGGAGCAGGATCGTCAGGCCTGCCAGCAGACGCTGCATGCGCAGCGACACGCGTTCGGTTCCGAAGGACATCCGCTGTGCTCCGCTGGGCGTTGGCCGCGAGTATAGGCTGCGGGTGTGGCTTGCCGGGACGGGCGACGGGCGAACTGGGCGGTGTTTCGGCGCGGATGTGCGTCAGGGTTCGGAGGCTTCTCGGCGTACCGCGGTAGACGCGACGGACTCTCTGGATGTCTTCGGTAATCGGGGTCTGCGCGAGCGTCTGCCCTCACCCCAACCCCTCTCCCGAAGGGAGAGGGGCTCGGCGGGTCGATCGATCCTCGGATCGCTCGCGGCGAAGCGAGTCGGGAAACCACACATGAAAAAGGGCCGGAAATGCCGGCCCTTTTCAATTACTCGAAACGTATCAGGCGTCAGGCGACGCGCTCGGTGCATCCGTCGTCGGCGTCTCGCCCGGCGGCGGCGCGTCGATGTCGTCGTCGATGCTGTCGTCGATCGCGCCATCCACGCGCTCGATGCCCTGCAGGCGCTCGTCCTTGGACACGCGCATCAGGGTCACGCCCTGGGTGTTGCGGCCCACGCGTGCGATCTCCGACGCGCGGGTGCGCACCAGGGTGCCGCCGTTGGAGATCAGCAGCACCTCGTCGTGGTTGCGCAGCAGCACCGCGCCGACCAGCGGACCGTTGCGCTCGGTGGTCTGGATACCGATGACGCCCTGCGTGCCGCGCCCCTTGCGCGGGTACTCCGACAGCGGCGTGCGCTTGCCGTAGCCATTCTCGGTCGCGGTGAGGATGTAGGGAATGTCGTCGCCCGCACCGGTCTCGATCGCGACGTCGCCGGTCGTCTCGACGCTGGTGTCCTCGCCGTTGTCGTCCGTCTCGTCTTCGATGCCGCCTGCGCTCTCGGACACGATCAGGCTCACCACCTGCTCGCCCTGTGCCAGGCGGATGCCGCGCACGCCGCCGGCGGTGCGACCCATCGAGCGCACGCGATCCTCACCGAAGCGCACCGTCTTGCCGTTCGACGCGAACAGCAGCACGTCCTTGTCGCCGTCGGTCAGCGCGACGCCGATCAGCGCATCGCCCTCGTCGAGACGGATCGCGATCTTGCCGCGCGCCAGCCGATAGGCGAACTCGGTGAGCGGGGTCTTCTTGACCGTGCCCGCGCGCGTGGCGAAGAACACGTACTGGCTTTCGAGGTACTCGCGCACCGGTACGACGGCCTGCACCTTCTCGTCGGCTTCGAGCGGAATCCAGTTGATGATCGGCCGGCCGCGGGCGTTCGGGCCGGCGTCGGGCAACTGGTGCACCGGCAGCCAGAACACGCGGCCGGCGCTGGTGAAGGTCAGCAGCGTGTCGTGTGTATTGACCAGCCACAGCTGCTCGATGAAATCCTCGTCCTTGGTCGACGCCGCATTGCGGCCGCGACCGCCGCGCTTCTGCGCGCGGTAGGCGCTGACCGGCTGGCGCTTGGCGTAGCCGGAGTGCGACAGCGTGACCACCACGTCCTCGGGCGCGATCAGGTCGAGGATGTCGAGATCCTCCTCGCTGGCGCGGATCTCGCTGCGACGCGCATCGCCGAATTCTTCCTTGACGTTGCGCAGCTCGGTGCGGATGACGTCCAGCAGTACGTCTGGATTCTCGAGGATCTCGATCAGGCCGCGGATCGTTTCCAGCAGCAGCTTGTATTCGTCGGTCAGGCGGTCCTGCTCCAGCCCGGTCAGGCGGTGCAGGCGCATCTCGAGGATCTGCTGGGCCTGGGTGTCGGTCAGCTGGTAGAAACCGTCGATCAGGCCGACCCCGTCGGGCAGGTCTTCCGGACGCGAGGCCTCGGCGCCGGCCGCGCCGAGCAGCGCGCCGACCAGGCCGGCTTCCCAGCGTCTGCTGAGCATCCGCTCCTTGGCGACCTGCGGATTCTCCGAGGTCTTGATCAGCTCGATCATCTCGTCGATGTTCGCGAGCGCGACCGTCAGGCCTTCGAGGATGTGGGCGCGGTTGCGCGCCTTGCGCAGCTCGAAGATCGTCCGGCGCGTGACCACTTCGCGGCGGTGGCGGACGAAGGCTTCGAGGATCTGCTTGAGGTTCAGCAGCTGCGGGCGGCCATCGACCAGCGCCACCATGTTGATGCCGAACACCGACTCCATCTGCGTCTGCGAATAGAGGTTGTTGAGCACGACCTCGGCCGAGTCGCCGCGCTTGACCTCGATATAGATGCGCATGCCGTCCTTGTCGGACTCGTCGCGCAGTTCGCTGATGCCTTCGAGCTTCTTTTCCTTGACCAGCTCGGCGATCTTCTCGATCAGCCGCGCCTTGTTGACCTGGTAGGGAATCTCGGTGACCGCGATCGCCTCGCGGCCGTTGTCGGCCACCTCGACCTCGGCCTTGGCGCGCATGCGCACCCGGCCGCGTCCGGTGCGGTAGGCCAGATGGATGCCGCCGACGCCGTTGATGATGCCCGCGGTCGGGAAATCGGGGCCGGGGATGAATTCCATCAGCCCGTCGATGTCGATCTCGGGATTGTCGATCAGCGCGATCAGCGCATCGACCACTTCACCCAGGTTGTGCGGCGGGATGTTGGTCGCCATGCCGACCGCGATGCCGGCCGAACCGTTGACCAGCAGGTTCGGGAACCGGGTCGGCATGACCGTCGGTTCGAGTTCCTTCTCGTCGTAATTGGGCTGGAAGTTGACCGTTTCCTTGTCGATGTCGGCCATCAGCTCGTGGCTGAGGCGCGCCATGCGCGACTCGGTGTAACGCATCGCCGCAGCGGAGTCGCCGTCGACCGAACCGAAGTTGCCCTGGCCGTCGACCAGCATGTAGCGCAGCGAGAACGGCTGGGCCATGCGCACCAGCGTGTCGTAGACCGACTGGTCACCATGCGGGTGGTACTTACCGATGACGTCGCCGACGATACGCGCCGACTTGAAGTAGGCCTTGTTGCTGTGCGCGCCGAGCTCGTGCATCGCGAACAGCACGCGGCGGTGGACCGGCTTGAGGCCATCGCGGACGTCGGGGAGCGCGCGCCCCACGATCACGCTCATCGCGTAATCGAGATAGCTGCGGCGCATCTCGTCTTCGAGGTTGACGGGGATGATTTCTTTCGCGGAATCGACCATCTAGAGGGTTTGCATCCTGTCTACGCGGTCCGGATTTCCGGCGCTGGGCGCGAGGCACCAACGCGGCGCGTACCGGCCGCCGGCAACGCGATCAAAACGACAGGAAATCATAGCACGAAAGCGGTCCTCGCAGGCCGCCTTTCCGACGCAAAAACAATCACTTAAGCGGTTTTCCGCCCGGGGATTCCGGCGAAAACCATGTGACTGGCGAGCGACACGCGCACACGCGCGTCACAGGCCCCAGCCCTCAGGCCCTGAAGAGCGCCTGCATCGACGTGGTGGACGGCCGCTCGACGACGCCCTGCTCGGTGACGATCGCATCGATCAGCTCGCCCGGGGTCACGTCGAACACCGGATTCCAGGCTTGGATGCCCTCGGCGACGGTACGCGTGCCGCCGATCCCGAACAGTTCGCCCGGATCGCGCTGCTCGATCTCGATCAGCTCGCCCGACGCGGTGTCCATGTCGACGGTCGACGACGGCGCGACGACCATGAACTTGACCCCGTGGTGGCGCGCGGCGATCGCCAGCTGGTAGGTGCCGATCTTGTTGGCGGTGTCGCCGTTGGCGCAGATGCGGTCGGCGCCGACGACGATCCACTGCACCGCGCCGGTCTTCATCAGGTGCGCGGCCGCGGAATCGGCGATCAGCGTCGCGTCGATGCCGTCCTGCTGCAGCTCCCACACCGTCAGCCGCGCGCCCTGCAGCCATGGCCGCGTCTCGCCGGCGAACACCTTGCCGATGCGCCCCTGCGCCATGCCCGCGCGGATCACGCCGAGCGCGGTCCCGAAGCCCGCGGTCGCCAGCGAGCCGGTGTTGCAATGGGTCATCACGCCACTGCCGGGCGCGATCAGTTCGGCGCCGAGCGCGCCCATGCGGCGGTTCGCCGCCAGATCCTCCTCGGCGATCGCCTGCGCCTCGCGCGCGAGCACCTCGCGCCAGTCGGCGCCCGATGTCGCGAGCACGCGCCGCATGCGCGCCAGCGCCCAGGCCAGGTTGACCGCTGTCGGCCGCGCCGCATTGAGCCGCTGCAGCGCCGGTTCGAGCTTGGCCAGCGCCGCCGTGCCGTCCCCGGCCTCGATGTCCCGCGCGCCCAGCACCGCGCCCCATGCCGCCGCAATCCCGATCGCCGGCGCCCCGCGCACGGTCAGATCATGGATCGCCTGCGCGACCTCGTCGCTGGTGCTGCAGGACACGTGCTCGACGACGAACGGCAGCTTGCGCTGGTCGAGCAGATCGAGCGTGTCGCCGGTCCACAGGATCGGGCGGATGTGGTCGTAGCGGTCGAAATCGAGGGGGGATGCGTTCATGGGGATATTGTAAATCGGGGGCGTCGGCTCTGGCTCTGGCTCTGGCTTTCAGCCGTTGACTTGAATCGTGCCGTAGAGCGAGTCGAGCACCGGAGCCTGGCGTGGCCGAAGAGCAGCCCATGTCTGAGCAAAGCGAGTTTGGGCTGCGTGCCGCGTCAGGCGAGGAGCACAGGGCACCGATGCGGCTTCATCGCATCGGCTCGCGTCCGGCGAAGGGACCTTTTGGTTCCTTTTGGGTCCGTCCAAAAGGGACTCGCACGCGCAGCGGGCGAAAGCCTTGCACTTGCCTCAGCTCTTCAGACTTGGCGTTGACGTTGGTGTCGGCTTTTCATGCGGCCGCCAAGCAAAATGCTCGCAAGGCGAAGATCAACAACAGGGCTTCCGCGCTGTCGCGCGGCTTACTTTTGTCTTGGCAAAAGTAAGCAAAACCGCCTTCGCCGGACGCGATCCGACACGGCTGCGCCGTGCCGGTCCCCTGCGCTTCTCGGGCGACGGGGCACGCAGCCCAAACTCGCTGCGCTCAGACATGGGCTGCTCTTCGACCCCGCCGCCCTGCGATGCTCGGCTCGCTCTACGGCTCGATTGAAGTCAAAAGCCGTAAGCAAAGGCCAAAGCGAAAGCCGAAGCCGAAGCCGAAGCCGAAGCCGAAACCGAAACCGAAACCGAAACCGAAACCGAAGCAGGATCAGTATCGAAATGGGATGCCTGACTCGGCTGACGTACGTGTGTCGAGAACCACCAGCACGACGACATCGAATTCCCGTAGCTAAACACCGCCTCGCGTGCGCCTACGCCCGCGCAAAATCGAACGCGATCACATCGGCGATGCGCCCCGTACCCAGCATCGCCATCATCAGCCGATCGACCCCCAGGGCCACCCCCGCGCAATCGGGAAAGCCGCCATCCAGCGCACCCAGCAAGGCCTCATCGATCCCCGGCAATGCACTACCGCGCGATCCACGCACCGCGTGGTCCCGCTCGAAGCGCGCGCGTTGTTCCGCGCCGTCCGCGAGCTCGTGATACCCGTTCGCGAGCTCCAGCGCGCCGAGATACAACTCGAAGCGCTCGGCGACCGGCACGCCGTCGCGTTCGGCGATCCGCGCGAGCATGCATTGCGAAGCCGGGTAATCGTGGATGACGAGGATCCGGTCGGCGGGATTCGCGGGCTGGATGCGGTGCGTCATCAGCAAGTCCAGCCAGTCGTCGCGGGTCAGGCCTTCCGGGTCGATCTGTACGTCGCCGAGCGCAGCCTGCAGCTCGGTGTCCGCCGCGGTCATCGGGTCGAGGCCGAGCGTGTCGAGATACAGGGCGCGGTACGTCGTCTGCACCACCTCGGCACGCCGGTCGACGAGTCCGAGCGCGCCCTGCACGAGCGCGACGGTCTCGTCGGCGAGCTGATGCTGGTCCCAGCCGACCCGGTACCACTCGAGCATCGTGAATTCGGGATTGTGGCGGCCGCCGGCTTCGCCGTCGCGGAATACGCGACCGAGTTCGTAGCAATCACCGAAGCCGACCGCGAGCAGGCGCTTGAGTGGAAACTCGGGCGAGGTGCGCAGCCAGCGTGAGCGCGGACCGGCCGACACGTGGCCGCCGAACTCGGTGCGGAAGCTGGCGACGTTCGGATCGGTGTTGCCGGCCTGCGACAGCATCGGCGTCTCGACTTCGGGCACGCCGCGTTCGGCGAAAAAGCCGCGCAGTGTCGCGTTGAGGCGAGCGCGCAGGCGCAGGGTCTCGAAGTTCGCCGAGGGCAGCATCGACACCCTCACGCCTGCGACTCGAGAAACGCGAGCAGCGCCGCTTCATCCCAGATCTCGATGCCGAGCTCCTGCGCCTTCGCCAGTTTCGCGCCAGCCGCTTCGCCCGCCACCACCAGCGACGTCTTCTTCGACACGCTGCCGGCGATCTTCGCGCCCAGCGCTTCGAGCCGTTCGCCGGCCTCGTCGCGGGTCATCGCCTCCAGGCTGCCGGTCAGCACCACGGTCTTGCCGTCGAGCGGACCGGTGGCCCGGACGATCTTCGACGGCGCGGCCTCGAGCAGGCGCCGCATCGCGGCATCGGCAGCGCGCAGCGCGGCGAGTGCGGCGCTGTCGGCGAGATAGGCGGCGAGATTGTCCGCGCCCGCGGTCGACAGGCCCGCGCCGGTCCAGCCGCTCGCGTTCGCCCGCAGCAACGCATCAAGCGTGACGTAGGTGTCGGCCAGGCGCTCGGCGCTCTTGCCGCCGAGCTTGTCGACCGGCAGCGTCGAGAGCAGATGGGCGAGGCCCAGACGCTCGCGCAATGCGGCCGACGGCGCGGTTTCGTCGGTGAACGTGATTCCGGCCGCGAGCAGCGCATCGACGACGTCGACATTGCCGGGCTGCTCGAAGAACGTCGCGATCGAACGGGCGACCTCGCCGCCGATGTCGGGTAGCGCCTGCAACAGCACCGCCGGCGTCGTACGGACGAATTCGAGCGCGCCCAGCCACTGCGCGAGCGACCGGGCCGTGGTCTCGCCCAGATGCGGAATGCCGAGCGCGAACAGGAAGCGCGGAAGCGTCGTCGTGCGACTGGCATCGATTCCGGCCACGAGATTCTCGGCCCACTTCGTCGCGAGCTTGCCGCCGGTTTCGACCGTCAGATGCGCCCGCAGGAAGGCGGCGTCCTTCCACACCGGCGTCTCCTGCACGAGTACGGCTTCGCCTTCGGCATCGAGCGCCAGCGCGCCCTTGCTGTCGGCGATCGCCTGCGCGAGATCGGCCGCGGTCGCGGCGTCGAGCGCGGTCTTCATCCGCACCAGATCCTCGACCGTCAGCGCGAACAGGTCGGCCGGCGAATGCACGAAGCCGAATTCGACCAGCGCCTCGGCCTGCTTGTCCCCGAGACCTTCGATATCCATCGCGCGCCGCGACGCGAAGTGGCGTACGGCTTCCTTGCGCTGCGCGGAGCAGGTGAGCCCGCCGGTGCAGCGCCAGGCCGCGGCGCCCTCTTCGCGCACGAGGTCCGAACCGCAGACCGGGCACGTGGCCGGCATCGTCCATTCGGCGGTGCCCGCGGGACGCCCGTCCTCGATCACGCGCACGATCTCGGGAATCACGTCGCCGGCGCGGCGCACGATCACCGTGTCGCCTTCGCGCACGTCGAGCCGGCGGATCTGGTCTTCGTTGTGCAGAGTCGCGTTGGTGACGGTGACGCCGGCGACCTGGACCGGCTCCAGCCGCGCGACCGGCGTGATCGCGCCGGTGCGCCCGACCTGCACCTCGATCGCGCGCAGCACCGTCGACTGCTCCTGCGCCGGGAACTTGTGCGCCAACGCCCAGCGCGGCGCGCGCGAGACGAAACCCATCGTCGCCTGCTGGTCGTAGTCGTCGAGCTTGTAGACCACGCCGTCGATGTCGTACGGCAGCGTGTCGCGCGCCTGGCCGATGCGGCGGAAGTAGGCGATCAGGCCGTCGAAGCCGGTCGCGGTGTCAGCTTCCGGCGCGACGGGGAAGCCGAAATCGCGCAGCAACGCGAGCGTCTCGGAATGGGTTTCCGGCAGTTCGAGTCCGCGCACCTCGCCGATCGAATAGGCGAAGAAGGCCAGTGGCCTTCGCCGCGTCACTGCCGGATCCAGCTGGCGCAGCGAACCGGCCGCGCCATTGCGCGGATTGGCCAGCAGCTTCTCGTTGTTGTCGAGCGCCTTCGCGTTCCAGGCTTCGAAGGCCTTGCGCGGCATGTAGATCTCGCCGCGCACTTCCAGCACGGCCGGCGGCGGTGCACCGGTATCGCGCAATTTCAGCGGCACCGCGCGCACCTGGCGCAGGTTCGCGGTGACGTTCTCGCCTTTCGCGCCGTCGCCGCGCGTCGCGCCCTGCACGAACACGCCATCTTCGTAGCGCAGGCTGATCGCGAGCCCGTCGAGCTTGGGTTCGACCGAGAACACCGGCGCCGCGATGTCGAGTTTCTGCTCGATGCGGCGCTCGAAGTCGGCGACTTCGGCGTAGCGCGCGCGGTCGTCGGCCGCGTCGTCGACCCCCGGGGTTTCGAAGGCGTTGGCCAGCGACAGCATCGGGATCGCATGGGTGACTTCGGGGAAGCCGCCGTCCGGCCGCGCGCCGACGGTGCGCGTCGGCGAGTCGTCGCTGGCGAGCTCGGGATGCGCGGTTTCCAGCACTTCGAGTTCACGCAGCAGCGCGTCGTAGTCGGCATCCGGAATCGACGGATCGTCGAGCACGTAATAGCGGTGGTTGGCGTCTTCGATCAGCGCGCGCAGCTCGGCGACGCGCTCGGCGGGAGATGGCTTCGGCATGGGGGAATTGTAGGACGGTGGCGTTCGCGCGAGCGTCCTGCCCTCACCCCAACCCCTCTCCCGGAGGGAGAGGGGCTCGATCAATCGAACGTTGCGATTCAAGCCCCTCTCCCTGCGGGAGAGGGGTTGAGGTGAGGGCCGCGCGATACGCGCGCAATCGCGCATCCAGCGTCCCGGCATGCAGTTCGAACAGATGGTCGTCGAAATCGTGGAAATACAGCGAGTCCCCCTCGCCTTCGATCCGCGGCCTCGGCGGCCGGATCTCCACACCCAGCGCTTCCAGCCGCGCGCGATACGCCGGCAGGTCGCCCGCCTCGACCGCGAACGCGACATGCCGGTACGAGCGTTGCGGAAGCGCCTCGCCTTCCATCACCGCGATCCACACGCCGCCGAGCACGAAGAACTTCTCGCGCGACAGCGAATGCGGCCGGTCGCCGCTGTCGTAGACCTCGCGCGCGCCGAGGCCCTCGACCAGCAGGCGGGCCGTGCGGGCGAGGTCGTGGACGACGAAGGTCAGGTGGCTGATGCCGGAGATCGACATCGCGCCGGACTCACCAGCGCGGGCTGCGCGTCACCGCGGGCACGTCGTGTTCCCGGTCCCAGCCGCGCAGTTCGTCGCGCAGGCCGGCGATGCGCTGGCGGCCCAGCGCATTGCGCTGTTCGTCGAGCAGCACGCCGTCGAGCAGTTCGGCCATGCGCTCGGCGGTCGGCAGCATCGCGTCCCAGGCGTCGAGCGCGCGGACCGGCGCCGGCAGGGTCAGGAAGAACGCGATCGCCGGCGTTTCGAGGCTCTGGATCTCGCTCATGTCGAAGCTGCCGGGGCTGCGGATGTTGGCGACGCTGAAGATCGGGCCGCGCTCGGGGTGGCCGTCGACGAGGCGGTGGAACACGTTCATGTGGCCGTAGGTCAGGCCGGTCTTCTCGGCGGCGACCACGATGTCCGGGCCGCGCAGCACGTTGCCGGCGCGCGCGGCGATGTAGAGGGTCACAATCTTGTCGAAATCGTCGCTGGTGCGCTTGCCCAGCTCGCTGTTGGGCGAGACGGCGCCGACGGTCTGGTCGAGCAGGTCCATCTCCGCCTGCACGACATCGGTGTCGCCTTCGGCGCGCGGCACGCCGGCGTCGCCGAGATCCTGTTCCAGCTGCGCGCCGAGCGTGGGCTCCAGGCGCTGTTCGCGGTCATCGGGGCTGACGACGCGGCGACCCTGTCCGCTGCGCGGGCGGGTGCCGAAGTACCACATGGCGCCCATCAGCAGCAGGCCTGCGACGAGGATTCCGATGCGCATCATCCAGTCGTCGGTCATTCTCGGGTTCTCCTTCGGGGTCGTTCATTATGCGCAGGCGTCGGGCGCGTCGGACATGACGGCCGGTGGCGGACAGGCCGCGCCGACCGTCGCGCCACATGATGACAGGCCCTAGGCGGCGCCGGCCAGTCGCGCGGCTTCGGCGAGATCGACCGAGACCAGCCGGCTCACGCCGGGCTCGCGCATGGTCACGCCGCTGAGCTGGGACGCCGCTTCCATCGTCGCTTTGTTGTGGCTGACGAACAGGAACTGCACCTGCTCGCTCATCTCCCGGACCATCGCGGTGAAGCGGCCGACGTTGGCCTCGTCCAGCGGTGCGTCCACCTCGTCGAGCAGACAGAACGGCGCGGGATTGAGCTGGAAGATCGAGAACACCAGCGCGACCGCGGTCATCGCCTTCTCGCCGCCGGACAGCAGCGAGATGTTGGACACGCGCTTGCCGGGCGGGCGCGCCATGATCGCCACGCCCGTGTCGAGCAGATCCTCGCCGGTCAGTTCGAGATAGGCGTGGCCGCCGCCGAACAGCCGCGGATACAGCGCCTGCACGCCGGCGTTGACCTTGTCGAAGGTATCCTTGAAACGGCCGCGGGTCTCGCGGTCGATCTTGCGGATCGCCTCTTCCAGCGTTTCCAGTGCCGAGTTCAGGTCGGCGTCCTGCGCGTCGAGGTATTCCTTGCGCTGCGCGGCCTCGGCGTGTTCGGCGATCGCGGCGAGATTCACCGGCTCCAGGCGGCGCAGGCGCGCGTCGAAGTCGGTGACGATCTTCTCCCAGTCCCTGGCATTGGCCGAGTCTTCGAGACCGTTCAACACGTCGTCGACGACGAAGCCCGCTTCGACCACCTGCGCGGCCAGCTGGTCGGCGGCGATCACCAGCGCCTGCTGGTCGAGACGGCGCTGCGAAATCGCCTCGCGCTGGGTCAGCGCCTGCGCGTCGCGCTGCTGGCGGACCTGCTCGAAGGTGCGCAGTTCGTTGTCCACGCCTTCCAGCGCGGAGCGCGCCTGCGCCAGCGCGCGCTCGGTGCGCACGCGTTCTTCGAGTGCGACCTGGCGCTGCTGCTCCAGCGTGTCGACCGGCGAATCGCCCGTCGCCAGCTGCGCCGACAGTTCGCCCAGACGGCTGTCGATCTGGCCGCGCTGGCCGCCCATGCGCGCGAGCGCCTGGGCCAGCGAGGTGATCTGGGCGCGCTGGGATTCGATCGTCAGCGCCAATGCGTGCGCGGTATCGCGCGATTCGCGCGCGGCCGCGCGGACCTGGTCGCGGGCCTCGACCAGCCCGCGACGCTCGGCTTCGAGCGCGGCGCGCGCGGCTTCGAACTCGCCCATGCGCTCGACCGCATCCTCGAGCCGGCTGCGCGCGTCGCGCGCCTGCTGGGCCGCGGTGTCGAGGGTTTCGTGCAGCTGGGCGAGATCGGCGTCGATGCGTTCGATGCGGGTGCGCGCCGCTTCCACCCGACCCTGCTGGCTCTGCACTTGGCCGGCGAGTTCGGAGACGCCGCGATGCGCGACATACAACGCGCGCTGGGCTTCCTCGCGCTGCTGCTCGATGCCGAGCAGCTGTTCGCGGCCCTGCGCGATGCGTGCTTCCAGTGCCTGCTCCTGGTCCTGCAGGGTCGCGATCGTTTCGCGCAGCGACTGGATCTCGCGTTCGCGCAGCAGCGCGCCCTGCTTGGCCGCGCCCGAGCGCGACACCCGCACCCAGCCGGCGCCGAGGCGCTCGCCGCTGCGGGTGATCACCGAGTCGCCATCACCCAGCGATGCCTGCAACGCGCGCGCCTGCGCCAGGGTGTCAGCCACGTGCAGTCGGGCGAGCAGCCGGCGGATCGCCAGCGGGCCCTGCACCTTGGCCGCCAGCGAGGTCGGCGCGAACGCCTCGTCGCCGGTCTGCGCCGAGACCAGCGCCAGCCGGCTTTCGCCCAGTTCGCCCAGCGCATCGACCAGGTCGGCCGGCACGCCGTCGCCTTCGACCAGTACGCCTTCGATCAGTTGCCCGAGCGCGCTTTCGACCGCGAACTCCCAACCCGACTCGACTCGCAGCCGCTCGCCGACGCGCGCCGACGTATCCAGCCCACGCTGGCGCAGCCATTCGACCGCCGCGCCCTGCTCCTGGCCGAGCGCGGCGTTCTGCAGGGTTTCCAGCGACGACAGCCGGCCGCGCGCTTCCTGCGCCTGCTTGCGCACGACGGAGAGTTCTTCCTGCGCGCCGCGCTGTGCGTCCTGCAGATCGACCGCCGCGGCCTTGCGCGTTGCCAGGTCGTCGCCGAGCGTGTCGAGCGCGGCCTTCTGCTCGTCGTGGCGGATCTGCAGGTCGGCGAAGGCCTCGCTCAGCGCCTCGAGATCGAGTCCGCCGCGTTCGGCCTGCAGCTGCTCGCGCCGGCGATCGGCTTCGAGCGACTGCCTGTCCAGGTAATCGACGCGGGTGCGCTCGACGTCACCCTCGCGCGCCGCCTCGGCCTGCTCGCGGTTGTGGGTTTCCCAGCGCGTCTGCCAGTCGGCCAGCGCGGTCTCGGCTTCACGCAGCATGTCCTGCCGTACGGCGTCGTCGTCCTGCAGCTGAGCCAGGTGCGGCTCGGCGTCGGCGATGCTCTCGTGCAGGGTGTCGAGCCGCAGCTGGTCCTGGTCGATGTGTTCGCCGATCTCGGCCAGCTGCGCCTGCGCTTCGTCGCGGGCCTTGACCAGGCGCGCAGACAGTTCGCGCTGGTGCTGGATCTGCTGTTCGACGCGGGCCAGCGCGCCGCTGACCTCGTAGCTCTCGGCCTGGGCGCGGTTGAGGCCTTCGCTGGCTTCGTGGCGGCGCTCGCGGCCGGTCTCGAGCTCGCGCTCGGCTTCGCGCTGCTCGGCGACGATCTGCTCGAGCTTCGTTTCTTCCTGCGCCAGCCCTTCGCGCAGCGCGCGCAGACGCGAATCGAGCGTGCGCCATTCCAGCGCCTTCCATTCGGCGTCGCGGATCCGGCGCTCGGCCTGGATCGCGGTGTACTGCTCGGCCTGCCTGGCCTGGCGCGCGAGATGCTGCAGCTGCTTGCCGACTTCCTCGCGCAGGTCGCTCAGGCGGTCGAGGTTCTCGCGGGTGTGGCGGATGCGGGTCTCGGTTTCTTTGCGGCGCTCCTTGTATTTGGAGATGCCGGCCGCTTCCTCGAGATAGACGCGCAACTCCTCGGGCTTGGCGTCGATGACCTGGCTGATCATGCCCTGCTCGATGATCGAGTAGCTGCGCGGGCCCAGGCCCGTGCCGAGGAACAAATCGGTGATGTCGCGGCGGCGGCACTTGGTACCGTTGAGGTAGTAGCCGCTCTGGCCGTCGCGGCTGACCGTGCGCTTGACCGAAATCTCGTTGAACGCGGCGAATTCGCCGGCGATCGTGTGGTCGGAATTGTCGAACACCAGTTCGACCATCGCCTGCGACACCGGCTTGCGCGCGGTGGAGCCGGCGAAGATCACGTCGGTCAGCGAGTCGCCGCGCAGGCGGCTGGCCGAGGATTCGCCCATGACCCAGCGCACCGCGTCGATGATGTTCGACTTGCCGCAGCCGTTCGGGCCCACCACGCCGGTCATGTTGGTCGGCAGGTGCAGCGTGGTCGGATCGACGAAGGATTTGAAACCGGCGAGCTTGATCGTGGACAGGCGCATGCGGGCTTTGGTGGCCTCTTGGCGCCCGTCAGGGCGCGATGGATGACGGATATCGTGTCATGCGATACGCGAATTTTCCATCGCAAGCGGTTGATTCCACAAGCACGGAGCGCCGCTCGCGCGCGCAAGCGGTCAGTATAGCGAGGCGTGGGCTTGGGCGCGGCGCTGGCGGGGAATTGCGGATGCGACTCGCAGACCTTCACTCACCGTCATTCCCGCGCAGGCGGGAATCCATGGACTTTTCTTGCTGGCTCAATGAACAAAAGAACCGCTTGGCTGGGAAGCGCCCCAACGTCCATGGATCCCCGCCTGCGCGGGGATGACGATCAAAAACGATCGGCTGACGCTGGGGGCTGCGGGACGCGCGCGCAGTGTTCTGCGCGAGCCTCCGCCCTCGCGAGGCGCCATGCGCGTCGATCCCGGATTAGGTCCGGGGCAGGCTCTCTCCCAGAGGGAGAGGTGCTGATCCGCCTCGGACGGACGAAACGGTGCGCCCGGACTGTGCTTCTGGCGTTCGCAGGATCAACCGGGCCGCTGCACCAACCGCTCGCCGCTTTCGACATCGAACGCATGCACCCGCCCGGCCGGAATCTTCAGTGCCAGGGTCTCCCCCGGCACCGGCACGCGGTCGGGGGGCAGACGCGCGATCAGGGCGTGACTGCTCAGGCGCAGGTTCACGAAGACTTCGCTGCCGACCGGCTCCACCACCTCGACCACCGGCGACAGCGACGCGTCGGCGTCACTGGCCGGCAGCAGGTGTTCGGGGCGGATGCCCAGATCGACGGTGCGCCCGTTCCACGCGCCCGGGAAGCCGGCATCGCCGAGCGCGAGCGTGATGCCCTCACCCGCATCGAAGCTCCAGCCGTCCCCGCCCTGCGACAGCGCGCCGCGCAGCACGTTCATCGCCGGGCTGCCGAGGAAGGTCGCGACGAACAGGTTCGCCGGCCGCTCGTAGAGCGCCATCGGTGTGTCGATCTGCTGGATGTGGCCGTCCTTGAGCACGACGATGCGCTGGCCCAGCGTCATCGCCTCGATCTGGTCGTGGGTCACGTAGATCATCGTCGTGCCGAGCTTGCGGTGCAGCCGGGCGATCTCGACGCGCATGCCGCTGCGCAGCTTGGCATCGAGGTTCGACAGCGGCTCGTCGAGCAGGAACACCTGCGGCTGGCGCACCAGCGCGCGGCCGAGTGCGACGCGCTGGCGCTGGCCGCCCGAGAGCTGCCCGGGCTTGCGGTCGAGCACCTTGTCGAGTTCGAGCACCTGCGCGGCCTCGTCCACGCGCGCGGCGATCTCGGTCTTCGACTGGCCGCGGAGCTTGAGTCCGAACGCGAGGTTCTCGGCCACGCTCATGTGCGGATACAGCGCGTAGCTCTGGAACACCATCGCGATGTCGCGGTCCTTCGGCGCCACGTCGTTGACCACGCGATCGCCGATGGTCAGCGTGCCGTCGCTGATCGCCTCCAACCCCGCGACCATGCGCAGCAGCGTCGACTTGCCGCAGCCCGAGGGGCCCACCAGCACCAGCAGCTCGCCATCGGCGACCTCGAAGGTGGCGCCGGCTACGCCGACGAAACCGTTGGGGTAGACCTTCCGTACCGCATCGAACCGCACCTGTGCCATGCATGCTCCCGTCTGCTGCGCTGCCGTCGTCATCGCATCCTGGCGTCGCCTGCGTGAAACACGCGCCGTAGGACAATTGCGCTATTCTGGCATGTAATCGTTTCCAATCCAGTCGACGCGCGTGTGGAGAGGCGCAGCGTGGTGCAACGACCGAACGGATCCGTTCCCGCACACGCCGCATCGCGTGCAAGTCGCGACAGCGCCGCAAACCTCCATACCGGTGCGTCGGTTGCGTGGACGTTGCGATCTTGACGCCTCCGGCGACACACTCCGTGATTCCCCATCCTGAACCCGAGGCGGTCCCGGCGCCCATGCACGATTCCCTGCTGTTGTTCGGCGCCACGGGCGACCTGGCGCAACGCTATCTATTCCCGTCCCTGCTGCACCTGCTGCGCGACCGGCTGCTGCCGGACGAGTTCCGCGTGATCGCGATCGCGCGCAGCGAGCACGACGACGCCAGCTTCCGCGACTGGCTGCGCGAGCGCCTGGGCGACGACTACGACGCGCCCGTGCTCGACGAACTGCTGCGCCGCATCCAGTACGTGCCGGTGGACCTGGGCGATGTCGAGGCGATGACGGCGTCGCTGTCGCGCTTCGCCGACCGCCCCGCGGTCAGCTATCTGTCGACGCCGCCGAACCTGTTCGCGTCCGCGTGCCGGGGCCTGAAGGCCGCGGGCCTGCTGGAAGCGCCGTCGCGGCTGGTGCTGGAGAAGCCGATCGGCCACGACCTCGCCAGCGCGCAGGAGATCGACGCGACGCTGAAATCCGCGCTCGACGAGTCGCGGATCTTCCGTATCGACCATTACCTGGGCAAGGCGCCGGTGCAGAACCTGCTCGCGCTGCGCCTGGGCAACACCCTGCTGGAAGCCACCTGGGAGCGACGCTGGATCGAGTCGGTCGACATCCTCGTCGCCGAGACCGCCGGCGTGGACGGCCGCGAGGGCTACTACGCCGACTACGGCGCGCTGCGCGACATGGTGCAGAACCACATGCTGCAGCTGCTGGCGCTGATCGCGATGGAGCCGCCGGCGGCGATGGACACCGACAGCATCCGCGACGAGAAGCGCAAGGTGCTGCGCGCACTGCGTCCGATGTCGGCGGCGGACGTCGAGGCCGACAGCGTGCGCGGCCGCTACGGCCCAGGCGTCGTCGACGGCCGGGCGGTGCAGGGCTTCAAGCACGGCGGGCACGACGATGTGGAAACTTTCGTCGGCCTGCGCGCGTGGATCGACAACTGGCGCTGGGCCGGTGTGCCGTTCCGGCTGGTCACCGGCAAGCGCATGCCCTCGCGCACGACCGAGGTCGTGGTGACGTTCAAGCCGGTCACGCACTGGCTGTTCGGACCGGGCGAGCGCAAGCGCGCACGCGCCAACCAGCTGCGCGTGCGCCTGCAGCCGGAGGAGACGATCGAGCTGGGCCTGATGGGCAGCCTCGCCGCGTCCGAATGGGCCGCCAACGAACTGCAGCCGATGTCGCTGGATCTGGCGATGCTGCCGCCCAAGCGCCGCATCGCCTACGAGCGCCTGATGATCGATGCGCTCAAGGGCGACCAGACGCTGTTCGTCCGCGACGACGAAGTCGAGGCCGCATGGCGCTGGATCGACAGCGTCAGCGCCGCATGGCGCGAGGCCGGCACGCCGGTGCACGACTATCCGGCCGGCAGCTGGGGTCCCACCGAGGCGCAGCCGTTCCTGCCGCGCACGCTGACCACCCAGAGCGGACGCAAATCGTGACGGCTGCGCTCGCCCTGCTCGCCGACATCGGCGGCACCAATGCGCGCTTCGCGCTGGCCGACACGGCCAGCTCGACGCCGCTGCAGCTCGACACGGTCCGTGGATTCGCGGTTTCCGATTTTCCGTCGCTGGCCGATGCCACGCTGCACTACCTCGAACAGATCGGCCACGACGGCAAGGACGCGGCGCACCCTTCGATCGCGCGCGCGGTGCTGGCCGTCGCCGGCCGCGTCGACGGCGACGATGCCCGCATCACCAACCACCCCTGGGTGATCTCGCGCACGCGCACGCAGCAGCGGCTCGACATCGACGATGTCGTGCTGACCAACGATTTCGCCGCGCAGGCGATGGCCATTCCGCTGCTGCAGCCGGGCGATTTCAGCGCCATCGGCGGCGTACCGTGGTCGGTGCCGAAGGATCCCGCCGGTCCCTGCACTTATGCGGTGATCGGCCCGGGCACGGGCCTGGGCGTCGGCGGACTGGTGATCCGCGACGGCAGGCACTATCCGCTCGAAACCGAAGGCGGCCACGTCAGTTTTCCGCCCGGCACGCCGGAGGAGACCGCGATCCTCGAACGCCTGTCGGCGCAGTTCGGCCGCGTGTCCAATGAACGCCTGATCTGCGGCCCGGGCCTGGTCAACATCCACCGCGCGCTGAGCGAGATCGCCGGTGTCGATCCGGGGCCGATGCAGCCGGCCGACATCACCGCGCGCGCCGCGGCGGGCGATGCGCGTTGCGCGCGCGCGGTCGACGTGTTCTGCGCGGTGTTCGGCGCGATTGCCGGCGACCTGGTGCTGACGCTGGGCGCCTGGGACGGCGTGTTCCTGACCGGCGGCCTGGTGCCGAAGATGCTCGATTCGATCCGCCATTCGGGTTTCCGCCAGCGTTTCGAACACAAGGGCCGCTTCTCGCCGAACATGGGCCGCGTGCCGAGCGTGGCGGTGCTGCATCCGCATGCCGGCCTTCTCGGCGCGGCGGCGATCGCCGCGCGCAGGGCCGCTGCATGACACCGTCCGCCGCCCCGGCCTTTGGCATCGCCGGCGGAATCGGCGACGATGGGCGCATGCAGCTGCACGCCTACGAATCGGCGACCCAATGGACCTGGGGCGCCGCGATCGCGATCTCGTCCGCCATTGCGCGCGATCTGGAGCAGAAACCGCGTGCGCGCCTGCTGCTGTCGGGCGGCAAGACGCCCGGCCCGGTGTATGCGGCGCTGTCGAAGTCGCCGCTCGCATGGGACCGCGTCGACGTGGCCCTGGTCGACGAACGCTGGCTGCTGCCCGACGATCCCGACAGCAATGCGCGCCTGCTGCGCGAGACGCTGATCCAGAACAAGGCACAGAAGGCGCGGCTGGAAACGATCACCCGCGCCGGACGCCCGTTCGACGAGGCGGTCTCCACCGCCAACCTGCATGCGCGCCAGCCCGCGGGCGTGGTCGTGCTGGGCATGGGCGACGACGGGCATACCGCCTCGCTGTTTCCCGGCATGGTCGATCTCGAATCGGCGCTGGCGTCGTCCTCGCCGTATGTCGGCGTCGATGCCGGCGGCAGTCCCGGCGCCGGTACGTGGCAGCGCCGCGTGAGCCTCACGCCCGCCGGCCTCGCGCCCGCGCACACCCGCATCCTGCTGATCCGCGGCGAGAAGAAGCGCGCCCTGCTCGACCGCCTGCTGCTCAGCGACGACGCCACCGAATTCCCCGCGCGCATCGCGTTCACCACGCCGGGCGCCAAGCTGCACGTCCACTGGTGCCCGTGACGCGCGCTCCGGCGCGGACGCGCATCCTGTTCGACCGCTGCACGCATCGCGCCGATGCGTGCGCTCCCGCCCATCCCCCGGGCGCACGTTCCTCTCATCGCCGCCGCCAATGAGCCTGCATCCCGTCATCCAGTCCGTCACCGAACGCATCCGCACGCGCAGCGCCACGTCGCGCCGGGCGTATCTCGAAGGCATCGCGCGCATGCGCGACGAAGGCCCGCTGCGCGGCCGCCTGAGTTGCGCCAACCTCGCGCATGGTTTCGCCGCCTGCGGCCCGGTCGACAAGACCCGTCTGCGCAACGGGCCGACCGCGAACCTCGGCATCGTCACCGCGTACAACGACATGCTCTCCGCGCACCAGCCGTACGAGCCGTATCCGGAGTTCATCCGCGAGACCGCACGTGCGCTGGGCCACACCGCGCAGGTCGCGGGCGGCGTACCGGCGATGTGCGACGGCGTGACCCAGGGCCGCGCCGGCATGGAGCTGTCGCTGTTCTCGCGCGACGTCATCGCCCAGGCCACCGCGATCGCGCTGTCGCACGACATGTTCGACAGCAGCGTGTACCTGGGCATCTGCGACAAGATCGTGCCCGGCCTGCTGATCGGCGCGCTGGCCTACGGGCACCTGCCGGCGATCTTCATTCCCGGCGGTCCGATGACACCGGGCGTACCGAACAAGACCAAGGCCGAGGTGCGCGAGCGCTACGCCGCCGGCGAGGCCACGCGCGAGGAACTGCTGCAGGTCGAGTCCGATTCCTACCACGGCCCCGGCACCTGCACCTTCTACGGCACCGCGAACTCCAACCAGACCCTGCTCGAGGCGATGGGCGTGCAGTTGCCGAGCGCGGCCTTCATCAATCCGGGCACGCCGCTGCGCGAGGCCTTCACCCGCGAGGCGGTCGAACGCGCACTGTCGATCACCGCGCTCGGCGACGACTACCGCCCGCTGGGCCGGCTGATCGACGAACGCGCGATCGTCAACGCGGTCTCGATGCTGATGGCGACCGGCGGCTCGACCAACCACACGATCCACTGGATCGCGGTCGCACGCGCGGCCGGCATCGTGCTGACCTGGGACGACATGGACCGGCTCTCGCAGGTCGTGCCGCTGCTGGCCCGCGTGTATCCCAACGGCGAGGCCGACGTGAACCGCTACCACGCGGCCGGCGGCAACGCCTACGTGTTCCGCGAACTGCTCGCCGCCGGACTGATGCACGGCGATCTCGCCACCGTCGTCGAAGGCGGCATGCAGCGCTACGGCGAAGAGCCCAAGCTCGACGGCAGCCGCGTGCGCTACGAGCCCGGCCCGTCGGTCAGCGGCGACGAGGGCGTGCTGCGCCCGGTCTCCGCACCGTTCGAGGCCCAGGGCGGCCTGCGCCTGCTGCGCGGCAACCTCGGCCGGTCGCTGATCAAGCTCTCGGCGGTGAAGCCGGAGTACCGCAGCATCGAAGCGCCCGCGGTCGTCGTCGACGCGCCCCAGGTCCTCAACCGGCTGCATGCCGCCGGCGCGCTGCCGCGCGATTTCGTCGCCGTCGTGCGCTACCAGGGCCCCAAGGCCAACGGCATGCCGGAACTGCATTCGCTGGCGCCGCTGCTGGGCATGCTGCAGAACCAGGGCCGACGCGTCGCCCTGGTCACCGACGGCCGCCTGTCGGGCGCGTCGGGCAAGATTCCCGCGGCGATCCACATGACCCCGGAAGCCGCGCGCGGCGGGCCGCTGGCGTATCTGCGCGAAGGCGACATCATCCGCCTCGATGGCGAGGCCGGCACGCTCGAAGCGCTGGTCGACGCGGCTGAATGGCAGGCCCGCACCGCCGCGCCGGATACCGCGCCCGCCCCCACCGACTATGGCCGCAACCTGTTCGGCTTCAACCGCGCGAACGTGTCTCCGGCCGACCAGGGCGCACTGTCGATCTCCTGCGGCCCGGCCACGACCGACGGCAGCGCGTGGCAATACGATGCCGAATACGACCTGGGCGCTGACGAAGCAGCGCTCGATGCGCCACACGATTCCAAGGACGCCTGACACGATGCCCAACGCCTCCACGATGTCCGAGCGCCAACTGCGCGCCGCCGAATTCCTGCGCAATGCCGGCGTGCTGCCGGTGATCACCGTGCACAGCCTCGACGAGGCGCGTGCGATCGCCGATGCGCTGCTCGAAGGCGGCTTGAACACGCTCGAACTCACGCTGCGCACGCCGGTCGCGATCGACGCGCTGGCGATGCTCAAGCGCGAGCGCCCGGACATCATCATCGGCGCCGGTACCGTGCTCAATGCCGACAACATCCGCGCCTCGATCGATGCCGGCGCGGATTTCCTGGTGACGCCCGGCACGCCGCCGGCGCTGGCCGACGCACTGGCCGAGGCCGAGATTCCCGTCGTGCCCGGCGCGGCGACGCCGACGGAATTCATGGCGCTGCGCGAGCGCGGCTTCCGCAACTGCAAGCTGTTCCCGGCCAGCGCGGTCGGCGGCCTGGCGATGCTCAAGGGCCTCGCCGGTCCGCTGCACGACATGCGTTTCTGCCCGACCGGCGGCATCTCCGAATCCAACGCCGCCGAGTTCCTGTCGCAGCCGAACGTGCTGTGCATCGGCGGTTCGTGGATGCTCGACAAGGGCTGGCTGGAAGTCGGCGACTACGGCCGCGTGCGCGAGACCGCGGCGCGTGCGGCGCAGATCGTGCGGGATGTGCGCGGCTGAGGAATCCGGAGTTCAGCAGCACGGCAGGCCTGACGGCTTCGCGCGATGCATCTGCACCACTCCGATCGTCGTCCGGCTCCGGATCGTCATCCCGGCGAAAGCCGGGATCCAGCGACGTCAGCGGCCGCCGAACACCATTGCGTGGCGCGCAGCTGACGCGGTAACCGCCTCGATCGTCTTACCGGAAACGCTCGAGGCACTGGATGACCAGCCATCCGACTGTCGAGACGCGCTTCCGGCCTGCGCCGGAACGACGGCTCGCGGACTAGCCGAAGCCCGGCACAGCCCGAACCAGCCGGGACGAAACCCCACACCGCAACGCAGCATGTAACCGCTTCCATCGAGTGTTAGCGTCCGATCTTCGAATGCGGACCCCATGCATGGCAATCAGATCCGGGTGTAACGAAGCGCACGTCCGCTCCGGTCGGAACGGCCGGCGCGCAGCGCCCATCCTGCTGGGCGCCCTGCTCGCCTGGGCCTCGACCGCACATGCCGCGACGCCACTGCCACCACGCAGCGACTGGACCGCCTCGGCCTCGTCGACCCAGGTCGAGGCGCTCGCCCCGCAGCACGCGATCGACGGCGACCGCAGTACGCGCTGGGGCGGCTCCTTCCTGCCGGGCCACTGGTTCCAGGTGGATCTGGGGCGGCCGGCCGACGTCGGCGGCGTCGCGATCCTCTGGGACAGCGGATTCCCGGTGCGCTGGACACTCGAGACATCGCTCGACGGTACGCAGTGGGACGTCGCTTACACCAGCACCGACTCGCGCGGCGACACCGACACCATCGTGTTTCCTGCGCGCAGTGCGCGCTACGTGCGGATCGCCAGCCCGTCGAAATCGTCCGACTGGGCCACGTCGATCTTCGAATTCGAACCGATCGCGGCCGATGCCGCGCCACGCCTCGACGGCCTCGCGGCTGGATACGACGGCGCAGCGCTGTTCGCCGCCGATGCGAAACCGGGCGTCATCGAGGGTGCGGGCCCCGCGCCCGGCACGCGACAGCTCGATCTCGCGCTGCCGCGCGCCGACGCGATCGCCGGCCTCGAAGTCTGGTGGAGCGGTCCGCGCGACGGCGCGAAGCTCGAAGCACGTGATGCCGACGGCTGCTGGACGGTGCTGGCCGAAGATCCCGGCCGCGACGGCACACGCTCGTGGCTCGCGGGCGAAGCACCGCTGTCACCCACCGCGTTGCGGCTGGTCGTCGGCGAGGTGGACGGCCGCCCGCCCGCGGTCGCGCGGCTGCGGCTGCTCGGCCCCAAGCAACTGCTGACGCCGACGCGGCGCTACGAGATCGCCGCTTCGCGCGCGCACGGCGCGCTGTTTCCGTCGTCGCTGCACCAGCAGCAGGTCTACTGGACGGCGCTCGGCATACCGGCCGGCCGGCAGAAATCGCTGCTCGACGAGTACGGCAACCTCGAACCCTTCAAGGGCGGACCGATGCTGCAGGCGGTCTGGCGCGGTCGCGACGGCAAGGCGCGTGTCGCCGACAACGATCCACAGCGTCGCCATGCCCTGCGCGAACGCTGGATGCCGATGCCCTCGGTCGAATGGCAGGGCCAGCGCGACCTGACGATCCGCAACGAAGCTTTCGCGCTGGAGCAGGCAGGTCAGCCGGTGACGCTGATGCGCTACCGCCTGCACAACACCGGACGCAGACCGGTGGAGGGCACGCTGTCGCTGCTGGTGCGCCCGCTGCAGGTCAACCCGCCGTGGCAACACGGCGGCTGGTCGCCGATCCGGCATCTCGCGATCGACGACATTGCCGGCCACACGCGCGTGCGCGTCGATGGCCGCACCCTGCTGGCGTCGCTGACACCGGTCGGCGCCGCCGGCGCGGCGCCGTTCGGGCCGCACGGCGAGCACGAGATCACCGCCGATGCGGCGCGTGGCATACCGCCGGCCGCACGCGAAGCGGCGGACCCCACCGGTCTCGCCGCCGGCATGCTGGCGTATCCGGTGCGCCTGGCGCCGGGCGCGACGCAGCACATCGTCATCGCGTTGCCGCTGGGCACGACCACGCTCGATCCCGCCAAGGGCGAACTGCCCGAACCGCCCGCGCTGGATCTCGTCGCGCTCGCCGGCGATGCCGCGACACCCACGGCCGCGTTCGATGCCAATGCCGAGCGCATCGCCGCCGGCTGGAACGATCGCTTCGACGCCTTCGACATCCGCCTGCCCGACCAGGATCTCGTCGACATGCTGCGCGCGCAGGGCGCGTACATGCTGATCAACCAGACCGGACCGGCGATGCAACCCGGCCCGCGCAACTACAACCGCTCGTTCCTGCGCGACGGCGCGGCGACCGCGGCGGTGCTGCTGCGCATGGGCCAGCCGCGGATCGCGCGCGATTACCTGCGCTGGTACACCGACCACGCGCTCAATCCCAACGGCATGATCTCGCCGATCCTCGACGAGGACGGCAGCATCAACCGCGGCTTCGGCTCGGACATCGAGTACGACAGCCAGGGCCAGTACATCCAGCTCGTCGCCGACGTGGCGCGGCTCGATGGCGGGCCGGACACCGTCCGCGAGTACCTGCCGGCGGTGACAGCGGCGATGCGTTTCCTGCAGGAACTGCGCGAGCGCACGCTGCTTCCCGGCTACATGGGGACACATCCGGCGCCCGAACGTTTCCGCGGCATCCTCGCGCCGTCGATCAGCCACGAAGGCTATTCGACGCCGACCCACAGCTACTGGGACGACTTCTACGGCATCAAGGGCTGGCACGACGGTGCCTGGCTGGCCGACGCGCTCGGCGATGCGCAGACCGCGACCTGGGCCCGCGAACAGGGGCGCCTGCTGTCGGATTCGGTCGCGGCCTCGCTGCGCGCGACCATCGCGTGGAAAGGGATCGACTTCATTCCGTCCTCGGCCGATCTCGGCGACAGCGATCCGACCAGCGTGTCGATCGCGCTCGACCCCACCGGCGCACGCCACGTGCTGCCCGAACGCGAACTGCGCACCACCTTCGATCGCTATCTCGCCGAGCAGTTCGGCGAGCGCAGCGGCGCCGACGCGCTGTGGGCCTACACACCCTACGAATTGCGCAACGTCCTGACCTTCGTGCATCTCGGCCGGCCCGCCGATGCGCAGACCGTGCTGCAGGGCCTGCTCGCCGACCGCCGCCCGCGCGCCTGGCAGATGTGGCCCGAGGTCGTGCATTCGCGTCCGCGATATCCCGGCTACATCGGCGACATGCCCCATACCTGGATCGGCGCCGAGTACGCACGCACCCTGATCGGCATGCTGCTGCACGAGGGCGACGACGGCCTGCGACTGCTGCCGGGTGCGCCGCCGGCCTGGCTCACCGGCGATGGCCTGTCGGTCAGTGCGCTGCCGACCGCATTCGGTCCGCTGACGATGACGGCGAAGCAGTCCGGCGACCGCCTCGATGTCACGCTCGGGGATGGCCTGCAGGACGACCTGCCGGTACAGGTGACCTGGCCGAGCCGGACGCGGCCAGCATCGGTCCGTGTCGATGGCCGCGCGGTCGAGGATTACGACGCGCGCGGCGTCCAGCTGGCGAGGCCGTTCGAGCGGCTCGAAGCGACATGGTGAGGCGGCACGTCCCACGTATGCGATCGCGACGTCCCGCTTGCGATTCGATCGCGAACTGTGTGCAGGCAGTGAACACCTCTCCCTCCGGGAGAGAGCCTGCCCCGGACCTGATCCGGGGTCGACGCGCAAAGCGCGTCGGGTGAGGGCCGTGGCTCTACCGATAAAGAACAGGGACAAGCCACGCCCGGCGCCGGATCCGGATCACGTCGGCGCCAAGCGTTCTGGATCGAAATGCCATGACGTCGTCCGCGATGGCACGACGTCGCTCAGGCACCGCGCATCCTAACCTCACCGCAACGCATCCGGCATCACGCCGTACTGGATACCCAGCTCCAGCACCGCATCCGAACGGTTGTCGGCATACAGCAGTTCGAGCACCCGCACGCGGTAGTCGTGATTGTCGTTGGCGGCGAGCAATCCCTCGGCCGCTTCGTAGATCTCCGACAGCGTGCCGCTGCGGATGCCGGCGTAGTCGCCCTCGGCGATCTCGGCCGGCGACTTGTCGCTGCCGTCCGGACGCGTCTCCGAGGTTTCCTGGCTGCGCGCGTATGCATGCGCGTCAGGGAAATTCTGCTCCAGGAAGCCGCGCGCCAGCAGGCCGACGTCGACGCCCGCCAGCGGCTTCTCGCCGAACTCCTGCATGAGCGCCAGCATCGCCTGCGGGTCCTCGGTGTGCATGCGCTGGAACAGTTCGACCGCCTGCTCGCCCTGCAGGCCATAACCATCGGCGACCGCCTTGAACACGTACGGTGCGAACGCCAGGCCCGGATCGGCGGCCAGCATCGATTGCCACTGCTGGCCGGAAATACCCAGATCCGCGGCGACGTTGTTCATCGCCTCGCCGCTGCCGAGCATCAGTTCGATCGTGTCGGCATCCATGCCGGTCGCCTCGAGATAACCGCGCAGTTCCTCGCGCGTCTGGTGCTTGTCGATCGCATCACCGACGGCGCCGCCGATCGCCGAGATCACCGCGCCGATGCCGCTGACGATCGAACCGGCGGCGGTGCCCGCGCCCGGAACCAGGGCGACCGCGCTGCCGAGCATGCCGAAGACGTCGCCCATCGCGGCGATCGCGTAGCCGACGTTGCCGTCCTCGCCCGCCTTCTGGATGTTGATCGCCACCGACGTGGCGCTCGCGAGGACGCCGAGGCCCGGCGCGAGCCGCGACGCGAACGTGGCGAAGCGCGCGGCGTCGTCACCGTACTGCGCCAGGCGTCCGGCGTCGGCGAAGTGCTTGGCCGCGCCCGCCAGCAGGTTGAGGCCGCTCTCGCCCGCCGACGCGAAGCCCTGCACCGCATCGAGGTATTCGCCTTCCTGCGCGCTCTGGCTGGCCTTGATCGCGCCCATGACGACGCCGACGCCGGCCATCGCATGCGCGAACGGCGAAGCCTCGCCGAACTCGTCGCCGAGCTTCTTCAACGGATCGAAGTCGCCGGCGGCGATGGCGTCCATCATCGCCATGCCGTCCTGGAAGCTGCCGATGCCGCCCTTGACGCCGTCGAACAGGCCCTTGGCGTTCTGCAGCGGCGCGAACGCTGCCTTGAGGTCGTCGACCGCCGCCTGCAGATCGCCATCGTGGCGGGTGACGATCTCGACCGTCGCCGCGCTGGCGATGCGTTCGAACAGTTCGCCCTGCAGCGCTTCGGTGTGCGCCGAGAACGCGCCGGCGAGCGCCGAATCCGGAACGCCCTGGATCTCGCCCAGCAGTTCGAGCGCGAGTTCGCCGTGGCCCGAATCGGCCAGCTGGCCCAGCGTGTCGACGACCTGCGACGCGACCGCCGGATCGCGGACCGCCGCGGCGAGCAGCGTCTCGCGATTGGCCTCGACGTGGCTGGCCAGCGCCTGGCCGGCATCGGCTTCTGCGGCGTAGACCTCGGCGTGCCCCTCGGCGCTACGGAATGCCTCGATGAAATCGGCCTGCTGTTCGGGCGTCAGCGGCCCGGCACGCAGCAGGTGCGTCGCGAGTTCCTCGTCGAGCTTGTCGGCCTCGCCCTTGGCATCGTCGTAGGTGCCCTGCAGGTCTTCCAGTGCGCCCGCGGCCTCGCGGGTTTCCCGGGTGCGGCCGACGTTGTCGATGCCCAGTGCCCCGGCGACTTCGCTCCAGCCCGCGCTGTCGGCCGCCGAGTGACGGATCTGGCCTTCGCTGATCACGCCGCGCTCGAGCGCGACACCGAGCGCGGTGGTCAGCCCGTCGCGCGCGGTATCCGCGTCGGCGCCGGCGAGCGTGTAGGCGCCATCCGCGTCGCGGCTGAAGAGGCCCCAGTTCGGCGCGGTCGCCGCATCCAGCACGCCGGCCTCGTGGCCCAGACGCACCAGTTCGCCGAGATAGGCGGGCTCGGTCGCGTGCTGCGACGCCAGCGTGCCGAGCTGGTAGGGCGCGCTGAGCGCACCGCTGCCGATCTGCTGCGCGGCGAAATCGTCCTGCGCACGCTGGACCTGTTGCGCTTCGATACGCGCGATGTCCATCGGCGGCATGCCCGCCGGCAGCTGCGGCAAGGTCGGGCCGGCCGCCGTGCCGGTCAGCGCCTGATAGGCCTCGCGCGTCTCCACGCCGCTGCGCAGCTCGACGGTGCTGGCGACCGCATCGGCACCGAAGGCCTCGTGCAGACGCGCCATGTTGTCGGCATCGAGCTTCGTCGCCAGATCGTTCAACGACGCCTGCCGGTCGCTGGCCGGCAGCGCCTGCACTTCGGCGCTGAACGCGTCCGCCTGGCCGGCATCCATGCCTGCGACCGAGGCGTTCGCTTCTTCCGGCGTCGCCGTGCGCAGCGTTTCGACACGCGGGGGCGGCGGGGGTGGCGGAGGCGGCGGGATGTAATCGCTCAGTCGGGTCGGCTGGATGGACATGCGGGCGCGGCTCCGGCTCGGAATTCGGACCCGACGACCCTAGCAGCGGCCCCGGCCCGCGACAGGTGGGGCGAACCCTAGTCGCGCGCGCGATTCCGCATTCAGCGCGGCCTCCGGTTCAGTCCAGACGACGCGCCGGCAGCGTCAACGCGCTGCGTTCGCCTGCGTCGGTCGCCGACTGTCCGAGCACGACCGCGTAGTCACCCGCGGCGATCCGCCAGCTACGGTCGTCCGGGTGGTAGTCGGCGAACAAGCGCGACGCCAGCGCGACTTCGACCTCGCGCGCTTCACCGGGTTGCAGTTCGACGCGCGTCCAGCCCGCCAGGCGCAGCGGCGTGGTGTGACCGGCCGGAAGATGCACGTAGAGCTGCGGCACCGCGGCGCCGGCGCGATCGCCGGTGTTGCGCACGGTGAAGCGCGCGACGATGCGATCGCCATCCGGGTGCACCTGCAGGCCGGACATGGTGTACGTCGTGTACGACAGGCCGTGGCCGAACGCATAGCGTGGCGTCAGCCCCTTGGCCGCGAACCAGCGGTAGCCGACGTTGGCGCCTTCGATGTCGTAGTCGATCGTGTCCTCGGGCTGCTTCGCGGGCTCGAAGCCGAGCCCCGGAATTTCCGGACGCGGCAGCTGCGAGGCGTCGACCGGCCACGTCACCGGCAGGTGACCCGACGGATTCGCCGCGCCAGTCAGCAGGCGTGCGATCGCCTCGCCGCCCCGGATGCCCGGATACCAGGCCTGCAGGACCGCCGGTACCGCATCGAGCCACGGCAGTTCGACCGGACCATTGGTCTGCAGTACGACGACGCTGCGCGGATTGGCCGCGGCGACCGCGGCGATCAACGCGTCCTGGCCATCGGGCAGGCGCATGTCCGGCAGGTCCACCGATTCGGCGGCCCACTGCGTCGCGAACACGATCGCGACATCGGCGTCGCCGGCGAGGCGCGCAGCGGCTGCGCGATCGCGGCCGTCGGCATAGTCGATGCGCGCATCCGGCAATGCCTCGCGCAATGCCAGCAGCGGCGACGACGGCTGGAACATCACCGGCCCCGGCCACGTCGTCGGCTGCAGGCCGGTGACGGCGCTGGTGCCGCGCGAAGTCCAGCCGACCATCGACGAACCGCCGCCGGCGATCACGCCCCTGTCGGCATGCCCGCCGATCACCGCGATCCGGCGCACGCCGGGCGCGAGCGGCAGCACGCCGTCCTCGTTGCGCAACAGCACCGCGCCCGCTTCGGCGGTGCGCTGGGCGACCTCGAAGCCGGCGGCGTCGAGCGCGGCATCGGCGGGCTGGCGCTGCGGCGGATGCTCGAACGCACCGACCGCGATGAAGCTGCGCAGGATGCGCTGGACCATGTCGTCGAGCCGGGCCTGCGGCACGACACCGGCGGCGACCGCCATGCGCAGCGGCACGTCGAAGTACACGGCCTTGTCGAACACCTCGCCCGCCGATTGCTGGTCGAGACCGGCGTTGGCCGCCTTCGACGCGCTGTGCACGCCGCCCCAGTCCGACATCACGTAGCCGGGGTATTGCCAGTCGCGCTTGAGCACGTTGTTGAGCAACTCGTCGTGTTCGCAGCCGTAGGTGCCGTTGATGCGGTTGTAGCTGCACATCACCGCGCCGGGACGGCCGATGTCGATGGCGACGCGAAACGCGAGCAGGTCGGATTCGTGCATCGCGCGGTCGCCGATCTGCGCGCTGTGGAAGTTGCGCGCGGTCTCCATGTCGTTGAGCGCGTAGTGCTTCATCGTCGACAGCACGTGCTGCGACTGCACGCCGCGGATCGACTCGCCGACCAGGATGCCGGCGAGCAGCGGATCCTCGCCGGCGTATTCGAAGTTGCGGCCGTTGCGCGGATCGCGCTGCAGGTTGACGCTGCCGGCCAGCAGCACGTTGAAGCCCTGCCGCCAGGCCTCGCGGCCCATGGTCCGGCCGCCCGCGAACGCGATGTCGCGACTCCATGTGGATGCGGTCATCGGACCGGACGGCATCGCGGTCGCATGGTGGCCCTCGCGCGCGCCGCCGGGATTGGTCACGCCGAGGCCGGCATCGACCAGTCCCTGCGCGGGAATACCCAGGCGCGGGATTGGCGCGACGTAACCGGCGGCGACGAGTGCTTCGGGTGGCTTCGCCTCGCCGATCGCGAAGCGGCTGCGGATCAGCGCGAACTTCTCGTCCTGGTTCATCGCCGCAACGAGCAGCGCCGCGCGTTCGTCGGGCGTCCTGCCGGTATCCATCCACGGCTGCGTGGGGGCGGACTCCTGCGCGAACGCGGGCGCGGCCACCAGCAATGCGCATATCAGCATGTGCCTCATGGAACTTCTCCGTTCGAATGTCCCTGCAGGCATGTTCCTGTGGGAGCGCGCTGGCGCGCGATTGGCTTTCATCGGAATGCCCATTCGCGCGCCAGCGCGCTCCTACAGGGTTCTCGTGCGTCAGCCGGCGCCGGCGATCCGCACCTTCGCGCCGGCGCGGGTGATCCGCAATTCGTTGCCGTCCCACTGCGCAGCCTGGCCGTCGATCGTCGTCGCGCCCGGCACGCTCGCGTACGGCCACTGCAACACCAGTCCACCGTCCGGCAGGCCGCTGCCGGCGGCGACATCGAGCAGCAGCGCATCACCGTCGCGGCGCAGCGAGTAACCGACCATGCCCTGCGGCGTGCGCATGCCGCGCAGCGCGACGCCTTCGTCGAGCCACGCGGCCGGCACGCCGGCAGCCAGCACCAGGCTGTCGTCGACCTCGCGCACATAGGCGAACATGTCCAGCGCGGAGCGCACGAAGTCCGAGCCGACCCAGGCATGCGGCAGGTCGCCGAGGAAGAACGGCGTGCGCGGGGTCGGCGTCACCACCTCGCCCCACTGGTTCCACGGCTGCGGCGCGCGATGGCCGAAGAACCACTCGCGCACCTCGTTCGCGCGCTCGCGCCAGCCCAGGCGCACGAACGCGGCGACGTTGCGCCACTCGTAGGGCGTGTAGTCCTTCCACTGCTCGCGGCCGTCGCGGCGGTCGGTGAACTTCGTCCAGTAACGCTCGAAGGTGTTGGTCAGCAGCGGCTCGGGCAGACGGCCCTGCTCGCCGCCCGGTGCGAGCGCGATCGTCGTCGAGGTCGCATCGAAATCGCCGAGTTCGGCGGCACCCGGCAGGAAGTCGATGCCGTGCTGCTCGGCGGCATTGCGCAGCGACGCGTCGAGATCGACGCGGAATTCGTCGCGCGCCACGGCCATGCGCTTTGCGTCGTCCGCTTTGCCCAGCGCCTGCGCGATCTCCACTGCATCCTTGTAGCCGCGCAGCGCCCAGAAGTTGTCCCAGTACGAATGCATCGGCTTGGCCGAATAGCCTTCGTGGCTGATCGAGGCCGGCATCATCCCGTAGAAGGCCGCGTTGCGCTTGCGGTTCTCCTCGGTGCGCTCGCTGGCGCGCAGTTCTTCCATGTAGGTGTATGCGCCCAGCACGTGCGGCCACATCGCCTGCAGGAAGGCGTCGTCGCCGGTGTAGCGCCAGTACTCGGCGATGTTGAAGATCAGTTCGCCATGGCTGTCGTTCTCCGGCACCGGATCGCTGCCGCGGTCGTCGACGCAGCACGGCACCATGCCGTTGTCGAACTGGTAGGGCGCGTACCACTCCACGTATGCCTTGACGACCTCCGGCCGGCCCATGCGCAGCAGGCCTTCCGAAATCATCGCGCCGTCGCGGATCCAACTGCGCGCGTACGAACGCGTACCCGGCTGCAGGCGCGGCCCGATGCGCGAGATCAGCATGTGCGCCAGCGACGTGCGCAGCGTGTCGGCCAGATCCTTGCCCGCGGCCGGCACGTCGAAGCCGACCTCGTCGAGCTTGCCGCGCCACTCGCGCGCCATCGCGTCCTGCCAGGCCTGCGCGTTCCAGTTCGCCGGTGCGCTCGTCATCCCGCCGGTCATCGGAATCAGCAGGTCGAACTCGCGCGACTCGCCCGGCGCGAGGCGCACCGTGTAGATCAACGCGCCCGACGCCAGCGCCTGCGGGTCCTCGACTTCGGTCGTCGTTGGCCAGCTGCCGGTCGCCAGATGTTCGACGTCCATGCCGGCATCGAACGTGGTCGCGAATGCGGCCTGCGCCGGCTGGCGCGCGAACACGCGCGGCTTGCCGTCGACGCGCACGCCGTCGGTGGTCACGCCGAGCTGGCGCAGCGGGCTGACGCCGCCGGTGATGTTGAGGAACTGGGTCGGCGGATTGACCTGCATCGGGCGCACCGCGAGCGCCAGCTGGTAGTCGCGCGCCTCGCCGCCCGGATTGCTGAGCCGGTAACGCGCGACCAGCTGCGAATCCTCCGGCGTGCCGCGGGCGAACCCGGTCACACGCAGGGCGAGCGCGTCATGGGTCCAGTCGACGCTCGGAATCGGCAGGTAGTCGTCCTGCAGGGTCTGCGCGATCTGCGCATCGGCCCAGGTCACCAGCGTGTCGCCGACGCGCACGAAGGGTTCGATCGAGAAGCCACCGGCGGCGACCTCGATCGCGCCGTCCTCGCCGATCAGACCCTGCTGCAGGCCGCCGTCGAGACCGAGGATCGTCCAGTACGCCTGTTCGCCGCTGAAACCACGCGGGAACTGGCCCTTGGGCCGGTCGGCCGCGACCGCTTCGAGCACGTCGTTGGGATGTTCGGACATCGCCAGCGGCTGCACCGCGATCTCGGCCAGCGCGAAGCCGTCGCCCGGGCCCGCGCGCAGGTCGAGACCGATGTAGCGCGCCTCGGCTTCGGGCAGCGCCAACCAGTCGACGCCGCCGTTGCCCTGGGTGACTTCGCGCACCTGCGTCCACTGCTCGCCATCGCTCGACAGCGACACCGTGTAACCCGAGGCATGACGCCCGGGCAACCACTGCAGGCGCAGGCCCCCGAATTCGCGCAGCGAGCCGAGGTCGAGCACCACGTTCTGCGGCGCCGCGCCGGTGCTCCATGCGCTCTCGGCATTGCCGTCGACCACGTTGCCGACGCCATCGGGCGTCGTCGTCGACGCCGCGCTCGCGGTCAACGGCGAGGTGTCGTCGGGCGGCAGCGTTTCGAACGTGAGCTGGTCGAAGCAGACCGTGCCCTTGCCGCCGGCGTTGTTGTAGATCGTGAACTCGAGCTTCTCGCTCGCGCGCAGCGTCCTGTCCGGTTCCGGACCCCAGGCCTTGTCGATGTGGCGCTTGCGGTAACGCACGTCGGTCCACTCGGTCGGGAAGTCGTACTTCGGCCGGTTGACCCACCACACGTTGTCGCCACTGGCGTCGATGACCTTGAACTGCAGATCGTTGGCCGGCGACTCGCCGCGCATGCGGAATGCGAAGCGGTAGTTCTCCGGGTATTCCATCTTCAGCTCGCGCTGGATGCCGACATGGCCGGAGACGCCGTTGTAGTCGTAGTCCAGGCACAGCGCCCTGCCGCCGTCGACATCGACCTGGCGCAGCGCGCCGGTGACCTGGTTCGAGGTCACGACGGTCCACGTCGACGGATCGTCGAAGTCGTCGAGGATGCGGATGCCCTCGCCCGCTGCCGGCGCGGCGGTATCGCCGGTCGGGGTCGGGGAGACGTTGCAGGCGGCCAGCGTGGCCGCGAGCGCTGCGCTGCCGGCGACGCGCGCGATGCGGGAACGGTCGAACGACGCGATGGCGTCGTCAGCCAGCGTCATGTCGGTGTCGGCAGGCGCGCGCGCGGCGCGGGTGTCGAGGATCTTCATGCGGTGCGGTGGCTCCGTGGTTCGATTCGGTTTTCTTGCAGGAGCGCGCTCGCGTGCGATGGGGTTTTCCTGGCAATGCCCATCGCGCGCGAGCGCTCCTACAGGAGGCATTTCCGTCGCCATCCGTGGCCGGGTGTTCAAAGGTCGGCTCAGCCCTTCACGCTTCCCAGCAACAGGCCCTGGATGTAGTACCGCTGCAGCGCGAGGAACAGCAGCAGCACCGGGATCACGGTGACGACGGCGCCGGCCATCATCATCTCGACGTCCTGGATGTGCTCGCGCGACAACGCGGCGAGCGCGACCGGCAGCGTGTAGTTGGTCTGGTCGGTCAGCACGATCAGCGGCCACATGAAGTCGTTCCACGCGGCCATGAAGGTGAAGATCGTCAATGTGACCAGCACCGGCTTGAGCATCGGCAGCACGATCTGGAAGAAGATCCGCAGTTCGCCGGCGCCGTCGATGCGCGCCGCCTCGAGCAGCTCGTCCGGAATCGAGCGCGCGTACTGGCGCACGAGGAAGATGCCGAACACCGTCGCCAGGCCCGGGATGATCACCGCGCCGAAGCTGTTGACCAGGCCCATGCCCTTCATCATCAGGAACAGCGGCAGCATCGCGACCTGCGCCGGGATCACCAGCGCCGCGAGCAGGATCTGGAACAGCCGCTCACGGCCACGGAAACGCAGCTTCGCGAAGGCGTAGCCCGCCATCGTGTTGATCAGCAGCGCGCCGAAGGTGATCGCCGCCGAGATCATCAGGCTGTTGGCGAAATAGCGACCCATGCCGGCGCGCGCGAACAGCTCGTGGTAGTTGTCGAAGGTGAGCGCCGACGGCAGCAGCGGCGGCGGAAAGCCGCTCGCCTCGCCGGTCGGCATGAACGACACCGACAGCATCCACGCCAGCGGCGCGAGCGCGACGACCGCCAGCGCGACCAGCGCGCCGTTGACCGCCCAGGCCGACCAGCGCGTCGCGCCGACTTCCTTGTACGCCGCGATCCGGCTCATACCAGCTCCCGCTTGCGCCCGAAACGCAGCAGCAAGGTCGTCACGCCGAGGATGATCAGAAACAGCATGAACGCGACCGCCGACGCGCGGCCGAGGTTCCACCACATGAAGCCTTCCTCGTACATGAAGTACAGCACGCTGACCGTGCTCTGCAGCGGATCGCCGCGGGTCATCACATAGGGCTCGGCGAACAGCTGGAAGTAGCCCGACACCGTGATCACCGCGACCACCAGCAGCACCGGCCCGAGCATCGGCAGCGTGACGTGCAAGAACTGCTGCCAGCGCGACGCGCCGTCGATGCGCGCGGCCTCGTAGAGGTCTTCGGGAATCGCGGCCAGGCCGGCGATGAAGATCACCATGTTGTAGCCGAAGTTCTTCCACACCGCGAACAGGATGATCGTCGGCATCGCCCACGCCGGATCGCCGAGCCAGTCGACCGGTGCGATGCCGATGTGGCCGAGCGCCCAGTTCACCAGGCCGTAGCTGGTGTGGAACAGATAACGCCAGATCACCGCGACCGCGACCAGCGTGGTCACGACCGGCGCGAACAGCGCGGTGCGGAACAGCCCCTTGAAGCGCGCGACCTTGGCATTGAGCAGCAGCGCCGCGCCGAGCGACACCGCGATCGACAGCGGTACGCCGATGACGACGAAATACGCGGTATTGCCCAGCGATTTCCAGAACAGCGGTGTCTGCAGCAGGTCGACGTAGTTGCCGAGCGCGACGAAGCGCAGGTTCGACATGTCGGCCAGCGCATAGAGGTCGAAGTCGGTCAGGCTCAGCAGCAGCGCCGAGGCGACCGGGATGCCGAAGAAGATACCGAGCACGATCAGCGCCGGCCCGGCAAAGATCCAGCCGGCGGTACTAGCGCGCATGGGCAACTCCGGAACCTGCCTGCTCCGGTAGGAGCGGCGCTTGTGCTTGCATCCCCTTTTCGGGGACGCGCGATGGGACATTGCCGGCAGCGCCATTCGCGCGCGAGCGCGCTCCTACAGAGGTTGCTTCTTCCACCTCGCGCTCACGCACCCAGCGCCGCTTCTCCAGCAGCGTGTCCACGCGCGCATCGAGCGCGCGCAGCGCCTGGTCCTGGGCCATGCCGCCGCGCACCACGCGTTCGCTCATCAGGCGCATTTCCTGCACGATCCGCTCCCACTCCAGCACCTTCGGCGTCGGCTCGACGCGTTCGAGCTGGTCGCGGAACGCCTGGGCATACGGGTCCTCGCGCAGCTGCGGAAACTCCCAGGTACTGCGACGCGGCGGCAGGTTGCCGATCATCGCGTGGAAGCGCTGCTGGATCTCCGGACGCGACAGGAATTCCATCAGCTGCCAGCTCGCGTCCTTGTTCGGCGAATCGCGGAACATCACCAGCGACGTGCCACCGGCGATGCCCGCCCCCGGACCGTCAGGACCGGGCAGCGGCGCGGTGCCCCACTGGTCCTGCAGGTCCGCCGGCATGCGGTTGCGGAACTCGCGGATGTTCCAGGGGCCGGACACGTAGAACGAGAAGAAGCCGCGGCCGAACTCGTCCCAGACGTTGGAGATCTGGGTTTCCGACATCCGCGGCGCCCAGCCCTGCTCGAACATGTTGGCGTAGAACCCCAGCGCACGACTGAAGCCGGGACTGGTGAAGTTGCCGCGGCTGTCGTCGTCGCGCAGCAGTGGATCATTCTGCTGCAGTCCGAACGACAGCAGCTGTTCGAACTCGTTGAGCGGCAGCATCACCGCGTAGCGGTCCGGACCGACATGCGCCTTGACCGCCGCCATCGCGGTTTCCCATTCCTGCCACGTGCGCGGCAGCGACGCCACACCCGCCGCGGCGAGGATGTCCCGGCGATAGAAGACCAGGCGGGTATCCACGTACCAGGGCACGCCGAGCAGCGTGGCGTCGACGACATTGGTGTGCCAGATGCCGGGGAAATAATCGGCTTCGTCGATGACTGCGGACGCATCGACGCGCGCCTGCAGCGGTTCGAGCGCACCGAGCACCGCGAACTCCGGCACCCAGGTGTTGCCCAGCTGGCAGATGTCGGGCAAGGCGTCCGCCGCGAACGCGGTCAACAGCTTCTCGTGCGCCGAGGTCCACGGAATCTGCTGGATCTCCACGCGGATGTCCGGATGCTCGCGCTCGAACTCACGCACCAGTTCCGACACGACCTCGGCTTCGCGGCCCATCGCCCAGAAGCGGACGACGGTCTGCTCGTCGCGCTGCGCGCAGGCGGCGAGCAGCACCAGCGCCAGCAGCAGGCAGACGAGGTGCGCCGCCGCGGGAACGCGGCGGGCACCTGGATCGTGTCGGCGCGGGTGCAAGCGCCCTACTCCACCGGTACCGGATCGGAGGCGCGCGCGGGCGCACGTCCGCGCTCGTCACGCTCGGGCTGCTGGCTGGCGGCACGCGATTCGGCGATGCCGATCGAGCGCGCCATCGCGGCCTCCGCATCCGGCGGACCGGAATCCTGGGGTTCGTCCTCGCCGGCGAGCCAGCCGCCGGTGAAGCCCGCACGCTCCAGGCCTGCGCGGATGTACGGGTTCTTCTTCATCACGTTCCAGACGAAGTCGTTCCGGTAATTGGCGATCATCGCCAGGATCGGGCCCTGGTCGATCGCGATGTAGTCGCTCGCCACCCAGCCCTTGCCCGGCACGATACGGCCCGTCTTCAGCGGCACGTCCTCGTAGGTGAAGCTCGGGTTGAACGAGTCGAGGAAGCCGTAGCTCGAATACAGGTAGTCGCCGTAACGGCGGTGCATCTCTTCCGTCGCCGGGATCACGATCTCGGGCGCGAACGCGATCGAGGCCACGGCCGCGGTCGGGGCGATGGTGCCGTCGTCGAACGCGACGTCCAGACCCGCGCCGCGCGCGCTGTAATGGCGGAACTCGCGCTGCTCGCCGTTGAAGTCCTGATCGGTGCGCTGCGGGCCGTCACTGGCGGTCAGGCCCCAGACGTTCTCGCCGTAGTCCCGCCAGCCCATCGGATTGTCGATCGCGTACTGGCGCTGCGCATACGTCGCGCGGCGGCTGTTCTCGAAATAGTCGATGCCGCGGCGGCGCATGTAGTCGTCGCGGATGCCGCGGAAGTCGACCCACACGTGCGTGTACTGGTGGCCGAAGTGCGGCGCGAAACTCAGGTATTCCTGGCCGCGGAACACGCCCCACAACTTGTCGTAGGTGCGCGTCCAGACTTCCCAGGCCTCCGGGCCGACCGGATGCGTCGGCGAACCCAGCGCGAGGATGTAGACCAGCATCGCCTCGTCGTAGCCGGTCCAGTCGTGCTGGATGAAGCCGCTTTCGGGATACCAGCCCATCGAGATCAGCGGTGCACGCTGCTGCAGGAACGGCCAGCGCACGTTGCGGTAGAGCTGGTCGGCGAGCTTGCGGATCTCCGCCTCGCGCGGATCGTCGCGGTCGTAGTACGACTGCGCGAACAGCACGCCCATCATCATCAGGCCGGTGTCGACGCTCGACAGCTCCACCCACGGCTCGTAGCGGTGGCCGTTGTCCATGTCGATGAAGTGGTAGAAGAAGCCCTGATGGCCGCCGGTGCCGGTCGCCTGCGGCCCCATCCTCACGTCGCGGAAGAACTTCAGCGTGGTCAGCGTGCGGTCCACGGCCTGCGTGCGGCTGACCCAGCCGCGCTCGATGCCGATCGGATAGGCGGTCAATGCATAGCCCACCGCCGCGACGCTCGAGAACGGACGCGACGGGAAGCGGTCGGGCGTCAGGCCGTTGACCTCGTTGGTCGTGTCCCAGAAGTACTGGAACGTGCGGCGTTCGATGTCGGCGAACAGCGGCGGCAGTTCCGGCGGTCCCTGTGGCTCCGCCTCCTCGGGCGCGACTTCTTCCGGCACCTGCGCGATCGGACCGGGCTTGGGCGGCGGCACCGCGGGTTCCACCGGCTCCTGCCTGCCACAGCCAGCCACGAACAACGCGGCGCAGGCCACGAACATCAGAAGGAAGAACACGCGCAGACGTGAGTGCATCGTATGGAATCCTCGCAGTGAAATCGTTTTCAGCGCCAAGTATAAAACTGCCGGTCACCCGAAGATGACCGGCAGCGGTGGGTGTTACCAGTCGATGCCGAACGACAGCTTGAAATAGCGCGTCGGTCCACGGATCGCGAGGCCGGTCTGCTCGCCGGTGATCGCGTAGTCCTGCCAGTTTTCCCAGTTGAACACGTTAAACACATCGCCCCTGATGCGGAAGCGGATATCGGTTCCGGTATCCCATTCCTTCTGCAACGCCAGATCGAGCTGTTTGTACTCGACCGAATTGTCGCCGTAGTAGCTTCCGACGAAGCCGTTGAGGGGATCGGTGAAATTGGTGTACTGCCGCGCAACCGGGCTCTCGAGCGTCAATTTGCCCGACAGCGTCAGGCCGCCCCAGAGGTCGCCGACACCGGTCGCGACGATACGATGGCGGGGAATGCCCACCGAATCGATGAACGGCGCGCCGTTGAGGTTCGGAAGATCGAACAGGTAGTGCTCGTCGTTGAGCGCCGCGTTACCGCGATTCTCTTCCGCGTCGCTGTAGGTATAGGCGAACGTCATGCCCCAACCGGAAGCCGTGTTGTAGGGCTTGTCGATCGAGAGCAGCACCGAGTTGAGACGGGTCTCGATCGCGTTGTCGGCGATGATCAACGTTCCGTACCCTGGAATCGGGAAGCCCCACGGGGAGTTGCCGAAGGTCGCGCCTGGCGGAAAGAAGCTCCCGTCCTCGCGACGGTTACCGAGCGTGAACAGGATGCCGTCGTAGCTGCGTACGTGCGAGAGCGTCACCGACGTCGTCCAGTCCTGCTCTCCGAGCGTCACGATGTTGCGCATGCCGAGACTGAACTGGTCGGAATAAGGCACCTTCAGATCGTTGTTCATCAGGTTGACCTCGGCACCGAGATTCGGCGATGCCGCCACCAGGGCATAGAGGTTGTTGATGTCCAGGTAGGCCGGATCCCAGTCGATGCAGCTGCCGTTGCCTGGCTCACAGATCGTGCCTGGCGTGTCGTTGAAGTTGAAGGTGTATGTCGGAAACGTGCTCTTGGACTGTTCGAGGGCGATGTAATCGAAGAGATTGCGGTCGTAGGCGCGCCCCGCTCCGCCGAAAATCACATGGCGTTCGTCGGCATTGAGGTCGTACGAGAAGCCGAGCCTGGGTTGCCATGCGCCCTTGAACGAGCTGCGATTGTTTCCATTGCTGATGTAGTCCTCGATGTTGTAGTCGGCGTTGTCGAGGTTGCTCCAGTTGCGCAGCGCTTCCACGAGATCGGGACGCGTCACATAGTTCTCGTACGCCGGCGTCTCCTCGTAATCCCAGCGCAGCCCGAGGTTCAGCGTCAACCGCTCGTTGACTTCCCAGTCGTCCTGGATGTAGATGCCGAACTGCCTGTTGTTGGAGCTGACGTTGCGATCGCCGACGCCTGGCAACGGGGCGCCGAAGTTGACCCGGTTGGGAATGAACGATGCGAGGGAACTGTTGCCCGCTGCCAGATTGGCCAGATAGTCCACTTCGAACTGTGCGTTGTAGGGTTGTTGCTCGAAGGAATCGATCTGCACGTCCTTGTACTTCACACCCATCTTGATGGTGTGCCCTTCGACGCCGAAGAAGGTCAGGTCGTTCTGGAAGGACCACCCCTTCTGTCCCTTGTTCTGGAAGTCGGGTCCGCCACCGAGATTGAGCAGCGTACCGCGCCCGGCGGCCTCGGGTAGATGGATCCGGTAGCCGGGGCCGATGGTGATCGGACGCGGATTCCAGTAGGCGTCCTCGTACGTGAGATGCGCATCATTGAGCCAGTTCTCACTGTTGAACTGGTATCGCAGGTCGACGCGCGTCTCCTCGTTTTCTTTGGCGCTGCCGAACGAAGGTGTGTTGGGGCCATCACCGATACCGGTCAGCTCGGTCTCTTCGCGTCGCTTGGCGCTGAGCTCGACGAGATGCGCATCGCCCGCCTGCCAGGTGAGCTTTCCGAAAAAAAGATCACTGTCGAACGGCCGGTTCGCGGTACCCAGGTAGCTTGCGAGCTCCGGGGTCAGCGCGATCGGCGGATCGGTGATCGTACCGAGTCGAACCTCGCGGGGATCGACGATCTCCTTCGCCTCGTACGTCACGAAGAAATGCAGCCTGTCGCGAAGGATGGGGCCGCCGAGCGCCACGCCGTACTGCTCGGCACTGGACGGAATCTTCTCCCCGCGATCCCGCTCGGAGGGCGTGGACGCCCGCCAGTTGTCGCTGGTGTGGTCCCAGAAAAAGCTTCCGTCGAACTCGTTGGTGCCGGATCTCGTGACTGCGGTCACCGCAGCGCTGCTGATCTGGTCGTACTCCGCCTTGTAGTTGGACGTGATGACTTTGTATTCACCAATCGCAAGCTGCGGAAACGGGTTGCCGCGCGTGGAATCCTGACTGCTGACGCCGCCCTTGGTCACGTAGTTCTTCTGGCCGACGCCGTCGATGAAGACGTTCACGCCGTTGGCGGACTGCGCACCACTACGAAGCTGCGTGGAGCCGTCGGCCCGCTCCACGAAGGTCATGCCCGGCACCGTGTCGGCGAACGCCAGGAAGTTGCGCGAGCCCTGCGGCAGCGATTCGATCTGCTTCTGTGAGACGTAGGTCGCCACTTCCGAGGTCCGGGTCTCGACCAGGGCCGGCGCAGTCACCCGGACGGTTTCCAGATCCGTCGCCTCGCCCACCGCTGCAGCTTCGGCAACGCCGCCGACGCCGAGATTCAATGTTGCGGTCTGACCGACGGCAACCGTTACGGTCTGCGAACTGCTCTGCCCGCCTGCCGTCACGTCGAGCCGGTAGGTACCCGGCGGCAGGCCGACCAGGTTGTAGCTGCCGTTGCCGCCGACCTGCACGCTGCGGGTCAGGCCCGTCGCGCTATTGGTCGCCGTGACGCGCGCATCGGTCGCCGGCACCGAATCGACCATGACCTGGCCGCGGATCGTCGCGGCGGTGGACTGGGCCAGCGCAGCTGGCGCGGCGAGGACCATGCAACCCGCCAGCGCGCAGCTGAGCAGGGACCTGGCCAGCGGCCGGGAACGAACAGGGAAGTGGCTCATGAGATTTCTCGTCAAGGGAGTCAAACCCGAACGCACGAAAGTGCGCCCTGGTTCGACGGGGATCGGGGAAAAATGGAAGAAGGGGCCGGCAACGTCGCGTCGCGGGGCTGCGCAGGAACCGCGCAGAACCCATCCATGACCCGCATCCCTGCGTGGCGGTGATCGATGCTCTGATGCATGGTGCCCCTCCCAAGGCCATACAACATGTAAAGCATCTGCGGTCAGACGTCGTCGACCACTCGGTCGACGACGGCAGAAGCCGCAAAGGATTCGGTAACACGGGATCGCGTGGCGGCAGGACGTGTCCCGCACGAATCGCGCACCACCAGTTCGGTTCGTAACAGTGCCGAAGACGGCGCCGTCGACGTATGTCCGGTATCGAGGTCGAGCAGGGTGTTGATAGCGCGCGCGCCCAGTTCAGCGATGTCGAAGCGCATCGTCGTTAGCGCGGGGTGAACATAGCGTGCAAGCGGAATATCGTCGAACCCGACGACTGCGATGTCCCGTGGCGTGTGGACGCCGCCGTGGCTGAGTGCATAGAGACAACCGATCGCCATCATGTCGTTGGCGGCGAAGATCGCATCGGGACGCGTCTCGGCAGCCAGCAAGGCTTGGCCGGCGAGATGGCCGGAATCTTCGTCGAAGCCGCCCGGCAGTACCCAAGCGGCGACATCGTTGCCGTGTTCGGCGAGGCCGTCGTGATAACCGCGCAGGCGTTCGCGGGCGTCGTCGTTGTCTTCGGGCCCGGCGATGAAGGCGATGCGGCGAAAGCCGGCGGCGAGCAGGTGGCGCGTCATCGCCAGCGCGCCACCGTGGTTGTCGATGCCGATCGAGGGATGTCCCTCGCTGCGCGCGGCGTTCATCAGCACCAGCGGCAGACTGGCGTCGACGTTGCGTTCGAGGAAGTCGGCGTCGTGGACGTAGGGCGACATCAGCAGCAGGCCGTCGACGCGGCCACGCATCGCGCGCAGCGCGGCGCCCTGCTCCTCCGGATTGCCGTGGTAGCTCGACACCAGCAGGTGCTGGCCGCGGGTACGCGCCACCTGGTCGATGCCGCGCATCAGTTCGGAGAAGAACTCGCCATGCAGGTCCGGCAGCACCACGCCGACGGTCTGGGTGCGGCGGCTGCTGAGGCTGCGGGCGGCATGGTGCGGGCTGTAGCGCAGCTCGGCGGCAACCGCGAGCACCCGCGCGCGTACCGCCTCGGCGACGTTCTGGTGGCCGTTGAGGGCGCGCGACACCGTCGCCACCGACACGTTGGCCGCCTTGGCCACATCCTTGATGGTCACGCTCACCCGCACCCTCCCGCCCTCGCGATGGCCGGGACTGTAAGCGTTTCCACAACCGCATGTAAACCGGATGTAACGTTCGATCGATGCTGCACTGCACTATAAATGCGGCGATCTGCGCCCTATTTCGGCGATCGTGCACAAGCGCTCACGGCAGCACCTGGCGGAACGGCCGCACCTCGACGCGGGTGTAGACGCCGGCATCGACGTAGGGATCGGCGTCTGCCCAGACCCGCGCATCGGTGAGCGAATCGAACGCCGCGATGACGATGCTGCCACTGAAGCCGGCCGGGCCCGGGTCCTCGGCATCGATCGCCGGGCACGGGCCGGCGAGCAGCAGCCGGCCCGCATCGCGCAGTGCGACCAGTCGCGCGAGGTGCGTCGGTCGGGCCGCGGCGCGGCGCGCCAGCACGTCGTCGCCGTCATAGCCTTCGATCGCGTACCACATGGACATCCCCTCCATTCTCGAGGCGCGCAGTGTAGCGATCGCGCCCGCTGGACAGGCCCGGCAGGCACCGCGTACTCTGTGCACCAGCATCCGGCCAGTTCGCCGCCCGTCACGTCTCCAGACGCTGCCGCACGCGGTCGCCCCACCGGCCCGGTCCAACGCCCTTCCGAATCTCCGCGCCTGCCCCGCATGCAGACGCGCTTCGCGCTTGGCGACGACCGACCCAGACGAAGATGTTCCGCAGCACCGTTGTCCCTGCGCCGGCCCGAGCCGCGCAACCGACCGGACCCGCTTCCCCGCGGCCCGCCGATCCGTCGCCCCGCCCTGCCAGCGATCCACCGACCGTGATTCCGTTCCCGAGCGACCCGCCGTGGTTGCGCACCGAATGACACAACCCGCATCCGACGCCAAGGCGTCCGCCAATCCCGTCGCCCCGCAACAGCAGGAATTCCCGCTGGCGCTGGTGCACGGCCAGCCGGTGCTGCAGATCCCCCAGGATCTGTACATTCCGCCGGATGCGCTGGAGGTCATCCTCGACGCATTCGAGGGCCCGCTCGACCTGTTGCTGTACCTGATCCGCCGCCAGAACCTCGACATCCTCGACATCCCGGTCGCCGACATCACCAGGCAATACGTCGCCTACATCGGCGTGATGCAGGAACTGCGGTTCGAACTCGCCGCCGAATATCTGGTGATGGCCGCGATCCTGGCCGAGATCAAATCGCGGATGCTGCTGCCGCGACCGCCCGTCGACGAACTCGACGAAGGCGACCCGCGCGCCGAGCTGGTGCGCCGGCTGCAGGAGTACGAACGTTTCAAGCAGGCGGCCGAAGACATCGACCGGCTGCCGCGCCAGGACCGCGACACCGCGCCGGCGCAGGCGGCACTGCCCGAGCGCACGATCAATCGCGATCCGCCGCCGGTCGATCTGCGCGAGATGCTGCTGGCACTGCACGACGTGCTCAAGCGCGCCGAGCTGTTCACCGGCCATGCGATCCGTCGCGATGCGCTGAGCGTGCGCCAGCGCATGAGCGAAGTGCTGACCCGGCTCACCGGCGGACATTTCCACCGCTTCGAGTCGCTGTTCGAACCCGAAGAAGGCCGGCTGGGCGTTGTGGTGACGTTCCTGTCGATCCTCGAACTCACCAAGGAACGCCTGCTCGACATCGTGCAGGAGGCGCCGCTGGCGCCGATCTACATCAAGTCGCTCGCCGATGCCGACGGCGCCGCGCCGCCGACGACGTTCTCCAGCGAGTTCGACGACGACGTCCCCGAACCCGCCCAGTCCTGACCACCGACCGGATCTCCACAACGTCACGATGGACCAGACCTTCATCAACCGCATCGTCGAGGCGGCCCTGCTCGCCTCCTCGCAGCCGCTGACCGTGGCGCAGCTCGAAACGCTGTTCACGCTCGACGAGCCCGCGCCCGAGGGCAGCCTCAAGCAGGCGCTCGCCGACCTGCAGGCCGCCAGCGCCGATCGCGGCGTGGAACTGGTGGAGCTGGCCTCGGGCTGGCGTTACCAGGTGCGTGGCGACGTGCACGGCTGGGTGTCCCGGCTGTGGACCGAGCGCCAGACCAAGTACACGCGCGCCACGCTGGAAACCCTGGCGCTGATCGCCTACCGCCAGCCGATCACCCGCGGCGAGATCGAGCAGGTGCGCGGCGTTGCGACCAACAGCAACATCATCAAGGCGCTGGAGGAGCGCGAGTGGATCCGCGTCGTCGGCCATCGCGACATGCCCGGCCGCCCGGAACTGCTCGGGACCACCAAGGGTTTCCTCGATTACTTCGGCCTGCGGCGTCTCGACGACCTGCCGCCACTGTCGGAGCTCAAGGATTTCGCCGAGCTCGATCCGCAGCTGCGCTTCGCGGGCACCGAGGCCGCGGACCGTTCGGTCGGCGGCATCGCATCCGCGAACGACGACGCGGCAGACGATGCCGACGTCGATTCCGACGCCACGGACGACAGCACACACGAGGCGGACGAAGGCAGCCACGTCGCCTCCACCGCCGACGACGACGTTCCGTACGACACGCAGGACGCCGAAGCAGCACCCGGAGAAGACGACGGCGACAGCGCCGGCGACGGATCCGACGACGACACCCAGACCCCGTCGGACATCCCGTCCGACGACGACACCGCAACACCCAACGCACAAGACGCCCTCGCCGCAGACGGCGACAGCGACCGGAGCCATTCATGACGCAACAACGCAATACCGACAAACCCGCCCGTTCCCCGCTGTCGCTCAAGCGCGGCGAAGCCCCGGCCGCGGATGCCGCGCCCAAGCTCGAAGAGCGCCTGCACAAGGTGCTGGCCCAGGCCGGCCTCGGCTCGCGCCGCGCGCTCGAGCAGCGCATCGCCGACGGCCTGGTCAAGGTCAACGGCGAAGTCGCCCAGACCGGCATGTCGATCAAGGGCAGCGACCGCATCGAGCTCGACGGCAAGGTCTTCGTCGCCAGCGCGCTCACCGAGCCGGCGCGCGTGCTGATCTACAACAAGCCCGAGGGCGAAGTCACCACGCGCGAAGATCCCGAAGGTCGCCCGACGATCTTCGAGGCCCTGCCCGCGCTCAAGGGTGCGCGCTGGATCGCGATCGGCCGCCTCGATATCAACACCACCGGCCTGCTGCTGCTGACCACCGACGGCGAACTCGCGAACGCGATGATGCATCCGTCGTATGAAGTCGAACGCGAGTACGTGTGCCGCGTGCGCGCGCCGGAAGGCGAGGAGACGGTGTCGGACAAGCTCGTCGATCGCCTCAAGCGCGGCGTCGCGCTGGAAGACGGCCCGGCGAAGTTCGACGAGATCGAACGCATCGGTGGCACCGATTCGCACGACTGGTTCCAGGTGCTGCTCAAGGAAGGCCGCAACCGCGAAGTGCGCCGCCTGTGGGAATCGCAGGGCTGCCAGGTCAGCCGCCTCAAGCGCGTGCGCTACGGCCAGGTCACGCTGCCGCAGCCGCTGCTGCGCGGCCAGTCGCAGGAACTGCCCGACGCGCAGGTCGAAGCGCTGCGCAAGGAACTGAAGCTCGAGGAAGGCCCGCCGCCGGCGTTGACGCTGCAGCCGGTCATCGGCCAGCGCAAGGCCGCCAAGTCGACCGTGCACCTGGGCAAGGGCGGCGCCGGCAAGGCCTACGTCAACGGCCACAACAGTGGTGCCGACGAAGGCCGCGAACTGCGTCGCTTCGACCACGTGCGCGAAGACCGCGGCCGTGGCCGCGGCGGCCCACGCAAGCCGCACGGCGGCCTGACGGTCAGCGGCGACGCCGCGGCCAAGCAGTCGCAGAAGCCGTTCAAGCAGCGTGCCGACAAGGGCGCGCGCGCCCTGCCCGAGGGCAATCCCGCCGCGTTCCGCACCTGGTACGTGCCGGACGGCGTGGAGACCGGCCCGACCGGTCACCGCAACGCCGACGGCCGCGGCCCGAAGAAGCCCTACGGCGGCGCGGGGGGTCCGGGCGGCGCGAAGAAGCGAGGTCCGGGTGGTCCCGGCGGCGGTGGACAGGGTTCGCGCGGTGCAGGTGGCGGCGGTCCGCGTGGTCCGGGTGGTGGCGGTGGCGGCGGACAGGGCCCGTGGGCCTCGCGTCCGGCCGGTGGCGGCGGTGGTCCGGGTCGCCCGCGTGCGCCCTACGGCCATCCCGACAGCGCACCGAGCTTCCCGTCCGACCACGCCAATCCGGGCAGCTTCAATCCCAACGCCGGCCCACGCGGTCCGCGTCCGGGTGGCAACCGCGGCCCGAAGGGTCCGGGCAGTCCGGGGGGTCGTGGCCCCGGTGGTCCCGGTGGCGGCAACCGCGGTCCGGGCGGACGTCCGCCGGGCGGCGGCAATCGCGGTCCGCGTGGTGGTGGTGGCGGTCGCTGATCGCACGCGCACGGATGCAAGACGCACGGGGCCTTCGGGCCCCGTGTTCGTTCGTAGGCCTGGCGTCGTCCGGGGGAGCGCGCTTGCGCGCGGTAGGCTTTCCCGGTCAAACCCCGTCGCGCGCAAGCGCGATCCCACATTTTTCACCGCGAGCTGCAGCATTCGTTTCTTCAGAAGCATGCGTGCATCGCCGTCACCTGTGCCGTGCCCAACACGCCGTCCCTGCGACCAATCGCGCAGAAACAGTAGTCGCTCCATCGGTCCCATTGAGGGCCGAAGTCGGCCGGACGGCCGTAATCGCGGCCATTCGGCACCTGTGTCGTGTTCGGGCACCGCATTCCTATGCAGGAGCGCGCTTGCGCGCGACGGAGCCTTCCCGGTGAGGCTCCATCGCGCGCGAGCGCGTTCCCACATTTTTCGCCGCCAGTCCTGCCATTGCGCAGCGTCTGACACTTCATACCCGCTTCACCGCGGCGCCATCGCCGCCCCATCCGCGCGGACAACAGTGGCGTCCGTGTCGGAGTGGAGGTGGATCGTTGGACGGATATGCACAGTTCGACTGGGACGTCGTCGTGGTGGGCGCGAGCTTCGCCGGGGCCGCGTGTGCGCTCGCCGCGCGCGAAGCGGGCCTGCGGGTCTGCGTGCTCGAACGCAAACACGATCCCGGCATCCGCCTGCACACGACCGGCATCATCGTCGCCGAAGCGTTCTCGCGGACGCGGCTCGGACGCATGCCGCCTGCGCTCCGTCGCCAAGTGCCGTGCGTCCGGCTGTACGCCCCGAGCCTCGACAGCCTGCAGCTGCAGGCCGACGACTATGCGTTCCTGACCACCGACACGCCGAACGTGCTGCGCTGGCTGGCGGACGAGATGCGCGAGGCCGGCGTGGACTTGCGGCTGATGCGATCGTTCACCGATGCGCGCCGCGATGGCACCGGCTGGCAGGTCGCAGGCCTCGGCAGCACGCGCTGGCTGATCGGCGCAGACGGGGCGAAATCGCGCGTGGCGCAGCGCGCCGGTCTCGGTCTGGTCGATGCGTTCCTCTATGGCGTCGAGCACGAATTCCACGGCGCGGCGCTGGCCGAACCCGACGCGCTGCACTGCTTCATCAGCCGCAGGCTCGCGCCCGGCTACATCGGCTGGGCGGCGCAGTCGCCGACCGGCGTGCAACTCGGCCTCGCGTTCCGGCATCGCGCGGACCGTCATGGCGTGCCGGATATCGAAGGCTTCCGCGCGCGCGTCGGGACACGCCTGGGACTGGCCTCGACGCTGCAGCCCGACGCGACGCGCGCAGGCCTGATTCCCTGCGGCGGGCCGGTCAAGCGCCTGGCCGCGCCGGGCGTGATCCTGACCGGTGACGCAGCCGGAATCGTCTCACCGTTGACCGCCGGCGGCATCCACTCGGCGTGGGCGCATGGCGAGGCGATCGGCCGCGCGATCGCGCAGCACCGGATCGGCGCCGACATCGCGCCGGAGCACATCGCCGAAAGCGCCGCGCCACGCTTCCGCGTGAAGCGCTGCCTGCGCTGGGCCTTCGATCACCTGCAGATGGACTGGCCGGTGAACCTGCTGCTGCATTCGCCGCCGCTGCGTCGCGCCGCCGAACAGGTCTACTTCCATCGCCGCGGCCGGCGACGGGCGCCGGTCTGAGTCGTCGGAACCGCAGATGCGAAAACGCGCCCGCCGGAGCGGACGCGTTTCCAGTGCTTCGGCCTGCAGCGCGCCGTCGCGCCGCGTGCGTGGCTCAGGCGGTCTGCAGCTTGCGCGAGGCGGCCGCACGCCGCGGACGGCTCGGGAACGCATGCCGCAGGATGCGCCAGGTCACCTCGCCGAACTGGCGCGGCAGCGAGCCGGTGTTGTACGGCTGGCCGTAGCGCTGGCAGATCTCGCGGACCTCGACGGCGAGCGTGGCGTAACGATGCGCCGGCACGTCGGGGAAGAAGTGATGCTCGATCTGATGGCTCAGATTGCCCGTCAGCAGGTTCATGACCTTTCCGCCACCGATGTTGGAAGACCCGCGCAGCTGGCGCATGTACCAGTGGCCGCGCGACTCGTTGCGGATGCTCTCCTTCGGGAAGGTTTCGACATCGGCGGTGAAGTGGCCGCAGAAGATCACCACGTAGGTCCACACGTTGCGGATGCCGTTGGCGACCAGGTTGCCCAGCAGCACCGGCAGGAAGAACGGACCGGCCAGCAGCGGGAAGATCAGGTAATCCTTCAGCAACTGGCGGCCCATCTTGCGGCCGACCGGCGCGAAATCGCGCGCCAGCTTGCCCTTGGGCATCTTGCCGGCGAAGAAGCGGCCCAGCTTGAGTTCCTGGATCGCCACGCCCCACTGGAAATACAGCGCGAACACCACCGCGATCACCGGCTGCAGCAGGTAGAACGGGCGCCAGCGCTGCTCGGGGAAGATGCGCAGCAGGCCGTAGCCGATGTCGTCGTCCATGCCGCGCACGTTGGTGTAGGTGTGGTGGCGGAAGTTGTGCGAGTGCCGCCAGTTGTCGCCGGTCGCGACGATGTCCCACTCGTACTTGTTGCTGTCGAGTTCGGGGTCGTGCATCCAGTCGTACTGGCCGTGCATGACGTTGTGGCCGACTTCCATGTTCTCGAGGATCTTGGCCAGCGCCAGGAACACGACACCGGCGATGCAGGCCGGCCACAGCAGCCACGGCACGAACGCGCCCCCGATCGCACCGACGAACAGCAGGCCGCGGCCGAGCACCGCGCAGTAGCGCACCCAGCGCACGACACGGCGGATGTAGGCCGCGTCGACCTTGCCGACCTGAGCCATCGTGCGCGTGTGCAGCGCGTCGAGCTCGGCGCCGAAGGCATCGAGTTCCTGCGGGGAGAGGCGGCGCGTGGCGGTGAGCTTGGACATGGAATTCCCGTGGATCACAGATCGAGGACGAGGTCGGACACGGCGCTGCTGATGCACAACTTCAGCGCGGCCGTGGCCTCGGTATTGGCAGCGCCGGTGCGCAGGTCGCGCGTGGCGCCGGCGGCCTTGCCGCAGGCGCAGGTGTTGCAGATGCCCATGCGGCAGCCGGACTTGGGCTTCAGGCCTTCGGCCTCCAGCGCCTGCAGCAGCGGCACGCCGCGCGGCAGCTGCAGCGCGCGACCGCTGCGCGCGAGACGCACTTCGACCGTGCCGCTGTCGTCGGTCCGAGGACGCGGTGGCGGGGTGAACGCTTCGGTGCGCAGCAGCGGCACGCGGTCTTCAAGCAGTTCGGTGGCGGTCGCGACGAAACCGCCCGGGCCGCAGGCGTAGACCTGGCGCGTGGCGAGATCGGGCACCAGCGTGTCGAGCAGCGCGGCATCGATACGACCGGCCGCTTCGTCGTCCGCGGTGGCCGCTTCACGTGTCAACACGAAGCGCACGTCGAATCCGGCGTGGCGCGCGGCGAGCGCGCGCAGTTCGTCGACGAAGCACAGCTCGGCGCGCGTGCGCGCCCAGTAGACCAGCGCCACCGGCACCGGCATGCCCTGCCCGGCCAGCTGGCGAACCAGCGCCATCAGCGGCGTGACGCCGCTGCCGGCGGCGAGGAACAGCCATGCGCCGTCGGCCTTGCCCGGCAGCACGAGATCACCGAACGCCGGGCCGATATCGAACACGTCGCCGCGGCGCGCAGCGGCCAGCAGATGACGGCTCATGCGCCCTTCGTCGACACCCTTGACCGTCACCGTGATGCGGCCATCTGCAGCGACCGGCGCATCCAGGCTGTAGCTGCGGGTGATGCGCACACCGTCGATGTCGGCGGTCAGGTTCACATGCTGGCCGGCCTGCGCGCCCTTCCAGTGGCGATTGGGCTTGAGCGTCAGCGTGACCGCGTTCGACGCGGCCGGCGCATGCGCGACCACGCGGGCCAGCGGACGCTCCCAGCTCCAGGTCGGATGCAGGCGCTGCGCCCAGAAATCGAACACGGGCGGCACGACGAAAGGCGTGGCGATCCTGCGCAGGCGGCTGCGGCGGGCGGGTTTCATGGGCTGGACGGTCGACATGGACGTCAATGTACACCCATCCGCACAGCCGTGTATACACTTGTACATTAATGGTCGCTGGTATGCTGGCGGTCCCATCTTCCGACGGCCGCCCGTGACCGACCGCACCTTGGCACCAGACAGCGGCGACTCCGGCCAGAGCGGCTCGGAGGGCCAGGCCGGACGCAAGCCCACGATCGTCCGCGAGGACCTGATCGCCGCGGCCCTGCGGCTGACCGGCGCCCACCGCAGCGTGTCGACGCTGAGCCTGCGCGAAGTGGCCCGCGAAGCCGGCATCGCGCCGAACAGCTTCTATCGCCAGTTCCACGACATGGACGAGCTGGCGGTCGCGCTGATCGATCTGGCCGGTGAATCCCTGCGCAGGATCGTCGGCGACGCCCGCAAGCGCGCGGTCGCCGGCCGCAGCATCGTCCGCGGCTCGCTGGAAGCGTTCATGGAACGGCTGCGCGCCGACGACAAGCTGCTGCACGTGCTGCTGCGCGAGGGCACGGTCGGTTCGGACGCATTCAAGCGTGCGGTAGACCGGCAGCTGCAGTTCTTCGAAGTGGAACTGCGCGCGGATCTCGTGCGCATCGCCGCCGCCCAGGGCATCGTCTTCCACGAACCGGGGCTGGTCGCCCGGGCGATCACCCGCCTGGTGTTCGCGATGGGTGGCACCGCGCTCGACTCTCCGCCCGAGCGTGATGAAGCGCTGGTGGATGAGCTGTCGCACATGATCCGCATGCTGCTGCGGGGCGCGCATGCGATGGGGAAGGTGAAGGGCGCGCGGTGATCTGGGGGCGTTGATCCGTTTCGATGTCGAGATACCTCGACAGGTCGGAACATCATCGAAGACGCACCGTCGTCCCAGCGAAAGCTGGGACCCATTTTGATCTTCGTGCCGTTCGCGGCGGGTGCTCAGTCAGCTCGACCGTCGCCCCGGCGCAGGCCGGGGCCCAGCGACTTGCGCTGTTGGATGCGGCGACTCGAGCGACCGGCACGCTGCGCGATCAAACATCAACATGGGTCCCAGCTTTCGCTGGGACGACGGGTTCGAGAACTCGAGGTACTTCACTCGAAGCCACTGGGCCCCGGCCTGCACCAGAGCAATGGCATTCAGGCATTTTGCGAACGATCAGGGGCCACAGACCTCACCGGATCTCGAACCGGTCCGCATCCAGCATCGCCGGGAAATGGTCCCGATGCGCCTGCAACTGCTCGGCCGACAAGGTCGTCGTCGACACCACTTCCATGTCCGCCGATTCGCTCAGCGGCTGGCCCAGCATGTCCAGTACCACACTGTCGCCCGAATACGAGAGCCCATTGCCGTCGGAACCGACGCGGTTGACGCCCACCACGTAGCACAGGTTCTCGATCGCGCGCGCGCGCAGCAGGGTCTTCCACGCGTAGGCGCGCGCGGCGGGCCAGTTGGCGACGAACAGTTGCAGATCGAAGTCCATCCCGCCCGGACGCTCCACGTCGTAGCGGTTGCGGCAGAACACCGGAAAGCGCAGGTCGTAGCAGACCTGCGGATTGATCCGCCAGTCCTTCCATTCGACCGTCAAGCGCTCGCGGCCGGCGGCGTAGCGCTTGTGCTCGTTCGCGTAGCGGAACAGATGGCGCTTGTCGTAGTGCTGCAGGTCGCCGTCGGGCGTCGCCCAGAGCATGCGGTTGTAGACGCCGTCGCCCTCGCGCAGCTGCACGCTGCCGGTCACCGCGGCATCGAGCGCGACGGCCTGTTCGCGGATCCACGCGACGGTCGGGCCGTCCATGTCCTCGGCGCGGTCGATCGCGTCGTTGCTGAAGCCGCTGGTGAAGGTTTCGGGCAGGACGACGAGATCGGTCAGTCCGTGCAGCGGCGCGATCAGGCCACCGTAATAGGCGCGGTTGGCCTCCGGGTCGTGCCAGACGGTGGCGCCCTGGACGGTGGAGACGCGGAGGTTCTGCATGGCGCTTCCTGATGACGGCGTAGGCCGTCGATTCTCGTCGGCGGCTCGCGTCCGCTCAAGCATGCGGCGCGAACGCAGTGTCGCCGGCGCCGCCGGATCAGGCGGCGCTCTGCCCCGCGGCGGGGTCCGTCGCTGACTGTTCGGGTGCCGCCTCCCAGCCGAAGACGCTGCGCCCGCCGTAGCGATGCGAATCGCGACGCTCCTGCTGCAGGAAAGCCGCTAACGATGGGCCGTCCGCAGTCGCCTCGAGCGCGCGCGACTGCGCATCGAGCCGGCGCAGCGCTGCCATGCGCTCGTCATTCCCGAGCCTGGCCTGGGTGACCGCGTGCTTGAGCACGCCGATCGTGCGGTCGAGCACGCGCGTGGGCACCGGGAACGGATGCCGGTCCTTGCCGCCGTGCGCGAGCGAGAACCGGGCCGGATCGCTGAAGCGGCACGGCGTGCCGTGCACGACCTCGGCGACCATCGCCAACGCGCGTACGGTGCGTGCGCCGACACCGGGCACCTGCAAGAGTTCGGTGAAATCACGCGGTCCGCAGTCCGCCGCGGCCGCCAGCGCGCCATGCAGGCGTCGCATCACGACGTCGCCGGCACGGACGTCGTGATGGTCCGGCAGCACGAGATGCGGCTGCAGTGCATCGGCCCCGGCGAGGCCGGCGTCCGCGAACAGGTCGCCGGTCCGTTCGCCGGAGTTTGCGGCGTCCGCGCGTGCGGTCCGTGGCTTCGCCGGTTGCCGGCCCACACCCTCGATCTCCGCGAATTCCCGCACCAGGCGCGACGGCGCCAGTTCCTGCAGCAACGCGACCTGCGCGTCGCGCGACGCCGACGCGCGACGGTCGGCCAGATTGACGATGCATCCCTGCCCCGGCCCGTCGATCGCCGCATGGGGCGCGTCGACGAAGCTTTCCAGCCCGTCGGACAGCCAGTGGTAGCGTCGCGCCTGCTTGCGCGCGCCGTGCATGCCCTGCTGGATCACCACCCACTGGCCGTCGTCGGCCACGATGAAGCCGTGCAGATACAGATCGAAACCGTCCTGCACTGCGGCGCTGTCGACCTTGGCGACGAGCCGGCTCGTCCGCGCGAGCGCGGCGCCGTCGAGCCCGGTGCGCATGCCGACCGCCTGCAGCTCGTCCGGCGTGGCCCGTGAATGCCGCCCGCGTCCGCCGCAGACATGCAGACCGAGTTCGCCGGACAGCGGCGCGAGCCCACGCTTGAGCGCACCGATCACGCTGGTGGTGATGCCGGACGAATGCCAGTCCATGCCCATCACCGCGCCGAAGCTCTGGAACCAGAACGGATGCGCCAGCCGCCGCAGCAGCTCGGCGCGACCGTACTCCAGCACGATCGCCTGGCACAGCACCGCGCCCAGCCGCGTCATCCGCTGGCCGAGCCAGGGCGGTACGCGCCCGCCGTGGAGGGGAAGATCGGCACTGCCGCTGCGTCGGGACATGCCGCGATTGTGCCCGCGCCGCGTCTCGCGTGATGAGACGGGTGGTGCGGCAATGCCGAGCGCGTCCGCTGCGCCCATCCGCCGTGCAGGCGCGAGCCCGCGCGAGGGGCTTTCGCGGTAATGCCCTCGCGCGCTAGCGCGCTCCTACAGGAGCCGCGTTGGTCATTCGCCGGCGCTGTCCGCCACCTTGCGCTTGGCAATGAAGCGGCGCACTTCTTCCTCCAGCACCGGCAGCGGCACCGAGCCCAGGTCGAGGATGGTGTCGTGGAACGGGCGCTGGTCGAATGCGGGGCCGAGCTCGCGTTCGGCCTCGGCGCGCAGGTCGAGGATGGTGCGATAGCCGATGTAGTACGACAGCGCCTGGCCCGGCCAGGAGATGTAGCGGTCGACTTCGGTCACCACGTCGTGGCGCGCCAGCGCGGTGTGGTCGGCGAGATAGTCGATCGCCTGCTGGCGGCTCCAGCCGTACTCGTGCAGCCCGGTGTCGATGACCAGCCGCGCAGCACGCCACATCTCGAACGTCAGCCGGCCGAACTCCTCGTACGGCGTCTCGTAGAGGCCCATGCGCGTGCCGAGCCATTCGGTGTACAGACCCCAGCCCTCGCCGTAGCCGGAAAAGTAGGTCTGCTGGCGGAAATCCGGACGCGCAGGCGCCTCGAGCGCGAGCGCGGCCTGGAAGCTGTGGCCCGGCGCGCACTCGTGCAGCACCAGCGCCGGCAGGTTGTACAGCGGCCGCGACGGCAGGTCGTAGGTGTTGAAGAAGCAGGCTTCCAGGCCGCCGCGGCCCGATGTGTAGATCGGTGCGATGTCGTCGGCGACCGGCAGAATCGTGAAGCGGTAGCGCGGCAGCGTGCCGACCACGTACTGCAGCTGGCCGTCGATCTTCTTGGCGATCAGCGAGGCCTCGCCCAGCAGTTCGCGCGGGGTCCTGGCATAGAACTTCGGGTCGCTGCGCAGGTATTCGATGAAGGCGTCGAGCTCGCCCTCGAAGCCGGCGCGGCCCATGACCTCGCGCATCTCCGCGGTGATGCGCTCGACCTCGGCCAGGCCGAAGTCGTGGATCTCGCGCGCGGTCATGTCACGGGTCACGTATTCGCGGATCTGGGTCTGGTAGAACGCGCGGCCGTCGGGCAGGTCGCTGGCGGCGATCGTCGTGCGCGTGCGCGGCAGGTACTCGCCGCGGATGAAACCCAGCAGCTTCGCGTACGCGGGAATCGCCCGCTCCAGCACGACGCGCCGGCCCTCCTCGCGCAGCTGCGTGCGTGCGGGTTCCGGAATCGTGTTCGGAATGCGCTCGAACGTGGCCAGCAGCGGGTTCGCTTCGCCGGTCAGCACATAGGAATCGAGCGTCCTGTCGCGCCCTTCCAGCGTCGCCCGCGGCACGCTCCAGCCACGCGCCAGGCCGGCTTCCATGTTCGCGATCTGCTCGTCGAAGTAGCGCGGCACGTCGGACAGCCGGCCGATGAAACGACGCCAGTCGGCCTCGGTCTGGAACGGCTGACGCGGATTGATGCCGCCCCAGAAGAAGCTGTCGCTGTTGAACGGCGCTTCGTAGGTGCGCCAGCGCGCGCTGGCCTCGCTGGCTTCGATCGAGGTGCGAAACACTGCGGCGTTGATCCGCTCCTCGCGGCCCAGCTCGTCGAGCGGGATGGCGTCGAGCGCGTCGAGCGCCGCCTTCCAGTAGTCCGCGCGTCGCGCCCAGGCCTCCGGCGTCACCGAGGGCAGCCGATCGTCACTCTGCCAGCGTCCATCGACCTTCACCCGTACGAACTCGGCCTGCCGCCATTCCCATTCGCGGGTGTAGAGATCGCGCAGCGCGCGCTCGGCGGCGTTCGCCGGCGGCGCGAGGACCGGGACGGGCGTGTCCTGGGCGAGGACAGGCGATGCGATACCGAGGGCGAGCGACAGGGACAGCACGAGGCGGGACAGCGTCATGTGGCGACGCGCGGCGAGGGACATCAGCGACTCCTGGAAAGCGGCGGTGCACGAGATCGGGGCACGCGCGATGCGCGGGCGATCCTGCAAGGATGCCGGGAATGGGCGTGGCGTGCATGGCGGTGTGTGGCGGGTCGATGTGTGCGCGTCGGGTGGTGCGAGTTCATCGCGACAAGCGGCCCTCACCCCAACCCCTCTCCCGGAGGGAGAGGGGCTCAATCCGCGCGACCGGAGGTTTTCGCAGCAGGCCACGAGCCGCCGGAATTCGAGCCCCTCTCCCCGTGGGAGAGGGGTTGGGGTGAGGGCAGCCGCTCGCGACTCACCAACCAAGCTCGAAGCAAGCAGCCCGCCGCCACGCCCCCAGTCCACACGACACTCACGACCCACCGAACACTCTTTCCCCGAACCGTCCGGAACCGCCAATGGCCAGCCCCACGCCAGCCACGCACGTGCATCTTCGCCTCAACGCCACCGCGCGCAGCCACGTCCGATGACGGCTGCCACGTCTGCCATCGCCGCAGATTCGGCGCAATTGCACCTGCCCGCGCCCGGATTCGCCGAAGGCAATCCGGGCGCGGTCCTGCAGGCCGCATTCGACGCAGTGTCGGCGGGCCGTGCACCCGTGCTCGCGCTCGTCGTCGAAACCGAAGGCTCGACCTATGCCGCGACCGGCGCACTCGCGCTGTTCGGCGATGGTCCGCATGTCGGCTGGATCAGCGGTGGGTGTCTGGAACCGGAGATCGAACGCGTCGCGGCGGTCGCCGGAACCACTGGCCGTCTCGAATGGCTGGAGCTCGACACCACCGACGACGCCGCACTGTTCTCGGGCAGCGCGGTCGGCTGCCGCGGACGGCAGTTGCTGGCGCTGTTGCCGTTGGCCGCGTTGCCGGAGGTGGGGGGCGCGATCTCGGCTTGGCTCGCCGGCGGGCAGGTCCTGAAGATCGTGCTGGAATCGAACGGCCGCATCGCCTGCCGACTCGACGGTCGCGCGTGGTCGTGGACATTGCCCGTCGGTGAAGCGCCGCAATCCGCCACCCGGCGCTGGACGTTGACCCTGCACCGCGCGCCCGAAGCGCTGATTCTCGGGGCGGGTCCCGAAACACCGACATTGATTCCGATGCTGCAGTCGCTCGGTTGGCGCGTGGCCGTGGCCGAGCGGCGCGCGCGGTGGCGTGATGCCGCGGGCACGCAGTCCAACCTGCTCGACCTGCACCCCGACGACGCCGTCGCGGCGCACCCGCATGCCGATGTCGCGCTGGTCATGCACCACGGTTTCGAGGCCGACCGCGACGCGCTGGCCGCCCTCGCCCGCTCGCGGATTCCCTTCATCGGCCTGCTCGGCCCCGAGCGCCGCCGCAGCGATCTCTTCAGGCTGCTGCGCCCCGCCGAACGCGATGCGCTGTCCGGCCGCCTGCATTCGCCGGTCGGCATTCCGCACTGCGGACGCGGGCCCGAGGCGATCGCGTTGAGCATCGCCACCCAGCTGCAGCAGTGGCGAGGCGCGCAGGCCCCCTGATCGGTCCTGGGTAGGCGCGTGCTTGCGCGCGATCGGGCTTCGCCGCGAAGGCCTGATCGCGCGCAAGCGCGCTCCCACGTTGACCGCATCGCAACATGCGGCCGCGCATGCTGATCCGCGAACGTCCGCGTGCCCCCTCATCCAGCCAGCCCATCGAGCCAGCCAGAGGAATGTCCATGTCTCCCCTCACCCGCCGGGAACTGCTGAAGGCCGGCGCCGCGTCGGCCGGCGCAGTCGCCATGCCCGCCGTCGCGCAAGCCGCCAATGCCGCGATCACGCCCGCTCCGTCGCGTCCGCCCGTCCGCCAGCGCGTGTCGCTGGAGGTCAACGGCGAACGCGTCGAGCGTGAAGTCGACACCCGCACCACCCTGCTCGACCTGCTGCGCGAGGATCTCCACCTCACCGGCACCAAGAAGGGCTGCGACCACGGCCAGTGCGGCGCCTGCACGGCGATCGTCGACGGCCGCCGCATCAATACCTGCCTCACGCTGGCGGTGATGCACGCAGGCGCGAAGGTCACGACCATCGAAGGCCTCGGTACGCCGGGCAGGCTGCACCCGATGCAGGCCGCGTTCGTGAAGCACGACGGCTTCCAGTGCGGCTACTGCACGCCTGGGCAGATCTGCTCGGCGGTCGCGGTGCTGGACGAAATCCGCGACGGCATCCCGAGCCACGTGACTGCGGATCTCACCGCGCGTCCCGCGCTCAGCGGCAGCGAGATCCGCGAGCGCATGAGCGGCAACCTGTGCCGCTGCGGCGCCTACGCCAACATCCTTGATGCGATCGAGGACGTGGCCGGCACGTCGGGAGCACGCGCATGAAGGCCTTCGGATTCGAACGCGCGGAGTCGCCCGTCGCCGCAGCTACCGCCGCCGCGCGCAACCCCGGCACGAAGTTCATCGCCGGCGGCACCAACCTGCTCGACCTGATGAAGCTGGAGATCGAAACGCCGGCGCATCTGGTCGACGTCAACGGCCTGTCGCTCGACACGATCGAGAAGAGCGACGAGGGTGGCCTGCGCATCGGCGCGCTGGTGCGCAATACCGATCTCGCGGCGGACCGTCGCGTGCGCAGGGACTATCCGCTGCTGTCGCGCGCCCTGCTCGCCGGCGCATCCGGCCAGTTGCGCAACCGTGCGACGACCGCCGGCAATCTGCTGCAGCGCACGCGCTGTCCCTATTTCTACGACACCGACCAGGCCTGCAACAAACGCCTGCCCGGCAGCGGCTGCGGCGCGATCGAAGGCTACAGCCGCCAGCTCGCGGTCATCGGCGGCAGCCCCGACTGCATCGCCACGCATCCCAGCGACATGGCGGTCGCGATGCGCGCGCTCGATGCGGTGGTCGAGACGGTCACGCCCGACGGCCGGACCCGACGCATCGCGCTGGACGATTTCTATCTCGCGCCCGGCAATACGCCGCAGCGCGAGACCGTGCTCGAAGCCGGCGAACTGATCACCGCGGTCGTGCTGCCGCGACCCGTCGGCGGCCGGCAGATCTATCGCAAGGTTCGCGATCGCGCATCGTATGCGTTCGCACTGGTGTCGGTCGCCGCGATCGTGCAGCGCGACGGCAGCGGTCGCGTGGTCGTCGGCGGTGTCGCGCACAAGCCCTGGCACAGCGATGCGGCCGATGCCGAACTGCCACGCGGTGCGAAGGCCGTCGCCGCGCGTCTGTTCGAAGGCGCGACGCCGACCGAAGACAACCGGTTCAAGCTGACGCTCGCCGAGCGCACCATCGCCGCGGCACTGGCCGAAGCACAGGAGGCCACGTCATGAAGTTCGACACGCCCGCAGGCCGGAACCCGATCGACGCGATGCGCGTCGTCGGCCAGCCGCTCGACCGCATCGACGGCCCGCGCAAGGTCACCGGCACCGCGCATTACGCCTACGAATGGCACGACGTCACCGAACGCACGGCCTACGGCCACGTCATCGGCGCCGGCATCGCGAAGGGCCGCATCGGCTCGATCGACATCAGCGCCGCCGAACGTGCGCCCGGCGTGCTCGCGGTCGTCACCGCGCAGAACGCCGGCAAGCTCGGCAAGGGCCGCATGAACACCGCGAACCTGCTCGGCGGCCCGGAGATTCAGCACTACCACCAGGCGATCGCGCTGGTCGTCGCCGAGACGTTCGAACAGGCGCGCGCGGCCGCATCGCTGGTGCGCGTGGCCTACACCCGCAGCCGCGGACGTTTCTCGCTCGAACGCGAGAAGGACAACGCGGTCAAGCCGCAGGGCGACGACACACCCGCCGACAGCGCGGTCGGCGATTTCGACGCCGCGTTCGCGTCCGCCGAGGTCACGCTCGACGAGACCTACACCACGCCCGACCAGTCGCACGCGATGATGGAGCCGATGGCGTCGCTCGCCGAATGGGACGGCGACAAACTCACCATCTGGACCTCGAACCAGATGATCGCCTGGGGCAAGGGCGACGTCGCCCGCACGCTCGGGATCGCGCCGGACAAGGTGCGGCTAGTGTCGCCGTACATCGGTGGCGGTTTCGGCGGCAAGCTGTTCGTGCGCGCCGACGCGGTGCTCGCCGCGCTCGGGGCGAAGGCGGCAAAACGGCCGGTCAAGGTCGCGCTGCATCGCCCGCTGATCGCGAACAACGCGACGCACCGCCCGGCCACGCTGCAGCGCATCCGCATCGGTGCGAACCGTGACGGGCGCATCACCGCGATGGGCCACGAGAGCTGGTCCGGGGACCTGGAAGGCGGCGGTCCCGAAGTCGCCGTGCAGCAGACGCGCCTGCTCTACGCCGGCGAACACCGCATGACGAAGATGCGGCTCGCGACGCTCGATCTTCCCGAAGGCAATGCGATGCGCGCACCCGGCGAGACGCCCGGCATGATGGCGCTGGAAATCGCGATCGACGAGATCGCCGACAAGCTCGGCATGGATCCGGTCGAGTTCCGCATCCGCAACGACACCCAGGTCGATCCCGAAAAGCCCGAGCGTCCGTTCTCGCAGCGCCAGCTGGTCGAGTGCCTGCGCCAGGGCGCCGAAAAGTTCGGCTGGGATGCACGCAAGGCGCACGGCAGTGTGCGCGACGGCCGCTGGCTGGTCGGCATGGGCGTCGCCGCGGGCTTCCGCAACGCGCCCGTGATGAAGTCCGGCGCGCGCGTGCGCCTCGGTGGCGATGGCCGCGTCACCGTCGAAACCGACATGACCGACATCGGCACCGGCAGCTACACGATCATCGCGCAGACCGCGGCCGAAACGCTGGGTCTGCCGATCGAATCGATCGACGTGAAGCTCGGCGATTCCGACTTTCCCGTCTCCGCCGGCTCCGGCGGCCAATGGGGCGCGAACAGCGCGACCGCCGGCGTCTATGCCGCCTGCATGAAGCTGCGCGAAGTCGTCGCGACCCGGCTCGAGCTCGATCCGGCAGCCGCGGAATTCGCCGACGGCAAGGTCAGCGCGGGCGGCAGGTCCATCGCACTCGCCGACGCCGCAGGCGACGGGCAGATCGTCGTCGAGGATGCGATCGAGTTCGGCGATCTCGACGAGCAGAAGCAGCTCAGCACCTTCGCCGCGCACTTCGCCGAAGTCGGCGTCGACGCCTACACCGGCGAGACCCGCGTGCGCCGCATGCTGTCGGTGGCGGCGGCCGGCCGCATCCTCAATCCGAAGCAGGCCCGCAGCCAGATGATCGGTGCGATGACGATGGGCGTGGGCGCCGCGCTCAGCGAGGAGCTGGCCGTCGACGAGACCATGGGCTTCTTCGTCAACCACGACCTCGCCGGCTACGAGGTGCCGGTGCACGCCGACATCCCGGTGCAGGAGGTCGTGTTCCTCGACGAGGCCGACGCCGACAGCTCACCAATGAAGGCCAAGGGCGTCGGCGAGCTGGGCCTGTGCGGCGTACCCGCGGCGATCGCCAACGCGATCCACAACGCGACCGGCGTGCGCGTGCGCGAATATCCGATCACGCTCGAGAAGGTCATCGGCGGGTTGCCGGACGTCGCCTGACCACACCCCGCGGCGTTTTAAGCCCTTCTCCGCCCGCGGGGTGAAGAGGCACGCCTGCGAGCATTGGCTCGCGTGCCAGTGAACGCCCTCGTGGCGACGCGAGGGCCGGGGCTGTGAGCGGGGATTGGGATGGAGGCGCTACCGCCCCTACAACACCTGCACCGCCGTCGCGCGCACCAGCAGCTCGTCCTGCCGGAACCGTTCGCGCACCTCCTCGCGATACGACTGCCACCACCCGCGATCGAGCGTCTCGACCATGACCTCGATCAGGATCATCTCGTCGCGCTGGACGTCGCCGTCGTCGTCCTCCCAGGCGCCGGCCGCCGGCGACCGGACGAAGGCGGTGACGCCGCCGAACTGTTCCGTCAGCTCCTCGCGCACGCGGTCGAAGTTCGCCCGCCCGAAGCGCTGCCCGGTGTCGTCGCGCAGCGGCAGGAACAGCTGGATCAGGTGCATGGATGCGTGCGTCCGTGACGCGGCGAGGTCACGACATCCGGCACGCGGACGCGTGTAGGCGCGTGCGATGGACACAATCCGATGAAGCCCATCGCGCGCGAGCGTGCGCCAACGGCGATCCGCCGCGTGTCGGCCGGCCTCACGGCATCAGCCCCGGAATCTCGCCACCGATCTCGCGCGCGAGGAATCCCACGAGCCCCATGCGCCGCGACAAGCGCGCGCCGGCCTTCGCATGCAGGTGCACGCCCCACACCGCGGCCTGCTCCGGCGTGGCGCCCCGTGCGGCCAGTCCGGCGATCAGCCCGGCGAGCACGTCGCCGGAGCCCGAGGTGCCCAGACCCACGCTGCCCGTGGTGTTGACCCACATTCGGCCATCGGGCGCGGCGATGTGGGTGGTCGCGCCCTTGAGCGCCAGCACGACGCCCCAGGCCTGCGCGCATTCGCGTGCGATGGATTCGGGATCGGCGGTGATCGTCGCCTCGTCGGTGTCGAGCAGTGCCGCCATCTCGCCGGCATGCGGCGTCAGCACCAGCGCGACATCGCTGCGCGGGCGGTTCCGCAACGCGCGCACCGCGGCGAGATCCAGCGCGCCGGCATCGAGCACGACCGTGCCCACGGCCGCCGCGACGACCGCGCGGACGATGCGGTTGGTGTCCGCACCGGCGTCCATGCCGGGCCCGAGCAGCACCGCGCCCGCATCGCGCACCGCGCGCGTGCCGTCGCGTCCCAGCGCGCGGATCGCGCCCGTGCTGCCGGCGGCGAGCGCGATCACCTTGGCTTCCGGCAGCGCGATCGCGATCGGCAACGCGGCCTCCTTCGCCGTGGCCACCTGCAGCTTGCCGGCGCCCGCGCGCAATGCCGCGATGCCGGCGAGCAGTACCGCGCCCGGCATCTGCACGCTGCCGCCGATCACCAGGACCCGGCCGCGGTCCTCCTTGCTGCTGCCGCCGTGCGGATCGGGCAGTGGCCAGGCCTTCAGCAGAGTCGCGTCGATCCGGCGGCTGCGCGCGCCTGCGGCACGGCCACGTCCGCTCACGCGCGCGGCGCTCATCGCGGGCCGGCGGGCCTGTCCGCAGCCGCGGTGACCGGCGTGCCCTCCGCCTCGAGCGGCAGCGCGAGATTCGCGACCTGCAGTTCGAACCGGCCGTCGGGATCCCCACGGTCGAGCGCGTATTCGGTGATCGAACAGTTCGGCACGTCGGCCTCGCGGTCGATGTCGAGAATCTGCGACTCGTCCATGCATTCGAGCAGGTAGCGGAAGCAGTTCACGATGACCTGGTGGGCGACGATCAGCACGCGGTCGCCGACGTGGTCTCGGCGCAGCACCTCGGTCACGCTGCGCAGCCGCAGGATCACGTCGCACCAGCTCTCGCCGCCGGGCGGACGGAAGTAGAACTTTCCGACCGACGCACGTTGCGCCGCCAGTTCCGGAAACGAGGCCTTGATCCCCGACACGGTGTAGCGGTCGAGCACGCCGAACTCCTTCTCGCGCAGGCGCTCGTCAACACCGATCTCCGAACGGTCGATGTCGAGCGTGTCAGCGACCGCATGCACGGTCTGTTGCGCGCGTACGAACGGCGAGGTCAGCAGCACGTTGGGGCGCCGGTCGGGCGGCAGGTCCGCGAACCACGCGGCCAGCGCTTCGGATTGCCGATGTCCGAGATCCGACAGCGGCGTATCCGCATCCCGCGTATCGATGTCGATCAGATGCGTCTGCGCGAGTTCGGCCGCATCACGTGCGACATTGCCGGCGCTCTGGCCGTGTCGCACGATCCACAGCCGGTCGGGCCAATCGGAATGTCGAAGGCGGGCCATCGTCTAGCGAGGCCCACGGACGGTTCGAAGATCATCGCGTCGCACGCGGCGCGATGCGCGCAACGGTCGGGTATTTCCGGTGTGGAACATCGGCATGCAGGATCTCCAGTGCGTGCGCCGAGCGTCGCCGCCGGTTCGTCAAGGACACGCGAATCCGGTGTGAGGACACGGGTGCGAGTACTGCCTGTAGGTCGTCAGGCGCCCGCCAGACCGCCGCCCGCGCGGCCAGGCAATGCGTCGTCGCCCCCGGCGTCCGAGTCGTCGAGATCGCCGACTTCGCTGTCGATGCCGGTCTTGGGATCGGGCTTCGGCGGCTTGGGCGCCGGCGTGTCTTCGCGCTGCGGGGTGTCGTCCTGCGGCTTCATCGCGATCTCCTCGATTCGGGACATCCGACGCTACGCCCGTCGCCGTGAAGGCGCCCGCCCCGCGCAACCTCTACACATAGCGCGGAATCGGACCACGCTGCGGCGTCCGGTCCGGCAGGTCGACTTCCAGGTCGTCGATGAAACACCAGCCCCAGCCTTCCGGCGGGTCATACGCTTCGATGACCGGATGGCCCGTCGCGTGGTGGTGCGCGCTGGCATGGCGATGCGGGGAGCTGTCGCAGCACCCGACGTGGCCGCAGGCGCGGCACAGGCGCAGGTGCACCCATGGGCTGCCGATCGCGAGGCACTCTTCGCAGCCGCGCGCGCTCGGCACGACGGTCGCGATGGTGTCGAGGTGGGTGCAGGTGCCTGTCATCAGGCGTTCGCCTTCCCGGGGGTGCCGGACCGCGTGACCTCGTCGTCCTCCGCCAGATACTGGTGGATCTGCGACACCACCGCAGCGCCCTCGCCCACCGCTGCCGCCACGCGCTTGACCGAACCCGCACGCACGTCGCCGATCGCGAACACGCCCGGCCGGTCGGTCTGCAACGACGTGGACCGTCCAGGGCCCGCGCCATCGACGCCGGTGGTCACGAAGCCCGCGTGATCCAGCGTGACGCAGTCGGTCAGCCAGCCGGTGTTGGGATCCGCCCCGATGAACAGGAACACGTGACGCAGATCGCAGTGATGGATCTCGCCGGAGTCGCGGTCGCGATAGGTCGCGCCGACCAGGCCGCGATCGGTATCGCCTTCCAATGCAACCAGCTCGGTGCGCGTGTGCAGCACGACGTTCGGCATCGCCTCGATGCGGTCGATCAGATAGCGCGACATCGAGGCTTCGAGTCCGTCACCGCGCACGACGAGGTGCAGCGTCTTCACTTTCGGCGCGAGGTAGACGACCGCCTGCCCCGCGGAATTGCCGCCGCCGATCAGCGCGACCTCCTCGCCCTCGCACAGCCGCGCTTCGACCGGCGACGCCCAGTACGACACGCCCGCGCCTTCGAACAGCGGAAGGTTCTCGATGTCCGGCCGCCGGTAGCGCGCACCCGAGGCGATGACCACCGTGCGCGCACGCACGACCTCGCCCGAGGTCAGGTGCAAGGCGTGCGGCGCGGACCCGTCGTCGCCGCCGCAGGCCAGCCTCGCGACCTCCAGCGGAATCGCCAGTTCGGCGCCGAACTTCAGCGCCTGGTTGTAGGCACGTCCGGCCAGCGCCTGCCCGGAGATGCCCGTCGGAAAGCCGAGGTAGTTCTCGATCCGCGCCGACGCGCCGGCCTGCCCGCCGATCGCACGCTGGTCGAGCACGATCACCGACAGCCCTTCGGATGCCGCGTACACCGCCGCCGCGAGACCCGCCGGACCGGCGCCGACGATCGCCACGTCGTGCACCGCATCCGGATCGAGCTCCGGCGTCATGCCGAGGCATGTCGCGGCTTCCGCGTTGCCGGGCCGTTTGAGCACCGTGCCGTTCGGGCAGATCATCAGGGGCAGATCGTCGGGCTGGATGCCGAAGCGTTCGACGATTTCCCGGCCCTCGTCGCCATCGGCATCGACCAGCGTGTTCGGATACCCGTTGCGCGTGAGGAAGCCCTGCAGCCCGGTCAGATGCGCATCGCCCGGCAGACCGACCAGCACCGAGCCCGACGCATCGCCTTCGATCAGCCCGACCCGGCGCAGGATCAACGCGCGCATCACGATCTCGCCCAATTCCGCCGCGCCGACCACCAGCGCGCGCAGATGCGCGGCATCGATCGGCACCACCGTGCATCCGGCCTCCGCGGCCTGTCCCGCGGCCAGCGACGCCCGCCCGGCGAGCTGGCTCACCTCGCCGGTGAACTGGCCCGGGCCCTGCGTGGTGATCGGCTTCTCGTGACCCAGGCCGTCGCGACGCACGACATCGATTGCGCCCTCGAGCACCAGCCACACCGGCGTATCGCAGTCGCCGACCTCGAACAGCACTTCGCCGGCCGCGCAGGTGCGCGGCGGACCGCTGGCGAAGCGCCGCGCCGTGGCGATCTGGGCGGCATCCAGAACCGGGAACATCTGGTGTCTGCGGTCGTCGGCGAGAGCCATGAGTGGGTTCCGGTCGGTAGGCCTGCATCATGCGCCAGCACCACCGGCCGATGCAGTGAGTGCGCGCGCGAGATGACCGAGCGCGCAAAGTCCGCCTATCGCAGCGGCCGACCCGTCACCGGCGCGTGTTCCGCCATCAGTTCGACGATCCAGTCGATGAACACCCGCAGCTTCGCGCTGACATGCCGGTTCGGCGGAAACGCCACGTACATCGGCATCGGATCGAGTTGCCAGTCCTCGAACAGCGTCACCAGTTCTCCGCCCGCGACATGCGCCCGGGCCATGTACGCCGGCAGCCACAGCACGCCCAGGCCCGCGAGGCCGGCAGCGAGATAGGCGTTGCCGTCATCCAGTGCGACCACATGACGACCCTGGACCTGCACGCGCTCTTCTCCGCGACGCATCGCATACGGCAGCGGCTTGCCGGTGCGCGCCCACAGGAAACCGACGATGCGGTGATCGGTGTCCTCCAGTTCGCGCGGGTGCGCCGGCGTGCCCATGCGCTGCAGATACGACGGCGCCGCGTGCACGCCCAGTTGCAGATCGCCGACGTGCCGCGCGACCAGCGACTGGTCGGTGATCGTGCCGCCGCGCACCACGCAGTCCACGTTCTCGCCGATCAGGTCCACGCGCCGGTCGCTGACGCCCAGATCCAGCTGGATGTCCGGATACCGCGCATGGAATTCCGGCAACGCAGGCACCAGGATCGTCCGCGCGAACGGGCTGGGCACATCGACGCGCAGGCGCCCGCGCGGCGCGGCGGACGCACTCGACAGGCTGGTCTCGGCATCGTCCATGTCGGCCAGCAGGCGCACCACACGCTCGTAGTACGCCGCGCCATCGGCGGTCACGTTGACCTTCCGCGTCGTGCGATTGAGCAGCTTGACCCGCAACCGCGCCTCCAGCTGCTGCACCAGCTGCGTCACCGTGGTCCGGCTCATGTGCAGTGTCTCGGCCGCCTTGGTGAAGCTGCCCGCCTCCACCACGCGCGCGAACGCCTGCATCGCATCGAAACGGTCCATCGGCGGTCCAGCTGCGGGGATTGTTTGGATTCTACGAACAGTGCTGGACAGCGCTGCGTGTTTATCCCGCGAACCGGTGTCCGCAGACTGGATCCATCGCAATCGTCCGGGCGCTTCGCCCCACAGGAGATTCCCATGGCAACACGTGACGTCGTTTTCCCCGCCGGCCGCCATGCGCTGTACGAACGCCACCGCTACTCGCCGGCCGTCCGCTCGGACGGCTTCCTGTTCGTCTCCGGCCAGGTCGGCAGCCGCGACGACGGCTCGCCAGAGCCGGAGTTCGACCGGCAGGTGCGCCGCGCGTTCGAGAACCTCGACGCCGTGCTCGCGGCGGCCGGCGCCACCTTCGACGACGTGGTCGATGTGACGTTCTTCATCGTCGATCCCGCGAACCGCTTCGAACGCGCCTGGGAGATCGTGCCGGACTACTGGGGCGAGGCGCCGTTTCCGACTGCGACGGTCGTGGGCGTGACCTGGCTGGCCGGGTTCGATTTCGAGATCAAGGTGGTGGCGAAGTTGCCGGAGAGTGTGGCGGACTGAGGTGGGTGTCGCTTGTCGCGCGGCACCCAGCACGCCGGACCCAGTGCAGGCAAGGCACAACTCGCTCGTCATTGTCCTCGGAGCGTTGTAGATGCTCCAAAAACGAAGGGCCCTCGCGGGCCCTTTGTCATTCACAGCATGACGAACGCACTCAGCCCGCAGGCGGCGTCGCTCCAGCCGCAGCCGGTGCATCCGCAGGCGCGGCCTCCGCCGCCGCTGGCGTGGCCGCAGGCGCACCCGGCGCGCCACCCGTCGGCGTGATCCGCCAGATGGTGTTCGCCAGATCGTCGGCCACCAGCAGCGCGCCGCGCGGATCGACGGTCACGCCGACCGGGCGGCCACGTGCCTTGCCGTCTTCGCCGAGGAAGCCGGTCGCGAAGTCGATCGCTTCGCCCGACGGCCTGCCGTCGCGGAACGGCACGAACGAGACCTTGTAGCCCACCGGCGGATTGCGGTTCCAGCTGCCGTGCTGGCCGACGAACACGCCGTTGGCGAACTGCGCGCCCATCGTCGGCGTCGAGAACGCGACGCCCAGTGCGGCGACGTGCGAGCCGAGCGCGAAGTCCGGTGTGATCGCGGACGCGACCTTCTCCGGCTTCTGCGGGCGCACGCGCTCGTCGACGTTCTGGCCCCAGTAGCTGTAGGGCCAGCCGTAGAAGCCGCCCGGACGCACGCTGGTCAGGTAGTCGGGCACCAGCTCGTCGCCGATCTCGTCGCGCTCGTTCACCACCGCCCACAGCTGGTCCATGCCCGGCTGCATCGCCAGCGCGGTCGGGTTGCGCAGGCCGGTTGCGAACACGCGGTGGAACCCGGTCTGCGCGTCCACCTGCCAGACCATCGCGCGGCTCTCTTCCACTGCAATGCCGCGCTCGGTGATGTTGCTGTCGGAACCGATGCCGACGAACAGGTAGCGTCCATCCGCACTGATCGTCAGCGCCTTGGTCCAGTGATGGTTGATCGCCCCCGGCAACCGGGTGATCTCCTCCGGCGCAGCGCCGGCATTGACCGCACCGTCGGTATAGGCGAAACGCAGCAGCGCATCCTGCGTCGCGACGTAGATCGAGCCGTTTCCGAACGCCAGCCCGTAGGGCGCATCGAGGTTGTCGGCGAACACCGAGCGGTTCTCGTAGACGCCATCGCCATCGGCATCGCGCAGCAGCGTCAGGCGGTTGCCGCTGTCGACCTGCGTGTTGCCGCGCGACTTGATGAAGCCGGCGATGATGTCCTTGGGCGTGAGCTGCGGTGCGCGACCGCCGCGGCCTTCGGCCACGAGGATGTCGCCGTTGGGCAGCACCAGCATCTGCCGCGGGATCAGCAGGTTGTCGGCGATCGCCGAGATCTCGTAGCCCTCCGGCACCTGGGGCAGCTGATCGCCCCACTCGGCCGGCAGCGAGACCTTGAGCGTGGGAAACAGGCCGCGCTGCGGCTTGGGCAGGTCGGGCGACGGTCCGACGTAGGTCTCGTCGGGCGTTCCACTGCACGCGGCGAGCGCGAGCATCAGCGCAGGCACCAGGGCGCGGGTCAGCAGTGCGGTCTTCGGCCGCTTCGAATCCAGGACCTTCATGGCAGCACCTCCCGGCGACGCAGCGTGCCGCCGAGTGCGAACCACAGGCTCGCGCCGATCGACGCCACGCACAGCACCGACCACACCAATGCCTGCGGCATCTTCTGCCAGGCGTCCATCGCGTGGACCAGCGAATTGAGGAAGCCGAGCACGCAGGTCAGTGCCAGCAGGCCGACGTAGATGAAACGGGTGCGCGTGCGCGCCGTCGGCGTGACCAGCGACACCAGCGCCCAGACGAGCGCGACGACCGCGAACACCATCGCCCCGACCACCAGCCAGGATGCGAAGTTGGTCCACTGGATCTCGTAGGACCGCGCGTACGCGATATCGGCGAGCAGTGCGCCGAGGAACAGCGGGAATGCACTGCTGACCAGCAGCAGGTGCAAGGGGTGCAGCGGCCGGTATGGCTGCGTCACGAGTACGGGAGGTGTCTGCATGGGGAAGTCTCGTCGTCTGCGGGGCCGCGTCACGGCATGCGATGCGCGGTGCGCCGGCAAGCGTCGTACATCGGAGCGCAAGACGTGGTGAATGCGTGGGGTCCGGAATGCGTTTGGATGCCTGAAAGAATCCTGTTCCGAGCGCTCGCGCAGCCGAAGCCCTTCCTCACCTGTGAAGCAGTGCATCGCTGGTTCGCATGTCGATGCGCGAGGCGAGGAGCACCCTCACCCCAACCCCTCTCCCGGGGGGAGAGGGGCTAGAAGCGGCGCGCTGTGACTTCGCACTGCGCACGGAATCCGATCACATGCGCATCGTCGAGAGCCCCTCTCCCCCTGGGAGAGGGGTTGGGGTGAGGGCCAACGCTCGCAGAGATGTCGAATCCCAGCGAGACACCCCCCAAGCGCTCCCTCAGATCGCCTGCCCGCCCGACACCTCGATCCGCTGCGCATTGACCCACCGGTTCGCCTCTCCCAGCAGCGACGCGATCATCGGCCCGATGTCGTCTGCCACGCCCACGCGTCCCAGTGCCGTGATGCCCGCGAGCTGCGCATTGATCTGCGCGTTGTCGCGCACCGCGCCGCCGCCGAAGTCCGTCTCGATCGCACCCGGCGCGACCGTGTTCACCGCGATGCCGCGCGTACCGAACTCCTTGGCCATGTAGACGCTCAACGTTTCCACCGCGGCCTTGGTCGCCGCATACGCCGCGTAGCCCGGATACGCGAAGCGCGTGAGCCCGGTCGAGATGTTGACGATGCGCCCGCCGTCGCTGATCAGCGGCAGCAGCGCCTGGGTCAGGAAGAACACGCCCTTGAAGTGCACGTCCACCAGCCGGTCGAACTGCGCGACGGTGGTCTCGGCGATGGGTGCGGTGTCGCCATGGCCGGCGTTGTTGACGAGGTGATCGAACGCCTCGCGCTGCCAGGTCTCGCGCAGCGCGGTACGCAACTGCTCGACGAACGCCGGAAACGCAGCGACTTCACCGGTATCGAGCTGCAATGCAACCGCCTTGCGGCCCAGCGCTTCGATCTCGGCGACGACCGCCTGCGCCTCGTCGGCATTGCTGCGATACGTCAGCACGACGTCGCCGCCACCGCGGGCGACGGCGAGTGCGGTATTGCGGCCGAGGCCGCGGCTGGCGCCGGTGATCAGGGCGATCCGGGTCATGGGGAACTCCTTTCGAATGGATGGAAGGTCGATGCACAGACTGCGCCCCGCCCCACCCGCCGCGTTGCCGGAACCTCCACGACCCTTGCCCATTCCTGCCACACCCCAACCACGCCTCACGCGCAGACGCTACGATCCCGCCATGTCCACGTTGCCCGAAGCTGTCCGCCGCCACGCCGACGCCCACGCCGGCGCCGATGGTCTGGCGCCGACGAAGATCCCCGGCCTCATGGCCGTACGCGCGCTCGCGCCCAGCGATCTCATGCACGACGTGCAGCGCCCGCTGCTGTGCCTCGTGCAGCAGGGCGGCAAGCGCGTCACCTTCGGCACCCGCGCGTTCGACTTCGCGGCCGGGCATTCGCTGCTGATCACCGCCGACATCCCCACCGTCAGCCAGATCACCCGTGCGAGCGCCGCGGCGCCCTACTACTCGCTGGTGCTCGAACTCGACCCCGCGGTGATCGCCGATCTCGTCGCGCAGATGGGCCCGCCAACCACCGACGATCCCGGCCCCGTGCGCGTGCATCCCACCGAGCCCGAAGTCGCCGATGCCGCGCTGCGCCTGCTGCAGCTGCTCGACACACCCGATGCCCTGACCGTGCTGCAGGCCCAGCGCATCCGCGAGCTGCATTACTGGCTGCTGGCCGGCCGGCACGGCCACGCGATCCGCCGCCTCGGCTGGCCCGACGGCCATGTGCAGCGCATCGCCCGCGCAGTGAAACTCCTGCGACGCGACTACGCCTGCCCGCTGCCGGTCGACGCGCTCGCCACCGAGGCCGGCATGAGCGCGTCCGCCTTCCATCGCCACTTCAAGGCGATCACCTCGCTGTCGCCGCTGCAGTTCCAGAAGCGCCTGCGCCTGATCGAAGCGCGCCGACTGATGCAGTCCCAAGGCGTGGCCGCGAGCAGCGCCGCGTACGCGGTCGGCTACGAGAGCGTGCCGCAGTTCACCCGCGAATACGGCCGCATGTTCGGCCGCCCGCCCGTGGCGGATGCGCGCGTCGCAATGGCCTGACGCGAATCCACGCGGCGCGACGTCACCGATCCGGACCCACGCCGTGGCCGCCCGCTTCACCCGTCCTTGCGTATAGCTGGTCGCTCTGCCGAACGGACGCGCCCAAATGGCCGACGACTCTCCCGCCATCCCCCCGCCCGAGGACATCGCGGAGGCGGTCTCCGACACCTGCGTCGAGAAAGCCACGCTGTCCGCCGGAAAGATGATCGGTCTCGGCTTGCTGGCCGGCGCCTACATCGGCTTCGGCAGTCTTCTGGCCGTACTGATCGGCGCAGGTGCCAGCGACCTGCCGCATGGCCTGATGCAGATCGCCGCCGGCATCGGCTTCGCGCTCGGCCTGATCCTCGTCATCCTCGCCGGCGCGGAGCTCTTCACCGGCAACACGCTGATGACCCTGCCGCTGGCGCAGCAGCGCATCGGCGCCGGCCGGCTGCTGCGCGCATGGAGCCTTGTGTGGCTCGCCAACCTCGCCGGCGCCCTGCTGCTCGTCCTGCTCGCCATCGGCGCAGGCGTGCACCTCGCAGGCGACGGCGCCGTCGCGACATCCGCGATCGAACTGGCCGCCGACAAGACCTCCAAATCCGCCGGCAGCATCGTCGCCAGCGGCATCCTCGCCAACATGCTGGTGTGCCTGGCCGTGTGGATGGCCGCCGGCGCGAAATCCGCCGTCGACAAGGTCGCCGTGATCGTGCCGCCGGTCGCGGCGTTCGTCGCGCTGGGGCTGGAGCACTCGGTTGCGAACATGTCGCTGCTGCCGCTGGGATTGCTGGCACAGGCGACGACCGGTGCGGCGCTGCCGGCTGGACTGTCGTGGGATGCGGCAGGCGCCAACCTTGCGTGGTCGACGCTCGGCAACATCATCGGCGGGGGTGGGCTCGGACTGGCTTACTGGGCGCTCTATCTGCGCAAGAAGGCATAGGAACGGGCAGGTAACGCGCAGAATCGACCAAGCCCTCGCGCTCGCGGCCACCGAATCTGGAGGTCTGTCGTCCTGCGCACGAATGCACGAACAGTCCGACATCGGATGGAAAATCCAATTCGGTAAAACTATCGCGCGATCTACGTTGCCGATGGGAAGCGATCGGGCGCCAGCCTGTGGTTGGCCATGTAAACCGTTGAAACACAGCCGACAGCCGCGCCGTCCCGATACTCGACTGCGCAGCTACTCAGGAATCCCGGCGCGGGTTCTTGATCCGCTTTGCGATGCGCGAATGCCGACAGTTTTCCGCCTCGGGCACAAGCGTATGTCGGCTTGGCGGTCGGCGTTGTCGACTGCATAGCTTGCAGGCCTCGGCCCACGAAGAACGCCGACCGACCGGGTCGGCGTTCGATTTCTCCGTGGATCAGCCGAGCGAGGCGCGCAACCGCTCTCCGGCATACGCCTGTGCATCCGCAGCCTTCTGCACGACGGCAGCGGCGCCGAAGAACTCGTGCGCGACGCCGGTGTAGATCCTGCGTTCCACCGGAACGCCGGCCTTCTCCAGCGCGTTTTCGAGAATGCCGCCATCGCTGCGCAGCGGGTCCAGCGTCGCGTTGATGATCGTCACCGGTGGTAGCCCCGCCAGATTGGCGTGTTCCAGATCCAGGCGCGGGTCCTTCTTGTCGTCCTCGCTGGTGATCAGGTGCGCGACGAACCACTCGATCATCGCCTTGTTCAACGGCTTGGCGATCGCGTTCTCGATGTAGGACTCGGTATGCAGACTTCCGGTCTGGCCGACCGGATACACGGCCAGGACGTGGCGCGGCTGTGTGAGGCCGGAATCGCGTACGGCGACCGCGGTGGCAACGGCGAGATTGCCGCCGGCGCTTTCGCCGGCCAGTGCGAGACGCGTGGGATCGCCGCCCAGTTCGGCAGCGTGCTCCGACACCCAGCGATAGCTGGCGAGCGCATCGTCCCAGGCGGCCGGAAAGCGATGCTCCGGAGCCTGGCGGTAGTCCACGGAGACCACGATCGCGTTGGCCTGCTTCGACAGGCCACGCGCGCCGCCGTCGTAGACCTCGGCATCGGCAATCACCCAGCCACCGCCGTGGAAGTACATGATCACCGGTGCGTTCCGTACGCCGTTAGGGCGATAGACGAACGCATGCAGCGCGCCGTTGAGGGTGGGAATCGCGATGTCCTCACGCGTCACCCCGGGCACCAGCGCTTCGGGTCGCGTATCGCGTCCCTGCTTCTGCAGCACGCGCCGCACCGCATCGGCGATCGTCGGCTGCTGGCGTGCCTCGGCGACGGTGAGCTTCTCGATGGCCTTGGGTTCGAGCTCGTCATGGGCCTTGGCGACTTCGTGCATGTCGTCGTCGGCGCGAATCGCGCCCACGGCATTGGAAATCGCGTCGACGATCGGATTGGGTTTGCCGTCGCTCATCTGGGGGGTCTCGTTGGGTAGGGGCATCAATGCTCGGCGCGCCAGCGTGATCCGAAGGCGATGCCGCCGTGAGTGCGCAGTGAGGCGCCGAATCGCAGCCCGCGCTGCGCGGGGCCATTTCGGACAACGGGCCTGCATCACGCCTGCGAAGGCTGCTGCAGGCTGCCATCGCTCGCGAGTCCCGCCATCACCTTGTCGGGCGTAATCGGGGTGTCGTAGATGCGTACTCCGACCGCGTGATGGATCGCGTTGGCGATCGCAGCGGACACGCCGACCATGCCGATCTCCCCCACCCCCTTGGCCCCGAGCCGGCTGACGATGCGGTCGTCCTCGTCGGCGAACAGCACGTCGATGTCGTGCACATCGGCATTGACCGCCACGTGGTACTCGGCGAAGTCGTGATTCATGAAGCGACCCAGCCGGGGGTCGTCGTGCGTGCCTTCGTGCAGCGCGTGGCCGATGCCCCAGACGACGCCCCCGATGATCTGGCTGCGGGCGCCCATCGGATTGATGATGCGGCCGGCGGCAATCGCGCTGACCACGCGCGTCACGCGGACCGTGCCGAACGCTTCGTCCACGCGCACCTCGCAGAACACCGCCGAGTGGGTCGCACGCGCGTACTTCGACTGTTCGCGCTGGTTGGGCAGCAGCAGATGACTGGCCTCGATCCTGCCGCCCTTCGCCGATGCCATCAGTTCGACGATCGCGACCGACGCGCCGGTGTCGATCCGTCGCAGCATGCCGTCGGCGCACTCGACGTTCTCGATCCTGCATCCGCGGAACGGGCCCTGGCGATCGCGTCTGGCGAGCTTGAGCAGTTCGCCGCGCAGCTTGTCGCAGACACCTTCGATCGCGGATCCGACGGTGGTGACATGCGCGGAGCCGCCCTCGACCGGCGCGACCGGAAGCGTGGAGTCGCCGAGCTGGAACGTGACGTGCTCGAGCGGCAGGCCCATCGCGTCGGCCGCGATCTGCGCCATCACCGTGTAGGTTCCGGTTCCGATATCGGTGGCGGCGCTGCTGACCAGCAGGCGGCCGTCGGCATCGAGCACGGCCCTGGCGCGCGCGAACATCTGCAGCGCATCCCAGGTGCCGGTCGCCATGCCCCAGCCGACGTACTCGGTGCCGATCTTCGTCGCTCGGGTGCCGGGCGCGCGGCGCGACCAGCCGAACCGCTCCGCGCCGATCGCGAAGCAGTCCCGGAGCGCTTTCGACGAGAAGGGCTTGTTGTCGGTCGGGTGCATATCCGCGTAGTTGAGCAAACGGAATTCCAGGGGATCCATGCCGACCTCGCATGCCATCGCGTCGATCGCGACCTCCAGCGCATGCACGCCATGCGCCGCGCCCGGCGCGCGCATGTCCATCGGGGTGAACCGGTCGAGATCCACGATCCTGTGCGACAGACGGATGTTCTCGCAGGCATACAGCTGGCCCGACCAGTTCACGACGACTTCGGTGTAGTCCTCCGTTCGCGAGGTCTCGGTGCGCGCATCGTGCTCGATCGACTGCAGGCGGCCATCGGCATCGGTGGACAGGCGCAGCTGCTGCCAGGTCTCCGGACGATGCCCGAACGTGAACATCTGCTGCCGTGTCAGCACCACGCGTACCGAACGATCGAGACGCTCCGACGCCATGACGGCGAGCAGCAGTGCGTGATTGGGTCGCAGGCCGGCGCCGAAGGCCCCGCCCACGAACGCGTTGCGCACGGTCAGGCGCGACTTCGGAATTCCCAGCGCATGTGACGCGTACCAGCGACTGTTCTGCGAACCCTGGGTCTTGTCGTGGACCACCATCCGGCCTTGCGGATCCCGCACCACCGTCGTCGCGAACAGCTCCATCGGATTGTGGTGCTGGGCTTCCGCGTAGGCGGTCGCCTCGATCCGGAACGGCGCATCGTGCCAGGCCGTCGAGGCATCGCCCTTCTCTTTCGGAGGCGGCTTCGCGCCCAGCTTGAGGCCTTTGGTCGCATGGCCCCGGTCGAGATGCGCGCGCAGCGATGTCTCGTGGGATTCGGCCGCGACATCGACGCGTACCAGCTGCGCCGCGTGGCGTGCGGCTTCGAACGTGGTCGCCACCACGAGCGCGACCGGCTGTCCGCTCGACGCCACGCGATCGTCGTAAAGAGGGCGGAACGGTCTGCCGCCGGGCGCGATCATGTCCTTGTGGAACAGACGCGACGATCGCATCTTCGGACGCCGCGCGTGCGTCAGCACGTCCAGAACCCCGTCGACTGCGAGCGCTGCATCGATGTCGATCGACACGATCCGCCCTTTCGCCACCGGCGTGTTCACGACGACGCCGTACGCAAGATCCGGCGCCTCGAACTCCGCCGCGTAATGGGCCTCGCCGCGTACCTTGGCCGGGCCGTCGATACGGGTCAGTGGCTGGCCCTTGCGCACATGCCCGGTACCGGGGGCCGCGACCGGGATGCGCAGCGCGTGGAGATCCTCAGCCATCGTCATGCGCTCCATCCGCTGCATCGGCGGCCGTGTCGTTGGTGACCGTGCCTTGCGCCGCCAGCGCGATCGCGCGTACCACCGCGCGGCGCGCCAGCTCGATCTTGAAATCGTTGTCGCCCTGTCCGACCGCACCCTGCAGGAGCCGGTCGGCGACACGCGTGGACGCGGCGGCCGAGGGATGCGCACCCACGAGCAGTGCTTCCGCCGCTTCGATCCGCCAGGGCTTGTGCGCGACACCGCCGAGCGCCACGCGGGCCGACGTCACGGTGCCGTCTTCGGCCATCTCCAGCCCGACAGCCACCGACACGAGGGCGAAGGCATACGACGCGCGGTCACGGATCTTGAGATAGACCGAGTGCCCGGCATATGGATTGGCGGGGATGTGGATCGCGGTGATCAGCGCATCCGGGGCAAGCTCGGTGTCGTGCTGGGGACGATCGCCCGGCAGGCGATGGAACCGGGCGAATGGAATGCGCCGGATGCCCGCATCGCTTTCCACCTCGACCTGCGCCTCCAGTGCCGCGAGGGCCACGCACATGTCGGAAGGATGCGTGGCGATGCAGGCATCGCTGGCGCCGAGGATCGCGTGCTGGCGCGTCACGCCACCGATCGCGCTGCAGCCGCTGCCCGGCGCGCGCTTGTTGCACGGCAGTGCGGCGTCGTAGAAGTACATGCAGCGGGTCCGCTGCAGGAGATTGCCGCCGTTCGTCGCAGCGTTGCGGATCTGCGGCGAGGCGCCGGCGAGGATCGCGGATGCCAGCAGCGGCGCGTGCCTGCGTACGAGGGGGTGATACGCGGTATCCGCGTTGCGTGCAGTCGCCCCGAGGCGCAGGCCGCCGTCGGCCGTCGCGTCTATCCCGTCCAGCCCGATGCCGGCGATGTCGACCAGTCGTGCCGGCTGTGTCACGCCGGCCTTCATCAGGTCGAGGACGTTCGTGCCGCCGGCGAGAAACTGCGGTCGACCGATGCGCGCATCGTCCGGCATGAGCGTCCCGAGCTCGCGCTGGGCGCCGGCCGTGTCCGTGGCGGAGGTCAGGACGAACGGGTTCATGCCGGCACGGTGCCCACGACGACGGGGCGCTGCGGATCGCGCGTGCCGTCGATACCGATCACGTCGCAGACCGCATCCGTGATCTGCGGGTACGCGCCACACCGGCACAGGTTGCCGCTCATCAGTTCACGGACATCGTCCTGTGTCCGCGCGCGACCCTCGTTGATCAGACCGACGGCGGAACAGAGCTGACCGGGCGTGCAGTACCCGCACTGGAAGGCATCGTGCTGCAGGAACGCGTTCTGGAGCGGATGCAGGGCATCGCCATCGGCGAGTCCTTCCACCGTCGTGATCGAGCGGCCGTCCTGCAGCGCCGCCAGTGTCAGGCAGCTGTTGATCCGCCTTCCGTCGATCAGCACCGTGCAGGCGCCGCATTGGCCGTGATCACAACCCTTCTTGGTACCGGTGAGACCGAGCCGTTCACGGAGCACGTCGAGCAGCGTGGCCCACGCTTCGACTTCGATCCGGTGGACGACGCCGTTGATGTCGAGCGCCACCGGATGACGGCTCAGGACGGCGGCGGCGGAAACATCAGGTCGTGGAGCGTGGCTGGTGCGCATGGCTGACTCCTGTTCCGCATCGACAATGGAATCGGCCGGGTGAAGAGCGGGAGAATGACGACAGATGCCGCGTCCCGACTGGCGACGGACAGAAGTCTGCTCGCGAATGCGAATTGCCCGCTCGCGAGCATCGAGCCCGTTTTGCCATTGCCGTTGCAGAGGCCGTCGGTCTTCGATCACGGGCGTTTGGCGAGCCTCCAAATCGAAAGCCCCGGCGCTGCCGGGGCTTGATGTCCAACGCCTGCTCGGCAACCGGCAGCTTCAGGGCGCGGCGGTGTAGGTGCCCACCAGACGGGTCTTGCCGAGCACGTGTCCGCGCATCGCTTCGAGCAGGGTGTCGCGATCCGCGCCCGGTGCAACGTCGAGCACCGTGTCCAGCGCGAACACCTGGAAGTGATAGTGGTGCACGCCGGTGCCGGGCGGCGGCTTGGGGCCGTAGTAACCGGTCGAACCGTAGCTGTTGCGTCCCTGCCGCAGGTCGTCGGGATCGGTCAGACGGGGTGCTGTCGCCAGGCCTTCCGGCAAGCGCGTCACCCCGGCCGGAATGTTCCAGGCCACCCAGTGCACGAACGGCTTGGGCATGGCCGCATCCGGATCTTCCATCACCAGTGCATACGACTTCGCGCCCTCGATGCCCTCCCAGCTCAGTGCGGGCGAGACGCCCTCGCCGTATTCGCTGTAGCGCAGCGGGATGGCCTGCCCGTCGCTGAAGGCCTGCGATTGCAGCGTCGTGGTGCCACGCCCGCGGGCCCGGCTCTCGGCGCGATCGAACGCCAGCGGCACGTTGTGGCCCTGGTTGGCCTGCTTCTGCATCGGCCCTGCGGGAATCGGCGCATCGGCGCGTGTGTTGCGCGCACCGCGCGGCGGCGTTCCGGTGTAGGCGATGCGATAGATCACGCCATTGCCGTCGTCGCTGAGCAGCAGGGCGCCATCGGGCAGCACCGCCAGGCCGACGGGCCGGGCGATATGCGCATTGCCGCCGTCGACGAGGAATCCGCTGGCGAAGGGTTCGATCGACCTCGGCCTGCCGCCCTCGAAATGCACGCGGGCGATCTCGTAGCCGGCGGCCGGCTTGCGGTTCCACGAGCCGCGCATCGCGACGAACGCGTCGCCGCGATACTCGGCCGGGAACGAGCGGCCCTGATAGAAGGCCATCTGCATGGGCGCGGCATGCGCGGTGTAGCCCATCACCATGGGCTCGCTCATGTCGCGCCACTGTTCTTTGGTGATGCCGCCGACCGGCGTCGTCTGCGGATGCAGGCCGCCGTCGGCGAACACGTGCGGCCAGCCGTACTGCTTGCCGAGCTCGATCCGGTTGAGCTCTTCGGCGTGCTCCTCGTCGCCCAGGCTGTCGATGTTGTGGTCCATGCCCCACAGCTCGCCGGTCTGCGGCTGCCAGCCGAAGCCGATGGTGTTGCGCAGGCCGGTCGCGAAGATGCTGCGCGAGCTGCCGTCCGGTTCCATCCGCAGCATGGTGGCGTGTTCCGGGTTGGTCTCGTTGCAGGCATTGCAGGTCGAGCCGACGCTCAGATAGAGCTTGCCGTCGGGTCCGAAAGCCAGGGTGCGATTGGGGTGCTGGCCGCCATCGGGCAGGTCGTCGATCAGCAGTTCGGAATCCCCGAGGCGACCGTCGGCGAGAATCGGCGCGCGCAGGAGTTCCTTGACCGTGACCACGTACAGATGATCGCCATGGACCGCCAGGCCATGTGCGTCGTGACGGTGCAGCACCGGTACCGGTTCGCCATCGCTGCGGCCGTCGCCATCGGCGTCGTGCATCAGCAGCACGTCACCCTGTTCCCGTCGCGACACATAGATGTGGCCCGCCGGATGCACGGCGAGGATGCGGGGATTCAACAGGCCGGATGCGAACACGGAAATCTCGAAGCCGTCCGGCAGCTTGATCTCGCGCAGATGGTCCGGTGTCGGCGCCACCGGGCCGGGCTTGAAGACCGTGTGGCGTACCGACGTATCGGTGCCGTCGCCCTGCTGCGCGACGGCCGGGCCGATGCCGGCCAGCAGGGTCACGACAGCGGCGGGAACAAGAAGTCTGCGAAACCTGCGGGCAGGCATCATGGCGTACGCCTCGAAGCGTTCAGGGAATCGAGACGCTAGGTGCGCGGACGTCGCGGCGACGCGAATTCCGGCGCCGGAATCGACGCGGTCGAGCATCCGGTCGCGGGCATCGTTCGCCTGTTTTCACGGGCTGCGCATTCATGCCGTGGCCTGCTGCGCGGACACGAGGAACGAGATGCGCGAGAAGACCGCCCTGCTGGTACTCGACATGGTCAATACGTTCGCGTTCCCGCGCGGGCCGGCGTTGCTCCGTGCTGCCCGGATGATCGCGCCACGACTGGCGAAGCTCAAATCCCGCGTGAAGTCGCTCGGCGGCATCTGCGTCTATGCGAACGACAACTTCGTGGACTGGGGAAGCGACTTCCAGACACTGGTCACGCTCGCGCGGCAGTCCCCGGGAGGCCGCCTGCTCGACGTGCTGGCGCCGGAATCCGATGACCTGCATGTCCTCAAGCCCCGTCACTCCGCATTTCATCAGACGGCACTGCAGTTCCTGCTGCAGCAGTCCAGCGTCCGGCATGTACTGGTGACCGGCATTTCGACCGAAGCCTGCGTACTCGCCACCGCGCTCGATGCCCACATCATCGATCTGGATGTGCGCGTGGTGTCGGACTGCGTGGCTTCGAGCAGCCCGACGCGCCGTGCACACGCGCTGTCGGTCCTGCGCTACGGCGAGATTCCGACCGTGTCGGCGGCTCACGCCCTGAAGCGGTAGCGCGCGTGCGCCGGAACATTCCCGGCCTGCACATTTCGATCGGCAGATACAGAAAACCCCGCCGGAGCGGGGCTGTGCGCTCATCAGGCGTGAGCGTTGGCTGTGACGGAAGAATCAGGCGAACGGATCGTGGAGCACCGTCGTGTGCGCACGATCCGGAGCGCGCTGACGATGCTGGTCGCGGAATGATCGCCGTCCACGTGGGAAAGGGACATCGTCGCGCTGGAACGACCGGCGAAACCTTTCACCGCGATCCTCATCCAGCCCGCACATGGTCACCCTCGCAGCTTCAGCGTCGGCTGCTCGTCCAACGTGCCGTCCTCGAGAATCACCACGTAGCGCGTGTCGTCCTTGTCGAACAGTACTGGAATGGGCGCCTGGAACATCGGGCGGCGCACGAATGCGAGGCGCCAGCGGAAGATCTCCAGCGCTTCGAGCGTGACCAATTGCGCGGCGGTCAGGCCGGCGCGAAGCAGAGCGGACTCCGCCGACACATGCTTGCGCCGTTCGGGCGTGCGCGGTGACGCGGAGGTCGACCAGGGGCCTTGGAGGACGGTGCCGGTAGCGGGAGCGGTGGCGTGGGTATTGGCTTGCAGGCTGGGCATGGCAGGGATTCCGCGGCGACACTCAGGGTGAGAGATACGGGCAGGCGCGATCTGACGGGCCTGTCCTGACGGGAGGTCCTGCAATTTCCGTGCCGGAACGGCCGGTCGCCTGCACTCCGGCGGACGCATGGCGAGCGAACCATCGGATCAGGCGTGACCGGGACGCTCTTTGCCGGCCTGGCGGCACGCGTCGTCGGCGCCTGCCTAAACCGCCAGAACCGGGGCCGGCTCCAGCACCACGGCTCAGGTACCCGGCACGGAAGCCAACGGGAATCCGGGAGCGGCGATTGCACAGACTTTCCGGCCCGGAGCGGCCGCCCCAGCATGCCCGTCCAAGAGGCGACCCCCATCCTTCTCACCTGGCGACGATCAGAAAAAACCCCGCTTTCGCGGGGTTTTTCTGGTCATCGGCATGCTGCGATCAGGCGAACGGATCCTGCAGCACCATCGTGTGCGCACGGTCCGGACCGGTACTGACGATGCTGATCGGACAACCGGCCAGCTCTTCGAGTGCGCGCAGATAGGCGCGTGCGGCGGCGGGCAGCTTGTCCCAGTCCGTCACGCCGTGGGTGCTTTCTTCCCAGCCCGGGAACTCGAGATAAACGGGCGTGCACTCGTCCCAGCCGGCGGCGTCGAGCGGGGCGTATTCGGTGCGCTTGCCGCGGTACTCGTAGGCGATGCAGATCTTCAGCGTCTTCATGCCGTCGAGCACGTCGAGCTTGGTGATGCACAGGCCGGAGATGCCGTTGATGGCGACGGCGCGCTTGAGCGCGACGATGTCCATCCAGCCGCAGCGGCGCGGACGGCCGGTGGAGGCGCCGTATTCCTGGCCGCGGTCGCGGATGCCCTGCCCGATCTCGTCATCCAGTTCGGTCGGGAACGGACCGCCGCCGACGCGCGTGGCATACGCCTTGGCGATGCCGAGCACGTAGTCGATCGCGTCCGCGCCCACGCCCGCGCCGGCCAGCGCACCACCGACGGTGGTGTTGGAGCTGGTGACGTAGGGATAGGTGCCGTGGTCGATGTCGAGCAGTGCGCCCTGCGCGCCTTCGAACAGCACGCGCTTGCCCTGCTTGCGCAGGTCGTGAAGGATGCCGGCGACGTCCGACTTCATCGGCTCGACGTACTCGCCGAACGCCAGCGCCTCGTCGTAGGTCTTCTGGAAATCGATCGCGTCGCCGCCGAGATACTTGGTCAGCACGAAGTTGTGGTAGTCGAGCGCGGTGCGCAGCAGTTCTTCGAGCTGCTGGGGGTAGTGCAGGTCGGCGACGCGGATGCCGCGACGGGCGACCTTGTCCTCGTACGCCGGGCCGATGCCGCGGCCGGTGGTGCCGATGGCCTTGCCGCCGGCGGCCTTCTCGCGGGCCTGATCGAGGGCGATGTGGTACGGCATGATCAGCGGCGTGGCCGGACTGATCTTCAGGCGCGAACGCACTTCGACGCCGGCGGCTTCGAGTTCGCCGATCTCCTTGATCAGCGCGGCCGGGCTGAGCACGACGCCGTTGCCGATCAGGCACAGCGCGTCGTCGCGCAGGATGCCGGAGGGAATGAGGTGGAGGACGGTCTTCTTGCCGCCGATCACCAGCGTATGGCCGGCATTGTGGCCGCCCTGGAAGCGCACGACGGCGCCGATGTCCTGCGTGAGTAGGTCGACGATCTTGCCTTTGCCTTCGTCGCCCCACTGGGCGCCGATCACCACCACTGACTGACCCATCTTGATGACTCCTGCATTGCGTTGCGGCCATCGGGGCCGCAGGAAGGGACCGGCCTGCCCTGTTCGGTGATGGGCCGCTCCATCGGGGAGACGACCGCCGCACAGGGCCGGACACGGAAAAAGCCGGCGGGCTACCCCGTCCGGCTTTTCCGCATTATCCGGATAACGGGTGAAGGGGGCCACCTGTTTGTGGGGTGTGTTCATGGGACGGGTGTGTCGGGAGAGCCCCGGCCCTCACCCGACGCGCGGTGCGCGTCGGCCTCTCCCGGAGGGAGAGGCGCTGGTGCCCGCGATGTGGGAACCGACCGGGATAACGACCGGTATTGGAAGCGACAGCGCACTGCAGCTTTCAGCCCCTCTCCCTCCGGGAGAGGGGTTGGGGTGAGGGCCGACGCTCGCTAGAACGCCTGAAGTCGGAAGTGAAGGGTTCCGTCGCGCTCTACCTATCCCACGATAGGGTTCGATGGGAAAGCCCTGCCCTCACCCGACGCGCGGTGCGCGTCGGCCTCTCCCGGAGGGAGAGGCGCTGGTGTCCGCGATGTGGGAACCGGCCGGGACAACGACCCAGCATTGAGAGCGACAGTGCACCGCAGCTCTTAGCCCCTCTCCCTCCGGGAGAGGGGTTGGGGTGAGGGCAGCTGTTGGCGTTGGAAGTCGTAAGCGGTGCAGAAATGGGTTCGACGGGAAAGCCCCACCCTCACCCGACGCGCGGTGCGCGTCGGCCGCTCCCAAAGGGAGAGGCGCTATGGTCGAAGAGTTCCCGGCAAGTGCTCACGGGAAAGAAAGCGTTGGCCTTGCTGTGGCCGCCAGTCCCGGCGGTCCACCTGGAACAAGACGCTCCGGCCTCAGCCGCCCGCGCCGCCGCCCCGCACGAAGTACAACGCGATCAGCCCCGCCGCCAGCACGCCGGCGCCGATTCGGCGCAGGGTGGTGATCGACATCGACAGCATCTGCTCGGCATTGCGCTTCCAGAAGCCCGGGGCGGCGAACAGGATCAGGCCTTCGATCACGCACACCAGGCACAGCGCCGCCCACAGGTCCGACATCAGGCGCAGGCCATCAACGGTCGCTGCGCATGTACTGCAGGAACGGGTCGTTGCGTTCGAGCACGATCACGCTGTCGCCCTTGTCGAACGCGGCGCGGTAGGCCTCGAGGCTGCGCTGGAAGGCATAGAACGCGGGATCGCGGTTCGCGGCGTTGCCGTAGATGCGCGCGGCTTCGGCGTCGCCTTCACCGCGCAGGGTCTGCGCGTCGCGTTCGGCTTCGGCGAGGATCACGACCTGCTCGCGATCGGCCTGGCCGCGGATCGCGCGGGCGCGTTCCTCGCCTTCGGCGCGCAGTCGCGTGGCCACTTCCTGGCGCTCGGCGCGCATGCGGTTGTAGACCTGCTGGATCACCTGGCTGTCGGTCGGCAGGTCGATCTGCTTCAGACGGATGTCGATGATGCGCATGCCCAGCGACTTGGCGGCCTCGTTGATGCCCGGCAGCTGGCGCTCGACGAACTCCGAACGGTTGCCCGAGACCAGTTCGGTCAACGTGCTGGCGTTGATCTCGTTGCGCAGCGAGTTCTTGATGATCGGCTCGAGGCGCAGGTTGGCATCGGACTCGTTCCCGGACGTGGCGCGGTAGAACGCGGCGACGTCGCTGATGGCGACGATGGCCACGAAGTCCACGCTGACGTCCTTGCGCTCGGAAGTCAGCGAGCGCTCGGGCGAGAACGCGCTGGCGTTGAAGCGGCGGTCGAACACGCGCGCCGATTCGATCAGCGGAATCTTGAAGTGCAGACCCGGGCCGATGTCGGTCCGGGCGACGCGGCCGAGGTTGAGCACCATGGCCACCTGGCCCTCGCGGACCACGTACACCGAGCCCATCAGGCCCAGCAGCAGCACGATGATCAGCGGAATGACGAAGTTCAGTCTCATCGGGTCGCTCCTTCACGCGACGGGCGCGGCAGCGTGCGCGCGGCCGGGGCCGGCGTGGCGGTATTGCCGGTGCCACGCGTCGCTTCAACGGCCGGCGACAGCACCTCCGGTGGAATCAGCGAGGGAGCCTGTCCGCCAGCGCCCTGCCCGGCCATCGGCACGTAGATCAGCTGGCGGCCATCGCCGCCGACGACGACACGGTTCTCGGCCAGCACGCTCTGCACGGTTTCCAGCCACAGACGCTTGCGGGTCACGTCCTGCGCGCCGGCATAGGCGTCGACCAGCAGCGAGAAGCGCGTCGCGTCACCGGTGGCGCGGGCGATCTCGGCGGTCTTGTAGCCTTCGGCCTGCGAGCGGACACGCTCGGATTCACCGCGGGCCTCGGGCACGATCTTCGCCGCATAGGCGCCGGCTTCCTTGACCAGCTGCTCGTTCATCTGCTGCGCACTGTTGACGGCGTCGAATGCGTCCTTGACCTCTTCCGGCGGACGCGCGTCCTGCAGGTTGAGTTCGTTGACGAACAGGCCGGTGCGGTAGCTGTCGAGCGAGGCCTGCAGCGAGGTCTGCGCGGCGGTCGAGATCGGACCACGCGCGTTGAGCGCGGCATCGAGGTTGACGCGGCCGATCTGCTCGCGCACGGCACTGAGCGCGGTCTGTTCGAGCATCTCGCGGGCGTTGCGGGTGCCGAACAGGTACTGCACGGCATCGCCGACGCGGTACTGCACGTTGAACGACACGATGACGATGTTCTCGTCGCGGGTCAGCACCGGCACGGTGTTGCTGAAGGACTGCACGGTGGTCGCGTCGACCTTGGTCACGCGCTCGACCGGCCACGGCAGCTTGAAGTTCGGACCCGGCTGCATGACACGGGCGACCTGGCCGAAGCGCAGCACCACGCCGCGCTGGGTTTCACCCACCAGCACGAAGCAGTTGAGCAGCAGCACGACGACCACGACGATCGCGATCCAGCGCAGCGGATTGCCGCCACCGAACCCGCCGCCGAAGAGTCCGCGGAACTGGTCGAGGATGCGGTCGAAACCACCGCCGCCGCTGCCGCGTCCTCCACGTCCACCACCGCCCGTCCGGCGTGGCGGCCATGGATTGCGGTCGCCCTGACCTCCGGAATCCTTGCGGTCCGGAGAATCGTTGTCCTTGTTGTTGCCGGGAATGTTCCAGGCCATGCCTGCTCCAGTTCTGGGCGCGCAGCCTGCGTCGGCGGCGGCGCGGGGGTCGCATAGTCTAACCGGCTGGCGCCTGTCGCAGGCCACGCATGCCGAAGGTCATGCCGGGAATACCTGTGGGAGCGACCCGGGTCGCGATCGGGCTTTCCCGCGAAAGCCTCTTCGCGCGCAAGCGCGCTCCCACATGTGCAATCAGATGGTGTCGTCCTCGTCCGGAGGCAAGAGCGCACGCAGCGCTTCGCCATCGGGCTGCGAGGCCAGACGCGCGGCGTCCGCATGGGCGAGATCCACCTGCAGCAGCCAGCCGGACTCGTCGAGCGTTTCCGCGCGCACGCCCTCCAGCGCATGCAGGCGTGCATGCAGGCGACCGGCTTCGGGCGGCAGGCGTACCTCGCCGGTGACGCGACGGATGCCGAGCCGGCGCGCGAGTGCCTGCGACAGCAGGTCGAGACCGAGCCCGTCGCGCGCGGAGATCCACACGCTTTCGCGCACGGCATCGTCAGCCAGCGCGTTCGGATCCTGGTCGTAGCGCGGCACGGCGCCTTCGATCTTGTCGATCTTGTTGAACACCAGCAGCTGCGACAGATCGCCGGCGCCGATCTCGCCCAGCACGGCATCGACCTGGGCGATGCGCTCGTTTCGCAGCGGATCGGCGGCGTCGATGATGTGCAGCAGCAGGTCGGCCTCGCGCGCTTCGCTCAGGGTGGAGCGGAACGCGGCGACGAGTTCGTGCGGCAGGTCGCGGACGAAGCCGACGGTATCGGCCAGCACGATGCTGCCGCCGGACAGGTCGACGCGGCGCACGGTGGGATCGAGGGTCGCGAACAGCTGGTCGGCCGCATACGCGTCCGCGCCGGTCAGCGTGTTGAACAGCGTGGACTTGCCGGCATTGGTGTAGCCGACCAGCGCCACGCGCGGCAGTTCGCTGCGCACGCGCGCACGACGCATCTGGGTGCGCTGCACTTCCACCTTGTCCAGGCGCGCCTGCAGCTGTTCGAGCCGCTTCTGCAGCAGGCGCCGGTCGGTTTCGAGCTGGGTTTCACCGGGGCCGCGCAGGCCGATCGAACCACCGCGCTGACGCTCCAGGTGGGTCCAGCCGCGCACCAGCCGCGTGGCCATGTGCCGCAGCTGCGCCAGCTCGACCTGCAGCTTGCCTTCGTGGCTGCGGGCACGCTGGGCGAAGATGTCGAGGATCAGGCCGGTGCGGTCGACGACGCGGCGCTCGAGGAATTTCTCGAGGTTGCGTTCCTGGCCCGGCGTCAGCCGATGGTTGACCAGCACCAGATCGGCGCCGGTCGCATCGGCCGCGGCCTTGACCTCGTCGAGCTTGCCGCTGCCGAACAGCATCGCGGCATTGGGCTTGTCGATGCGCGCCGGGATGACCGCGGCGACGCGGGCACCGGCCGAGCGGGCGAGTTCGGAGAATTCTTCCAGCGCGCCTTCGTCGGCCGGGCCATGTGCATGCGGCTGGATCAGCAGCGCGTTTTCACCCTTGCGGGAGCGTTCGAACAAGTGGGTTCACACCTCGGGTCAGTCGGTGGTTTCGGGCGCCTCGTCCTCGCCTTCACCAGACTGGACGAACCCGCCGCCTGGCGCCACGCGCACGTTGCGGGCCGGCACCACGGTCGAGATCGCATGCTTGTAGACCATCTGGCTCACGGTGTTGCGCAGCAACACCACGAACTGGTCGAACGATTCGATCGTGCCCTGCAGTTTGATGCCATTGACGAGGTAAATCGAGACGGGCACGCGCTCGCGGCGCAGTGCGTTCAGGAAAGGATCCTGCAAGGATTGCCCCTTGGACATGGTGTTTCCCCAGCGTGGTTGTTGTTCTGATGACCTGTTGGCCGGGCCGCCGCCCGCTCCCCGGACGACGACCGCCCGATGTTACACAACCGCGATGCTGTCCGTCCGGGATCACGGGGGACGAATGCTGTGCGCAATCGGGGATTCGTGACCGCGGTGTGGTGATGCGGGGCCCAGCGGACCGGCTCGAAAGCCTTCTCCCGCTCGCGGGGGAGGATCGGGTGGGGCGAAGCATCACGCGCGGCAGATTCCGGAACGCGAGCGCGTCTGTATCGCTCGATGACAGGCCGCCACGCTGACAGATTGCCCACCCCCACCCTCCTCCATAAACGCGGAGGACCAAAGCAGGCACCCGTTCATCGCAGAAAGGCAGCGACTTCCGCATCCAGCGCGTCGCGCTGGGTGGCCGGATCGAACCAGCGCGCGCCGCCACGCCCCCGCAGCCAGGTGAACTGCCGCTTGGCCAGCTGCCGGGTCGCGGCGATGCCGCGTTCGCGGAAATCCGCGGCGTCGCCCTGCCCGTCGAGGAATTCCCAGGCCTGGCGATAGCCGACTGCGCGGATCGCCGGCAGTTCGAGCGGTGCCGGATGCGCCTGCAGTTGCGGCAGCGCGCGCAGCGCCCGCACTTCGTCGAGAAAGCCGGCCGCGAGCATCGCGTCGAAACGCGTGGCGATGCGCGCGTGCAGCGTCGCGCGCTCGGGCGGCGCGATCGCCAGCGCCAGCACCTGCGCCGGGAACGGCGGCGATTCGGAGGGCCGCTTCTGCCACTCGCTGATCGGGATGCCGGTCAGGCGATGCACTTCGAGCGCACGCTGGATGCGCTGCGGATCGCCGGGCTTGATGCGCGCGGCGGCCTCGGGATCGAGCGTCGCCAGCCGCGCGTGCAATGCGGGCCAGCCGAGTTCGGCGGCCTCGGCGGCGATCGCCGCGCGTGTATCGGCATCGGCCTCGGGCATCGGCGACAGGCCGTCGAGCAGCGCCGCGAAATAGAGGCCGGTGCCGCCGGCGAGGATCGGCACGCGGCCGCGGCGCAGGATGTCCTCGACCGCGGCGCGCGCGTCATGCGCGAATTCGGCGGCCGAATACGTCTGCCACGGATCGCGCAGGTCGAGCATGTGGTGCGGCACGCGTGCGCGCTCGGCGGCATCGGGCTTGGCCGCGCCGATCTCGAGCCCGCGATACACCAGCGCCGAATCCACACTGACGATCTCGCCGCCGAAGCGCGCCGCCCAGTCGAGCGCGAGCGCGGTCTTGCCCGAAGCGGTGGGGCCCATCAGGGCGATGGCGCGGGGTTGTGGGCGATTGCTGTCCATCACGCTCGAGCTTGCCTGCTTGGGCCGTCATCCCGGCGCACCGGGCGCCGGTGCCTCCAGCTCCATTCTGCGGCCGGACGGGAAGTCGCTGGATGACCAGCGCTTCCGGCGTGACCGGACATTCGTCTGTTGAAGGCCGCCGGGATGACGAAGGAACTGGAAGAGAGTGGTATGCCCCACTCCGTCCTCAGTACCCCGTCTCCTTCAACGACAGCCGCACCTGCTCGTGCGTCGCCTGCACTCCCGCCGGCGGCGCGCGCCCGAGCAGGCTGACGACGATGATCGCGGCCGTCGCCGACGCGAAGCCCGGGATCATCTCGTACAGTTCCGATCCCATGCGGTTGACCATGATCTCCTTCCAGAAGATCACCATCACCGCGCCGGTGACCATGCCGACGATCGCGCCGTTGCGGGTCATGCGCTTCCAGAACAGCGCCATCAGCAGCACCGGACCGAACGACGAACCGAAGCCCGCCCAGGCATAGGACACCAGGCCGAGCACGCGGCTCTCGGGGTCGCGCGCCATCCAGATCGCGATGACCGACACCAGCAGCACGCTCGCGCGGCCGATCCACACCAGTTCGCGCTGCGAGGCGTGCTTGCGGAAGAAGCCGCGGTACAGATCCTCGGACAGCACGCTGGAGCAGACCAGCAACTGGCTCGACAGCGTACTCATGACCGCAGCGAGGATCGCGGCGAGGATGATGCCCGCGACCCACGGATTGAACAGCAGTTCGACCAGGGTGATGAACACCCGCTCGGGGTTCTGCACCACCGGCGCGGCGAGCGAAGCGTTGGTCTCGAAATAGGCGATGCCGAAGAAGCCCACCGACATCGCACCGAGCAGGCACAGTAACATCCAGCTCATGCCGATCCGGCGCGCGGTCGGAATGGTGTGCACGCTTTCGGCCGCCATGAAACGCACCAGGATGTGCGGCTGGCCGAAGTAGCCGAGCGCCCAGGCGAGCAGCGACACCACGCCGATGACGCCGAGATTGCCGCCGCGGAACCAGTCGAGCTGCAACGGGTCGTTGGCGCGGATCAGATCCAGGCTGGCGTCGAATCCGCCGGTGTGCATGAACACCAGGATCGGCGCGAGCAGCAGCGCGAACAGCATCATCGTGCCCTGCGCGACGTCGGTCCAGCTGACGGCGAGGAAGCCGCCGACCAGCGTGTAGAGCACCGTGACCGAGGCGCCGAGCCAGATCGCCTGGCTGTAGGTCAGCCCGAACACGCTCTCGAACAGGCGCGCGCCGGCGACCACGCCCGACGCGCAATAGATCGCGAAGAACACCAGGATCACCACCGCGGTGAACACGCGCAGGATGCGGCTGCGGTCGTCGAAGCGGTTGGTCAGGAAGTCCGGCAGGGTGAGCGCGTTGCCGGTGCGCTCGGTGTAGACGCGCAGGGGACCGGCGACGAAGCGCCAGTTGAGATAGGCGCCCAGCAGCAGGCCGACCGCGATCCATGCCTCGGACACGCCACTGAGGAAGATCGCGCCCGGCAGGCCCATCATCAGCCAGCCGCTCATGTCCGACGCGCCGGCCGACAGCGCGGTCACGCCCGGACCGAGGCTGCGTCCGCCGATGATGTAGTCGTCGAAGCTCTTGGTCCGGCGCCACGCCACGAATCCGATCACGACCATCACCGCCAGGTAGACCAGGAACATGACGATGGTCGGCGTATTGGATCTGAGCACGGAGCCTCCTGGGCGGAAACGCGACACGGAAAACGCCGCGGCGGCTGCCACGGCGGTGCGTCAGCCTAACGCAGAGCCGCGTCGGGGTCAGCCGTGCGCGTCCGATGCGTGTTCCGCGCCCGGAAACAGGCGTTGAAACCGGCGTACGGTCTCGAATGCCGTGTATGACTGCAGACGGCAGCAACCGGCATCAGGCGGATGCCTCGAGGTCGCACGCATGGATTCGGTGTCGCGGTGCAAGGCATCCGCCGCCGATGCCGGACTGGAACATGCTCGGCGCCGGCAGGTCCGGCACGCGACGCCCATCGAACGCTCGCTCAGGCGTCGTCGGGCCAGCTGATCGCGGGTTTCGGTGTCGCCGCGCGTGGCCTCGGCACCGCGTCGACCGCGGCCCAGATCTTCAGTGCGTCGACGGTTTCGGCGACGTCGTGCACGCGCAGGATGCGGGCGCCGTGCTGCGCGGCGATCAGGTGCGCGGCGACCGAGCCGGCGACGCGCTCGGCCGGCACGTCGCGTCCGGTGAGTTCGCCGATGCTGCGCTTGCGCGACAGGCCGGCGAGCACCGGCACGCCGAGTTCGGCGAAGCGCGCGAGCTGCGCCAGCAGCGCCGTGTTGTGCGTGGTGGTCTTGCCGAAACCGAAGCCCGGATCGACGACGATGCGCTTCTTGTCGATACCCGCCATCTCGGCGGAAAAGATGCGCTCGGCGAGGAAGCGGTGCACGTCACCGACGACGTCGTCGTAGTCCGGTGCGTCCTGCATGCCCCGCGGCTCGCCGAGCATGTGCATCAGCACCACCGGCACGCCGAGCGAGGCGGCGGTTTCGAGCGCGCCCTCGCGGCGCAGGCCGTAGACGTCGTTGATCAGGCCGGCGCCCGCGGCGACCGCGGCGCGCATGACGTCGGGCTTGGAGGTGTCGATGCTGATCGGCAACGTCGTGCGTGCGACCAGCCCTTCGATCACCGGCACCACGCGTCGCAGTTCTTCCTCGACCGGGATCTCGTCCGCGCCGGGGCGTGTCGATTCGCCGCCGATGTCGAGGATGTCGGCACCCGCCTCCACTAGCCGCACGCCATGCGCGATCGCCGCGTCGGTGGTGTCGTGGGCGCCGCCGTCGGAGAACGAATCCGGCGTGACGTTGACGATGCCCATCACGCGCGGACGGTCGAGCCGCAACACGCGGCCGTTGCAGTCGAGCTGCGGTGCGGTGTCGAACATCAGCGCTCGCCCCCGCGATCGTCGTGTTCGCGCGTCACCACGCGGCGGCTCATGCCGAACACCACGCCCAGCGCGACCCCGATCGCGACGCCCAGGGGGAGATTGTCGAAGGCCGAACCGATGGCCACCCCGATCGCCACGCCTGCGCCGAGCCCGACGGGCAGCAGGGGATAGCGGGTCTTCGGTTTCGGATCGGACATCGGCTGCTCCACTGGCGATACGTCAGCGCAGACTCTGAAGACTCGTCGCCTGCATCGCAAGCGCGGCTACGGCGTCAAACCTGCGCATTCGCGCGGTGGAACGCCACCAACGCGTTCGCATGCCCGTGCCCGATGCCGTGCTCGGTCTTGAGGAACGCGACCTGCTCCATGTGCCTGCGGTCCGCTACGCCGTCGAGCAGCGCGAGCCAGTGCGCGACCGGCTCGCCGTAGGTCTTCTCGATCGCCGGGAAGTAGGACGCCGGGCCCTTCACCTCGTCGTCTGTCATCCCGCAATCCTCGAATGGCCGAGTGCGCATTGCGAGCCACGACTCACCGACGACGGGTTTCGCTGCGCTCCACCATCCTACGGCGAAGTCGCAATGCCGGAAACGCAGAAGGCCGGGATCGCCCCGGCCTTCTGGTCGAACCTGCGCTGCGATCAGGCCTGTTCGGCCGGACCGCCGATCGGCGGCTGCAGCGGACGGTTGCCGTCCTTGTCGCCGCTGTCGTCGCCCTTGCCGACGTTCGACTTCGCCCAGCCCATCGGCGGCGGCGGATCGCGGCCTTCCATGATCGCGTCGATCTGCGGCACGTCGATGGTCTCGTACTCGAGCAGCAGCTGCGACATCGCATGCAGCTTGTCGATGTTCGCGGTCAGGATCTCGGTGGTGCGCTCGTAGGCCTTGTCGAGGATCGTGCGCACGACCTCGTCGATCCGGCGCGCGGTGTCGTCGGAGACCGACTTGTGCTGCGTGACCGAACGGCCGAGGAACACCTCGTCGTCCTCTTCGCCATAGGCGATCGGGCCGAGCTCGTCGGACAGGCCCCACTTGGTCACCATGTTGCGGGCCATCTTGGTCGCGCGCTCGATGTCGTTCGACGCGCCGGTGGTGACCTTGTCCTCGCCGAAGATCAGCGCCTCGGCGACACGGCCGCCGTACAGGGAACACAGCTGCGATTCGATCGCGACGCGGTTCATCGAGTACTTGTCGCCCTCGGGCAGGTACATCGTGACGCCGAGTGCGCGGCCGCGCGGGATGATCGTGACCTTGTAGACCGGATCGTGCTCGGGCACGAGGCGGCCGACGATCGCGTGGCCGGCCTCGTGGTAGGCGGTGAGCTTCTTCTCGTCCTCGCTCATCGCCATCGAACGGCGCTCGGCGCCCATCAGGATCTTGTCGCGGGCACGGTCGAAGTGGTCCATGCGGACCTCCTTCGCGTTCTCGCGCGCGGCGAACAGCGCCGCCTCGTTGACGAGGTTCGCCAGATCCGCGCCCGAGAAGCCGGGCGTCCCACGGGCGACGACGAGTGGCTGCACGTCCTCGTCCAGCGGCACCTTGCGCATGTGCACTTTCAGGATCTGCTCGCGGCCCTTGACGTCCGGCAGGCCTACGACGACCTGGCGGTCGAAGCGGCCCGGACGCAGCAGCGCGGGATCGAGCACGTCGGGACGATTGGTCGCGGCGACGACGATGACGCCCTCGCCGCCCTCGAAGCCGTCCATCTCGACCAGCAGTTGGTTCAGCGTCTGCTCGCGTTCGTCGTGACCGCCGCCGAGGCCCGCGCCGCGATGGCGGCCGACCGCGTCGATCTCGTCGATGAAGATGATGCACGGCGCCTGCTTCTTGGCCTGCTCGAACATGTCGCGCACGCGGCTGGCGCCGACGCCGACGAACATCTCGACGAAGTCCGAACCGGAGATCGAGAAGAACGGCACCTTGGCCTCGCCGGCGATCGCCTTGGCGAGCAGCGTCTTGCCGGTACCGGGCGGGCCGACCATCAGCACGCCGCGCGGGATCTTGCCGCCGAGCTTCTGGAAGCGCGAGGGATCGCGCAGGAACTCGACGAGCTCGGACACTTCTTCCTTCGCCTCGTCGCAACCGGCGACGTCGGCAAAGGTCACCTTGGTCTGCTCCTCGTTGAGCAGCTTCGCCCGCGACTTGCCGAAGGACATCGCGCCCTTGCCGCCTCCCTGCTGCATCTGCCGCATCATGAAGAACCAGAAACCGATGATCAGCGCGACCGGCAGCAGCTGGATCAGGATGTAGCCCAGCGAGATGCCGCTCGACGGCGGCGCCTGGTCGATCGCGACGTTGTGGTTCATCAGGTCGTCGATCATGCGGTCGTCGCGACGCGGGGCGATGACCGTGCCGCTCTGGCCGCCCTTGGTCTGGAACGTGATCGTGCGTTCGTCCTCGGCGATCTTCACCGAGCCGATCTGGTCGCGACGGACCTGCTCCATGAACTGCGAGTACTGGACGTCCTGGCCGCCTGCGCCGGTTCTGGGGCTGAAGCTCTGGAAGATCACCATCAGTACGACGGCGACGACCACCCAGAGCAGCAGATTCTTGACCAGATCGTTCATGTTTCGGGGTTCTCGTGAAGAGTTTCGTGGAACAGGGCCATGCTACTTCATCGTCGCCAGCTTGCCCTGCGCCAGCGCATAGACTTCCGGCGAACGCTGCCGGGATGCGGCCGGCTTGCGGATCGACAGCTTTGTGTAACGCCGCCGCAGGTTGCGCACGTAGTCGTCGAATTCGGTGCCCTGGAACAGCTTGATCAGGAACGTGCCGCCGGTGCGCAGGTGGTTGTCGGCGAAATCCATCGCCAGTTCCGCCAGGTGCATCGCGCGGGGCTGGTCGACGGCATCGATACCACTCTTGTTGGGGGCCATGTCGGACAACACAAGGTCCACCTGCTGCCCGCCCAGCGTGGATTCGAGCGCCGAGAGGACCGCATCCTCGCGGAAATCGCCGTGAAGGAACTCCACGCCGGCCAGCGTCGGCATGTCCAGGATGTCGAGCGCGATCACCCGTCCCGAGTCGCCGAGTGCGTGGCGGACCCACTGCGACCAGCCGCCCGGCGCGGCGCCCAGATCGACGACGACCATGCCCGGCTTGAGCAAGCGGTCTCGTTCGACGAGCTCTTCGAGCTTGTAGGCGGCGCGCGAACGCAGGCCGTCCTTCTGGGCCTTCTTCACGAAGGGATCGGAGAAATGTTCTTTAAGCCAGCGCTGGCTGCTTTTGCTGCGGGAGGCCATCAAGGGCTCGGGTGCGGGACAGGTGCGTCCGGTGGCCATGATATCCTGCCGGTCGCCTTCATTTCCCCGATCGGTTCATCCATGAGTAATGCCCTGACCGCTGCCCAGACCCGTTTTCTGCGCGGCCAGGCCCATGGCATCAAGGCCATGTTGCAGGTGGGCGGCAAGGGCATCACCGATGCGCTGGTCGCCGAAATCGACGCCGCGCTCGAGCATCACGAGCTGATCAAGGTCAAGGTCGGCGCGTCGGACCGCGACGAGCGGGACGCGATGATCGCCGACCTCGCCGCGCGTACCGAGTCGGCGCTGGTGCAGCGCATCGGCCACGTGGCCGTGCTGTACCGACAGAGCAAGGACCGCCGCCAGATCGTGCTGCCGCGGTCCTGAGCACACGGCGGGCGCGGCATGCAGCTCAATCTCGAATCGCCTGATTTCGACTATGTCCTGCGTGGCGCCGACGGGCGCCTGGCGCTGGTCAACGACCGCCGCCTGGACCGCAGCTTCATCGTCGCCCCGCGCGGCCTCGTCGAGGACTGGCCGGTGACGGACGTTCGCAGCCTCGACATCGATGCCCTCGCCCCGGTCTTCGCGCTCGAGCCGGAAGTCGTGCTGCTCGGCACCGGCGAGACCCAGGGATTCCCGCCGCCGGCGACGATGGCTGCCTGCCTGTCGCGCGGCATCGGACTCGAAGCCATGACCAACGCCGCCGCGGCGCGCACGTTCAACGTGCTGGCCGGCGAAGGTCGGCGTGTGGTGGCGGCGTTCGTGCTGCAGGGCGACCCATCACAGCGTTGATCCCGCTCAATCTTCCTCGTCGGGGAATACGGTCAGGGTGATGCGTCCCTCGAGCGGGGCCTGTGTCAGATCTTCGGGCCCGAGCCACACGTACTCTTCCTCGTACACGCGGCGGGGCACGCGCATGACGCCTTCTGGCGTGATGCGGACATCACCCGCCAGCCAAGGCGCGAGCATGCCGCCTGCATCGTCCGTTTCCTGCACCACCAATCCATGTGACTGCGCCGGCACGCAACCGCGATCCACCTCACTCGCCTGCGGTTGCAACGTGGCGAAGCAGAACTGACGGCCGTCGAACGCGATCCGGAGGCTGCCCCATCCGTAGGGATTGGACCCGAACCAGGCGCGCGAGGGATCACGTACGACCACACGCGCCAGTTCCCAGGTGCCGAGCAGGGAATTCGCAGCTGGCTGTCCCGCCTCGGGATTGCGCGCGATGCCGTCATCGTCGAACGCCAGCGTCCTGTAGAACGCGATCGAACGCGGCTGCAGCTTCCGATCTGCTGCAGCGACGTCGCCCAGCCTGCACAGCAGCAGCACATTGCGCCCGTTTCTGGTCAGCACGCGCTCGTCGGAACCGCGCGTCGTCAGCACGCCGAGTTCCGTGCCGGTATCGCTCAGCAGGCGGATGCCCGCCTCTCCGGATTCGAAGCGGCCATATTCCGAACGCTCCGGCCCGGTCGCCGCTGCCGAGCGCCATTCCAGCGTGGCGTCCGGGTGGAATACGAACTTCGCGTTCTCCACCCCACGCGGATTTGTGTCGCTGGCGTGGATGCGCGCAGCCCCGCACGCCTGCCATGTGCCGACGACCGCAGGATCCGCACCCTGGGACGACACGACCGGCTGTGCGGCGACAGGCACCAGTGCGGCGACCAGCGCCAAGAAATATCCGGCCATCCGTCAGCACCTGCAATGTCATCCCGGTGCAAGCATGCCGCCGAACTGCAGCACGATGCATTCGCCCGCTGCAGCGGCGGCTGTCGGAAAACGCCCGAAGCGGGCGTCATGGATAACAGACCGCCGCATCGATGCACGCCAAGCGCGCATCGCCGGGCCTGAGATCCACCCGGCCCGCCCGCTGCAAGGCGCTCAACGCGCCGGCAGATACGTCAGCGGATCGACCGGCTTGCCGTTGTAGCGGATCTCGAAATGCAGCATGTCGCGCGCGGCGCCGGTGCGGCCGAGTTCGGCGATCTGCTGGCCGGCGCGGACGCGCTCGCCCTCGTTGACCTTGCGGGTGCGGTTGTGGCCGTAGGCGGTGAGCCACTGCTCGTCGTGCTTGACGATGATCAGCTCGCCGTAACCGACCAGGCCCGCGCCGGAATAGACGACCACGCCGTCGGCGGCCGCGTTGACGGCCTGGCCCGGCGTGCCGGCGATGTCGATGCCCTGCTTGGTCGGGTCGTTGCCGACGTAGCGGCCGACGATCTGGCCCTGCGTCGGCCACTGCCAGCGGAACGGGCTGCTGACCGGCGGCGCGGCGGCGGGCTGCGGCGCCGATTGCGTCGGACGCACGGCAGGTCGCTGCGCGGTCGACGTGCCGGCCGATGCCGGGCGCGCGGGCGGCGCGCTGCCACCGCCCGGATACAGGCGCAGGCGCTGGCCGGGATAGATCGTGTAAGGCGGACGGATGTTGTTCCAGGTCGCCAGATCGAGCGCGCTGATGCCGTTGTTGGTCGCCAGCCGGTAGAGGGTGTCGCCGCGCTGCACGGTTACCGCCTGCCCCGGTCGGGGCGTGGACGTGGGCGCACTGCTGCCGCTCTCGCGGACCACCGTGCTGGTGCCGCAGGCCGACAGCAGTCCTACCGCGAGCAATACCGCCAGCTTCCTCATCCACGCATCTCCAGCCAGACCAGTCCGATGATCACCAGGCCCACCATCAGCCAGCCCAGCCATTCGATGTAGCGCTTGAGCATCGGCTCGAACTTCGGTCCGCCCCAGGCCATCAGCCCGGCGACGAGGAAGAAGCGCGCGCCCCGCCCCAGCAGCGAACCGACGACGAACGGTAGCAGGCCGACACCGAGCGAACCCGACGCGATCGTGAATACCTTGTACGGAATCGGGGTGAATGCCGCGATGAACACGAACAACAGGCCGTGTTCGAGAAACAGCGCCTGGATGTTCTCGAATGCCGGCTGCCAACCCATGCGCACGATCCACGGCCAGACCAGCTCCAGTGCGAAGTGGCCGATGACGTAGCCGAGCAGTCCGCCGACAACCGAGCCCAGCGTGCACAGCAGCGCATAGCGCCACCACGACTGCGGCCTGGCCAGCGACATCGGCGCGAGCATCACGTCGGGCGGAATCGGGAAGACCACCGATTCGGCAGCACTCATGAGCGTGAGATAGCGGGGTGCGTGACGGTGGCGGGCCCACGCGAGCGTGGTGTCGTACATCCTTGCGAACAGCTGCATCAATCCACGTATCCGGACAACAGGGGAACGAACGCGACGGCGGCGACATCCTGCTGCTCGATCCGCCCGTCGGCGTGCCTGCGCAGTACCAGCAGGCGCTGCGCGCCCGGCGCACCGACCGGCGCGACCAGGGTGCCGCCCGGCGCGAGCTGATCGGTCAGCGCCTCGACGAGCGCGGGACCGGCCGCGGTGACGATGATCCCGTCGAAGGGACCGTTTTCCGGCCAGCCGATGCGGCCGTCGTCGTGCTTGCTGCGCACGTTGAGGCCCAGCGAACGGAAGCGCTTGCGGGCGATGCGCAGCAGCTCGCCGATGCGCTCGACGGTGTGCACTTCGATGCCCAGCGCGGCGAGGATCGTCGCCTGGTAGCCGGACCCGGTGCCGACTTCGAGCACCCTCTTCGGCATGCCGTCGGCCAGCAGCGCTTCGGTCATGCGCGCGACCACCCACGGCTGCGAGATCGTCTGGCCGTGGCCGATCGGCAACGCGGTGTCCTCGTAGGCACGCGTCGCCAGCGCCTCGTCGACGAACAGATGCCGCGGTACGGTGCGGATCGCGTTGAGCACGCGCTCGTCGGAAATGCCGCCGCCCGGATGCGCGCCATCGCGCAGGCGTTCGATCAGACGGTCCCGCACGCGTTGCGAGGTCATCCCGACGCCGATCGCCTCGGGCTGGAGCCGCATCCGCGCCATCACGCCTGGCTCGCCTTGAGATCCGCTTCGAGTCCGCCGACCCAGCTGGCGACGTGTTCGAGCGCCTGGTAGCGGGTGAGGTCGACGTGGATCGGCGTGATCGCGATGTGCTGCGTGCGCACGGCATGGAAATCGGTGCCGGGCCCGGCGTCCTGCTCGGGGCCGGCCGCGCCGATCCACCACCAGGTGCGGCCGCGCGGATCGTCGATCGACGTGCACGGCTCGGCGCGATGGCGGTTGCCCAGGCGCGTGACCTCGAAGCCGGCTAGTTCGTCCCACGGCACATCGGGCACGTTGACGTTGAGGATGGTGTCGGCGGGCAGCGGATCGGCCTTGAGCCGCGCGACGATCTCGACCGCGGCACGCGCGGCGGTCTCGTAGTACCGGCCGTCGTGGTCGCGCGTGACCAGCGAGACCGCGACCGCGGGCAGGCCGAGGAAGCGCCCTTCCATCGCCGCGGCGACGGTGCCCGAATAGATCACGTCGTCGCCGAGGTTGGCGGTGTTGTTGATGCCCGAGACCACGATGTCGGGCTCGAGTTCGAGCAGGCCGGTGATCGCCACATGCACGCTGTCGGTCGGCGTGCCGTGCACGCGCCAGGTGCAGTCGTCGATCTGCACGGTGCGCAGCGGCATGTCGAGCGTCAGCGAGTTGCTCGCGCCGGAGCGGTCGCGATCGGGTGCGACGACCAGCACCTCGTGGCCGGCATCGCGCAGACCCCGGGCGAGAATCCGGATGCCGGGGGCGTCGACGCCGTCGTCGTTGCTGACCAGTACGCGCATGGATCGTTCTAGAGGCCCCGAGCCGTCGGACAAGACGGCCATGATACCGGATGCACCTGTCCCACCCCAGCGCGATGCATCGGCGTCGCGACAGCGTTCGAATGGGGGTCGCGCGCGGCATCGTCGTTTTTGCAGCGCAAGGTGCAAGCGGCCGCCAAAGCGAGCCGTCTCGGCAAGGACCGCAACGTAGCGATGCGATTCGAGGCCAATGCGGAGCCGGCATTCGCGTGATGTCGCGACATCAGACCGCTGCATGCGGACGCGCGCGCCGCTACGCTAGCGGCATGCAACGAGGACGCCACCGCCCCGATCCGCCGCCCGCGCCGTCGCCGGTCGACGACGACGATGTCGCGCTGTTCCGCAACGCGATCGGCCCGGTGCGCGAGTTGCCGGCGGCGCCACTGCCGCCGCAGGCGCCGAAGCCGCGCCCGTCGACACGCATGGCCGAACGCGACGACGCGCAGGCGCGCAGCGAATTCAGGCAACTGCTCGACGGGCCGCTGCTGCAGGGCGGCGACACGATGCAGTATCGCCGCGACGAGATTTCGCCGCGCGTGTTGCGGCGGCTCGGCCGAGGCGAATACGCCGCGCAGGAGGAGCTCGACCTGCACCACAGCGATGCGCAACAGGCGAGCGTGCTGCTGCGCCTGTTCCTGCGCGACGCGATCGACGCGGGCGTGGGCTGCGTCCGCGTGATCCACGGCAAGGGCCTGAATTCCTCGCCCGATGCGCCGATCCTCAAGAACCTCGTCGACCGCCTGCTGCGCCAGCGCGCCGACGTGCTGGCCTTCCATAGCGCACCGGGCGGCCAAGGCGGCGCAGGCGCGGTGCTGGTACTGCTGCGGCCACGCCGCTGAGCTGAGAAGTGCGTGCGATGCAGCTGCCGCGACAGCCCATCGCGCGCAAGCGCGCTCCTACCGCTGTGATTCCGATTTCACGCCTGTAGGAGCGGCCTTGGCCGCGAAGGGCTTTACCGGCAATAGCCCGTCGCGACGCCGGCAACGCAGAAGGGCCGCAGTCGCCCGCAGCCCTTCCGTTCCACTCGACCGCGTCGCGCGTCAGTGCTTGATCCGCGCGCGCTTGGTCACCTCGGCGCGCGGCACCACCTTGCGCGTGGCCTTGCGGCGATCCGCCTTCTGACCAGGCGGCGGCGGCAACGGACGTTCCAGCGCCAGATCCAGCACCTCGTCGATGTACTTCACCGGCATGATCTTCATGCCTTCAGTGACGTTCTTCGGGATGTCGGCCAAGTCCTTGCGGTTTTCCTCAGGAATGATCACGGTCTTGATGCCACCGCGCAGCGCGGCCAGCAGCTTCTCCTTGAGCCCGCCGATCGCCGTGACGCGGCCACGCAGGGTGATCTCGCCGGTCATCGCCACGTCGGCGCGCACCGGGATCTTCGTCAGCAGCGACACCAATGTCGTCGCCATCGCGATACCCGCGCTCGGACCATCCTTCGGCGTCGCGCCATCGGGCACGTGCACGTGGATGTCGTGCTTCTGCAGCACTTCGAGCTCGACGCCGAGACGTTCGGCGCGCGAGCGCACGACCGACATCGCCGCGGACGCCGATTCCTTCATCACGTCGCCGAGCTGGCCGGTGAGGATGAGCTGGCCCTTGCCCGGCACCTGGGTGGCCTCGATCTGCAGCAGGTCGCCGCCGACTTCCGTCCACGCCAGGCCCGTCACCAGACCGATCTCGTTGTCCTGCTCGGCGCGGCCGAAATCGAAGCGCTGCACGCCCAGGTACCTGTCGAGATTCTTCTCGGTGACCTTGACCGTCTTGACGCCCTTGGCCTTGCCCTTGCCCGTGGCGACGGGACCCGCCAGTGCGATCTCCTTGACCACCTTGCGGCAGATCTTGGCGATCTCGCGTTCGAGGTTGCGCACGCCCGATTCGCGCGTGTAGTAGCGCACGATGTCGCGCACCGCGCCTTCGGACACCGTCAGTTCCTCGGCCTTGAGCCCGTTCGCCTTCAGCTGCTTGGGCAGCAGGTAACGCGTGGCGATGTTGAGCTTCTCGTCCTCGGTGTAACCCGGAATCCGGATCACCTCCATGCGGTCGAGCAGCGGACCGGGGATATTGAGCGAGTTGGACGTCGCGACGAACATCACTTCCGACAGGTCGAGATCGACCTCGAGGTAATGGTCGTTGAAGGTGTGGTTCTGCTCGGGATCGAGCACTTCCAGCAGCGCCGACGCCGGATCGCCGCGGAAGTCCATCGACATCTTGTCGATCTCGTCGAGCAAGAACAGCGGGTTCTTAGTGCCGATCTTGTTCATGCTCTGCACGATGCGACCCGGCATCGAACCGACATAAGTCCGGCGATGGCCGCGGATCTCGGCCTCGTCGCGCACGCCGCCCAGCGCCATCCGCGTGAACTTGCGGTTGGTCGCCTTCGCGATCGACTGGCCGAGCGAGGTCTTGCCGACGCCGGGCGGGCCGACGAGGCACAGGATCGCGCCCTTCATCTGCTTCACCCGCGTCTGCACCGCGAGGTATTCGAGGATGCGTTCCTTGACCTTCTCCAGGCCGTAGTGATCGGCGTCGAGCACGTCCTGCGCGGCCTTGAGGTCCTTGCGCACCTTGCTGCGCTTCTTCCACGGCACGCCGAGCAACCAGTCGAGGTAGTTGCGCACGACCGAGGCTTCGGCCGACATCGGCGGCATCTGCTTGAGCTTGTTGAACTCGGCCTTGGCCTTGGTCTCGACCGCCTTGGGCATGCCGGCCTCGGCGATCTTGCGCGCGATCTCGTCGATGTCGCTCGGCGCCTCGTCGATTTCGCCCAGTTCCTTCTGGATCGCCTTCATCTGCTCGTTGAGGTAGTACTCGCGCTGCGACTTCTCCATCTGCGACTTCACGCGGCCGCGGATGCGCTTCTCCATCTGCTGCACGTCGATCTCGCCGTCGACGAAACCCACCAGCAGTTCGAGCCGGTCGGCGGTATCGGTCGATTCGAGCAGGCGCTGCTTGTCGGCCAGGCGCACGCCCAAGTGCGCGGCGATCGTATCGGCGAGACGGGCGGGCTCGTCGATGCCGGCCAGCGTCTGCAGCAGCTCGGGCGGCAGCTTGCGGTTAGTCTTGACGTACTGCTCGAACAGGCTCATCAGCGAACGCGCGATGGCCTCGACCTCGCGAGGCTCGCGCGATTCGACCGGCGCGATCGCCACGCCGCTGCCGGCCAGCGCGCCGTCGTTCTCGCGGATGTCGCGCAGCCTGACGCGCTCGGTGCCCTCGACCAGCACCTTGATCGTGCCGTCGGGCAGTTTCAGCAGCTGCAGCACCGTCGCCAGCGTGCCGATCTGATATAGGTCCTCGGCGCTGGGATCGTCGGTCTCGGCCGACTTCTGCGCCACCAGCAGGATGCGCTTGTCGGCCTCCATCGCGAGATCTAGCGCGCGGATCGACTTGTCGCGCCCCACGAACAGCGGGATCACCATGTGCGGAAACACCACGACGTCGCGCAGCGGCAGGACCGGCAGTTCGTGGGTTTCGGGAGTGCTGCGTGGGGCCATCGTGATTCCTCGGTATGGCGCCGTCCGGCGGGACGGCCTCGGCGGCCGTACGGCTGCCCTGGTTCCGTTTATGGGGCGCGTCCGGCCGGGATGCAAGCGCGTTCGAGCCCGCACATACGGAAGCGCCGCGGGCCCGGAGGCACGCGGCGCGTCGTGGAGCGGCCTGCGTCGGAAAAACGCTGCAGGGCACGTTGCCGGAACGTTTCGTTCCGGCGGTCGACTCAGTCGCCCGAGGCGACCTTCTGCTCGGTCGCAGGAGTCTCGTAGATCAGGTACGGCTCGGACTTGTGCTCGATGACCGACTCGTCGACGACCACCTTGCTGACGTTCTCCAGCGACGGCAGGTCGTACATCGTGTCGAGCAGCACCGATTCGACGATCGTGCGCAGACCACGCGCGCCGGTCTTGCGCTTGATCGCCTTCTTGGCGATCGCAGACAGCGCATCCTGCCGGAATTCCAGTTCCACACCCTCCATCTCGAACAGCTTCTTGAATTGCTTGCTGATCGCGTTCTTGGGCTCGGTGAGGATCTGCACCAGCGCGGCCTCGTCCAGCTCCTCGAGCGTCGCCACGACCGGCAGGCGGCCGACGAACTCGGGAATCAGGCCGAACTTGATCAGGTCTTCCGGCTCGACGTCCGCCAGCACCTTGCCGACCTCGGCCTTGCGCTCGGAGCTCTTGAGCTTGGCGCCGAAGCCGATGCCGCTGGCGTCGGTGCTGCGTGCCTGGATCACCTTGTCCAGGCCCGCGAACGCGCCGCCGACGATGAACAGGATGTTCTTGGTGTCGACCTGCAGGAATTCCTGCTGCGGATGCTTGCGGCCGCCCTGCGGCGGCACGCTGGCGACGGTGCCTTCGATGAGCTTGAGCAGCGCCTGCTGCACGCCTTCGCCCGACACGTCGCGGGTGATCGACGGGTTCTCGCTCTTGCGCGAGATCTTGTCGATCTCGTCGATATAGACGATGCCCTGCTGCGCCTTCTCGGCGTCGTAGTCGCACTTCTGCAGCAGCTTCTGGATGATGTTCTCGACGTCCTCGCCGACGTAGCCGGCCTCGGTCAGCGTCGTCGCATCGGCCATCGTGAACGGCACGTTGAGCAGGCGCGCCAGCGTTTCGGCCAACAGCGTCTTGCCCGAACCGGTCGGCCCGATCAGCAGGATGTTCGACTTCGCAAGCTCGACCTCGTCGTTCTTGCTGCGGCTCTCGATACGCTTGTAGTGGTTGTAGACCGCCACCGCCAGCGTCTTCTTGGCCCGTCGCTGGCCGATGACGTACTGGTCGAGCACTTCGAGGATCTCGCGCGGCTTGGGCAGCGAACTGCGCGCCGACTGCGCCTTCTCCTCGAGTTCCTCGCGGATGATGTCGTTGCACAGCTCGACGCACTCATCGCAGATGAACACGCTGGGGCCCGCAATCAGCTTGCGCACCTCATGCTGGCTCTTTCCGCAGAAGGAGCAGTAGAGGATCTTGTTGCTGTCGCCGGAACGACCCTGACGGTCTTCGCTCATGCCTTGGCCAAATCTGTATTGCGGTTTCGTTTCGAGAATAGCACAGCGTCCGGCGCCTCCACCGGGAGGGCGCCGTCACGCAGATGCATGCTGGATCAAACGTTTAGCGGCGGTCAGGCGGCCGTGATCGACTCGTCGGGACGACGCTCGAGCACCTGGTCGACCAGACCGTACTCGCGCGCGGCCTGCGCACTCTTGAAGTTGTCGCGTTCGGTGTCGCGGGCGATCGTCTCGAGCGGCTGGCCGGTGTGGTGGGCCATGATCTCGTTCAGGCGCTGCTTCATCGACAGGATTTCCTTGGCGTGGATGTCGATGTCCGTCGCCTGGCCCTGGAAGCCGCCGAGCGGCTGGTGGATCATCACGCGCGAATTCGGCAGCGCATAGCGCTTGCCCGCCGCACCCGACGACAGCAGCAGCGCGCCCATGCTGGCCGCCTGGCCGATGCAGATCGTGCTGACGTCGGGCTTGATGAACTGCATGGTGTCGTAGATCGCCATGCCCGCGGTGACGATGCCGCCGGGCGAGTTGATGTACAGGTTGATGTCCTTCTCGGGGTTTTCGGCCTCGAGGAACAGCAACTGGGCGACGATCACGTTCGCCATGTGGTCGTCGATGCCGCCGACGAGGAAGATCACGCGCTCCTTCAACAGGCGCGAATAGATGTCGTACGCGCGCTCGCCGCGGCTGGTCTGTTCGACCACCATCGGCACCAGGTTGAGGGCTTTCGTCTCGATGCTCATCAATCAATTCCCGTCGGTGGAGCGTCCGGCCCACACGGGCCGGACGGATGACGCGTGGTGGCTCAGCCCTGCGGGCCGATCGCGTCCTGGAAGCTCAGCGACTGCTCGGTGTGGCTGGCGCGCTCGGCGATCCAGTCGATCACCTGCTCCTCCATCACACGGTTCTGCAGACCCGACATCAGCTGGGGGTCGTTGCGGTACATCTCAATGACCTGCTGCGGCTCTTCGTAGGTGGAGGCGATCAGGCGCATGGTCTCGTTCACGCGCTTGGGATCGAGCTTGAGCTGGTTGCGGCGGGCGACTTCGCCGACCAGCAGGCCGACGAGCACGCGCTTGCGCGCCGGCTCCATGAAGCCGGCGTGCGCGTCGTCGGCAACGTCCGGGTTCTGGCCGTTGCGACGGGCCTGCTCGACGGTCTGGCGCAGCAGCGACTTGGCCTCGGCCTCGACCAGCTTCGGCGGCAGTTCGACGTGCGCGAAGGCCGCGACCAGCTGCTCGCCGACCTCGCGGCGCAGGCGGTTCATCAGCGCGCCCTTGAGCTCGCGCTCCAGGTTGCTGCGGATCTCGGTGCGGAACTGCGCCATCTCGCCGCTCTTGACGCCGAAGCTGCGGATGAACGCGCCATCGACCTCGGGCAGCTGCTGCTCGGAGACCTGCTCGACCTTGACGTGCACGGTGGCCTGCTTGCCGGCCAGCTGCGCCACGCGCCAGTCGGCGGGGAAGCTGACCTCGATCGCCTTCTCCTCGCCCTTGGCCAGGCCGACCAGCGCCGCTTCGATCTCCGGGTACATCGCGCCCGAACCCAGCACCGTGACGCCGCGCTCGGCGCCCTCGGCCGGCAGGCGCTCGTCGCCGATCTGCGACCAGGTCTCCACGTCCACCGCGTCGCCGGTCTGCGCGCCGCGGGTGACCGCGCTCCAGCTGCGACGCTGCAGGCGCAGGTTCTCGATCATGCGGTCGATGTCGTCCTCGGCCACCTCGGCAGTGTGGCGCACGACCTCGAGCTTCTCGAGCTCGATCGCGCCGAAGTCCGGCACGATCTCGAAGGTCGCGGTGAACGCGAGTTCGCCCTCGCCCGCCTCGCCTTCAGGCGCGATGCGCGGCTGGCCGGCGATCTGCAGTTCGTTCTCGCGGATGGCCTGGTCGAAGCCCTCGCGCAGCAGGCGGTCGAGCTCCTCGGCGCGGACCTGCTCGCCGAAGCGCTGCTCGACGACCTTGGCCGGCACCTTGCCCGGACGGAAGCCCTTGAGACGGGTGGTCCGCGCGATCTCGCGCAGACGGCCCCCGACCTGGGTGTCCAGGCGTTCGGACGGCACGCGGAACGTCATCTTGCGTTCCAGGCTGCCCAGCGATTCGACCGAAACTTGCATATCCACTCCTGCGCTTGCGGACGGGGCCGCACGACAACTGACTGTTGGGAATTGTTCTGTATCTGCCGGCCGCCCGGCTCGGGGAGGCGGGCGACGGAACGGACTAGTTTGGCCGATTCGCGGCCTGGCCGCCACCGCCGCGGGCCGCAGGGCGGCAGACAGCCCGCACCACGTCACGGGCCTTCGGGGTCCGGCCGGTCCAGCCGTTTGCCGAAACAGACCCCACATGCGGCGGATGGCGCATCGTCGAGGCAGAAGGGCCGGGATTTCGATCGGCGGCCACCGCCCACTGACGCATGGCGGCGTCGTATCGGTGGAGCTGGCGCCGCGGCGTCGACGCCTGCGCCCGGTGCGAAGCGCGGAACTGGCGGGCCCACCGGATCCCGGCGCCGGGATCGCATGGCAACGCGCGTTCGCGGGCCAAAGAACGGACAAAGAAAAGGCGCCCGCAGGCGCCTTTCCAGTCGGAACCCGGTGGCAGGCTCAGCGCTGCTGCAGCTTCGACAGCAGGCGCAGGAATTCGATGTACAGCCACACCAGCGTGACCATCAGGCCGAAGGCGCCGTACCACTCCATGTACTTCGGCGCGCCCTGCTCGACACCGGTCTCGATGAAATCGAAGTCCAGCACCAGGTTCAGCGCGGCGATGACGATCACGAACAGGCTGAAGCCGATGCCGACCAAGCCCGATTCGTGGATCAGCGGGATCGACACGCCGAAGAAGCCCAGCACGATCGTCGCCAGATAGACCAGCGCGATGCCGCCGGTCGCGGCCACGACGCCGAGCTTGAAGTTCTCGGTGGCCTTGATCAGCCCGCTGCGGTACGCGAACAGTAGCGCGAACAGCGTGCCGAAGGTCAGCATCACCGCCTGCAGCACGATGCCGTCGTAGAGGAAGTTGTACATCGCCGAGATCGCGCCGAGAAAGAAGCCCTCGACCAGTGCATAGGCCGGCGCGGTGACCGGCGCCCATTCCTTCTTGAACACCGTGACCATGGCGAGGATGAAACCGCCGATCAGGCCGCCCCACATGTAGATGCCGAAACCCGGCTGCGGACGGCCGTCGACGCCGAATTCGACCTGCGACCAGGCGAATGCCGCGGTCAGCACGGTCAGCAGCAGCAGGAAGCCGGTCTTGTTGACGGTGCCGTTGAGGGTCATCGCCCCGCTGTCGCGGGAGACGACGCTGCCGCTGGCGAGATCGAGGAAGGTGGATTCCTTCAGTGCCGGATTGCCGCTGCGCATGAGTGTCGCCCCTGTCTGTCCATGGATTCGGATCGGGAAGGAGGATACACGTGCCTCCGTATGCTGCACTGCATTGACAGCACGCACGGCGGTCGTACAATTGCGCCCTTCGTACGGCCCTGGCCGTGTCGGGGTCAGGTTCGACCGCTTGTTCCGGCGGGGTATAGCGCAGTCTGGTAGCGCGCCTGCTTTGGGAGCAGGATGTCGGGGGTTCGAATCCCTCTACCCCGACCATCGGGTACCAGCCGCGTTTATCATTCGACGCACTGGCGCCCGTAGCTCAACCGGATAGAGCACCGACCTTCTAAGTCGGGGGTTACAGGTTCGATTCCTGTCGGGCGCGCCACTTGCGGCGGTACGAGACGAGTTTTCTGTGGTGGATGTAGCTCAGTTGGTTAGAGCACCGGATTGTGATTCCGGGGGTCGCGGGTTCAAATCCCGTCTTCCACCCCATTGCTTCACCGGGCGACACACGAAAGGTGTTGCCTAGGCGCGCAAATTTTTATTACAATGCGCGCCCGCTTCATCGGGCCGTTAGCTCAGTTGGTAGAGCAGTTGACTCTTAATCAATAGGTCCAAGGTTCGAATCCTTGACGGCCCACCAGTTCGACGAAACGCCCGGCCTCGGCCGGGCGTTTTCGTGTCCGGCGTTCGCGGGTCGGATTCGGACCTGCGGTGCGCCTGCTGCGGGATCCGGCCATGCGCGGCACGCATGGCGTTCGCCCGGCCGCGACGTGCTGGTTCGCACGCGGCCCGCGTTCGCCCTCGACGGCCCACCGGCTGCACGAAATCGCCCGGCAGTGCCGGATCTTATTCGGTGCGGCCCTGCCAAAACACTGCGGTGATGGACTACCATGCCGCGGCTCGCCTCCGGCGGGTTCGAGCGAAAGTGGCGGAATTGGTAGACGCCCTGGTTTTAGGTACCAGTGCCGCAAGGCGTGGGGGTTCGAGTCCCCCCTTTCGCACCATGCCCACGGGCGCCGCGACAGTCGTCAATGGCTCAGTTGCGGCCGCGAAGCCGGATTGACGTCCACGTCGGAACGCGCTTGCACGCGACGGCGTCAGCGGCAAAGCCTTCGCGCGCAAGCGCGCTCCTACGGATGCCCTGGTCACACGACGATCAGCTCCTTGTCGTCGGCGCCTCGGCGGCTCCGACGTCCTTGCGGCCCGGCCACAGCATGAAACCGATCGTCACCGCGCCCAGCAGCCAGCAGTAGTGCACGCTGCCGGCGAGCGCGAGCGGGGATACCGACGCGAGGGACGCCGCCAGCAGGATCTGCGCGCCGTAGGGCAGCACGCCCTGCGCGACGCAGGCGAAGATGTCGAGCACGCTGGCCGCACGCCGCGGGCTGATGCCGTGCTTCTCGGCGATGTCGCGGGCGACGCTGCCGCTGACGAGGATCGCGACGGTGTTGTTGGCGGTGAACACGTCGGCCGCGGTCGACAGCGCGGCGATGCTGAACTCGCCCGAGCGCCGGCCGCGATGGCCGCGCGCGAACTTCGCGATCAGCTGTGCCAGCCAGTCCAGGCCGCCGCTGGCCTTGGTCAGCGCGCCCAGGCCGCCGATCAGCAACGACAGCAGCAGGATCTCGACCATGCCCTCGAAGCCGCTCCAGATGTCGCCCACGAACGGCACAACGCCGTAGTCGTCGGCGAAGACGAAGCCGAAACCGCCGGCGAGCATGATGCCCATGCTCAGCACGAGCAGCACGTCGACGCCGGCCAGCGCGAGCACCAGCACGATCAGGTACGGCAGCATCAGCCACGCCGATGCGGTGGCGTCGGATTCGATCGGCGACGCGCTGCCCAGCACGCCCAGCAGCACGACGGTCGCGAGCGCGGCGGGCAGCGCGATCCTGAAGTTCTCGCGGAACTTGTCGCGCATCTGCGCGCCCTGGGTGCGGGTCGCGGCGATGGTGGTGTCGGAGATCACCGAGAGGTTGTCGCCGAACATCGCGCCGCCGATCACCGCGCCGACCACCAGTGCGCGCTCCAGGCCCGACGCATCGGCGACGCCGAGCGCGATCGGCACCACGGCGGCGATCGTGCCCATCGAGGTGCCGATCGCCAGCGAGATCAGCGCCGACAGCACGAACAGGCCCGGCAGGATCAGCGGCGCGGGAATCGCCGACAGGCCGATCGACACCACGGCATCGACCGCGCCGATCGCGCTCGACACGTAGGCGAACGCACCGGCCAGCAGGAAGATCAGGCACATCAGCACGATGTTCGGATCGCCCATGCCGCGCAGCAGGATGTCGCCGGCAGCCAGGCCGCGGCGATGCGCGATCCACGCCGCGAGCGCCAGCGCGGGCAGGATCGCGACCGGCGCGCGCAACTGGTAGAACCCCATGTCCTCGCCCTGGGCGGTGAAATACAGGCCCGCGCCGAAGAACAGGGCCAGGAACAGCAGCAGCGGCGTCAGCGCGAGCGCGCTGGGGCGGACGGTCATGCGGGCGGATTCCGGGGACGGCGAAGCGTGTGCGCATTGTGCGCAGGACGCGTCGGCCCGTCATGACGACCGGCGGGACGCGCTGCAACGAAAAACGGGACGCCGAAGCGTCCCGTTTTTCGTGACCGCGCCGCTCGCGCGGCGCGCGTGCAGCCGTGGCGCGCCTTACAGGTGCGCGGCGATCGCCCTGGCGAAGGCCATCGTGTTGCCGGTGCCGCCCAGATCCGGGGTGACCCCGTCCTTGGCCTCGAGCGTGGCGACGATGGCCTTGCGCAGGCGCTCGGCCTGTTCGGGCAGCGCCAGATGGTCGAGCATCTGCGCGGCGGCGAGCAGCAGCGCGCACGGATTGGCGACGCCCTTGCCGGCGATGTCCGGCGCCGAGCCGTGCACGGCCTCGAAGATCGCCGCGTCCTTGCCGATGTTCGCGCCCGGCGCGAGGCCGAGGCCGCCGACGAGGCCGGCGCACAGGTCGGAGATGATGTCGCCGAACAGGTTCGTCGTCACGATGATGTCGAACTGCTCGGGACGCATCACCAGCTGCATGCAGGTGTTGTCGACGATCATCTCGTTGGCTTCGATGTCCGGATACTCGGCCGCGACCTCGCGGGCGACCTTCAGGAACAGGCCCGAGGTGCTCTTGAGGATGTTCGCCTTGTGGACGATCGTGACCTTCTTGCGGCCGGTCTTGCGCGCCAGGTCGAACGCGTAGCGCACGATGCGGTCCGAGCCCTTGCGGGTGATGCGCGTGATCGACACCGCGGTCTCGCCATCGGGCGACACTTCCTGGCCTTCGCTGATGTAGGAGCCTTCGGTGTTCTCGCGGATCGTGATCAGGTTCACGCCGTCGGCGAAGCGCGAACGCGTGTTCGGGAACGAGGTCGCCGGACGCACGTTGGCGTAGAGGTCGAACTGGCGACGCAGTTCCACGTTGATCGAGCTGAAGCCCCCACCGACCGGCGTGGTCAGCGGGCTCTTGAGCGCGACCCGGTTGCGGCGGATCGATTCGAGCGTCGCGGCCGGCAGCAGTTCGCCGTGCTTCTCGAGCGCCATCAGGCCCGCGTCCGCGTCTTCGTACTTGAGGCCGAGCTGCATCGCGTCGAGCACGTGCAGCGTGGCGTCCATGATCTCCGGGCCGATGCCGTCGCCGCGGATGACCGTAATCGTGTGCGTCATGTGGGGTGGGATTCCGTGCGCAGGGACGACGCGCGATGCGCGGCGTCGGGTGAAGGGGAAACCCGCCCATTATGCCCGAGGCGCCGGGCCCGACCCAAACGCGGGCCCACCGCGACGCGGCTGCGCAGGCCGGGAAGCCGCGCACGGCGCGGCTGTCACGCGCACTCAGTCGTGCGCGTGCTCGGCCGGTGCGCCGGCGTCGCCCTGTTCGAGCCGGTCGAGGAAATCGACCGCGCGGCGCAGGTGCGGGATCACGATGCTGCCGCCGACGACGAGGCCGACGGAGAACGTTTCGAACAGCTCCTCACGACTCGCGCCGGCCGCCTTGCACTGCGCCACGTGGTAGCTGATGCAGTCGTCGCAGCGCAGCACCATCGAGGCGACCAGGCCGAGCAGTTCCTTGGTCTTGAGATCGAGCGCGCCGGCCTGGTAGGTCTGCGTGTCGAGCGCGAAGAAGCGCCGCACGACCTGGTTGGGTTCGGCCAGGATCCGCTCGTTCATGCGCTTGCGGAACGCGCCGAACTCGGCGACGCGATCACCTTCGCTCCCACCACTCATGCGCTGGCGCCCTGCACCAGCGGCAGGAAACCACCCTGGCGATGCAGCGCCATCATGTCGTCGTAGCCGCCGACGTGGGTCTCGCCGACGAAGATCTGCGGCACGCTGGTGCGACGCGCGCGCGCCACCATGCGCTCGCGCTCGGCGATGTCGAGATCGATGCGGACCTCGCGCCAGTCGAGCCCCTGGCTCTTGAGGAAGGTCTTGGCGGCGACGCAGTAGCCGCAGATCGCGCTGGTGTACATCACGATCTGCGGCGTGGCGCCGGACGATGCGGAAGTGGGGGAATCGATGGTCACGGCGGTCTCCGGAAACTTGTGGGGCGATTGTCGGTCAGATGGGGGTACGGCGCCGTGTTTTCCATGTGGGCGGCACGCACGGCCGCCTTAACATGGCATTCATGCCCTGACCGCATGCCACCGGCATGCTGCACCTTCGCCTTCAATCCGAACGAGCCGATGCGCCGACTCCCGACCCCGCGCCGCCCTGCCCGCTTCGCCCTGCTGCCGACCACGGCCGCGCTGGTGCTGGCGACCGCGGCGGTGTGCGCACCGGCGCAGGAGACGCGGTTGCCGGACATCGGATCGTCCGCCGGCACCGTGCTCAGTCCGGCCCGGCAGTCCGAATACGGGCAGATGCTGCTGGCGCAGCTGCGCCACTACAACTACGTGCTCGAGGATCCGCTGGTCGACGGCTGGCTGCGCGGCACCGGCAACCGCCTCGCCTCGTCGAGCGACCAGCCGCAACAGCCCTTCACCTTCTTCATGATGCGCGACCGCAGCATCAACGCGTTCGCCACATTGGGCGGCTACATCGGCATGAATGCCGGCCTGGTGCTGGCCGCCGATACCGAGGACGAAGTCGCCGCGGTGCTCGCGCACGAGGTCGCGCACGTCACCCAGTCGCACGTGCTGCGCGGCGTGGAACGCGCGCAGCGCGACCAGGTGCCGATGCTGCTGGCGATGCTCGGCGCGATCGCGGTCGCTTCGCAGAGCGGCAGCAACTCGTCCGACGACGCGGCGATGGCGGTGATCGCCGGCGCCCAGGGCCTCGCGCTGCAGCGGCAGATCGACTACACGCGCTCCAACGAATCCGAAGCCGACCGGCTGGGCATCCGCACGCTGTCGCGCGCCGGCTACGACCCCGACAGCATGGCGTCGATGTTCGAACGCATGCAGGCGGTCTCGCGCACGAACCAGGGCGGCGATCGCGAACGCCTGCCCGACTACCTGCGCACCCATCCGGTGACCACGACGCGCATCAGCGAGGCCCGCGACCGCGCCGAACGCATGGGCCGCGACACCGTGCAGGTCACCACGACGACGCCCGAAGGCTCGCGCACCGAGCGCGTGCCGGTCGACAACGCCTACGACGCGTCCGAGCGCGGATTCGGCAATCCGATGCTGCCGGCAGGCCTGCGTCTGCCTGCGGATGCGATGCGCGGCATCGACGGCACCCAGTTCGGCTGGGCGCGCGAACGCCTGCGCGTGCTGAGCGCGAACACGCCCGCGCAGGCGGTGCGCGAGTACGAGGCGATGCGTCGCACCGGCGCGCTGACCGATGCGCAGCGCTACGGCCTCGCCGTCGCCCGCCAGCGCCTGAACGAACTCGATGCCGCGGGCAAGGCCTTCGGCGAACTGCTGGCTGAATATCCGGGCGATGTCTGGCTGACGCTCGGCGTGGCCGAGACCGATGCGCGCGCGGGGCGCACCGCGGCCGCCGACCAGCGCTTCGAGAGCCTCATCGACCGCATGCCGCGACATCCTGCGGTGGTACTGACCTATGCCGCCGCACTGGCCGAGCGCAGCACCCCCGAGGCGGGGCTGCGCGCGCAGGCGATCCTGCGGCCGCTGCTGAATTCATCCGGCGGCGATCCGGCGTTCCAGCGCGCCTTCGCCCGTGCCAGCGAAACGGCCGGCGACCCGGTCCGCGCCGGCGAGGCCTGGGCCGAGGCCGCGGTGCTCGGCGGCCGGCCGGAACAGGCGCTGATCCAGCTCAATACGCTGAAGAAGCGCGAGGATCTCGACTATTACGCACGGACCCGGATCGATGCGCGGATCGCGTCGATCACGCCGACGGTGCTGGAGCTGCGCCGCCAGGGGATCCGGGACGAGGATCTACGGCGGCGGTGAGGCCCGGTCGGCGGACGGCGTTCGGCATCGCTGCCTGCGGCCCGCCCTCACCCGACGCGCTTCGCGCGTCGACCCCGGATCAAGTCCGGGGCAGGCTCTCTCCCCGAGGGAGAGGTGCTGCATTCCCGTGACCTGCAAGCGGCATCCTGATCGGACAGATGCGGGTGGCCTGAGGCCGCCGTCGCAGGCTTCATGACACGGGCCCGGCCCTGTCGCCAAACCGTCACAAAACTGTCGTGTAATGGCGCCACTCCCCGGCGCCACGGACCGATCCATGCAGAAACGCATCCTCATCGTCGACGACGAACCGGCGATCCGCGACATGGTCGCCTTCGCGCTGCGCAAGGGCGAGTTCGAACCGATGCACGCCGGCGACGCCCGCGAGGCGCAGTCGGCGATCGTCGACCGGGTGCCGGACCTGATCCTGCTCGACTGGATGCTGCCCGGCACCAGCGGCCTGGACCTGGCGCGCCGCTGGCGCAAGGACGCGCTGACCCGCGACATCCCGATCATCATGCTCACCGCCCGCGGCGAGGAGAACGATCGCGTCGGCGGCTTGGAGGCCGGCGTCGACGACTACGTGGTCAAGCCGTTCTCGGCCCGCGAACTGCTGGCCCGCATCCGCGCGGTGATGCGCCGCGCCCGCGACGACGACGAGGACGGCAGCGTCACCGTCGGCGCCCTGCGCATCGACGGCGCCGCGCACCGCGTGTTCGCCAGCGACGCGCCGGTGACGATCGGGCCGACCGAGTACCGCCTGCTGCACTTCTTCATGACCCATCCCGAACGCGTCTACAGCCGCTCGCAGCTGCTCGATCATGTCTGGGGCGGCAGCGTCTACGTCGAGGAACGCACGGTGGACGTGCACATCCGCCGCCTGCGCAAGACGCTCGAGCCCAGTGGGCTGGATGGGATGGTGCAGACGGTGAGGGGATCGGGGTATCGGTTTTCGGCGTCGGTGTGATCCGACGCGCGCATCGCTCTTGATCTTCGCAACGACTCGATGCACATCGCACACCCGGAGGGCGGCGGGCATGGATGCCCGCCGTTTTCCGACCGAGCCATGGATGGCGAGTCGGAAAATGCCGGAACGGGTGACATCTGGGGCTGCTTCGTCGGGGCTGGCCCTTTTCTTTGGTTCCGTTTCTTTTGGGCCAGCAAAAGAAATGAACCCGCTCGCCGCGAGGCGAGTGGAAGCGTTTGACTTTGCTCCTATCGCCGGAGGCACAAGCAGACGCGCAGATCAAACGCTTTCGTCCGCTGGCGCGTCCGAGTTCATTTCTTTTGGTAGACCCCAAAAGAAACGGAACCAAAGAAAAACGTCTCCCCGATACGTCCACAGCCCGCGGCGTCATGTGCACCGGGATTTTCCGACTCGGCATCCTGCCTCGGTCGGAAAACGCCGCCCATCCATGGGCGGCGCCCTCCGGGTCTGTATTGCGTGCGATACGTTCGGTTTCATGGAGAGGCTGCACGGCAACAGCACGAGCAACTGCAACTGCACCTGCAACTGCAACTGCAACTGCAACTGCAACTGCAACTGCAACTGCAAATTCGACATCCTGACCTCTTACGCCAACCTGTCACCTGACATTGCCTAGACTCACCGACATGCCACCCCGCATCCATGCCGCCTGGACCCGCACATTGCTGCAGCTCGTCGCCGTGCTCGGCGTTGCAGCCGTGCTCGGAGCGCTGGTCGGCCATATCTGGATGGCGCTGGCGATCGCCGCGCTGGGTGTGCTGGCCTGGCACTACTGGAAGCTCTACGACCTGCTGACGCGCCTGACCTCGCGCAGCCGTGTGCCGCCGCCGCAGGGAGACGGCGTGTGGCAGGAGACGGACCGCATGCTGCACCGGGGACAACAGGACATGCGCGCGCGCAAGCGGCGCCTGATCACGATGCTGCGCGCGTATCGCGCCGTCGCGGCGGCGCTGCCCGATGCGGTGGTCGTCGTCGATCGCAACAGCCAGCGCATCCAGTGGTTCAACCGCGCGGCGACAACTCTGCTGGGCCTGCAGATACCGCGCGATCTCGGCAAGCCGGTCGGCGATACGCTGCAGCCGCTGCCGGTCGCGCACTGGCTGGCGCAGGGCCGCCGCGCCGAACCGATGCTCGACGTGCCGTCGCCACATTCGTCTGGCACGCGGCTGGAACTGCGGCTGATCCCCTATTCCGACGATCTGTGGCTTCTGCTCGCCCGCGACGTCACCCGGATCATGAAGCTCGAGCAGATGCGCCGCGACTTCGTCGCCAACGTCTCGCACGAGCTGCGCACGCCGCTGACCGTCGTGCACGGCTACCTCGACATGCTCGATCCCGCGGAGCAGCCCGAGTGGGCGCCGATGCTGGCCGAGATGCAGAACCAGTCGCAGCGCATGACCCAGCTGGTCGAGGATCTGCTCACGCTGTCGCGCCTGGAAGCGCAGGAAGGCGTCGGCGACGAGATCGTGTCGATGGCGTCGATGCTGGCCACATTGCGGCGCGAACTCGAAGTGCTGAGCCAAGGCCGGCACACGATCGCCGTCGAGGACGGCTCGGCGACCGATCTGGTCGGCTCGACGCGCGAACTGCACAGCGCGTTCTCCAACCTCGTCAGCAACGCGGTGCGCTACACGCCGGCCGGTGGCCGCATCACGATCCGCTACGCGCCGCTCGCCGGCGGCGGCGTCGCGCTGTCGGTCGAGGACACCGGCTACGGCATCCCCGCCGCGCACCTGCCGCGCATCACCGAGCGCTTCTATCGCGTGTCGACGAGCCGTTCACGCGAATCGGGCGGCACCGGCCTCGGCCTGGCCATCGTCAAGCACGTGCTGCATCTGCACCAGGCGCGGCTCGAGATCGAGAGCGAAGTCGGGGCCGGCAGCCGCTTCGCCTGTCATTTCACCGCCGAGCGCGTCCGCGCCCGCGACACCCAGTATTTCGGAGCCACCGCATGAGCGCCGCCCGTCCCCGCGTGCAGAAGGCCGCGAAAGCCGTGACCGGCCCCCCGTCCGGCATCGACGCCATGAGCGAGCCCGTCGATCCGCTGCGCGACCCGGCGCTGTACCTCAACCGCGAGCTGTCGCAACTGGACTTCAACTTCCGCGTGCTGGCCCAGGCGCAGGACGAGTCGGTGCCGCTGCTCGAACGCCTGAAGTACCTGTGCATCGCCTGCACCAACCTCGACGAGTTCTTCGAGATCCGCGCCGCGACGATGCACCACGCGCAGGATTTCGGCGTGCCGCTGCCGCCCGACGGACTCACGCCCGCGACCGTGCTCAAGCGCATCCACGAGCGCACCGCGCAGCTGGTCGAGGCGCAGTACTCGTGCTGGAACCAGGTGCTGCGCCCGGCGATGTCGGAGGCCGGCGTACGCGTGCTGGGCCGCGAACACTGGACTGCGCGCCAGACCCGCTGGCTGCGCGCCTACTTCCGCGACGAGGTCATGCCGGTGCTGTCGCCGCTGGGCCTCGATCCCGCGCATCCGTTCCCGAAGATCCTCAACAAGTCGCTCAATATCGTCGTCGTGCTCAAGGGCAAGGACGCGTTCGGCCGCGTGGGCAATCTGGCCATCGTGCGCGCGCCGCGCTCGCTGCCGCGCATCATCCAGCTGCCCGAGAGCATCTCCGGCGGCGAGTACGACTTCGTGTTCCTGTCGTCGGTGCTGTCGGAGTTCGTGCACGAGCTCTTTCCGGGCATGGACGTCAAGGGTGCCTACCAGTTCCGCGTGACCCGCAATTCGGAGCTGATCGTCGACGACGAGGAAGTCGAGAACCTGGCGCTGGCCCTGCGCGACGAACTCGCCGGCCGCGGCTACCTGCGGGCGATGCGACTGGAGATCTCGGCCAAGTGCCCGAAGCCGATCGTGCGCACGCTGCTGCAGAACTTCGACTTGCCCGAGAACGCGGTCTACCGCATCGACGGGCCGGTGAACCTCAACCGCATCAGCCAGATCTTCGACCTGGTCCAGCGCCCCGACCTCAAGTTCCCGACGTTCCAGCAGCGGCTGCCCAAGGGCACCGATGCGATGTTCGAACTCATCGCCGACGGCGACATCCTGCTGCACCATCCGTTCGATTCGTTCGCGCCGGTGCTGGAGCTGATCAAGCAGGCGTCGGAAGATCCGAACGTGCTGGCGATCAAGCAGACGCTGTATCGCACCGGCAAGGATTCGGGCATCGTCGAGCACCTGATCCAGGCCGCGCGCAACGGCAAGGACGTCACCGTCGTCGTCGAGCTGCGCGCGCGTTTCGACGAGGAAGCCAACCTCGGCCTCGCCGACCGGCTGCAGGAGGCCGGCGTGCAGGTGGTCTACGGCGTGGTCGGCTACAAGACCCACGCCAAGATGCTGCTGGTCGTGCGCCGCGAGGGCCGCAAGCTGCGCCGGTACGTGCATCTGGGCACCGGCAACTACCACGCCGGCACCGCCCGCGTGTACACCGACTTCGGCCTGCTCACCGCCGATCCCGACATCGGCAACGACGTCCACCTGCTGTTCCAGCAGATGTCGGGGCTGGCGCCGGCGATCGGGCTCAAGCGCCTGCTGCAGTCGCCCTTCACCCTGCATGCCGGCGTCATCGCACGCATCGAACGCGAGACCGCGCACGCGGCGGCCGGCCGCCCGGCGCGCATCGTCGCCAAGATGAACGCCCTCAACGAGCCGCAGGTCATGCGCGCGCTCTACGTGGCCTCGCAGGCCGGGGTGAAGATCGACCTGATCGTGCGCGGCGCGTGCGCGCTGCGTCCCGGCGTGCCGGGCGTGTCGGAGAACATCCGCGTGCGCTCGATCGTCGGGCGCTTCCTCGAACACCACCGCGTCTACTGGTTCGGCAACGACGGCACGCCGGACCTGTTCTGCGCCAGCGCCGACTGGCTGGAGCGCAACCTGCTGCGGCGCGTGGAAACCGGCTTCCCGATCCTCGATCCGGACATCGCGGTGCGCGTGCGCAGCGAGTCGCTGGACAACTACCTGGCCGACAACCTCAACGCCTGGGAACTGCGCGAGGACGGCACCTACGAGAAGCTCGTGCCCGACGGCGACACGATGCCGCACTCCGCGCAGGGCTGGCTGCTCGCCCATCTGTGCGGCTGAGCCGGCGACGGCATGCATTAACATGCCCGCTCCAGCAACGCGGCGGTCGCCCGACGCGCCGCGGCATCCAGGAACGCCATGACCGGTCATGACACGCTCGCGCTCGCCGAAGCACTGACGGCACCGCTCGAGGACGGCGAGATGCTCGCCGCGATCGACCTGGGATCCAACAGTTTCCACATGGTCGTGGCCCGCTACACGCTGGGCCAGTTGCGCGTCGTCGACCGCCTGCGCGAGACCGTGCGCATGGCCGAAGGCCTCGACGGTCGCGGCGGCCTCGATGCCGACGTGCGCCAGCGCGCCCTGCAATGCCTGTCGCGCTTCGGCCAGCGCATCCGCGACATCCCGCCGCAACGCGTGCGCGCGCTGGCGACCAACACCGTGCGCCGGCTGTCCGCGCCGCAGGCGTTCCTGGTGCCGGCCGAAACCGCGCTGGGGCATGCGATCGAAGTGATCTCGGGCCGCGAGGAAGCGCGCCTGATCTATCTCGGTGTCTCGCACGCGCAGCCACCGAAGCCCGGCCAGCGCCGGCTGGTCATCGACATCGGCGGCGGCTCGACCGAATGCATCATCGGCAGCGGCTTCGACACGCTCGAACGCGAAAGCCTGCAGATCGGCTGCGTCGCCAGCACGCGCCGCTTCTTTCCCGGCGGCAAGCTGTCGAAGAAGCGCTGGCGCGAGGCGCTGGCGGAAGTCTCGGCGGAGTTCCAGCAGTTCGCCAGCACCTATCGCACGCTCGGCTGGCAGGAAGTCGTCGGCGCCTCGGGCACCAACAAGGCCATCGGCGAGATCTGCGCGGCGATGAAGCTGACCAAGGGCGCCGTGACCGCGCAGGCCTTGCCGGTCGTGCGCGACACGCTGCTGCAGGCCGGCCACATCGATGCGATCCAGCTGCCCGGCCTGTCCGACGACCGGCGACCGATCATCGCCGGCGGCGTGCTGGTGCTCGAAGCCGCGTTCCAGGTGCTGGGCATCGACCGCATGCAGGTCAGCAAGGCGGCGATGCGCGAAGGCGTGCTGCGCGACATGCTCGGCCGCGGCGGCGGCGACGATCCGCGCGCGAGCTCGATCGCGGCACTGGAACAGCGCTACGGCATCGACCAGGCACAGGCGACGCGCGTGGAGACGACCGCGCTGCGCCTGTTCGACCAGGTCGCGCGCAGCTGGAACCTCGACGGCGACGACCTGCGCATGCTGGCCTGGGCCGCGCGCGTGCACGAACTCGGCCTCGTGATCGCGCACAGCCAGTACCACGTGCACGGCGCCTACGTGCTCGAACACTCCGACATCGCCGGCTTCTCGCGCCAGGAGCAGCAGTTCCTCGCGACGCTGGTGCGTTGCCAGCGGCGCAAGGTCGGCAAGTCCGCGTTCGAAGCCCTGCCCGACCGCCTGCTGCTGCAGGCCCGGCGCAATGCCGCGCTGCTGCGTCTGGCGGTGCTGCTGCACCGCAGCCACGAGGCCGACGAGATTCCGCGGCTGGAAGCGACCGCCGACGGCCCGCTGCTGCGCCTGCGGCTGCCGCACCAGTGGCTGGACGCGCGCCCACTGCTGCGCACCGATCTCGAAGGCGAACCCGACGACATCGCCGCGCTCGGCATCACGCTGGCATTGACGGCGGACTGAGTTTCCGCCGCATCTGTAGGAGCGCGTTTGCGCCGCGATGGGCCGTCCCGGTGAAGGCACTTCGCGCGCAAGCGCGCTCCTACAGGGTTGGTGCCCTGCTGACAAGCATCCGCGACGGGAACAACTGCCGACTGTCCGCTAACGCGCAGCGATCTCGACGGCACACCCGATGACATCGCCGCATCCGGCATCATTCTGTCGCTGACGGCGGACTGGGTTTTCACCGCAGCTGGTAGGAGCGCGCTCGCGCGCGAGTGGCTCTCCCGCTGAAGGCCCTTCGCGCGCAAGCGCGCTCCTACAGGGTTCTTGCCTACGGCGACGCTGTCACCGAAGCGTCAAGCCACGGTCATCCGCGCGGCATCGTCCGTCGCCAAGCTGCCTGCAGCCAGCGACCGGACCGTCACGATGCGCTACGCGATCGTCACCGACACGTACCCGCCCGACATCAACGGCGTGGCCCTGACGCTGCAGTCCTACGTCCGCGGCCTGCGCGCACGCGGTCACGAGGTCGAAGTGGTCCGCCCCGCCCGTGCCGGCGAACCGCCGGGGGCTGATGCCCGATCGCTGCGTCTGCGTGGTCTGCGCGTCCCGCGCTATCCCGGCCTGCGGCTCGCGCTGCCTGCCGGCCAGCGGCTGCGTGCGCGCTGGCGCGACGCGCGTCCCGATGCGATCTACGTCGCCACCGAAGGTCCGCTCGGCTGGTCCGCGCTCAATGCCGCGCAGGCGCTCGACATTCCGGTCGTCACCGCGCTGCACACCCGCTTCGACCTCTACATGGGCGCCTACGGTGTGCCGTGGCTGCAGCCGACGGCGCTGTCGTGGATGCGCCGCTTCCACGCGCGTGCCGACGCGACGCTCGTCGCCACGCGTGCATCGGCGGATGAGCTGCGCGAGGCCGGCATCGGCCATCCGGTGGTGCTGTCGCGCGCGGTCGACTGCGCGCAGTTCGATCCGGCACGCCGCGATGCGGCACTGCGCCACGCCTGGGGTGTGGACGATGACGGCCTCGTCGCGATCCATGTCGGACGCATCGCCGCCGAGAAGAACCTGGGCCTCGCGGTACGCGCATTCCGCGCACTGCAGGCCGAGCGTCCCGATGCCCGCATGGTGTTCGTCGGCGACGGCCCACAGCGGGGGGCGCTGCAGGCCGCGAATCCGGATTTCATCTTCTGCGGTTCCCAGCGCGGCGACGAACTCGGCCGGCATTTCGCCAGCGCCGACCTGTTCCTGTTCCCCAGCCGCAGCGAGACCTTCGGCAATGTGGTGCTCGAGTCGATGGCCTGCGGCGTGCCGCAGGTCGCCTTCGACCACGGCGCGGCGACCGAACACCTGTGCGACGGCTTCCAGGGCGCGCGCATCGCCGGCGACGACGAGGACGCCTTCGTCGCTGCAGCCGTCGAGCTTGCGAACGACCCGGCCACGCGTCGCGCGATGGCTCTGGCCGGCCGCGAGGCCATGCGCCGGCTGACGCCCGCGCACGTCGCCGACGATCTCGATGCGCTGCTGGCCGGCCTGCGCAGCGGCGCGCCCGGCATGCGCAGACCGCTTCCCGCCCCGACCGATGCCGAGGATGCCGATGCACGCGCCGCCGCGTAGCCGACTGCTCCACCACGACACCGGCTGGTGCCTGCGCGCCAACCGCGCCTGCACCCGGCTGTGGATCCGCCGCTACTTCTCGACCGTCAGCCGTCTCGGCGACGGCGTGTTCTGGTACCTGCTGATGGCCGCGCTGGTGCTGCTCGACGGCTTCGACGGCCTGGTCGCCGCGACGCACATGGCCGCGACCGGCGCGGTCGCGCTGCTGCTCTACAAATCCCTCAAGCGCTGGACGAAACGCCCCCGCCCCTTCGCCGCCGACGGCCGCATCCGCGCCTGGGTCGCCCCGCTCGACGAGTTCAGCTTCCCGTCGGGCCACACCCTGCACGCGGTGTCGTTCTCGATCGTCGCGGTGGCCTGGTATCCGATGCTCGCGGGCGTGCTGGTGCCGTTCGCGGCGAGTGTCGCGGTGTCGCGGGTGGTGCTGGGATTGCACTATCCGAGTGATGTGCTGGCGGCGACTGCGATCGGGAGCGCGCTCGGCGCCACTTCGCTCTGGGCAGGCGGTGTCATCTGATCCGACTTGATGTCGACGAAGCATCGATTCGCTTTTCGCTTTTCGCTTTTCGCTTTTCGCTTTTCGCTTTTCGCTTTTCGCTTTTCGCTTTTCGCTTTTCGCTTTTCGCTTTCCGCTTTCCGCTCTGCTTTCCGCTCTCCGGATCGCCGCCGTGCAGCCCGCAGACCCGAGGGCGCCGCACATGGATGTGCGGCGTTTTTCGACCGAGCCAGGATGGCGAGTCGAAAAATCCCGGAACGAATAACGCGCCATGACGCTGTGATCGGGGCTGGCCCTTTTCTTTGGTTCCGTTTCTTTTGGGCCAGCAAAAGAAATGAACCCGCTCGCCGCGAGGCGAGTGGAAGCGTTTGATCTTGATGTTTGCTTTGATTGCGGAGCGGTTCGCCGCAGCGCGGAGCAAGATCAAAGGCTTTCGTCCGCTGACGCGGCCGAGTTCATTTCTTTTGGTAGACCCCAAAAGAAACGGAACCAAAGAAAAACGTCTCCCCGACACGTCCACAACCCGCGGCGTCACGTGCAACGGGATTTTCCGACTCGGCATCCTGCCTCGGTCGGAAAACGCCGCCCATCCATGGGCGGCGCCCTTCGGGTGGGTGTGCGCAGCGCGGCGGATCCGAGATCAAAAGCTCAGGCTGCAAGCCCGCTTCGGTGTCGCAGATCCGAAGGTGTTGTCTTGCCCGCAGTGGAGTCAGCGACTACTTCCTTCCACACTCACAAAAAAAAACTAGCGGGGCGACTCAAAAGACGCCAACACCGCCCGCACCAATGCAGGTCTCGCCTGCCCGGGCCAGTCGCGGTCATTGTCGACCTGCGCACCCGCACGCGCCGCTTCCAGCGCGTCGACATCGACATCGGCGATCGCCCAGACATCCGCATCATCCGTCTCGACCAGCACCCCATCGGACGGAAACCCCACATCCATCGGCGCGAACAATCCGGCGCTGCCGGTGTTGATGTCGAGCACCGGTGTCCACGGCGCTTCGCCTGCCGTCACCGACTGGGCGACGAAGCAACGGTTCTCCAGCGCGCGCGCCAGGCAACCGACGCGGACGCGGGTCGCGCCGGCCTCGGTGTCGGTGCAACTGGGCACGAGCAGCAGGCGCGCGCCGGCGTCCCATTGCGTGCGGGCCTGCAGCGGGAACTCGATGTCGTAGCAGATCGCGATGCCGGCGCGCACGCCGCCGAGGTCGAACACCTTCAGCGCATCGCCCGGCTCGATCACCCCGGTCTTCTTCTCGAAGCCGGTCAGCTGCAGCTTGTCCTGCCAGCCGTGGCCACCGTCCGGCGAGAACAGGTCGCTTCGGTTGCGATAGCGGCCGCCGCCGATGTCGACGAGGAAGGAGCCGGCGACGATGTGCATGCCGGTGTCGCGTGCCAGTCCGGCGAACAGCGTGAGCCAGTCGCCGCGGTAGCGCTGGATCGCGGCCAGCGAGGCGAGCGTATCGCCGCGCACGGTGTCGTCGAAGGTCGCGGCCAGTTCGAGTGCGAGGTATTCCGGCAGCACCGCGACGTGCGCGCCCTGCGCGGCGGCATCGCCGAGCAGGCGGCGCTGATGCGCGGCGAAGGCGTCGAAGTCCGGCGGCATGCCGATCGCATAGCGCGCAGCGGCGACCCTCATGCCGAGCCCTCCAGCGGGCGGGTCCAGAACGTCATCGGATGCGGCACGTCGCCGGCATCGCGTTCGTCCCAGCGCAGCAGCATGGTCATGCCGGGCTGCCGGACGTAGCCGCGCTTGTGCCAGAACACCTCGTTGTCGTGATGGTCGCCGGGCCGTCGCGGATCGTCCTCGGCGCGATCGACGGCGGCGAACGCGGTCAGGTCGAAACCGCCGAGGTCGCGTGCATGTTGCTCGCGCAGGTCGAAGAACCGGTGGCCGATACCGCGGCCGCGCCATTGCGGCAGCAGCACCGATTCGCCGAAATAGAACACGCGGTCGACGGCGACGTCCTGGTCGACGAATGGCGCCTGGAATTCGGCCGTGTCGTCGGCCAACGGCAGGCCGGTCGACGCGCCGACGACCGTGTCGCCATCGAACGCCAGCACGAACACGCTGCGCGGCGAGCGCGCGTAGGCGGCCAGATAGCCGCGTTCGTAATCGGCATCGCCGGTGTAGAGATAGGGCCAGTCGCGGAAGACCGTCATGCGCAGGCGCGCGACCGCATCAAGCCAGGGCTGCGTCGCATCGCCCGACAGCGCGCGCACGGTGGGAACTGAAGACGTCATGGCCGCAGTCTCGCATGCGTGCAGTCGGCGATCCGTGTGCAGGGGCGGGCGGAGCGCAGGGTGACCGCAGGCGTGCCTGCGGCCACGAATGCGGGACGCGATCGATCAGCGCGGCGGCAGGGGCGGCGGCGTCTGCGATGGCGCGGCCGCGACCTGGTACCAGTCGACACGGCGGGTCACCAGCATGATCGCGGCGAGAATCGCGAACAGCAGGCCCGCGCCGAGCACCAGCGCGTTGTCCTCCGACACCAGCAGGCCATACAGCGCGGCATACAGCAGGGCCAGCCCGGTCGCGAAGCCGGCGCCGCGCACGCGGCTGCGCAGCACCGCGCTCAGATAGACACCGATCAGGCCGATGCAGGCGCCGCTGGCGGCGAGGTAGGCCCAGCCGAACACGATGTGTTCCGACAGGCCGAGCAGCAGCAGGAAGAAGATCGCCAGCGCCAGGCCGACCAGGCCGTACTGGATCGGGTGGATCCGCAGGCCGCGCAGCATCTCGAACATGAAGAATGCGGTGAAGGTCAGCAGCACGAAGACGATGCCGTACTTGCTGGCGCGGTCTGCGCGGGTATAGGCGTCCACGGGGTCGACCAGCGAAATGCCGAGTACGTCCACGCCGGCGTCGCCGTGCCCGCGCAACAGCGACGCGGTTTGCGACTCGGCGCGCGTGCCGTTGCGGTACTGCAGTTGCGCATCGCTGGCCAGCGACGAGACCGCCCATTCGGCATGGAAACCGCTGTTGCCGACGTCGCGGGCGCGCGGCAGGAAGCGGCCGTTGAACTGCGGATGCGGCCACGGCGAATCCAGCGTCACCCGGTTCTCGTCGGCCAGCGGCACCACCGCCAGCGTCTCGGCCCCGGTGAGTTCGAAATCCAGCACCGTGCGCAGCCGCAGCGGCGCGCCGGCGAGCGCGGGCCGCGTCAGCAGACCATGCACACCGCTGCCGCCATCGCTGCCCGCGCCCTGGTGCAGCGCGATGCCGGCGCCGTCGACACGCAACCGTGGCGTGCCGCGCAGGCCGCGCACGTCGGCGACGGTGTAGCCGATCCACGGCGTGCCGATGCGGCGCGGCGGTGCGCCTTCGACGTCTTCGGGAATCCGCACGTCGAAATCGGCCGACAGTTGGCCGCCGAGCGCATACATGCGCACCTCGTGCAGCCCGAGCTGGCGCAGATACGGCGACATCGTTCCGGTCATCTCCATGGTCCTGGGAAAGAACGTCCAGGCGCCGGTCCGGTCGCGCCAGACGCGGCCGCTCGGTCGACCCCGGTCATCGGTCTGCTCCACTTCCACGCGCTCGGTGTAGGGCACAACGAGCACCGGCGCGCTCAGGGTCTGCGCACCCGCCTCGCTCGAGGCGATGCGCGCGACCGCGGCCGCGCGGTGCTGCTCGCGGTCCTGGATCACGACGCGGATCAGCACCAGCGGCACCAGGATCGCCAGGCTCAGCCCGGCGACGATCATGATCTTCAGCATCAGTCGCATCGCGACGCTCCTTGTTGGGATGCGCGCAGACTGCGCCGCGTGCGTGGCGGCACGCGGTCGGCTGTGTGAAGCGAAGACGAAGTCGGAGAACCTGCTCGAGGTCCGTCGCGAGCGCCGCCGGATGGTGTGTGGAGGCGCGCAGGAAGCGCAGCGTACGAAGGTACGTGAGCATTGTGGCCGCCATCCATAGTGTCCACCCTTCTGGCCAGCGGCAAGCGCTGTCAGGAATCGTCGTCCTGCGATTCCTTCCGAGCACCGCACGCGCGCCAGCTGGCAAGCGCAGCAGGACGTCGAGCAGGGTCTCAGCCGGTGGCCGGCAGCGGCAACTCGATGATCGCGCGCGTGCCACCGCCGTCGCGGTGTTCCAGCCGCACGGTGCCGCCATGCAACGCCGCGACCTCGGCCGCGAAGGCCAGCCCGAGGCCGCTGCTGCGGCTGCGCCCGCCGGGCCGCGGCAGCGAGAAGAAACGCTCGAACACCCGCGACAGGGCGTAGTCCGGCACGCCGGGGCCGCGATCGGCGACGGTGATCCGCAGGTGCGGGCCGTCAGCGTGCGCCTCGACGTCGACCACACCATCGGCCGGCGAGAAGTCGCAGGCGTTGTCGACGAGGTTGGACAGCAGCTGGCGCAGCAGGAAGGCATCGCCGCAGATGCGCAGGCCTGCCGGATTGCCCGCGTGCACCTGCACTCGCACCCCGCAGTCGGCGAAGGGCGCGACGGCCGCGTCGATCAGGTCCGCGACATCGATCTCGGCCGGCTGTTCGATCCGCTGGCGGTGCTCGACCGCGGCCAGTGCCAGCAGCTTGTCGATCATCTGCGCCATGCGCTCGCTCTGCTCGCGCACGCTGGTCGCGAAGCGCGCGCGGTCGGCCTCGGGCAATGGCGATTCCAGCAGTTCTGACGCACCGCGCACCGCCGCCAGCGGCGCCTTCAGTTCGTGGGTCAGCGCGTGCACGTAACGCTCGACGTACTGCTTGCCTTCGAGCCGTTCGCGCATGGTCTCCAGCGCGCGGCCGAGATCGGCGAATTCGCCGGCCGAGTCGGGCAGCGTCGCGCGCTCGCCTGCGGTCACCTTGTCGGCGTAGCGGCGCAGGCCGCCGAGCTGGCGCGACAGCCACCAGGCCGCGAGCAGGCCCACCGCCAGGGCGGTGCCCAGCAGCAGGAACCCCCAGCGCAGGATCGTGCGTTCGCTGCGGGCGATGAATGGTGCGATCGCGCTGTTGGGCTTGGCCACGGTCAGCACGCCGACGACGCGGTTGCCGTCGCGGATCGGCGCGGCGACATGCATGACGGAGGTGCTGTCGTCGGCCGGATCGGACCGCGTGGAGCGCGCGCCGTACTGCCCGCGCAGGGTCAGCAGCACGTCGTTCCAGCGCGAGTAGTCGCGACCGAGGTCGCGGCCGGACGAATCGAATACCACGATGCCGTCGTCATCGGTGACGTAGACGCGGTACTCGACCTGCGCCTTGCGGAAGCCCCAGATGTCGGCGCCGATGTCGCGTTCGCGCAGCGCGCGCACGCGGGCGGCGAAACGACCGTCGTCGATGCGGCCGGCGAGGAAATCGTCGGTCGCCAGTTCCGCGAGCACGTTGGCGGTGTCGGCCAGCGTGTCTTCCATCGCCTGGCGCACGCCCGGCTTGATCTCCTGGGTGAAGACGCGCATCAGCAGGAACGCCGCCAGCGCGACGATCAGGAAGTAGCCGAGCAGGATGCGCAGACCGATGCGCACGTCAGTCGAGATCCAGCGAATAGCCGATGCCGCGATGCGTGCGCAGCGGATCGGCGTCGGGCACGACTGCACGCAGCTTGCCGCGCAGGGTTTTCACGTGGGTGTCCACTGTGCGGTCGCCGCTTTCGAGCGCATCGCCCCAGACCCGCTCCATCAGCTGCATGCGCGAGAGCACCGCGCCCGGCCGCGCGAGCAGCGCCGCCAGCAGGCCGTATTCGTAGCGCGTGAGGTCGAGCGCATGACCGTGGTAGCGGATGCGCCGGCCTTCGGCGTCGTGCTCGAACGCACCGCTACGCCTGGCCTCGCCCCCCGCTGCATCCGGCACGCCACGGCGCAGGACCACGCGTACCCGGGCGACGAGTTCGCGCAGCGAAAAAGGTTTGGCGACGTAGTCTTCGGCGCCGAGATCGAAACCGAGCACCCGCTCCGATTCCGCGGCCTGCGCGGTCAAAAAGATCACCGGCAACGGCGCGCGTCGGCGCAGTTCGCCGCACAAAGCGAAACCGCTGATGTCCGGCAGGCCAACATCGAGGATCGCCAGGTCGAATACGGTGTCGACGACCGCCGCCCGCGCCTGCTGCCCGTCCAGGCAGTGGCGCACCGTGTGGCCGTCGGCCTGCAGCGCATAGACCACCGTCTCGGCGATCGCGATCTCGTCTTCGACCAGCAGGATGGCGCCCATGGAATCCACGACGTCGGAAGTGGGCGAATCCTAACCTGCGCGATGCGCCGGCCACTGCGCCAATGACGGGACAGGCGGCCCGATGCGCCTGTCGTCCGAGGCATCGGCGCCTGCAGATGACGCGCGCCCACGGTCGACCAGATCGCCGCTACAGCGTCATGGGTGGGATCGGCGTCCCTTTGGGCGGACCGTTGCGGCCCCGCAGGCAGTCGCATCCCGAATAGCGCCAACGCGAGACGATGTCCTGTGGATCGATCAGGACCGTCTGCGTGCAGCCCGACCACTCGTCCCGCCACGTGAGGATCCGCGAGCCGTCCCGGTTGTCGTAGGTCGTCGTCGGCGCACCCCAGCGGCTCACGAGGACCGAGGCCGGATCGCCGACATAGGACTGCATGATGTCGTTCGTCGTTCGCGGACGGTGGCTTCCGAGGAGCGCCCCTCTGAGAAAGCGTTCTTTCACGTGCTTGCACGCGCCGGTGTCGCCCGGGCTGTCCGATGCCGCGGTCACCGCGGGCTGCGCGCCGTCTCCTGCAGCGCGCGAGCGCGTATCCACCCCGGCGGCCGACTCATCCTGGGCGCTGGCGATATCCATCAGTCCGATTCCGGCCACACACGCGATTCCCATCGCAATCCATTTCATCAGGTTCTCCTTCACTGGCCGTTCCGGGTGGCGCACCCGCGCATCGGCCTCACCGGCGTACCGATCCCCCATCCGTTTCGAACCCTAGCCTTGCTGTCACGCTTGCAACGTCGCCGAGATCCAGACAGCGATGTAGGCCTTTCCATCGCTGCCGACCCGGCATTTTCGTGGCGAGACGTCAGTCCGCTTGCGGTCCCGGGTACGCTGTCGCCATGAATTACCAACACGCCTTCCATGCCGGCAACCACGCCGATGTCCTCAAGCACGTCGTGCTGCTAGCGATCTGCGATGCGCTGACGGCCAAGCCCGCGCCCTGTTTCGCGCTCGACACCCATGCAGGCGGCGGCGTCTATCGCCTGCGCGAGGAGCGGGCGCGGCGCACGGCCGAGGCCGACGAGGGCATCAGCCTGCTGCTCGCCGCCGCGCCGAAGCAGCCGCTGATCGCGCGCTACCTCGCCGCGGTGGCCGCGTGCCGGGCCGAGCACGGCGCCGATGCCTACCCCGGTTCGCCGTGGCTGCTGGCACATGCGCTGCGCGAACAGGACCGGATCGCCTGCTGCGAGACCGAACCCGCCGCGGCCGGCGCACTACGCAGGGCAATGGGCAGCGATCCGCGTGTCGCGATCCACACAGGCGACGGCTACGCCGCGTTCAAGTCGCTGCTGCCGCCGAAGATCGGTGCCCAGCGCTTCAATCGCGGCCTGGTGCTGGTCGACCCGCCCTACGAGGCGCAGGCGGCCGAATTCGAGATCGCGCTGAAAGCCATGCGCGAAGGCCTGGCGCGCTGGCCGCAGGGCATCCAGATGCTGTGGTATCCGATCAAGCAGCGCCGCACGCTCACCCCGTTCCTGCGTTCGGCCGCGAAACTGCAGAGCAAGGCCTCGCTGCTGGTCGAACTGCTGGTGCGGGCGGACGATTCTCCGCTGCGCATGAACGGCAGCGGCTTGCTGATCCTCGACCCGCCGTGGCAGCTGGCGACCGCGCTCGCCCCGGCGCTTGACGCCCTGAAGCGTGCGATCGGCGAAGCCGGCGCGGACACCCGCCTGCACTGGCTGCGCGAGCCCGCCTGAGCGCCTCGATGGGAGCATCGGATGAATGGGCATCGATCACGACGGACCCGCCGTCCCTTCACGGTTCGTGAATAGACGCTCCGGGTAAGGTCAGGCAAATCCGTTCACTTCCGACTCTCGATGACCGCACGCAACCGACTTCCCCCATGGCACGAGGAGATCCGCCTCGCCAATGGTCGCCAGGTGCTGATCCGCCCCATCCGTCCAGCCGATGCCGAGCCGCTCCGCGCCTCGTTCGCGCTGCTGGAACCCGACGAGGTCCGGCAGCGGTTCCTGTATGCGAAGGCCGAACTGTCGCCGGAGACCGCGAACCGCCTGACCCAGCCGAATCCGAAATCCGAGTTCGTGCTGGTGGCCGCCGAGCCCTACACCCCGGGTGACGCCCTGGTGGGCGCGGTGGCGCGGGCGGCGGTACTGCCCGGCACGCGCCAGGCCGAGTTCCACATTCTGGTCAGCCATTATGTGGCCGGCATGGGACTGGGCCGGCACCTGCTCCGGCGCTTGGTGCGCTGGGCCAAGGGCAAGCGCCTGGAGCGGATCTTCGGCGACGTGCTGGAGGAGAACGAGCCGATGCTCGCGCTCGCCAAGTCGCTGAGCTTCCAGCAGCAGGCGGTCGAGGCGCCCGGCATGGTCCGGGTCTCGCTCGAACTCAAACGGCAGGTCGTCGATACCACGCCGAACGTGCGCCTGGGTTGAGCATCCCGGGCTGACCGGGCCGCGCGCGCCGCACTGGGCAGCGCGCTGCCGAACGGGTAGTCGCAGCACCTGCGACGCGCTCGTCTAGACTTCACATCCTGATTCGCGCCGGCCGCCTGGCTTTCGGCGCTGCCGTTGTTTTGTGTTCCGCTTTCCGGACGTCCACATGCCCCACGCCGTCACCGCCTCGCCTCCCCTGCCCACCGCCGGCCACGCCCGCGCCTGGTGGCGCGCGCCCGCCAGCCGCAGCGCGCTGGCCTGGGCGGTCCTGCAGGCGGCGCGGCACCACGATGGCCCGTTGCTGCTGGTCGCGCGCGACAACCAAGGCGCGCACCAGCTCGAACACGACCTGCGCACGCTCGGCGGTATCGATCCCGATCTGCCCGTGGTGCCGTTCCCCGACTGGGAAACCCTGCCCTACGACCGCTTCAGCCCGCATCCGGACATCGTCTCGCAGCGCCTCGCCGCCCTGCACCGGCTGCCGTCGCTGAAGCGCGGCATCGTCGTGGTGCCGGTGCAGACGCTGATGCAGCGCCTCGCGCCGATACGGCACATCGCCGGTGCGAGTTTCGACCTGACCGTCGGCCAGACCCTGGACCTCGACGCCGAGAAACGCCGGCTGGAAAGCGCCGGCTATGCGCACGTGCCGCAGGTCCACGATCCGGGCGACTTCGCCGTGCGCGGCGGTCTGCTCGACGTCTATCCGATGGGCGCCGACCAGCCCTACCGGATCGAACTGTTCGACGATGCGATCGAATCGATCCGCGCCTTCGATCCCGAATCGCAGCGCTCGCTCGACCGCATCGAGGCCTTGCGCATGCTGCCCGGCCGCGAGGTGCCGCTGGACGAGGCCGCGACCGCGCGCGCGATGGACACGCTGCGCGAACGCTTCGACATCGACACCCGCCGCAGCGGCCTCTACCAGGATCTCAAGGCCGGCGCCGCGCCGGCCGGCATCGAGTACTACCTGCCGCTGTTCTTCGAGGCGCCGCGACGCGCCCTGCTCGACAAGGGCGATGCACCGCTGTCGACGGCGACGCTGTTCGACTATCTGCCGGCCGACACGCTGCCGGTCATCGACAGCGGCGCCTCGCCGGCCAGCGATCACTTCTGGACGCAGCAGATCACCCATCGCTACGACCAGCTGCGTCACGACATCGAACGCCCGCTGCTACCGCCCGCCGAACTCTGGCTGACCCCCGATGCGCTGCGCGAGCGCCTCAACCAGGGCGCGCGAGTCGAAGTCTGCGACGCCGAACATCCGCGCCATGCACAAGCATTCGCGCTCGGGGATCAACCTGCCCCAGATCTGCCATTGGCCGCGCGCGACCACACGCCGGCCGATGCGCTGGTCAGCTTCCTCGGCAGCTATCCGGGCCGCGTGCTGATCGCCGCCGATTCGGCCGGCCGCCGCGAGGCGCTGCTGGAGATCCTGCACGCCGGCAAGCTGCGCCCGTCGGTGCTGCAGGATTTCCCGACTTTCGTAGCCGATGCGGACAGCAGGTTCGCAGTCGCGATCGCACCGCTCGACAACGGCTTCGCCATCGATGCGCCGCAGCTCACGGTGCTCACCGAGCGCCAGCTGTTTCCAGAGCGCGCCGCGCAGCCGCGTCGCCGCAAGCGCGCCGCGCGCGATCCGGAAAGCATCATCCGCGACCTCGGCGAACTCAGCGAAGGCGCGCCGATCGTCCACGAGGACCACGGCGTCGGCCGCTACCGGGGACTCGTCGTGCTCGAAGCCGGCGGCCAGCCGGGCGAGTACCTCGACATCGAATACGCCAAGGGCGACCGCCTGTACGTACCGGTGTCGCAGCTGCATCTGGTCAACCGCTACTCGGGCGCCTCGCCGGAAACCGCGCCGCTGCATTCGCTCGGCGGCGAGGCCTGGACCAAGGCGCGCAAGAAGGCCGCCGACAAGGTCCGCGACGTCGCCGCCGAACTGCTGGAGATCCAGGCCAAGCGCCAGGCGCGCGCCGGTCTCGCGCTCGAAGTCGACCGCACGATGTACGAGCCGTTCGCGGCCGCGTTCCCGTTCGAGGAAACGCCCGACCAGCACGCCGCGATCGAGGCGATGATCCGCGACCTCGGCTCCAGCCAGCCGATGGACCGCGTGGTCTGCGGCGACGTGGGCTTCGGCAAGACCGAGGTCGCGGTGCGTGCGGCCTTCGTCGCCGCCGTCGCCGGCAAGCAGGTCGCGGTGCTGGTGCCGACCACGCTGCTCGCCGAACAGCACTACCGCACGATGGCCGACCGCTTCGCCGACTGGCCGATCCGCGTCGAGGTGCTGTCGCGCTTCAAGAGCACCAAGGAGATCAAGACCGAGATCGGCAAGATCGCCGACGGCACGCTCGACGTCATCGTCGGCACGCACCGGCTGCTGCAGCCGGACGTCAAGTTCAAGGACCTGGGGCTGGTCATCGTCGACGAGGAGCAACGCTTCGGCGTGCGCCAGAAGGAAGCGCTCAAGGCGCTGCGCGCGAACGTGCACCTGCTGACGCTGACCGCGACGCCGATCCCGCGCACGCTGAACATGGCGATGGCCGGGCTGCGCGACCTGTCGATCATCGCGACGCCGCCGGCGCATCGTCTCGCGGTGCAGACCTTCGTCGTGCCCTGGGACGACGCGCAGCTGCGCGAGGCCTTCCAGCGCGAACTCGCGCGCGGCGGCCAGGTGTACTTCCTGCACAACGACGTCGAGAGCATCGGCCGCATGCAGCGCGAGCTGGAAGAGTTGGTGCCGGACGCGCGCATCGGCATCGCCCACGGCCAGATGCCTGAACGCGAGCTCGAGAAGGTCATGCTGGATTTCAACAAGCAGCGCTTCAACGTGCTGCTGTGCTCGACGATCATCGAGTCGGGCATCGACATCCCGAATGCCAACACGATCATCATCAACCGCGCCGACAAATTCGGCCTCGCCCAGCTGCACCAGTTGCGCGGCCGCGTCGGACGCTCGCACCACCGCGCCTACGCCTATCTGGTGATCCCGGACCAGCGCTCGATCAGCAGCGATGCGAAGAAGCGGCTGGAGGCGATCGCGTCGATGGACGAACTCGGCGCCGGCTTCACCCTGTCGACCCACGACCTGGAGATCCGCGGCGCCGGCGAACTGCTCGGCGAGGGCCAGAGCGGGCAGATGGCCGAGGTCGGTTTCAGCCTCTACACCGAGTTGCTGGAGCGCGCGGTGCGCAGCATCAAGCAGGGCAAGCTGCCGGACGTCGACGATGTGGACGCGCGTGGTGCCGACATCGAACTGCATGTGCCGGCGCTGATTCCCGACGACTACCTGCCCGACGTGCACACGCGCCTGATGCTCTACAAGCGCATCAGCAGCGCGCGCGACGTGGACAAGCTGCGCGAACTGCAGGTCGAGATGATCGACCGCTTCGGCCTGCTGCCCGACGCGGCGAAGCACCTGTTCCAGATTGCCGACCTCAAGCTGCAGGCGACCGCGCTGGGCATCCGCAAGCTGGATCTGGGCGAAGCCGGCGGCCGCGTGCAGTTCGTCGAGAAGCCGAAGGTCGATCCGATGGCGGTGATCCGGCTCGTGCAGGGCCAGTCGAAGCACTACCGCATGGACGGTCCCGACAAGCTGCGCATCACGCTCGACCTGCCCGATGCCGAGACCCGCATCCAGGCCGCGCGCGGGTTGCTGATCGCGCTGGCGCCGTCGGGCAATCGATGATGTCCGTCCTTTCGTAGGCGCGCGCTTGCGCTATGCGGCTCTCCCGGTCGAGCCGCATCGCGCGCGAGCGCGCTCCTACAGGGTTTCCAGTACCTCTGTGGGAGCGGCCTTGGTCGCGATGGCGCGTTCGTGCAGATGCTGCACATCGCTGCGCGCCCAAGATCCATCCGACCGGTTGCCTATACCCGCGAGAACGACCACGACTGCATGCGCCCGTCGCGGTACGGCATCACGCCGTGGAACGCGCGCGGATCCGCATCGAACACCAGCGGCAGGAAGTTGCGGTCGCCTTCCCACAGCGGCAGATCGAGAATGCGGTCGACATCGACCCACTCCAGCGTGCCTTCCGGATTCGATGTCAGTGGCGTGCCCTGCCAGGCCTCGATGATGAACAGGAAGCCGAGCCAGTCCTCGCCGTGCTTGCCGAAGCCCGGCCAGCTGATCGTGCCGCGCAGCGTCATCGCCTCGCAGCGGATGCCGGCCTCTTCCATGATCTCGCGGCGCATGCCGGCAACGACGTCCTCGTCGGGTTCCACCTTGCCACCGAGACCGTTGTACTTGCCGAGGTGATGGTCGCCCGGCCGCGCGTTGCGGTGGATCATCAACACCTGCCGGCGGTCGGGGGACAGCACGTAGCCGAGGGTGGCGACGATCGGGGTATAGGGCATGAGAACGGCGTCGAAGATTGCGGAAGCCGGCGATTGTAACGAGGCGGCGATCGGATCCTCGATGGCTATGACACAGCCTCGACACCGTCGTCCCGGCGCACGCTGGGGCCATCTTGCGCTTCCGTTGCTGGCGGAAACAGCCAGCATGGATCCCAGCGTGCGCTGGGATGACGGCATCCGGTATCGACATGACCTGACGGGAATGCGCTACCCCCGCATCGCGCGCATGCGATCCAGCACCGACTTCAACGCCAGCGGACGCACCGGCTTTGGCAGCAGCGACAGGCCTGTGCCGAGTGCATCGCTGCGCACTGCCCCGGTGTCGTCGGCGCTGACGATCAGCGTCGGCCGCGCGCCGAAGCGCGCCGCCAGCCGCGCGTGCAGGGCGATGCCGGTGTCGCCGTCGTCGAGGTGGTAGTCGAACACCCACAGGTCGGCCGGCGCTTGCGCCAGTGCACGCTCGGCTGCGGCGCCGTCGGCGACCGCGTCGACGCTGCAGCCCCAGCCGCGCAGCAGTGTCGCGAGTGCCGACAGCGCGGCGGGATCGTTATCGACGACCAGCACGCGTGCACCGGCGAGCCCGGCGCGGATCGGCGGCGGCGCAACGCGATCGGCATGCGCACTCGCGACCGTGATCGAGAACGCCGTGCCGCGTCCCGGCCGGCTGCGCAGCGCGATCGGTGCCTGTAGCAAGCCTGCGATGCGGTCGGCGATCGCCAGACCCAGGCCGAGCCCCTGCCCGGCCGCGCCCTCGCCGCGCCGGAATTCCTCGAAGATCACCGCCTGCTGCGCGTCGGGAATGCCCGGGCCGGTGTCGTGGACCTCGATGCGGAGCCGCCCACCTGCGCGCCGCACCCCGATCAGTACCCCGCCGCGCGCGGTGTAGCGCACCGCGTTGCCGAGGAAGTTCTGCAGCACGCGCCGCAGCAGCTGTGGATCGCTGTCGACCCAGGCGCGGCTGCGCACGTAGCGGAACGAGAGGCCGCGCTCGGCGGCGAGCGCGGCGAATTCGGAGGCCAGCGGTTCGAGCACTTCGGCCAGCGGAAACGCGCGTGGTTGCGGTACCAGGCCACCGGCTTCCAGCCGCGACATGTCGAACAGGCCGGTCAACAGATCACTGGTCGAATCCAGCGCACCGCGGATCTGCCGCAGCCGCGGTTCCACATCTCCGGGCAGTTGCTGCGACAGCGCATCGGTGAACAGCTGCGCCGCATGCAACGGCTGCATCAGGTCGTGGCCGACGGCGGTCAGGAAGCGGGTCTTGGCGAGGTTCGCGCGTTCGGCCTCGCGGCGCGCCTGGTCGAGGCGCTCGGTGCGGTCGGCGACCCGCTGCTCCAGCGTCTCGTTCGACAGCCGCAGCGCGTGCTCGGTGCTGCGGAACGCGGTGACGTCGGTGAAGGTCGCGACGAAGCCGCCGCCGGGCATCGTATTGCCGCGGATCTCGATGACCTGCCCGCCCCGCAGCGTGCGCTCGGCGACATAGGGCGTGCCGGCCCGCATGTGGCGCAGGCGCTTGTCGACCTCGGCCTCGACGTCGACCGCGCCGATCAGGCCGCTGCCGACGTTGTGCCGCACCAGCGCCGCGACCTCGACGCCGACGTGCAGCAGCGACGGCGGATAACCGAACAGCTGCGCGTAGCGCGCGTTCCACGCGACCAGCCGCAACTGCTCGTCGACGACGCTGATGCCCTGGGTCATGTTCTCGAGCGCGGCCTCGAGCACGCGCTGGTTGAAGCGCAGGTCCTGCGACGCCTCGCCGACGATCGCCGCGACGGTGTCGAAATCCGGGCCCGCATCGCGCCGCGCGGCGTCGAGCAGCAGGCGTGCCGAGGCGGCGCCGAGCACCGCCGAGAGTTCGCGCTCCAGACGCACCTGCACGCGCCGCGGTACCGGGCCCTGCGCCGGCGCGTCTTCCAGCAGTTCGTCGACGCGCGCGCTCGACAGGAACCGCCGGCCCGCGCTCGCCAGCGTCTGCCGGCTGGCGCCGGGACGCCGACGACGCGCCGCCGCATCGTCGGGCGAATGGCGCAGCGACAGCAACAATGTCAGTGCCACGCCGACGAACAGGCTCGCGCCGACCGCGCGTCCGAGCCGGCTCCAGCCGGTGAGTCCGAACAGGCCGTCGGGCGACAGCCACGCGAGTGCATGCGGCCAGGCCTGCAGCCAGATCGGTGCATCGCCGGCGAGCATCGGCACCAGCATCACCCAGGCCCAGGCCGCGAACGCCGCGAGCACGCCGACCAGTGCGGCGAGCGGCGGCGTCTGCGGCCGCAGCACCGCGAAGCCGAGCGCGGGCACCAGTGTCGCCAGCGCCGAGAACGAGACCGCGCCGACATCGGCCAGCGCATCGTTGCCGCTGACCATGCGACTGTAGATCCAGCCCAGCAGCATGATCGCGACGATCACGCCACGCCGCAGCATCAGCAGCGCGCCGCGGTGGTCGTCGCCGTCGCCGCGCGACCATGCGCCGCGCAGCAGGCCGGGTGCGAACCAGTGGTTGCCGATCATCAGGCTCAGCGTCAGCGTGCTGACGATGACCATGCCGGTCGCCGCGCTCAGGCCGCCGAGGAACACCACCAGCGCGAGCCCGTCCTGCCCCATCGCCAGCGGCAGCGCCAGCGCGTACATGTCCGACGACACCGTGTCGCCGAGCAGGGCCTGGCCCGCACGTGCGAGCGGCAGCATCGGCAGCGCGATCAGCAGCAGGTACAGCGGAAAGCGCCAGCGCGCAGCGCGCACGTGCGCTTCGTCGCGGCACTCGACGATGCCGACGTGGAACTGGTGCGGCATGATGAACATCGCCACCGCGCCCAGCAGCACCAGCGGCGCGAAGCCACCGGCGCCACTGACGACCGGCGCCGCGGCCGCGATCGATGCGGACGCCGGCAGGCCGCGCAAGCCGAACCAGACGAACAGGCCCAGCGCGAGCATCGCCGCCAGCTTGAACAGCGATTCGAAGGCCATCGCCAGCACGAGGCCGCGGTTGTGTCCCGCGGCGCTCGCGCGGCGCGTGCCGAACAGCATCGTGAACAGTGCCATCGCCAGCGCGACGTACAGCGCGCTGTCCTGCCACGGCGCGACCGCGCCGGCCTGCGCCTGCGCGTGCCCCAGCAGGGTCGCGTAGCTCATCGCCACCGCTTTCAGCTGCAGCGCGATGTAGGGCACCAGGCCCAGCGCGACGACCAGCGTCACCGTCGCCGCCAGCCACGCGTCGCGCCCGAGCCGCGAGGCGATCAGATCGGCCAGCGAGGTCGCGTTGCTGTCGCGCGCCAGCCGCACCAGCCGCAGCAGCACCGGCCAGGCCAGCAGGTGGAACAGGATCGCACCGAGGAACGTCGGCGGCAGCGGCCAGCCGTAGCGCGCGGCCTGGGTGATCGTGCCGTAGAAGGTCCACGAGGTGCAGTGGACCGCCAGCGACAGCACGTAGATGTGCCGCCAGCGCGAACCGAGCGCATCGGGATGGCGCTCACCGTAGACGGCGGCGGCGAACATCGCCGCCAGCCAAAGGCCGACCGCGGCGACGACCACGCCGACACTCAACATGCCGCGGTCCGGGAATGCGGCGTCGATAGTGGTGTCACGGCATGGGCGCCCCGTACGTCGCCGGCGAGCATAGCGCAGCGCCGGCCATGCATCGGACGCACGGAGGCCGCCCGCAAGCGGCCTCCGTTTCCGAACCGTGACACGTCGCGGCGACGCGTCAGAAGTTGTAGCGCACCGACACGTACCAGTTGCGCGGCCAGCCGTAGTACGCGGTCTGGATGTTGCCGACGCTGGCGAATTCCTGGCCTTCGACCTTGTAGGTCTTGTCGGTCAGATTGCGCACGCCGGCACGCACCTGCCATACGTACTGCGGCGAATCCCAGACGCCGTACGCACCGACCAGGGTGTAGGCGTCCTGGCTGAGGTTGGCGCGGTTGTCGACCGACAGCCAGGTGTCGCTGCGGTACGACACGTCGCCACCGACACTGACCTGGCCACCGTTGGCGAGCGGGAAGCCGTGCTGCAGGGCCACGCGCGCGGTCCATTCCGGCGAGAACGGCACGTGGTCGTGGTTGACGTTCGGATCGAAACCCGGATACGACGGATCGAGACGGAAATCGTCGAAGCGTTTGTACTGCGCGTCGAGATAGCCGACCTGCGCGCTGAGCGTCGTCGTCTCGCCGAGCAGCGCCACGCCTTCGAACTCGACGCCCTTGATCTCCAGTTCCGCGGCGTTGAGCACCGGGAAGGTGCCGACGTCCTGCGACACGCGCGCCTGGAAATCCTTGTAGTCGCTCCAGAACGCCGCGGCGCTGCCGCGCAGACGCCTGTCGGCCGAACTGCCCTTGATGCCGAGCTCATAGGTCCAGACGAATTCCGGATCGAAGTCCGGCGCCGCGGCTTCGACGGCGCTGTTGGCGCGGCCGTTGAACCCGCCGGACTTGAAGCCGCGGTTCGCCGACACGTAGCCCATCAGGTTGTCGGAGAACGCCTTCTGCAGGCTCACCGACGGCGTCCACGCGGTCCAGCTCTTCTTCGCGCTGAAAGCCACCGTCTCGTTCAACGCGGTCAGCGGTGTGCCCCAGAACGTGCTGGTGCTGCGGTCGTAGTCCTTGGTGTCGCGCGTCCAGCGCAGGCCGGCGGCCAGTGTCCAGGTCGGCACGAATTCCCAGTTCGCATGCGCGAACGCGGCGACGCTCTCGGTGCTGAGGTCGTCGCCGATCGTGCGCAGGAACGAGATCGGCGTACCCGCGAACGCGAACAGGTCGTCGGCGTAGGCTTCCTGGTAGGACGGCACGTCCTCCTTCATGTAGTACACGCCGAACGTGGTCTGCAGGTTGCTGCCGTTGTCGACCTGCAACTGGAACTCCTGGCTGAACTGGTTCTGGTCCAGCGCGACCAGCACGTCGCCGAGTTCGAACTCCGACGCATCGATGTCGATGAAGGAGCGCGTTTCCAGTTCGCGGTACGAGCTGATGCTCTTGAACAGCACCGCGTCGCTGAGGTCCCATTCGGCCGCCAGCGAGACGCCGGAATGCTCGAGGCGCTGGCCCTGGTCGGGACGGAACGAAGTGCGTGCGGTGAAGTCGAATTCGCCGGTCGGCGCCGGCAGCAGCGTCACCGTGCCGAGCGCGAGATCGGTCTGGCGCAGCGGCGCGGTCGGCTGGCCGAGCGACAGCGCGGCATCCTGCCTGGTGTGGTCGATCGACAGCGTCGCGCGGAACTCGTCGGTCGGCTGGAATGCGAGCTTGGCGCGGATCGCGCGGGTGTCGTCATCGTTGTAATGCTTGCCGGTGTCGCGGTCGCGGATGAAGCCGTCGTGGTTGAGCCACGCGCCGGCGATGCTGGCCGCGACGGTGTCGCTGAGCTGGCCGGAGACGTAGAAGCGGCCTTCGGCGCGGCCGTGGTCGCCGCCGGTCAGCTCGACCGCGCCGCCGGCGTCGTCGAACGGATTCTTGGTCGTGACCTTGATCGCGCCACCGGTCGAGTTCTTGCCGTACAGCGTGCCCTGCGGGCCGCGCAGTACTTCGACCTGCTGCACGTCGAACAGCGAGAACAGCGCGCCGTTGATGCGCGAGTAGTAGACGTCGTCGACGTACAGGCCGACGCCCGGATCGAAGGTCTGCAGGGCGTCGGGCTGGCCGATGCCGCGGATGAAGGCGTTGACGCTGTTGGCCGAGCCGCGGCCCTGCACGATGTTGAGGTTCGGCACGGCGCCCTGCAGGCCGCTGATGGTGTCGGCCTGCAGGTCCTTGAGCTGTTCCTCGCCGAAGGCGCTGACCGCGACCGGCACGTCCTGGATCGATTCGCTGCGACGCCGCGCGGTCACGGTGATCGCATCGAGCGTCATCGCCGCGCTGCCGGCCTGCGCCTGCGGCGCCGGATCGGCGGCCTGCTGCGCGTGCACGGCCGGCACGGAAAGTCCGAAACCGACGGCCAGGCTCAGTGCGGTATGCCGGATGGTGTTGCGCTTCATTGTGTCCCCTCCCACGGGTCGCGAGTCGTGCGGCACGGTGCCGCCCGAACGCAAGACTAGGGAGTGACGGCGGCGCGCGGCATCGTACCTTCGGACAATGGCCGCGGATGCGCGCCGGCGCCGACACTGCGCCCCGTCTGGCCCGCGGGCCGCCGGTCGTGTGGGCTGCAATGGAATTTCTGATCGTACTGGGCGCGCTGGTGTTTCTGATGGTGGTCGCCTACCGCGGCTACAGCGTGATCCTGTTCGCACCGATCGCCGCGATGGGCGCGGTGCTGCTGACCGACCCGACCCTGGTCGCGCCGATGTTCACCGGCCTGTTCATGGACAAGATGGTCGGCTTTCTGAAGCTGTATTTCCCGGTGTTCCTGCTCGGCGCGGTGTTCGGCAAGCTGATCGAGATCTCGGGCTTCTCGAAGTCGATCGTCGCCGCGACAATCCGCCTGTTCGGCGCGCGCCAGGCGTTGATGTCGATCGTCGTCGTCTGCGCGTTGCTGACCTACGGCGGCGTGTCGCTGTTCGTCGTCGTGTTCGCGGTCTACCCGTTCGCCGCGGAGCTGTTCCGCCAGAGCGACATTCCCAAGCGCCTGATCCCCGGCACGATCGCGCTCGGCGCGTTCACCTTCACGATGACCGCGCTGCCCGGCACGCCGCAGATCCAGAACATCATTCCGACCGCGTTCTTCGGCACCGATGCCTGGGCCGCGCCGGTGCTCGGCACGATCGGCGCGGTGCTGATCTTCGTCTTCGGCATGCTGTATCTGGAATGGATGCGCCGGCGCGCGGTCGCGGCCGGCGAAGGCTATGGCGTCGACTTGCGCAACGAACCGGAGCCGTTCGTCGGCGACCGCCTCGCGCATCCGCTGATCGCATTGCTGCCGCTGGTGCTGGTCGGCGTGTCCAACAAGCTGTTCACCGTGCTGATTCCGCAGCTGTACGGCAGCAGCCACACGTTCGCGTCGTCGGCGATGGGCGATGCCGCGCCCGTGGTGCAGGAGGTCTCGCGCGTCGCCGCGATCTGGGCCGTGCAGGGCGCACTGCTGGTCGGCATCCTCGCGGTGCTGGTGCTGGCGTGGAAGCCGGTGGCTGCGAAGTTCGCCGAAGGCACCAAGGTCGCGATCGGCGGTGCGCTGCTGGCATCGATGAACACCGCGTCCGAATACGGCTTCGGCGCGGTGATCGCGGCGCTGCCCGGTTTCCTGCTGGTCGCCAATACGCTCAACGCGATTCCCGACCCGCTGGTCAACGAGGCGGTCACGGTGACCGCACTCGCCGGCATCACCGGCTCGGCCTCGGGCGGCATGAGCATCGCGCTGGCGGCGATGGCCGAGAGCTTCATCGCGAACGCGCAGGCGGCCGGCATTCCGATGGAGGTGCTGCACAAGGTCGCGGCGATGGCCTCCGGCGGTCTCGACACGCTGCCGCACAACGGCGCGGTGATCACCCTGCTCGCCGTCACCGGCCTGACCCATCGCCAGGCCTACAAGGACATCTTCGCGATCACGCTGATCAGCACTGCGGCGGTGTTCGCGGTGATCGCGCTGTATTACCTGACCGGGTGGGTCTGACGTTCTTTTTCAAGTTTTATCCTGATTCCGTCGTTCCCGCGCAGGCGGGAACCCATGGACGCAACTGAAAGCAAGGTCCTTGGATTCCCGCCTGCGCGGGAATGACGGCTTCAGGGCCGCTGAATAAAACATTCCAGCGGCGTCACAACTGCTGACGCGCCCACTGCACGATCGCCTGCAACGGCAGCGCCCCGGACTGCCGCGCGATCTCGCGGCCGCCGGCGAACAGCACCAGCGTCGGAATGCTGCGGATATGCAACCGCCCACCCAGCACGGACTCGGCTTCCGTATCGACCTTGGCCAGCACGATGCGCGGCGTGAGTTGCGCGGCCGCCTGCTCGAACGCCGGCGCCATCGCCCGGCACGGCCCGCACCACGGTGCCCAGAAGTCGACCAGCAACGGCAGGTCGGACTGCAGCGCATGCGCATCGAAAGTGCCGGCCGTCAACGCGAACGGACGCCCCGGCAGCAATCCGGCGCGACAACGGCCACAGGTCGGTGCCTCGCCCAGGCGCGCGCGTGGCACGCGGTTGCGGGTGTGGCAGTCGGGACAGGCGACGATCGCGGTGTCGGTCATGGGGCGCGCTCGGGTGGAAGACTTCAGCCGAGCCTGCGCTCGGCGTTGTCATTGCCGGAACAAAAAATGGCCATTCAGACCTCGATTCATTCTTTTCCGTCATTCCGGCGAACGCCGGAATCCAGCGACTTGTGATTTTCACGCAGTCGGGATCGGCGATTTCCGCAAACTCGATACCGCCCGGAAGTCCCTGGATTCCGGCGTTCGCCGGAATGACGGATTTCAGGACGTGCCCAGCAACCGCTCGACCAGCGCGCGATACAGGTCCGGCAACGCTTCGAGATCGGCCACGCGGACGTGCTCGTCGACCTGGTGGATACTGGCGTTGACCGGGCCGATCTCGATGCACTGCGCGCCCAGCGGCGCGATGAAGCGTGCATCCGAGGTGCCGCCGCCGGTGCTTTCCTCGGGCGGCGCGCCTGCGAATATCGTCAGCACCTCGCGCGCGGCCGCGCGCAGCGGCCCTTCGGGCGTGTAGAACGGTTCGCCGCTGCGATGCCAGGCGAGCGTGTAGTCGAGATCGTGGCGATCGAACAAGGCCGTGATCTCCGCTTCGAGCATCGTCGCGTCCCAGTGCGGCGTGTAGCGCAGGTTGAACTGCACGGTCGCGGTGCCGGGAATGACGTTGGTCGCGCCGGTGCCGGCGGCGATGTTGCTGATCTGCAGGCTGGTCGGCGGGAAGGATTCGAAGCCTTCGTCCCAGCGCCGGGCGACGAGTTCGGCCAGCGCCGGCGCCGCGTCGTGGATCGGATTGCGCGCCTTGTCCGGATACGCGACGTGGCCCTGCACGCCGTGCACCGTCAGCGTCGCCGACAGGCTGCCGCGACGGCCCACGCGCAGCAGGTCGCCGAGGGTCGCGGTCGACGAGGGCTCGCCGGTGATGCACCAGTCGATGCGCGTGCCGCGCTCTTTGAGCGTGCGCGCGACGCGGCGCACGCCGTCGATCGCATCGCCCTCCTCGTCCGAGGTCAGCAGCAGCGCCAGCGTACCGCCGTGGTCGGGATGCTCGGCGACAACACGCTCGGCCGCGACGACGAACGCCGCGACACCGCTCTTCATGTCCGCCGCGCCACGGCCGTACAGAACGCCGTCGCGGATCTCGGGTTCGAAGGGATCGGAGGTCCAGGCCTCGACCGGCCCGCTCGGCACCACGTCGGTGTGGCCGAGCAGCACCAGCACCGGCGCGCCCTGTCCATGCGTGGCCCAGAGATTGTCGACATCGCCGTGACGCATCGACTCGATCGCGAAGCCTGCAGCCTGCAGGCGCGCGGCGATCAGCGACTGGCAGCCTGCATCGTCAGGCGTGACCGACCTGCGCGCGATCAGCTCACGGGTAAGATCGAGGACGTCGGACATGGGACGGACACTCCAGAAGTCGGAACGGATCGAAACATGCGGGAGCGCGCTCCCACGGAGATGCTCAGGCGACTCCGAAGCGCTTCTTGAAACCGTTGTCGCTGAAACCCTGGGTGATCTCCCCGTCACCGGTGACCACGAGCGGACGCCGGATCAGCTGCGGATACTCGCGCAGCAGCAGCTTCCATTCCGCATCGCTGGCCGCGGCCTTGCGGTTGTCCGGCAGCTGGCGCCAGGTCGTCGAGGACTTGTTGACCATCGCCTCGAAACCGCCGAGCTTGCCGGCCCATTCGACCAGCGTCTCCGGCGTCGGCTTGGCATCGCGGTAATCGACGAAGGTGTGCGCGACGCCGAAGCGGTCGAGCCACTTCGTCGCCTTCTTGCAGGTGTCGCAGTTCTTGAGGCCGTAGACGGTCGTCATAGCAGATCCAGTGCTTTTGAAGCCCCTGTCCCACCGGGAGAGGGTTGGGGTGAGGGCCGCCGTTCGCGTGATGTTTCGCGAAGCGAAAACTCAGTCCGCCAAGCCACGCAACAGATCGTTGACGCTGGTCTTGCTGCGCGTCTTCTCGTCGACCTGCTTGACGATCACCGCGCAGTACAGCGAATGCGACCCGTCCTTGGCCGGCAGCTGGCCGGAGACGACGACGCTACCCGGCGGCACGTAGCCGTAGCTCACTTCGCCGGTCGCGCGGTTGTAGATGCGGGTCGACTGGCCGAGGAACACGCCCATGCCGATGACGCTGTGGTGGCCGACGACGACGCCCTCGACGACTTCCGAACGCGCGCCGATGAAGCAATGGTCCTCGATGATCGTCGGGCTGGCCTGCAGCGGTTCCAGCACGCCGCCGATGCCGGCGCCGCCGGACAGGTGCACGTGCCTGCCGATCTGCGCACAGGAACCGACGGTCGCCCAGGTATCGACCATCGTGCCCTCGCCCACATACGCACCGATGTTGACGAAGCTCGGCATCAGCACGACATCGCGGCCGAAGTAGGTACCGCGGCGCACCGCCGCACCCGGCACCACGCGCACGCCGGCGGCCTTGAACTTCGCCTCGTCATATCCGGCGAAACGCGGCTCCACCTTGTCCCAGAACGGCGCCGGCTGCGCGTCGACGACGGCCATGTCGTTGGTGCGGAAATACAGCAGCACCGCCTTCTTCAGCCATTCGTTGACCTGCCAGCCGCCGTCGCCATCGGGCTGCGCGACGCGCAGCTCGCCCGATTCGAGGCCCTGCATCGCCTGCTCGACGGCCGGTTTGACGACGTCGCCGATCTCGGCGGCGGTCAGGTCGCTCCGACGCGCGAACGCGTCCTCGATGGTGCTCTGCAGGGCTTGGGTCATGGCGGGGCTTCGTGGGGAAAAACGGGGCGTTATCGTGCCACGTCGCCGTCGATCGAGGCGAGCAGCACGGCGCGCAATGCGTCCTGCGCGTCGTCGTCGAGCAGGCGACCGGCGCTGTCGCTCAAGCGGAACACATCCTCGACGCGTTCGCCGAACGTCGCCACGCGCGCATCGTGCACGCGCACGCCGTGCTGGCGCAGCACGTGGGCGACGTCGGCCAGCAGGCCCGGCCGATCGGTGCAGACGAGGCTGAAGACCGTGTGCCGGCCATCGGCGCTGGCATTGAATTCGATGCGCGGCGGCACGCGGAAATGCCGCAGGTGGCGCGGCTGCGCGCGGCGTGCGGGGCGCAGGTCCAGCGAACCGGTCAGCACCGTCGTGAGCTTGCGCTCGATCGCGGACAGCTCGAGGCTCTGCCGCGGATCGGCCGGCAGGACCTGGAACACGTCGAAGATCGTGCCGCCCGGCCCGTCGAGCGCGCGCGCCTGCTGGATCACCAAGCCGAGGCGGTCGAGGGTGATGACGATGGCCGAGAACAGGCCGTCGCGATCGGGCGAATGCACGAAGACCTCCAGTGCCTGCGCACCCGCGGCGAGCCGGCGCACGCGCACGACCACGTCGCCGTCGACGGTGTCGCGCAGGCCCAGCGCCTGCCAGACCACTTGGTCGGCGCGCCCGCGCAGGAAGCTCTCCTGCGGAATCCGCGCGAACAGCGCATCGGCCTCGGTGTCGCCCACGCCGTGCGCCGACAACAGGCCGCGCGCGCGATCACGCGCCTCGGCGATGCGCTCGACGGCGGCGACCGGATTCTCCAGGCCGCGTCGCAGCGCCAGCCGCGTCGCGCTGCGCAGGTCCGTCAGCAGCCGGTCCTTCCACGCATTCCACAACTTGGGCGAGGTGCCGGCGATATCGGCGCAGGTCAGCAGATAGAGATAATCGAGCCGCTCGCGGTCGGCGACTTCGGTCGCGAACTTGTGGATCACCGCCGGATCGGAAATGTCGAGCTTCTGCGCGCTGGTCGACATCAGCAGGTGGCGCTTGACCAGCCACTCGACCAGCGCGGTATCCGGCTCACCTAGACCATGGCCTTCGCAGAACTCGCGCGCATCGACTGCGCCGAGTTCGGAATGGTCGCCGCCGCGGCCCTTGGCGATGTCGTGGAACAGGCCGGCGATCAGCAGCAGTTCCGGCTTGCGCAATTGCGGCCAGACCTCGTGTGCGCTCGAGAAGCGCTCGTCCGGTGCCTCGGACGCGAAGCTGGCGATATTGCGCAGCACCGCGAGCGTGTGCTGGTCCACCGTGTAGACGTGGAACAGGTCGAACTGCATGCGCCCGGTGACATTGGCGAATTCGGGAATCCACACGCCCAGCACGCCCAGCCGCGCCATGCGCTCGAGCGTGCGCACCGGAATCGGCCCGCGCAGCAGGCCGAGGAACTGCTCGCGCAGTTCGGTCGACGCGTTGCGCCACGACGGCAGCGCATGCAGCGACTCGGCGAGCGCGCGCGCGGTCTGGGAATGCAGGCCGCGCAGTTCCTGATGGTCGGCCCAGATCGCGAACAGGTCGAACACGCGGGCGATGTCGCCACCCGGCCACACGTCGTCGCGTGCGACCAGATACCCGCGCTGGCTGCCGAACTCGGCATCGAGCGGTTGCAGCGTGCCCTCGCCTTCGATCTGCTCCTCGAAACGCTGCAGCATGCGTTCGCTGATCCGCTGCACCACCGCGGCGCTGCGGTAGAACTCCTGCATCATCTTCTCGACCAGCGGATTGTCTGCGGCTTCGACGTGATGCAGGCGCGCGGCCAGCGCCTTCTGGTAGTCGAAGCGCAGGCGCTCCTCGGCCTTGCCGGCGACCAGATGCAGGCCGAAGCGCAATCTTGACAGCGTGCGCCGCTCGCGCTCGAGCGTGGCGTGCTCGTCGACGCCGAGCTGGCCCAGCGCGATCAGTTCCTCGGTGCCGTAGACCCCCAGCACGCGCCGCGCCATCCAGCGCAGGTTGTGCACGTCGCGCAGGCCGCCGGGGCCGTCCTTGATGTTGGGTTCGAGGTTGTCGGCGGTATCGCCGAAGCGCGCGTGGCGCATCTCGAGTTCGCGGCGCTTGGCGTGGAAGAAATCGTCCGCCGGCCAGACCTTCGTGTCGGCGATCGCGTCCATCAGCGCGCGCACCTCGCCGATGTTGGCCAGCAGCGGCCGCGCTTCCAGCAGCGCGGTCAGCACGGTCACGTCCTCGGCCGCGCGCGTGCACTCCTCGAAGCTGCGCACCGCGTGGCCGACCGGCAGACCGAAATCCCACAGCAACGCGAGCATGCGGCCCAGCGCCTCGGCGTGCTCGGCCTGCGCATCGGACGTGGCGATGACCAGCAAGTCGATGTCGGAATGCGGAAACAGTTCGCCGCGGCCGTAGCCGCCGACCGCGAACAGCGCCAGCGGCGCATCGCCGGGAATGCAGCGCGCCCAGGCCTTGCGCACCCAGCCGTCGACGGCGTTGGCGCGCGCGGCGAGCAGACGGTCGATGTGCTGACCGGCGTCGAACCCCTGCGCCAGACGCGCGTCGTGGGCGGCGAGCGCGGCGCGCGCCTCCGCCACCCATGCCATGTCGCCGCTGTCGGCGCCGGGGACCTGGGGGGCGGCGCGCTCGCCCACGTCAGAGGGGCGCGTCGTCGAGGAACGCGTCGTTGTCGTCGCCGGGAATGCGGGTCAGCACGTCGACGCCGTCGGCGGTGACCGCGACCGTGTGCTCCCACTGCGCCGAGAGCTTCCGGTCCTTGGTGACGACGGTCCAGCCGTCGGGCAGCACCTTGGTGAAGCGCGTGCCCTCGTTGATCATCGGCTCGATCGTGAAGGTCATGCCTTCCTTGAGCACCACGCCCGCGCCCGGCGTGCCGTAGTGCAGCACCTGCGGCTCGTCGTGATAGACCTTGCCGATGCCGTGGCCGCAGTACTCGCGCACGACGCTGAAACGCTGGCTTTCGGCGTACTTCTGGATCGCGTGGCCGACATCGCCCAGCGTCGCGCCCGGCCTGACCTCACGGATGCCGCGCCACATGGCTTCGCGCGTGACTTCGACCAGACGCCGCGCCATCACCGACGGCGTGCCGACGAAATACATGCGGCTGGTATCGCCGTGCCAGCCGTCCTTGATGACGGTGACGTCGATATTGATGATGTCACCGTCCTTGAGGACCTTGGCGTCGTTCGGGATGCCGTGGCAGATGACGTTGTTGGCCGAGATGCACGTCGTCTTGGGATAGCCCTTGTAGCCGACGTTGGCCGGGATCGCGCCCTGCACCCGGATGATGTGGTCGTGGCAGATGCGGTCGAGTTCGTCGGTCGTCACGCCCGGCTTCACGTGCGGGGCGACGATCTGCAGCACCTCGGCGGCCAGCCGGCCGGCAACGCGCATCTTCTCGATTTCTTCGGGCGTCTTGGTGTGGATGCTCATGGCCGCATTATCGCCGAATTCGCGCAGCGACGGCGATCCCGGGGCGGCAACGGTCGCGATCTCCGCAGAATCCGGGCACTTGCACAGGCGTTTCGCCGAGCCGAAGGTGCGTCGGGAATCGCCTGGGAATTCCGCACTGCACTGCGATGCTTCAGGAAGCGGATGGACCGTTCCCCCACACTGCGTATGCGGCCATATCGGACGTCCAGAGATCGGACGTTGCACTGATCGGCGATCCGGTGACCGTCACCTGCCGGCCTGGCCGGTTCCACGCCCCGACCGCGCCTTTCCAGCCCGGTCGCACACAGCGCTCCGGGCTGCTACACTTCCGCCGCTGTGCGGGGTGACCCGCCGCCGATGCCGGGCGTCACCGGCAAATCCACACCTGTCGCAACAGCCCGTGCCGGGGTGCCTCGCAAGAGGTTCGGTCACGGAGGCGACAGGGAGGCCCAACCCCGGAACCACTGCCCCGCCCCCGTGCGGCGCAACCGCCCATCCAATGCCGTGGCGGCCGGTTCCACTGTCAGGAGTTCCACCATGCCCCAGATCACCATGCGCCAGATGCTCGAAGCCGGCGTCCACTTCGGTCACCAGACCCGTTACTGGAACCCGAAGATGGGTCCGTACATCTTCGGTGCCCGCGGCAAGATCCACATCATCAATCTCGAGAAGACCGTTCCGCTGTTCAACGACGCGATGAACTTCATCTCGGGCATCGCGCAGAAGCGCGGCATGATCCTGTTCATCGGCACCAAGCGCAGCGCGCGTGAAGCGATCAAGGAAGAAGCCGAGCGTTGCGGGATGCCGTTCATGACCCAGCGCTGGCTCGGCGGCACGCTGACCAACTTCGCCACGGTGAAGAAGTCGGTGTCGCGCCTGAAGGAGCTGGAAGCGGCCGAAACCGACGGCACGTTCGAGAAGCTGGTCAAGCACGAAGTGCTGGGCCTGCGCCGCGAGCGCGACAAGCTGGAAGCCTCGCTGGGCGGCATCAAGGACATGAACCGCCTGCCCGACGCGCTGTTCGTCATCGACATCGGCCATGAAGACATCGCCATCAAGGAAGCCAAGAAGCTCGGCATCCCGGTGATCGCGGTCGTCGACACGAACTACGATCCGGCCCTGGTCGACTACGCGATCCCGGGCAACGACGACGCGATCCGCGCCGTGCAGCTGTACGCGAACGCCGCGGCCGACGCCGTGCTGGAAGGCAAGGCCGCCACGCCGAGCGCCGCGACCGTGCGCGAGGAAGAGTTCGCCGAAGGCGGCGAGAAGCCGGCCCGCGCCCCGCGCGGCAAGAAGGCCGAAGACGCAGCGGCAGCACCCGCGGCCGAGTAACCGCCGCGACATGCGGCCGTCCCATGCTGGACGGCCGCGCATCGCGCCGTGCGCGGATGTTCGCGCCGTCGGCGTCGATTCCGTGAGGCGGGCCCCGGCCCGCACGACAATCCCCGAATTCAGAGGTCTCCAATGGAAATCACCGCATCCCTGGTCAAGGAACTGCGCGAGCGCACCGGCGCCGGCATGATGGAGTGCAAGAAGGCGCTCAGCGAAACCGCAGGCAACATCGACGCCGCCGCCGAGGCGCTGCGCAAGTCGGGCCTGGCCAAGGCCGACAAGAAGGCCGACCGTGTCGCCGCCGAAGGCCGCATCGCCGCCGCCCAGAACGACGGCGTCGCCGTGCTGGTCGAGATCAATTCCGAGACCGACTTCGTCGCCAAGGATGACAACTTCCTGCGCTTCACCGACACGGTCGCCCAGACCGCGCTGGCCTCCGGCGCCGCCGATGCCGAAGCGCTGAAGACCGCCAAGGTCGAGTCGGGCGAGACGATCGAGGAAGCCCGCGCCGCGGTGATCGCCAAGGTCGGCGAGAACGTGCTGGTCCGTCGCCTGGTCCGCATCGAAAGCGCCGACAACGTCGCCGCCTACGTGCACGGCGGCCGCATCGGCGTGCTGGTCGAGCTCAAGGGCGGCGATGCCGACCTCGCGCGCGGCCTGGCGATGCACGTCGCCGCGATGAACCCGCCCTACAACAAGGCGAGCGACGTCCCGACCGATTTCGTCGAGAAGGAAAAGGAAATCGAGCTGGCCAAGATGTCCGAGAAGGACAAGAGCAAGCCGGCCGACATCCTCGAGAAGATCATCAGCGGCAAGATCAACAAGATCGTCAACGAGGTCACCCTCTACGGCCAGCCCTACGTGCTCGACACCGACAAGTCCGTCGAGGCCGCGCTCAAGGCCGCCGGCGCCGAAGTCGTCGGCTACCAGCGTCTCGCCGTCGGCGAAGGCATCGAGAAGGTGGTCGAAGATTACGCCGCCGAAGTGATGAAGCAGGCCGGTCTGGCCTGATCATTCCTGCAGCTGTCGACGCCGAGGCGTCGACAGGCGCAGTTTGATGGAAGAAACGCGCCCCCAGGGGCGCGTTTCTTTTTTTGCGCGCCTTTCCGCATAGAAGCGGCATGCGTCGTGCGTGAAGTGCCCATACGGCCGAAGGCCGGATATGAAAAACGCCCGGCCAGTGCCGGGCGTCCCTTGTCATCGCATGCCTGCGCGGATCACTCCAGTTCGCGCACGCCGAGTTCCTCGAGCGCGTTGCGCATCAGCACCGCGGCGGGCTCGCTGAGTTTCTCGTTGTCGAGCGCATAGCGGATCGTCGCCTCGATCAGCCCGAGGTGCGTGCCGCAGTCGAAGCGGACGCCCTTGAACCGGTAGGCGTGCACCGGCTGCTCGGCCAGCAGCGCCGCGATCGCATCGGTCAGCTGGATCTCGCCACCCGCGCCAGGCGCGGTGTTCTCGAGCAGTTCGAAGATGCGGCCGTCGAGCACGTAGCGACCCACGACCGCCAGCGTGCTGGGGGCGTCGGCGGGACTGGGCTTTTCGACCATCGCATTGATCCGCCCGTGGCGTCCTTCGAACGCGTCGGTCGCGACGATGCCGTAGCTGGCGGTCTGCTCGCGCGCGACGTCCTGCACCGCGATCATGCTCGCGCCGGTCGCCTCGTGCGCATCGGCCATCTGCCGCAGCGCGCCCGCGCCGTTGCGGTTCCACAGCAGGTCGTCGGGCAGCATCACCGCGAACGGCTCGTCGCCGATCACCGCGCGCGCGCACAGCACCGCATGGCCGAGACCGCGCGCCTCGGGCTGGGTCACGAAGATCGCCTGCACACCGTCCGGCAACGGACGCCGGACCTTCTCGAGCAATTCATGCTTGCCCGCGGCCTCGAGGCGATCCTCGAGTTCGTAGGCCTTGTCGAAGTAGTCGCCGATCGCATGCTTGTAGCGGTTGGTCACGAACACCAGGGTGTCGCAGCCTGCTTCGATCGCCTCGTCTACCGCGTACTGGATGAGGGGCCGATCGACGATCGGCAGCATTTCCTTGGGCACCGTCTTGGTCGCCGGCAGAAAGCGGGTTCCGAGTCCTGCGACGGGAAACACCGCCTTGCGGATCCTTTGCGTCATGTATGTCTCGCGTGTCGTGGGGGGAAGGCGACGATGGTCGCACCCCCATTGTGCGCGACCTGCGGCTGCAGAGGCGCGAATTCCGGCACCGCCTCGCGCAGCGAGGCCGCCAGCAGTTCCAGGTCGTAACGCGCGACGCCGTCGGACAGCTTCGCGATCGCGTCCGCGAGCCGCTCGGCGTGCACCGTCCGCGCCTCGGCGAGCAGGATCTTCGGGTGCGTGGTCGGGCGATAGCGCTCGTCCGCGTGGAACAGCGTTTCGTGCAGCTTCTCGCCTGGCCGCAGCCCGGAATAGACGATCGCCACGTCGTGGTCGGCATGCTTGCCGGCGAGCCGGATCATCTGTTCGGCCAGCAGGCGGATCGAGACCGGCTCGCCCATGTCGAGCGTGTACACCGCCTGCCCCGAGCCGATCGCCACCGACTGCATGATCAGCTGGCAGGCCTCGGGGATCGTCATGAAGTAGCGGGTGACCTCGGGGTCGGTCACCGTCACCGGACCGCCGCGGCGGATCTGCTCGCGGAACAGCGGCACCACGCTGCCCGCGGAATCGAGCACGTTGCCGAAGCGCACGGTGATGAAGTCCGTCGACGCACCGCCGGCCAGGTCCTGGCACACCATCTCGGCCAGGCGCTTGGTCGCGCCCAGCACGTTGACCGGATCGACCGCCTTGTCGGTGGAGATCAGCACGAACGTACCGACCCGGTGCGCGATCGCGGCGTTCGCCACCGCGCGCGTCGCGAGCACGTTGTTGCGCACGCCCTCGCGCAGCTGCGCCTCGAGCACCGGCACCTGCTTGTAGGCCGCGGCATGGAACACCGCGTCAGGCGCCGACAGCCGCATCGCGTGCCTGATCACCGCGGAATCCCCGCAGTCGCCGAGCACCGGGACCAGGGTGATCCTCGGGAAATCGCGCCGCAGTTCGCCCTCGATCCGGGTCAGCGCCAGCTCGTCCATCTCCACCAGCGCAATCTGCGCCGTGCCGTTGCGCGCGCACTGGCGGCACAGTTCCGAGCCGATCGATCCACCCGCGCCGGTCACCAGCACGCTGCGGCCCCGCAACCAGGCACGGATCGCCTTCCAGTCGGGCATGACCGGCTTGCGCCCGAGCAGGTCCTCGATCGCGACCTCCTTGAGCTCGCCGGGCAGCGAACGCCCTTCGAGCAGGTCGTCGAGCTTGGGAACGGTGCGGAAAGGAAGACGCGTCCGCTCGCAAGCCGCGACGACCTTGCGCATCGCCACTGCATCGGCCGAGGGCATCGCGATTACGATCAGCTTGGCGGCCGTCTCGGGCGCGACCTTTTCGAGATCACTGATGCGACCCAGCACCGGCACGCCCTGCAACTGGCTGCCGCGCAACTTGGGGGCGTCGTCGAGGAAGCCCACCGGATCGTAGGCGCCGGTGCGCCGCAGGTCGCGCACGAGGGTCTCACCGGCCTGCCCTGCACCGAGAATCAGCACCCGGACCGCGGACTGGCTGGTCCGGGTCATGCCGTGGTCCTTCCATGCGCGATACAGCAGCCGCGGCATGCCCAGCAGCGCCGCGAGCAGCAGCGGATAGGTGATCAGGACGGTGCGCGGAACGAGATTCAGCCGGTTGTAGACGAACAGCACCAGCATGATCGTCAGCAGGCCCAGCACCGAGGCCTTCACGATGTTCAGCAGGTCCGGGACGCTGGCGAACCGCCAGACCCCGCGGTATAGACCGACGCGCCAGAAGATCAGCCCTTGCGCGAGCAGGATCAGGACGATCTCGGCCGACCAGAACGCGAACGGCGGCGCACTTTCCATGACCGAATGACGGAACTGGTGCAGGCCGATCCAGCACAGCCACACCATCGTCAGATCGTGCACCACCACGGCTACACGCGGTCCCAGGACACCGATCCTGGCCTTGAGATCAATCATCCAGCCGCGTCCCTACGACAGGCGCGCGCGGCGTGCATGCCGGACGCGGAAGTTGAGCCAGATGGCGACACCGAGGAAATACCACGTGGCGAAGGCTCCGATGATAACGGGTTCCGACGCCCCTGCCAGCCCGACGGCGACAAGGATCGACAGCAGCGTCCAGGCCGCGTAACCGCCGGTCACGACGGCGTGGGCATGCCCCGCCTGGACACACCGCTGGTACACATGCTGTACGTGCGGCGTCCACCATCGTTCGCCGCGGATCATGCGCGCCAGCAATGTCAAAGCCGCGTCAATCAGGAACGCCGAGAGCGGCAGCAGCCACAGCAGCGAGATGATGGGATCGGGCGACGGTGCGAATGCGACCAGGCAGGCGACGAGGTACCCCAGCGCGCCGCTGCCGACATCGCCGAGGAAGATCCGGGCCCTGGGGAAGTTGAACGGCAGGAAGCCTGCGCAGGCCGCGGCGACGAGGCAGGCCAGCAGCGCGCCTTCGCCGCGCAGTCCGAGCAGCACGAAACCGATCCCCACGAGGATCGCCTGGCTCGACGCGATGCCGTCGATGCCGTCCATGAAATTCCAGACATTGACCAGACCCAGCGCGAGCGCGAACACGAGGATCGCCCACCACAGCGGTTGCCCGGCCCATGCGACCGCGCAGGCGAGCAGCGCGGCCGCGACTACGTGCACACCCAGACGACTCCAGGGCGACAACGGGCGGTGGTCGTCGATCCAGCCGATCGCCGCCACCAGCGCGAGGCCACAGGCGCCCAGCAGCAACACGGGCGACATCGCCCCGGCCCCGACGCCCAGCCACAGCATCGCCGGCAGCAGGACCAGCACGATCGCGATACCGCCGCCGCGCGGCGTGGCCACACTGTGGCTGCGGCGTTCGCCGGGCGCGTCGACCAGCTGGCGGGACAGCGCATAGCGGCGGGCGAGCGCCGTCATCGTCAGCGCAGCGAGAAACGCGGCCACGCACAGCGCCGCCGCGACGGGTAAGGAAACCGCCACTCAGACGACGGCGTAGTTGAGCAGCGGCTTGATCGTGCCCCACTCCTTGCAACTGGGGCATTGCCAGTGGTGGCTGCGCGCGCCGAAGCCGCACTGCTTGCAGCGATAGCTGGGATTGCGCACCAGCAGCTGTTCGGTGATCAGCCGCAGTTCCTGCAGCGTGCCGACGTGGTCGACGCCGTCGGCCAGGGTCAGGTCGATCAACGCCGCCTCGCCGCGCACCGAGGGCCGGTCCTTGAGCTGGCGGGCGAGGTAGGTGCGCGCCGCGTGCACGCCCTCCTCCTGCTCGACCAGGCGCGTCAGCGCCAGCACCGGCGCGACGCCCTTGTAGTGCTCGGTCATCTGCGACAGGAAGTTGCGCGCGCCCGGCACGTCGCCGACGCGCTCGTAGGCGGCCAGCAACGGCGCGAGGATTTCGGGCAGGAAGTCGGTGTCGTGACGCGCGGCGCGCTCGAACGCACGGATCGCGGCGGCGTCGTTGCCGGCGTCGATCTCGATGCGGCCTTCGAGGATGCCGGCGCGCACCGAACCCGAATCCGCCGCGTAGGCGCGCTGCACCGCGCTACGCGCGCCGTCGGCGTCGCCGGCCGAACGCAGGCGGTCGGCGAGTTCGCATTCGAACTGCGCGATCAGCTTGCCCATCGGCTCGCCGGTCGCGGTCTCGTAGCGCGTGGCGTTCTCGATCGCCTTCTGCCAGTCGCGCTCGGCCTGGTAGATGCCGATCAGGTGCCGCAGCGCCTGCGGTGCGCGCTGGTCGATCCGCGCCAGATCGGTGAACACCGTCTCCGCGCGGTCGAGCAGGCCGGACTTCATGTAATCCTCGCCGAGTGCGAGCAGCGCCTGCACCTTCTGCTGGTCGTTGAGGTCGGGACGCTGCACCAGCCCCTGATGCAAGCGGATCGCGCGATCGACTTCGCCGCGGCGCCGGAACAGATGGCCGAGCGCGACCTGGGTTTCGAAGGTGTCCTTGTCGAGTTCCGCGATGTGCAGGAACAGCTCGATCGCCTTGTCCGGCTGCTCGTTGAGCAGATAGTTGAGGCCGCGGAAATACGTCGTCGACAGGCGGCTGACCTGGGTGTCGCTGTGGCGCTCGCCGCCGCGGCGGCCGATCACCCAGCCGCTGAGGGCCGCGATCGGCAGCAGCAGGAAGAACCAGAACCACTCGGTGACAAACGCCATGGATCACGCTCCATCGATGGATCGGCCGCGGACGCGCGACCCGGGCCGGCGATGGACATCAAGGCGCGATGCGCGCCACGCCGACGGTGCGTCGACGATCCTACCCGCTTGCCGATCCTGCACGCCAACCATGCGGCGATCCGCACCGGGCGTGGAAAAAAGAAATGGGACCGCCCCGTGGCGGTCAGTCTTCGGCCGGCATCGGCTGTACGTCGCTGACGCGATCGCGCAGTTCCTTGCCCGGCTTGAAATGCGGCACATGCTTGCCCGGAAGCGCGACGGCATCGCCGGTCTTCGGGTTGCGTCCGGTGCGCGGCGGACGGAAATGCAGCGAGAAGCTGCCGAAACCCCGGACCTCGATCCGGTCGCCGGCCGCCAGTGATCCGCCCATCATCTCGAGCATGGCCTTGACCGCAAGGTCGACGTCCTCGCCCTTGAGATGTGCCTGGCGCTGGGTCAGCAGTTCGATGAGTTCCGACTTCGTCATGTCTCGTTCTTGCGAATGCGACAACGCCGGCCCGGGACATGCCCGGACCGGCGTCGCACGGGCTTACTCGCCCTTGTTGCCCAGCTGCTCGCGCAGCAGCGCGCCCAGCTTGGTGGTGCCGCTCGACGCTTCCGATGCCTGCTTGTTGTACTCGGCCAGGGTCTCGGCGGTTTCCGCCTCGTCCTTCGCCTTGATCGACAGCTGCAGGACGCGGGTCTTGCGATCGACGCCGAAATACTTGGCCTCGATCTCCTGGCCGACCTTCAGGTGCTGGCTGGCGTCGTCGATGCGCTGGTCGCTGATGTCGCGCGCCTGCACATAACCTTCCACGCCCTCGCCCAGGTCGATCACGGCGCCCTTGGCGTCGACTTCCTTGACGGTGCCGGTGACCTTCGAACCGCGCGGCGTGTTCGCCATGAACTGGCCCATCGGGTCCTGCTCGAGCTGCTTGACGCCCAACGAGATGCGCTCGCGCTCCGGATCGACCGCCAGCACGACGGCCTCGACGGTGTCGCCCTTCTTGAACGCACGCGCCACGTCTTCGCCGGTGGAGTTCCACGCGATGTCCGACAGATGGATCAGGCCGTCGATACCGCCGTCCAGGCCGATGAAGATGCCGAAGTCGGTGATCGACTTGATCTGGCCGTCGACCTTGTCGCCCTTCTTGTGGATGGCCGCGAAGGTTTCCCACGGGTTCGACGTGACCTGCTTGATGCCGAGCGAGATGCGGCGACGCTCCTCGTCGACGTCCAGCACCATGACCTCGAGCTCGTCACCGACCTGCACCACCTTGGACGGATTGACGTTCTTGTTGGTCCAGTCCATCTCGGACACGTGCACCAGGCCTTCGACGCCCGGCTCGATCTCGACGAACGCGCCGTAATCGGTGACGTTGCTGACCTTGCCGAACACGCGGGTGTTGGACGGGTAACGGCGGGCGATGTTGTCCCACGGATCCTCGCCCAGCTGCTTGAGGCCGAGGCTGACACGGTTGCGCTCGCGGTCGTACTTCAGCACGCGGACGTCGAGCTCGGCGCCCACTTCCACGACTTCGGACGGATGGCGCACGCGCTTCCAGGCCATGTCGGTGATGTGCAGCAGGCCGTCGATGCCGCCGAGGTCCACGAACGCGCCGTAGTCGGTCAGGTTCTTGACGACGCCCTTGAGCACCGCGCCCTCGACCAGCTTCTCCATCAGCTGCTCGCGCTCTTCCGAGTGCTCGCTCTCGACGACTGCGCGGCGCGAGACGACGACGTTGTTGCGCTTGCGGTCCAGCTTGATCAGCTTGAACTCGAGTTCCTTGCCCTCGAGGTAGACCGGGTCACGGACCGGACGCACGTCGACCAGCGAGCCCGGCAGGAACGCGCGGACGTCCTTGATGTCGACGGTGAAGCCACCCTTGACCTTGCCGCTGATGCGGCCGGTGATGGTCTCGTTCTTCTCGAGCGCTTCCTCGAGCTCGTCCCACACCATGGCGCGCTTGGCCTTCTCGCGCGACAGCACGGTCTCGCCGAAGCCGTTCTCGAGCGAGTCCAGCGCCACCTTGACGGTGTCGCCTTCCGCGACGTCGATCTCGCCGGCGTCGTTACGGAACTGTTCGATCGGCACGATGCCTTCGGACTTCAGGCCGGCGTTGATCACGACGACGTCGGTGCGGACCTGCACGACGATGCCGGTGACGATGGCGCCCGGCTTGAGCTTGGCCAGATTGGTCTGACTGGCTTCGAACAGTTCTGCGAATGATTCGGTCATTGGTAGATACCTGGTTGACTCAGACTGCGTGGCGGCGCTTTTCGGGCGCGGAATGCCGGCAGTCCACCCGTTGGTCGGCCGTCGCGGGATTGCAGGGCCGTGAGTGTTGAGGTGGATGGACCGGCGACCGGAGGATTCCGGACGCCGACATGGGTGCAGCGATACAACGATGGAACATGACACCGGGAACAACGCCGAAGCGGACCGGAACGGCTCACCCGGCTTGCAGCAGACGCCCGACCCTGGATCCGGTCAGGCCTCATGTGCAGGCAGCAACGCCAGCACCCGTTCGACGACGGCTTCGATGCCCTGGCCGGTGGTGTCGATGCGGACGGCGTCTTCGGCCGGCCGCAGCGGCGCCACCGCGCGGCTGGCATCGCGGGCGTCGCGGGCGAGGATCTCGCGCAGCAGACCATCCATTGTCACCGAAACCCCCTTGTTCTTCAACTGCTTATAGCGGCGGTCCGCCCGCTCCTCGGCACTCGCGGTCAGGAACACCTTCCAGCCCGCGTCCGGGAAGATCACCGTGCCCATGTCGCGTCCGTCGGCGACCAGGCCCGGCGCCACCCTGAATGCACGCTGCCGATCCTTGAGCGCGGCACGGACCTCGGGAATCGCGGCGATTGCGGACGCGGCCGCGCCGGCCGTCTCGGTCCGCAACTCGTCGGTCGCATCGTGGCCGTTGACGAGTACCCGCAGCTCCTCGCCGCTTTCGTCGAACGCGATCGTCGTGTCGAAGGTGCAGCGCACCAGCGCACCGCCGTCGTCGAGGTCCAGGTCGGCCCAGCCTGCGGCCACGCCGACCGCGCGATACAGCGCGCCCGAATCGAGGTAATGCCAGCCCAACCGCTGGGCGACCGCGCGGCTGATCGTGCCCTTGCCCGAGCCCGAGGGTCCGTCGATCGTCAAAACCGGCACCATGGCCGTCATCTATGCCTCCAGTACCCGGCCCGCCGTCGGGCGATGCCAAGCGCTTGAATCGTGTGGGAAAGAGCAGCTAGAATAGCCGGCTTGCTGTTCGTATCCCATCCCAGAGGTTCACCATGAAGGTCCTGTCGTCCCTGAAGTCGGCGAAGACCCGCCACCGCGATTGCAAGGTTGTGCGTCGCCGCGGCAAGGTCTTCGTGATCTGCAAGTCCAATCCGCGTTTCAAGGCGCGCCAGCGCTGAAACGCGTTGCTGCCGCGCGTTGCGGCATGCACGCGAGAAAGGCCGCAGCGATGCGGCCTTTCTTCGTTTGGGGCATCCGGCGCCCCGTCGCGGCATCGCCGTCGCGCGAATTCTGTTAAACAGGCGCGTGCGCCGTTGCGGCGCCACCGTCCTTCCATCGCTGTGCTGCCCAGGAGTCCTCGCCATGTCGCGTTCCTTCGCTTCGATCCTCGCAGGCACCGCGCTGAGCTGCGCGCTGCTCGCCAGCCTGCCCGCCTCTGCCGACACCCTGCTGGTCGATCGCACCAAGCAGCCCGCCAATGCCGCCGTGCCGACGCGCGGCATGTCGATGGCCGACGTGGAGGCCCGCTTCGGCGTGCCGAGCGAGCGCCTGGACCCGCGTGGCGGCCAGAAGCGCCAGTGGCCCACGATCAACCGCTGGGTCTATCCCACATTCACCGTCTACTTCGAGCGGAACCGGGTCATCGACACCGTCGCCAACCGCGCCACGGCGTCGGAGATCGGCCCCAAGCCCGCCATCCGTTGAGTCCATGACCGAACACGCATTGCGCTTCCCCGCGGAGTGGGAACCCCAGTCCGCGATCCTGATCGCCTGGCCGACCGAAGACACCGACTGGGCCGCGCGCCTGGGCGAGGTCGAGGACACCTACATCGCGTTGGTCGCGGCGATCACCCGCTTCCAGCCGGTCGTGATCTGCGTGCCGGACGAGGACATCCAGAGCTACGCCTACGTGCGCTTGGCGTCGAACCGCATCGACATGGCGCGCGTGCACTTCGTCGAGGCGGCCTACGACGACACCTGGCTGCGTGATTCGGGACCGATCTCGCTGCGACGCGGCGATAACGCCTTCGTGCTCAACGATTTCCGTTTCACCGGCTGGGGCGGCAAGTTCGACGCGAGCCGGGACGATCTGCTGGTCGGTCATCTGCATGCGAACGGTGTGTTCGCCGACGCGGCGCAGCGGCGCGAGATCGACTTCGCGCTCGAAGGCGGCGCGATCGAGACCGATGGCGCGGGCACGCTGCTGACGACGTGGCGCTGCCTGCACGAGCGGCATCCCGACACCTCGCGCGAAGCCCTGAACGCGAAGCTGTCGGACTGGCTCGCCCAGGACCGCGTGCTGTGGCTCGACCACGGCTATCTCGAGGGCGACGACACCGACGCGCACATCGACACCCTCGCCCGCTTCGCGCCGGACGACGCGATCGTGTTCCAGGCCTGCGACGACGACGCCGATCCGCATTACGCGGAGCTGCGGGCGATGGCCGACGAGATCGCCGCGCTGCGCACGCGCGACGGCGCGCCCTACCGGCTGTTCCCGCTGCCGTGGGCGCAGCCGGTGCTCGACGACGGCCGTCGCCTCGCCGCGAGCTACGCGAATTACCTGATCCTCAATGGCGCGGTGCTGATGCCGGCCTATGGCGATCCGGCCGACGATGCGGCGGCGGCCGTGCTCGCGCAGGCGCATCCCGGCCGCGAGATCGTGCAGGTGCCGTGCCGTCCGCTGATCTGGCAGAACGGCAGCCTGCACTGCATCACCATGCAGCTGCCCGTGGGCCTGCTGCGGGCGTGAGCCGGACACGCGTCGTCGCAAGCCGCCTGTACCGCGGCTTGCGCCACGTGTCGCCACGGCTTGCCTACATCCGACGCGCCACCATTTGAGATCGCGCACGCGCGAAGTCCGCGGCGCGATCCGGCCCGCACGCAGCGTCGCGTTAGCATTGTCGCCATCCCCCGAGGATTCGAATCCATGTCCCGCAAGACCACCTTGCCCGTCGCGCTGATCCAGGAGCGTGCCGTCATCGACCAGGGCACCGGCAATGCCGACGCCAACCTGTCGGTCATCGAATCGCGCGTGGCCGAGGCGGCCAGGCAGGGCGCGAAACTCGTGCTGCTGCAGGAACTGCACAACGGCGCCTACTTCTGCCAGCACGAGTCGGTCGACGAATTCGATCTGGCCGAACCGATTCCCGGCCCGAGCACGGAACGCCTCGCCGCACTGGCGAAGCAGCACAAGGTCGTCGTGGTGAGCTCGCTGTTCGAGCGCCGCGCCGCCGGGCTGTACCACAACACCGGCGTGGTCTTCGACGCCGACGGCAGCACCGCGGGCAAGTACCGCAAGATGCACATCCCCGACGACCCGGGCTTCTACGAGAAGTTCTATTTCACCCCGGGCGACATCGGCTTCAAGCCGATCGACACCTCCGTGGGCCGGCTCGGCCTGCTGGTGTGCTGGGACCAGTGGTATCCCGAAGCCGCGCGCCTGATGGCGCTGGCCGGCGCGGACCTGCTGCTGTACCCGACCGCGATCGGCTGGGATCCGACCGATGTCGACGACGAGAAGCAGCGTCAGCGCGATGCCTGGATCCTCAGCCATCGCGGCCACGCGGTCGCGAACGGTCTGCCGGTGCTGTCGTGCAACCGCGTCGGCCACGAACCCTCGCCGATCGGCGCAGCCGGCATCGACTTTTGGGGCAACAGCCACGTGCTCGGGCCGCAGGGCGAGTTCCTCGCACAGGCCGGCGCCGACCCGACCGTGCTGACCTGCGACGTGGATCTGGGCCGCAGCGAACACGTGCGTCGCATCTGGCCATTCCTGCGCGACCGCCGCATCGACGCCTACGGCGACCTGCTCAAGCGTTACATCGACTGATCCGATGCCCCTCACACTCCGCGACGCCGTCGAAGGCGACTTCGACGCCATCACCGCGCTCTACGCCCGCGAAGTCGCGGGCGGCGTGGCCACCTACGAATACGATGCGCCCGACGTCGACGAGATGCGGCGCCGCTGGTCGGCGCTGCGCGCGGCCGGCCATCCGTATCTGGTCGCCGAATTCGACGGCGCGTTCGCCGGCTACGCCTATGCCGGCAGCTTCCGCACGCGCATCGGCTACCGCTTCACCGTCGAGAGTTCGGTCTACGTCGAGCACGCGCTGCACGGCCACGGCATCGGCCGCGTGCTGATGGAACGCCTGATCGAGCTGTGCACGCAGCGCGGCGACCGGCAGATGATGGCGGTGATCGGCCCACCGCAGGACGGCCCCTCGGTGCGGTTCCACGAGCGGCTCGGCTTCGAGACCGTCGGCGTGCTGCCTGCCTCCGGCCGCAAGCACGGGCGCTGGCTCGACACCATCCTGATGCAGCGCGCGCTCGGCGACGGCGCCGCCACTCCTCCCGACGACGAATGACCCGATGACCGAACCCATGACCGGCGCGACGACGCCACCCGGCGCCACGCCCTGGCAATCGCAGCCGCATGCGATCGTCGAACGCGACGGCGTGCGCTACACCCTGCTCGGCACCGCCCATGTGTCGCGGGTCAGCGTGGAAGCGGTGGAGGATGCGATCGGCAGCGGCGCCTTCGATGCGGTCGCGGTGGAACTCGATGCGCAACGCCTGCAGGCGATCAGCGATCCCGACGCGCTTGCGAAGCTCAACCTCGTCGACGTGATCCGCAAGGGCCGCGTCGCGCTGTTCGCCGCCAATCTCGCGTTGGCTGCATATCAGCGCCGCCTCGCCGAACAGCTCGGCATCGAGCCGGGCGCCGAACTCAAGCGCGCGGTCGCGCTGGCGAACGAACGCGGCCTGCCGGTCGCGCTGATCGATCGCGACGTCGGCCTGACGTTCAAGCGTGCGTCGAAGACGCTCGGCTTCTTCGGCCGCATGAAGCTGATCGGCAGCCTGCTCGGCGGCCTGATGGCATCCGACGAACTGGGCGAGGACGAGATCGAGAAGCTCAAGCAGGGCGACATGCTCGAATCGAGCTTCGGCGAATTCGCCAAGAGCAGCCCGCAGCTGTACGAGGCGATCATCGCCGAGCGCGACCGCTACATGGCCGCGAAACTGCGCGAGCAGGCCGGCGATGCGCGCGAAGTGCTGGCCGTGGTCGGCGCCGGCCATCTCGCGGGTCTGGCGCGCCATCTCGCCGACGATGCGCAGGACCCCGCAACCACGCGCGCCGAGCTCGAACATGCGCCGAAGGGCCAGAGCCTGCGCTGGGTCATGACCGCGATCACCGTGCTGATCCTCGCGATGATCGGCTGGGGCTACTACCAGGGCGGCGCCGAACTCGGACGTCAGCTGGTCCAGGAATGGGTCGTGATCACCGCCGGCTTCGCCGCGCTCGGCGCACTGGCCGCCCTGTCGCATCCACTCGGCATCCTCGCCGCGGCGATCGCCGCGCCGCTGAAGCCGATCCGCCCGCCGGGCATTTCGCCGGGACTGTTCAGCGGCCTGGTCGAGGCCTACATCCGCAAGCCGGCCTACAGCGACTTCCTGTCGCTGCGCGACGACGCCGGCACGGTGCGCGGCTGGTACCGCAACCGCGTCTCGCGGACACTCCTGAGCTTCCTACTGACCAATATCGGCTCCAGCATCGGCGTATGGGTGGCCGGGCTGCGGATCGCGGGGAAAGTGTTCTCCTGAGCGGTAGTGGCAGGTTCGACGTCCGCACCCGTCCGGATGTCCCGGGAACGAGGCATCCCCAACCCCGTCATTCCGGCGAAAGCCGGAAACCAGTGCCTTCGCGAGCGTTGGCTGCAAAAGTCCGCCAATGCATCGACGCAGAGTCCACGACACTGGATTCCGGCTTTCGCCGGAATGACGGAAAGAGGATCGCGATCGGGATACGGAGCATCCTCGCGAACATGCGTAGAGCAGATGGCAGGAGCAGGTGCCGGACCGCAGCCTGCGTCGGACGAACGGCTGTCCGAGAGTCTCTGGCACACGCTGAAACCGCGTCGCCGTCTGGCGCCGTTTCCGGCGCCAGATTTCGAGATGGGCGGCGTCAGCCCACCGTCGCGGCTGTCTGCGCCTGCACGCCTCGCGCACGCCGGATCAGGCGCGCGCTGCCGTGCCGCATGTCGTCGAGGATCGCGTAGATCGTCGGCAGGAATAGCAGGCTGACCACGGTCGAGAACGCCAGGCCGCCGGCCACGGCGCGCGCCATCGGCGAATACGCGAGGCCGCCGAGGACGACGGTGTCACTGAGCGAGATCGGGATCATCGCGAGGATCGCCGTGCCCATCGTCATCAGGATCGGGCGCAGGCGTTCGCGGCTGCCTTCGACCAGCGCCTCGAGCCGCGGCATGCCGCGCCGGCGCAGGTTGTTGATGTGCTCGACCATGATGATGCCGTTGTTCACCACGACGCCCATCAGCACCAGGATGCCGATGAAGGCCATCACCGTGAACGACGTGCCGGTCAGCCAGAACAGCCAGAACACGCCGAACACCGAGAACAGCACGCAGCTCATGATCGCCGCCGGGAACAGCAGCGATTCGAACACCGCCGCCATCACCACGTAGATCATGATCAACGCGATCAGCAGGTTGAACATCATCTGCCGGCTCGCCGCGGCATCGTCCTCGAAGCCGCTGCCCGTGAAGGTGTAACCGTAGCCCGCCGGGAACGCGACGCCGTCGAGGGTCTGCTCGAGCGCCTTGCGTGCATCGGGCATCGTCGTGTCGCCGGCGAGGTTGGCCTGCAGGGTCAGCGAGGTCTGGCGGTCGACACGCGTGATGCGGTTGGCCGCGGGTTCCACGCGCATCTCCACCAGGCTCGTCAGCGGCACGCTGCGGCCGTCGGGCGCACGCACCGTGAAGCTGGCGATGTCGGCCTCGCTGTACTGTTCGGCGCCGGCGAAGCGGACCCACACCGGCACCTCGTCCTCGCCGCGGCGGAACTCGCGCAGCTGGCTGCCGCGCAACGCCAGGCCGACGAAGCTCGACACCTGCTCGGCACTGAAGCCGAACGCCGCCGCGCGGTCGCGGTCGACGCGGATGTTGAGCTCCTGGTTGAGATCGCCCGCGTCCACGCGCACGTCGCGCAGCGCCGGGTGCGCCGACAGCAGCGGGATCACCCCGTCGGCGAGTTCGCGCAGCACCTGGGTCGAATCGCCGACCAGCTGCACCTGCACTCCCTGGCCGCCCTGCCCGCCACCACCCTGGTTGCCGCCGCGCACGCCCACCTCGGCACGCGCCGATTTCGGCAGCGCCTGGCTGATGGCTTCCGACAGCGCCTTGGTGTCGCCGACGTCGTCGTTGAACGTCACCATCGTGCCGGAGTCGTTGCCCTCGCCGAACCAGGAATAGATCTGCCGGATGCGGTAGGTCTCGCGGTTCTCTTCGAGGAAGGTCTCGAAGCGGCGCACTTCGTCGGAACGCTGCTGCAGGTTGTAGCTGCCCTTCCACTGGTAGTAGATCTGGATCTCCTTGCCGCCGCTGCCGCCGCCGAACATGTCGAACTTGGTCTTGGTCATCGGCACCAGGCTCACCGCGACGACCAGCAGGATGCCCAGCACGCTCCAGCCACGATGCTCCAGCGACCAGCGCAACACGCGCGCATAGCGGCGCTGCATGCGCGGGATCAGGCCGTCGGGGCGGGCCACCGCCGGCGGCGTCTTCATGCGCGCCGACATCATCGGGATCAGGCTCACCGCCACCAGCCACGACGCCAGCAGCGACACCGAGATGGTGATCGCCAGCTGGTTCATGAAGATGCTGATGTTGTTGGTCTCTCCCAGCAGGTTCGGCACGAAGACGATGCAGTGGCACAGCGTGCCCGCCGACAGCGCGATCGCGACGTGGCGCGTGCCCAGCACCGAGGCCAGCCACGGCTGGTCGGGCATGCGTTCGCGTTCCTGGTAGATGCTCTCGACCACGACGACGGCGTTGTCGACCAGCATGCCCACGGCGAGCAGCAGGCCCATCAGCGACAGCACGTTGAGCGTGACGTCGAAGAAGTGCATGAAGCCGAGGGTGATGACGAAGCAGATCGGAATGGCCAGCGTGACCATCAACGTCGACGGCCAGTGGCGCAGGAAGAAGTACAGCACGATGATCGACAGCACCAGGCCGATCGCGCCGGCCTCGACCAGTTCCATCAGCGAGGACGTCACCTCCTCGCCCATGTTCTGGGTGATCTTGACGTCGATGTCCTCGAGCCCGGGCTCGCTGCGCGCGGCTTCCACCTCCGCCAGCACGGTGCGCGAGACCTCGACGAGATTGGCGTCGCGTTCCTTGTAGACCTCCAGGCCCACCGCGGCGCGGCCGTCGAGGCGGCGTCCGTAGTCCATGCGCTGCGGCTTGAGCCGCACGTCGGCGATGTCCGACAAGCGCAGGCCGCGCTGGTCGATCACCAGGTCGCGGAGCTGCTGCAGGTCCTCGATCTCGCCGACCGGTTGCACCCGCAGGCGCTGGCCGCCGTCGAGGATCTGCCCGGCCGAGACCGAGAAATTCAGCGCGCGCAGGCGGGTCGCCAGTGCGTTGAGTTCGATGCCGTGTGCGGTCAGGCGGTCCGGTTCGACCGCGATCTCCACTTCGTTCGGCGCGGCGCCGCTGATCTCGACCCGCGCCACGCCGGGCACGCGTTCGAGCCGACGCTTGAGCTGGCGGTCGATCAGCTCGTAGCTGCCGCTCAGGTTCACGTTCGCCGCCAGCCGCATCCGCAGCACCGGCTCGTCGCTGCTCGTCCACTTGTGCACGAAATAGCGCCGGAAATCGTCCGGCAGATCGCCGCGGATCGCATCGATGCGCTCGCGCGCGTCCGCCGCGCTGATGGCGATGTCCCGGTCCCAGTCCGAGAACTCGAGCAGCACGCCGGCGCCGTCGGCCGTCGCCTGGCCGCGCATGCGCTTGATGCCGCTCATCGTCGCCAGCGTTTCCTCCGCCGGCCGCAGCAGGTTCTGCTCGGCCTCGGCCGGCGTGGAGCCGGTGTAGGGCAGCTGCACGAACAGGATCGGCATCGAGATGTCGGGCAATGCCTCCAGCGGCAGACGTACCGACGCGATCAGGCCGATCACGAACATCGACACGAAACACATGATGGTCGTGACCGGGCGCCGCAGACTCAGTTCGGCGATGCTCATGCCGTGCTGGCCTCCGGCCCGGTGCGATCGGCGGCGACGCCCAGGCGCGCGCGTCGACCGCGTTCGGCGTAGAACGCGTCGGACTTGCGGTCGAGCAGGTCGTAGACGACCGGGATCACCAGCAGGGTGAGCACCGTCGAGACCGCGAGGCCGCCCATCACCACGATCGCCATCGGCGAGCGCACCTCGGCACCGTCACCGAAGGCCAGCGCCAGCGGCAGGAAGCCGAACAGCGTCGACAGCGTGGTCATGATGATCGGCCGCAGACGCGAGCGTGCACCGTCCACCAGCGCGTCGCGCTTGGCCACACCGGCCTCGCGCAACTGGTTGACCTTGTCGATCAGGATAATCGCGTTCTTGACCACCAGACCGACCATCAGGATCAAGCCGATGAAGGCGACTACCGAGATCGTGTTGCCGGTCAGCAGCAGTGCGCCGATCGCGCCGACCATCGCCAGCGGGATGGTGAACAGGATCACGAACGGGTGCAGCAGCGATTCGAACTGCGAGGCCATCACCAGATAGACCAGGAAGATCGCCAGCGCGAACGCCATCAGCAGCGAACGCAGCGATTCGGCGAGTTCCTCGCCCTGGCCGCCGATGTGCAGGCCGACCTCGGGACCGAGCGGATTCTCGGCGACCATCTGCCGCACCTCGTTCATCGCCGTGCCGAGGTCGATGCCGCGCAGGTTCGCCGACACCACGGCCACGCGCACCTGGTCGGCGCGGTGGATCTCGCTCGGGCCGATGGTCGCGACGACGTCGGCCACCGAATCGAGCCGCACCGGCGTCGCGCTGCCCGGATTGACGATCAGGTTGCGGATGCGGTCGACCGAATCGCGTTCGTTCTCCTGCGCGCGCACCAGCACGTCGATCTTGCGGTCGCGGAAGTTGTAGCGCGTGGCGACTTCGCCGCGCACCGCGCGCACCACCGCATCGGCGATCTGCCGCGTGGTCAGGCCGAACGCGCCGGCGCGTTCCTGGTCGAACACGATCTGGATCTCGGGGAAGCCCTGCTCCACCGTGCTCTTGACGTCGGCGTAGTGCGGATTGGCGCGCAGCATGTCCGCCATGCGCTGGCCGGCCCTCGCCAGGCCTTCGAGGTCCTGTCCGCGCAGTTCGATCTCCAGCGGTGTCGAGAAGCTGAAGATCTGCGGACGGGCGAAATCGACCGCGACGCCCGGATACTTCTGCATCGTCTCGCGCAACCGCTCGGTCTGCTGCGCTTCGAACTCGCGACTGCCGCCACCGCTCATCACGATGCTCAGCTTGCCGATGTTCTCGCCGCTCTCGGTCGGATTCGCATCGAGCCGCGTGCCGCTGCCGCTGACGCCGAACAGCAGTTCCACGCCGTCGTCGCCGGCGTGCGCCTGCTGCACCTCGCGCACGATGCGGTCGGTCTCGCGCAGCGGCGTGCCCGGCGGCAGCTTGGCGGTCATCTCGAACCGGTCCTGCGCCAGCTGCGGAATCAGGTCCGTGCCGAGCAGCGGCACCGCCAGCATGCTGACCAGGAACACCGCGGCCGCGGTGCCCAGCACCAGCCAGGGACGCGCGAGCGCGGCCGGCAGCATCTTCAGATACCCGCGTTCGGCGCGGGTGTAGGGCGCCATCGCCAGATCGCTGGCGCGGCCCATGACCCGGCCGGTGCCGCCGGCCACGACACGCCAGGCGCGCACGACCAGCCAGGCGATACCGAACAGCACGCCGCGGAGGCCGGCGCCGATACCGCGGCCGGTCGCCGCGAACGGCTTCTGCCAACGGCTTTCGGGACGCCATTGCGGGTGCGGCGCTTCTTCCGGGAACGCCAGCGGCGGCCGGCCCTTGAGCGAAGCCAGCATCGGGATCAGCGTCATCGCCACCAGCAGCGACACGCCGACCGCGATCGCGATCGTCAGTGCCTGGTCGCGGAACAGCTGGCCGGCGATACCTTCGACGAACACCAGCGGCAGGAACACCGCGATGATCGTCAGCGTCGACGCGACGACGGCCATGCCGACCTCGCGCGTGCCGGTGATCGCGGCCTCCAGGATGCCGAGCCCGCGTTCGCGCGCCTTCTCGATGCTTTCCAGCACGACGATCGAATCGTCGACCACCAGGCCCGTGGCCAGCGCCAGGCCGCCGAGCGACATGACGTTGAGGCTCAGCCCGAGCTGGTCCATGAAGAAGAACGTGGTGATGATCGAGACCGGCAGCGACAGGCTCACCACCAGCGTGCTCCAGCCGTTGCGCAGGAACAGGAAGATGATCAGCACCGCGAGCGTGCCGCCGATCAGCGCGTCGGTGCGCACGTCGCGGATCGCCGCGCGCACGAACTTCGACTGGTCGTCGACCACGGTCAGCGTCATGTCCGGCGGCAGTTCCTTGCGGATGACCTCCAGTCGCGCCTGCACCGCGTCGGCAGTCGACACGGTGTTCGCATCGCCTTCCTTGTAGATCGCCAGCTCCACCGCCTCGGCGCCGCCGAGCCGGATGATGCTTTCGCGCTCCTTGAAACCCTGCCGCACGGTGGCGACATCGCGCAGGCGGATCGCGCGGCCACCGCCGATCGTCGTGCTGCCTGCGCCCGACGCGCTCTGCACCGACGCCGCAGCGGCGAGCACCGCCTGCGAGCCACTGGCCGCGGCGATCGCCGCCATCTGCTGCGCCGCGCTCGCGGCACCGTCGTCGCCGCCCGATTGCGTGGCGACCAGCATCTCGCCGATCTGCTCGACGCTGGAGAACTGGTTGACCGTGCGCACGAGATACCGCTGCGTGCCCTGGTCGAGTCGGCCGCCCGACAGGTTGATGTTCTCCTGCTGCAGGCGCTGGATCACGTTCTCGATCGGCAGGCCGATGCGCGCCATCTGCTGCAGGTCGAGATCGACCTGCACCTCGTCCTCGAAGCCGCCGCCGACCTTGACCGCAGCCACGCCGACGACGGGCTCGATCTTCTTCTTCAGGTCGTCGTCGGCGTAGCGACGCATGCGGGTGAGTTCGTCGACCGCGTCGCCCTTCTCGCCGGCCGTCAGCGCGAGGCGCAGGATCGGCTCGGTCGAGGGATTGAAGCGCAGCAGCACCGGCGGCGTGACCTCGAGCGGCAGCTGCAGCGTCTCGAGCTTGTCGCGCACTTCCAGACTGGCCTGGTCCATGTCGGTGCCCCAGGCGAATTCCAGCACCACGTCGCTCTGGCCGGTGCGCGAGATCGAGCGCAGCTTGCGTACGCCCTTGACCACGCCGACGGCCTCTTCGACCGGTTCGCTGATCAGCGTCTCGATTTCCGAAGGCGCCGCGCCGGTGTATTCGGTGCGCACGGTCAGCGTGGGATAGCTGAGGTCGGGCAGCAGGTTGACCTTGAGGTTGGTCAGCGCGATCAGGCCGAACAGCATCAGGCTGATCGCGACCATCCAGACCGTCACCCGGCGGCGCGTGGAGAACTCGACGAGGTCGAAACGACCCGCCGGCGCGGCGTGCGGATCCACGGCCGGGCCGTCGCCGGCAGGGCCGTTTTGCGGCGCGCCGGCCATTACTTCGCGTCGCTCTTGGCGTCGGCGGCAGCGGGCGCGGCGGCCACCGGCGCCTCGCCGATCACCTGCACCGGGCTGCCCTCGCGCAGCGCGACCTTGCCGGCCGTGACCACCGGGTCGCCATCCTCCAGTCCGCTGCGGACCTCGATGAGGTTGCCGTCGATGTAGCCCAGCTCGACCGGTACGCGCACCGCCTTGCCGTCGCGCACGGTGTAGACCGCGGTCTCGTCGCCCTCGTCGAGCAGCGCGCTGCGCGGGATCACCAGCGCGTCGGCGCGCTGGTCGTAGTCGATGTGGATGCGGCCGAACATGCCGGCGCGCAGCGAGTCGTCGCCGGCGAACGCGGTGACCACGCGGAACGTGCCGCTGCGCGATTCCACGATCGGCGCGACGCGCTCGACCACACCCTCGAAACTTTCGCCCGGCAGCGCATCGACCTGCAGACGCACGGGCTGGCCGCGCTTGAGCACGCGCAGTTCGCGCTCGGGCACGTTCAGCGTGGCCTCGATGCGTGCGTTGTCGACGATGCTGAAGATCGGCGTGTTGATCTGCACGAAGTTGCCGGTGCGGATCATCCGCTGCGAGATCACGCCGGAGATCGGCGCGGTCACCGCGGTGTACGACAGTTCGAGCTGCGCCATCTCGTGCTGGGCGCGCGCGGTGTCGAGATCGAACTTGATCTGGTCGAGATCATTGGCGCTGATCATCTGCTGGCCCACCAGCTGCTGCGCGCGCTTGTAGCTGTTTTCCAGCTTGCCCATCGTCGCGCGGCTCTGCAGCACGGCCAGACGGGCGCGGTCCGGATCGAGCCGCACCAGCGGCTGCCCGGCGCGCACCGTGTCGCCTTCTTCCACCAGCACCTCGAGCGCGATGCCCGAGGTCTTAGCGACCACGTCGGCGCCGCGTGGCACCTCCAGCGACGCCGTGCCCACATAGCTGGCCGCCACGCTGCGGCGCGTGACCAGTTCGGTCTCCACCGGCACGGGGGCCGGCGCACTGTCGCCGGGCTTGGCCTGGGCGTCGCTACCCCCCTTGCACGCGGAGAGGCCAAGGGCGGCGGACACGAGAATGACGCCAGTCAGGACGCGTCCCGCGGACGCGAAGGCATGCGGTGTGGACATGTGGATTCGATGGACCCCTACGGTGTTGTAGCAAGGTACATCACCAGCGCATGCAGTCCCATGCGCCATAGGTCATGGTGACCTCCGGTCGGGCCGGCCGATGTTGCAGCGCATTGGGTTTGCGGCGCGGCCATGGCTATACTGGCCCGGTTGTGCACCGGTTCATGCAGGACGCGTCTGCGGGGCCCGGGTCGCAATCGCATCACGCTTCCCAGACAGCACTTTCAGCCATTCAGGATTGCGGATACCCCGATGACGCGACTGTTGACGCTCGCCGCCTGTTTCGTTCTAGCTCTGCCCGTCCTGACGGCTTCGGCGCAGGATGCCGCCGCCCCGGCTGCCCCGGCGCCGGCCCCCGCCGCCGTGCCCGCGACCGAGGCCCCGGCCACCAACGCGCCTCTGGCCGGCGACGCGGCGACCGGTCGCCAGCTCACCTACACCTGCCAGGGCTGCCACGGCATCGACGGCTACCGCAACGTCTATCCGCACTACCACGTGCCGAAGATCGGCGGCCAGTCGCGCGAGTACCTGGTCAACGCCCTGCACGAATACAAGCGCGGCACCCGTCGGCATCCGACGATGCAGGCGCAGGCACAGAGCTTCACCGACCAGGACATCGCCGACATCGCCGCCTTCCTTTCGGAACTGACCAAGTGAGCGGCGCCATGATCCGTCTAGTCCGCGCCCTGCCCACCCTCGTGCTCGCGGGCCTGCTCGCCGCCTGCGGTGGCCAGTCGCACGATCCCGAGGCCCAGCCGGCGCGCAGTTCGTCCGCGGGCCTGCCGTCGGGCACCGTCGAGGCCGGCGAACAGGCCGCCAACGTCAAGAGCGCGGCCACTGGCCAGACCTGCATCGACTGTCACGGCGCCGGCGGCAACGAGCCCATCGATCCGACCTATCCGAAGCTCGGCGGCCAGTTCCGCGACTACCTCGCGCACTCGCTGCAGGCCTATCGCGACGGCGACCGCGAACACGCGCTGATGTCGCAGCAGGCCACCGGCCTGAGCGACCAGCAGATCGCCGATCTCGCCGTGTATTTCGCGGCGCAGCCGAGCCAGCTGCGCGATCTGCGTGGGGCGCACGACAACTGAGTCCGTTCCAGCGGCGTTGTTTCCGCCGCGTTTGACCGACGCATGTCCGTTCGGGCGAGCCAAGTTCGTCATTCCCGCGAAAGCGGGAATCCATGGACCTTTATTCTCGATGCATCGACGTCGATGGATCCCCGCCTGACCAGACCTGCGTCCGATGGAAACCGCGGGGATGACAGAGGTGTTCAGAGGCTCCCTCGCTAGGCTCCGGTTTGGCCTTGGCGTCCGCTTTGGCTTGGCCTTCAGCTCTTGATCTGAAATCGAGCTGTCGAGCGAGCGGAGCACCGGAGCCTGGCGCGGCCGAAGAACTGCCCATGTCTGAGCGCAGCGAGTTTGGGCAGCGTGCCGCTTCCGGCGAAGGCGGCTTTGCTTACGTTTGCCAAGACAAAAGTGAGCCGCGCACGGAACGCGTGGAAGCTCCAGGTTTGAGCGTCGCTCTTTTCAAAGTCCGGCAAGAAGCGGGACGCCAAATCAAAGGTCCTGGACTCCGCCTGCGCGGGAGTGACGAATGTTCGAGGCACCAGCGCGCGTGCATGCCGCGCACAGATGGCGCGCGCAATCCCTCAGCCGCCGAGGCTGTCCTGATCTTCCTGCAGCTCGGGCTTCCATGGCACATCCGGCGGCGGACGCCCGTCGGTCTCGACGTCCTGCATGTTCGGATCGGTGATGCCGCAGGCGCCGCCGAACATCAGCAGGGCCACGTTGCACTGCACGGTCTTGCTGGTGCCGGGGATCGGGATCAGCACGGTCTTGACGCTGCGCCGCACCCATTCCTGCAGCAGGGTTTCGCTGGGCGTCCAGAAACGGTCGAAGCTCGTCGGCTCGTAATCGGTCGGCGGCCGCCTGAGCCACGTGCCCTCGCGATCGATACGGGCGAAATCCTCGGTGACCGTGCCCGGTGGCAATCCTCCGCCGACCCGCCCGTCACCGGCGAGGCGCGGCCGGCCGTCGGCGCCGAGCAGGCCCGAGGGACTGCCGGGCTGGCCGCCGTCGCGTGCGGTCGCGCCGTCGCCCCAGTCGTCGGCGGCGCGGGTCGAAGGTGCCGCGCCGGGCGGCATGCCCGTGCGCGAACCGGCGCCCGGTGCCGGGCTCGGTGCAGGAGTGCGCGTACCGGGTGGCGCCTGCGTCGGCGGCCGTGTCGACGGCGTCGCCGCGACGGGCGCTGCAGGTGCGGGCGACTCGGGGGCCGGGGCCGGCACCTCGCGCAGCGGTACCGCGCGTTCGCGCGCGACCACGTCGGCGACCTGCCGTGTCGGAACCTGCGGTGCGTCGAGAACGACCGACGGCGCTTCGCGCGTCGGCAGGCGCAGCGATTCGGTCGGCTGCGGCACGCTGCGTTCGCGGACCTCGACATCGACTTCGCGCCGCTGCGCGGTGACCTCGGCCAATGGCGCCGGCGTGCGCAGCGCCGGGACCTCGACGGCCTGCAACTGCGCGTCCGGCACCTGACGGTCGCGCAGCGTGACTTCGGGCGCGGCCCCGGGGCGCGGCGGCGGCAACGTGAAATCGATATCCGGGACCGGTGTCTGCGTGACCTGCAACACTTGCTCGGTGGGCTCCACCGGCTCGGTCGCGACCACGGCGTCCTGCGCGGCAGACGTGTCCTGCTGCGCGGCCGGCGCCGGTCGCGGTTCCGACGGCGCAGGTGTCGTGGTCGGGGCCGGCGGCATCTGCGCGACCGGAACCGGCTCGCCATCGTCGCCGGCACCCGCGTCCTCCGGCGTGCCGTCGCCGATGAAGACGGCCTGCACCACGTGTGCTTCGCCCTGCGCTGCGGGCGCAGGCGATGCGAAGTGGGCATGGGTCAGCAGCAGCAGGCCGCCGACCCAGAACAGTTGCGCCAGCAGCGCGAGCGCCAGCGAGACGCGCTTCGGGCCGCGATGCTCGCGGGGCTCGAGTTCCCAGCGCGGATGCAGCAGGCTGGCCCAGGCCGCGAGCGCATTCGCCGGCACATGGCCCTTGCGCCGCGGCGGCGCAGGCCGCGCGACGAGGACCGCGACGATCGCCCCGGCCGTCGCCCCGGTCACCGCGCCGACGCGCACGCGCATCGCGTCGAACCACTGCGCCCAGCCTGGCGGGAAATCTCCGGGCGCGGCATCCGGCCGGATCGAGCGGCGCCGGCGGCGGCGCAGCACGTCGATCAGGTCGGCAGCAGTGAACATCCGGTGGCGGCCGCCGGGTCCGGAGCGGTCAGGCCGCGTCGCGCGGCATGTACGGCGCGTCGCCGGTGTCGTGGTCGGTCGCGTCGCGAACCGCGGTCACGCCTGGCGCCTTCTCCATCAGCGTCTTCTCGATGCCCTGCTTCAGCGTGACGTCGACCAGGCCGCAGCCGTGGCAACCACCGCCGAACCGCAGCACGACGACGCCTTCGGCCGTCACTTCCTGCACGGTGACGTGGCCGCGGTGCTGGGCCAGCTGCGGATTGACCTCCTGCTCGACGACCCAGCGCACGCGCTCGACCAGCGACGCGGCTTCCGGCGGTGCCTCGCCCTTGATCTTCGGCGCGCGGATCTGCAGCTGGCCGCCGGTGGCGCGGCTTTCGTAATCGATCTCGGCGCCGTCGAGGTACGGCACGCTCGGCGCATCGAGCCACAGCGTGAAGCCGTCGCAGTCGATCGCCCACTCGTCGCCCTGCAGGTCGCCGCTGTCGGCGAACTCCAGACGCACGTCGGCGCGCGGCGTGCCTGCATGCACGGCCGACAACCGCACACCCAGCCCCGGCAACGTCTCGCGCTCGATGAGCTTGCGGAAATGCGTCTGCGCGGTTTCGGAGATGTTGATCATGCGGCGTATTCTAGCGGGCCCGCGCCCGCGCACGCGCCGGTCGCCGTCTGCCGCATGAACGGCCCCCGCCAGGAGATTCCACCGATGTCCGACCTGATTCCCCTCACCGATGCCCATTGCATCCCGCGCCGCGGCGTCGAACATCGCTTGCCCGAAGCCCGCGTACGCGAACTGCTGCCGCAGGTGGCCGGATGGACGCTCGCCGAAGACGGCCAGGCGCTGACCCGCACCTTCCGCTTCGAGGACTACCACCGCACGATGGCATTCGTGAACGCGCTGGCCTTCATCGCCCACCGCGAAGACCATCATCCCGACCTCGGCGTGCATTACGACCGGGTCGAAGTTCGATATTCGACTCACGACGTCGGCGGGCTCAGCGAGAACGACTTCATCTGCGCCGCCAAGGCCGACCGCCTGGTGGCTTGAACCGCCACACCGTGACGCATCGGCGCTTCAACAGCCGCGCGTCCGGGTTCGAACAGACTCACGACATCCGGCTCAGCCGAGCCGGTCGAGCGCCTCGCGCAGGTCATCCGCCAGCGGCGCGTTGAGCACATAGGCCTCGCCGTCGTCGAGGGTGAACTCCAGCGACGCGGCATGCAGGAACAGGCGCCGCAGGCCGATCTGCTCGCGCAGGCGCTTGTTGACCTCGGCGTCGCCGTACTTGTCGTCGCCGGCGACCGGGTGGCCGATGTGCTGGGCATGGACGCGGATCTGGTGGGTGCGGCCGGTCTCGATCCGGACCTCGCAATAGGACTGCCCGCCGCGCCGCTCGAGCACGCCGAAATGGCTCAGCGAGGTCTTGCCGGCCGGGTTCACCTGCACGTGGCGCTCGCCGCCCTGGCGCAGGCCGACGTGCAGCGGCGCGTCGACGCTCATCGTGCCGTCGGGCATGCGCCCGGACAGCAAGGTCAGGTACCGCTTGCGGATGCCGGCGCCATGGTCCTCGCGCAGCAGCGCCTGCAACTGGGTCAGCGCCGAGCGCTTCTTGGCCAGCACCATCAGGCCCGAGGTGTCGCGATCCAGCCGGTGGACCAGTTCCAGTGGCTGGTTCGGCCGCAGCGCCCGCAGGGTCTCGATGACCCCGAAGCTGATGCCGCTGCCGCCATGGCTGGCGATGCCGCTCGGCTTGCTGATCGCCAGCAGCCTAGCGTCCTCGAACACGATGCTCGCGTCCATCGCCGCCAGCAGGCCCTTCGACGGCGTTCCCGCTTCGCCCGGCGCCTCCAGCCGGACGGGCGGGATCCGCACCTCGTCGCCGGCCTCGAGCTTGCGCTCGGCCTTGGCCCGCCCCCCGTTCACGCGCACCTGCCCGCTGCGCACGATCTTGTAGATGATCGACCGCGGCGCGCCCTTGAGCTGGCCGAGGAGGAAATTGTCGAGGCGCTGGCCGTCGCGATCATCCGGAACCCGGACCAGTCGCACACCACCGCCGCCGGCGGTGCCGGATCCGTTGTCAGTCATCGTCGCCTGTTTATCTGGTACACTCGGGCCGCGATCTAAGGTGCTGATTTCTTTGAAAGAACACGGGCCAAAAGCCCGCCTTGCAAAGGCTTCCGGACAGTGCGCGGCCACCGCCCCAGGGGCGGCCATGTTAGCGGCTGTACGGCAGTACCGACCATCGCCCGATGCCTGGCATCGGCGCTGAACACGTCCCGCGCGACGTTCGCGACGGCCCGAACGGCCGGCGCAAGCGGTCCGCGGCCTGCACTACCCAGACAACAAAAGAGCGCTCCCGCGGCCCGCCGTGGTGTCGTAGCGCTGGACAATCCGGTTCGTCGCTGCGCGTGCGCGGCGGCTTCAGGCTTCATCCAGGCGAAACGCCCCGGCGTTCCGCGCGTGAGAGCGCGCAAGGAAACGCAACCATGAAGCGCATGCTGATCAACGCGACGCAGGCAGAAGAACTGCGCGTCGCCATCGTTGATGGCCAGTCCCTGTACGACATCGACATCGAACAGCCGTCCAGGGAACAGAAGAAGTCCAACATCTACAAGGGCCGGATCACCCGCATCGAGCCCTCGCTCGAAGCCGCGTTCGTCGAGTACGGCGCCGCCCGCCACGGCTTCCTGCCGCTGAAGGAAGTCTCCCGCGACTACTTCCAGGCCGGTGCCGACCCGAACAAGGGCGTCATCAAGGACCTGCTGCGCGAGGGCCAGGAAGTCGTCGTCCAGGTCGACAAGGAAGAGCGCGGCAACAAGGGCGCCGCGCTGACCACGTTCATCTCGCTGGCCGGCCGTTACATGGTGCTGATGCCGAACTCGCCGACCGCCGGCGGCGTGTCGCGCCGGATCGAGGGCGAGGACCGCGCCGAGCTGAAGAAGGCGATGGACGCGCTCGACATCCCGGACGAGATGGGCGTGATCATCCGCACCGCTGGTGTCGGCCGTGACGCCGAAGAGCTGCAGTGGGATCTCGACTACCTGCTGAGCATCTGGCGCGCGATCGCCGAAGCCGCGCTGAGCAAGCCCTCCCCGTTCCTGATCTACCAGGAATCGCGGCTGATCACCCGTGCGCTGCGCGACTACATGCGCGCCGACATCGCCGAGATCCTCGTCGACACGCCGGAGATGTACGCCGAGGCCAAGGAATTCGTCGAGCAGGTCATGCCGCACAACCTGCGCAAGCTCAAGCACTACACCGACGACGTGCCGCTGTTCAACCGCTACCAAATCGAGTCGCAGATCGAGAGCGCCTACGAGCGCACCGTGCGCCTGCCGTCGGGCGGCGCGCTGGTCATCGACCAGACCGAAGCCCTGACCGCGATCGACGTGAACTCCGCGCGCGCCACCAAGGGTGGTGACATCGAGGAAACGGCGTTCAACACCAATCTGGAAGCAGCCGAGGAAGTGGCCCGCCAGTTGCGCCTGCGCGATCTCGGCGGTCTGGTGGTCATCGACTTCATCGACATGTCGTCGAACAAGCACCAGCGCGACGTCGAGAACAAGCTGCAGAACGCGCTGAAGTACGACCGTGCACGCGTGCAGCAGAACCGCATCTCGAAGTTCGGCCTGCTGGAGATGTCGCGCCAGCGCCTGCGCGCCTCGCTCGGCGAGTCGAGCCAGATCGTCTGCCCACGCTGCGAAGGCCATGGCCGCATGCGCAGCATCGAATCGCTGTCGCTGTCGATCATCCGCGTCGCCGAAGAGCACGCGATGAAGGACAACACCGGACAGGTGCTGGTGCAGGCCCCGGTCGAGATCGCGAACTACCTGCTCAACGAGAAGCGCAGCGCGCTCGAGGAGATCGAGAAGCGCCACGACGCGCCGATCATCATCGTCGCCGACGAGCAACTGCATACGCCGCACTACGAGGTCTCGCGGATCCGCGAGAACGAACTCGGCGAAGAGACGGCCCGTCCGAGCTACCAGCGCGGTACGCCGCGCCGGGTCGCGACGATCGCCCTGAGCAAGAACAACCTCAACGTGCCGCCGCCGGCCGTCACCAATGTGCGTCCGACGCAGCCCGCGCCGATCCGCGAACCGAAGCCGGAAGCCGTGGCACCTGTGCCCGCCCCGGTGCCGCAGCCGGCACCCGCACCCGCCGCGCCGGCATCGACCGGCGGCGTCATGGGCTGGCTCAGGACGTTGTTCGCACCGCCCGCACCGGCGAAGCCGGCCACGCCGGCGCAGACCGAACGTGCACCGCGGGCTGACGGCGGTCCGCGCGGCGAGAACCGGGGTGATCGCGGCGACCGCGGCCGCAACGGCCAGCGTCGCGACCGCCGTGGTAGCCGCCAGGGCCAGGGCGCACCAAACCAGACGCCCACGACCGAATCGAAGCCCGCAGCAGCCACGCAGCCCGTGCGTGACGAGGCGCAGCGCGAGCCACGTCGCGAGCCTGCGGCCGTCGCCGATGCGGGTGCGCGCAAGGAGCGCCAGCAGGAGCGTCGCCAGCGCCAGAAGCAGCGCGGCCCGCGCCAGAAGACCGAGGGCGAGGTGACCGAGGCGCAGGCGGCGATCGCCGTCGCCGCGCCGGTGGCCGCGGCGTCGATCGAAGCGCCTCGCCCGGCGCCCGTCGAGACCGAGCAGACCGCACCAGTCACCGAAACCGAGAGCGCACCCGTCGCCGTCGCAGCGCCCACTGCGCCGCGGCACGACACCACGCCGGTGCCCGTCGACACGGATGCCGACGATGCGAACGACACGAACGCGTCCGACGCCGATGGTGGTGGCGACGCGGGTGACGACGACGGCAGCAACGGCCGCCGCCGCCGCGGCCGTCGCGGTGGCCGTCGTCGCCGTCGTGGCAAGGCCGGTGACGGCACTGCCGGCGACGAGACGTCGCTGAACGCCGATGACGCGGGTGACGACGACGCCGTGGTGACCAACGGTCATGGCCAGCCGGAGTTCGACTTCGACGACCTGCCCGCACCCGCGGCACCGCCGTCGAGCGAGCCGCGCGCGGCCGCTCCGCAGGACGTTCGCCCAGCCGCAGCCGCTGCTGCTGCAGCAGTCGCCGCGGATGCGGTGGCGCAGGCATCGAGCGCACCCGCATCACCGGAATCCGGGACGTCTGCGCCTGCGCAACCGGTCGACGCCTGGAACGCGCCGCCTGTGCCTGCCGTCGCCGAAGCACCGGAGGCCGCGGTCGAAAGCGCGCCGCCGGTCATCGATGCGCACGTGCCGCAGCCGGTGGTCGACACGCCGGTCACCGCGGCAGCAACGCCGGTGCAGGACGCGGCGCCCGCCGATACCGCGGCGGACGACGCCGCGAAGGCGAGCGAGTCAGTCGAGTCGGTCGAACGCGTGGATTCCGCGCCGCATGCCGAGCCCGGCGTCGTCACCGAAGCACCTGCCGCGGCAGCGCCTGCGATCGACGAGGACACCGCAACGGCGCAGATCGACGCGGCGCCCGCCGCGCCGCGCGCGCCGGTCACCCAGGGTCTGTTCGACGCGCCTGCACCGGTCGCCGCGCAGATCGACGAAGCGCCTTCGTCCGAGCCTGAAACGACCGGCGTCGCGCCGGGCGATGCGGCCCTGACGGATGAAGAGGCCGCGCAATCGGTCGACCCGACCTTCGCCGACGCGACGACGGACGAGTCCGATGTCGTGGACAGCGACGAGGAGCCGGAAGCGGACTACCGGACCGACCCGCGCTCACGGCCGCGCCCGAACGACGCCTGAGGCATTCCGGCGCGTCACCACGAAAAACCCCGGCTTCGGCCGGGGTTTTTTCTTGCGTGCTTTTTTTGTCGCTGGGCGCTGCGGACGCGAACCTGCTCAGCGCAGAAGACGCCACCCCTGAAAGTTCCGCGCTACCGGCGCACCCCGCCAGTGTCCTGGCTCGTCATCCCCGCGCAGGCGGGGATCCATGGACTTCGACTCTCAATGGGTTGACGTCGATGGATTGACAGCCATTCGGCTGTTGAAAAGCGCTTCCGCCTGCGCGGGCATGACGCATGAAAGCTTCTTGCGGGACGTCACACTAGATCGCAAGTTCCACCGGCGCGACGCGGTACTGGCTCGCCAGGCGCGCCAGCGCGATCGAGTCGTGGATCTGCAGCTTCTCGAACAAGCGCGACTTGTGCGTGTTGACGGTCTTCGCGCTGAGGCTCAGGCGTCGCGCGATGTCTTCCTGGCGCAGTCCCTGCAGCAGCAGCATCGCGACTTCCATCTCGCGCGGCGACAGCGCGTCGAACGGCGTCTCGTTGCCGCCGATGCCCGACAGCGCGAGATTCTGCGCGATGTTGCTCGCCAGATAGCGTCGGCCGCGGGCGACGTCGCGCACCGCGCGCACCAGTTCGGCGGCGTCGCCGCCCTTGCCCACGTAGCCGGATGCGCCGGCCTCGATCATCCGCCGCGGCATCGGCCCGTCCTCGAGGATCGAGACCACGATCACACGCGTCTCGGGCTGCCCGCGCACCACCCGCTCGGTGACTTCGAGCCCGCTGACCCCCGGCAGATGCAGGTCGCACAGCACGATGTCGGGCTTGAGCCTGCGGATCAGCGGCAAGGCTTCCTCGCCGCTTTCGGCCTCGCCGACCACTTCGATATCCGCCTCGCTGGCAAGGATCATGCGCATGCCGGTGCGGACGAGTGCATGGTCGTCGACCATGAACACACGAATCGTCATCCCTGTTTCTCCCGTTCCCCTGCCACCCCGGGCTCCGAGGCTACGCTGCGCACGAGACGAATCGCAAGTCGGGAAATGCTGACTGGGTGGTCAGCCCGCGGCGCGTGCAGGCGTCATCGCAAGTCGGATGTCGTCGACCATCGCATCGACCGGCTGGTCGTACTGGAACGCGAGACGCAAACGGCCCTCGGGGCCGATGAGGTAGTTCACCATCGTGTGGTCCATCGCGTACGAAGAACGCGTCGGCACTTCGCGATAGGTCACGCGGAACGACTGCGCGGCGAGCCGCGTCTGCATGTCGTCGCCGCGCAGCGCAACGATGTCGCCGCCGAACGCGCCGACGTACTGTTCGAGGATCTCGCCGGTGTCGCGCTTCGGATCGACGGTGACGAACACGATCTGCAGGCGATCGCCATCCTCGCCGAGTGCACGGCGGATCTGCGAGGCCTTCAGCAGGCTGGTCGGACAGACCTCGGGGCAATGCGTGTAGCCGAATGACAGCAGCACGTAGCGCCCGCGGAAATCGCCGAGGCCGCGTGGACGGCCCTGCGTGTCCTCGAGATCGAGGCTGCGGCCGTAGGACACGCCGGACAGGTCGGTGCCCGTGTACGGGCCGGCCGGCGGCGCGCTGCAACCGGCGAGCAGCAGGACGGACACGGCGATGGCGGCGAGGCGGACGGACACGGTCGGACAGTCGGTCGAAGGCACGGGCGCGGGCTGCGCAGGGCCCAAGTCTAGCGACGCATCGCTGAAGGCCCGCCGCGACGAATCGTCGCAGCAGGCGCTCAGAGCGTCTGCAGGCGCTCGATCGCGGCGTCCAGCGTCGCGTCGTTCTTCGCGAAACACAGGCGCGCCAGGCGCTGGCCGACCGGCGGCGTCGCGTAGAACGGCGACAGCGGAATCGCGGCGACGCCCTTCTCGATCGTCAGCCAGCGGCAGAACGCGGCATCGTCGAGATCGCTGACCGCCGAATAGTCGACCAGCTGGAAATAGCCGCCGGGCACCGGCAGGCACTTCAGCCGCGTGGCCGCGAGCTGCGCGGCGAACGCGTCGCGCTTGGCCTGGTAGAACGCGCCGAGCTGTTCGTAGTGTTCCGGTTCCTCGCGCAGCATCTGCGCGAATGCATGCTGCGCCGGTGCGAAGGTGCAGAACACGTTGTACTGGTGGACCTTGCGGAACTCCGCGCTCAGCGCCGGCGGTGCGATGCAGTAGCCGAGCTTCCAGCCGGTGCAGTGGTAGGTCTTGCCGAAGCTCGACACGACGAACGCGCGCTCGCGCAGTTCCGGCCAGCGCAGCGCAGACTCGTGGCGCGCACCGTCGAACACGATGTGCTCGTAGACCTCGTCCGACAGCAGGAAGATGCCGGTGTCGCGCAGCAGTTCGGCGATCGCCTGCATGTCGGCGGCGCCGAACATCGCGCCGGACGGATTGTGCGGGCTGTTGACGATCAGCATCCGCGTCTTCGGCGTGACCGCGTCGCGCACGCGCTGCCAGTCGGGCGCGAACGTCGCCGGATCCAGCGGCACGTGCACGGCGACCGCGCCGGCCAGCTCGATCGCCGGCTCGTAGCTGTCGTAGGCGGGGTCGAGGACGATGACCTCCTCGCCTGCGCGCACGACGGCGTGGACCGCATTGAAGATGGCCTCGGTGGCGCCGCTGGTGACGGTGATCTCCGCATCGGCATCGGGCAGATGCCCGTAGACGCGTTCGGTCTTCTCCGCGATCGCCTGCCGCAGCGCCGGGATCCCCTTCATCGGCGCATACTGGTTGTGGCCGGCGCGCATCGCCGCGGCGAGTGCGTCGACCAGGCGTTGCGGCACGTCGAAATCGGGAAAGCCCTGCCCGAGGTTGACGGCGCCGTGCTCGGCCGCCAGCTGGGACATCACGGTGAAGATCGTGGTGCCGACCTTGGGAAGCTTGGTCCGGATCATCGCCTGCATGCCGTTGGGGATCTGAGGGGCCACGAGTGTACGGACGCGGACCACGGGGATAAACCGCCGCCATGAACAGCCAGCATCCCATCGACGACACCCGTCTGGTCGCGCTGCTGCACGCCTATCTCGATGCCCGCTACCGCTGGCAGCACCGCGACGACTGGCACGACATCGTCATCGGCCTGCCGACGCCGGGCCTCGACCTGCGCTACCCCGACGCCGCCGGCTACGGCTGCATCTCGGCTTGGAATCCGATGTCGGAACTGCGCGCGCCGACCGAGAACCGGCGCTCGGACAAGGCCCTCGAAGCCGAGCTGACCGCGCTCGGCCTGCCGCACATGCCGGCCTTCGCCAGCGCCGCCGACCGCAGCTGGCGCGAACCGAGCTGGATCGTGTTCGGCATGGAGGTCGAGCCGTTCGACGCGATGGCGCGCCGCTATGGCCAGCTCGGTACGCTGTGGTGGCCGCGCGAGACGCCGGTGCGCCTGCGCATGTACGCACGTCGTCCCGCCGGACTGGAAGGCGACCAGCACGTCGACTGGCTGGGCTGACGCAAACCGCGTCGCTGCGGATAGGATGGCCGCGCGACCGGAGGGGTCGCGCCGCCGGGCCCATCGCCGCCGCATGTCCGAATCCGCTTCCGTCCCGCCGCTGCTCGCCGCCCGCGGCCTGTGCTTCCTGCGCGACGAGCGACCGGTGTTCGGACCGCTCGATTTCGACGTCGCCGCCGGCGAAGCCCTGCTCGTGCAGGGTGGCAACGGTGCCGGCAAGACCACGCTGCTGCGGGTGCTCGCCGGTCTGCTGGAGGCCGACGGCGGCACGGTCGAGGTCGGCGGCGCGCCGGTCGCCCGCGCGATGCGCGCCGGCACGATGGCGTATCTGGGCCACCTGCCGGGCCTGAAGGCCGATCTCGACGCGGTCGAGAACCTCGATTTCCTCGCCCGCCTGCAGGGCCGCCGCGCCAGCCAGAGCGCCGAACGCGCGCTCGCCCTGGTCGGACTGGCCGCGCATGCGCATCTGCTGGTGCGGCAGATGTCGGCCGGTCAGAAGAAGCGGCTGTCGCTGGCGCGGCTGTGGATGTCGCCGGCGCCGCTGTGGCTGCTCGACGAGCCCTACGCCAACCTCGACCTGCAGGGCATCGAACTGGTCAACCGCATGGTCCGTGCCCAGCTTGAGGACGGCGGCGCGGCGCTGGTGACCACGCACGGCGCCTATGCCGCGCCGCCGGTGCGCACCCGCGACCTGGTGCTGGACGCGGCCGGATGAGCGCGGCGCCGACCCTGCCCGGCAGCGCGGCCGCGCTGATCGCCCGGGACCTGCGCCTGCTGTGGCGGCGCCGCGGCGATGCCTTGCAACCGGCGCTGTTCGCGCTGCTGGTCGTCGTGCTGTTCGCGCTGGCACTCGGCAACGAACCCGCGACGCTGCGGGCCGTCGCGCCCGGCGTGCTGTGGGTCGCGGCGGTGCTCGCCGGGCTGCTCGCGCTCGACACGCTGTTCCGCGGCGACGCCGAGGACGGCTCGCTCGAACAGTGGATGCTCAGCCCCGTGCCGCTGGCCTGGCTGGTGGTGGTGCGCACCGCGGTGCACTGGGCGACCACGACGTTACCGCTGCTGGTCGCCACCCCGCTGCTCGCCGAGCTGCTGGGCCTGCCCCGCGCCCAGCTGCCGGTACTGCTGGCCGGTCTCGCGCTCGGCACGCCGCTGCTGAGCCTGCTCGGCGCGGTGGTCGCCGCGCTGACCATCGGCATGCGCCGTTCCGGTATCCTGCTGGCACTGCTTGCCCTGCCCCTGTACGTTCCGGTGCTGGTGTTCGGTGCCGGCAGCGTCGCGATCGCGGCGCAGGGGCATGATCCGTCCGGCGGGCTGTTGCTGCTCGCCGCGGGCCTTGCCGCCGCGCTCGTGCTGGCACCCGTCGCCGCGGCGACCGCCATCCGCATCGCACTCAATTGACCGGCCCCGCGACGGGTCTGGAGGGTCCCGTCGCCGACGTGCAATCCGTCCCGCAACGCCGCGCCACGCCCGCGACCGCATGCCCGCCATGCGCGCGCCGAGACCGCCAGCCCGCCACGCCCGCACGCCTCGCCGAATGAATCCTGTCCTCCTCTGGTTCCACCAACTCGGTTCGCCCCCCACCTTCGACCGCTTCGCGCGGCGCTGGGCGCCGTGGGGCTTCGGCCTGGGCCTGCTGACGATGGCGGTGGGCCTCTATGGCGCGCTGTTCGTGGTGCCGGCCGACTACCAGCAGGGCGACAGCTTCCGCATCCTCTACATCCATGTGCCGAGCGCATGGATGAGCCTGGCCGTGTTCGCGGCGATGGCGCTCTACGCCGCGATCGCGCTGGTCTGGCGGATCAAGCTCTGCGAGATCCTGGCGATGGCCTGCGCGCCGATCGGCGCCGCGTTCACGGTGATCACGCTCGCCACCGGTTCGATCTGGGGCCGGCCGATGTGGGGCACCTGGTGGGACTGGGACCCGCGCCTGACCACCGAGCTGATCCTGCTGTTCCTGTATCTGGGCGTGATCGGTCTTTACCACGCGATCGAAGACCGCCGCACCGCCGCGCGCGCGGCCGGACTGCTGGCGATCGTCGGCGTCGTGCTGTTGCCGGTGATCCGCTACTCGGTGGTCTGGTGGGATTCGCTGCACCAGGGCCAGACGATCCGCGTGTTCGGCGAATCGAGCATCGACGGCAGCATGCTGTGGCCGCTGCTGTGGATGGTGGTCGGCACCAAGTTCTGGTTCGTCGGCTCGCTGCTGGCGCGCGCGCGCGCCGACAACCTGCGCCGCGAAGCCGGCAAGGACTGGGTGCGGGCGCTGGCCGCGCCGACCGGGGAGCATGCATGAGCTACATCGAATACGTCGTCGCCGCCTATGCGGTGTTCGCCGCCGTGCTGGCCTGGGATTTCGTCGCGCCGCGCATCCGCACCGCGCAGCTGCTGCGCGCGGTGCGGATGCTGGCATCGCGTCGCGCCGCCGCCACGACGGTGACCGCCGATGAGTCCGCGGAGCTGACCCGATGAATCCGGTCCGTCGCCGCCGTCTGCTGTTCGTGGTCGCGATCGTCGCGGCCAGCGCGCTGTCGATGACGCTGATCGCGTTCGCCCTGCAGCGCAACGTGTCCTATCTCTACACGCCGCACGAAGTGCTCGGCGGAATCGCCGGCGCGGCGGTGTCCTCGGGCGAGGCCCGGTTCCGGCTCGGCGGCATGGTCGCCGGCGGTTCGTTCTCGCGCGCCGAAGGATCGATGGAGGCGCGCTTCCGGGTGACCGACGGTGATGCCGAACTGCCGGTGCGCTACACCGGCCTGTTGCCCGACCTGTTCCGCGAACACCAGGCGGTGATCGCGACCGGGCGCATGGACGGCGACACCTTCGTCGCCGAACAGGTGCTCGCGCGCCACGACGAAACCTACGTGCCCAAGGAAGTCGCCGACAAGATGGGCCTCGCCCACGACCGGCACGGCGTGGTGACGCCGGCCGACACGGACGGCGCGCAGTGATCGAAGCGGTGCGTGGCGCGAACGCCGGAGTCGCCGATGCTGCCTGAGCTCGGCCAGATCGCGCTGCTGCTGGCGCTGGTCGCCGCGACACTGCAGACGGTGCTGCCGCTGCTCGGCGCGCAGCGCGGTCTCGCGCCGTGGATGGCGACCGCGCGCCCGGCCGCGTATGCGCAATGGGCACTGACGCTGATCGCCTGGGCCATCCTGACGGCCGCGTTCGTGCAGCAGGATTTCTCGGTGCGCTACGTCGCCGAGAACTCGAACTCGCTGCTGCCGGTGGTCTACCGCTTCACCGCGGTCTGGGGCGGCCACGAAGGCTCGCTGCTGCTATGGGTGTTCGTGCTCGCGTGCTGGAACGCGGCGGTCGCGTGGTTCTCGCGCTCGCTGCCGGACGTGGTGCTGGCGCGCGTGCTCGCCATCATGGGCGCGGTGTGCCTGGGCTTCCTCGCGTTCCTGATCTTCACCAGCAATCCCTTCGAACGCATCCTGCCGATGCCGTTCGAAGGGCGCGATCTGAACCCGCTGCTGCAGGATCCGGGGATGATCGTGCATCCGCCGATGCTCTACATCGGCTACTCGGGTTTCATGGTGCCGTTCGCGTTCGCGATCGCCGCTTTGCTCGACGGCAAGGTCGACGCGCACTGGCTGCGCTGGACGCGACCGTGGACCAATGTGTCGTGGGCGTTCCTGACGATCGGCATCGCGCTGGGTTCGTGGTGGGCCTACTACGAACTCGGCTGGGGCGGCTGGTGGTTCTGGGATCCGGTCGAGAACGCCAGCTTCATGCCGTGGCTCGCCGGCGCGGCGCTGATCCACTCGCAGGCCGTGACCGAGAAGCGCGGCAGTTTTCACGGCTGGACGCTGCTGCTGGCGATCGCGACGTTCTCGCTGTCGCTGCTCGGCGCGTTCCTCGTGCGCTCCGGGGTCCTGACCAGCGTGCACAGCTTTGCCGCCGATCCGACGCGCGGACTCTTCATCCTGGTGTTCCTGGGCATCGTCGTCGGCGGTTCGCTGCTGCTGTATGCACTGCGCGCGCCCGATGGCCGCGACGGCAAACCGTTCGCGGCGACCTCGCGCGAAACCCTGCTGCTCGCGAACAACCTGCTGCTGGTCGCGGCCTGCGCGATGGTGCTGCTGGGCACGCTGTATCCGCTGCTGGCCGATGCGCTGGGCCTCGGCAAGATCTCGGTGGGCCCGCCCTATTTCGGCCTGCTGTTCCTGCTGCTGATGGCGCCGCTGGTGCTGCTGTTGCCGTTCGGTCCGCTGACGCGCTGGCAGAACGAGGACATGGCGCGGCCGCTGCGCATGCTGCTGCCGTGGGCCGCGCTCGCGCTGATCGCCGCGGCCCTCGCGTTCTTCACCGCGCCGCAGGGCCCGTGGAAGGTCGCGATGGGCGTGGCCGGTGCGGTGTGGGTGGCCGGCGGCACCGCGCGTTTCGTGTGGACACGCCTGCGCGCGCCGGGTGGCCGCATGGGCGCGGAGATGACCGGCATGGTGCTCGGGCATCTCGGCATCGCGGTGTTCCTGATCGGCGCGCTGCTGGTCGAAGGCCTCAACGTGCAACGCGAAGTCGCGCTGCTGCCGGGCCAGTCGCTGGAGATCGGCCGCGATGCGTTCGTGCTCGACGGCGTCGTGCACCACGTCGGCCCCAACTACGAATCCGACCGCGGCACGGTGCGCATGCTGCAGGGCGACCGGCTGGTGACCACGCTGCATCCGGAGAAGCGCACCTACGCCAGCGGCGGCCAGGTGATGACCGAAACGGCGATCCGCCCCGGCGTGCTGCGCGATGTCTACGTCGCACTCGGCGAGCCGCTTGGCGGCGGCGCCTGGGCATTGCGCGTGCATGTCAAACCCTTCGTGCGCTGGGTCTGGGCGGGCGCGTTCCTGATGGCGCTGGGCGGTTTCGTGACCGCAGCCGACCGCCGCTTCCGCCGGCCGCGTCGGGAGAAGGCCGCATGAGCGCGCCACGCGCATCGCGCGCCCGCTGGCTGCCGTTGGCCGCGTTCGGCGTGATCCTCGCGCTGCTGGCCACAGGCGTCTGGCTGAGCCGCGATCCCGATCGCGATGCGCTGCCCTCGCCGCTGATCGGCAAACCCGCGCCGGCATTCCGGCTGCCGGTGCTCGGCGCGCCCGACCGCCTAGTCACGCAGGACGATCTACGCGGCGCCCCGTATCTGCTCAACGTCTGGGGCAGCTGGTGCCCGGGCTGCCGCGAGGAACATGCGGTGGTCGACGCATTCGCGAAGACCGGGCGCGTGCGCGTGATCGGCTTCAACTGGAAGGACGAACCCGAAGACGCGACGCGCTGGCTCGCGCAGTTCGGCAATCCCTACGACCTCGTGCTCGCCGACTACGACGGCAAGGCCGCGATCGACTGGGGCATCTACGGCGCGCCGGAAACCTTTCTCGTCGATGGCGACGGCACGATCCTGTGGAAGCACGTCGGCCCGATGACCGATGCGACGATTCGCGAGCAGCTGATGCCGCATGTAGAACGACTGGAGGTCAAGTGATCCGCGTCGCGCTGCTTGCATTGCTGCTGTGCCTGGCCTGGCCACAGGCGACGCGCGCGCAGGTCGCTGTCGATGCGTCACCACTGCGCTTCGAGACCGAATCCGAGGAGCGGCGCTTCCATCGGCTGGTCGCCGAACTGCGCTGCGTGATGTGCCAGAACCAGTCGCTGGCCGATTCCAACGCGCAGATCGCCCACGACCTGCGCCGCGAGGTGCTGACGCTGATGCGCCAGGGCCTCGATGACGCGGCGATCAAGGCGCACCTGGTCGCGCGCTATGGCGAGTTCGTGCTGTACCGCCCGCAGGTCGGCCCGGCGACGTGGCTGCTGTGGTTCGGTCCGCTGCTGCTGCTCGGCGCCGGCGGCTTGGTGATCTGGCGCGTCGTCGCGTCGCGCCGGCAGGCCGCGCCGCTGCCGCCCGACGACACGGAGACGTGGTGATGCCGCTGTTCGTCGTGCTCGCGATCGTGCTGACGCTGGCGACCGTGGTCGCCCTGACCTGGGGACTGCGCCGTGGCGCGTCGCGGGTCGCGATCGCAGTGACCCTGCTGGTGCCGGTACTGGTCGCCGGCATGTACGTGCTGGTCGGCACGCCGCAGGCGCTCGATCCTGCCGAGCGCGCAGCGCCCGATTCGCTCGACGATGCGATCGCGCGTCTGCAAGCCGACCTGCAGCGCGATCCGCGTCAGCCCGAGGGCTGGCTGCTGCTGGGCCGCGCGTACGCGGGCCTGGAACGCTTCGATGACGCGCGCGACGCGATCGCACGCGCGGCGAAGCTGCTGCCCGAGGACGACGCGGTGCAGGTCGAAGCCGCACAGGCCAGCGCACGCGCAGCGCCGGACCGGCGCTTCGATGCGGCCGCGGTGCAGGCGCTGCGCGACGTGCTCGCGCGCAATCCCGAGCACCAGCATGCGCGCTGGTATCTGGGCATCGCCCAGCGTCAGGCCGGCGACGATGCCGGCGCGGTCGCGACGTGGACGCCGTTGCTGCCGCTGCTCGACGGCGCCGCAGCCGCCGCGCTGCGCGAACAGATCGCGGTCGCGCGCACTGCCGCCGGCATGCCTGCGCCGACGACCGAAGCGCCCACGACCGACGCCCCGGCGGCCGGCGCGCATGCGCTGCGCGTCCGCGTACGGCTCGCCCCCCCCGTCGCCACGCTGCCCGGCGATGCGACGGTGTTCGTCATCGCCCGCCAGCCCGGCGGTCCGCCGATGCCGGTCGCGGTGCAGCGCCATCCGGTCTCGGCGCTGCCGCTGGATATCGTGCTGGGCGACGGCGACAGCCCGATGCCGACCCAGCCGCTGTCGGCGCTCGACACGGTCGAAATCATTGCGCGCATCTCGCGCAGCGGCGACGCCTCGCGCGGCGACGGCGATCTCGAATCCGCGCCGGTGCGGGTGACGCTGCCGGTGGATGCGCCGGTGGACGTGGTGATCGATGCCGCGAGCAGATAGTCGCCCTGCCATCGCCGTCTTAGGCCGCGCATGGTGTTTCATCGGCCCAGCCGCGATCATGGGGATTCTTCCCTGCTTCGAACTCCAAGAGATCGCGCGCGAGCGCGCTCCTACAGCACGATGACCGAATTCATCCCGCCGGGCAGCCGCTTCGTCGATCTGCCCTCGCCTTTCCCGATGAAACGCGGCGGCGCGCTGCGCGGCGCACGCATGGCCTACGAGACCTGGGGCAGGCTCGACGCCGAGCGCGGCAACGCGATCCTGATCGTCACCGGCCTGTCACCCGATGCGCATGCCGCCAGTCACGCCGACGACGCCACGCCCGGCTGGTGGGAGGCGATGCTGGGCCCCGGCAAGCCGATCGACACCGACCGCTGGTTCGTGGTCTGCGTGAACTCGCTGGGCAGTTGCAAGGGCTCGACCGGGCCGGCCTCGATCGATCCCGACAGCGGCGCGCCGTACCGGCTCGCGTTTCCGGAACTGTCGGTCGAAGACGGCGCCGACGCGGCCGCGCACGTCGTCGCCACGCTCGGCATCGAACGCCTGGCCTGCGTGATCGGCAACTCGATGGGCGGCATGACCGCACTCGCGCTGCTCGCGCGCTTCCCGGGCCTGGCGCGCACCCACATCAACATCTGCGGCGCGGCGCGTGCGCTGCCGTTCTCGATCGCGATCCGCTCGCTGCAGCGCGAGGCGATCCGCCTCGATCCGATGTGGCACGGCGGCGCCTATACCGATGCCGCATACCCCGAGAGCGGCATGCGCATGGCGCGCAAGCTCGGCGTGATCACCTACCGCTCAGCGCTGGAATGGGACGGGCGTTTCGGCCGCGTACGGCTCGAATCCGACCGCCGCGACGACGAGGATCCCTTCGGCCTCGAGTTCGAGGTCGAGAGTTATCTCGAAGGCCACGCGCGCCGCTTCGTGCGCCGCTTCGATCCCAACTGCTATCTCTACCTCAGCCGTTCGATGGACTGGTTCGACATCGGCGAGAGCTGCGGCGGCAGCACCGACGACGGCCTGGCGACGCTGCGGGTCGAACGTGCGCTCGCGATCGGCGTGCAGACCGACATCCTGTTCCCGCTGCAGCAGCAGCAGCAGATCGCCGACGGCCTGCGCATCGGCGGTGTCGACGCGACCTTTCTGCCACTGGAATCGCCGCAGGGCCACGACGCGTTCCTCGTCGACATCGCCCGTTTCGGGCCGGCGGTCGCGGCCTTTCTTGCTGCGCTGCCGCCTGCAACCGCCGAAGCCGCGGACTAGACTGCGGCGATGCGTTCCGATGCCACCGCTGCCGAGCACCCCGATGTCGCCTTCAAGGGCCGCGAGCGGGTGATCGCAGCGATCGACTCGGCCGTCGTTGCCGGCGACGGCCATGCGGTGACCACGGCGCTGCGCGGCGCGATGTGCGCGCTGATCCACGACCCCGCGGTCGAACTGCCGGCCTGCGTGCACATGCCGGTCGACGGCCACTACGCGCGGCGCGAGCTGTATCGCAGTCCGACGCACGGCTACAGCATCGTCGCGATGACCTGGGCACCGGGCCAGGGCACGCCGATCCACGACCACGACGGACTGTGGTGCGTGGAAGGCATCTGGCGCGGCACGCTGGAAATCGCCCAGTACGAACTGCTCGAATCCGATGGCGAGCGCTTCCGCTTCCGCGCGGCGTCGGGCATGCAGGCCGGTGTCGGCAGCGCGGGCAGTCTGATTCCGCCGCACGAGTACCACACGATCCGCAACGCGAGTCCGGATGCCGTCGCCGTGTCGCTGCACGTCTACCAGGCGCCGATCATGCATTGCGCGCGTTTCCGTCGCGAAGCCGACGACTGGTATCTGCGCCACGACGATGCACTGGCGGTCGATACCGTCGACTGAGTGCGACGGATACGTTCACGACAACGTGAACAGGGGGGCGCGTGACGCGCCCCCAGCCGCTACAGTGATCCGGCTTTCCTGCTGCTCCCCGCGAGGCCGATGACCCGTTCGTTGCTGACCGCCGCCCTGGCGATGCTGCTCGCCGCCTGCGGCCCGTCCCCCACCGTGCCCGACGCCGACGGCCGCGCCGTCGACGCCCTGGTCGACGCCCAGTTCGACGCGTTTCTCGCCAACGATCCGGAGGCGATGACCGCGCTCGGCATCGACAGTGCCGATGCGCGCATCGCCGCCGGCCGCCTGACCGACGCCTCGCTGCTGCATCGCGCCGAACTGCGCGACACGCTCGCGGCCAACCTCGCCGCGCTCGACGACATCGACGACGACGCCTTCGCGCCGCAGCAGCAGCGCACGCTGCAGATGGCGCGCTGGTTCTACCGCAGCCAGGCTGACCTGCTCGGCTTCGACTGGGCACCGGCGTGGTTGCCGCTCGGCAGCAACCTCTACGCCGTCGACCAGCTGTCGAGCATTCCGATGTCGCTGCCCGGCTTCTTCGAAAGCGCGCAGCCGGTGACCGGCGCGGCCGAGGCGCGCAACTACGTCGCACGGCTGCACGCGGTGGCGACCAAGCTCGACCAGGTGCGCGACAACCTCGACCTGCAGGCGCGCCACGGCGTGGTGCCGCCGCGTGTCGCGCTCGAAGGTGCTGCCCTGCAGATCCGTGACCTGGTGCGCGTCGGTGTCGACGGCAGTCCGTTCCTGCAGGCCTTCGCGCGCAAGCTCGACGGCGCCGAAGGCATCGACGACGCGCTGCGCGCAGAACTGCTGCGCGACGCGCGCAGCGCGATCGACGACGCCACGCTGCCGGCCTATGCGCGCCTGCTCGCGCGCATCGAAACCGCCATTTCCACCCAGGACGCCGACGACGGCGTCTGGGCCCTGCCCGACGGCGACGACTATTACGCGGCCGCGCTGCGCTGGAACACTGGTGTCGGCCTCGACGCGACGCAGCTGCATGCGTTGGGCCACGACGAGGTCGGCCGCATCCGCGAAGAGATGGCCACGATCGTGCGCGAGCGGCTGTCGCTGGCGGACGATGTGCAGGTCGACGACGGCGGCGCCACGACGCCCGTCGCCGTCCCGGCAGCCGATGCGGCGATCGAATCGACGAACCCCGAGGCGTTGCGCGTTTCAGTCCAGGCGCGGCTCGATGCGATCGGCGCCGAGCTTCCGGGCTATTTCACCGCGCTGCCGAGCCAGGCGCTCGAAGTCCGCCTGGCGCCACCCGGTACACGCGGCGACGCGGCGGTCTACTACATCCCCCCGGGTGGCGACGTCCGGCCCGGCACCCTGGTGCTCGATGCCGCGCAGGTGCGTGCACTGCCCGAGGGCGGGCTGCCGACGCTGGTCTACCACAACGGCCTGCCGGGCCATCACCTGCAGGTGGGCCTGTCGCAGGCACAGGTCGCGCTGCCGCGGCTGCGACGCAGCCTCGCACCGACCGCGTTCACCGAAGGCTGGGCGATGTACGCCGAGCGGCTCGCGGTCGAGATGGGCGTCTACGACGACGATCCGCGGGGCGACCTCGGCCGCCTGCGCGCCGAACTGGTGCACGCAGCGCGGCTGGTCGTCGATACCGGTCTGCATTCGGAACGCTGGAGCCTGGCGCAGGCGCAGGCCTACCTGCGCGAGGTCACGGGCATGAGCGAAGCGGATGCGCGCAGCGAAGCCCAGCGCCAGTTGGTCCGTCCGGGACGCGCGTGCGCGCACACGGTCGGTCTGCACACCCTGCTCTCGTTGCGCGGCCATGCGCGCCATTCGCTGGGCCGGCGTTTCGACCTGCGCGCCTTCCACGCGGTGCTGCTGGAGAACGGCGCCCTGCCTCTGGACGTGGTCTCGCGCACGGTGGACGCGTGGATCGCCGCGTCGAAGATCGAGGACGAAGGCGGGGCCGGCTGAGCCGGCCCGGACGGATCAGTCGGACAGCAGCTCCCTGACCTCGACCCGCAGCGTGCGCCCGCCCTCGGCGAGCCATGCCCGCCCCTCGACGACGATGCCGTCACCGACATGCGCCCTGTCGACCAGGCCGTCCTCGACCGCGCCGCCGGACGCGGCATCGAAGCGGACCTGCGCCGGCATCCGCGACACCGGCTGCGGCACGTCGGGACGCAAGGCCGGCGGCCGGCCTTCGACGTTCGAGACCATGTACCCGTTCGGGCACGGCGCGCGCACGCAGCGGATGTTGCTCAGGTGCACGCGGAATACGCCCTCCGCCAGGCGGACCTGGCCATTGGGCTGCGACGGCACGGTGTGCGTACCGGGCGGCAGCGCGAGCTCGCGTTCGGCCACCGGCTCGGCATCGACCGTGCGCGGGGCCGACGGGCTCGCGCACGCAGCCGCCGTCAGCGGCAGCAATACGGCGAACAGGATCCGCAGCCGGCGCGCGCGCGCGGCGGAAGCACGCGTGCGCGCCAGGAGCCAGGCCGCCGTCGTGCGCGGCGTCGTTCGGTCGTGCATGTCCCCCTCCCGCATCCCGGCCCTGCGCCGGCAGCGCATGATGCCGGCCCGTATGTTCGAAGAACGCAAAGACGCCGCCGCTCAGGCCGTGATGCGGTTCCGCTATACTTGCCCGTCCGCGCCGGAGTGGCGGAATGGTAGACGCAGCGGACTCAAAATCCGCCGCCCTTAAAAGCGTGCGGGTTCGAGTCCCGCCTCCGGTACCAGTCGACGGCCCGCGCATGCGGGCCGTTGCCGTTTGGGGCGCGAGTGGATATCCGGTCCGCGTCGATGTCGCGCATCGACCCTCGCATCGCGCGCCGCGCCGCTCGGCTAGCATGCCGCCATGTGCCTGATCGCCATCGCGTGGAAGACCCGTCCCGACCTGCCGCTGGCGTTGATCGCCAACCGCGACGAATTCCATGACCGCCCCGCTGCCGCCGCGGCATTCGACCCGGCGGCCGCGGATGTCTACGGCGGCCGCGATCTCGTGCAGGACGGCAGCTGGCTGCTGGCTTCGTGGCGCCGCCGGCTGGCCGCGGTCACGAATGTCCGTGCGGGCGCCGTGCCGGAAGCGGCCGCGCTGTCGCGTGGCTGGCTGGTGCGCGATTTCGTGCACGGCGAAGCATCGGCGGAAGACTTCGCGCGAGAGCTGGCGGACACGGCGCGCGATTACGGGCGCTTCAACTTGCTGGTCTGGGACGGCGACGCGCTCTGGTTCGCGAGCAACCATCCCGGCTTCACCGCCGCACCGGTCGCGCCCGGACTGCATGCGATGTCCAACGGCGCGTTCGATGCAAAGTGGCCGAAGAGCACCGCGGCGACGCGGACGCTGGCGGGCTGGCTGGCGAAGTCCGCCGGGCTGCCGCCCTCCTCGCTGGACGATGCCGCGATCGAACCCCTGTTCGCCGGCCTGCGCGACACGCGACCGGCACCGGATGCCGCACTGCCCGATACCGGTGTGGGACTCGCGCTGGAGCGGCGCCTGTCGCCCGCCTTCATCGAGGATCCGCGTTACGGGACGCGCTGCAGCAGCGTGGTGCTGGTGGATCGTGATGGGCTCTGGTTCTGCGAGCGGCGCTTCGACGCGGACGGTCGGGTGATCGATACGTCGCGGCAGCGGCTGGATCTGCGAGCGCGGTAACGCGCCTGTCGCACGGCTGACCTGCTCACCGAGCACCGGGCTCTGCGCATTTCCCCAGCCCGACTCTCCACCCGTGAAGGGCGCAACGTCCGCGTGCGGGACATGACCAGCACTCCGCGTCGCATGGGTTCGAATGGCAGCGACGCCGAGTCACGGTCCGACGAAGTCTCTTCTCCGCCGGTTCGCTGACAGGAGTGACTCCGTCGGATGCTCGAAGACCGTTTCAAATCCGTCACGGCGCATCGCGCCCTTTACGGATCGAGGGTTTGGGCGACGGCAACCCATCGGTACAGAGACGCACGCATCGCGCGCAGTCCCGAGGCCGACCACGTCAGTTCGACGTCGCCTCGCATCGCACCGGTGCGTCGTTCTCCAGCGCCTGCTCCCAGCCATTGGGACTGCGCGTGGCGACGGTGTTGTTGATGCAGCTTTCGCTCTCGCCCGCCTGCCGTGCCGTCATCGGACCCGACAGGCGGCGGGCACCTTCGCTGGCCAGCGGCGCGCCGGCGCTGTCGGGCTCCGCGAGCATGGCGGCATCGGGATGCGATGCCTGGACGACAGGCGGAGCCGGCTCGACAGGCTCCGGCATCGCCGGGGACGGTTCGACCGGCGCGGCGGTCTCGACCGGAGCCGTGTCCACCGGCGCGACCACCTGCTCGACCACGGCCACCGGCGCGTCGGCGAACCGGTCACGGAGCATGTGGCCGACGGCATCGGCGACGAGACTGCCGACCATGACGGCGAGCGCGATCGGCAGGAAAAAGGCCCACGGGGATACGGCATCACGGTCGTAGCGCATCAACGTCTCCATCGAGCTCTTGGGCACCGCGGCAAAACTCGATGCCCGGACATGCGAAAGGCCCAGTCTGCCGGATTTCTCCGGCCGGCCGGGCCTTCCAGTGCCGAAGCGGTCGCGGTTGGCGTTGCGCCTTCCGGTGTTCTGCTTCGACGGGTGAACTGTATCGCGTCGACCGTTATCGGCCCGTCAAAAACGCCGACCGTTCGTCGGCAGCGTCAGGGCCGCGGCCAAGGCCACCAGCCATGCCCGGTCAGCGCATAGCGGTCGGCGGCGCGCTCGAAACGATTGCGCACGCTCACCCCGCCGAACAGCAGGTACAGCGGCAAAAACAACGGGCCGAGCACCATGTACTGGTAGACGTGTGCGCGTTCGTGGTCGGCGAGGCGGATCGCGGCGTCCTCGCACCATGCGGCGCGGTGCGCGTAGGTCGTGCAGTGCACGTCCAGCGAATCGCCGGTATGCAGGATCACGTTGCCGAAGGTAATCGCCCCGCCCGGTCCCCAGGGCCAGCGGTCGAACACGAGGGCGAGATCCGCGCGACGCCAGCGACAGCGGGCGCCGAAAGGCAGGCCGGCGACACCGCCGATGAGCCCCACCAGCGAATTGGGCAGCGTCCACGCCGCGCCGAGCGCCAGCGTCGCGACGCGCACCGCCGGATGCATGCTCAGCCCTCGCCTTCCGGCATCAGCAGCCACAGCAGCAGATAGACGAACAGGCCGGGGAACGCCACGGACACCACCGAGACGATCACGAACAGCGCACGGACCAGGGTCGGATTCCAGCCGAAGCGGCGGGCGATGCCGCCGACGACGCCGGCGAGGACGCGATCCTCGCGCGTGCGGCTCAGTGTGGGCGCCGTCGACATCAGCGCGCATCCCTTCGGCGCTGGCGCGTCATACGCGCTGCGCCAGCCAGTCGTGGATCGCCGACGGCACCTGCGTCTGCGCGCGGCCCGACACGTAGATGCCGATGTGCCCGCCGCGGAACGAGAGTTCCGAATAGTCCTGCGTACCGACGAGCCCGCGCAGCGCGCGCGAGGCGTCCGGCGGCACCAGATGGTCCTGCTCGGCGAAGATGTTGAGCACCGGCATCTCGACCAGCCCCAGGTGCACCTCGCGCTCGCCGATGACGATGCCGCCGTTGACGAAGCCGTTGCCCTGGTAGAACTGCTTGATGTACTGGCGGAAGGTCTCGCCGGCCTGGTCGGGCGAATCGAAGATCCACTTCTCCATCCGCAGGAAGTCCTCGAGCGCCGGCGCGTCGTCGAGGATGTCGACCACGCCGACGTACTTCTGCACCAGCAGGCGCCACGGCTTCAGCGTGAGGTAACACGCGTTCATCATGTCGGCCGGCACATTGCCGAGCGTGTCGACGAACAGGTCGACATCCAGATCGCGCGTCCAGTGCGCGAGCATGTTGCCGTCGGTGTGGAAATCCACCGGCGTGACCATCGTGATCAGGTTGCGCACGCGCTCGGGATGCAACGCGGCATAGCTCAGTGCGAACGTGCCGCCCTGACAGATGCCGAGCAAATTGATCGCATCGAGCCCGGCGCTGCGGCGCAGGTGATCGACCGCGCCGCCGAGGAAGCGTTCGATGTAGTCCTCGAGCATCAGGAAACGGTCCGAGCGGTCCGGATAGCCCCAGTCGAGGATGTAGACGTCCTCGCCGCGCTCGAGCAGGCCCTTCACGATCGAACGGTCGTGCTGCAGGTCGACCATGTAGGGCCGATTGACAAGTGCGTAGGCGATCAGCAGCGGCACGCGCGCAGTCGGCGCCTTGTCGCCGATGAAGCGATACAGCACGACCTTGCCGTCGCGCCACACTTCCTGCTTCGTCGTCGCGCCGTAGTCGAAGTCGCCGACCTCGCGCAGCGTGCGCAGGCTGGCGCCCAGCTTCTGCTGGACGCGCGTGGCCTCCTCGGCGATGCGGTCTGGCGTGATGTGCAGCGGTCCGGTCATGGTCAACGCTTCCCTTTACGCGGCTTGCCGGCCTTGCCCTGCAAGGGTTCGGGGGCGAGCGGAATCGGCGAGATGAAACCCAGGTTGGGCAGGCTGCCGACACGCGTCGGCGCGCGCGCGGCCTTGCGCGAGGCGCGGGCCGGTGCGGCCGGTGCCTTCCTGGCTGGACGGGTCGCGCGTGTGCTGCGACCGACGGTCTTCGCGGCGGCTGCGGAACTGCGGCGCCGGTTGCCGGACGCGGATCGTGACTTCGACGCAGTCTCGGGCTTCGAGGTCGTCGTCCTGGCAGGTCTCTTCTTCACGACCGCATTCTTGGTCGGCGCTGCTTTCCTTGTGGGTATTTTCGTTGCGGCCCGCTTGCCCGCTGTCTTCTTCGTCGCGACTTGCTTCGTCGCGACCTTCTTCGCTGCGGTCTTCTTCACCGCGACCTTCTTCGCCGGCGTCTTCTTGGCGGCCACCTTCTTCGCAGCCACCTTCTTCGCGGCACGCCTGCTCGACACGGCAGGCGCTGCCGCACCGCCCTCGTCTGCAGAGAACGCTTCGGGCGCTGCCGACGTCACGACGCGTGTCGGCCCCAGCGGCCGTCGCGGCGGTGCGCTCGATGCCGTCGGCGCCGACGCGTGCGTGCCGTCCACCGCATCGAGACGGTCGCGCACGCGGCGCAGCGCGCGTTCGAGATCGGCGATCTTGCGGTGTGCGCCGTCGAGTTCGGTGCGCGTCGGCAGGTCGAGCACGCGGCAGGCCTGTTCGACCTCGCGCTGCACCGCCTGGCGCAGTCGCATCTGGCCGCCGACCATGTCGGCATAGGCCTTGCGGAACGCCGGCGACAACGCGACGTCGGCGTAGGCATCCTCGGCGGCGTCGATCCACAGGTCGAACAGCGCGCGCGGCGTCTCGATCGGCGTCGCGGGATCGCGCGCGGCGAGCTTGCGTTCGAAGATGCCGAACGCGGCCGTCGAGGCCTGCATCAGCAGCGTCTGGTAGTCCTGCTGGCTGCGCTGGTACTCGGAGAACGCGCGACCGAGGTGCTGCCAGCGTTCCTGGTGCTCGCGCGTCAGGCCGAAGGTCGGCAGCGAGAACGCATCGCGTCCACCGGTCCCGAAGTCGGCACCCGCACCGGCGGCGTCGAGCCAAGGCTTGAGCCGCTGCAGCCAGGTCTCCCAGCCTTCGATGCCCTGCCCCTGCAGGCCGTTGAACATGGTGCCGACGGGGTTGCCGCCCATCGCCTCGCGCCATGCGGCGGTGATCGCCTCGGGCGAGGCTTCGCGGCCGGCGAATCCGGCAGCGACGCGCTGCATCTGTTCGAGCCAGGGCCCGGCCATCGCCTGGAACCGCCGCAGCGCATCGGTGCCGGCATCGGGCGCCTGCGCACCGGCCGCCCACCATTGCGAGGCATCGCCCCAGGGCGCGGCACCCGGGTTCGGCGCAGCGCCCGCCGGGTTCCAGTCGTTGCCCGGCATCGTGCGCTGCAGCGCATCGCGCCATGCATCCCAGTAGCGGCGCGCGAGGCGCTCCAGATCCGCGACCTGCGCGTCCGGTCCCTGTCCCATGTTGAACATCGTCGACTCCTGCGAACCGCGTTCGATCATAGCAACGCCTTGCGGCGCCGACGGCGTCAGAACTTGGGAATGCGCAGCGTCTTGCTGACCATCATCGCGCCGGACGCGGCGAACACCAGCACCAGCGGATGCAGCAGCCACGGCCCGAGGCGCACCTCGCCCAGCCACAGCGCATCGCCGATCCGGCCCTGCCAAGCGGCGACCGCGAGCAGGATCACCAGCAGCAGGCTCGACGGGATCGGCGTGCCCTCGAAGTACTTCACCTTGTCGCTGCCCTGCGACAGGGTCTCGGCGGTCACGTTGTAGCGCGCGAGGCGGCTGACGCCGCAGCAGACGAAGCCGGCCAGCACGAGCGCATCCCAGCCGCCCTGCATGCCGCAGGCGTAGGCGAGCGCGGCCGGCGCGACGCCGAAGGAGATCACGTCGGCCAGCGAATCGAGTTCGCGACCCAGGGTGGACGCGACCTTGCGCCAGCGCGCGATGCGGCCGTCGAGCGCGTCGAACACGAATGCCAGCGGGATCAGCGCCATGCCGATCATCAGGTCGTGCACGCTTCCGTCCTGCAGGTAGCGCATCGCCGCGAACACCGCGCCGGTGCCGCAGAAGGCATTGCCCAGCGTGAACCAGTCGGCGAGCTGGAAGTCGCGGAGCATCGAGAAATGGCGGGGTCGGGACATCGGGGCTCCAGGCGGTGGCGTCGCCCGATGGTGCCCGTCCGGCCCATGGCGTCTGCGTGAGTGTTGACAGGAAGATATCAATTCGATATCACATAAGAAACCACTCGAGGATGCCGCGATGCAAGAGAACCCGATCCGCTCCCTGCCCGGCATCCCGGTCCTGCTGGCCCAGTTGGGCATGCTCGCGCTGTGCGGCTGGACGATCCTGGCCACCGGCGGGGTGCTGCCGGTCGTCGCCATCGTCGTCGCCCTGCTGACCGCGTTCACACTGATCGGCCACTACATGGTCGAACCCAACCAGGCCGCGGTGCTGAGCCTGTTCGGCAAGTACGTCGGCACGGTCAAGGACGCGGGCCTGCGCTGGAACAATCCCTTCCTGACCAAGAAGAAAGTGTCGCTGCGCGTGCGCAACTTCGAGAGCGGGCGGCTCAAGGTCAACGAGCTCGAGGGCAGCCCGATCGAGATCGCCGCGGTCATCGTCTGGCGCGTCGTCGATTCGGCCGAGGCCGTGTTCAACGTCGACGACTACGAGAGCTTCGTGCACATCCAGTCCGAGGCGGCGCTGCGCGCGATGGCGACCAGCTATCCCTACGACCAGCACGAGGACGGCCAGATCTCGTTGCGCAGCCACCCCACCGAAATCTCCGATCGCCTGAAGGAACACCTCGACGAACGCCTGACCGCCGCCGGCGTCGACGTGCTCGACGCGCGCATCAGCCACCTCGCCTACGCGCCGGAGATCGCCCACGCGATGCTGCAGCGTCAGCAGGCGAACGCGGTCATCGCCGCACGCACGCGGATCGTCGCAGGCGCGGTCGGCATGGTCGAGATGGCGCTGTCGGAACTGCAGAAGAGCGGCGTGGTCACGCTGGACGAAGAGCGCAAGGCGGCGATGGTCAGCAACCTGCTGGTCGTGCTGTGCGGCGATCGCGGCACGCAGCCGATCGTCAACACGGGCTCGCTGTACTGATGGCCTCGCATCACCTCGCCGCACTGGTGTTCGCGCTGATGGCGGTGCCGGCCTTCGTGTCGGCGCGCTGGCTCGCGCAGGGACGGCTGCCGTTGTCGGGTGGCAGCGGCGGCATGACCGTGCGCGACAAGGCGGTGCTCGACAACACGCTGGCGCGGCTGCTGCGGATGATCGGCCTGGCGATGCTGGCCACCGCGCTCGGCCTCGCGCTGTGGGGCGATCAGGAGCGCCGCCTGCTCGCGTTGATCGTGGTGATGTTCCTCGCCGTCAACGGCCTCGCCGCGGCCTGCATCTTCGCCGTCGCCAGCGCCAAGCGACGCGCGCGCGGAGGCGGCGGGTGAGCGAGAAGAAGGCCTATCCGCTGCGCATCAATGCCGCGGTGCTCGCGGCGGTGCAACGCTGGGCCGACGACGAGCTGCGCAGCGCCAATGCACAGATCGAATACGTGCTGCGCGATGCGCTGCGCAAGGCCGGCCGGCTGCCGCCTGCCGACGACGGAACAACCAACGGGGACGCACCATGAGTACACGCTGGCAGTACAAGGTCGAGGAAGTGAAGGGCGACATCTGGGGCCAGATCAAATCCGAAGTGCTGGAAGAGCGCCTGCAGCGGCTGGGAACGCAGGGCTGGGAACTGGTCAACGTGATCCGTCCGGTCGTCACCGGGCCGATCCAGCTGTTCCTGAAGCGGCCGGCATGACCACCGCGGACGCTGCGATGCCGCGGCTTCGCCAGGATCTGCGCATCGCCGTGGTGCTGGCCCTCGTGGCCGCGCTGGCGACGATCGCGGTGTTTCCGTATCTGATGCAGCTCGCGCCCGGCCGTCTCGAATCGGTGCCGGTTCCGCTGCCGCTTCTGATCGCGATCCAGGCGATGCAGATGTTCGTGCTGGTGGCGCTGATGGCCTGGGCCGGCCTGCGCATGGGCCATCGCGTCGGCCTCGGCAGTCCGCTGCTGCAGCGCTGGATCAACCGGCACGGTGACGCGCGGGTGCGCACACAGGCGCCGTGGTCGGCGATCGGGCTCGGCGTCGCCGCCGCGATCGCGATCCTCGTGCTGTCGCGCCTACTCGATCCCTTGCTGCTGCCGGAGACCCGGGTGCAGATGACCGACGTCACCGGCGCACGCAGCGCGCTGTACGGCGTGCTGGCCTCGTTCTACGGCGGCATCGTCGAGGAAGTGCAGCTGCGCCTGTTCCTGATGACGCTGATCGCGTGGGCCGCGACCTGGCTGCTGCGCCGGCGCGCCGGCTTCGACGGCACGCTGTCGCCGCGCATCGCGTGGGTGGCGATCCTGGTCGCCGCGCTGCTGTTCGGCCTGGGCCACCTGCCGGCCGCGTCGATGGTCTGGGGCATCGATGCCGGCGTCGTGCTGCGGACCCTGCTGCTCAACGGCATCGGCGGCGTCGTCTTCGGCTGGCTGTACTGGAAGCGCGGCTTCGAGATGGCGGTGCTGTCGCATTTCGCCGCCGATCTCGTGCTGCATGCGCTGGTGCCGCTGCTGTTGCCGCAAGGCGTGCTCTAGCCAAGCGCCGTCCCCGATCCTCCACCGAAAGGACCCGATCATGCGAATCCGCTCTCTGCTGCTTGCCGGTCTGCTCTGCGCCTCCGTCGGCCATGCCGTCGCCCAGCCGTCCACCGCCGATGCGCAGGCCACGGCCACCCGCGTGCTCGATCAGTTGGACGCCGGCGATTACGCCGCGGTCACCGCCACGTTCGATCCGCAGATGACGGCCGCGCTCGGTGCCGACGCGTTGCGCCAGGTGCAGACGCAGATCGAGGCCGCCGGACCGGTCACCTCGCGCGATGCGCCGCGGGTCACCCGGCAGCAGGGCATAACCGTCGTCGTCACCCGCATCCACCGCGCGCAGGTGAGCCTCGATGCGACCGTCGCGCTCGATGCCGAAGGCCGCGTCGCCGGCCTGCATTTCACACCGGCCGCCGCGACGCCCTGACGCCATGTGCGCGCGCCGCTAAGCTGCACGCATGCACGCCGCCCCGTCGTCCCGCTTCCTGCTCAACACGCCCGACATCGAACTGTGGCCGGCGCGCCTGCTGCGCGCGCGCGGCAACCGCGACGCGCGCGTGCTGTCGCGGGCGACGCAGGTGCTGCGTCGCAAACGCGACGGCGCGTATCTCGCCGCGGTGCTGCCGGAAGGTCTCGTCGGTCTGCTGCCGCGCTGGCAGCGCGAGGCCGGTATCGACGAGGCCCTCGACCTGCTCGACGCCGGCGCGCTGCCCGCGCCGTCGGGTACGCCCCCGGACCTGCCGCTTTCGCAGGTCGAGGCCTGCCTCGACGCCCTGGGCCTCGACGGCGACGCCTATGCCGCACGCACCGGACTGCCCCTCGTCGCCGAACCGGCGTGGCTCGCATTCGCCGGCTTCGACCGCTATCGCCGCCCCCTGTGGCTGGAAGCAGCGACGGCCCGCGCCTGGCAAGGCCTGCACGCGGCGGCGGCGCGCGACGATGTCGCGCTCGACGCGGTGTCGGGTTATCGCAGCCACGCCTACCAGTCGGGCATCTTCGAGCGCAAACGCGCGCGCGGCCTGGCGCTCGACGCGATCCTCGCCGTCAACGCCGCACCCGGCTACAGCGAACATCATGCCGGCAGCGCCCTGGACATCAGCGCGCCGGGCGAGCCGCCTGCCGAGGACTCGTTCGAACGCACTGCGGCCTTCGACTGGCTGACGCGCCACGCCGCCGACCACGGCTTCACGATGAGCTACCCGCGCGACAACCCGCACGGCATCGTCTACGAGCCCTGGCATTGGCGGTATCGGCCGGCAGTCGACTGATCCGTGCCTTCGAACGTGCCGTCACCGCATTCGAATTCGACACACGAATCGCGCGAAGTCGGCGTGGAACGACGCGATCGGGCGTCGGTGATTCGACGCGTCTCAGCACGCGAAATCGCGCGCAAGCGCGCTTCCACAGCCAGCTCGAAACCCACAAGGGATGGGTGGAGCGCAGTGAAATCCATCGTCATTCGCGCTGTCGAACCCAGTGCAGAAGTCACTGGGCCTCGACGTGCGCCGGGGCGACGGTCAGGAACGGCGCGCGCGTCATCGCCACGGATCGGATGTGTCGACGATTGCCGGCCCGTCCACCTAAGGATCATCCTGAACAAGTTCGCTCTTGCTCGTCATTCCCGCGAAAGCGGGAATCCAGTGCCTTTGCTTTCGACAGCTTGAAGACGCTGGATTCCCGCTTTCGCGGGAATGACGGGTTGTTCAGAGCATCCCTAACAGACAGCGCCTGTGGGAGCGCGCTCGCGCGCGATGGGGCCTTCACAGGAGCGCGCGCCGCCGCCATCACGGTTTCGCATCAGCGTTGCGGTCTTACGTTCCGATCAGCATGCAGTTGCGTGCAATGCGCGTCCTGCGATCAGCGCCGCAACGCGGCCACGGCCTGCAGCAGCCAGCCGAGCATCGTCAGCATGCCGCCCCAGGGCGCGAAGAACGCCGGTCCGGCGAACAGGTGGCGCGAGACCAGCGCACCGGCGAACAGCAAAGTGCCGAGCAGCAGCGCCGCCAGGGAAACGAGTTCGAGCGTGCCGCGCACCGCGCGGCCGAGCACCACGAGCGCGACCCCGTGGCCGAAGGCGAACACGGCCGCGGTCTGCAATGCGCCGCGCGCATCGCCATCGACAGCGTGCGCAGCGTAGGCCGACAGGCCGACCGACAGGCCCGCCAGCAGCGCGCCGGCCGCGACCAGTCCACCGAGGTGTCGCGCATTGCGTCCGGATCCGATACCCATCGCCTGCTCCGATGCCGCACTCGCGGCAGTGCGAACCGCACGTCCAATCGAACGCCGGTCCTGAAACGAAGCACGCCGCATCCCGGAGGATGCGGCGTGCGATGCACAACCTGCGCGAATGCGCCTGCTTAGTCGGCCGGAGCCGGTGCCGGCGTTGCTGCCGGCGCCGCCGCGGCAGGTGCCGCATTGGGATCGCGCAGCGTCCAGAACACTTCGAACTCGCCGTTCTCGGTGAACGCCGCATCGATGCCGTTGCGGTAGTTCTCGTACGGACGGTCGGTGACTTCGTGACCCTGCGTCAGCGCCCAGGCGCGGACCGCGTTGCGGACGTTGTCCAGCTCGGCCATGAAGCCCTTGTAGTTCGCCCTGGCGACACGGGCGCGCGGCAGGAACACCGCCTTCACCGGGCCCAGCAGCTGCAGACCGGTCAACGCGACGGCGTCGGTGGTCGGCGCGGCGACCGGCGGCGCGGCCGCAGCGGCCTCGTCGCCCTCTGCAGCGGCAGGTGCAGCCGCCGGCGCGGCCGGACCGGTGCCCCGCTTGCGGACCGGCATGGCGATGTCGAAGGTGTAGGTCTCGCGGCCCAGTTCGGTGGTGATGATGCGCAGCGGACCGGCGGCTTCGAGCTCGTTGGCGGCCATGGTGCGGTTGATCCACTCCAGGTTGGCCTTCATCGAGTCCTGAATGACCTGGTTGTTGCGCTCGACGGCGCCCGCGGCGACGACCAGCAGGTTCTCGGCCGGACGCTCGGTGGCGGTCAGGTCGGCCAGCGTGCTGCCTTCGGCGCGGTAGTCGACGTTGGGCACGGCGGCCAGCATGTTGGTCAGGCGACCCAGGCCCAGCTTGATGCCGTCACCGACGTTGCGGCTGACGTAGAGGCCGGCGAAACGACCCAGCAGGTCCCAGCCGTAGTCGACGTTGTAGGTCTGGGTGATTTCGATGTTGCGGTTGTTGCGACCGGTCGGCCTGAGCGTGAAGGCCATCTCCTTGTTGTCACCGCGGGTCGGGTTCTCCAGCGCGTACACCACACGCTTGCCCGGCTCGGACTCGGTGATTTCCCAGCTGCCGTCGCCGACGCGCTTCACGGTCGAGCTGTAGTCGACGCGTGCGCCGACACCGGCCTCGGGGCCGGAGAGCTTCAACTGGGCATTCGGATCGTAGGCGGTGATCGGCGACCAGTCCTTGAAGCGCAGCACGCTGTTGAGCGTGTCGAACACGATCGTCTGACGACGGTTGGTTTCCGCCGATTCGGTCAGGGTCCGGCTGGAGGGAAGCAGTACGGCCACCACGAGAAACAGCACGGCGACGATGACGCAAGAGATCAGCAGTTCGAGCAGACGGGTCATTCAGAGTTCTCCAGGACCAGATCCGGCCTGAGGCGGCACAGACCGGCAATCGTATCAAGTTGCGTGTTGCCGGGCGAGTCCAATCAAGCATCGATGCGCAGGTCTGCCCGGCCTGTCCGGTGCACGCCTGCAGACCGCCCGCTGCGCCAGGGCCGGCACATTCAGCAAACCGGTGTCGGCGCCTGGTGAAACCGCCGCGTGACGCGGCGTGACGATGGGGAGTGCCGGCCTGCAACCGGGCGTAGCGTGCGAACGCCAGTTGCAGTTCGAGGGCCTCGAGCACGGCGCGTGTGCGGTCGCGGACGCCGGGCTCGGACCGGGTGAGCGTGGCCCGCTTGCGAGGCATTGCCTCGCGGGCCGCGAACGCCCGCCGCGCTGCGGCAGGCTGGGTGAGGCGCCGCGGCTTGCGTTGCATGCCGCGCGGCGACGAACGGCCAATGCGCTGCACCGGCCCGGATCATCCTGTCGATCAGACCAGCTGCAGCTCGAAGGCCTTGAGCACGGCCCGGGTGCGGTCGCGGACGCCAAGCTTGGACAGGATGTTCGACACGTGGTTCTTGATCGTGCCCTCGGCCACGCCCAGCGAATTGGCGATCTCCTTGTTGGAGAAGCCGCCGGCCATCAGGCGCAGGATTTCGGTCTCGCGATCGGTCAGCGGGTCCGGGCGGTCGAGGCTGACGAACTCGTTGCGCATCTGTTCCAGACCGGTCAACAGGCGCTGGGTCACGGCCGGCTGTACCAGCGAGCCGCCCCCGGCGACGGTACGGATCGCGCCCACCAGTTGTTCGAGCGACACGTCCTTGAGCAGGTAGCCCTTGGCACCGGCCTTGAGTCCGGCGAGCACCAGTTGGTCGTCGTCGAACGTGGTCAGGATGATCGTCGGCGGCAGCGTGCCCGCGCGCGACAGCGCCTGGATCGCCTCCAGCCCGGACATCGCCGGCATGCGCATGTCCATCAGCACGACGTCGGGCCTGACCTCGGGAATCGTCTCGACCGCCTGGCGGCCGTCGGAGGCCTCGGCGATCACTTCGATGCCGCCATCGAGCGCGAGCAGCGAGCGGATGCCCTGGCGCACCAGGGTCTGGTCGTCGACCAGGCAAACTCGGATCATGGTGTCTCCCATCGCGGATTCATGCCGGCGCCTGCGCGTCGCCCCGGCGCGCAGCATCGCGCAGCCCGGTCGCATCCGCCAGCGGCAGTTCCAGCTTCAGCACGAAGCCGCGCTCGGGCGCGGTCTCCACCTGCAGGGTGCCGCCGTAGGCCGCCAGCCGTTCGCGCATACCGGTCAGGCCGTTGCCGATGCGCGCGGCCTCGGCGCCGCGGCCGTCGTCGCGCGCGTCGACGCGGATCGTGTCGCGGTCCTGGCTGTAGCGCAGCCGCAGCAGGCTGGCGCCGGAATGGCGCACGGCATTGGTGATGATCTCCTGCGTGCAGCGCAGCAGCACGTGCGCACGTTCGGGATCGTCGACGACGAACTGCACCGGCAACTGCATGTCGACCTGCAGGCTGGGCACGTGCTCGGCCAGCGGCAGCAGGGTCGCGCGCATGTCGATCGCGTCGTCGTCGCGCAACTGGCTGACCGCCTCGCGCACGTCGCTGAGCAGCAGCTTGGCCAGCGTCTGCGCTTGGCCCACGTGCTCCTGCGCCTGGCCGCTGGCGAGGTGGCTGGCGATCTCGAGGTTGAGGCTCAGCGCGGTGAGGTGGTGGCCGAGCAGGTCGTGCAGTTCGCGCGAGATGCGGGTGCGTTCGTTGACGCGCACGCTCTCGGCCAGCAGCGCGCGGGTCGCGCGCAGTTCGGCGTTGAGCCGGCGCTGCTCCTCGCGCGCCTGCGCCTGCTGGTGCGCGACGAAGCCGGTGACGAAGGCGAAGCCGGTGAAGCCGACGTACAGCGCCGCCTGCAGCGCCGCCTCGACCCAGGTGAAATCCCAGCCGCGCACGTAGACCGGCACGATGACGAACTCGCAGGCCACCAGCAGCGCGATGCCCACCCACAACGGCAGCAGCCACGGCAGCACGCAGGCCACGACCATCAGCAGGATGCTGCCCAGGCCGCTCTGGCTGTAATAGCTGATGCCGATGGCGCTGCCGGCCAGCAGCAGCACCAGCAGGTGGTCGAACGCGCGGATCCGCCGCTCGCCCAGCCCGCGCGTGAGCCAGGCGTAGCTGAGCCCGAACACCGCCCAGGCGACCCAGGCCAGCCCCATGCGCGCGCCGCCGCCCGCCAGCTGTTCGACCTGCGCCAGCGACAGCATCAGCAACGGCAGGCCGATCACCGCCCAAGTGAACAGGCCGGCGACGCGCAGCAGACGATTGTGGTTCAGATCACGGAGCATGCCCGCATGTTAGGCGCACGACGACGCGTCCGGACGGGCCTGAAGTCATGCCGGCGCTGCCGGTGGCGGTCGCCCGGGCGGGCCCGGCATGCAATAATCCGGCCTTGTGCGACGCGCAGCGGCAGGAGCGCCGCGACCGGTCGTCTCGCGCGTCCATCGGTAGTCTCTTGGAGTCTGGAATGTCGATCGTCGTCCGCGACGTGCACGAGCACGAGCTGGATTCCATCCTCGAACTGAACAATGCCGCCGGTCCCTCGATCCTGCCGCTGGATGCGGCCCGCCTTCGCCGGCTCCACGACACCGCGGAGTACTTCCGGGTCGCCGAACGCGACGGTGCGACAGTCGGGTTCCTGATCGGGTTCGGCGCGGGCAGCGGCCATGACAGCAGCAATTTCCGCTGGTTCGAATCGCACTATCCCGATTTCTTCTACATCGACCGCATCGTGGTCGCCAGCCGCCGTCGCGGCGGCGGCGTGGGCCGCGCGTTCTATGCCGACGTGCAGAGTTACGCCGAGGTGCGCTACCCGCTGCTGACCTGCGAGGTGTTCCTCGAACACGACAACGATCCGGTGCGCCTGTTCCACGGCAGCTTCGGGTTCCGCGAGGTCGGCCAGCACGTGATGCCGGGCAGCGGCATCCGCGCCTCGATGCTGGTCAAGGACCTGTGCAGCTATGCATGGGTGCGCGAGACCTACGGCGGCACGCTGCCCGACGAACCCTGGCTCGGCCGCCCGCGCGTGCCCGCCCGCACCACCGAGGAGAGCAAAGCCTGATGGCGTCCCGCCCCGCCCCCGCTGCCGATTTCGAACCGGCCGGCGAACTGAAGATCGGCCAGGTCGGCATCGCCAACCTGCGCGTGCGCGCGCTCGACGTCGCGCGCCTGGCCGAGGAGATGCGCAGCCGCGTGACGCGCGCGCCCAAGCTCTTCGAACGCGCCGCGGTGATCCTGGATTTCGGCGGACTGGCCGAACTGCCCGACAAGACCACGGCGCAGGCCCTGATCGACGCGCTGCGCGACGCCGGCGCGCTGCCGGTCGCCCTGGCCTGGGGCAGTCCGGCCAATGCCGCGCTCGCCGAGGCGCTGGACCTGCCGGTGCTGTCCAAGTTCCGTGCCCAGTACGAGAACGCCGATGCGGTGCCTGCGCCTGCGCCGTCGCGTGCAACGCCCGCACCGGAGCCGGCCGCACCGCCGCCGGCCGCGAAGGCGCCGCCCGCCGCTGCCGTGGAACCGGGACTGGTCCAGGCGGCATCGGTGCGCTCGGGCCAGCAGCTCTATGCCCAGAACCGCGACCTGACCGTGCTGTCGTCGGTCGGTGCCGGCGCCGAGGTCATCGCCGACGGCTCGATCCACATCTACGGCCCGCTGCGCGGCCGCGCGCTGGCGGGCGCCCAGGGCAGCGCGACTGCGCGTATCTTCTGCCGCAGTTTCCACGCCGAACTGGTCGCCGTCGCCGGCCACTACAAGGTGCTGGACGATATTCCCCGCGAACTCCATGGCAAGGCCGTCCAGGTCTGGCTGGAGCATGACGAATTGAAGATCGCCGCACTCGAGTGACGGCGACACACCAGGAGATGTGTTTTGGCTGAAATCATCGTAGTCACCTCGGGCAAGGGCGGCGTCGGCAAGACCACCAGCAGTGCCAGCATCGCGATCGGCCTCGCCCGCCAGGGCAAGCGCACGGCGGTCGTGGACTTCGACGTGGGCCTGCGCAACCTCGACCTGATCATGGGCTGCGAGCGCCGCGTGGTGTACGACCTGGTCAACGTGGTGCAGGGCGAAGCCTCGCTCAAGCAGGCGCTGATCAAGGACAAGCGCTTCGACAATCTGTACGTGCTGGCCGCGTCGCAGACCCGAGACAAGGACGCGCTGACCACCGAAGGCGTGGAGCGCGTGCTCAAGGAACTCGCCGATGACGGCTTCGAATACATCGTCTGCGATTCGCCTGCCGGTATCGAGAAGGGCGCGTTCCTGGCGATGTACTTCGCCGACCGCGCAGTCGTGGTCGTCAATCCGGAAGTCTCGTCGGTCCGCGACTCCGACCGCGTCATCGGCCTGCTGCAGTCCAAGACGCGCCGCGCCGAGAACGGCGAGCGCGTGCAGGAACACCTGCTGCTGACCCGTTACAGCCCCGCGCGCGTGGAGACCGGCGAGATGCTGTCGATCACCGACGTCGAGGAAGTGCTGGGCCTGAAGACGATCGGCGTGATCCCGGAGTCGGGTGACGTGCTCAACGCGTCCAACAAGGGCGAGCCGGTGATCCTGTCGGCCGAATCGTTCGCCGGCCAGGCCTACGACGACGCGGTCGCGCGTCTGCTCGGCCAGGAGCGTCCGATGCGCTTCACCACCAACGAGAAGAAGGGCTTCTTCAGCAAGCTGTTCGGAGGCTGATCATGGGCATGTTCGATTTCCTCAAGCCGAAGAAGAACACCGCCTCGATCGCCAAGGATCGACTGCGCATCATCGTCGCGCAGGAGCGGACCAACCGCGGCGCGCCGGACTACCTGCCGCTGCTGCAGCGCGAGCTGCTCGAGGTGATCCGCAAGTACGTCAGCATCGACGTCGAGGCGGTGAAGGTGGATCTGGTCAAGGACGGCGACCACGACGTGCTCGACATCTCGGTCGCCCTGCCCGACGAGCGCACCGCGACCGCCTGAGCTGCACCGGTGGACGAGGATCGCAACATCGAGGCCGGTGCAGGCGCGGGCGTGCTGTACCTGGCCGACATCGGCTTCGACGCACCGGCTGCCCTGCTCGCCCGCTTCGGGCTGACCCTGCATCGCGTGCCCGACGGCGCGCCGATTCCGGGCAGCTACTGGGGCGCGCCGGAGGCCGGGATCATCGGCGCCGACGTGCACGCACGCGGCGACACGCCGGTGCACTCGCTGCTGCACGAGGCCGGGCATCTGATCGTGCTGCCGGCCGAGCGCCGCACCGCCGTGCATACCGACGCCACCGATTCGGTCGAAGAAGAGGACGCGACCTGCTACCTGCAGATCGTGCTCGCCGACGCGTTGCCGGGTGTCGGCCGCGACCGCCTGATGGCGGACATGGATACCTGGGGTTACACCTTCCGGCTCGGCTCGGCGCGGGCGTGGTTCGAGCACGATGCCGAGGATGCGCGTGACTGGTTGATCGCGCGGGATCTGTTGCCCGTGTAGGCGCGGCGCAGCGCGGCTTCACTTGCGGGGCTGCATGGAGCGCACTAGCCTCCCGGTTCCCAATGCCCGACCGGAAGCCGTCCGTGAACCATCGCCACGCCCTGCTCGCGCTCGCCGTCGCCGCGAGCCTGACACTCGCCGGCTGCAACCGGTCGCAATTGCCCGACGCCACCACGCCCTCGGGCAGTTCCGCGGCGCCGGCCGGCGAGACCGCCGACCAGTTCATCGCGCGCGTCAACGCGGAATTCCAGGCGCTGATGCCGGAACTGACCGCTTCGCAATGGCTGTCGGCGACCTACATCAACGACGACAGCCAGTTGCTGGCCGCCAAGTACAACGAGCGCTACCTCGCCCAGCTCAACGACTGGATCGAACAGGCGCGCAGGTTCGAAGGCCAGCAGATGTCGCCCGAGACCGCGCGCGCGATCAACCTGCTCAAGCTCGGCGCGTCGATGCCGCCGCCGCGCAATCCCGAACACCTCGCCGAGCTGACGAAGATCGCCTCGAACATGGAAGGCACCTACGGCAAGGGCGCCTACTGCACCGGCGAAGGCGAGGCGCGCCAGTGCCGCCAGCTGGGCCAGCTCGAAGACGTGCTGCGCAGCAGCCGCGACTACTACGCGCAGCTCGATGCCTGGCAGGGCTGGCACACGATCGCGCAGCCGATGCGCCCCGACTACACGCGCTTCGTCGAACTGGTCAACGAGGGCGCGCGCGACCTCGGCTTCGCCGACGCGGGCGAGGCCTGGCGCTCGGGCTACGACATGCCGCCGGCCGAACTCGCCGCCGAGACCGATCGCCTCTGGGGCCAGGTCAAGCCGCTATACGAGCAGCTGCACTGCTACACGCGCACGCGTCTGGAAGCGCGCTATCCCGGCCGCGGCACAGTCGACGGCGGCCTGTTGCCGGCGCATCTGATGGGCAACATGTGGCAGCAGGACTGGGGCAACCTCTGGGACGTGCTGCAGCCCTACCCCAACGCCGGCGACCTCGACATCACCGGCGCGCTGGAGCAGACCTACCAGGCGCAGCTCAACGAGCGGATGGTCAAGGAGAACGCGCTGATCGATTCGGATCGTCGCGCCGACATCGCGCATGCCGCACAGACCGAAAACGCCAAGCGCATGAACGAGCGCGCGCAGGACTTCTACACGTCGCTCGGCATGCCCGCGCTGCCCGAGAGCTTCTGGACGAAGACGCAGTTCGTCAAACCGCGCGACCGCGACGTGGTCTGCCACGCCAGCGCCTGGGACATGGGCGTCAAGATCGACGGGCAGCCGGACGTGCGCACCAAGATGTGCACCAAGCCGAACGAGGAAGACTTCACGACGATCTACCACGAGCTCGGCCACGTCTATTACTACCTCGCCTACAACGGCCGTCCGCCGCTGTTCCAGAGCGGCGCGCACGACGGCTTCCACGAGGCGATCGGCGACACCATCGTGCTGTCGATGACGCCGCAGTACCTGCAGTCGATCGGCCTGGTCGGCGAGCAGCAGCAGACGCAGGAATCGCTGGTCAATTCGCAGATGCGCATGGCGCTGGCGAAGGTCGCGTTCCTGCCGTTCGGCCTGATGATCGACCGCTGGCGCTGGGGCGTGTTCGACGGCTCGATCACGCCGGACAACTACAACGGCGCGTGGTGGTCGCTGAAGGCGCAGTACCAGGGCGTCGCCCCGGCGACCGCGCGCGGCGAGGAATTCTTCGACGCCGGTGCCAAGTACCACGTGCCGGGCAATACGCCGTACACGCGCTACTTTCTGTCGCATGTGCTGCAGTTCCAGTTCTACAAGGCGCTGTGCGATGCGTCCGGCCACACCGGTCCGTTGAACGAATGCAGCTTCTACGGCAACAAGGCCGCCGGCGAGAAGTTCTGGGCGATGCTCGAGAAGGGCAACAGCCAGCCGTGGCAGCAGACGCTCAAGGAACTGACCGGCGGCGAGACGATGGACGCCGCGCCGGTGCTCGAATACTTCGCGCCGCTGCAGGCATGGCTGACCCAGCAGAACGAAGGCAGGACCTGCGGCTGGACCGCACCCGCCGCCGCGCAGACACCGGCGCCGGCCGCTCAGCCGGCAGCGGCGAAACCCGCGCAGGGCTGAGGTTCGTCACATGTTGAAAAAGGGCCGGCATTGCCGGCCCTTCCTGTTGGCATGCTTGAAACGCAAGCTGGGAAAGCCCCCCGCTCCGGACAGGCAGCGGCTTGGTGGGCGCAAGCCGCTTTTCCCTCGGTCAGGGCGCGTGCCCGGCCCACCTACATCTGGTCGGTCGGCTCCAGCGACGCGGGATCACGCGGGCAGCCCGGCGGGCGCGTGCCGCGGGACAGTTCCCAGCGCCAGAACATCCAGCCGACGAGCATGAAAGCCGCCGACGTCGCCGCGAGCAGCAGCGGCTGGTGGCTGACCAGCGGCGACAGCAGGCCGGCGACCGCGGCATTGAGCACGAGGCCGGTGAAGGCCTGCAGCGACGATGCCGAGCCGCGCTGGCGCGGATACATGTCGAGGATCGCGAGCGTGAGGATCGGGAACGTCAACGCGATGCCGAAGGAATTGAGCATCGCCGGCATCACCGCCCACGGGATCGCAGGCTGGTCGACCAGCAGGTTGTACGCGACGTTCACCGCGACCGCGACGCCACTGCAGGCGAAGCCGATGTTGGCCAGCCGCGTACCGGTGATGCGTCCGGCCGCGCGTCCCGACACCCACGAGCCGAGCATCATGCCGCTGATCATCGGCACGAAGAACCAGCCGAACTGGCGTTCGTTGAGGCCCAGCACGTCGACGACGAACACCGGGGTCGAAGCGATGTACAGGAACAGCGCCGAGAAGTTGAACGCGCCGGCCGCGGCGAGGCGCTGGAAGCGACGGTTGGCCACGATCGCCATGTAGTCGCGCAGCAGGCGGCGCGGGGCGAGCGAGATCCGGTGTTCGCGCGGATGGGTTTCCGGCAGCCACAGCCACACGACGACCAGCAGCGCCAGCGAGAACGCGACCAGGAACCAGAAGATCAGCGGCCAGCGGCCCCAGCCCAGCAACCAGCCGCCGATGATCGGCGCGATCGCCGGCGCGATGCTGAAGATCATCATGACCTGGCTCATCAGCCGCTGCGCATCGTCGCCGTGCAGCACGTCGCGGATCACCGCGCGGCCGACGATCAGGCCCACGCCGGCCGACAGGCCCTGCAGCGCGCGGAACGCCAGCAGCGTGGTGAGATCCGTCGACAGCGCGCAGCCCACCGACGCGAGCACGAAGATCGCCAGGCCACCCAGGATCACCGCGCGCCGGCCGATCGCATCCGACAACGGCCCGTGCACGATGCTCATCAGCGCATAGGCGATCAGATAGACCGCGATGGTCTGCTGCATCGCCGCCGGGTCGGCATCGAGGTCGGCGCCCATCGCCGGGAATGCCGGGAAGATCGTGTCGATCGAGAACGGCCCGAACATCGCCAGGCCCGCGAGCAGCAGCGCCAGCGTGCGCAGCGACGGCATGCGTGGCTGCCTCATCGGCAGTGCCCGCGCGCGGTGTTCGGTGGACGGGACAGGCGCATGGAGACATGTTTCCGGGAAATGGACGCGGCGCGGCCGGGATGTACCCCCGCTGCTGCGCAAGGCGGCCATCATAGGCGGCCAGCTGCGGACCGGGCGGGATCGCAGCGTTCCAGTGCGGTTGGCAAGGATTGCCGGATGTGTCGGCACTGCAGAAGGCTGAGGCGCGTGCATCACCCGCCGCGTTTCCGTGCGCTGACTGAGCACGCCCGCTCCGGCACGTTTTCGCGCGATTGTGCATGCGTGATTGCCGCGCAGTCGGAGATGCTTTTCAACAGCTGGATGGCTGGTCAATCCGTACCGTCGCGACGGGATCCGCAACTCGCGGCGCGCATGTCCGGCCTGGCTCTGCTGGATCAGAGGCACTGGATTCCCGCCTGCGCGGCAATGACGGCTTCTTCCCGTCGCTGCCGGCCGACCGATCCCCAGTCAGCGGCCCGGAGCCGCCCGCGCGTATACTGCGCCGCGTATGCAGTGGGAGAAGCGGGGGACACCCGCTGCCGTAGGCGCAACCGCCCGGAATCGCTCAGGCCCAGTACCGCTGCAGCGGCAAGACTCTGGAGAGACCGGACCGCCTGTGGCGCACCCGGCGCCGAAGGGGCACGAAGCGGCACCGCTTCCAAACTCTCAGGCAAAAGGACAGAGGGGCACGCGGAAGACCGGCGGTCTTCGGCCATCGACGTCCGCGACGCGGGCGCGCGATCGGTGTGCCGCCGGCATTCCAGACATCCCGACTGCCCGGACGCCCGCCATGACCGCTTCGACCCTGCGCGACCTCGAACACCACTCGGCCTTCGTCGAACGCCACATCGGCCCGAACGATGCCGAAATCGCCCACATGCTCGAGGTCGTGGGTCACGACTCGCTCGACGCGATGACCGACGCGATCGTGCCGGGCAAGATCGCCTCGCGCAGCCCCCTCGCCCTGCCCGGCGCGATGACCGAAGTCGAGGCGCTGGCGAAGATCCGCGGCGTGGCGAAGCAGAACACCGTGCTGCGCAGCGTGATCGGCCAGGGTTATTACGGCACCCACACGCCGAACGTCATCCTGCGCAACATCCTCGAGAACCCGGCCTGGTACACCGCGTACACGCCGTACCAGGCGGAAATCTCGCAGGGCCGCATGGAGGCGCTGATCAACTTCCAGACGCTGGTCACCGACCTGACCGGCATGGACATCGCCAACGCCTCGCTGCTCGACGAGGCGACCGCCGCGGCCGAGGCGATGACCCTGGCCAAGCGCTCGGCGAAGTCGAAGTCCAACGTGTTCTTCGTCGCCGACGACGTGCACCCGCAGACGCTCGACGTGCTGCGCACGCGCGCCGACGGCCTCGGCATCGAGCTGCAGATCGGTCCGGCCACGGACGCCGCCGGCGCCGACACCTACGGCGTACTGCTGCAGTACCCCAACACCTTCGGCCGTATCGACGACCATGCCGCAGTCGCCGACGCGGTGCACGCGCGCGGCGGCATCGTCGCGGTCGCGACCGACCTGCTGGCGCTGACGCTGATCCAGGCGCCGGGCCGCTGGGGCGCGGACATCGTCGTCGGCAACTCGCAGCGTTTCGGCGTGCCGTTCGGCTTCGGTGGCCCGCACGCCGGCTTCATGGCCTGCCGCGACGCCTACAAGCGCTCGATGCCGGGCCGCCTGATCGGCGTGTCGGTCGACGCGGCCGGCAACCAGGCCTACCGCCTGACCCTGCAGACGCGCGAGCAGCACATCCGCCGCGAGAAGGCGACGTCGAACATCTGCACCGCGCAGGTGCTGCTGGCGGTGATGGCGTCGATGTACGCCGTCTACCACGGGCCCGAGGGCCTGACCCGCATCGCCCGCCGCACGCACCGCTTCGCGTCGATCCTCGCCGCAGCGCTCGGCAACGTCGGCGTGACCGTCGGCGATGCGTTCTTCGACACGCTGCACGTGACCGGCGTCGACGCCGATGCGCTGCACGGCAAGGCGCGCGCGGCCGGCTTCAACCTGCGCGCGATCGATGATTCGTCGGTCGGCATCAGCCTCGACGAGACCACGACCCGCGACGAGGTCGTCGCACTGGCGACGCTGTTCGGTGCCGATGCCGACATCGAAGCGCTCGACGCCGCGACCGCCGATGCATTGCCGGAGGCGCTGGCGCGCGACACCGCGTTCCTGCAGCACCCGGTGTTCAACACCCACCACAGCGAGCACGAACTGCTGCGTTACATGCGCACGCTGGCCGATCGCGACCTGGCGATGGACCGCACGATGATCCCGCTGGGCTCGTGCACGATGAAGCTCAACGCGACCGCCGAGATGATCCCGGTCACGTGGCCCGAGTTCGCCAACATCCACCCGCTCGCGCCGGCCGACCAGACCGCGGGCTACACCGAACTGATCGACGGCCTGGAAGCGATGCTGGTCGAGATCACCGGCTACGACGCGGTGAGCTTCCAGCCCAACTCCGGCGCGCAGGGCGAGTTCGCCGGCCTGCTGGCGATCCGCGCCTACCAGCGTGCGCAGGGCCAGGGCCATCGCGACATCTGCCTGATTCCCGAATCCGCGCACGGCACCAATCCGGCGTCGGCGCAGATGGTCGGCATGACCGTCGTCGTGACCCGCTGCGACAAGGACGGCAACGTCGATCTCGACGACATCCGCGCCAAGGCCGAGAAATACTCGGACCGCCTGGCCGCGATCATGATCACCTACCCGTCCACGCACGGCGTGTTCGAGGAGGACGTGGTCGCGATCTGCGACATCGTCCACCAGCACGGCGGCCAGGTGTACACCGACGGCGCCAACATGAACGCCCTGGTCGGCGTGGCCAAGCCCGGCAAGTGGGGCTCGGACGTCAGCCATCTGAACCTGCACAAGACCTTCTGCATCCCGCACGGCGGTGGTGGTCCTGGCGTCGGTCCATGCGCGGTCAAGTCGCATCTCGCGCCCTACCTGCCGCGCGCCCTCGGCGGCGACGGCGAAGTCGGCATGGTCTCGGCGGCGACGTTCGGCTCGGCCTCGATCCTGCCGATCAGCTGGATGTACATCGCGATGATGGGCGCCGACGGCCTGCGCCGTGCGACCCAGGTCGCGCTGCTCAACGCCAATTACGTGGCGAAACGTCTCGCGCCGCATTTCCCGACGCTCTACACCGGCCGCAACGATCTCGTCGCGCACGAGTGCATCCTCGACCTGCGCCCGATCAAGGACGCGACCGGCATCAGCGCCGAGGACGTCGCCAAGCGCCTGATCGACTTCGGCTTCCATGCGCCGACGCTGAGCTTCCCGGTCTCGGGCACGCTGATGGTCGAACCGACCGAGAGCGAATCGCTGCACGAACTCGACCGCTTCGTCGACGCGATGATCCAGATCCGCGACGAGATTCGCGCGATCGAAGACGGCCGCCTGGATCGCGAGGACAACCCGCTCAAGCACGCGCCGCACACCGCGATGCAGGTCACCGCCAGCGAGTGGACCCACGCCTACCCGCGCGAACTGGCCGCGTTCCCCCTCGCCACGCTGCGCCACACCAAGTACTGGCCGCCGGTCGCACGCGTCGACAACGTGCACGGCGACAAGAACGTGTTCTGCAGCTGCATCCCGGTGGGCTCCGCCGAGGACGAACCCGAGGCCTTCAGCGAGCCCGACGTCGTCTGATCGGGCGCCGGGTCGGCCGGCTCCGCGCCGGCCGAATTGCGCAGTACGTCACAAATTGACCCGACCGTCCGGTCGGGTCGTTTCTTCGCGGCTCCTGTTCATCCGGACTTCGCCTCCTGCGCCGCTGCGATAGGGCCGAACGCTGGCACGCGCGTTGCTATCGAGGCTCAGCCCTCTTCCGCACCGGTCCAGTCAGCATGCTCGTCGGCACCTACAACCTGTTGCTCGTCGCCATCTCGTATGTCGTCGCAGCATTCGCCGCCTACGTCGCCCTGGACATGGCCGGCCGCATCGCCGCCAGCGACGGCTGGGGCTCGCGCAGCTGGCTGATCGGCGGCGCGGTCGCGATGGGCTTCGGCATCTGGTCGATGCACTTCCTCGGCATGCTCGCCTTCGAACTGCCGATTCCGCAGGGCTACGACCTCGCGGTGACGCTCTATTCGCTGCTGATCGCGATCTGCAGCGCAGCCTACGCGCTGCACGTGGTCTCCCTGCGCGACCTGCCGCTGCGCAAGCTGGGCATCGCCGCGGTGATCCTCGGCGCCGGCATCGCCGCCATGCATTACGTCGGCATGGAAGCCATGCACATGCAGCCGGGCATCGACTACCACCCGGGCTGGTTCGCACTGTCGATCGCGATCGCGATCGCCGCCGCCGGGGCGGCATTGTGGATCGCGTTCTCGCTGCGCCGCGAAGGGGCCGGCGTGCTGCGCGCACGCGGCCTGGCGGCGCTGGTGATGGGCGTGGCGATCGTGGGCATGCACTACACGGGCATGGCAGCCGCCCGCTTCCCGGAAGGCAGCATCTGCGGCGCCGCGATCGCCGGCGGCATTTCGCCGCAGTGGCTGGCGAGCCTGGTCGGCGCGACGACGTTCGCGATCCTCGGCATGGCGCTGACGACCTCGATCCTCGACCGCCGCCTGCAGGAGCGCACCGCCCTGCTCAGTGATTCGCTGAAGAAGGCCAACCAGGAACTGACCTATCTCGCGCTGCACGACAACCTGACCAAGCTGCCGAACCGCCTGCTGCTCGAGGATCGCCTCGAACACGCGATCCGCCGCGCGGTGCGCAACGGCCACCGCTTCGCGCTGCTGTTCGTGGACCTGGACGGCTTCAAGTCGGTCAACGACGCCTACGGCCACCCGGTCGGCGACCGCCTGCTGCTGCAGGTCGCGCGCCATCTCGCCGCCGAGATCCGTGCCGAGGACACGCTGGCGCGCCTGGGCGGCGACGAATTCGTCGTGCTCGCCGACATCCGGGACCCGGGCGACGCGGCGACGCTCGCCGACCAGCTGCTGCAGACGGTGGCGATGCCGGTGCAGATCGAAGGCGGCGAATTGCACGTGACCGGCAGCATCGGCGTGGCGATCTTCGGCGCCGACGGCACCAGCGCGCGCGAGCTGATGGCGAACGCGGACGCGGCGATGTATTCGGCCAAGGACCAGGGCCGCAACGCCTACTGCTTCTTCGAGCCGTCGATGAACCGCGGCGCCCACGCCGAGCTGGCCCTGATCCAGGACCTGCGTCGGGCGCTGGCGCTGGACCAGTTCACGCTGAACTACCAGCCCAAGCTGCGCGCGCCGGACGGCCCGCTGGTCGGGCTCGAGGCGCTGATCCGCTGGCACCACCCCGAGCGGGGTCTGGTGATGCCCGACACCTTCATTCCGCTGGCCGAGAAGACCGGCCTGATCCTCGAGATCGGGCGCTGGGTCATCCACGAGGCCTGCCGGCAGCTGATGGCCTGGCGCGCGCTGGGACATCAGGTGCCGACGATCTCGGTCAACCTGTCGGCGACCCAGTTCCGCTCGCCCGGCCTGCTCGGCAAGATCAAGGAAGCGCTCGCGCGCCACGGCATGCCGCCGTCGTCGCTGGTGCTCGAGATCACCGAATCGACCGCGATGCACGATCCGGAAGCCAGTCTCGCGATCCTGCAGCGCTTGTCCGCGCTGGGCGTGCAGATCTCGATCGACGACTTCGGCACCGGCTATTCCAGCCTGCTGTACCTCAAGCGGCTGCCGGCGAGCGAACTCAAGATCGACCGCGCGTTCGTCAAGGATCTCGTGGCCGGCAGCGAGGACGCGGCCATCGTCTCGGCGATCATCGCGCTCGGGCGCACGCTGAACCTGTCGGTGATCGCCGAAGGCGTGGAGACCGAGGCCCAGCAGCGGCTGCTGACCGAACTGGGCTGCACCTCGCTGCAGGGCTTCCACTTCGGCATGCCCGGCGATGCGGCCGCGATTGGCGCGCGCTTGTAGGACCCGTGCAGGCGGGGCCCACGGCCGCGACGAGGCTAGACGCCCCGACCTGCGGGCCGTCGATCAGTCCGCCGCCTGCGCACGCTCCAGCAGCCCGGCTGCCGATGCGTTCGCGGCCTCCACCAGCGCGGGCATGTCCACGCCCACGAGCGCGCCGTCGCGCTTGCGGACGATGCCGTCGACGATGACGGTCGCCACGTCCGAGGGGCGCGCCGACCAGACCAGCAACGCGGCCGGATCGCCACCGGCGAACCCCGCCAGATGCGGTGCGTCCAGCCGCAGCAGTTGCAGGTCCGCGCGCTTGCCCGGGGCGAGCGAACCGACATCATTCTCAAGCCGCAGCGCACGCGCGCCGCCGAGCGTCGCGAGCTCCAGCAACCGGCGCGGCTGCACGGCGGTCTCGTCGCGCGCGTCACCGGTCCAGGTCAGCGCCGCCAGCCGCATGGTCGCGAACATGTCGGCGCTACCGGCCAGCGCATTGCCGTCGATGCCCAGCCCCTGCCGGTCCACGCCGGCGAATGCCGCGAGGCGGGTCAGTCCGTAGCCGACGCGCTGCTCGCTGACCGGCGTCAGCGACAGGCTGGCGCCGGCGGCATCGAGCGCCGCGAGCTGCGCGGGCGTGGCATCGGTCGCATGCACCACTTCGACGCCGGGCGCGAGGTAGCCGCGGTCGATCAGCGCGTCGAACATCGGTCCCGGCTCGCCGCTGACGTGCACCTGCACCGGCAGACCCGCCCGCCGCGCCATGTCGTATTCGCGCTGGCGCATCGCCCAGTTCGCATCGTCGTCGCGATCGCGCGGCAGTCGCCACGCGAGTCCGAGGCCGACGCGTGCATCGGCCGGGCGCGCGGTCGCGAGACGCTCGAGATGCGCGATGTTGATGGGATTGCGTGTCGTGCGGTCGCGGCCGCCGTAGTACATCCGCGCGCGGATGCCGCTCGTCTCCAGCGCCGCCAGTCCCGCCTCGGCATGCGCCGGCGTCAGCACGTTCTCGAAGAAATCCGCGGTCGTGGTGATGCCGCCATCGAGCAGTTCCAGCGCGCCGAGCCGCATCGCGATGCCGGTGTCCGCGGCTGTCGCCGCCGCGCCTAGTGCGGTGCTGACCGGGAAGTACTGCGTGGCGTCGGTACCGCCGAAGCGGCCGCGCATGGTCGTCGTCCACAGGTGCGAATGCGTGTCGACGAAGCCCGGCAGCACGAGGTGGCCGCGGGCGTCGATGCGCTCGACGGCCCCGATGCCGTGCGCGGCCGGGTCGAGATCGGGACCGATCGCGACGATGCGCCCATCGCGCACCAGCACATCGGCCCGGGCGAGATCGCCGACACCGGGCGCCATCGTCATCACGTAGCCCGATTCGACCAGCAAGGCCGGCCGCGAGGCCTCGACGGCATGACCGAGCGGTGCGGACAGCACGAGACACATGGCGAGCAGCAAGCGCGGGATCGGCATCGGCGTGCACCGGTCGGCGGTCCAGCATGCCGAAGCGGGCATGAAGGCGGTGCGCGACCGACGCCGGCCGACCGGATCAGACGACGTCGCGGGTCGCGGCCGCCAGCGATTCGAGCAGGGCGTCGATCGGCATCGGGCGGCCGAGGTGGTAACCCTGCGCCTGGTCGCAGTCGTGCGCGCGCAGCCAGTCGAGCTGCTCGGCCTCCTCGACGCCTTCGGCGATGATCGCCAGGCCCAGACCGTGGCCGAGCGCGATCAGCGCGCGGCAGATCGCGGCGCTGCGGGCGTCGCGGGTCACGTCGCGCACGAACGCCCGATCGATCTTCAGATGGTCGAGCGGCAGTTCGCGCAGGTAGGTCATGCTGGAGAAGCCGGTGCCGAAGTCGTCGATCGACAGGCACAGGCCTTCGTCGCGCAAGGTGCGCATCAGTGCGCGCGCATCGTCGGGGTGGCGCAGCAGCACGCTTTCGGTCAGCTCCAGGTGCAGCGCGCGCGGCGGCAGGCCATGGCGTTCGAACAGGCTCCGGATCGATCCGGGACACATGCCGGCCTCGAACTGCACGGCCGAGACGTTCACCGCGATCGCCACATCGCCCAGGCCCGCGGCGGCCAGGCGCGCATGCATGCGTGCCGACTCCTCCAGCACCCAGCCGCCGATCGGCACGATCAGGCCCGACTCCTCGCACAGCGGAATGAACTGCGCCGGCGGGACGTAGCTGCCGTCGGGCTGCCGCCAGCGCAGCAGTGCCTCGATGGCGGCGACGCTGTTGTCCTGGACGCGGCGGATCGGCTGGAAGTGCAGTTCGAACTCGCCGCGCTCGTGCGCCTGGCGCAGTTGCCGGACCATCGCCAGCCGGCTCGACGCCTGCTCGGCCATCGCCGCGCTGTAGTGCACGACCTGCAGGTTCTCGCGCCGCGCGTGCAATGCGGCCAGTGCCGCATGTCCGATGACCTTCTCCGCGCCGCCGTCCTCGCAGGGACCGCTCGACAGGCCGATCCATGCTTCCAGCGGAAACGTCCCGCCCTCGGCCTCGACCGGGATGCCGATCGCGTCGACCAGGGCGGCGACCATCGCGTCGAGCGCGGCGGGATCGAGCACGGCGATGACGAAGGTCTCCGACGGCATGTAGCCGGCGGCGCCGAAGCGCTCGGCGACCCGGCCGAAGCGCGCGGCCGCCTCGCACAGGATGTTCTCGCCGGCGCGCCGGCCCAGTGTCGGCGCGATCAGCTCGAGGTCGCGCAGCTGCACGTAGGCGATCGCGAAGCCGGCGCCGCCGTCGGCCGCGCACCGGGAGTCGAGCTGCTGCGCGAGCGCGCCGAGCGTCAGCATGCCGGTGGTCGGGTCGTGGTCCGCGCGCCATGCCAGGTCGCGCTCGTAGGTCATGCGTGCGCTGACATCCTCGGCCAGCACCAGGCGCGCCGGCCGGCCGTCGAGTTCGATCGTGCGCGCATGCACGCGAACCTCCACGTGCCGCGCATCCCGCGTCATCAGCATCCAGGGCCGATCCTGCGCGTCCTGCCCGCCGCCCGGCATCAGCGCTTCGCGGCCCGCGGCCTGGTCTTCCGGCGCGAGCAGATCGGTGACCGTCATCTGCAGCAGTTCGTCGCGGCCGTAGCCGTAGGTCTCCACCGCGGCCTCGTTGACCGCCAGGAAACGCAGATCCGCGAGATCGTAGACCCAGGCGGGCAGCGGATTGCGTTCGAAGATGTGCCGGAACTGCAGCTCGGCGCGCTCCATCCGCTGTTGCGAATCCCGGCGCTCGGTGACGTCGATGACGGTGCCGGTCATCACCGGATCGTCGCCGACCGTCGCGCCACGCGCCTTGAGCCAGCGCAGCGTGCCGTCGGGCAGGCGGACCCGGTACTCCTGCACGAACGGCAGCTGGTCCCGTTGCGAGGCCGACAGGGCGCCCTGGATCCGCGTGCGGTCGTCCTCGTGGATGCGCTCGAAGAAGGCGCTTACCGGGATCCGTCCGCCATGGCGTTCCAGGCCGTAGAGCGCGGCCATCTCTTCGGTCGCGCGCACCTCGGCCTGCGCCGGATACAGCCGCCAGACGCCGGTGCCCGACGCGAGTTGGGCCTGCTGCAGCCAGTCCGCCTGTTCGGCGACTTCGGCGACGAGTCCCGCGCGGACGTGTTCGTCGCGCCGCGCGCGCCTGACCACGAGGCCGAACACCAGCCAGTAGACCAGCGCCAGCACGAACGCCGACATCGCGTAGACCCGCCACGGTGCCAACGCCTCGTGCAGGCCGATGCCGGCGCTGACGACGAAGGGATAGTCGCTGGTGTTGCTGAAGGTGACCGCACGCTCGATGCCGTCGAGCTGGCTGACCAGATGCGCGCTGAAGCGGGCGCGCTCGTGATGCGCCTCGGCCGGCAGCTCGATCTGCTTGCCCACGTGCATGCCGATGTGCCCGAAGCGGGCGACAACCACGCCGGCCTGGGTGTAGATCGTCGCGCTGCCTTCCCGACCGATGTCGAGGGCGTCGACCATGCTGTCCAGTTCGTCGGTGCGGAACATCGCGACCAGCCAGCCGTCGTCCATCGGCATCGCGAGCGGCAACAGCCAGCCCGTCGGCACCTGCACCAGCGGGCCGGCCTGCAACGGTGCAGTCGTGCGCCCGAGCGTCCTCACCCATGCGGCGACCTGCGCGTCCGCACCGGGTACCGACGTCCCATCGGCGTCGAAGGGCAGGAGGTCCTGCAGCTCCCGGTGCCGGCTCACGACGCCCTGGATCCGGGCTTCGAGACCCGCGGATGCCGGCGAGGCGCCTTCGGCCGCCGGCTCGTCGATGATGCCGTTCATGGCGCGCTGGATATTGCGCAGCTCGTAGTGCAGCAGACGGTCGACGCCGTTGGCCAGCGCCATGCTCTGGCGGGAGGCCGCTTCCAGACGCGCCTGCCGTTCGAGCAGCACCAGCGCGCACAGGCCGAGGGTGAGCACGATGCCGAGCCAGATGCCGATGTTGCGCATTTCCCGGACCGACCGCAGTCGTCGCAGCCGCCTGGTGTCGGTCTCCACCCCGGACCTGTCTGCGTCCCGCGACCGTTTCGCTCGTGCTTCCGTCATCGCGGACAAGAATGCCGCGAAAGGGGCTGAATGCGTCGCTGAGAAAATTCTGAAAAACCCCGCCCCGTGGGCGCGGCTGTGCATACGCGACGCGGGCTGTCTCGGTGCCGTGCGTGCGCCATTCACGGCGCATGGCCGCGCGTTGCGCCACGGTCGACGTTCCGCACCAGGAGCGCTTCGCCATGACCCGCAAGTCATCCCAGTCCGCCACCAATCCCGACCAGGCGCAGCAGGCCGACCACGTGGCGGTCAACGACCGCAAGGCTTCTCGCGGCGCCGACTATGCCCATGACAACAACCGCTCGGCGGAAGGCAACGATGCCTCGCTGACGTCCGGCCCCGCCTTCGAACGCCGCGTCCGTGCCGATGGCACGGTCGAGGCCGTACCGGAGAAGACGGATGACGGCGACAAGGACGAGACAAAAACCAGTCGCGACGGGCAGACCTAGCCGGTTTCGCATGCCGGTGGCGCGCGGCACCGCGAGGCTCGATGCACTGGCGTGCGTCCGTTTCGCGCACGCTGCGGTCGGACTGCCGGCACCGGCATTCGCATCCGGCGCCGGAACGCCCGACTGCCGTCATCAGCATCTCCGGATGCATCCACGAACGCGCTGATCGCCTGTCGATGCGTCGACGCTCGCACCGGTCCCGCGCGATATCCGCAACGCGAAGACGTCCGGTTCGCGCACGGCCAGCGTCGATCCAATAGAATCCGCACCGTCCTCGCCCCCCGGAGTCACCGCATGTCGTCCTCGCCCCTCGCCTACCGCCGCGTCCTGCTCAAGTTGTCCGGCGAGGCCCTGATGGGAGACGAGGACTACGGCATCGATCCGAAGGTCATCGGCCGTCTGGCCGACGAGGTCATCGAAGCGCAGAAGGCCGGCGCCGAAGTCGGCCTCGTGATCGGTGGCGGCAACATCTTCCGCGGCGCCGGCCTCGCGGCGGCCGGCATGGACCGGGTGACCGGCGACCAGATGGGCATGCTCGCCACGGTGATCAACGCGCTGGCGATGCAGGACGCGCTGGAGAAGCGCGGCGCCCGTGCCCGGGTGATGAGCGCGATCAAGATCAACGACGTCTGCGAAGACTACATCCGCCGCCGCGCGATCCGGCACCTCGAGAAGGGCCGCATCGCGATCTTCGCCGCCGGCGTCGGCAGCCCGTTCTTCACCACCGACTCGGGCGCCGCGCTGCGCGGCATCGAGATCGGCGCGGACCTGCTGCTGAAGGCGACCAAGGTCGACGGCGTCTACGATGCCGATCCGAAGAAGGTGCCGGACGCCAAGCGCTACGACCGCCTGACCTACGACGAGGTCCTGAGCCAAGGCCTCGAGGTCATGGACACCGCCGCATTCGCGCTCGCGCGCGATTCGGATCTGCCACTGCGCATCTTCGACATGAGCCAGGCCGGCGTGCTGCTGCGCATCCTGCGCGGCGAGGCGATCGGCACCCTGGTGCAGGGCCGCGGCTGAACCCCGCGGCGTGGCCGCAGGCCGCGCTGCCGCATCGCTGGGCCCCGTCGCCGGTCGCGGACGCTTATAATCGTCCGATTCGCACACGGACCGGGGCTGCCCATGCTCAACGACATCAAGAAAGACACCCAGACCCGCATGGCCAAGAGCGTGGAAGCGCTCAGGCACACCCTGGTCAAGGTGCGCACCGGCCGTGCGTCCAGCGCCCTGGTCGACCACATCAAGGTCAACTACCACGGGTCGGACATGCCGCTGAACCAGGTCGCCAGCGTCGTGGTGTCCGATGCCCGCTCGCTGACGATCACCCCGTGGGAGAAGCAGATCGTCGGCGCGATCGAGAAGGCGATCCTCGGTTCCGACCTCGGCCTGACCCCGAATACCGCCGGCACCACGATCCGCCTCAACCTGCCCGCGCTGACCGAAGAGCGCCGCCGCGACCTGTCGAAGGTCGTGCACAGCGAAGGCGAGGACAGCAAGGTCGCCATCCGCAACATCCGCCGCGACGCCAACCAGCAGATCAAGGAACTCCTGAAGGAGAAGCTGATCTCCGAGGACGACGAGCGCCGCAGCGAGGACGAGATCCAGAAGATCACCGATGCGGCGATCAAGGATGTCGACGAGGTCGTCAAGGCCAAGGAACAGGAACTGATGGCGGTCTGACGGCCCGGCCGCAGTCCGCATGAACGCTCCGAGTCCGACCGGGCCCGTCCCGCGCCACATCGCCGTCATCATGGACGGCAACGGGCGCTGGGCGGCGCGCCGCAAGCGTCCGCGCGCGATCGGCCACCGCGCCGGCGCGCGCACCGTCAATCTCTGCATCGATTTCTGCCTCGAACGCGGCGTCGGCGCGCTGACCCTGTTCGCGTTCTCCAGCGAGAACTGGGGCCGGCCCGACGAGGAAGTCGGCGCGCTGATGAAGCTGTTCCTCGGCGCGCTCGACCGCGAGGTCGGCGAACTGCACCGGCGCGGCGTGCGCCTGCGCTTCATCGGCGAACGCGGCCGCTTCAGCGAGGCCATCCGCAGCCGCATGGCCGCCGCCGAGGCGCAGACCGCCGGCAATGCGCGCCTGACCCTCAGCGTGGCCGCGAGCTACGGCGGGCGCCAGGACATCGCATCGGCGGCACGTTCGCTGGCCGAGGATGTCGCGGCGGGTCGCCTGCGTCCCGAAGACATCGACGAAACGGCGCTGGCCGCCCGCGTCGCGCTGGCCGACCTGCCCGAGCCGGACCTGTTCATCCGCACCGGCGGCGACCTGCGCGTCAGCAATTTCCTGCTGTGGCAGCTGGCCTACACCGAGCTGTGGTTCACCGAGACCCTCTGGCCCGAATTCGGGACCGAGGAACTGGAGCAGGCGCTGCAGGTCTATGCCTCGCGCGAACGCCGCTTCGGGCTGACGGGCGAACAGATCGCCCATGCACAGGACGCACCGCCCGGGGAGGGCCACCCATGACATCGACCCGCATCCTCGCGGCCCTGCTGATGGCGCCCGTCGCCATCGCCGCCGTGCTGCTGCTCAACACGCCGTGGATGGCCGCCGTCTCGGCGATCATCTTCCTCGCCGCGCTGTGGGAATGGCTGCGCCTGACCGACATCGACGACACGCTCGCGCGCACCGCGCTGCTGCTGCTGAACCTGTTGCTGATGGTCGCGATCGTCTGGGCCTCGGCGACCGGCGGCGGTTCGCTGGTGCTGCTGAAGATCCTGGCGATGATCGGCGTCGTCTGGTGGCTGCTGGCGACGCTGTGGCTGCGCCACTACGACTTCGCGTCCGACCACGACACGAAGGCGCGCGTGTTCAAGCTCGCCGCCGGCACGCTGGCGGTGATTCCGGCCTGGGCCGCGCTGTGCGTGATCCACGCCGGCGAGAACGGCGGTTACGGCAACCGCTGGCTGCTGCTGGCATTGGCGATCGTCTGGGCGACCGACACCGGCGCCTACTTCGCGGGTCGCAAGTTCGGCAAGCGCAAGCTCGCCCCGCGCATCAGCCCGAACAAGACCGTCGAAGGCCTCGCGGGCGGCGTCGTCGCCGGCGTGGTCGTGGCGGTCGCCTTCGCGCCACTGGCCGGCGCGACCGCCGCACAGTTGCCGCTGGTCGCGCTGGTCGCGGTGCTGACCGTGCTCGCGTCGGTGGTCGGCGACCTGTTCGAGAGTCTGCTCAAGCGCCACGTCGGCGCCAAGGACTCGGGCACGCTGATCCCGGGTCACGGCGGCGTGCTCGACCGCCTCGACAGCGTGCTGGCCGCGCTGCCGGTGTTCGCGTTCGGCCAGATCTGGCTCGGCTTCTGACGATGCAGGTCGTGTTCGCGCGGTGCGGCCACCGGTGCCGCGCATGATCCGCAAGGTCGCGGTGTTCGGCGCCACCGGTTCGATCGGCAGCTCGGCGTTGGACGTCATCGCCCGGCATCCCGATCGGCTGCGCGCCAGCGTGCTGGCCGCCGGCCGCAACGTCGACGCGCTGGTCGCGCTGTGCGCGGCGCACCGGCCCGAGCACGCGGTGATCGCCGATCCCGACCTGCTCGACACGCTGGCGACCGCATTGCGCGACGCCGGCCTCGACACCCTGCCGCACGCCGGCATGCCCGCATTCGACGCGCTCGCCAGCGATGCGGACGCCTGCGACACCGTCGTCGCCGCGATCGTCGGTGCCGCCGGGCTCGATTCCACGCTGGCCGCATTGCGCGCCGGCAAGCGCGTGCTGCTGGCCAACAAGGAATCGCTGGTGCTGGCCGGCGCGCTGATGATGCAGGCCGCGCGCGACGCGGGCGCGACCATCGTGCCGATCGACAGCGAACACAACGCGATCCACCAGTGCCTGCCGCCCGATGGCGACTGCAACGGCGTCGCCCGCATCGTGCTGACCGCGTCCGGCGGACCGTTCCGCGGCCGCAGCCGCGCGTCGCTGCACGATGTGACGCCGGCCCAGGCCGTCGCCCATCCCAAGTGGTCGATGGGGCCGAAGATTTCGGTCGACTCGGCCACGCTGATGAACAAGGGGCTGGAACTGATCGAGGCGCATCACCTGTTCGGGATGCCGGTCGAGCGGCTCGACGTGCTGGTGCACCCGCAGAGCCTGGTGCATTCCTTCGTCGAGTTCATCGACGGTTCCACTCTCGCCCAGCTCGGATTGCCCGACATGCGTACCGCGCTGGCGGTCGGGCTGGGCTATCCGGACCGTATCGCGTCGGGTGTCGCAGGCCTGGATCTGCTGCGGCATGGCCGGCTCGATTTCGAGGCGCCGGACACCGACGCATTTCCCTGCCTGGCGCTGGCCCGCGACGCGATGTCGGCCGGCGGCACCGCGCCGGCCGTGCTGAACGCAGCGAACGAGGTCGCGGTTTCAGCCTTTCTTCAGGGGCGACTGCGTTTTCTAGCCATTCCCGCGCTGGTCGAGCACGTGCTCGCCGCGCTTCCCGCCGCTGACGCGGCGTCGCTTGCCGTGCTGCGCGATGCCGATGCGCGCGCGCGCGGCGTCGCCACGCAGGCGATCGACTCCGGTGCCATCCATTGAGCAAGCGTGATGTCTGAATTCTTCGGCTCGGTGTGGTGGCTGATCGTCAGCCTCGGCGTGCTGGTGACCTTCCACGAGTTCGGCCATTACTGGGTCGCGCGGCGCTGTGGCGTGCGCGTGCTGCGCTTCTCGGTCGGCTTCGGCCGCGCACTGTGGTCGCGTCGCGGCAAGGACGGCACCGTCTACCAGGTCGCGATGATTCCGCTGGGCGGCTACGTCAAGATGCTCGACGAGCGCGAGGGAGCGGTGCCGGAAGCCGACGCGCACGAAGCCTTCAACCGGGCCTCGGTCTGGAAGCGCATCGCGATCGTCGCCGCCGGTCCGATCGCCAACCTGGTCCTGTGCGTCGCCCTGCTGTGGGCGATGTTCGTCATCGGGCGCCCCGACTACGCGCCCGTCGTCGGCCAGACCAGCGGCATCGCCGAAACCTCGGGCCTGCGCGCGGGCGACCACATCGACGCGGTCGGCGACCGCGACACGCCGACGTGGATGGAAGTGCAGCTGGCGCTGCTGCCGGCCGCGCTCGACCGCCAGGACGTCGCCCTGCGCGTGACCGACGAACGCGACCGCGCGGTCGTCCGCGAGCTGCGCCTGTCCGAGCTGCCGGCCGACTTCGACCAGCGCCGCATCACTCCGGCGATCGGCCTGTGGCCGCGGCATCTGCTGCTGCCGGCGGTCGTGGGCCGGGTCGAGCCCGAATCCGCGGCCTGGGGCATCCTCGCCGAAGGCGACCGCCTGACCGCGATCGACGGCAGCCCGGTGCGGGTGTTCGAGGACATCGGTCCGCTGGTGCAGGCACTGGGCGATCGCGGCGGCCAGGCGATGGTCGAAGTCGAACGCGACGGCGAGCGCCTGGCGCTGGAAATGACCCCACGTCGCATGGAACTGCCGGAAGGCCGCGGCGCGTACTGGGCGTTCGGCATCGCACCGCCGCGCAACCTGCCGCTGCCACCCAAGGACGCGATGCAGCGCTACGGCGTGCTCGAATCGGTGCCGGCGGCATTGCGCGAAGTCGGCCACCTCAGCGGCCAGCTGGTCGGCATGATCGGTCGCGCCTTCAGCGGCCGTGTCGCGATCGAGAACACCGTCGCCGGGCCGATCACGATCGCGCGCGCCGCCAATACCTACGCCAGCCAGGGCGCTGCGTGGTACCTGACGATCCTCGCGCTGCTGTCGCTGAGCCTGGCGATCCTGAACCTCCTCCCCATCCCGCTGCTGGATGGGGGACACCTGTTGTATTACCTTATCGAGTTGGTCAAAGGCAGCCCGGTCAGCGAGCGCGCGATGGTGGCCGGGCAATACGTCGGCCTGGCCCTGCTCGCCAGCCTGATGGGCCTGGCGTTCTACAACGACATCCTCCAACTCGTGCGCTGACACCTGCCCCGACCTGGATTCCGCCGCACCCGATGCGCCGGAACCTCTCCCCTACCCGGATCCAAAGATGACGCGAATGCCTGACCGCCGACTGCTTGCCCTCGCCCTCGCCGCGGTGATCGCCGCACCGGCCTGGGCCCAGACGGCCGCAAACGCACCCGTGGCCGCGCCGGCGCCCACCGCCCTGCCGCCGCTGGCCCCTTCGAGCGCCAGCAACTTCACGGTCAGCGACATCCGCGTCGATGGTCTGCAGCGCATCGGCGCAGGCACCGTGTTCACCTACCTGCCGGTCGAACGCGGCGACGCCGTCAACCCGACGCGCATCAGCGACGCGGTGCGCGCGCTGTACCGCACGGGCTTCTTCGAGGACATCCAGGTCGCGCGCCAGGGCGACATCCTGGTGTTCACGGTGACCGAGCGCCCGGCGATCAACCGCCTGACGCTGACCGGCAACAAGGACATCAAGACCGAGGACCTGACCAAGGGCCTCAACGAGATCGGCCTGTCCGAAGGCGAGACCTTCGACCGCCTCGACCTCGACCGCGTGACCCAGGAACTGGTGCGCCAGTACAACAACCGCGGCAAGTACAACGTGCGCATCACCCCGACCGTCTCGCGCCTCGACCGCAACCGCGTCGACATCGCGATCAACGTCGAGGAAGGCAAGGCGGCCAAGATCCGCCACATCAACATCATCGGCAACGAGATCTACGACCTCGACACGCTGACCGACAACTGGGAATCGGGCGAGTCGAACTGGCTCAGCTGGTACCGCCGCGACGACCAGTATTCGCGCGAGAAGCTCGAGGGCGACCGCGAGAAGCTGCACAACTTCTACCTCGACCGCGGCTACATCGATTTCAGCGAGGACAGCGTCCAGGTCTCGATCAGCCCCGACAAGGCCGACATGTTCATCACCGCCGGCATCACCGAAGGCGAGATCTACAAGGTGTCGGACGTGCAGATCACCGGCGATACGGTGCTGCCGGAAGAGGAGATCCGCACGCGCGTGTTCGTGCAGAAGGACCAGGTGTTCTCGCGCGCGCTGCTGGAGCTGAGCTCCGACGCGATCGTCGCGACCCTCGGCAACATCGGCTACGCGTTCGCCCAGGTGAACCCGATTCCGGAAGTCGACCGCGACAACCGCACCGTGGCGATCAACCTGCAGGTCGTGCCGGGTCCGCGCGTGCAGGTGCGCCGCGTCCAGTTCAAGGGCAACAGCCGTACCTCCGACGAGGTGATGCGCCGCGAGATGCGCCAGTTCGAAGGCAGCTGGTATTCGCAGGCCGCGGTCGACCGCTCCAAGGTCCGCCTGCAGCGCCTGGGCTACTTCGAGTCCGGCAGTGTCAACGTCGAGAGCCAGCCGGTGCCCGGCAGCAACGACGAGGTCGATGTGGTGTTCAGCGTCACCGAGACCACCTCGGGCAGCTTCGTGTTCGGCCTCGGTTACTCGCAGCTCGCCGGCGTGACCACGTCGGTGCAGCTGTCGCAGAACAACTTCCTTGGCAGCGGCAACCGCGTGTCGGTGGAAGCGCAGCGCAACGTCTACCTGCAGCGCTATTCGTTCTCCTTCATGAATCCGTACTTCACCGACGGCGGCATGTCGCTGGGCTACAACCTGTGGTGGCGCGAGTTCGACAATTCCGAGTTCAACACCGCGCAGTATTCGTCGACCAGCGCCGCCGGCCAGACCATCCTCGGCATTCCGCTGACCGAGAACGACTCGATCTCGCTGCTGCTCGGCATCGACCGCAACCAGATCTTCGCCTTCCGCGGCTCGTCGCCCGAATCGATCGTCAATTACATCGATGCCTTCGGCTCGCGCACGTTCCACGCCTGGCGCAGCGAGCTGGCCTGGGCACGCGACACCCGCAACGACTACCTGCAGCCCACGCGCGGCATGATGCAGCGCGTGTCGCTGGAGACCACCCTGCCCGGTTCGACCGCCGAGTACTACAAGCTCAACTACGAGATCTCCAAGTACTGGCCGATCAACCGCCACCTGGTGCTCAACACCCGCGCCGAACTGGGCTACGGCGACAGCTACGGCAGCGATGTCGTGCGCAACGTCTGCTTCAACAATCCCGTTCTGATCGATCATGACGACGATCCCGAGACGCCGCCGATCCTGTCACCCGGCGCGGATCCCAGCGATCCCTGCGATCCCTCCTCGCCGGATTACGTGCGCACGATCACCGCCAACGGCCTGCCGTTCTACGAGAACTTCTACGCCGGCGGTCCGCGCTCGGTGCGCGGCTTCCGCGACAACACGCTGGGCCCGCGCGAGACGGCATTCGCCAGCTCGTTCCTGCAGCCCATCGGCGGCGCGGTCAAGACCATCGGTTCGGCGGAAATGTTCTTCCCGCAGCTGATCAAGTCGCCGGCCGCACGCATCTCGGCCTTCGTCGACTTCGGCAACGTCTACAAGGACGTCGACAGCTGGGACGCGAAGGAACTGCGCGCCTCGGCGGGCGTCGCGCTGATGTGGCGCGCCCCGGTCGGTCCGATTTCGATCAGCTACTCGTACCCGCTGCGCCAGCAGAAGGAAGTGCGCGGTGGTTCGGGTGAACTGATCAAGCAGGCCGACGAGATCGAGCGCCTGCAGTTCACCTTCGGCGGCGCGTTCTGATCCAGCGCGACCGATGACCGACACGCAGCCCCGCCACACTGCCGAAGCGCTCGCCGAGCGCTTCGGTCTCGTCGTCCACGGCGCGCCGGACACCGCGGTGTCCGGCGTCGCGACGCTGGCCGCCGCGACCGGCGGACAGCTCGCGTTCCTGTCCAATCCGCGTTACCGCCCGCAGCTGGCGGACACGCGTGCCGGCATCGTCGTGCTGCGCGAAGCCGACGCGGCGGGATATGCCGGTACCGCGCTGATCGCGCGCGACCCCTACGTCGCCTACGCGAAGATCGCCGCACTGTTCGACCCTTACAGCGATGCGCCCGTGGGCGTGCATACGTCCGCGGTCGTCGATCCGGGCGCGCAGGTCGATGCCACCGCGTCGATCGGTCCGCACGTCAGCATCGGCGCGCGCAGCGTGGTCGGCGCCGGCGCGACGATCGGCGCGGGTTGCGTGATCGGCGAGGACTGCGTCGTCGGCGACGGCAGCCGCCTGATCGCCCGCGTGACCCTGGTCAAGCGCGTGCGCCTGGGTGCCCGCGTGACGATCCACCCCGGCGCGGTCCTGGGATCGGAAGGCTTCGGCCTGGCGATGGACGCGGGTCGCTGGATCAACGTGCCGCAGCTCGGTGGCGTGGTGGTCGGCGACGACTGCGACATCGGCGCGAACACGACCATCGACCGCGGCGCCCTCGACGACACCACGCTGGCCGAAGGCGTGCGCCTCGACAACCTGATCCAGATCGGACACAACGTACGCATCGGTGCGCATACCGCAATCGCGGGCTGCGTCGGCATCGCCGGCAGCACGAAGATCGGCAGTTACTGCCTGCTTGCGGGCAAGGTCGGCGTCGCCGGCCATCTCGACATCTGCGATCACGTCGTCGTCCATGCGATGACGATGGTGTCCGCATCCATCACCGAACCCGGCGAGTACTCGGCCGGCATTCCCGCCCAGCCCACGCGCGAGTGGCGGAAGAATGCCGTGCGGATCCGCCAGCTCGATTCGCTCGCGCGCCGCGTCACGGCGCTCGGGAAGGGGGAATCATGACCGACCAGATCACGCTGCCGATCCACATCGACGGCATCCACAAGCTGCTGCCGCACCGCTATCCGTTCCTGCTCGTCGACCGCGTCGTCGAGTTCGAGCACGGCAAGCGCGTGCTCTGCTACAAGAACGTCTCGGCCAACGAAGAGTTCTTCCAGGGACATTTTCCCGGCCATCCGGTGATGCCGGGCGTGCTGGTCGTCGAGGCGCTGGCCCAGGCCGGCGGCATCCTGACCCACCTGACCAAGGGCAAGGACTGCGAGGGCAACCTGTCGTACCTGGTCAAGGTCGACGCGGCGAAGTTCTCGCGCATGGTGGTGCCGGGCGACCGTCTCGAGCTCGAGGTCACGATCAAGCGCGAGATCCGCAACATGACGATGTACAGCGGCATCGCCCGCGTCGACGGCGAACAGGCCGCATGCGCGGAGATCCTCTGCGCCGAGGTGCCGCGCTGACATGGGCGCCGCGCAGGTCCATCCCAGTGCGGTCGTCGATCCCGGCGCGACGCTGGGCGAGGATGTGCGCATCGGCGCCTTCACCCTGATCGGCCCCGAGGTCGAGATCGGCGACGGCACCATCGTCGGGCCGCATTGCAGCATCCACGGCCCGACGCGCATCGGCCGCGGGAACCACATCCATGGCCACGCCGCGATCGGCGGCGAGCCGCAGGACAAGAAGTTCGCCGGCGAACGCGCGGAGCTGGTGATCGGCGACCGCAACACGATCCGCGAATTCGTGACGATCAACCGCGGTACCGGCGACGGGGGCGGCATCACCCGCGTCGGCGACGACAACTGGTTCCTCGCCTACACCCACGTCGCCCACGACTGCATCGTCGGCAACCGCTGCGTGTTCTCGAACAACGCGACGCTGGCCGGCCACGTCGAGGTCGGCGACCACGTGATCCTCAGCGGGTTCACCGGCATCCACCAGTTCTGCCGCATCGGCGCGCATGCGTTCATCGGCATGGGTGCGTTCGTCAACGGCGACGTGCCGCCGTTCGTGATGGTCGCGCAGGACGGTTACGGCCGGCCGCGCGGCATCAATGCCGAAGGCCTGAAGCGCCGCGGCTTCGACAGCACCCGCACCGCGGCGATCAAGCGTGCCTACCGGGCGCTGTACGTGTCGGGCGATCCGCTGGCCGATGCACGCGTGCGTCTGGCCGAGATGGCGCAGGACAGCGAGGACGTCCGCGCGTTCCTCGACTTCATTGATGCAGGCGAACGCCCGCTGCTGCGCTAGGTCCGTGATGGGTGATTCGTGATTGGTGATTGGAAAGAGCAGAATGCAGGCACCTGTTCGATCGCGTGATGTTGCTTTGTCGAATCACGAATCACCCATCACGAATCACGCCACCGGCGCCACGCTCCGCGTCGCGCTGGTGGCGGGCGAAGCCTCCGGCGACCTGCTCGGCGCCGGCCTGATCGAACAACTGCGCGCGCGCTATCCGCACGCCACGTTCGCCGGTGTCGGCGGCGATGCGATGCGCGCCGCCGGCATGGAGACCTGGCACGACGCCTCCGAACTCGCCGTCATGGGGCTGTCGGAGGTGCTGCGGCATCTGCCGCGGCTGCTGCGGCTGCGCCGCGGCTTGCGCGCGCGCCTGATCGACTGGCGCCCGGATGTCTTCATCGGCATCGATGCGCCCGACTTCAACCTCGGCCTGGAACGCACGCTCAAGGACCGCGGCATCCGCACCGTGCACTACGTCAGCCCGTCGATCTGGGCCTGGCGCCAGGGTCGCGCGGCGAAGATCGGCCGCAGCGCGGACCTCGTGCTGTGCCTGTTTCCGATGGAGCCGCCGATCTATGCCGCGCACGGCGTCGATGCGCGCTTTGTCGGCCATCCGCTGGCGGAGATGCTCGCACTCGAACCCGATCGCGCGGCGGCGCGCGACAGTCTCGGCCTCGCGCAGGACGCGCCGGTGCTGGCGGTCCTGCCCGGTTCGCGACTGGGCGAAATCGCGCGTTTGGGCGAGATCTTCCTCGATGCCGCCGCGCGTGTCGCCGCGGCCCTGCCCGGCCTGCGCATCGTGGTACCGGCCGCGAACGCGGGCTGCCGCGCCGCGATCGATGCGCTGCTCGCACAGCCTCGTTTCGCCTCGCTCGATGTACGCGTGCTCGACGGCCAGGCCCGCGCGGCGATGGTCGCCAGCGATGTCGTGCTGCTCGCCTCCGGCACGGCGACGCTGGAGGCGCTGCTGGCGAAGCGCCCGATGGTCGTCGGCTACCGCATCGCGCCGAGCACCGCGTTCGTCGTGCGTCTCTTCAAGCTGATGCAGGTCGACCGCTTCTCGCTGCCCAACGTGCTGGCCGGACGCACGATCGCGCCGGAGTTCATGCAGGAGGCCTGCACGCCGGAGAATCTCGCCGACGCGGTGCTGCACTGGTTCCGCGATCCGGCCGCCGCCGAGGCCTTGCAGCCGGTCTATCGCGAGCTGCATCTGCAGCTGCGCCAGGGCGCCTCGGCGAGCGCGGCCGATGCGGTCGCGCGTCTGGCCGTGCCGACCCTGCCGTCGCCTGCCGCACCGGAGCAGGCGCCATGACCCGTCGCCTGCGCGTGGCCGGTGTCGACGAGGCAGGGCGTGGCCCGCTGGCCGGGCCGGTCGTCGTCGCCGCGGTGATCCTGCATCCCAAGCGCCCGATCGACGGTCTCGACGATTCCAAGAAGCTGACGGAGAAACGCCGCGAGGCGCTGTATCCGCAGATCGTCGAGCACGCCCTGGCATGGCGCGTCGAGTTCGTCGACGTCGACGAGATCGACCGCATCAACATCTTCCAGGCGACGATGGTCGGCATGGCGCGCGCGGTGCAGGCGCTGGCGCCGGCCGCCGAACGCGTGCTGATCGACGGCAATCGTCTGCCGCGCGGCCTGCCCTGTCCCGCGCGCGCGATCGTCGGCGGCGATGCGATCGAGCAGTCGATCATGGCGGCCTCGATCCTCGCCAAGGTCGCGCGCGATCGCGCGATGGTCGAACTGCACGCGCAGTTTCCCGATTACGGGTTCGACCGGCACAAGGGCTACAGCGCGCCGACGCATCTCGCCGCGCTGCTCGCACATGGACCCTGCGTGCATCACCGCCGCAGCTTCTCGCCGGTGTCGCGGTTGTTGCCGGATGCCCAGGGCGACGCCGTCGTCGAACCCGCTACCGCGGATCTGTTCGCCGGGCCGCTGCCGGCCTGAAACCAGCTCTCCGTAGGAGCGCGCTTTCGCGCGATGAGGCTCGACCGGGAAATCCCCATCGCGCGCAAGCGCTTCCAGACCACGCCGCCGAGTCTTCGGCCGCGACCTGCCTGAACCATCGCCGGGCGCGCCGCACGCCGCATGGCGTCCTGCCGCGACGCGCGCACTGTCAAGCCTTGTCCGGCCCCCGCCCCGGCCCTAACCTGAGCCTCCGGCCGCCACGCCCCCGCAATGTCCGCGCGCTTCGCCCATCTCCACGTCCACAGCGAGTACTCGCTCTCCGATTCGACGATCCGAATCAAGGAGCTGGTGAAACGCTGCGCCGCGCTCGGCCAGCCCTCGGTCGCACTGACCGACCGCAACAACCTGTTCGCGCTGGTGAAGTTCTATCGCGCGGCCGAAGGCGCAGGCATCAAGCCGGTGATGGGCGCCGACATCTCGCTGGCCGAAGGCGACGAACCGGCTTCGACGCTGACCCTGCTGTGCCGCGACCACGACGGCTACCTGTCGCTGTCGCGCCTGCTGACGCGCGCGTGGATGGAGGGCCATCGCACCGATGGCGTGGTCGTGCGCCCGGAGTGGTTGCGCGAGGCGAACACCGGCCTGTTCGCGATCGCCGGCCGCCACGGCCCGGCGGCGAAGCTGCTGGCCGGCGGCCGCGACGATCTCGCGCGGCAGTGGTATGCGCAGTGGCGCGGCGTCTTCGACGATCGCCTGTTCCTGCAGCTCACCCGCTGCGGCTTCGACGACGAGGCCGTGCACAACGCGCTCGCGCTGCAGGTGTCCTCCGATCTGTCGCTGCCGGTGATCGCCGGCAACGACGTGCGCTTCCTCGATGCCGAGGGCTTCGACGCGCACGAGGCGCGCGTGTGCATCTCGACCGGCCGCGTACTCGACGATCCGCGCCGCCCGAAGCTCTACACGCGCGAGCAGTACCTGAAATCGGCCGACGAGATGGCCGGACTGTTCTCGGATGTTCCCGACGCGATCGACAACACGCTGGCGCTCGCGCAGCGCTGCAATCTCGAACTGCGCCTGGGCACCTATTACCTGCCCGCGTATCCAGTGCCCAGCGAACACACGCTCGACACCTGGATCCGCGCGCAGTCGCACGAGGGCCTCGCCGAGCGCCTGGCGAAGTATCCGCTCGCGCCGGGCCACACGCGCGAGAGCTACATCGAACGCCTCGACGTCGAGCTCGACGTCATCTGCAAGATGGGCTTCCCGGGCTACTTCCTGATCGTCTCGGACTTCATCAAGTGGGCCAAGGAACACGACATCCCGGTCGGCCCGGGGCGTGGTTCGGGCGCCGGCTCGCTGGTCGCGTGGGCGCTGAAGATCACCGACATCGATCCGCTGCCCTACGACCTGCTGTTCGAGCGCTTCCTCAATCCCGAACGCGTGTCGATGCCCGACTTCGACATCGACTTCTGCATGGACCGCCGCGACGAGGTCATCGACTACGTCGCTGCGAAGTACGGCCGCGACCGCGTCAGCCAGATCATCACCTACGGCACGATGGCGGCGAAGGCCGTGGTGCGCGATACCGGCCGCGTGCTCGGCTATCCCTACGGCATGGTCGACGGCATCTCCAAGCTGGTGCCGCCGACGCTGGGCATCGGCCTTGAAGATGCGCTCGGGCGCACCGAGAAATCCCGCAGCGACGATGCCTGGCGCTCCGACGAACTGATCGCGCGCTACAACGACGAGGACGACGTCCACGACCTGCTCGATCTCGCGCTGCAGCTCGAGGACCTGACCCGCAACGCCGGCAAGCACGCCGGCGGCGTCGTCATCGCGCCGTCGCCGCTCAGCGATTTCTGCCCGCTGTTCGCCGAACACGACGAAGGCGGCCGCGGCCGCAATCCGGTCACCCAGTTCGACAAGGACGACGTCGAGACGATCGGCCTGGTGAAGTTCGACTTCCTCGGCCTGCGCACGCTGACCATCATCGACTGGGCGGTCAAGGCGATCAACGCGCGCCGCGCGACTGCCGGCGAAGAGCCACTCGACATCGCCGCGCTGCCGCTCGACGACGTCGAGAGCTACAAGCTGTTCGCGCGCGGCGACACGGTCGCGGTGTTCCAGTTCGAATCGCGCGGCATGCGCGAGCTGCTCAAGCGCGCGCAACCCGATACGTTCGAGGACATCATCGCGCTCGCCGCGCTGTTCCGACCCGGCCCGCTGGGCTCGGGGATGGACAAGGAATGGGTCGACCGCAAGCACGGCCGCACCGACGTGTCGTATCCGCATCCGTCGCTGGAACCGGTGCTCTCGCCGACCTACGGCGTCATCGTCTACCAGGAACAGGTGATGCAGATCGCCCAGGTCCTGGCCGGCTATTCGCTGGGCGGCGCCGACCTGCTGCGCCGCGCGATGGGCAAGAAGAAGGCCGAGGAGATGGCCAAGGAGCGCGCCAAGTTCGAGGCGGGCTCGGCCGAGAACGGCGTGGATCCGAAGGTCGCGACGCAGATCTTCGACCTGATGGAGAAGTTCGCCGAGTACGGCTTCAACAAGTCGCATTCGGCCGCCTACGCGCTGGTCGCCTACCAGACCGCGTGGCTCAAGGTGCACTATCCGGCCGAGTTCATGGCCGCGGTGCTGTCGTCGGACATGGACAACACCGACAAGGTCACCGGCTTTTTAGCCGAAGCGCGGACGATGGGTCTCGACGTGCTGCCGCCCGACGTCAACGCATCGGCCTACATGTTCGAGGCGATCGACCCACAGACGATCCGCTACGGCCTGGGCGCGGTGAAGGGCGTGGGCCGCGGCGCCTGCGAGAACATCGTCGAGGCGCGCGTGCATGCGGGCGTCTTCCCGGATCTGCTGGATTTCTGCCGCCGCGTCGATTCCTCGCGCCTCAACAAGCGCACCCTCGAAGCGCTGATCAATGCGGGCGCATTGGATGCGCTCGGCAGGAACCGCGCCTCGCTGATGCTGCAGCTGCCCGAGGCGCTGAAGGCGACCGACCAGCTCGCGCGCAACCGCAGCGCCGGCATCGTCGACATGTTCGGCAGCAGCGTCGGCGACAGCGATGCGCTGCACATCGACCTGCCCGAGTGCGAAGAGTGGCCGCTCAAGCAGAAGCTCGACGGCGAACGCGACACGCTCGGCCACTATCTCAGCGGCCATCCGCTCGATCCCTATCGCGAGGAACTGCAGGCGCTGGTCGGCACCGACCTGGGCCAGCTCGACAGCCTGTGGGCCGCACGCGACCAGAAGGGCGGCGGCAACAGCTGGCGCCCGGAAACCCAGGTCATCATCGCCGGCCAGGTCGGCGCGATGCGCAAGCGCGGCGACTCGCAGGCCTTCGTGCTGCTGGAAGACGGCCGCGGCCGCATCGAATGCGGCTTCTTCGCCGATGCCAGCAGCGAGTACGCGCACCTGTTGACGCGCGACCGCATCCTGATCGTCGAAGGCGGCCTGCGCGAGGACGAGTTCAGCGGCGGCTTCGCGCTGCGGGTCAAGCGCTGCTGGGATTTCCACGCGGTCTGCCCCGAACACGCGCGCCGGCTGTCGCTGCGGCTGGACCTGCGCGTGCCGGGCACGCTGGCGCGCGTGGAGCAGGTGCTGGCCCAGCATCGCCCAGGCAAGACCCCGCTGCGCCTGGACCTGCTGCTGGAGGCCGGCAGCGCCGGCACGCTCGACGTCAACGGCACGCATTCGGTGCGCGTAGAGGCCGAACTGCCCGGCACCCTGCGCGCCCAGGCCGGCGTGCGGATCGCCCGGCTCGACATCGCCAAGCCCTGGGCGCACTGAGCGCGCGCCGGGGCGGCATCCGGCTCCGCAACATCCGTCAACATGCGGCGATCTGCGGTCCAGACGCCCTCGTACGGCCCCATCGGGCGCTGTCCGCTAGACTGTCGCCCTTTCCGGCCGCTGCCGGTCCCGCGTGGCGCACCGCGCCCGGGCCCGCACCGCGGCCGCCTCCCAACGGACGGCTCTCCCGAATGAATCCGAACTACCTCGACTTCGAACAGCCCATCGCCGATCTCGAAGCGAAGATCCAGGAACTGCGCCAGGCCAGCGACGGCCCGGCGGTCAACATCGACGCCGAACTCGCCACGCTGCGCGACAAGCTGCGCAAGCGCACCGCGCACATCTTCCGCGACCTCACGCCGTGGCAGGTCTCGCAGCTGGCCCGCCACCCGCAGCGGCCCTACACCAACGACTACATCCGCAGCATCTGCGACGAGTTCGAGGAACTCGCCGGCGATCGCGCCTATGCCGACGACGCGGCGATCGTCGGCGGCCTCGGCCGCATCGACGGACGCAGCGTGGTGATCATCGGCCACCAGAAGGGCCGCGACACCAAGACCAAGGTGCGTCGCAACTTCGGCATGCCACGCCCCGAGGGCTACCGCAAGGCGCTGCGCCTGATGAAGATGGCCGAGCGCTTCAAGCTGCCGCTGCTGACCTTCATCGACACGCCGGGCGCGTATCCGGGCATCGGCGCCGAAGAACGCGGCCAGTCCGAGGCCATCGCGCGCAACCTGCTGGAAATGGCCGAACTCAAGACCCCGATCATCTGCACCGTGATCGGCGAAGGCGGCTCAGGCGGCGCGCTGGCGATCGGCGTCGGCGACCGTACGCTGATGCTCGAATACAGCACCTACTCGGTGATCTCGCCCGAAGGTTGCGCCTCGATCCTGTGGAAGGACGCGGCCAAGGCGCGCGACGCCGCCGAGCAGCTCGGCCTGACCGCCAAGCGGCTCAAGTCGCTCGGCCTGGTCGACAAGGTGGTGCGCGAACCGATCGGCGGCGCCCACCGCAATCCGCGCCAGACCGCGACGCGGCTCAAGGCCGTGCTGATGAACGAGCTCGACCAGCTCGAACAGTTGCCGGTCGAGACGCTGCTGCAACGCCGGTACGAGCGCCTGCGCAGCTACGGGGCGTACGAGGCGGCCTGATCTGCGAATGCGCACCGCGCTTCGAACGCGGCATTCGCCTGTCAACGGTTCGTCGGTACGCGCATGGCAGACTCGTCGTGCACTCGACGAATGGATGCCTCGATGAACACGATCCGGATTCCCGCCGCCGTCGCGTCCCTGGCGATCGGACTGGCATCCATCTCCGGCGCCCTGCATGCGGCACCGGACGAGATGGCCCGGAAGGTGGCGGTGCGTGCGATCGCGCTCGCCGCGGAGGCACAGGCCGCCTGCACCGCGGTCACCGATGCATCGCGACCGCCACCGCTCGCACTCGAACATGCAATCGTCGAGGCGCGTACTGCGGTGAGCCGAAGCGTGGTGTCCGACGAGACGGTGCCGGCGGCTGCCCCGATCCTGGCTGCGCTGGCGGATCGCGTCGGTGAGCTCGACAAGGTGCCGTCCGTATCCCTGCAGATGCTGCGCAACGCGCTCGCCAGCGGCGCTGGCGACACGGCCCGCTTGATCGAAGGTCGCGCCTTCGTGGTCGCCCTGCTGCAGCGGATCGAGACCAGCGGTGACGGCGCGACACCTGCCACTGCCTGGCACCCCTGCCTCGTCAGCAACGAGTACGCGTTCGTCCAGCAGGTCCTCGGGGCGCGCGAAGTGACGCAGCAAGCGTTGCTGCACGAGGATGGGCGGCACTACGACAAGCTGACCCTGACGATGACTGACGGCAGTACCCGCGAAGTGTTCTTCGACATCACCGATCTCTACACGCGCAATGCCCAGGCGCTGACGCGCTGAGGCGCGTCACCAGGCGCGCAAATACTGGTCCGGCGTCTCGATCTCCACGCCCAGCTCGCGTGCCGCGCGACGCGGAAAATACGGATCGCGCAGCAGTTCGCGCGCGAGCAGCACGATGTCGGCATCGCCGTCGGCGACGATGCGCTCGGCCTGCGCCGGCGTCGTGATCAGGCCGACCGCACCGGTGGCGATGCCGACCGCGTCGCGGATGCGGCGCGCGAACGGCACCTGGTACTCCGGCACCGCGTCGATCGACTGCAGCGGCGACAGGCCGCCGCTCGACGTGTCGACGAGATCCACGCCGCGATCCTTCAGCAGGCGCGCGAGTTCGAGGCTCTGCTCGACATCCCAGCCGCCCTCGACCCAATCGCTCGCCGAAATGCGCACCCACAGCGGCAGGCGTTCGGGCCAGACGCCGCGCACCGCATCGACCACGTCGAGCACCACCCGCACGCGATTGTCGAAACTGCCGCCCCAGGCGTCGTAGCGCGTGTTCGACAGCGGCGACAGGAACTGGTGCAGCAGATAGCCGTGCGCGGCATGCAATTCGGCGACCTCGAAGCCCGCGTCCAGCGCGCGCAACGCGCCGGCGCGGAAATCGTCGACGACCTGCGCGATACCGGCCGCGTCGAGCGCCTGCGGCAACGGGTATTCCGCGTTGTAGGCCCGCGCCGATGGCGCCACGACCTGCCAGCCGCCGTCGGCGACCGGCACCGCGCTGCGCCCGTGCCACGGCGCGAACGTACTGGCCTTGCGCCCGGCGTGCGCGAGCTGGATCGCCGGCGCCGCGCCGTGCGCGCGGATGAAGCGCGCGATCGGCGCCCAGGCCTGCAGCTGTGCGTCGTTCCAGATGCCGGCATCCTGCGGCGAGATCCGCCCTTCGGGTGAGACCGCGCAGGCCTCGGTCATCACCAGTCCCGCGCCGCCGACCGCGCGGCTGCCCAGGTGCACGCGATGCCAGTCGTCGGGCAGCCCGTCGACGGACGCGTACTGGCACATCGGCGAGACCGCGATGCGGTTACGCAGGGTGAGGTCGCGCTGGCGGAACGGCGTGAACAGGGCGGACATGCGGAGATTTCCTGCGGATTCGATCCGCGACTGTAGGCTGCGGACCGGCGCGCGACGACCGCACCACCGGATCGCTGCGTCGCGTCCGTGCGCGATCACCGCCACCGCCCGTGGCGCCCGTGTCCGCCGCCGCGCGGAGACCGCGAAACGTCCCTGCCTCGCTACCATGGCTGCATGCAGATCGACCTGCCGCTACCGGACCTTCCGCCCGATGCACATGGCCGCATCGTCGTGGGCTACAGCGGCGGGCTCGATTCCGGCGTGCTGCTGCACGCGCTTGCGCAGATGCCGGCGTTGCGTGCGCGTGGCTTGCGCGCCGTCCACGTCCACCACGGCCTGCAAGCCGGCGCGGACGACTGGGCGGCGCATTGCGAGGCGACCTGCGCCCGACTCGATGTGCCGTGCAGCGTGGTCCATGTCGACGTGCCGCGCGACAGCGGCGAAGGCCTCGAGGCCGCGGCGCGTGCCGCACGCCATGCCGCATTCGCCGCGCAGCTCGAAGGCGATGACGTGCTCGCCCTCGCCCATCATCGCGACGACCAGGCCGAAACCGTGCTGCTGCGTGCGCTGCGCGCGTCCGGGCCGGACGGCCTCGCGGCGATGCGAGCGCTGCGCCGGTTCGCGAACGGCTGGCTGTGGCGGCCGCTGCTCGCGCTGCCGCGTGCACAGCTGCGCGCGTATGCACAGGCGCACGCGCTGCAGTGGATCGAGGACCCGAGCAACGCGGCCATCGAGGCCGACCGCAACTTCCTGCGCAATCGCGTGCTGCCGCTGTTGCGCACGCGCTGGCCGCAGGCGGAGGCCGCACTGTCGACCGTCGCCACATTGCAGGCCGAGGCATGCGCCCTGCTCAATGCCGGCGACGCCGACGCACTCGCGGCAGCGCGGACGCGCGATCCGGCCGTGCTGCGCCTCGACCGCTTGCGCACGCTCCCGGACGCACGCCGCGCACGCGTGCTGCGCCGATGGATCGAGGCGCTTCAGCTGCCTCCGCTGCCGGCGCGCGCCATCGCCTGGTGCAACGCGGATCTCGATACCGGCCGCGTGGATCGCGTGCCCCGCTTCGACTGGGCCGGCCACCGGCTGCAACGCTGGCGCGGGCTGCTGCAGGCCGCGTCGATCCGCGCCCCGCTGGACGCGGGCTTCACCTCGCAGTGGGACGGCCGCGCGCTCCTGTCACTGTCCGACGGCGGACGGCTGTGGCTGGACGGCGCGACGGATGGCCACGACTGGACCGTTCGCGCCCGTCGGGGCGGCGAGCGCATCCGCCTGCCCGGCCGTGCGCACTCGCACGCACTCAAGCACGTGTTGCAGTCGCTCGGCGTGCCGCCGTGGGTCCGCGCCCATCTGCCGCTGCTGGTCGATGCCGACGGTCGGGTGCTGGCCGCCGGCGACCTCGCCTTCGATGCCGGTTTCGACGCATGGTTGCGCAATGGGGCACGCCGACTGCACTGGTCGCCGCCTGCTGGCATGCACACGCTGCCCGCCGCGCCGATCGCTTAAAATCCACGGATGCCGAAGAAACCCGCCACTGCCGAACCCAGTCCCGTCGCCGACTTCGAAAACGCCTTGACCCAGCTCGAGACGCTGGTCGAGCGCATGGAGGGCGGCGAACTGAGCCTCGAGGATTCGCTGGGCGCCTACGAGCGCGGCGTCGGCCTGTACCGGCGCTGCCAGCAGGCGCTCGAGGATGCCGAGCTGCGCGTGAAGCTGCTCAGCGATCCCGCTTCGCCCGAGCGCGCGCAGCCCTTCGGCGATGCCGCGGTCGACGATCCCGATGCCTGACGCGGCCGCCGACACCGGCGCGCTGATCGACACCTGGCGCGCGCGGACCGACGCCACGCTGCAGCACGCACTCGACACCGTCGCCGACGGCGAGCCGCGACTGCATGCGGCGATGGGCCACGCGGTCCTGCTCGGTGGCAAGCGCATGCGCCCGTTGCTGGTCCACGCGACGGCGCACGCATTCGGTGCGCCTGCGGGCGCCGCCGATACTGCGGCCGCGGCAGTCGAACTGGTGCATGCCTATTCGCTGGTCCACGACGATCTGCCGGCGATGGACGACGACGCGCTGCGTCGCGGCCAGCCGACCGTGCATGTCGCCTTCGACGAGGCGACCGCGATTCTCGCCGGCGATGCGCTGCAGACGCTGGCGTTCTCGCTGCTGGCCGAGGCGCCACTCGCCGCCGAGGTGCGTCTGGCGATGGTCGCGACCCTCGCACGCGCGTCCGGCGCGAACGGCATGTGCGGCGGCCAGGCGCTCGATCTGGCGGCAACCGGCGACGGTGGCTCGATCGGCGTCGCCGCACTCGAACGCCTGCATGCGATGAAGACCGGCGCGTTGCTGCGCGCCGCGGTCGCGCTCGGTGCACTCGCCGCCGGCGTCGATGCGGACACGCGTGCGCGCTTGGATGATTTCGCCGATGCGCTGGGCCTGGCCTTCCAGATCCGCGACGACCTGCTCGACATCGAGGGCGACAGCGCGATACTCGGCAAGACCGCCGGCAAGGACGTCATGCAGGACAAGGCGACGTTCCCCGCGTTGATCGGCGTCGACGCGTCGCGTGGACGCCTCGATGCATTGGCCACCCGCATGCGCGATTCGCTTGCGCCGTTCGGCCATGCGGTCGCCCCGCTGGCCGCGCTCGGCCGCCGGGCGATCGAACGCGATCACTGACGCGCCGCGGATTTCCTGTAGGAGCGCGCTCGCGCGCGATGCCGCTCGACCTGGGACCAGCACCGTAGGATGGGCAGAGCGCAGCGAAACCCATCGTCTCGATCCAGCCGGATTCGCAGCGCCGCAAGATCAGGCGCAATGCGCGATTCCGCGGCCTGTGGTCGCGGGCGACGGGATGGCGATGACGGGTCTCGCTGACCTCTACCCGTCTACGCCCGCACTTGTCAGCCGCCGAAGAACCGGATCGTCAACGGATGCGCGTAGTGCTCGCCATTCCATGCGCGCGCGGCGGCCACGAGGCTGCTGACCAGCCACAGCACCGCCAGTCCGCACGCGGCGGCGACCAGCAGCAGTCCTGCCGGCAGTGTCACGATCGCGCCGATGCCCAGCGTCAGCACCGTCGCGCCGAGCAGAGCGATGGCCGCCACGAAGATCGCGCAGGCGTAGAGGCACATGCTCAGGTGGAAGTTCAGCGCGTCGCGCGCATGCGCGGCGACGAAGGCATCCTCGTCACGCCTGGCGAAATAGACCACGCCGGCCACGAGCGCGCCGGCCAGACCGGAGATCCAGCTCGTCAGCAGCGCGAGCACCAGCGCGCCGATGTGCATCGCGGCGGCCCATCGACGGCTGTCGCTGGCGGGCAGCGTCTGCGGAAAGGATGCGGTCTGCATGGCGGGCCTCCTGTCGTGGTCGTGCATCCACGATGCGCGCGCGACGCGCGCCGGTCCAGCCGCGAACGTCACCCCGACTTCCGGCACCCCTGAATGCGGAAGGCCCCGGCGCGGGCGCCGGGGCCTTCGATCAGCGGGTTCGACCGCTTACTTGATCAGGCGCAGCGCGAAGGGATAGCGGTAGGCCACGCCCTCGTTCGCCTTCATGCCGCCGATGATGGTCAGCACCAGCCACGCGATGCCGATCAGGATCGACAGCGGGAACGTCAGCACCACGCCCAGGCCGAATGTCACCACGGTGATCAGCAACAGCACGACGCCGACGATCAGCAGGGTGATGTTGAAGTTCAGCGCCTCGCGCGCCTGGTCGGCGGCGAAGGGCATCGTGTCCTTCTTGACCAGCCAGATCACCAGCGGGCCGACGATGTTGCCGATGCCACCGGTGAACAGACCGGTCAGCGCCGACAGGTGGCCGAACAGGCCCCACTGGCGCTCTTCCGAGGAGGCCACGCCGACGGGCGGAGGCGATGCGGTGGTGTACTTGTCGAAGTCGCTCATGCGGGACGCCTCATTGGGTGGACGGGATGCAGGCCGTGGCCCTGCGCCGCACTGTTCAGGGAAGCAGGCCGACCGTCAAGTACGGCAACGTCAGTCGCCGCCCGCGACGGTCATGCGACCGACCAGGATCGAGCCGGTGCGCACGTGCGAACGCGGGTCGACGTCACTGCCGACCGCCTCGATGTTGGCGAACATCTGTTTCAGGTTGCCCGCGATGGTGATGCCGTCGACCGCGTGGCGGATCTCGCCGCGCTCGACCCAGAAACCCGACGCGCCGCGCGAATAGTCGCCGGTGACCGCATTGACGCCCTGCCCCATCAGGCCGGTGACCAGCAGGCCGCGGTCCATGCCGCGCAGCAGATCGTTCAGGCCGCCGGCGTTGGCGGGAATCTCGAGGTTGTGCACGCCACCGGCGTTGCCGGTGGTCTGCAGGCCCAGCTTGCGCGCCGAATAGCTGCCGAGCACGTAGCGCTGCAGCACGCCGGCCTCGACCAGCGCCGATTCGCGCGTGGCCACGCCTTCGGCGTCGTAGGCCGAGGACTGGAAGCCGCGCTCGAGAAACGGACGCTCGACGATGCCGAACCAGTCGGGGAACAGCTGCGTGCCGACGCTGTCGAGCAGGAAGCTCGCGCGGCGGTACAGCGCGCCGCCCGACACCGCGCCCAGCAGGTGTCCGATCAGCGAGCGCGCGACTTCAGCCTGGAACAGCACCGGATAGCTGCCGGTCGCCAGCGGCCGTGGGTCCAGCCGCGCGAGCGTGCGCTCGGCCGCGCGTCGTCCGATCGATGCCGGTGCCTCGAGATCGGCACTGGACAGCGCCACGCTGTACCAGCCCTCGCGCTGCATGTGCTCGCCTTCGCCGGCGATCAGCGCGCAACCGATGCTGTGGTGGCTGCCGCGCTCGGCACCGATGAAGCCGTGGCTGTTGGCGTAGACGCTCAGGCCCTTCGAGGTGCTGACCGAGGCGCCGTCGGAGTTGGCGATGCGCGGATCGGCGTCGCGGCCGGCCGCTTCGCAGGCCAGTGCCAGGTCCACCGCGGCGTCCGCGTCCAGCGCCCAGGGATGCCAGGCGTCGTACTCGGGAAAGCGGCCGTCCGGGCCGGGTCGCGCCATCAGCTCCGCATCGGCGAGGCCGGAGGCCTCGTCGTCCTCGGTGAAGCGCGCGATCGCGCACGCCTGGTCGACGGTCGCGGCCAGGCTGTCCTCGCGCAGGTCGGCGGTGCTCGCCGTGCCCTTGCGCTTGCCGAAGTAGACGGTGACGCCGATACCGCGGTCGCGCGTCGACTCGACGGTCTCGACCTCGCCCATGCGCACATTGACGCTCAGACCGGCGTCCTCCGAGCACGAAACCTCGGCCTGGGTCGCGCCGGCGGCGCGGCAGCGGTCGAGCAGGCGCTGCGACACCGCGGCCAGCGCGTCGAGGCGTCGGGCCGAATCGTCGGCCGTGTGAACGTCGATCAGGGCGTGGGACATGGGCAATGACTTATCCTGTTGCAATGAGAGGCATAGACGAAGATTCCGGCGAGTACCTGGGCCCCAGCCGCAAGCAGAACCGGCGCGAAGCGCTGGAAGTGCTGTCGCTGGCGGACGCCCTGGTCGCACTGTCGGAGAACCAGCTGGGCAAACTGCCCGTTCCCGACACCCTGCTGCCGCACATCGCCGATGCGCGGCGCATCACCTCGCACATCGCGCGCAAGCGACAGCTGGCGTTCCTGGCCAAGCAGATGCGCCGCGAGAGCGACGAGACGCTGGAAGCGATCCGCGACGCGATGGACGCCGGCGGCGCCGCCGCGCGCGTCGAGACCGCGCAGATGCACCGCGCCGAAGCCTGGCGCACGCGCCTGCTCGACGACGGCGACGCGGCACTGGCCGAACTGCTCGACGCGTATCCGGAGGCCGATCGCCAGCGCCTGCGCCAGCTGGTGCGCAATGCGCTGGCCGAACGCGCGAAGAACAAGCCGCCGGCCGCGTTCCGCGAACTGTTCCGCGAACTGCGCGGCGTCTTTGCGGCTGCGTCGGGGGCGAGTGACGATGCGACGCAGGACGACATTTCCACCGAAGACGACGGCGACGAAGCACGCTGATCGCTTGAGCCCGTCATTCCCGCGAAAGCGGGAATCCAGTGCCTTGAGGCATTCGGGCTGCTGGTCGAAAGACGCTGGATTCCCGCTTTCGCGGGAATGACGAAACAGGGTCGTTCCGACTTCACGCCGGATCGGTCAATCACCCGACGCTCGTTGCGGCTCAAGCCTGCGTGCCGCCGACGGTCAGCTGATCGATCAGCAGCGACGGCTGGCCCACGCCGACCGGCACGCTCTGCCCGTCCTTGCCGCAGACGCCCACGCCCTCGTCGAGCGCCATGTCGTGGCCGATCATGCGCACGCGCTGCATCGTCTCGGGGCCGTTGCCGATCAGCGTCGCGCCCTTGACCGGGGCGGTGATCTTCCCGTCCTCGATCAGATACGCCTCGGTCGCCGAGAACACGTACTTGCCGCTGGTGATGTCGACCTGGCCGCCGCCGAAGTTCACCGCGTACAGGCCCCTCGATACCGAGCGGATCATGTCCTGCGGATCGTCCTGTCCGGCCAGCATGTAGGTATTGGTCATCCGCGGCATCACCAGATGCGCGAAAGATTCGCGGCGGCCGTTGCCGGTCGGCGCGACACCCATCAGGCGCGCGTTGAGCGTGTCCTGCATGTAGCCGGTCAGCACGCCGTCCTCGATCAGCGTCGTGCACTGCGTCGGCGTGCCTTCGTCGTCGATGTTGAGCGAACCGCGGCGGCCGGCGAGCGTGCCGTCGTCGACGATGGTCACGCCCGGTGACGCCACGCGCTGGCCGATGCGCCCGGCGTAGGTGCTGGTGCCCTTGCGCGCGAAATCGCCTTCGAGGCCGTGGCCGACCGCCTCGTGCAGCAGCACACCCGGCCAGCCGGCGCCCAGCACGACCGGCATCGTGCCGGCCGGCGCGTCGATCGCGTCCAGGTTCACCAACGCCTGGCGCAATGCCTCGCGCGCGAAGCGCTCGGGTTTGCCGTCGCCCAGCAGTTCCTCGTACGAATAGCGTCCGCCGTAGCCCGAGTAACCGGATTCGCGGCGGCCGTCCTGTTCGACGAGCACCTGGATGTTGAGCCGCACCAGCGGGCGCACGTCGCCGGCGAGCACGCCGTCGCTGCGCGCGACCAGCACGGTGTCGACACCACCCGACAGGCTGACCATGACCTGCTGCACGCGCGGATCGGCGGCGCGCAGCAGGCGGTCGACGCGGCGCAGCGCTTCGACCTTCGCCGCGCTGCCGAGCGCGTCGATCGGATCCTGCGCCGGGTAGAGATCGTGCGCGCGGGTCCGCGCCAGCGCATGCGGCGCGTGCGCGCGGCCGTCGCGCGCGATCGCACGCGCCGATTGCGCGGCGGTCAGCAGCGCCGCCGCATCGATGTCGTCGGAGTACGCGAAGCCGGTCTTCTCGCCGCTGATCGCGCGCACGCCGACGCCCTGTTCGATCGCATGCGAACCGCTCTTGACGATGCCGTCCTCGACCGACCAGCTCTCGCGGCGCGAATGCTGGAAATACAGGTCGCCGAAGTCGATGCCGGGGCCGAGCAGCGCGGAGAACGCACGGTCGAGACCCGAGGTGTCGAGACCGGCGGGCAGCAGCAGACGGGATTCGGCCAGCGCGAGCGCGCCGCCGGAAGACACGGGGGATTCGGACATCCGACAAGTGTGGGGGCAAAGCCGCCGATGGCAAGCCGGACCTGAATCTGCGAACGCACGCTTGTTCGCGATGGCGCGTTGCCGGCTGTGTCACCGCGCGCGAGCGCGTGCCTGCCAGTGGAGAGCCGGTCAGTCGGCCGACTGCGGCCGCGTCGACGGGGCCGGCGCCGGCTGCGCGGCCTCCCGACGTTCCACGACTTCGACTTTCGGGTCCTGCCACGGCCCGCTGACGTGATAGTTGCGCGCGCCCATCTCCGCCAGCGGCTTGCGCAGCACCGCATTGGCGACCGCGCCCACGGCGACGCCCACGGGCCCCAGGGTCAAGGCGCCAACCGCAGGCAGCACGTTGCCGGTCTTGGGCAGCACTTCGATGTCCTGGTCGTGAGTGCGGGCGACCAGATCGGCGCTGCCGCGGATGCGGATCTCCGCTGCGGGCCCGTCGATGACGAGGTTGTCGCCGCGCGCGGTGCCGTTGCCGAAGCGGATGTCACCGGCGATGCGGTTGAAACCGAAGCCCTTGCTGAAAAAGTCGCGGAAATCGAGGGTCAAGCGCCGCGGCAGCTCGGCGACGCTGAGCAGGCCCAGCACGCGACCGGCGCCCGGCTCCACCTCGACCAGCTGTCCGTCGCGCAGGGCGATGCGCATCGCGCCCTGCAGCTGCGCGACCTGGAACGCGTTCGGGGCACCCGGCCACGCGGCATCGAAATCCACCCGGCCCTGTCCGCCGACGATGCTGCCGGCGAAGCCCAGCCCGGACGCGAGACGGCCGAAGTCCTCGCTTTCCACGTCGGCCTCGAACGCGGTACGCGCACTGGCGCCGCGCCCGGTCCAGCGTCCGGTCACATCGATGCGGTGGTCGGGTGCGCGGACCTGCAGCAGGTCGACCGACAGGCCGCCGGGCACGCGGCGCGACGCCGCCTGCACACGGCCGAGCGCCACCGTGCCGTAGCGAAGGTCGTCGATCGCGAGCCGGATCGGCGGCACCGATGCGGGGTCGAGCGTGTCGTCGATCGGCGTCGACGCGGGCACGCCCGCGATCGCAGGCGCCGTCTGCGCGGCGATCGCGACAGCATCCGGCGTCGGTGCAGGCGCCGGCCAGTGCAGCCGCTGCAGCGCGATCGCGAGCGGCGCGCCGTCGGCATCGGGAATCCGCACGTCGCCGGCCAGCGCGGCGCCGTCGAGACGCAGGTCGGTGCCGTCGTCGCGACGCGCGGCGGTGATGCGCGTCTGTCCCAGACGACCGCCAGCGAGCCGCAGGTCGGCCGTGGTGACGTCGACCTGCTGCAGCATCAGGCCATCGCCATCACGATCGCCGCCCGCACCCATCAGGCCGATCCAGTCGAACACGTCGACCACCGGCGTGCGGCCGGCGACGACGATGCCGGCCGCCGGCGCGGCCGCATCCACGCGCGCGCGGCCCATCTCGACCCGGATGCCCACACGCGCGCCGCTGGTGCGCGCGCGCAGCGCGAGACGGTCGCCGAAGCCGACGAGCACGTCGCCGGTGCCGAACGGCAACGGTGCCTCGATGGTCGTGCGCAGCGCGCGAGTGGCCGGCTTGTCGAGCGGCGCCGGCAGGCGCAGCGTCGTGCCGACGAGATCGGAGCGCAGCAGCAGCCGCGCGGCGGGCGCGCCGTCCGCAGCGGGCGCGTCGGGCACGGCGACCTGTACCTGCCACGGTGCGTGGCCGCCGACATGCGGCCGCAGCCACGCGAGATCGGGCGCGCGCGCCAGCAGCGCGTCGGCATCGAGCGCCATGTCGAGCTCGCCTTCGAACGCGTTGCCGCGCTGGCGCACATGGCCGGGCCCCGCGCGCAGCGCGAGCGTGCCGGCCTGTCCGTCCTGCTGCACATCGAGCGCGTCGGCGTGGAAGCCCGACTGGTCGAACGCCACCGGGCCGCGCACCTGATCGAACGCGAGCTCGAACCGCGACTCGCGCATCGCGACGCCTTCGAGTCGCACCTCGCCATCGAGTCGCAGCGGCGCGTGATGCGGTGGCACCGCCAGCGACACCGCGACGCGCGCCGGGCCCGCGACGTCCAGCGCATCGAGCGTCTCGGCATGCGCGGCCTGGAACGGACTCTGCCGCAGCAGTGCGAGCAGCTGCTTCGCGTCGGCGCGCGCGGTCGCGGCGACTTCGACCGGACTCTCGCCGTAGTCGCGGATGCCGGCGACGACATCGCGCAGCGGCACGCCGACCAGTTCGCCGGTCGACGGATCGAGCCGGAACCCGTCGTTGATGAAACGCACGTGGCCGCCGAGCCGCGTCATCGCCGGCCAGTCGTCCTGGAAGCGGATCGTCGCGTCCGCGATGTCGCCCTCGGCGAAGAACACGCCGCGCCGGTCCTTGCCGTCCTCCGCGCCGAACGGCCAGTCGTCGAGATCGCCGGCGACGATGCCGCGGCCGTTGCGCACGGTGCCGGCGACCAGGGCCATGTCCAGCCATTCGCGCGCGGCGACCGGCATCGTGTGGTGGACCCAGAATTTCTTCGCCACCGGAATCTGCGCGGGGTCGACATCCGCCGCCAGATCGAGCCGCGGCCGCGTGCCGTCGCCTTCGAACGACAGCCCGCCGCGCGCATCGGCGGCGTAGCCCTCGCCTTCCACGCGCAGGCCCGGCGTCTGGATGCGCCAGTCGCCGCCGTCGCGCCAGCCGGCGATCTCGCCGTCGAGCCGCAGCGGATGCGGCACGCCGAATCCGCTCGGCCAGTCGAACACCAGGCGCGCGTCGGGATCGGCACGGAACACCACGCCGTGCCCGTCGCCGACCAGGGTGCCGCCGAGGCCGTCCAGGCCCGGACGGTCATCGACCGGCGAGAACCCGAACTCCTCGATCCGCGCCGAGACCCGCACCGGACCGCCGGCGCGCGCGGCGAACGCGACATCCGACAGCACCGCATGCGGCGCCGCGGCCTGCAGCCATGCGCGTAGCGACGGCGACACGCCATCGCCGAGCGCGGCCAGCGCGATCAGCGGCGCGACCTCGACCCGGCCGGCCTGCATCGTCCAGTGCCGGCCACCGGCGACGACGAGGCCGTCGAGCGTCTGCTCGCGCCCCAGCTGCACGATGCGCAGCGTCGACGCATCGAGGCGCCAGTCGCCGTCGACGTGGGTCCAGCGCAGGCGTGCACGCGCGCCCTCGAAGACGACCGTCGGCGCATCGGCCGCGGAGCGCGCGACATCGCCGGCGCGCTGCAGCGACACCGCGTCGAGCGTCACCTCGCCGGTGATCGCTTCGATCCTGCGCGCGCGCAGCTCCAGCCAGGCCGTGACCCGACCGTGACCCTCGCGGATCGCCACGCCGCTGGGCGCGAGCAGCGGCGACCAGACCTGCAGGTCGTTGCGCGGCATCGCCACGTAGGCGCGGCCGTCGCCCTGCGCGCGCAGCAGGTCCAGGCGCAGGTCCAGCGGGGCGGCGCCGGTGTCGACCCAGGCCCGCGCCGCGGCGCGCACCCGGCGCCGGTCAACCCGCATGCGCAGGTCCACGCGCGGCAGGGTGTGCGCGATCGACAGCGAAGGCGCGTCGATCGTCAGCCGCGCATCGACGACCTGCAGTTCGCCCAGCCCCTGCAACGCATCGAGCGGATCGTCCTCGGCATGCGCCGCGCCCGGCAGACCGCGCACCTGCCAGCTGCCGTCGTCATTGCGCTGCAGGGTCAGTTCGATGCCGCGCAGCCGCAGCTCGGTCAGCGACCGTCCGGGCAGCAGGCCCGAGTACTGCGCGACCTGGATCTCGGCGGTGCCGATCGGCACCGCGGCATCGGCTGCGCCGATGCGCAGCCCGGTCACCCGCAGCAGCGGACCGCGTCGCGTCCAGTCCGCCTCCAGGGTGTCGAACGCGACCGGACGCCCGGCGCGCTCGCCGAGCCAGTGCGCGACCGTCTGCGGATTGCGCTCCAGCCACGGCAGTGCGAACTGCGCGGCCGCCACCGCGACCAGCGCCATCGTCACCAGCACCGCGGCGACGAGATACCACACGCTCCGCCGCACGCGATGCAGGCGCGTCGCCCACGCCGCGGTCACGCCCGTGCCCACCCGGCGTGTGCGGGACGCGCGGTGCGCCGGCAATGGAGGTCAGAGCAGTACAACGTCGAACTGTTCCTGCAGGTACTGGTCGTCGGACTGGAAGCGGATCGACTTGCCGAGGAACTCCTCGAGCTCGACGACCGCCGCAGACTCCTCGTCGGTGATCGTCGAGACGACCTTCGGCGATGCGATCACCAGCAGGCGCTCGGCCTCGAACTGGCGCACCGCGCGCACGATCTCGCGGAAGATCTCGTAGGTCACGGTCTCGATGGTCTTGACGATGCCGCGGCCGTTGCACGCGGTGCAGGCCTCGCCGAGCTGGCGCTCCAGGCTCTCGACGGTGCGCTTGCGGGTCATCTCGACCAGGCCCAGCGGCGAGAAGTCGTAGACCGTGGTCTTGGCGTGGTCCTTGGCCAGGGATTTCTCCAGCGTGCGCAGCACCTGACGCTTGTGCTCGGGGTCCACCATGTCGATGAAGTCGATGATGATGATGCCGCCGAGATTGCGCAGCCGCAGCTGGCGCGCGACCGCCTGCGCCGCCTCGAGGTTGGTGCGGAACACCGTCTCCTCGAGGTTGCGCTGGCCGAGGAACGAGCCGGTGTTGACGTCGACGGTGGTCATCGCCTCGGTCTGGTCGATGACCAGGTAGCCGCCGGATTTCAGCGGCACGTCCTTCTTGAGCGCGCGCTGGATCTCGTCCTCGACGCCATAGAGGTCGAAGATCGGCCGCGTGCCGGTGTAGCACTCGATGCGGTCGACCAGACGCGCCTGCTCGGCTGGGCCCGGCGCCGGCAGGTACTGCGCGGCGAAGATGCAGAGCTTCTCGTAGGTGTCGCGCGAATCGACCTTGACCTTGTCGACGTCGCGGCGCATCAGGTCGCGGACCGCGCGCATCGGCAGCGTCAGGTCCTCGTACACCCGCGTGCCCACGCGCGAATCGCCGGTGGTGTGCTCGATCAGCGCCCAGGCGCGCTGCAGGTAGGCGATGTCCTCGGCGAGTGCCTCGGCGCTCTGGCCTTCGGCGTTCGTGCGCACGATGTAGCCGTGGCCGCCGGTCGCCGCGGCGAGTTCGGAGACCAAGGTCTTCAGGCGCGTGCGCTCGACGTCGTCCTCGATCCGGGCCGACACGCCGACCACGCGCGACTGCGGCAGCAGCACGAGGTAGCGCGAGGGAATGCTGATCTGCGTCGTCAGGCGCGCGCCCTTGCTGCCGATCGGATCCTTGACCACCTGCACCACGATGTCCTGCCCGTCGCGCAGCAGTTCGGTGACCGGCAGCGTCGGCGCGGTCGACGGGAACAGGCTGTCGCCGCCGCCCTCGCCGTCGTTGCCGGTCTGTGGCGGCCGCATCACGTCGTTGGCGTGCAGGAACGCGGCGCGCTCCAGGCCGATGTCGACGAAGGCCGCCTGCATGCCCGGCATGACCCGCTGCACCTTGCCCTTGTAGATGTTGCCGACGACGCCGCGCCGCCAGCCGCGTTCGATGTGCAGCTCCTGCAGCATGCCGTTCTCGACCACCGCCACGCGGGTCTCGCGCGGGGTCACGTTGATCAGGATCTCTTCCGACATATCCGTGTCACGCCTTGTGGTCGATGGCGGCGAAGGGCCGCGGTTGCAGTCCGAATGACCGCAGCAGCGCCGCGGTCTGCTGCAGCGGCAATCCGATCACGCCCGAATGGCTGCCGGCCATGCGCGCGACGAACAGTTCCGCGCCGCCCTGGATCGCATACGCGCCGGCCTTGCCACGCGGCTCGCCGCCGGCGACGTAGGCCGCGATCGTGTCCGCGTCGAGCGCGTCGAAGGTGACCTCGGTGACGACCGTCGCCTGAGCCTGCCGGCCGGCGGCGGCCAGCACCACGGCCGAGATCACCTGGTGGGTGCGGCCCGACAGCGCCTGCAGCATGCGGATGGCGTCGGCATCGTCGCGCGGCTTGCCGAACACGACGCCGTCGAGCACGACTTCGGTATCGGCGCCGAGCACGACCGCATCGCCGGCATCGCCGAGCGCCCGCAGCCCGGCACGCGCCTTGTCGGCGGCCACGCGCAGCACGTAATCGGGCGCGGATTCGTCGTCGCCCTGGATCTCGGGCACGTCCACGTCGACCCGCCCGAAGGGGAGTCCGAGACGGGCCAGCAGATCGCGACGGCGGGGGGATTGCGAAGCCAGATGCAGCATCGGCCAAGGATACCGTGCGGGCCGCGTCCGACCGCCCGCTGAACCGGCTCGACCCCGGTCCGGCTCACGGCCCGTTCACCGGAGCGTGACGACCCTTGTTCACCTCAACGGAGCTTCGAATGCACCTGATCCCCCGCCCCCTGCTGCTCGCCTGCGGCCTCGCCCTCGGAACCCTGACGATGACCGCCAGCGCCCAGCCCGCCACGCATCACGCCGCGCCCAGCGACGGCACCCTGCTGTCGATCTCGGCGCAGGCCGAGGCCAGCCGCGCGCCCGACATCGCCACGCTGTCGACCGGCGTCGTTACCCAGGCCGCAGACGCGAACGCCGCGATGCGCGCCAACGCCGAGCAGATGTCCAAACTGATGGGCGCGATCAAGGCCGCCGGCATCGCCGAGCGCGACGTGCAGACCTCCGGCATCAACCTCAACCCGCAATACCGCTACGCCGAGAACCAGCCGCCGACGATCACCGGCTACCAGGCCAGCAATACGGTCAACCTCAAGGTCCGCGACATCGGCAAGCTGGGCCAGGTGCTCGATGCGCTGGTCGCCAGCGGCGCCAACCAGATCAACGGGCCGACGTTCGAGATCGAGGATGCCGAGGGCGTCCAGGACCTAGCACGTGCCGACGCACTGAAGAAGGCGCAGGCCCGCGCCGAGATCTACGCGGCTTCGCTGGGCGTGCGCGTGCGCCGCATCGTCAGCATCAGCGAGGGCGGTGGCTTCCAACCGCCGCGTCCGATGATGGCGATGCGCGCCATGCAGCAGGACAGCGTGGCCACTTCGGTTTCACCGGGCGAAACCACGCTGTCCGTCAACCTCGACGTCGTTTTCGAACTGGGACGCTGACATGAGCCACAACAGGACCACACCCGAACCTTCGCCCAGGCCCGGCCAGAACCGCGGCTATCCGGAGAAGAACCCGAAGGACAAGGGCGACGCCCACCAGCCGGCCGACACCGGCAAGCACAATCCCGACGAGGGCGGCCTCGACCGCGAGCCGGAGGGCATGCCGGAGGATTGAACACCGCCACCGTCGGCATCGACAGGGCCCGCCATGTGCGGGCCCTGTCATGTCCGGGATCCGGTACATCCTCGATGACGCGGCGTGCGAGCCAACGCGCCTTGCCGTTCTGCGACGGGTTTCGCTGCGCGCTACCCATCCTGCGGTCGAACACGCGGTCGATGCCTGCGTCGGTTGGGTGGACAGCGACCCCATCATCCACGACCCGCCGGCAATCCGGCACACGCGCCCGTTCGTCGGCACAGGCTTGCCCGGACTTCGCCATCGGCGCAGGTTCGAAGCGAACGATGCGACGGCGCGGATGGCCTTCGACCCCATCGCCACCGCTGCCGCGTTGACGCTTCCACGGGCCGTCCGGCCCGCACGACAGGAGGTGGTGCATGGTGCTGCAGCCCGCTGGTCCCCGCATGCGCGGATCCGAACCCGAACCGCCGCGTCCCGATGCCGTCCGCATCGTCGGCCTCAGCGGCACCCTCGCCCTCAACGCGATGCTGTTCATGGTCCTGCTAGTGCCCGCCAGCCGCGACGCGCTCGACTTCTCCCTGCCCGAACGCAAGCAGGAGTTCGAATGGATCACGCCGCCGGCGCCGAAGCCAGAACTGCCGCCCGAGCGAGTCGAGGTGGTGCAGCCGCGCAGCGTGCCGTCTCCGGTCGTGCCGCAGCGGACGGCGCCCCGGGTCGCGCCGGTCGAAGCCGCGGTCGTCGTCGATGCCGGCACCCTGCCCGCATTGCCGACGCTCGAAGGCCCGCCCGTCGATGCCGCGCCGGCGGTGGTCGACAGCACGCCGATGTCCGGCATCGCCCTGCAGTACGCGAACGCACCCGCGCCGGACTATCCGCGCGCGGCCCTGATCGCGGGCGCCGAGGGCGTGGTGCTGCTGGAGATCCACGTGGGCCGCGACGGCCGTCCGATCGACGTGCGCCTGCACCGCAGCAGCGGCAACCGGGAACTCGACCGCGCGGCGATGCGCCATGTGCAACGGCACTGGACGTTCCAGCCGGCGATGCGCGATGGCATGCCGGTCGAAGCGATCGGCCTGGTGCCGATCGCATTCAATCTGTCGCGGGGTTGAGGCGCCCCTGCGCCCAGTCCGATTCGCACCGTATCAGCGAGCGGACAACGAGCACCTCTCCCTGAGGGAGAGGTCTACGCGCGCAGCGCGTCGGGTGAGGGCTGGGGCCGCGGGGAGCTGGGGGCGCAAGGATGTCCTCAAGCGCCCTTATCCGCCCTCCGATCCCTTCCGGCGGACACGTCGCCCCAACAGGGGAGGCGAAAACAGGGGCCGGCACCTTGAAATCGGCTCCAGCCTGGCCGCGTCCCTCAACGGACCTTCGAAACGCGGCCCATGGCGCGACCGCTCGGAAGCCCGTCCATGGCCGGGGCCCCTTACGTAGTACCGCGCTCCGCCCGCCCCTACGCCCGGTGATACGGATGATTCGCCAACATCGCCGCCGCGCGGTACACCTGCTCCGCCAGCACCAGGCGAACCAGCATGTGCGGCAGCGTCAGCGGTCCCAGCGACCAGCGCTCGTCGGCGCGCGCGAGAACCTCCGGGGCGTGGCCCTCGGGCCCGCCGATCAGGAACGCGAGGTCGCGCCCCTGCATGCGCCAGTGTTCGAGGCGCTGCGCAAGATCTTCCGAGGAATGCAGCCGGCCGCGACCATCCAGCGCGACCACCAGCGCGTCGCGCGGTACGGCCGCCAGCACGCGCGCACCCTCGTCCGACATCGCGCGCACGGTGTCGCGGCCCTTGCCGCGCAGGCCGGGCTCGACTTCGATCAGGTCCAGCGGCAGCCAGTGCGAGAGCCGCTTGCGGTACTCGGCGAAGCCCTCGGCCACCCAGGCAGGGGCACGCTCGCCGACGGCGATCAGCTTCGCTTTCATGCCGTCCGTAGCCCCGGCACACGCGCCGGGACGCCGTGATCAGGCATCGCGGCGCGGGCCGCGTTCCTCGCCCGGCGGTTCGTCGCCGACCGTCCACAGGCGCTCGAGCGCGTAGAACTCGCGCACGCGCGGCAGCATCACATGGACGATGACGTCGCCCAGATCGACCAGCACCCACTCGGCCTCGCGCTCGCCTTCGACGCCCAGCGGCTGGCAACCGAGCTTCTTGGCGTGCTTGACGACTTCGTCGGCGATCGACTTGACGTGACGGCTGGACGTGCCCGACGCGATGACCATGAAATCGCAGACGCTGCTGCGGCCACGCACATCGATGTCGACGACGTCGACGGCCTTGATTTCTGCGACGGCCGCTCGGGCCACTTCGAGCAGCGCATCTGGGGACGGCGGCGGTTCGGGCAGGCGGGTCTTGATGACGTGTGCGGGATTGGACAAAGGTCTGGCTCGGAAAGTGCGGCGGAAATTATAGCGGAGCGCGGGCCGCGGCCCCGTACAAGCCCTTCTCGTGGATGAATGCGGCAACCGCGGGCGGCAGCCAATCGGCGGTCGACGCGCCTGCGGCAAGGCGCGCGCGCACCGCGGTCGCCGAGACATGGGACAGCGGCTGGTGCAGGCGCAGCACCCGCCCGGCCGGTTGCGACCGCAGGTCCGCGGGGGCGCGGGTCCAACGGTCCTGCAGCGCGTCGGCGAGTCCGGTCGGCAATGCCGCATCGAGCGCACTGCCCGGCCGTTCGGCGACCACGAGATGCGCGAGTCCGAACAGGTCGCGCCATCGGTGCCAGCCCGGCAGACCGAGCAGGCTGTCGGCGCCGACCAGCCAGGCCAGCGGCTGCGCGGCGCCCAGCTCGCTGCGCAGTTCGGCCAGCGTGTCGACGGTGTAGCTGCGGCCCTCGCGTTCGAGTTCGCGGCGGTCGAGCACGAGGCTGGGCATGTCCTCGATCGCCAGCGCGACCATCGCCGCACGTGTCGCGCCATCGGCGCCGGGCGGCGCGCGATGCGGCGGATCGCCGGCCGGCATCAGATGGACCGTGCAGTCCAGTGCGTCGCGCGCGGCGCAGGCGATCGCCAGATGCCCGCAGTGGATCGGGTCGAAGGTCCCGCCATAGACGAGGTGCAGCGACATCGCGGCCGGTCAGGCGGCCAGCAGGGCGCCCGCGCGCGCGTCGGCGACCGCGACCAGCAGGCGTTCGAGCGCGAGCCAGCCATCGACCGGATCCTGCCCCCATCGACCACGGCCCTTGGCGATGCGGTCGACCCGCCCGGCTTCGGCGACGAAGCGCACCCAGCGCGCTTCGGGATGACGCTGCAGCGCGCGACGGTAGCCCGCCTGGCGGGCATCCCAGATGCGTTGCGCCTTGAATTCGCTCGCCATGTTGCCGCCGCGGGCCTGCACCTGCGCGAGCTGCGCAGCGCGCGAGAGTTCCATGACCACCATGCCCATCAGCGCCGGAATCGCCGCGCCCTCGGCGCGCAGGCCGGCGAGCATGCGCACGACCTGCGCCGGCTGGCCGTTGAGCGTGGCATCGAGCAGGCGGAACACGTCGAAACGCGCGGCATCGGCGACCAGCGCCTGCATGCGCGGCCCGTCGAGCGTGCTGCCATCGGCCAGCAGCGCGAGCTTGTCGACTTCCTGCGCGGCGGCCAGCAGGTTGCCGTCGACGCGTTCGGCCAGCTGCTGCACGGCGGCGCGATCGGCCAGCACGTTGCGGCTGCGCAGGCGCGCCTCGATCCAGCCTTCGAGTTCGTGCGGCTTGACCTGCCAGGCGACGACGAGATGACCGATGCCGGTGATCGCCTCGCTCCACTTGCCGCCGTGCTGCCGGCTCCATTCGCCGCCGGTGACCAGCAGGGTCACGTCGGACGGCGGATCGGCGCAGAAACCACTGATGACCGCGGCGCCGTCCTTGCCGGGCTTGGTCGTCGGCAGGCGGAGCTCGACCAGACGCTTTGATGCGAACAGGCTCGGCGCGCGGAACGTGGCCTCGACCGCATTCCAGTCGATGTCGCGGCCTTCGGGCTCGAACACTTCGCGCTCGGCGACGCCCTGTTCGCGCGCGGCGGCGCGCACGGCGTCGGCGGCTTCGAGCACGCGAAGCGGTTCGGGACCGGCGATCAGATAGGCGGGGCGCAGCGGCTCGCGCGCGAGCTGCGCGGGCAGGCGTTCGGGGGTCAGCTCCACGACGGGCGTATACCGTGCACGAACGGGCTCACTCGCGGATGCGTTCCTGGGGATTGCGGAACACCGCGTCGATGCGACGGAGAATCGATGCACTCATCTCGCGCTCCATTTCTTTCGACAGCAGGTCACGTTCTGAATCCGTGCCGATCGACTGGGTCGGAATCGACAGGTAATCACGTGCGAGTTCAACCGCCTGCTGCGGCACGATGTCCTCTCCGTCCGCATCGACCATGGAAAACACCACGGCATAACGCAGCGTGTACTCCTGCGCACGGCCCTGCGCATCGATGCTCAACGGCGTCGAGGCCCAGCGCTCCGATTCGATCCGAAGGGTCGCCACATCCGTCTGCCTCGCGCTCGCGCGCTGCACACCCGCACTGTCCAGCGACCGGTTCAGCAACTGGGCGAGACCACTGTACCGGTCACGCGCAGTGACTTTCACGGGCCCTAGATCAGGAGGCAGCGTCAGCGCATTGCGCAGATGGAAGCCACAGGCCGAGAGCGTCAGCACGAGGGCGACGAGGGCCAGGGGCAGGAAAGCAGGTCGGAGGATGCGCATGGGCGGAGTCTGGACGAGGGGGACAGGGCCGGCAAGCGCCGCGCGCGGAGCGCGGCGACGCCGGGTTCAGCCGGCGACGATGTTGACGATCTTGCCCGGCACGACGATGACCTTGCGTACCGTCAGCTCGCTGAGGAACTTCGCGACATTGGGCTCGTTGAGTGCCATCGCCTCGATCGCATCCTTCGGCAGGTCGACCGCGACCTCGATCGTGCCGCGCAGCTTGCCGTTGACCTGCACCGCGAGCGTCAACGCGTCGCGCTGCAGCGCGGCCGGATCGGCCTGCGGGAAGGTCTGGTCCTCGAGCAACGTCTCGGCATGGCCCAGCACCTGCCACAGCGCGTGGCTCACGTGCGGGGTGATCGGATTGAGCAGCAGCACGATGGTCTCGAAGGTCTCCTGGCGCAGCGCGCGCGCGTTCGCGTCGGACTCGTCGAACTTGCCGACGTGGTTCAGCAGCTCCATCACCGCGGCGATCGCGGTGTTGAAGCTGTGGCGGCGGCCGTAGTCGTCGCCGACCTTCTGGATCGCCTCGTGCAGCTGGCGGCGCAGGGTCTTCTGCGCGGGCGTCGCCGCACTGACGTCGAATGCACCCACCGCCCCGCCCTGCACGTGCTTCTGCACCTGGTTCCACAGCCGGCGCAGGAAGCGCGACATGCCTTCGACACCGGCCTCGTTCCACTCCAGCGACTGCTCGGGCGGGGCGGCGAACATCGAGAACAGGCGCACCGTGTCGGCGCCGTACTTGCCGATCATCGACTGCGGGTCGACGCCGTTGTTCTTCGACTTCGACATCTTCTCGGTGCCACCGATCGAGACCGGCTGGCCGTCGAGCTTCGCGGTCGCGCCGGTGATCCGGCCCTTGTCGTCGCGCACGATCTCGACATCGGCCGGATTGACCCAGTCCTTGCCGCCGTTGTCCAGCTCTCGGTAGAACGTGTCGGCGATGACCATGCCCTGGGTCAGCAGGTTGATCACCGGCTCGTCGCTGCGCACCAGGCCTTCGTCACGCATCAGGCGGTGGTAGAAGCGGAAATACAGCAGGTGCAGGATCGCGTGCTCGATGCCGCCGATGTACTGGTCGACCGGCGTCCAGTAGTCGGCGCGGTCGTCGACCATGTCGGCCGCGCCCGGCGAGGTGTAGCGCGCGGTGTACCAGCTCGACTCCATGAAGGTGTCGAAGGTGTCGGTCTCGCGCTCGGCCGCGCCGCCGCAGGTCGGGCACGTGGTCTTGCGCCACGCCGGATTGGATTTGATCGGCGACTGCACGACGCCCGGATTGGCGAACGCGTCCTCGACGTCCTCGGGCAGCAGAACGGGGAGCTGGTCCTCGGGCACCGGCACCGCGCCGCAGGCGTCGCAGTAGATCACCGGAATCGGACAGCCCCAGTAGCGCTGGCGGCTGACGCCCCAGTCGCGCAGGCGGAAGTTGACCTTGCGCGCGCCGCGACCTTCGCCTTCGAAACGCGCAGCCAGCGCATCGAGCGCCTGCTGGAAGTCGAAGCCGTCGAGGTCGCCGGAATTCACCAGCCAGCCGCGATCGGTATAGGCACCTTCTTCGGCGATCCGGCGCTCGAACGATTCGACGACCTGCACGGCCGCGGTCTTGTCGTACACGTCGAGCGAACCGCCGCCACCGAGCGCGGCGCGCATCGGGTCGGCGCCGCTGCGGCCGTCACGACCGATCTCCTGCAGCGCGTCGCGCACGTCGGTCGGCACCACGACCATACGGATCGGCAGGCCGTAGGCCTTGGCGAACTCCCAGTCGCGCTGGTCGTGCCCGGGCACTGCCATGACCGCACCGGTGCCGTAGCCCATCAGCACGAAGTTCGCGACCCAGACCGGAATCTCCTCGCCGGTCACCGGATGGATCGCGCGCAGGCCGGTATCCATGCCGCGCTTGACCTGGGTCTCCAGCTCGGCCTCGGACACGCCGCCCTGGCGCAGGTCTGCAATGAACTCGGCCAGATCGGGATCGGATTCGGCGGCGCGCAGCGCCAGCGGATGCTCGGCGGCGACCGACACGAAGGTCACGCCCATCAGGGTGTCGGGGCGCGTCGTGTAGACGGCGAGCTTCTCGTCGCTGCCCCCGGATCGGAGTCCGGGGCAGGCTTTCACGTCGAACGCGAACTCCAGACCTTCGCTGCGACCGATCCAGTTGCGCTGCATCGTCTTGACCGAATCCGGCCAGCCGCCCAGCGTGTCCAGACCGTCGAGCAGTTCCTGCGCGTACGCGGTGATCTTGAGGAACCACTGCGGGATCTCGCGCTTCTCCACCAGTGCGCCCGAGCGCCAGCCGCGGCCGTCGATGACCTGCTCGTTGGCGAGCACGGTCTGGTCGACCGGATCCCAGTTGACGACCGAATTGCGCCGGTAGGCCAGGCCCTTCTTCATCAGGCGGACGAACATGCGCTGCTCGTGGACGTAGTAGTCCGGCGCGCAGGTCGCGAACTCGCGGCTCCAGTCGATCGCGTAGCCCAGCGACTGCAGCTGGCCGCGCATGTGGGCGATGTTGGCGTAGGTCCATTTGGCCGGCGCGGTCGCGTTCTTGATCGCGGCATTCTCGGCCGGCAGGCCGAACGCGTCCCAGCCCATCGGCTGCAGCACGTTCTTGCCGATCATGCGCTGGTAGCGGCTGATGACGTCGCTGAGCGTGTAATTGCGCACGTGGCCCATGTGCAGCGCGCCCGAGGGGTACGGCAGCATCGACAGGCAGTAGTACTTGGGCTTGTCGGCCCGCTCGGTGACCTCGAACGCACGGGTCGATGTCCAGAACGTCTGGGCATCGGATTCCACCGGAGCGGGCTGGTAGGCGTTGGGATCGACGGCGGCGGATTCGCTGGACACGGGGGCTTTCGCAGGCGGAGGACAGCCGGCAAGCCTACCGCAGCGCCCGCGCGGCCGTCATGCGCATCCCGGCACATCCGGGCGTCCGGATGGGCAAACGGCTAGACTCGACGGGTTTCCGTCCCCCTATACCCGCCCTTGCCCGCATCCCGCTCCCGATTCTCGCGCTACCGCCTTCCGCTGTTCGGGACGGCGCTGGCGATCCTGATCGGCGTCGGCATCGCGGGAGTGGCCGGTGTCGTCAACCTGCGGGCCAGCAACGACTGGATCGAGCACACCTACCAGGTCATCAACCGGATCGAGGTCGCCGACCGCGCGGTCCGGGCCGCTGAGGCCAACGCCCGCGGCTACCGGCTGACCGGTCATCCCGACTACCGCAGCCAGTTCCTGGCCTCGGTGCCCGAGGTCGACCGGGCGACCGACGAGTTGATCCTGCTGATCCGGGACAGTCCGGCCCAGGATGCCCGCGCCCGCGCCCTGCGCGACGCCGCGCGGGCACACGTCACCGAACTGCAGCGGCTCTACGATCTGCAGGAGGCCCAGGGCGCGGACGCCGCACGGCTGGCGACCGATGCGCCGCTGATGCTGGGGCAATGGAGCGAGATCGAGACGGCCGGTTCGCTGATGCGGCGCGAGGAACTGCGCCTGCTCGAGCAGCGCAAGGCGCTCAGCCAGCGCCGTGCGGTGTATCTGGTCTCGATCGTGGCGCTCGGCATGCTGTTCGCCTCGGGGTTGATGGCCGCACTGATGTGGAGCGTGATCCGCGAGAACCGCCGCGTGCGCATGCTCGAGCGCGAAAGCCGCGAGGCGGCCCGCGAGATGGAAGCGGCGATGGCCCGGGTCGACCGCCTGTCCGGGCAGCGGCATGCGCTCAGCCGCTACTCGGGCATGCTGCAGAGCTGCGAGAGCCGCGACGAGGTGATCCGGCTCACGATCGACACGATCCGCGAGCTGCTGCCCGGCGCGAGCGGCCAGTGCTACCTGCTGCGCGCATCGCAGGATTTCTACGAGAGCGTCGCCAGCTTCGGCGAGCGGGTCGTCAGCAGCGCAGATTCGCTGCTGGCGAACGACTGCTGGGCGTTGCGTCGGGGGCAACCGCACTATCTGGTCGGCGGCCACGGCGGTCCGCGATGCGACCACCTCGACGTCACCCACCTCGAGGGCGTGTCCAGCCTGTGCGTTCCGCTGGTCGCGCAGGGCACCGCGGTCGGCCTGCTGCACGTCAGTGCGCCGTCGAGTGGCGATTCAACGGACAACGACGCCGGCCTGATCGGCCAGATCGCCGAACAGCTGGGCCTGGCCATTGCCAACCTGCAGTTGCGCGAGACGCTGCGCACGCAATCGCTGCGCGATCCGCTGACGGGGCTGTTCAACCGTCGCTATCTGGAAGTCAGCCTCGCCCGCGAACTGCAGCGCTGCGAGCGGCGCGGCCTGCCGCTGTCGGTGCTGATGCTCGACGTCGACCATTTCAAGCGCTTCAACGACACCCACGGCCATGCCGCCGGCGATGCACTGCTGGGACAGGTCGGGCGTCAGATCCAGGCCGGCGTGCGCGCCGAGGACATCGCCTGCCGCTACGGCGGCGAGGAATTCACCGTGGTGATGCCCGAACTCGACGCCGCTGGTTCCCTGACACGGGCCGAGCAGATCCGCCGCGCGGTCGAGGTCGCGACCGTCCACCACCTCGGCCAGCAGCTCGGACCGGTGACGCTGTCGATCGGCATTGCGACCTTTCCCGGCGACGGCAACACGCCCGAACTGCTGTTGCAGATGGCCGACGCCACGCTGTATCGCGCCAAGGCCGAGGGCCGCAACCGGGTGCTGCACGTGTCGCACGGGTAACGCGCGTCCGTTCGCCGGATCCGCGTGATGGAGACTGGGATCCGGAATCGACCGCAAGCCGGCTGATGCCGCCCCAGATCATCGCTTGCCACGATCGGCCTCGCCTGAGGGAGCGCGCCTGTGCTTGCATCCCGTTTCGGGGGCGCGCGATGCCGGATTCCCGGCACAGCCCATCGCGCGCAAGCGCGCGCCCACAGACAGCCTGCCGCGAAGGTGCGAATCCGCTCGGGTCCACAGCCGGTTTCCGCGCCTACAATCCGGAACCGCCGCTCTCCGGAGATCCGCATGGCCTGTCGTGTCCGCCCGTCCGCCGCCCTCGCCTGCGCCGGCCTCCTGCTTGCACCGTTGTCGGTGCTCGCCCAGACCACCGCGCTGCATTGCGAGCGCCTGTTCGACGCACGCAGCGGCCAGGTCCGCGGCGAGCACACGATCCTGATCGAGAACGGCCTGATCCGCGAAGTCGTGCCCGGCCGCGCCAAGCTCGGCGGCGATGTCGAATCGATCGTGCTCGCAGGCCGGACCTGTTCGCCCGGCTGGACCGACCTGCACGTGCACCTGGGTTCGCAGTCGAGTCCTGCGAGTTACTCGGAAGGCTTCCGCCTCGATCCCGTCGACTACGCGTTCCGCGCGGTCGGCTACGCCGAGAAGACGCTGCTGGCCGGCTTCACCACCGTCCGCGATCTCGGCGGCGAGGTCAGTCCGCATCTGCGCGATGCGATCAACCAGGGCCTGGTGCGCGGCCCGCGGATCTTCGCCGCCGGCAAGTCGATCGCGACGACCGGTGGCCATGCCGACCCGAGCAACGGCTACAACTCGATGCTCTCGCACCTGATGGGTCCGCCCGGCCCGACCGAGGGCGTCATCAATTCGATCGACGACGCGCGCCAGGCCGTGCGCCAGCGCTACAAGGAAGGCAGCGACGTCATCAAGATCACCGCCACCGGCGGCGTGCTGAGCTACGCGCGCAGCGGCGACGCGCCGCAGTTCACCGTCGACGAGGTGCAGGCGGTCGTCGACACCGCGAAGGACTACGGCTACCGCGTCGCCGCGCATGCGCACGGCACCGAGGGCATGAAGCGCGCGGTGCTCGCCGGCGTGACCAGCATCGAACACGGCACGCACATGGACGACGAGGTCATGCGCCTGATGAGGCAGCGCGGCACCTGGTACGTGCCGACGATCTACGCCGGCCGTTTCGTCGCCGACAAGGCGAAGGAGCCGGGCTACTTCCCCGAGGTCGTGCGCCCGAAGGCGGCGACGATCGGCGCGCAGATCCAGGACACCGCCGCGCGTGCGTACCGCGCCGGCGTGCCGATCGCGTTCGGCACCGACCAGGGCGTGGGCCCGCACGGCGACAACGCGCGCGAGTTCCTCTACATGGTCGAAGCCGGCATTCCCGCGGCGTACGCGCTGCAGTCGGCGACGCTGCATGCGGCGACCGTGCTCGGCGTGGACGACCAGGGTGTCATCGAGCCCGGCCGCCGCGCCGACATCATCGCGATGCCGGGCGATCCGGTCGCCGACATCAATGCGGTGCTCGCGGTCGATTTCGTCATGCAGGGCGGCCGCGTGCATCGCACGCCGGACGCGGACGGCACCGCGCGCGACTGAGCCGCGCCACCACCCTGTAGGAGCGCGCTCGCGCGCGATTGGGGCTTTACAGGCACGCCCATCGCGCGCGAGCGCGCTCCTACATAGGACCTCCGTACATCAACGCGCGGGCGGCACCCGCCACACCAGCAACAGCGTCCACGCCGCCCACGCGGCCAGCACCACGCGCGGACCGGCGATGGGCCCGAACAGCACCGGCGCCAGCAGGCAGAGCGCGCCGATCGCCAGCGCCGGCCAGCGCACCGCAGGCATCGCGATGCCCGACAGCAGCGCGCCTGCGCCGAAGGCCAGCAGCCAGACCATCCACGCGGTCGCATGCAGGCGGCTGCTGCCGGCATCGAGCGCGTCGGGATCGAGCGGCAGCAGGCCCTGCGCGGCGAACGCGAGCGACGCCAGCAACAGCAGTCGCAGGGCGACGCCCGCCGGCATGCCGAGCAACGGCGCCGCCGCCCGCAGGCGGATCGCCACCCACGCGAGCAGCAGGCCGGGCGCGATCCAGGCCAGCAGGTTGAACAGCCACGCCAGCGGCATCCCGCTCGCGCCCGACCACGCCAGCGGCGCGGCGGCAGGCACTGCATTGGCCACCGCGAAGACCAGCCACGCCAGCCACGTGCTGGCGTGGGCCAGTGCGACCAGCGGCAGCAGGCGCAGCCGCGTCACGCCGCCCACCGGAACACGTCCTCGACACCGACATCGAACGTGCGGGCGATGCGGAATGCGAGTTCCAGCGACGGTGCATAACGCCCCGCCTCGAGCGCGATGATCGTCTGCCGCGTGACCTGGCAGGCATCGGCCAGCGCCTGCTGGGTCATCTCGCCGTGCTCGAAGCGCAGGCGGCGGATGCCGTTGGCGATCGGCGTGCCGGTCATCGGACGCGGCTCATCGACGATCGCGCCAGTACAGCATCGCCGCGCACCACTGGCCGACCGCATTGGCGACGAACATCGCAGCGAACACCGCCGCGACCGTGGCACGCGCATCGGGCGCCGAACCCATGCGGCTGGCGTGGAGCGCGTACACGGCGGCGCCCGCGACGAGCATTGTCTCCAGCGTGCGCTTCGACCAGCGCGTGGCCGCCGCCTGGATCGCCGCGTCGCGCTCGTCCTCGACCACGCCGCGGTGCCGCGCCTGCGCCGCCAGACGGCGTGCGCGGATCTCCGGCCCCAGCAGCACCACACCGGCGTAGCCGAACAGCAGGCACCAGGTGATCCAGCCCTCGCCCAGCCGTCCCGCGGCGATCATCTGCAGGAAGATCACCGCGACCAGCAAGAGCTGAGCCGCGTTCCACGCATCGGTTTCACCGGGCGACGGGCCGGCTCCTTCCGCGGACGGCCGCGTACTGCGCCACGCCAGGCCCGCGATGCCGACCAGCAGGAGCAGCACCGGCCCGAGCGTGAGGCCGCGCAAGGCGGGGTCCTTCGACACGAACAGCAGGCCGAAACCGGTGAACACCGCGGCCGGCCAGATCACCGACCAGACCGACGGCCGGTCGGTCCGCGCCTGCCGGCCCGCAGGGACGATCCCTTCATGCATGGACATGATGTCCTCTCCACCAGACTCCAGGTAAAACAGAATTTACATTCCGGCCTGGCCATGTCAACTATTTTTGACATGGTTGTATCCTGCGCATCCGCCGCCATCCTTCGGGATCGCGCCCGGCGCATTCCTTCTCCAACGGATCCCCGCATGCTTCTCGACGGCAACGCTCCCGCCCCCGACGCACTCCCCCACGTCTTCGACGCGACCACCGCGACCTTCGAGGCCGATGTCCTGCAGGCATCGTTGCAGACGCCGGTCCTGGTCGATTTCTGGGCCGAATGGTGCGGACCGTGCAAGTCGCTCGGCCCGGTGCTGGAGAAGCTGGCGGCCGAGTACAACGGTGCGTTCGTGCTCGCCAAGGTCGATGTCGACAAGGAACAGCAGATCGCGGCCGCGTTCCAGATCCGCTCGGTGCCGACGGTCTTCCTGCTGATCGGCGGCCAGCCGGTCGACGGCTTCCCGGGCGCGCTGCCCGAAGGCGAGGTGCGCGAATTCCTGAAGCGCCACGGCATCGAGCCGGCCGCGGGCGGCGTCGTCGAGGACGCGGCGCCGGCGCCGCTGGATCCGGCCGCCGAAGTCGCGCGCCTGCGCGAGGCCGTGACCGCCGAGCCCGACAAGGCCGAACTGCGCCTCGACCTCGCGCTCGCCCTGCTGCAGACCGGCGCCGCGAAGGAAGCCGAAGGCCTGCTCGACGGCCTGCCGGCGAACCTCGCGACCGACGACCGCACGATCAAGGCGCGCGCGCGGCTCGATTTCGCCACCCTGCTCGCCGACGCGCCGCCCGCCGAGACGCTGCAGGCCGCGATCGCCGCCGATCCCGCCGACCTCACGGCGCGCCACCAGCTCGGCGTGCGCCACATCGTCGCCGGCGATGCCGAAGCCGGGTTCGAACAGTTCATCGAGATGCTCGCGCGCGACCGCGATTTCCAGGACGGCCTGCCGCGCAAGGCGCTGATCGACGCGTTCCGCATCGTCGACGACGCCGTGCTGGTCGGCCGCTACCGCCGGAAGATGGCTTCGCTGCTGTTCTGATCCGGCGCCGCCGCCAGTCGCTGTCCGTACAGCGGCGTATGGCAAGATCGGCGTCCCGTCGCCGATCGCCTGTCCATGACCCCGCGCCGTTTCCGACTCCTGATGAACCTGTGGCCGCCGTTCCTGTGCGCGGGCATCCGCGTGACCGCGATCGACGACGCCTTCCGCCATGCGCGCGTCGAACTGCGCCAGCGCTGGTTCAACCGCAACTACGTCGGCACGCATTTCGGCGGCAGCCTGTTCGCGATGACCGATCCGTTCTGGATGATCATGACGCTGCGCGCGCTCGGCAAAGACCACGTGGTCTGGGACAAGGCCGGCGAGATCGAGTTCATCCGTCCGGGCCGCGGCACCGTGCATGCGCGTTTCGATCTCGACGACGCGACGGTCGAGGCGATCCGCGCCGCGACCGCCGACGGCAGCAAGCACCTGCACTGGTTCACGACCGACGTGCTCGACGCCTCGGGCGAACCCGTCGCCCGCATCCGCAAGCAGGTCTACGTGCGCCGCAAGCGGCGCAGCGGTCAGTCGGACGCCGCGGTCGATTCGACGAGGTAGGCCGGCAGCGGTAGCGACCAGGTCGCGCCGCGCCCGGTGTCGTACTGCGCGATCTCCAGTGAACGCCCGTCCGCGCCGACGGTGATGTCGCGCGCGGGACTGCGCAGTCCATCCGGACGACGGGCGAGGCGTTCGGCGAGCGTGCCGTCGTTGGGTTGCCCGCGCAGCCAGGCCAGCGTGCCGAGCAGTTGCAGCCGGGCGCTCTGGTCCTGCGCCCGCCATGCATAGATTGCATACGCGGGGCCGGCGATATCGCCCAGGATGCAACCCGCGCTGTTGGCGATGCATTCGAAGCGCCGCCAGGCGGGCATGGGCGTAGCGGCGGCCGCCAGCCGCTGATCCGAAGCCGGCGCAGTGTCCTGCATCAGGCAGGGCGCGACCATCTGTTCCGCCAGCAATGCGCGAAAACCATCGCGATCGAGCACCAGCCAGCTCCATGCGGTGTGCGCGCGCATCTCGGGAAGCGACGCGGTCGCGCCCGTGCTCCACGCGAACTCCCCGCGCATGGCCGGACAGATCGACATATCGGCGGCCACCGGCGCGGCAAGTGCGGCCTCGCAGCTGTCCGGCAACACGGTGTCGCGCGGCAGTGCGGCGAGCATCCCGGCCAGCAATGCACCGTATCCATCGGTCGCGAGCGCGATGCCGAGCATCCTGACGATCAGGATGTCGCTGTGCGTTCCCAGACGGCGCCAGGTCGCCAGATCGCGGCAGGTCGCCTCGACCGCGTGCATCCGGTCGCCCTGCACGAACTCGACGGCGTGCGCGGTCAGCGGCCACTTCAGCAGCGTGAAGTCGGGAAACGGAATGCGAAGATCGGCCGGCCAGCGCGCTGCGTAATGATCGAACTCGGACAGCCGCTCGATCCGTTCGATGAGGCGGGCATTCGCGCGCACCAGGGCCGCATGCTCGTCCGGCGCGCGTTCCACCTTGCCCAGACAGTCCGTCTCGCGGATCCCGCAGGGACTTACGCCCTCCGCGCTCGAGATCGGGCGCAGGTCGGGGTACCGCGCCGCACCGGTCGAGAAGGCGAGCGGCGCGTCGTGTGCGCCGGCAGTCGCCTCGACCAGGGCGCGCATGTCGCGGTCCACCACCGCTGCGATGTCCGCATCCGGCACGTCATACGGCAACACCCAGATCGCATCGAAGGCATTGCGCCCCTCGAACGCGGTCGGCGCTTCCAGCAGTTCCAGTGCCGCGTGTTGCGCAGGCGTCGGCCCGCGCAGCCGCGACCACGTCCACAGCGCCGCGAACACCAGCACCGCTACCAGCAATCCCGTCCCCAGCCCCTTCAACCAGCGCATACCCGCCTCCCCTGCCCCGCGTCCTGCGGCCCGGCAGTCTGCCATCCGGCTATCCCGATCGACGAATCGCTGACCACGACGCGTCTCGTGTCCGTGCCCGGATCGGTATCCTGTGCGGCGCACCGGAGCTGCCCACGCAACATCCCACACGCGCACGCGTCATCGCCGGTGACGTCACGCTCCATAATCCGGCAGCGGATACCGCACTGCGCCGGCAACGCGCCTTGCGCGCGGGCCGCGCCATCTCCGTTCCTCCGCCTGAATCCCGATGCTCCGACTCACCGACCTCAAACTGCCCCTCGATCACGACGATGCCGCGCTGCCCGCCGCGATCGTCGCGCGCCTGGGCATCCACGCCGACGAGCTCACCGGCTACACCGTGGCCAAGCGCAGCTACGACGCGCGCCGGCGCGGCGCGATCGTGCTGATCTATTCGGTCGACGTGGACACCCCGCGCGAGGCCGACATCCTGCAGCGGCTGACCCTCGATCCCGAGGCGGATGCCGCGTCGGAGGAGCCTGGCGCAGGCGCGGCGGCCGGTGGCGGCAAGGTCGGTGCGTCGCCCGACACCTCGTACCGCTTCGTCGCCCATGCCGGCGATGCCCTGCCGCTGCGCCCCCTGGTCATCGGCACCGGGCCCTGCGGCCTGTTCGCGGCGCTGGTGCTGGCGCAGATGGGATTCCGGCCGATCGTGCTGGAACGCGGCAAGGCCGTGCGCGAACGTACCGTGGACACGTTCGCGTTGTGGCGGAAGAAGATCCTGAACCCCGAGTCCAATGTGCAGTTCGGCGAAGGCGGCGCGGGTACGTTCTCCGACGGCAAGCTCTACAGCCAGATCTCCGACAAGCGCCACCACGGCCGCAAGGTGCTGACCGAGTTCGTCGCCGCCGGTGCGCCTGAGGAGATCCTCTACGTCAGCAAGCCGCACATCGGCACGTTCCGTCTGGTGTCGATGGTCGAGCACATGCGCGCAACCATCGAGTCGCTGGGCGGCGAGATCCGGTTCTCCAGCCGCGTCGACGACCTGCTGGTCGAGTCCGATGCCGACGGCGTGCGCCATGTGCGCGGGGTGGCGCTGGCCAGCGGCGAGACGCTCCGCGCCGATCACGTGGTCCTGGCACTGGGCCACAGCGCGCGCGACACCTTCGCCATGCTGCATGCGCGCGGCGTGTTCCTGGAGGCCAAGCCCTTCTCGATCGGCTTCCGCATCGAACATCCGCAGTCGCTGATCGATGCCGCGCGCTTCGGCCCGCAGGCCGGCCATCCACTGCTCGGCGCGGCGGACTACAAGCTGGTGCACCACGCGCGCAACGGCCGCTCGGTCTACAGCTTCTGCATGTGCCCCGGCGGCACCGTGGTCGCGGCCGCGAGCGAGCCCGGCCGCGTGGTGACCAACGGCATGAGCCAGTACTCGCGCAATGAGCGCAATGCGAACGCGGCGATCGTCGTCGGCATCACGCCCGAGGATTTTCTGCCATATGCGCCCGAAGGCGGACCGCTGGCCGGCATCGCCCTGCAACGGCACTGGGAGTCGAACGCGTTCCGACTCGGCGGCGGCGAATACGAGGCGCCGGGCCAGCTGGTCGGCGACCTGCTGGCCGGACGCGCGTCGAGCGCCCTCGGCAGCGTGGTGCCCTCGTACACGCCCGGCGTGCGCCTGGGCGACCTGTCCGCCGCATTGCCCGAATATGCGATCACCGCGATCCGCGAAGCCCTGCCGGCGTTCGATCGCCAGCTGCGCGGATTCGCGATGCACGATGCACTGCTGACCGGCGTGGAGACCCGCACGTCCTCGCCGCTGCGCATCACCCGCCATGCCGACGGCCAGAGCTTGAACACGCGCGGGCTGTTTCCGGCCGGCGAAGGCGCGGGCTACGCCGGCGGCATCCTGTCGGCTGGCGTGGACGGCATCAAGGCCGCCGAATCGGTGGCGATGGCACTCGTCGCGGCCGGGCACGCGCGCGCAGCCTGAGGCGTGACGCGCGCGATCGGGATGCGTCCCGCGCGCTGCCGGTCGATGCGCACCAGCGGCGATGCGGAGACGGATCCGACTGCCGGCGTCGCTCGCGTCGGCGCAATGTGCCGTGCGTCCATGTACCGCGATGACGATGGACTCGGGAGATACGTCGAACGGACACGCATCACACCGTTTTCCGGCGCGCCGTCGGTATGCTGTGCGACGCACAGGGGGAACCATGCAGCACACGCCAACCGGACCCGATCCGACGGTCTTTCCGGACATTCCCGGATACCGGTTGCTGCGTGTCGTCGGCCACGGCGGCATGGCCACGGTCTATCTCGGCAGGCAGCTGTCGCTGGGTCGCGACGTGGCGATCAAGGTCATGCTGCCCGAGGCGCTGGCCGACGAGGTCAGCCGCCGCCGTTTCGAGAACGAAGCGCGCACGATCGCCCGGCTCGAACATCCCCACATCGTCGGCATCCACGAGGTCGGCCGCACCGCCGCCGGACTGCCGTGGTACGCGATGCCCTACCTGCCGCACGGCCATCTGGGCGGGCGCAACCTCACCGGCGACCACGCCCGCGTGCGCGAGGTGCTGCGCGCCCTGCTGTCGGCGCTGGCGTACGCGCACGCGCGCGGCGTGATCCACCGCGACGTCAAGGCCGAGAACGTGCTGTTCGACGAGGCCGACCGGCCGTTGCTGGCGGATTTCGGCATCGCCCTGCGGCGCGGCTACGGCACCCGCGTGACGATGGTCGGACTCGCCGTGGGCAGCACCGCCTACATGGCACCCGAGCAGGCCCGCGGCCAGCAGGTCGACTTCCGCGCCGATCTCTACAGCGTCGGCGTGCTGGCCTGGGAGATGCTCAACGGCAGCCTGCCCTACCAGGGGGAGGATGCGCTCTCGATGGCGATCGCGCATACCCAGAACCCGATTCCGCGGCTGCCGCCGGCGCTGCGCCACTGGCAGCGTTTCATCGACCGCGCACTGGCCAAATCGCCCGGCCGGCGCTTCTCCGACGCCAACCAGATGCTGCAGGCGCTGGCACAGGTGCCGCAGCGCGACGGCAGGCGCGAGCCGATGATCGAGCGCACGTTCCGACGCGTCGGCGAAGGCGCCCGCCGGTTCGGCGCCGGTGCGCGTCGCATGTCGCCGATGCTGTGGATTCCCGCGGTGCTGGTCGTCGCGGCGGGCATCGGCTTCGTGCTGCGTCCATCGGGCGCGTCGGACCCGGACACACCGCCCCCCGGCCGCGCACTCGCTGCCGGCGACGCCCCGGCGCCTGTCGAAGCCGAAGGTCTCGCCCGCGACGATGCCCGCACGCCCGCCGCCGAGGTCGTGGAGACCGACCGGGCCGCGCCGCAGATCGCGCCGGTCTCGGCATCCGATCGCCATCTCGGTGATGCCGAGCGCCAGCTGCGCGCAGGCCAGCTGGCCGCGCCCGCCGGCGCGAACGCACTCGAATCGCTGACCCGCGCCTGGCAAGCCGATCGCGAACACCTGCGTTTCGCGCCGCTGTCCGCACGCGCCCTCGATGCCGTCGGCGCGCGCGCCGTCGCGCTGATCGCCAAGGGGGAACACGACACCGCCGCCACGCTGCTGACCGCCGCGCGCCAGCATGCGACCGCCACCGGACAGGCCGACGACGAGGCGATGCGGCGCCTGCGCGCGCGCGTCGACGACGCGCTCGAGGCGCGCATCGGCCAGGCGGTCACCGATGTCGATCGCGGCGAAGCGGTCGCGAGCCTCGCATCGGCCGAAGCCGTGGGTCTCGACGCTGCCGCCACCGCGCGCCTGCGCCGCCAGGCGATGACCATTCCCGATGTCGCGGGCCTCGCGGCGCGGGTCGCCGGCGGCGCGCGCGTCGTGCGCAGCAGTGACGGCGCGTACGCGATTTCCAATGCGCCGGTCAGCCGCGCGGACTACGCCGCGTTCGTCGCGGCCACCGGCCGCAAGTCCGCCGCGTGCCGCGCGCGTGGTTCGGTGCTGCGCGCCCTGTCGCCGAAGGACTGGGAGAACCCCGGCTTCGAGCAGTCGCCGTCCGATCCGGTGGTCTGCGTGTCCTGGCACGACGCGGTGGACTACGCCCGCTGGCGCAGCGAGCGCGAAGGCCGCAGCATCGTCGTCGCCTCGACCGCGCAGGGTGCCAGCGTCGCCACGCGCGCGGAGGGCCCGGCCGAATGGCGCAGCGATTGCGCGGCCGCGTGCAAGGACCGCGTCGCCGCCGGCCGCAGCCAGCGCGACGAACTGGCCAGCCGCGCGCTCGATCCGCGCCGTGGTTACGACGATGTCGGCTTCCGGCTCGCGCATCTGCCCTGAGCGCCTGCGCCGCGCGCGTCGTCGCTGAATCGCCCGCCCCTGCGCACGCCCCGCGACGCCGCGCGCGCTTCCGTGGTGCAGGTGCGGGGCGCATCATGTCGGGCTCCCCACGCCACCCGCGGATTCCCATGAGTGCCCCCACCCTGGGCGGACGCCTGCAGCGTCTGTTCCTCACCGGCCTGCTGACCCTGCTGCCGATCTGGCTGACCTGGATCGTCGTCAAGTTCGTCTTCGTGCTGCTCTCCAACATCAGCACGCCCTGGGTCGCGCCGCTCGCGCACGAGATCGCCGCGGGCTTCCCGAATTCGATGGGCTGGGTCAATGCGACTTCGGTGCAGGCGACGATCGCGATGCTCGCGACGATCGTGCTGATCCTCGGTGTCGGCTGGCTCGCGCGTCGGGTCATCGGCCAGCGCATGCTGTCGTGGGTGGACGCGCTGGTGCGGCGCATTCCGCTGGCGAACGTGATCTATTCCAGCGCGCGCAAGCTGCTCGACATCCTGCAGACCAAGCCCGACGGCACCCAGCGCGTGGTGCTGATCGATTTCCCGCACGCGGAGATGAAATCGGTCGGCTTCGTGACCCGTGTGATCCGCGAGCAGGGCACCGGGCGCGAACTCGCCGCGGTCTACGTGCCGACGACGCCGAACCCGACATCCGGATATCTGGAAATCGTGCCGCTGGAGAAGATCACGCCGACCGACTGGACCGTCGACCAGGCGATGAGCTTCATCATCTCCGGCGGCGCCGTCGCGCCCGACACGATTCCGTTCGACCCGCCGCCTGCACCGGCGCGGGATGCGCCTGCGCCGGGCCCGGCGGCGACAGGCGCTCCCTGAGCCCGTGACCTCCGGCCCTTGTCGCCGGCGGTGCACGTTCGACAGCATCGATCCGACCACCCACTGGAGCCCGACATGAAGCAGCCGCTCGTCCTCGCCATCGCCGTCGCCATCGCCGCCGGCGGCGGACTCGCCGGTTGCAACCGCGACGCGCCCGCGCAGGCCGCGGCTGCGACGATCGCCGAGGTGCCGGCCGAGGATGCCGCGGCGCGCGCTGCGCGGCTGACCACGCTGTATGCCGAGTACTGGGAAGAACTGCTGAAGCTCAACCCGATCCAGGCCACGTTCCAGGGCGACACCCGCTACAACGACCAGCTGCCGGACTTCGGCAGCGCCGAGTACCGCGAACAGGTCCGCGTGTTCAACGAGCGCTGGCTCAAGACCGTCGAGGCGATCGGCAGCGACGGCCTGCAGGGCCAGGACCTGCTGAGCTACCGGATCTTCGTCGAGGAGCGTCGCAACGCGCTCGATGCCGAGCGCTTTCCCGGCTGGATGATGCCGGTCAACCAGATGGGCAGCATCGTCAGCTATTCGGTGCTGCTGGGCTCGGGCTCGAACGCGCAGCCGTTCGCCACCGTCGCCGACTACGAGGCCTGGTTGCGCCGCGCCGCGCGCATCCCGGTGCTGCTCGACACCGAGATCGCCAACATGCGCGCCGGCATCGAGGCCAACGTCGTGCAGCCGCGGGTAGTGATGGAGAAGGTGCTGCCGCAGTTCGACGCGATCGTCGGCCCCGATCCGGAGAAAAGTCCGTTCTGGGGCCCGGTCGCGAACTTCCCGGCCGACATCGCCGAGGCCGACCGCGAACGCCTGACCGCGGCGTTCCGCACGCTGATCACCGAGCAGCTGAACCCGGCGATCCAGCGCCAGCGCGACTTCATCGCCAACGACTACCTGCCGCACGCGCGTGACAGCGTGGGCCTCGACGCCCTGCCCGACGGCATGGCCTGGTACGCGTTCTCGGCGAAGCAGCAGACCACGTCCGACCTGACGCCCGAGGCGATCCACCAGATCGGCCTCGACGAGGTGGCGCGCATCCACGAGCAGATCCGCGGCGTCATGGCGGAGACGAAGTTCGAGGGATCGCTGCAGGATTTCTTCCGCTTCATGCAGACCGACCGCCGCTTCGAGTTCCGATCGGAAGACCAGCTGCTCGCGCACTACCGCGCCATCGAGAAGAAGATCGAGGCCAGGGTGCCCGAGCTGTTCTCGCTGACGCCCCGGGCCGGCTTCGAGATCCGCCCGGTCGAGGCCTTCCGCGCCGAATCCGCGGCCGGTGGCTCGTACATGTCGCCGAGCGAGGATGGCAGCCGCCCGGGCATCTTCTACGTCAACACCTTCGACCTGCCGACGCGCAAGCGCTGGGACGCCGAGGACCTGTTCCTGCACGAGGCGATCCCCGGCCACCACTTCCAGCTCGCGCTGCAGCAGGAACTCACCGACCTGCCCGCGTTCCGCCGCTTCGGCGGCGAGACCGCCTACATCGAAGGCTGGGGCCTGTACGCCGAGAGCCTGGGCCGCGAACTGGGGCTCTACACCGATCCCTACGACTACTTCGGCCGCCTGCAGGGCGAACTGTGGCGCGCGGTGCGCCTGGTCGTCGACACCGGCCTGCACAGCAAGGGCTGGACCCGCCAGCAGGTGCTCGACTACATGTTTGAGAATTCGTCGGTCAGCGAACCCGACGCGATCGCCGAGGCCGAGCGCTACATCGCCTGGCCCGGCCAGGCGCTGGCGTACAAGATCGGCGAACTCAAGCTCCAGGAACTGCGCAAGCGCAGCGAAGCCGCGCTGGGCGAGGCCTTCGACATCCGCGCCTTCCATGCCGAAGTGCTCAAGGACGGCGCGCTGCCGCTGCCGCTGCTCGAGGCGAAGATCGACGCGTGGATCGCCGGGCAGCGCGGGCGACCGGACGACCAGCCGATCACGACGGCGCCGGCCGGGGTGGAGTCATAAGACTAGCCTCGCGAGTGCGGGTTGGAACGTGGGCGCACTGACACGCCTTGCAGCTTTCGACCTCGTCGTCCCAGCGAACGCTGGGACCCATTTTCGCGGCAAGACCCAGAATCAAGATGGGCCCCAGCGTGACCAGACATGCGTCTGTTGAAAGCCGCTGGGGCGACGGTGCGGAAGTTCGATATGCAAGGGACAAGTTCCCCGTGGCCGCCAAGAGTCCGGATTTCGAATCGGCTTGGCTGACGACACGCCGGCACAGATCGGCAAAGCCGATCGCTCAGCACACACCACCCGCATTGCCGCACCGCCGCTTGCCCGCCCGCACCTCTCGCGCGATGCTGCACATCGGCTCGCGCTGGGGAGGCGCCATGATCCGCACGATGTTCTCGGTGATGCTCGGCATGCTCGTCGCCATGATGGTGATGCTGGGGCTGGAGTTCGTCGGCACGTGGATGTTCCCGATGCCCGCCGGCCAGCTCGCCAGTGAAGCGGACCTCGCCGAGATCGTCGCCAATGCGCCGACCGGCAAGCTCGTCTGGGTGCTGCTCGGCTGGCTGCTCGCCGCGGTCTGCGGCGGCTGGGTCGCGGCGCGCGTCGCGCGCGTGCACCGGATGGGCGCAGCGATCGCGGTCGGCGTGCTGATCGTGCTCGGCGTGCTGGGCAACGCCTGGATGCTGCCGCATCCGCTGTGGATGACCCTGCTGGGCGTCATCGGCCCCGTTCCGCTCGCGTGGTGCGGCGGCCGGCTCGCGCTGCGGCGCGCACGCACCGACGCGTCCGCGTAACGACCAAGGACTTCCATGCAGGCATCGCTGCTGACGACGTTGCTGTTGCCGCTCGCGCTCGGCGTGATCATGTTCGGGCTGGGTCTGGGCCTGACGCTCGACGATTTCCGCCGCGTCGCGCGCTATCCGCGCGCGGTGCTGATCGGCCTCGCACTGCAGATCGGCGTGCTGCCCTGGGCGGCGCTGGCGCTCGCGCTGCTGTTCCGCCTGCCGCCCGAACTCGCGGTCGGACTGATGCTGCTGGCCGCGTCGCCGGGCGGCGCGACCGCGAACATCTACAGCCACATCGCGCGCGGCGACGTGGCGCTCAACATCACCCTGACCGCGGTCAACAGCGTGCTGTGCCTGGTCACGCTGCCGGTGATCCTCAATCTGTCGCTGGAATTCTTCCTCGGCGCCGGCCAGTACGTGCCGCCGCCGACGCGCAAGATCGTCGAGGTCGCGCTGATCATCCTGCTGCCGGTCAGCATCGGCATGCTGGTGCGCGCGTTCGCCACCGGCTTCGCATCGCGCATGGAGAAACCGATCCGGCTGCTCTCGGTCGTCGTGCTCGCGCTGCTGATCGTCGCCGCCGTCGCCGGCACTTGGGACACGCTGCTGGCCTATTTCGCCGCGGTCGGCCTGGCCTGCCTGCTGTTCAACCTCGTCAGCATGGGCGTCGGCTACGCGGCGCCGCTGGCGCTGCGGCTGCCGCGGCGCCAGGCCATCGCGATCTCGATGGAGATCGGCATCCACAACGGCACGCTGGCGATCTTCATCGCGCTCAGCGTGCTCGGCAACGCGACGATGTCGGCGCCGGCCGCGGTCTACAGCCTGCTGATGTTCGTCACCGCCGCCGTGTTCGCCGCGTGGCTCAACCGCCCCGGCACGCGCGCGGCGGACGCGCCCGCCTGACGCCCGTTGCAGGACGCTGCGCACACGGCAGACTGTCGCTCCGTCCACCGCTGGAATTCCGATGCGCCCGTCGCTGCTCGCCTGCCCGCTCACCATCTGTCTGCTGTCGTCCGCACTGGCCGCGGGCGCCGCGGAACCGCCGCTGCCGCAGCTCGAGGCCTACACGGTGCGCGACTCGTGGCGCCAGCCGATCGCACCGGTGCGCATCGCCGACCGCACCTGGCAGATCGGCACGGCCGGCCTGACCGCGTTGCTGGTCGTCACCGATGACGGCGCGGTGCTGATCGACGGCGGCATGCCGCAGGCCGCGGATGCATTGCTGGCGAACATGGCGCGCCTGGAAGTCGCGCCCGCGGATCTGCGCCTGCTGCTGTCGAGCCACGCGCACGCCGACCATGCCGGCCCGTTCGCCGCGCTCAAGCGCCGCACCGGGGCGAGACTGGTCGCGAACGCCGAATCGGCGGCGCTGTTCGCGCGTGGCGGCACCGACGACCTGCATTTCGGCGACGACATCGCCTATCCGCCGGTCGACACCGACCGCATCGTCATGGACCACGAAGTCGTCTCGCAGGGCGGCGTCGATTTCACCGTGCATTTCGTGCCGGGCCACACGCCGGGTAGCGTGGCGTGGACTTGGACCGACACCCGCGACGGCCGGCCGGTGCGCATCGCCTATGTCGACAGCCTCAGCGCGCCCGGGTACCGGTTGCAGGACAACCCGCGCTATCCGCGGCTGGTCGAGGATTACCGCCGCACGTTCCGGACCGTACGCGAGCTGCCGTGCGATCTGCTGCTGACACCGCATCCGGACGCCAGTGGCTGGGACTTCGCGGCCGGGGATGCGGCAGGCGCCAGGGCGCTGTCGTGCATCGCCTATGCGGATGGCGCCGAGACGCGGTTCGATGCACAGCTGGCGGACGAGCAGGCGAAGTCGCGCTGAGCGTGGGTTTGAAGAAGCACGGGCGTTCGAGGATCGCGGTTCGATCGCCAGCGCGGTGATGGGTTTCGCTGCGCTCTACCGTCCTACGGTTCCACGCCGCGCTTCCCCGTAGGAGCGCGCTTGCGCGCGATGAGGCTGTCGTGGGAGCCCCCATCGCGCGCGAGTGCGCTCCTACATGTGCGAAGGCCCCGCTCGAGAGCGGGGCCTTTGCTTCACACGACCCGCGGACTCACTCGCCGCTGCCGAAGGTCCCGTAGGTCTTCAACTGGTCGGCCACCGCGGCATCGCCGACCACGACGATGCTCTGCTGCTTGGGATCGAAGAACTCGCGCGCGACCGACTGCACCTGCGCCGCGGTCACGTTGTTGACCTTGCCGACGTAGCTGCTGAGGTAGTCGGCCGGACGTCCCAGCAGCCAGTTGCCGGCGAGCATGGACGCGACCGCGTACTGCAGCTGGTTCTGGAACAGGTAGGTGCCGGCGGTGAAGCGCTTGGCACGCTGCAGCTCGTCGGCAGGCACCGTCTGCGTGCGCATCTGCTCGAACTCCTTGAGGAATTCGCCGATCGCAGCCCCCGTTACTTCGTTGCGCACGTCGGCCTGGGCCTGGAACGCGCCACCTTCCGCGCGCAGGCCGAAGCTGCTGCCGGCGCCGTAGGTGTAGCCCTTGTCCTCGCGCAGGTTGCGCATCAGCCGGCTGTCGAAGCCACCGCCGAGGATGGTGTTGGCGAGCGCAGCGGGAATCGCGCGGTCGTCGTCGGCATCGAACGCCGGACGGCCGATGCGCACCGCCGACTGCACGCTGTTCTCGCGCGGCACCAGCACGAACTGCGGCCCCTCGGGATACGCCGGCGCGGCCACCTCGGCGATCGGCTGGCCGCTGCCCTGCCAGTCGCCGAACATGCGCTCGGCCAGGGCCTTCGCCGCATCCGGCGCGAGCGGACCGGCGATCACCAGCAGCGCGTGGTCGGGCCGGAAACGCGCCGCGTGCGCGGCCTTCAGGCCGTCGACGTCGGTGCCGTTGATCGCGGCTTCGGTCGGCAGCGTATTGCCGTAGGGATGGTCGCCGAACAGCACGCGGCCCATCGCACGGTTGGCCTGGTAGCCCGGCTGCGCCTGCGCGGCCTTGAGGCTCTGCAGGGCATTGGTCTTCGCCAGTTGCACTTCGTTGGCGGGGAACGCCGGATGGCGCACCACGTCGGCGAACAACGCCGCCAGCGGCTCGGCCGACGACGACAGTGCGGACGCGCTGACGGACAGGCCGTCGCTGCTGGCGGTCGCACCGAGCGAGCCGCCGAGGCGCTCGAGTTCCTCGGCGATCTGCACCGAGCTGCGCGTGGCGGTGCCTTCGCGCAGCAGGCCGGCGAGCAGGTTCGACATGCCGGGCAGCTGCGCCGGATCGCTGGCGAGCCCGCCGCGCACCGCGAGCACGTAGTCGACGCGCGGCAGCCCGCCCTGGCGCGGCAGCACCCAGACGGTCAGGCCGTTGTCGAGCCGGTGCTCGACCAGGCCGAGTTCGGGCAGCGGCTTGTCGGCGCCGTAGTCCGGCAGGCCGGCGGGCAGTTCGGTCGGCGGTGCGGGGGTGGGCGGCGCACCGGCTGCGGCCGGCTGCTGGGCATGGGCCGCGCCGGCGAACAGGCAGGCGCCGAGCGCCAGTGCGAGCGGGCGCAGGCCGCGGGTCGGAACGTATCGCTTGTCCATGTCGATCTCCTCAGTCCTGCGCCGGTGCGGCAGCGGGCGCCGGCGCGGCCGGCGGGGCGATGCCACGCGCCGGCGCCATCGCGGCGGGCACGCGGTCGATGACGGTGCGGTTGGCATCGGTCAGATAGGTCTTGGCCACGCGCTGCACGTCGGCGACGGTGACCGCCTGCACCCACGCGGGCACCTGGTTGAGCGTCTCGGCGCTCCCCCACAGCAACTGCGCCTTGGCGAGCTCGTCGGCGCGCGAGATGAAAGGCTCCAGCCCGTTGACGTAGTCGGCCAGCAGCTTGGTCTTGGCCGCGGCCAGGGTCTGCGCCGGCACGCCGTCGGCGACGATGCGCGCGACCTCCTCGTCGATCGCGCCGAGCACCGCGTCCGGCTCGACATTCGGCTTGTACAGCGCGAACAGGGTCATCAGCGTCGGGCCGTCGTAGTCCCAGGCGTGACCCAGCGGCCAGCCCAGTCCACCGTCGATGTTGAGCAGCTGCTCGCGGCCCTTGACGAGTCCCTGGTACAGGCGCGATGCGTTGCCGCCGGCCAGCAGCTGCGACAGCACCGCCATCGGCGCGTGGTCGGCGGTGCCGCGCGCGGGCATCTTCCAGCCCACGGCGAGCGCGGGCACCTGCGCCAGTGCATCGCCCTGTGCCTCGCGCCTGCCTTCGGTGTTCAGCGGCTCGGAGACGTCGGGACGCGCCGGCGTCGCACGCGCTGGGATGTCGCCGAAATATTCCTCGACCATCGCGAATGCTTCTTCGGCCGAGATGTCGCCGGCGATGCCGATGACCGCATTGTTCGGGCCGTAGTAGTCGCGGTGGAAGGCCTCGACGTCGGCGAGCGTCGCGCCTTCGAGATCCTTGAAGCTGCCGTAGCCGTCGTGCGCGTTCGCCCATTTGGAGAACGCCAGGCGGTTGATGTCGAACACGAAGAACAGGCCGTAGGGCTGGTTCTGCACGTTGACGCGGATCTCCTCCTTGACCACGTCCTGCTGGTTCTTGAGGTTCTGCTCGGAGAAATCGAGCGTCTTCATGCGGTCCGCTTCGAGCCACAGGATCGGCGCGAGCGCGGAGACCGGCGCGGTCTCGATGTAGTTCGTGTAGTCGGGGCGCGTGGAGCCGTTGAGCCGGCCGCCGCCGCCCTGGATCACGCGGTCGAACGTGCCCTTGGGCGCGACCGGCGTGCCCTGGAACATCAGATGCTCGAACAGGTGCGCGAAGCCGGTGCGGTTCTCGGGCTCGAGGCGCATGCCGACGTGGTAGACCACGCTGACGCCGACGGTCGGCGAACTGCGGTCCTCGGAGACGACGACGGTCAGGCCGTTGTCGAGCTGCTTCGTTTCGATCGGCAGACGCCAGTCGGCCTGCTGCGCGGCCGCGGGCGCGGCCAGCATCGCGAGCAGCACGCACGTGCCACCCAGTCCTGCGAGTCGTTTCATGGTCGGTTCCCTGTCCGCCCCGCTCCCCGGGGCACGAACACCGACTATAAGTCGCGCGGCCGCGCTTGCGCGTGCGGATGGTCATGCACGCCGCGCGCGGCGACGGCATCGAAACCTCTCATGCCCGCAACCTCGCGCGGCTGCGCCGGGTTGCCGGTCCGCGTCGATCTACTTCGGCGCGTCGACCCCGGTTTCGGCATCGTCGAGGCCGACATTGCTGCGCGCCGACTCGTAGATGTCGTGGTCCAGCAGGCCGGTCTCGCGCGCGACCAGCACCGGCACCAGCATCTGCCCGGTGACGTTGGTCATCGTGCGCATCATGTCGAGGATGCGGTCGATCGCCAGCAGCAGGCCCAGTCCTTCGAGCGGCAGGCCGGCCGCCGACAGCACCACGGTCGCCATCACCACCGCCGTCCCCGGCACGCCGGCGGTGCCGAAGCTGCCGAGCACCGACGCCAGCAGGATCGCCGCGTACTGGGCGAAGCTCAGCTCGATGCCGAAATACTGGGCGATGAACACCGCCGCGAGCGTCGGATAGATCGCACCGCAGCCGTCCATCTTGATCGTCGCGCCCAGCGGCACGGCGAACGCGGCGTAGTCGCGGTTGACGCCGAGGTTGTGGGTGACGCAGCGGATCGCGACCGGCATCGAGGCCAGGCTCGACGAGCTGACGAATGCGACCTGCATGCCCGGCGCGGCGCCGCGCAGAAACTTCAGCGGGTTGAGCCCGTGCGCGAGCAGCAGGCCGCCGTAGACGATCACGATGTGCGCAGCGCAGGCGACGTACAGCGCGATGACGAAACTGCCGAGCGGCAGCAGGCGCTCGAAGCCGTAGGTGCCCACCAGGGCCGCGATCAGACCGAAAGTGCCGATCGGGGTGAGCTCCAGCACGAAGCGCGTGACCTGGATCATCGCGTCGGCAGCTTGTCCGACCAGCGTGCGCAGGGCGGTGACGCGCTCGCCGAGTTTCACCAGCGCGAAGCCCAGCAGTCCGGCGAAGAAGATCACCTGCAGGATCCTGCCTTCCGACAGCGCCGCGAACGGATTGGTCGGCACCACGTTGAGCAGCACCTCGACCGGCGTTGGCACCTCGCGCGGTGTGTAGTCGGCCGCGGCGCTCAGCGAGCCCGCCTCGATGCTCAGGCCCGGGTTGAACGTGTAGGCGACCGCGAAGCCCACGCCCACCGCGAGCACCGCGGTCGCGGCGAACCAGCCGAAGGTGCGACCGCCGAGTGCCGCGATCGACTGCTGGCCGTGCAGCGCGGCGACCGCGTTGATCACCGCGAAGAACACCAGCGGCACCGCGATCATGCGGATCAGGTTGACGTAGAGCGTGCCCAGCGGCTGCAGCCAGGTGCCGGCCGCCGGCCCCATCAGCCAGCCGACCAGCGCACCGAGCACGAACGCGCCCAGCACCCGCTGCCAGAACGGAATCCGGAACCACCAGGCCAGAGCATTCATTCGAGGGTCGTCCGCGACATCAACAGGCGACGATACGTGACGCCATCCGTGCTGGCGATGCCGGCACCGGGACGCCAGCGTCCCAGATCCGGAACGCTGGACGTGGTCTCGTCGCACCGCGTCCGGAGCGAGACGAACGTCCATCCTGGCGCGCCGCCGTGAAGCTGCAATGCGCGCCGGGCATAATTGCGCCGCGTTTTTCCCGGAATCCCCTGCCCCATGCGCCTTCTGACCGCAGGCCTCGCCTGCTCGCTGACCCTGCTCTGCGCCGCCTGCGCCTCCAGCGGCGCCGCGTCATCCGGCCACGTCAATCCGATCGATGTGCCGCCTGCCGCCTCCCGCACGGATGAGACCGCGCAGTGGTGGTACCGCAGCGGCGCCGCGCGCGCCGCCGGCAACGGCGCGATGGCCGGCAATGCGAAGAACGTCATCGTGTTCCTCGGCGACGGCATGAGCCTGACCACGGTCGCCGCGGCGCGCATCCTCGAAGGCCAGCGACTGGGCGGCAGCGGCGAGGAGCACGCGCTGAGCTGGGAGCAGTTCCCCGCCACCGGCCTGTCCAAGACCTACAACACCGATTCGCAGACGCCCGACTCGGCCGGCACGATGACCGCGGTCGCAACCGGCGTGAAATCGCACATGGGCGCGATCGGCGTGTCGGCCGGCAAGCGCTTCGACTGCGAGGACAGCCGCCAGCGCCATCTGCAGTCCTGGCTGCGCCTGGCCAGCGACGCCGGCCTCGACACCGGCATCGTCACCACCGCGCGCCTGACCCATGCCACACCCGCGGCGACCTACGCCCATGTGCCGGACCGCAACTGGGAAAACGATGTCGACGTGCCGGAAGACGCGCGTGCCGCCGGCTGCCGCGACATCGCCCAGCAGATCCTCGACTTCGCGCCCGGCAAGGGCCCGCGCGTGCTGATGGGCGGCGGGCGCGGCATGTTCCTGCCGGCCGGCATGCGCGATCCCGAGTACGACGACAAGGTCGGGCAGCGTCTCGACGGCCGCGATCTGACCACCGAGTGGCTGGCGGCGAATCCCGGCGGCGCCTTCGTCTGGAACACCGCGCAGCTGCGCGCGGCCAAGGACGCCGACGCGGTGTTCGGCCTGTTCGAGCACGACCACATGCAGTACGAACACGACCGCGACCAGGGCGACGACGGCGAACCGGACCTCGCCGAGATGACCCGCTTCGCGATCGAGCGGCTGGCGCGGGACGGCAAGGGCTACGTGCTGCTGGTCGAGGGCGGCCGCATCGACCACGCCAACCACGAGGGCAACGCCTTCCGCGCGCTCGACGAGACCGTCGCGATGTCGCGCGCGGTGCAGGCCGCGGCCGAGGCGACCTCGGCGCAGGACACGCTGATCCTGGTCACCGCCGACCATTCGCACACGCTGAACTTCGTCGGCTACCCGACGCGCGGCAATCCGATCCTCGGCAAGGTGCGCGGCCGGGTCAGCGAGGACGACGATCCGAACGCCTACGCGCTCGATGCGACCGGCCTGACCTACACCACCCTGGTCTACGCCAACGGCCCCGGCTACACCGGCGCCAGCAACCAGCAGCCGGCCGGCCCCAAGATCCACCTCCACAAGCCCAGCAGTTTCGAGCCCGCCAGCGGCCGCCCGGACCTGCGCGAGGTCGACACCGAGCATCCGGACTTCATGCAGGAAGCGCTGGTGCCGATGCGCAGCGAATCGCATGGCGGCGACGACGTCGGCATCTGGGCACGCGGCCCCGGCAGCGAGGCCGTGCGCGGCACCGTCGAGCAGAACGTGATCTATCACCTGATCGTGCAGGCCACGCCCGCACTGCGCGCGCAGCTGTGCGCGACCGGCCACTGCAATGCCGATGGCGTGCCGGTCGAACTGCCGGCGATGACGCCGGTCGCTGCGCCGTCGCGCCCGGACTGAGGTCGCGGCGACGCTCCTGTAGGAGCGCGCTTGGGCGCGATGGGGCTTTCCAGGTAAAGCCCATCGCGCCCAAGGGCGCTCCTACAGACAGATGTCCTGGCCACACGCATCAGCAGCAACCGGTCACTGCAACGCCGACGTCGCTCCGTTCGCGCCACGATGCGCAGCGACCATCCGGTGGGAGCGCGCTCGCGCGCGATGCGGCTTTTCCGATCAAGCCCGGCGCAGCCATCGGCCACTTCCGCACAAGCTCCGCCCGCATCGCCCGAAGGTACGACGCGGCCCGCAACATCGACCCGCTAAGCTGACCGCATCCCCATTCGCAGCGGAGCGGCATCCATGAATCGACTCGACGGCAAGGTCTGCGTGGTCACCGGCGCGGCCAGTGGCATCGGCAAGCGCATCGCCGAGGTCTACGCCCGGGCCGGCGGCAAGGTGGTCATCGCCGACCTCAAGCTCGATGCGGCCGAGGCAACCGCCGATGAGATCCGCAGCGCCGGCGGCGACGCACTCGCCGTCGCGATGGACGTCACCGACGAGGCCCAGGTCGTCGACGGCATCGCGAAGGCGGCCGCGCACTACGGCCGGGTCGACGTGCTGGTGTCGAACGCCGGCATCCAGATCGTCAACAAGGTCACCGATTTCAGCTACGCCGACTGGAAGAAGATGCTCGCCATCCATCTCGACGGCGCGTTCCTGACCACGCGCGAATGCCTGCGCGTCATGGAGCAGCGCAACACCGGCGGCGCGATCATCTACATGGGCTCGGTGCACTCGCACCTGGCGTCCAAGCTCAAGGCGCCCTACGTCACCGCCAAGCACGGCCTGCTGGGCCTCGCCCGCACCGTCGCCAAGGAAGCCGCGGCTTACGGCGTGCGCGCCAACGTGATCTGCCCGGGCTTCGTGCGCACGCCGCTGGTCGACAAGCAGATTCCCGAACAGGCGAAAGAGCTGGGCATCAGCGAGGACGAGGTGATCCAGAACGTCATGCTCAAGGACACGGTGGATGGCGAGTTCACCACCGTCGACGACGTCGCCAACGTCGCCCTGATGCTGGCCGCGTTCGAGACCAATGCGCTGACCGGCCAGAGCCTGGTCGTGAGCCACGGCTGGTACATGCAGTGAGCGAAGCCGCGGTCCGCCGGCACGTCGCGCGCTATCCCACCGTCGCCCTGGTGCTGCAGGGCGGCGGCGCGCTCGGCGCCTACCAGTGCGGCGTCTACGAGCGCCTGCACGAGGCCGGCATCGCACCGAACTGGTTCGCCGGCATCTCGATCGGCGCGATCAACGCGGCGATCCTCGCCGGCAACGCGCCCGAACACCGTATCGCGCAGCTGCAGGCGTTCTGGCACACGATCACCGAACCGGCCGGACCGATGTCGCTGCCGGCGCTGGCGATCCGCACCGCGATCGCCGGCCTGCCCGAAGACCCCATGCTGCTGTCGTGGGCGCGCGGCATGAGCGCGATGGGCGCGCTGCTGCAGGGCCAGCGCGGCTTCTTCGAGGCGCGTCCGATCTCGCCGTTCCTGGCGCCCGGCGACGGCAGCGATGCGGCGACGAGCTTCTACGACACGTCGCCGCTGCGCGAGACGCTGCTGCGCTTCGTCGATTTCGACCGCATCAACGATGACCGCGGCGTGCGCCTGACGGTCGGCGCGACCAGCGTGACCCGCGGCAACTTTCGCTACTTCGACAGTGCGCTCGAGCCCATCCGCGTCGAGCACATCCTCGCCTCTGGCGCGCTGCCGCCGGCGTTTCCGGCCGTGGAGATCGACGGCGAGCCGTACTGGGACGGCGGCATCGTCTCCAACACGCCGCTGGAATACATCCTCGACTGCCGCCCGCACGAGGACACGCTCGCCTTCCAGGTCGACCTGTGGAGCGCGCGCGGCGCGGCGCCTGCATCGATGCTCGAGGTGCTGGAGCGCATGAAGGACATCCGCTTCTCCAGCCGCACGCGCCACGGCACGCGCATGGTCGAGATGGCGCAGACGCTGCGCACGTCGCTCAAGGAACTGATCGACCACCTGCCGGACCGCGTGCTGCCCGCCCATCTCGAGGACGCGTTGTCGCCGTATCTCGACGACCGCGTGTTCAACGTGATCCACCTGATCTACCAGACCAAGGCGCACGAGCAGCAGAACAAGGACTACGCCTTCGGCCACATCCCGCTGCGCGAGCATTGGGACAGCGGTCGACGCGACATGGACCGCACGCTGGCGCATCCGCATTACTTCGAGCTGCCCGATCGCGCGCGCGGTGTGGCGACGCATGACATCCATCGCGCGCGGTCGAAAGGCTGAGTCGACGCGCGCGTCTTGCGTGCGTTGTGTCGCTCGCTTGCCTGCGGGGCCACGTGCCCACCGGGGCGATCGCGGACTTCAGTACCGGACTCCGCGCGAGCGTCGGCCCTCACCCCAACCCCTCTCCCGGGGGGAGAGGGGCTTGAAGCGCGCGTCGGCCCTCATCTCGACCTCGTTCCGGAGGGAAAGTGGCTCGAAGTGCGTCTGCGCTAATCTAGCCCTGGAAACCTCGTCATCCCGGCGGCTTCCAACAGCCGAATGGCTGGTCAAGCCGGGATCCAGTGACTTGGGCAGCAGCGCTGACGCCGCGTGCTGACCGAATGGCCGCGTTGAAGCCTCTGGAGGCATGCAGCTTCAAGCCGCTGGATGACCCGCCATTCGCCTGTCCTGAAACGCTTCCGGCCTTCGCCGGGATGACGGTCACTGAAACCGTGGCTCGCACTGCAAAGGCACCCGCGATCAGAACGGCTTCGCCAGCACCAGCCACACCACACCCACCAGCAGCAGCACCGGAATCTCGTTGAACCAGCGCAGCGCCTTCGTCGACGGCAGCGTACGCCCCTTGTCCACGCCCTTGAGCCAGCGGCCCGCGACGACGAAGTGCACGACCAGCAGCACGACCAGGCCGAGCTTGGCGTGCAGCCAGCCGGCGCCGCTGCCCATCGGCGCCATCGTCGGGAAATCGGTGATCACCGTGTAGCCCATCCACAGCACCAGACCCAGCAGCAGCGCCAGGCCCAGCATCACGTGGCCGAACCGGTACAGCCTGCGCCCCATCAGCAGCAGCCGCGCGCGCACGTCGACGGTGTCGCCGGCCTCCACGAGGTTGATCAGGATGCGCGGCAGGTAGAACGCCGCGGCGATCCACGCCATCACAAACACCAGATGGAAGGTCTTGACCCACAGATAGGCTTGCATCGCGCTGGCTCCCTCGGCTGACGGGCAAGGATCGCATGCCGGCGCGCGTCGTCCACACCGGGGACGCGGACCGCGACACCGCGTCGCAGGCGCGCCGGCAGCGCCTAGAATGCGCATCCCGCATCCGTCCGGCCCCTCGATGTCCAAGCAATACGACCGCGCCTATTTCGACCGCTGGTACCGCGCCGGCGACATCGGCGGGCCCGCGCGCCTCGCGCGCAAGGTCGCACTCGCGGTCGCGACGGCCGAGTACCACCTCGAGCGTCCGCTGCGCACGGTGCTCGACATCGGTTGCGGGGAAGGGGCGTGGCGCGCGCCGTTGCACAAGCTGCGTCCGAAGGCGCAGTACCTCGGCTTCGACGCCAGCGAATACGCCGTGTCGCGCTTCGGCCGCGCGCGCAACCTGCACCAGGCGCGCTTCGCCGATTTCGAAGTGCTGCGCCCCTGCGCGCCGGTCGACCTGCTGATCTGCAGCGACGTGCTGCATTATCTCGACACGCGTGAACTCGACCGGGGCCTGCCCGGTCTGGCCGAACTGACCGGCGGCGTCGCGTTCCTGGAATGCTTCACCCGCGAGGACGGCGCCGAAGGCGACGACGAGGGCTTCAAGCAGCGCCCGGCCCGCTTCTACCGCGCCCGCTTCGCCGACGCCGGCTTCCGCGCGCTCGGCTCGCATTGCTGGCTGTCGCCGCAGCTGGCCGATGCCGCCACGGCGCTCGAATCGGCCTGATTTCCGCGCCCCGTACTTCCTGAATCCAGCCTCCACGCCATCCGGCCATTCACGGCCGATGCGCTATGCTGCGTCGCAGCAACACCACTGACCGGAATGCCGATGCTGTTCTATCAACTGCACGAAATGGGCCGCGCCTGGATGAAGCCGTGGACGCTGCTGGCCGACGCGAACGCCAGGGCGTTCGGCGCCGACAGCACCTGGCTGTCCAACCTGCCCGGCTCGGAGCAGATCTCGGCCGCCAACGAGCTGCTGTACCGCATCGGCAAGGATTACGAAAAGCCCGCGTTCGACATCCACGCCGTCGAGAACGACGACAACGACCGCACCTATCCGGTCGTGCAGCTCGACGCGCTGGTCAAGCCGTTCTGCAAACTGCTGCGCTTCAAGCGCTACACCGACGATCCGGCGCATCTCGAGGTCATCAAGGCGCAGCCGACGGTCCTCGTCGTCGCACCGCTGTCGGGCCACCATTCGACGCTGCTGCGCGACACCGTGCGCACGCTGCTGCGCGACCACAAGGTCTACGTCACCGACTGGATCGACGCGCGCATGGTGCCGGCCGAGGCCGGTGTGTTCTCGCTCGACGACTACATCGCCTACATCGAGGACTTCATCCGCCACATCGGCGCCGCGGAGCTGCACGTGGTCAGCGTGTGCCAGCCGACCGTGCCGGTGCTCGCGGCCGTGTCGCTGATGGCCGCGCGCGGCGAAGCCACGCCGCGCTCGCTGGTGATGATGGGCGGGCCGATCGACACCCGGCAGTCGCCGACCGCGGTCAACAACCTGGCGACCGAGAAGCCGCACGCCTGGTTCGAGCAGAACGTGATCCACCCGGTGCCGATGAACTATCCCGGCCGCGGCCGCCTGGTGTACCCGGGCTTCCTGCAGCACATGGGCTTCATGGCGATGAATCCCGAGCGCCACCTCGAATCGCACTGGGATTTCTACCGGGACCTGGTCAAGGGCGACGACGAGGATGCGCAGTCGCATCGCCGCTTCTACGACGAATACAACGCCGTGCTCGACATGCCGGCCGAGTACTACCTCGACACCATCCGCGTCGTGTTCCAGCAGCACCTGCTGCCGCGCGGGCGCTGGGTGGTCGCCGGCGAACGCGTGGATCCGTCGAAGATCACCGGCACCGCGCTGCTGACGATCGAAGGCGAGCTCGACGACATCTCCGGCGAAGGCCAGACCCGCGCCGCGCACACCTTGTGCACCGGCGTCTCCGAGGCCGACCGCGCCCACCTCACCGTCGAGGGCGCCGGCCACTACGGCATCTTCAGCGGCCGCCGCTGGCGCAACCAGGTATATCCGCAGGTGCGCGACTTCATCGCCTCCCATGCGCAGGGCGCGCGTCCGGCGAAGGCGAAGCCTGCGGCGAAGACCGCGCGCAAGAAGACGGCGAAGCGGGCAACCAGGAAGACGACCTGACCCCGCGCGCCACGCAGCCGCGGATCAGACAAAAAAAGGCGCGCCGGTCGAACCGGCGCGCCTTTTTCGTGGATCGGCAAACGCCCCTTCAGCTGTACTGCGCCGTCTTCACCAGCAGGTGCTTGGCGATGCCGCCGTGCATGCGGCCGATACCGCGGAACAGGTGCAGGCTGGCGAACAGCAGCACTACGCCGGTCACCGAGACCAGCGGCAGCAGGTAGGGCGCCTGTTGCGGGATATCGATGCCGAACATCCAGACGTTGAGATGCAGGCCTGGAAACAGTGCCAGCGGCGCCGCGATCAGGCTCAGCGACAGCGACAGCAGGGTCACGTTGATCGTGAAGTAGATGATGCCCAGCGGCAGCATCAACAGCATGTAGAACAGCGTGCTCCAGGTGCGCACGTCGGTGAACATGTCGCCGATGCGCTGCATCCAGTTGCGTCCGCGCGCCGAGTACAACGGCCTGCGCGGCATGCGTTCGCCGAGCATCACCTCGACCAGGCGGCCCTCGACCAGCGACAGCAGCCGCACCGAGCCGAAGAACAGGATCAGCAGCGGAATGCCGACCAGCACGAACACCAGGCCCAGCGACACCGACAGGCCGGCCACCACCCAGGTGAAGTAGAAGATGCCGGTCGCCAGCGACAGCACCATGTAGAACAGCGAGGCGTAGGTGCGCGGATCGGCGGCGACGCCGAAGAAGCGCCCAAGCGGCGACGTGCGCGGTTTCGGTGCCGGCGGCCGCAGCGCGGTCTGCACCTTGACCTCGGTGTCACGGTAGATCTCGGCCACTTCGTCCGGCGCGCCGTAGCTCGACGCGACCGAGGCGATGACCTCGGCTTCCGAGCGTCCCGCCTGTTCGGCCAGTTCCGAGCGCAGGTATTCCTCGGCGTCGTAGAGCGCGTCCTGCACCAGCGCGGGATCCGCGCCGGCCAGCGCGCGGCGCAGCTGTTCGAGGTACTCGGGGATGCTTTGCGGTGGGCGGTGCATGTTCATTCAAGTATCCCCTCCAGGACGGCGTCGACGGAATCCCGTGTGGCCCGCCAGGCGGCGGTCCACTGCTGCAGGGTGGTCCGCCCTGCCTCGGTGATGCGGTAGTAACGGCGCGGCGGTCCGGCGACGGACGGCTCCACGTGGCTGTCGAGCTGCCCGGCGGCGCTGAGGTTGCGCAGCACCGGATACAGCGCGCTCTGTTTGCCGCTGAGCACGCCGTCGAGCGATTCGAGCCGCTTGGCGATCTGGTAGCCGTACATCGGCTCGCCCGCGCTGCCCAGCACCGCCAGCAATGCCAGCGACACCGTGCCGGCGCTCAGTTCCTTCTGGAACTTGCGCAGCTGCAGGTCGCTGTCATCGAGGGCGTCGGCCATGGGCCACCTCCGCTGGGTCGATCCAGATACTAGTGCGGAGTTCGCTATAGCGGATGTGCCGGTAGTCACGTGACGCGGAGACTCGGCCACAATCGGGCCTCGTCTTCCGGGGAACCCATCCATGCGCCAGCCGTCGCGCCACGCCTTGTCCGCCACCCTCGCCGCCTGCGTGCTCGCACTGGCCGGCTGCGCCACGTCCGGCGCGCCGGCGACCGTCGAGACCCGCACCACGCAGCAGATCCTGGACGCGTCCACGCCCGCGGACTGGCGGACCCCCGATCCGGCCAACCTGCTGTACATGGACCTCGACGGCGGCCGGGTGGTGATCGAACTGGCGCCGGCGTTCGCGCCCGAGCACGTCGCCAACATCCGCACCCTCGCCCGCGGCGGCTTCTGGAACGGCCTCACGCTGTATCGCTCGCAGGACAACTTCGTCGTGCAGTTCGGCGACATCACCGAGGACGACGCGCCGGGCCGTCCGATCGGCAGCGCGCGTGCGCGCCTGCCGGCCGAGTTCGACCGCGCGGCAGCCGGCCTCGCCTTCCATGCGCTGCCCGATCCCGACGGCTGGGCGGCACAGGCCGGTTTCGCCGAAGGCTTCCCGGCCGCGCGCGACAACCGCGCGGGCACCGGCCGCGCCTGGCTCGCGCACTGCTACGGCACGCTCGGCGCCGGCCGCGACATGGCGCCCGATTCGAGCAACGGCACCGAGCTCTACATCGTCACCGGCCAGTCGCCGCGCCAGCTCGACCGCAACATCACCACGGTCGGCCGCGTGCTGCAGGGCATGGAACTGCTGAGCGTGCTGCCGCGCGGCACCGGCCCGCTGGGCTTCTACGAGGACCCGACACAGCGCTCGCCGATCCGCCGCATCCGTCTCGCGTCGGACGTGCCGGCCGGCGAACGCACGCCACTGCAGGTACTGCGCACCGACACGCCGCTGTTCGACGCGGTCGTGGAATCGCGCCGCAACCGGCGCGACGACTGGTACGTGCGCCCGGCCGGCCACATCGACCTGTGCAACATCAGCGTGCCGGTGCGCACGCCGCCGGCAGGCTGAAGCCCGATGCGGCTCGAGACCGAGCGCCTGCTGCTGCGCCCGCACGTGGTCGAGGATTTCGACGCGCTGCGCGCGATGATCCGCGACCCCGAGGTCATGCGCCACATCACGCCGGTCGTGCCCAGCGACGAGGACATCTGGAACCGGCTGCTGCGCTACATCGGCCACTGGACCGCGTTCGGCTTCGGCATCTTCGCGGTGATCGAACGCGAGACCGGCCGCAACCTCGGCGGCGCCGGCTTCGCCGATTTCCGCCGCGGGCTTGGGGATGCGTTCTCCGCGTCACCCGAAGCGGCGTGGGTGTTCGCGCGCGAGGCCCATGGCCGCGGCATCGCCTCGGAAGCCACGCAGGCGATGCACGCGTGGTTCGACGCGCAGCCGTTCGGCGGGCGCAGCGTCTGCATCATCAATCCGGACAATGCGCCGTCGCGCCGGCTGGCCGGCAAGCTCGGCTACGTCGAGACCGGTCCGACGCGCTACCACGACGAGACGACGCTGACCTTCGAGCGATTGCGCGTCGGCTGACGTGCCGTGCACGCGGCCCAGGCATCGCGCCTGCGTCGTGGCTGCGCGGCGGCTGGTGCTGGATACAGGCATCGGCGGAGCGCCGTGGAATCACACCGCCGCTGCAGAACGCGTCGGCCTACGCGTCCCGAAGCGGACGCCCTGCGATGCGTCGATGTGGAGCCGCTGCCGGCCGCTTTGAAGTGGCGTTCGCGGACGCAGGCATCCACCGGAGCAAGCCGCATCGCCGGTGACGGACTGCGGTGTCGTCACGTCGGCTTTCCGGTTCCCTGCCTAGCCTGCCCGCACTCCCACCCGATTCGAGGAACCGACATGTCCATGCTCCGCATCCGCCTCACCGGCAGCGACGACACCGCACGCGCGGTGATCAATCTCCTGTCGAGCGTGGAGGGCATCGAGCACGTCGAGGAGATCGACGACCTGATGTCGCACATGGACGATGCCGATTCCAGTTCCGCCGGTCTCAGCGACGTGGCCGGGCCGAAGATGCACGAGATCGAGGTCGAGGTCGGCAACCCGTCGACCGAGCGCAAGGTGCGCGAAGCGATCGAGGCGCTGGCCTTCGATCTCGACGCCGTCGTCGAGTTCGAGGCCGAAGAGGAAGGCTGAGCCCGCACGCCGGTTGCGGCGGCGGGCCCGACGACTTCAGCTCGCCGCCGGCAGTTCCGCGATCAGCTTGGCCATGCGCTCGCGCTGCGCCTCATCGGGCAGACGCCCACGGCCCGCACCCAGATTGTCGATCAGGTTCGAGGCGCGGCTGGTCGCCGGGGTCGCGCAGGTGACCGCCGGATGCGACAGCACGAACTTCAGGAAGAACTGGCCCCAGCTGGCCGCATCGAATTCCGCGGCCCAGTCCGGCAATGGACGCTCGCCGACGCGTTGCCACAGCCGCGTGCGCCCGAACGGCGCATAGACCAGTACGCCGATGCCGCGCTCGGCGGCCAGCGGCAGGATCGTCTCCTCGACATCGCGGTTGTCGACCGCGTAATCCACGCCGATGAAGTCCAGCGGCTCGTTGCGCATCGTCTCGATCAGCTTCGGATAGGCCGGCTTGCTGGTCGAGGTGACGCCGATATAGCGCACGCGCTTGTCGGCCTTCAACTCTTTCAGGATGCCGAGCTGGGTCGGCACGTCGCCGAGGTTGTGCACCTGGATCAGGTCGATGGTGTCGCGGCCGAGGCGCGAGAACGAGGCTTCGATCTGCGCGCGCGCCGCGGCCGGGTCGGCCTTCGCGTCCGCTTCGCGGCCGGCGACATTGACCTTGGTCGCCCAGAACACGCGATCGGCGATGCCCAGGTCCTGCACCGCCTTGCCGGCGACTTCTTCCGACGCGCCGTAGCTGGGCGCGGTGTCGAAGACGGCGCCGTCCTGGTCGATCAACGTCCGCAGCACGTCGTTGAGCGCGGATGCATCATCGCGCGCAGTCGACGAGAACGTCGCCGAACTGCCGAGACCGACGACAGGAATGCGCTGGCCGCTCGACGGGATCGGGCGCGTCAGCAGTGGCGCGGGCGTGGCGGCGAACAGCGTGCCGGGCAATGCCAGCGACAGGCCGGCACCGAGTGAAAGTTTCAGGGCATCGCGACGGGTGACCATGGCGTCCTCCTTGCATGGATGGCGCAGGCCGGGCCTGCGTCGGAAACCGGCGCGGCGTGCGCTGTCGCGCTGCGCGCCCGGAATGCCGGCTGGGATTGCGGCGTCCCGAGTCTGCAACAGCCCACCGCGCCGGGCAACCGACACGGCAGGCGGACCATCAGCCGCGACGACGCCGCCGCAGCCACGCGCGCAGCAGCGCGAACAACGCGAAACCCACCAAGCCGAGCGGCAACAGGAACGCGGTTGCGCGGATCGTCCATGCGGTGCCGACCGCGAGCGTGCCGCCGAAGTCGCGGAACGCCGCCGCGATCTCGCTGCGACCCTGCTGACCGTCGCGCGCACGCAACTGCACGGTCAGCAGTTGCGTGTCGATGCGACGGCGGTGCTGGGCGCCGTCGCGCTGCGCGGCTTCGAGCTGCGCCTGCGTCGCGGCGATGCGCTCCGACAGCGCGATCATGTCGGCCACCGACAGATCCGGCCGCGCCTCGAACCCCTGCAGCCGCGCCATCTCCTTCGTCAGCCGGTCCTGCTCGGTGGTGTTGTCGCGCACGACGACAGCGAGATCCTCGGCGCGCGTGCTGCGCTCGCCGGCCTCCCCGCCCTCGCCCGCCAGTGCGATCATCGGTTCGATGCCCGCCGGCGCCATGCGCAGCACCGCACGCGCGGACGGCCGGTCGCCCGCCGACTGCTGCGCCTCGATCAGCGTGCACGCCCCGAAGCGCGCATCGCGGCACGCGGCCTGGATCGCCTGCAGCCGCGGCACGATCGTCTCGCGGTCGAGCTGCACACCGACGCTGTGTTCGTAGGCCAGCAGCGCATCGTCGGCAGCTTCGGCGGTTGCGCCTGCGGCCCCCGCGTACGCCATGCCGTTCGCGTCGGCGTGCCTGTCCGAGCAACCGGCCGTCAGCGCGCCGGCCACCATCACTGCGCAGACCCAGCGCGGGCGCGCGCGCCTCACAGGCTGGCGCCGTCGATCTGCACGATCGTCAGCGACGCGAGATCGATCCCGTCGACGCAGCGCACGTTGATGCAGGCCATCTCCACGCCGTCGGGGCCGACACCGCGGCTGTACGGGGCGATGCCGCAGGTCCCGCAGAAGTGGTGCGCGATGTTGTGGGTGTTGAAGCGGTAGGTCTGCGGCGTGCCGCTGCCGGTCTCGCGCAATGCGCCGGCAGGTGCGAAAGCCAGCAGCCCGCCGCGCCGACGGCACATCGAGCAGTTGCAGTCGTAGGCCTCGGCGATGTCGCCGTCCAGTTCGAACGCCAGGCTGCCGCAGTGGCAGCGTCCCGTATGCGCCATCGTCGTCTCTCCGGTTGTGCGGCGGGATTATGCGCTCCGTGAAGCCGCCGACACCGGCGCCCGACCCGCGCGCGCGCGGCCCAGCGCCCACAGCGCGCCAGTGACGAGCAGCCAGGCCAGCAGCCACGGCCAGGCGCGGCCCGGGCGTGTCGCCGGCGCCGTCTCCGGCGCGGCGTCCGCAGTCCGCACCAGCGCACGCGTCGCGTTCTGCAGCGCGGCGATATGCGGGCCAGCGGCGGCACCTTCGGCGCGGACCAGGAACGGCCAGTCGCCGGATGCCTGTTCGACGCGATGCCAGCCCGCCATCGTCGGCCAGATGCCGGCGCAGCCGTTCGCTGCAGGATCGGAAACCGGCACGCGCGTCGTGCCGTCCGGCGCGTGGATGCGCGCATCGGCGTCCAGATCGCAGACCGTCGAACGCGCGCCCACGCCCAGTTCGCCTTCGAAGCGCGGCGGCCGGACATCGCCGGCGCGCGCGAGTATGCCGGCCCAGCCGCTCCACAGGCCCGCATGCAGATCCGCGCGGCCGGCCAGCGGCAACTGCCAGCTGTCGGCCAGCGTGACCACGCCGAGGCGTCCCTGTCCGACGGCCTGCCAGCGCATCATGTCGGCCGGCGCATCGCCCTGTGCCGGCGCGCCGCCCGACAGCGGCAGATAGGCGAGCGTCGGCGCGGCCTCGCCGGCCAGCAGCGGGTCGAACGGCGCGTCGTCACTGCCCGGTCCCATCCATGCGCGCAGGCGCGCGACATCGTCGGGACCCACATCCGGTTGCCAGTCGACTGCGCGTCCAGTGTCGATCGTCAATCCTGCGCTGCGCAGCCAGCCGCGCAGCGCGGCGGACGGCGCTTGCGGCGCATGCACCAGCACACCCAAACCGCCACGCACGGCGCTCAGCAACGACGCGCGTGCGCTGGCGCCTAAGCTGTCCCACGCGCGCGCATCGAGCAGCACCAGATCCCGCTGCGCGAGCGACGCGGCATCGAACGCCGGTCCGTCGCCCACGCCGGCGCCGCCACCGAAACTCATGCGCCAGCCCAAGCGCAGGCCCGCATCCTCGGCCCAGCGCCGCAGCGCCCGCATGTCCGGATTCGGCGTGCCGGCGATCAGCAGCACGCGGACCGGCGCTGCCGGCTCGACGATCACCGGCACCTGCACGCGATCGATCCCGCGCGCATCGGCGTCCTGCGCGACGACCTCGAACAGCGTCGCACCTGCATCGCGCGCGGTCGCGTCCAGCCGGAAACGGCCGGCATCGTCTGCCTGCGCGGTCGAGACGAGGCGTCCCGCGGGATCCATCAGCGACACGCGTGCCGCCTCGATCCCCGCGACACGGCCATGCACCTCGAAGCGCGCACCGGCGCCGATGTGATCCGGCGCGACGAGTTCGACGAATCCGGCCGGCGGTTCTGCCGGCACGAACGCGAGCGCGCGATCGTCGACGGCGTCGCGATCGCGCGTTTCGAGCCCGTGCCCGACGACGACCAGTGCGCGGGCATCGGGATGCCGACGCAGCGCGGTCGCGAGATCCGGCATGCGTTCGGCGCCGGACGGCACGTCGCCGGATTCGGGCAAGGCGACGACGATCCCGGCCTCCGGCACCGCGAGCCCGTTCGCACCGGCAGTCAGCACTGCCAGCGTGCCGCGTTCGACCGCCACGGGCGGCGGCAGCAGGCCGCGATACAGCAGGCACGTCGAGGCAACCGTCAGCGCGACGAGCGCACAGGTGCGCCACACGGCCGGACGCGCATCGGACGTCGCGCGCAGATGCCCGGCGACCAGCCGCAGCACCGCGAGCGCGGCGCCGACGGCGAGCACGATGACCAGCCAGGATTCCGGGCTCATGGGGCGTCCTCCTGCAGCGCATCGAGATAACGCGCGCCCATCGCATCGGGCGCCGCACGCCGCACGGGCGCCGGCAGCGGCCGCTGCAGCACGCGCCACAGCTGTCCGCGCAGCGCCTGCCGGCAATCGGTGCAAGCCGCGTCGCGCCGCAGCGCATCGACGGCGGCCAGCAACGCGAGCGGATCGTCGACCTGGCGCGGATGCGCCTGCGCCCAGGCGATCAATGCGGCGAGATCCGGCGCCTCGTCCCAGGCGAGCGCACGCCAGGCGGTCGCGGGTGCCGCGTCGGTGTCTACATCCGGCGCCGGTACCGCGCGCGGCGCGATGCCGTCGCGATCGCCGCCGAGGCGTCGCGTGGGATCGACCGGCGGCAAGGATGAGCCGACACGCGCCAGATAGATGCGGTCGGCCTCCTGCACCTGCTTGATCAGTTCGAGCGCGCGGTGGGCATGCGGCAGGGCCTCGCGCGGCGCGGCCTGGCGCAGGTGCAGTTCCGACTGCCACATCGCCTGCAATGCGCCGCGCAGGATCTCGCGCGTTTTCGGGTCCAGCAGCGTCGCCGCTTCCGGCAGGTCGTGGGTGTGGCCGAACGTCGCCAGCACGTCGTCGGCGCGCCCGAAGGTCATCGCGTCCTGCGGTGCGTGCTCATGATCATGGTCGTCGTGTGCGGCAGCGCCTTGCGCGGGGGCTGCGTCGTCGTGCGCATGATCGTGTTCGTCATCCGCATCCACCGGCGACGCATCGGTCTGGCCGAAGTCATCGATCGGCAGAGGCTTGCGCGGCGGCGGCGGCGGGTCGTCCGCATCGGCGGTCGGCGGCGGGCGCGGCGCGCCTTCCGATTCCTCGCCGAGGAACTGGCCGTAACGCAGGCGGAGGATGCGCTGGTCCACGCCGAGCGCATCCGAGCGCCCTTCGAAGGCGCTGCGTTCGATGCGCGGCTGCTCGGCGAGCAGGGCTTCGGCATCGATGATGATCTGGCGCTGGCTGCGGAAGTACGCGGGCAGCACGTCGCGCGCGAGCCCTTCGAGGCCGTCCGCATCGACCGGCGCCGGCGGCGGCCAGCGCAGGATCAGGCTGGCACTGCGTGCACGCTGCGGATCCGGCGCCCGGTTGTCGCGCACTTCGAGTTGGGCGACGAGATCGCCGCCCTCCTCCAGTCCGAGCGCGACCGGATCGAGCGTGGCCTGGAACGTCATCGCGCGCGCGTCACCGCGTCCGCGCAGCGGCAGCGTGCGGTCCTCGAACGTGATCGCCTCGCCGCTGCCGCGGGTGACCGTGATCCGCAGCTGCGCGTCCGGCGCGACGCCGTGATCGTCGCTGGCCTCGAACGCCAGCGCCCAGGCGCGTTGCCCGCGCGTATAGCTCGACAGCGTGTCCTCCGGCGTGCGCACCCGCACCTCGGGCGGCCGGTCGGGCACGGCGTCCAGCCGCCAGGGCTGTGCGCGCGCCAGGATTTGCTCGGTGTCGCCATCGACGGCGATCCGGTACAGCCACGACTGGTCGAGCCGCAATGTCGCGACCCAGTCCTCGCCCTCGCGCGCGAACGCGATCTCGCTGTCGTCGTGCAGGCGCAGCGCGACACGCTGTGGCTCCGGGGCGAACCGCAGCGTCCAGCGCAGCGTCGCGCCGGCCGGCGCCTGCGCGTCGAGCTCGGCCTGCGTGCGCGCGGCCTGGCCGGTGTAAGCAGGCGCGTCGATACGCAGCGACTGCGATTGCAGGACCGGCGCACTGTTCACCGCGACGGATGGCGACGCAGTGCGCGTCTGCGCATCCGTGCGCTGCGTGAAGAACGGCCACCACAAAGCAGCGGCGACCAGCAAGGCGCCGCACAACCAGGCCGCTGCGATCGCACGCTTTGGAAACGATGCGGGTGCAGGCGCCCACGGCGCAGCCGCGAGCCGCGCCTGCAGGCGCGACCGCTGCAGGCGCTGCAGCGCACCGAGCGCATCCGGACCGGCGAACACCAACGCGGCGCTGTCGTCCATGTCGGCGCGATCCGCGTCCAGGCGGCGGGTCAGCCACGCACGGTCGAAGCGCGCCATGCGTCGCGTGGCCAGCAACGCGACGATCGCCAGGCCCAGCAGTGCGACGCCTGCGGCGAGCGGCGCGCCCGCGAGCCGCCACGCCAGCATCGCGGCGCCCGCGACCAGCGGCAGCGCGCACAGCAACACGATCGCGGCCGCGCGTCGGCGTACGGTGTCCAGCGTGCGGGTCAGCTGCGCGGTGACGCTCATGAGGCGCGGTTCCGGCGCGACGCCGCGGCCATCCAGCGCTCCAGCGCGAACGCCAGTGCGACCAGCAGCGCCCACCAGGGCCGCAGGTCGCGCGGCGTCGGCGACCAGGCGTCGGCGCCGGTCGACGGCACAAGATCCGTCGCGGCAATGCGCTGCGGTGCAGGCGGCGGCTGCAACAGGTCACGCAGGCGCGACGGGAATGCCGCATCGAGCAGGGCCGGCATCGTCGCCGGATCGACGCGCTGCGCGAAGCGCACGCAGATCGCGTTGCCACACGCGGCGCGTTCGAACAGGACTGCGCCGTCGGCGCCCTGCCGGAGCGGTTGCCAGTCCGCATCATCGCGCGGTACATCCGGACCCAACAGCAGCACGCGGCCGGCTGCCTGCGTGCGCAGCGCGGACGGCGGCGCGGTGTCGCCCCACCACACGGGAACCGCATCCGCGCGCGACGCCGTGTCGGCATCGGCGATGCGCAGCGCGTCGGCATCGTCGGGACGCCAGGCGCGTGCGACCGCGCGCAGCACGCGCAATGCCGGATCGTCGACAGTGATGCCGAAGACGTCGAGGCGTGGCGGCAGGACGGGCGACGCATCCGGACCGATGTCGCCGCCCGGCACGATCCGCCAGTCGACCGGTCGCGACAGCACGATGCGTCCGCCATCCGCGCCATCGATCGTATCGGGCACGAACACCGTCAACGCGGTGCCGGCCGGCACGGTCATATCCAGTTCGCGCAGCAGGCTGGCGATGCTGGCACCGCCTCGGGGTGGCGCGGATGCGCCATCCACTTCGGGAAAACCGGGCGCGAGCCAGCGCGGCGCCGGCTCGCCGTCGGCCGTGGGCGGCAGCGCATCGTCGGCGACGCCGGGCACGACGACGGTCCAGCGCGCCGGCGCGGTTTCGCCGTGCAATACCGGCCACGCGAGCCATACCGCGAGCAGCGCCAACAGCAGCAGCCGGACCAGCAGCAGTGGCCAGTCGTCGAATCGCAGCCGCCGCCGCGGCTTCGGACGCTCGCGCAACCAGCGCAACGCGGCGAACGGCGTGGGTCGCGTCGCATCGCGGCGCGCCAGATGCAGCAGCAGCGGCAACAGCAGTGCGAACAGCGCCGCGAGCGCGGCGGGTGCGAGCAGGCCGAGACTCATGGCGCGCGGTCGCCGAACAGTGCGGCGAGGATGGCCTCGGGCGGCACGTCGATCACATGCGTGGCGAAGCGGATGCCGGCCGCGGCGAATCGCGCCGCCAGGGCGCGTCGCGCAGCCTCGAAGCGCGCGAGATAGTCCGCGCGCAGCGCAGGACCGTCGCCGAGCAGCGCTTCGCCGGCCTCGGGTTCGACGAAACGGCGGCCGTCGCGGAACGGAAAGTCGCGTTCGTCCGCAGTCAGCACCTGCAGGGCGACCACTTCACGCCCCGCATTGGCGAGCTGCAACAGTTGCTCGACCGCGGCGTCGTCGAACCAGTCGCCGATCGCGATGACCAGATCGCCACGTGCGATGCGTCCCCATGCGGGCGCGAGCGTCTTCGCATCGGGCCATTCGCCGTTAGGGCTCGCGCCAGCAAGTGCATGCCGCAACCGGTCGCGCTGGCGTGGTCCGGTGCCGGGTGTGACCAGACCGACACCCGCGCCGCCGCACAACACCAGGCCGCAGGCATCGCCCTGCCGCTGCGCGATCTCGTAGACGCAGGTCGCCAGCAGCCGCGCGACATCGAAGCGCGTGCGCGCCGGCGCGGCTTCGTCGGCCTGGGCCATCGATGCGCTCGTGTCGAGCAGTACCCAGGCGCGCACCGGACTGTCGCGCTCGGCCTCGCGGACGAAGAAGCGGTCGCTGCGTGCGTAGAGCTTCCAGTCGATCTGCCGCGGTTCGTCGCCGGATTCGTAAGCGCGGTACTGCGCGAATTCCAGCCCGCTGCCGCGGTTGCGACTCGGGTGATGGCCGATGCCCTGGCGTCCCAGTGCGAGACGCGGCCGCAGCCGCAGGGTCGCGAGCAGCGACCGCAATGCCGGCGACAGCACGTCGCCAGTGGCGTTGGCCACCGGTGCTCCGGGTGCGTCGGGTCCCGCCGTCGCCATCGCGGACGTCAGCGCGCCGGCGCCGGCAGCGCGCGCAGCAGGCCGGCGATCACCGCATCGGCATCGATCTGCGCCGCTTCGGCGGCGAACGACAGCACCAGGCGATGCCGCAGCACCGGCGCGAGCAACGCCGCCACGTCCTCGCGCGTCGCCGCGAGCCGGCCCTGCAGCAGTGCCCGCGCCTTGGCCGCGAGCACCAGCGACTGGCCGGCGCGCGGACCGGCGCCCCAGCGCACGTATTCGCGTACGACCTCCGGCGCGCCCTCGCCCGGCCGCGTCGCGCGCACCAGCGCGGTGATCCATGCCAGCAGGTCGTCGCCGACATGCACCTGCCGCACCAGTGCCTGCAGTGCGAGCACCGCGTCGGCGTTCATGACCCGCGGCACCTCGGCTTCGGCCGTGCCCGTGGTGCGCGCGAGGATCGCCTGTTCCTCGTCGGCATCGGGATAGCCGAGCGCGACGTGCAGCAGGAAGCGGTCGAGCTGCGCCTCGGGCAGCGGATAGGTGCCGGCCTGCTCGATCGGGTTCTGCGTCGCCAGCACGAAGAACGGACGCGGCAGCGCACGGGTCACGCCGGCGTGGCTGACGGTGTGCTCGGCCATCGCCTCCAGCAACGCGGCCTGGGTCTTGGGCGGCGTGCGGTTGAGCTCGTCGGCCAACAGCAACTGGGTGAACACCGGACCTTCCTGGAAACGGAAATGGCGCTTGCCGGTGCCGTGATCCTCCTCGAGCAGTTCGGTGCCGAGCAGATCGCTGGGCATCAGGTCGGGCGTGAACTGCACGCGCCGGAAGCCCAGATCGAGTGCCTGCCCCAGGGTGCGCACCAGCAGCGTCTTGCCGAGTCCCGGCACGCCTTCGAGCAGCACGTGGCCGCCTGCGAGCAGCGCGACCAGCAGTTGCTCGACGACCTCGGCCTGGCCGACGACGGCGCGCCCGATCGCGGCGCGCAAGGCATCGAGTTGGGCGAGGCGGGTCTGGATGTCGGCTTCGGTGGGGGTGGTGTTGGTCATGTGGAAATCCCTGGAAACCCTGTAGGAGCGCGCTCGCGCGCGATGAGGCTGTACTGGCAGAGCCCCATCGCGCGCCAGCGCGCTCCTACAGGAGAAGAAATGCGGGTCATGCGCTCAAGGCGTACATGACGATATTGACCGCGAACTTCGTGTTGTCCTCGGCCAGGAAGCGCTTGTTGCGCCAGTCGTAGTCCCACTCGCAGCCGTAGTCCTTGTTGCTGTAGAGGACGGCCAGGCGCCCGCCGATCGTGATGCCCTTGAGATAGTCGTGCACCAGATCGTCCCCCCAGCCATTGAGCTCGAAGCTCGTCGCCGGCGGCCCGTCGGGGAACTGGAAGAAACTGCGGTACAGCGCATGGTTGTTCGGTAGCTTCTTCAGCGCCGACGCGCCGAAGATCGCCGCCATCTGCGCCTCGAACGACTTGGCGAACAATCCGTCGATGTCGTGGTTGCAGTCGTCGACGAACACGAACCCGCCGCCGCGCACGTAACGCTCGAAATTGCGCCGTTCGGCCGGACTGAACTCGACCAGCTTGTGCCCGGCCAGATAGCAGAACGGCGACGCCAGCATCTTCGGATCCGACAGCGCGACCACGCGCTCCTCCGGATCCACCCGCAGGCTGGTGTAGTCGATCAGGGAAGTGATGACGTTCGACGGCATCCGCGCATCGACGTCCCAGTCGCCTGATTCGTAGCGCAGGCGGGTGAACCAGAAGTCGTAGCGGGCCGATTGGGCCGCGAGTGGCGGCAGTGCGAGCGCGGCGGCGCTTGCGAGCAGCAGTTGCAGGGATTGGCGGCGGTTCATCGCGTGCACGCCCCCAGACGTCCGCGGTATCGCCGATGCACCGAGTAATCGCTTTGGCTTTGGCTTTGGCTTTGGCTTTGCAATGAATGGTCAATGCAGGACGCAGACCCGTAGGGCGCCGCACATGGATGTGCGGCGTTTTTCGACCGAGCGATGGATGGCGAGTCGAAAAATCCCGGAACGAATGACTCGCCCTGACGCTGTGGTCGGGGCTGGCCCTTTTCTTTGGTTCCGTTTCTTTTGGGCCAGCAAAAGAAATGAACCCGCTCGCCGCAAGGCGAGTGGAAGCGTTTGATCTTGATGTTCGCTTTGATTGCAGAGCGGCCTGCCGCAGCGCGGAGCAAGATCAAAGGCTTTCGTCCGCTGACGCGGCCGAGTTCATTTCTTTTGGTAGACCCCAAAAGAAACGGAACCAAAGAAAAACGTCTCCCCGACACGTCCACAGCCCGC